>Ga0308166_1000008_pt1 | contig 710749 bp, 656 predicted proteins | sample PhyCR2_2_FD_202137 | JGI IMG/M metagenome (GOLD analysis project Ga0308166, IMG submission 202137) | Phyllosphere microbial communities from UC Gill Tract Community Farm, Albany, California, United States - DLSLCC.R2 | ecosystem: Host-associated > Plants > Phyllosphere > Unclassified | place...
GGGGAGTGGGCCGTTTTATGCAGCAGCTCGCGGAACAGGCGGATGCGAATAAGAAAGAAGAGGCAAATAAGCATTAACGCCGCACGATCGAAAACCGCCAGCAGCATAGTGAAAATTTCGTGCACGGATAGCTCTTGTGAATGACATGAAAAAGCGATGATAAAAAAATTAGCGACAGAAGACCAGTTAACTTCCCTAAAGGGAAAATAGGGAAAAACCCTTTATACAAAAGGGGATTGATAGAGGCAGGCGGTTGGCTGGCAAACGCAGGCCTGCGGAGTAATATTATGGTAACTTTATTGATATCATGATGTTAAATCATCCTATGTTTAATGTTTATATTAACCGCAGCGCCACGTTTTGTTCAGCCAGCGGTTCCGCTTTTTCTTCGGCAAACAATTTTTGCTTTTTTTCTCGACAGCAGGAAATTTTTCAGGCTATTTTCAATGTCATGCCACTACGACAGGTGGCAACGTCGCTCGGACGGTCCGGGCGCTCACGTTATCTGAGGAATCTATGGCTGAATTCAGTCCTAAACGTCGCTTTACGCGTATCGATCGTCTCCCCCCTTACGTTTTTAACATCACTGCTGAACTGAAGATGGCTGCGCGTCGGCGCGGCGAAGATATTATTGACTTCAGCATGGGTAACCCTGACGGTGCTACTCCGCCACACATCGTTGAGAAGCTCTGCACCGTGGCCCAGCGCCCGGATACCCACGGCTACTCAACGTCACGCGGTATTCCACGCCTGCGGCGGGCCATCTCCCGCTGGTACCAGGAGCGCTATCAGGTTGAGATCGATCCGGAAAACGAAGCCATCGTGACCATTGGTTCAAAAGAGGGGCTGGCGCACCTGATGCTGGCCACGCTGGATCACGGCGACACCGTGCTGGTGCCGAATCCCAGCTACCCGATCCATATCTATGGCGCGGTGATTGCCGGGGCACAGGTCCGCTCCGTGCCGCTGGTCGAGGGCGTTGACTTCTTTAACGAGCTGGAGCGTGCCATTCGCGAGAGCTATCCGAAGCCAAAAATGATGATCCTCGGCTTCCCGTCTAACCCAACGGCACAGTGTGTAGAGCTGGAGTTCTTTGAGAAAGTGGTTGCTCTGGCAAAACGCTATGACGTGCTGGTGGTACACGATCTCGCCTATGCCGATATCGTGTACGACGGCTGGAAAGCGCCGTCCATCATGCAGGTGCCCGGCGCACGCGACGTAGCGGTAGAGTTCTTTACCCTGTCAAAAAGTTACAATATGGCAGGCTGGCGGATCGGCTTTATGGTCGGCAATGCCGAGCTGGTGAACGCCCTGGCGCGAATCAAAAGCTACCACGACTACGGAACCTTTACGCCGTTGCAGGTGGCGGCCATTGCTGCCCTTGAAGGCGATCAGCAGTGCGTGCGGGATATTGCCGACCAGTACAAGCGCCGTCGCGACGTGCTGGTTAAAGGCCTGCACGAGGCGGGCTGGATGGTAGAGATGCCCAAAGCTTCCATGTACGTATGGGCAAAGATCCCGGACGCCTACGCGGAGATGGGCTCGCTGGAGTTCGCTAAGAAGCTGCTCAACGACGCAAAAGTGTGCGTGTCGCCAGGGGTTGGATTTGGCGAATATGGCGATACCCACGTGCGTTTTGCACTGATTGAGAATCGGGACCGCATTCGTCAGGCAGTGCGCGGAATCAAAGCGATGTTCCGCGCCGATGGCTTACTTCCCGTGACCGCAAAAACCCCTGCGGAAGAGGGCGAGTAGCGCCGTACGAGAGATAAACGGTAAATAGAAGAGAAACAGGAGCCATTTGGCTCCTGTTTTTTTATGCGTAACAGCTGCTCAGATCATCAGGGCGAAGGTGCCGGCCCAAACGATGACCATCACTGAAATGCCCATAAAAAAATATTTCACGTTTCATCACTCCGCATACGTCAGGGTACGCATTAATGAACATCAGGACTGAGTATAGAGAGCTGAAACTGCACCAAAGCCAAATTGAGAATTTTCTCGCTTAGGAGGACAGCATCACCCCAGAATTTCGGGCGTATCTTACGCCAGACGGCGCTAATGTACGCTTAATTATTACGGGGTGCAAGAGGGTTTTTTCTACATACTTTTAGGCACTTAGGCGTGTCGTGGAACGGCGACACTTTTATTTCCTGGTGCAATCATTTCCCTTTCAGCGACGGAAATACTACGTGGAGAGAATACCTTTTTGCGCTTGATTCATAAGGAATATTCGATGAAAAAGTGTGCGCGAGATCGCTTTTTGAAGCTGTTGCCGTCAGGGTAAAAGCCCGCCGGGGGAAGGGCGGGCGAGGAGATTATTCCATTGCGGCTTTAGCCAGATCGTCCTGAACCTGCTGACGCTGTGCGGGAGTCAGGATCTGATTAAGATCGAAGTAGTACTTCACCTTGTAGTAACGCGCCTGCTGCTCGGCATTGCCGAACGCGGTAAGCTGCGTTTTTACCGTGTCATCACTCCATTTGCCGGAACGGATCATATCGATGATCGCACCATCTTTCGCGCCAGCGATCTTAATTTGCTGAATATTGGTTTTGAGCTGCTGGTGCAGCTGCTGAATTTTAGTTACCTGCTCCTGGCTCAGCTTCAGGTGCTGCACAATAGGATCCTGAGACGGGGCCGGTGCCGTAGAGACATTTGCTGCAAAAGCCGCACCTGAAGAGAGCGCCAGCGCAGATGCCAGTAAAGCGGAACGCAAAATTTTGTTCATATTTTTAATCCAACAAGCAAGATGAAAGCAGTCGGGCGAGCACATCCTGTCGCCACTCTCTGCTGTAATAACGCATCGAAAAAAACCGCCTATCAGGTCTCTTCCGACGCAATACAGCATACGTATTTAATATCGATCGGCCACGCAGATTTGTTTTACTAACGGTAACCGAATGAAAATAATAGTAGGCTCGGAAACTTATATGAATTAGTAGATAAATTAAGATATTAAATATTTTCGGTGAATATATTGCGTAAGTGATTAATTTTATTTGGGATAAATATATTTTTCCATAAATGCAAAAAAACCAGTCGTGACGGGGTTTGTGAGAGAGTTGCAGTGATTCAGGCCGCGTTAATGCACTTTTTTCAGATTGATAAGTTTTTATTAGAGGAATACTCTTCGCCGGAAATAATGTTTCCGCTCAGTGTATTTTGAATTTTTTTAATGATGGAACATGTCCTCTTGATATAAAGCAGCAGTAACCAGGCTGCACCCCTACTGAGTTTGTTATTACTGATAAAGCTATTAATGCCTGCCCTGGCAGGAATGTATTCAACTTTTTGATGGATCTGTTTATGTTTAAGATGTTATCTGCTGAGTTTTTTGGCACATTTTGGCTGGTATTTGGTGGTTGCGGCAGCGCTGTATTAGCGGCAGCCTTTCCCAGTTTGGGAATTGGATTTGTCGGCGTAGCGCTGGCCTTTGGTCTGACCGTACTGACTATGGCCTATGCAGTAGGCCACATCTCCGGCGGGCACTTTAACCCGGCGGTGACGGTGGGGTTGTGGGCCGGCGGCAGATTTTCTGCACGTAATGTCATCCCCTACATCGTGGCGCAGGTTATTGGCGGTATTGCTGGGGCAGGGGTGCTCTATCTCATTGCCAGCGGAAAAAGCGGCTTTGACGCGACGCTTAGCGGTTTTGCCTCTAACGGCTTTGGCGAACATTCGCCGGGCGGCTTCAGCTTTGCCGCCTGCGCATTGGCTGAAATCGTCCTGACTGCCTTTTTCCTGTTTGTCATTCACGGTGCGACGGACAAACGTGCACCAGCCGGGTTTGCTCCGCTGGCAATCGGTTTGGCCCTGACGCTTATCCACCTTATCAGCATTCCAGTGACCAACACCTCTGTTAATCCTGCACGCAGTACCGCCGTAGCGATCTTCCAGGGAACATGGGCGCTGCAACAGCTGTGGATGTTCTGGGTAATGCCAGTGGTAGGTGGCCTGCTGGGCGGGCTGCTCTATCGCACATTGCTGAGTGAAAAAACGAAGCAGCCACTACGGCAAGAGCAGACGATAAACGAGTAATGTTAATAGCCAGCCGAGCTGCTTCTGTAGGCGGGGCGGCTGGTTACCACCCTAAGCGTTCGGGAGACAATAAAGAGTGAAACAAAAGATCGCCTGTAGCCTGCTAAGCTGCCTTCTGCTCTCCGGATGTGGTTCGATAATGGGACGAACCCGTCTTGCAGAAGGTGAAACCTGGTATCCAGGCCTGAAAACGGACATCGCCGTGGCGAAGGGTGATAGCGAACATGACTATAACTTTGTGCAAGGCACGCTGTGGACTTTAGATATGCCATTGTCCTTGATCGGCGATACGCTAATGCTGCCAGTCGACTATTTCCATGGACCATGGCTCCTGCACACGAGCAGTACCTCATTATCAAGATAATTCATTAATTTATTAAATATTGCGAGCAACGCCGTAGCGCTGATTTTCAGTGGCGGTAGCTGCCGTCTATCGTACTTTGAATCATGGTATACTCCTGCCCCTCTTTTTCAATTCCGCTTTGGGGCATTTTTATATGCAACAGCCCGTTGTGTATGTAGGTGAATGGCTGGTTACACCCTCCGTTAACCAAATTAGCCGTCAGGGACGTCAGCTTACCCTTGAGCCGCGCTTAATCGATCTTCTGGTTTTCTTTGCTCGTCATCCTGGGCAGGTTCTGACGCGAGATGAACTGATTGATAACGTCTGGACACGCAGCGTAGTGACAGGGCACGTCGTCACCCAGAGCATCTCCGAGCTGCGTAAATCGCTAAAAGATGGCGATGTTAATGCACCAGAGTATATCGTTACAGTACCTAAACGAGGCTACAAGCTAACGGTACCGGTCATCTGGCGTGATGGAGATGAAGACGAGACAGAGGCTGCTGATCCATCAGCACCCGATATGCCGGAAGCTCTGGCCGAGCCGCTCTCTGCAAAACCTACGATCCGCAGCAGGCTAAACGCTGTTATTGTCTGGGGGTTGTTCCTGCTGGCACTTGGTACGTGCGTAGCGCTGGTTGCGCTGGCAACAATTGATGCCCACCCACCGATAACCAAAACGCGTCTGCTCCTGAATCCACGCGATATCGATATCCATTTAGTTGATAGCAGCGGTTGCACCAACCGTAGCGCGCAGCATGCCTACGCAGTAGGGATGGGCAGCTTGATCACCACTACGCTTAACACTTTTTCAACCTTTATGGTTCATGACAAAACGAACTACAACATCAATGAGCCCAGCAGCTCCGGTAAAACGCTAACCATCGAATTCGTTAATCAGCGGCACTACCGCGCTCAGCAGTGCTTTATGTCAATCAAACTGGTGGATAACGCGGACGGTTCAACCATGTTGGATAAACGCTATTTTGTAACCAGTGACAATCAGCTATCGATTCAGAACGATCTTATGAACAGTCTGTCGGAGGCGCTAACGCAGCCGTGGCCAGAACGTTTGCAGACGATGCTTGCCCAGTATCAACCTGCCCAGAGCTCATCGCTGGTGACCTTTTATCAGGCTCATCAGCTATTGATGAAAGGCGACGTTGATTCTTTAGGTAAAGCCAGCGAGCTTTTAGACGGGGTATTAAAACAGTCCCCAGAGTTTATCTATGCGCGAGCAGAAAAAGCGTTAATTGATATCTTACGTCACTCTCAGCAACCGTTAAACGGAAAGCAGCTCGTGACGCTGAATAGCGATATTACGCGCGTAAGCGATGCGCCGGGTATGAATGAGATGGCCATTCTGTATCAAATAGAAACCGTCGATCTGTTAAGTAAAGGTAACGTTGATGAAGCCTACAAAAAGATTAATAGATCTATCGAACTTGAGATGTCATGGATGAGCTATGTGTTGCTAGGTAAGGTTTATGAAATGAAAGGGCAGAACCGCCTGGCGGCAGATGCCTATATTACCGCCTTTAATTTACGTCCGGGCGAGAACACGCTCTACTGGATTGAAAATAGCGTATTCCAAACATCGGTGACTCGCGTGGTTCCCTATCTCGATAATTTTCTCTCACAAGAATAAATAACTTATTTTAAGGTTAAATAAATGTTTAAATAATGGTTGGTTTTGTTATTTAAATGTCTTCTTATATCTTTAGTGAGAACTTGCTTATGACGACTTTCTCTCTACAAGCTATTGTAACTTAATGATGTTTACCTTTCCCTGACCTTTAAATGTTATCCTGATATTTAACGCAGAAAGGTCAGGGTGTCACTTTTTTGCAGTTTGTTTTTATTTCACTTTATCCTTAGGACTTTGTTAGTGCAGATCCGTAACCTCGTTGGCAGTTGGTCGGATCAATAACGCGTTTTAACTCATGATCCGTACCTCCAAATAACTCTCAGGAGACAACGAAACATGAGTACTGCCAAAAAGATCGGGCTGTTTGCCTGTACCGGTGTGGTTGCCGGGAATATGATGGGGAGCGGTATTGCACTATTACCCGCAAACCTCGCCAGCATTGGTGCTATTTCAATCTGGGGTTGGGTCATCTCTATTATTGGTGCCATGTCGCTAGCGTATGTCTATGCGCGGCTGGCAACCAAAAACCCTCAGCAGGGCGGACCTATCGCTTATGCAGGGGAGATTTCTCCAGCCTTTGGTTTTCAAACCGGCGTCCTTTACTATCATGCAAACTGGATTGGTAACCTGGCTATCGGGATTACCGCCGTTTCATATCTTTCAACATTTTTCCCGGTATTAAATAACCCTGTTCCTGCCGGCATCGCCTGTATTGCCATTGTGTGGCTCTTTACCTTCGTCAATATGCTCGGCGGCACCTGGGTCAGCCGTCTGACCACTATCGGTCTGGTACTGGTACTTATTCCCGTGGTGATGACAGCGGTTGTAGGCTGGCACTGGTTTGATGTGGCAACCTACCAGGCAAACTGGAACACCTCCACCACCACAGACAGCCATGCGGTAATTAAAAGTATCCTTCTCTGCCTGTGGGCCTTCGTGGGCGTCGAGTCTGCAGCGGTCAGCACCGGCATGGTGAAGGATCCGAAACGTACCGTCCCGCTGGCGACCATGCTGGGCACAGCGCTGGCCGGGATTGTCTATATTGCCGCTACGCAGGTTATCGCCGGTATGTATCCCGCAGCACAGATGGCTTCCTCCGGTGCGCCGTTCGCCGTCAGTGCTTCCACCATCCTTGGTGGCTGGGCAGCGCCGATTGTCTCCGCGTTTACCGCATTTGCCTGCCTGACCTCGCTGGGCTCCTGGATGATGCTGGTCGGCCAGGCCGGCGTTCGCGCCGCTAACGATGGTAACTTCCCGAAAGTCTATGGCGAGATGGATAGCAACGGCATTCCGAAAAAGGGCCTGCTGCTGGCCGCAGTCAAGATGACCGTTCTGATGGTGGTGATTACCATGATGAACTCCGCGGGGGGGAAAGCATCCGACCTGTTTGGTGAGCTGACCGGTATCGCGGTACTGCTGACCATGCTGCCTTACTTCTACTCCTGTGTGGATCTGATCCGCTTCGAGGGCATCAACATCCGTAACTTTGTGAGCCTGATCTGCTCCGTGCTGGGCTGTGGATTCTGCTTTATCGCCCTGATGGGTGCCAGCTCCTTTGAACTGGCCGGTACCTTCATCGTCAGCCTGATCATCCTGATGTTCTACGGTCGCAAAATGCACCAACGCCAGCTTAACAACGACGCTGCCGAAAGAGAGACCGCTAGCGCGCTGTAAACCTTAACCCTTTCCTGTAGCCCTTCCTTCACCTGTCATCTACGGCGGGAGGGGCTTGCTCTACCCGGAGATTAGATTATGAACGTTATTGCTATCATGAATCATATGGGCGTTTACTTCAAAGAAGAGCCTATTCGTGAACTCCATCGTGCACTTGAACGCCTCGATTTTCGCGTTGTTTACCCTAACGATCGCGACGATCTGCTGAAGCTAATTGAAAACAATGCCCGTCTGTGTGGCGTTATCTTCGACTGGGATAAATACAATCTCGAACTGTGCGAAGAGATCAGCAAAATGAACGAGTACATGCCGTTGTACGCGTTCGCTAACACCTATTCCACCCTGGATGTCAGCCTCAACGATCTACGCATGCAGGTACGTTTCTTTGAGTATGCGCTGGGCGCTGCTGAAGACATTGCTCATAAAATTAAGCAGAACACCGATGAGTACATTGATGCCATCCTGCCGCCGTTAACCAAAGCGCTATTTAAATATGTCCGTGAAGGCAAATATACCTTCTGTACCCCAGGCCACATGGGTGGCACGGCTTTCCAGAAAAGCCCGGTCGGCAGCCTCTTTTATGACTTCTTCGGCCCGAACACCATGAAATCCGATGTGTCGATTTCGGTCTCCGAACTGGGCTCCCTACTGGACCACAGCGGTCCGCATAAAGAAGCGGAAGAGTATATCGCGCGCGTATTTAACGCCGCGCGCAGCTACATGGTGACTAACGGTACCTCGACCGCCAATAAAATCGTCGGCATGTACTCTGCGCCAGCGGGCAGTACCGTACTGATTGACCGTAACTGCCACAAATCGCTGACGCATCTGATGATGATGAGCGATATTACGCCGATCTATTTCCGCCCGACCCGTAACGCCTACGGTATTCTCGGGGGGATCCCGCAGAGTGAGTTCCAGCATGCCACTATCGCTAAGCGCGTCAAAGAGACCCGCAATGCAACCTGGCCAGTACATGCGGTAATCACCAACTCTACCTACGATGGTCTGCTCTACAACACGGACTACATCAAGAAAACCCTGGACGTTAAGTCAATCCACTTTGACTCTGCCTGGGTACCTTATACCAACTTCTCGCCTATCTATGCTGGCAAGTGTGGTATGAGCGGCGGTCGTGTAGAAGGGAAGGTGATCTATGAAACCCAGTCAACGCACAAGCTGCTAGCCGCCTTCTCCCAGGCATCAATGATCCACGTGAAGGGTGACGTTAATGAAGAGACCTTTAACGAAGCCTTTATGATGCATACCACCACCTCGCCGCACTACGGCATCGTGGCCTCTACTGAAACTGCGGCAGCGATGATGAAAGGCAATGCCGGTAAGCGCCTGATCGACGGCTCTATCCAGCGTGCCATCAAGTTCCGTAAAGAGATCAAGCGCCTGAAAGGGGAGTCTGAAGGGTGGTTCTTTGATGTCTGGCAGCCGGAGCATATTGATGAACCCGAATGCTGGCCGCTGCGCTCTGACAGCAGCTGGCACGGTTTCAAAAACATCGATAACGAGCATATGTACCTTGATCCAATCAAGGTCACTATTCTGACGCCGGGGATGACCAAAGACGGCGCGATGGATGAGTTTGGGATCCCGGCCAGCATCGTGGCGAAGTACCTGGACGAGCGCGGCATCGTGGTAGAGAAAACCGGGCCTTACAACCTGCTGTTCCTGTTCAGCATCGGTATCGATAAAACCAAAGCGCTGAGCCTGCTGCGCGCCCTGACCGATTTCAAACGCGGCTTCGACCTGAACCTGCGGGTGAAAAACCTGCTGCCGTTGCTGTACCGTGAGGATCCGGAGTTCTATGAAAACATGCGTATTCAGGAGCTGGCGGAGAATATCCACAAGCTGGTTGAGAAGCATGACCTGCCGGATCTGATGTTCCGCGCATTTGAAGTCCTGCCGTCAATGGTAATGACCCCGTTTGCCGCGTTCCAGAAAGAGCTGCACGGCCAGACCGAGGAGATTTACCTCGAAGAGATGGTGGGTCGTGTTAATGCCAACATGATCCTCCCGTACCCGCCGGGTGTGCCGCTGGTGATGCCTGGCGAGATGATTACTGAAGAGAGTCGTCCGGTGCTGGAGTTCCTGCAAATGCTGTGTGAAATCGGCGCACACTATCCGGGCTTTGAAACCGATATTCACGGTGCCTATCGCCAGAAGGATGGTCGCTACACCGTTAAGGTGCTGAAAAACGATAAATAAATAATAAGACGTCTACCTGGCCTGCGAGATCGTAGGCCAGGTAAGCGTAGCGCCGCCGGGCATAAACCAGCGCTAATGGAGACCCTATGAAAACACCCTCACAGCCGCGTGCGATTTACTACATCGTCGCGATCCAAATCTGGGAATACTTCAGCTTTTACGGCATGCGTGCCTTACTCATCCTCTATCTTACCCATCAGCTTGGCTTCGATGACAGGCATGCTATCAGCCTGTTCAGCGCCTACGCCTCTTTAGTTTACATTACCCCCATTCTCGGCGGTTGGCTTGCTGACCGCCTGCTTGGCAACCGCGCGGCGGTCGTTGCTGGCGCACTGCTGATGACCCTTGGCCACATCGTGCTGGGTCTGGGTTCAGATTCCACAAAGAGTCTCTATCTCGCGCTGGCTATCATCATCTGCGGCTACGGCCTGTTTAAATCCAACGTAAGCTGTCTGCTGGGTGAAATGTATAGCCCAGAGGATACGCGCCGGGACGGTGGGTTTGCGTTGCTCTATGCGGCTGGCAACGTCGGCTCGATAGCCTCGCCGATAGCCTGTGGGCTGGTGGCACACTGGTACGGCTGGCATGCAGGCTTCGCGCTAGCGGGAATCGGCATGTTCATCGGCCTGGCAATCTTTTTAAGCGGCCACCGCCATTTTCGTCATGCTCGTCGGGTTAACAAACCCGCTCTCAGCACGACGACGCTTATGCTTCCCGCCTGGGCATGGATGGTGCTGCTCCTGTGCGTGGCTCCGTTCTTCTTCTCTCTGCTGCTGAAAAATAACTGGGCTGGCTACCTGCTCGCGATCGTCTGCGTCATCGCTGCCCGCATTGTGGCGCGCATTATGGTGAAGTTTCCACAGCATCGTCGTGCGCTGTGGCAAATCGTCCTGCTGATGCTGACTGGGACGCTGTTCTGGGTACTGGCGCAGCAGGGCGGCAGCTCTATTAGCCTGTTCATCGATCGCTTTGTTAATCGCCACATTTTGCACGCAGAGATCCCAACCGCGCTGTTCCAGTCGGTTAATGCCGTTGCCGTGATGGCTGCGGGTGTGGTGCTGGCATGGCTGGCGGGCCCCGGAGGCAGTGTCCATTCTGCGCTGCGTATGTGGCTGAAGTTTGCTTTTGGCCTCGGGCTGATGGCCGGTGGTTTTATGCTGCTGGCAATCAACGCCCATGGTGGACAGCAGGATGGGCAGGCCTCTATGGGTCTGATGATTACCGGGCTGGCAATGATGGGTTTTGCCGAGCTGTTTATCGACCCGGTAGCAATGGCGCAAATTACGCGTTTCAACATGCCCGGCGTGGCCGGGGTTCTGACCGGCATCTATATGCTGGCAACCGGTGCTGTTGCTAACTGGTTAGCGGGGATGGTGGCACAGCAGACCGCCGAGCCGCAGACCAGCACCGCCGCGCTTGCGGCTTACCAACACTTTTTTTCGCAGATGGGACTGTGGACCTTCGGCTGCGTAGCGCTGATTGTCGCGCTGCTTGCCGGTGCAAGGTTGATTTTCATGTCTCCGACCCCCTGCGTACAGCATCCCAGTCGTGATTAACTCTATAAGGAGACAGCATGTCCGAACAACTGGTACAAGAAGCCGATGAGGCAATCGATCTTAACAGTGAACTAAAAACCCGCCGCGAGAAGCTGGCGCAGCTGCGTGAGCAGGGCGTTGCGTTCCCGAACGACTTCCGCCGCGACAGCACCTCCGATGCGCTGCACGCCGGGTTTGACGCGAAAGAGAACGACGAGCTGGAAGCGCTGAACGTCGAAGTGAGCGTGGCCGGTCGTATGATGACCCGCCGCATCATGGGCAAGGCATCCTTCATCACCCTGCAGGACGTTGGCGGCCGTATTCAGCTCTACGTCTCCCGTGACGACCTGCCGGAAGGCATCTACAACGAGCAGTTCAAGAAGTGGGATCTGGGCGATATCCTCGGCGCGAAAGGTAAGCTGTTCAAAACCAAGACCGGCGAGCTCTCCATCCACTGCACCGAGCTGCGTCTGCTGACCAAGGCCCTGCGCCCGCTGCCGGACAAGTTCCACGGCCTGCAGGATCAGGAGGCGCGCTACCGTCAGCGCTACCTGGATCTCATCTCCAACGATGAGTCCCGCAAAACCTTTAAGGTGCGTTCACGGATTTTAGCCGGCATTCGCCAGTTCATGGTTAACCGCGACTTTATGGAAGTGGAAACCCCGATGATGCAGGCGATCCCGGGCGGTGCCTCTGCGCGTCCGTTCATTACCCATCATAACGCGCTGGATATGGACATGTACCTGCGTATCGCCCCGGAGCTGTACCTCAAGCGTCTGGTGGTAGGCGGCTTCGAACGCGTGTTCGAGATCAACCGTAACTTCCGCAACGAAGGTGTCTCCGTTCGTCATAACCCTGAGTTCACCATGATGGAACTCTATATGGCCTACGCAGACTATAAAGATCTGATTGAGCTGACCGAATCCCTGTTCCGTACTCTGGCGCAGGACATTCTGGGTACCACCGAAGTGCCTTACGGCGAGGAGACCTTCGACTTCGGCAAGCCGTTCGAGAAGCTGACCATGCGCGAGGCGATCGGGAAGTACCGTCCCGAAACCAACATGGCGGATCTGGACAACTTTGACGCGGCAAAAGCGCTGGCCGAGTCGATTGGTATTCACGTTGAGAAGAGCTGGGGTCTGGGCCGTATCGTCACTGAAATATTTGATGAAGTGGCCGAAGCGCATCTGATCCAGCCGACCTTTATCACCGAGTATCCGGCAGAAGTCTCTCCGCTGGCGCGTCGTAATGACCAGGACCCGGAGATCACCGACCGCTTTGAGTTCTTTATCGGCGGACGTGAAATCGGCAACGGCTTCAGCGAGCTGAACGACGCGGAAGACCAGGCTCAGCGTTTCCAGGAGCAGGTGGATGCCAAAGCCGCCGGTGACGACGAAGCGATGTTCTTCGACGAAGACTACGTGACCGCGCTGGAGCACGGCCTGCCGCCGACGGCAGGGCTGGGCATTGGTATCGACCGTATGGTGATGCTGTTCACCAACAGCCACACCATCCGCGATGTGATCCTGTTCCCGGCAATGCGTCCGGTTAAGTAACTCCTGCAAAAAAGCCGGATGGCGCTGCGCTTATCCGGCCTACTTTTGCTTACCACATCAAATCGTCAGGCACGACGAAATCGGCATACGGATCGTCTTCATCCTTAGCCTGGTCGCTAAGTTCGCTACGTAATACAATGTAGCTCGCATCGCGCTGGGCAATCTTGTCAGCGACGCTCGCAGGTATGATCGCGTATTCGCTCTCAACGCTATTGTCCGCAGCCAGACGTGCAATGGCGAGACGACCGCTGATAAGCTGCGCCTGGGTAGTTTTATCCACGTAGATTTTTTTGATCAGACTGCCGTCGGTGAAGTTATAGCCGATATCGCCGCGGGAAACGGTGATCCGGTTCATCTCAATCAGCTGTTTAATCTGCGCCTTAAACTCTTTAGCCATGGCGGCTTGCTTCTGCTGCTCGCTGAGCTGCTTGTCGCGCTCAATCTGGGCCTTTTTATTCTCTTCTACCGCCTCTCTGGCCTCACGCGCCTGAACCCGCGATTTCTTGGCAGTGCGCTGCACTTTTGCCATTTTCTTGCCGGACACTAAGCCAGCTTTAAGCATCTGCTCTTGTAGGGTTAACTTTGTCATGTTTGTCGCTAAATTCAGTAAAGTCGTAGCGGGATTATAACCCTAACAGTAGAGGCGGAGCCAGATTGCAGGGAAGATCTCTATGCCAGTAAAGGCCAAGGCGATGCAGATCAGGAGAAGGGAAAAGGCTACTATCAGGCCAGCTTCTTTTAATAATGCTTTAAATTGGTAATTAATTTGTTAAAATAATCTTCTATTTGTTCAAATTAAGTTGATTGCAATAACAGATGTCACATTTCAGAAAAGTAGTTCCCACTTTTTCGCTTATCGCGATGCTTGTTGCCTCTAACGTCCATGCTGAAGAAACTGCTGAGAAAACAGACGTTCTGTTGATTGGCGGCGGTATCATGAGCGCCTCTCTGGGTACGCTATTACAGGAACTTCAGCCTGACTGGAAGCAGGTCATGGTTGAGAAACTGGACGGCGTTGCGCTGGAATCCTCTAACGGCTGGAACAACGCTGGTACGGGTCACTCCGCTAACATGGAGCTGAACTACACGCCTGAGCGTGCAGACGGTTCGATTGACGTGACCAAAGCGCTGGAGATCAATGAGCAGTTCATGATTTCGCGCCAGTTCTGGTCATCTCAGGTGAAGCGCGGCGTGCTGAACGACCCGCACTCCTTCATCAACTCTACCCCACATATGAGCTTTGTCTGGGGCGACAACGTTGACTATCTGACCAAGCGTTACGCGGCACTGCAGCAGACGACCCTGTTCCAGGGCATGCAGTTCTCTACCGACCAGCAGCAGATCAAAAAATGGGCGCCGCTCATCATTGAGGGCCGCGATCCGCAGCAGCGCGTTGCTGCCACCTGGACCCCGGTCGGGACCGACGTTAACTATGGCGAGATAACCCGTCAGCTGGTGGGCAGCCTGAAAAAGACCAGCAACTTTACGCTGGAAACCGGTGCAGAAGTCACTGATTTCAAACGTAACGGTGACAACTCCTGGCACGTGACCATTACCGACGTCAAGAGCGGTAAAGATCGTACAGTTGACGCGAAGTATGTCTTTATCGGCGCTGGCGGCGGCGCGCTGAAGCTGCTGCAAAAAACCGGTATTCCGGAAGCGGATAACTACGCAGGCTTCCCGGTGGGCGGTTCCTTCCTTGTCACCGAGAATCCGGAAATCACCCGTCAGCACAACGAGAAAGTCTACGGGCAGGCTTCCGTGGGCGCGCCGCCGATGTCGGTCCCGCACCTGGATGCCCGTTTCCTTGATGGCAAACGCGTGGTGTTGTTCGGGCCGTTCGCCACCTTCTCCACCAAATTCCTGAAACAGGGTTCGTTCTTTGACCTGCTGAGCACCACGACTACCAAGAACGTGATCCCGATGACCGATGTCGGTCTGGATAACTTCGATCTGGTGAAATACCTGATGGGTCAGGTGATGCTGAGCGATGATGACCGCTTCGAGGCGCTGAAAGAGTACTATCCGTCGGCGCGTAAAGAGGACTGGAAACTGATCCAGGCAGGCCAGCGCGTGCAGATCATCAAGAAAGATGCAGATAAAGGCGGCGTGCTGAAACTCGGTACCGAAATTGTTACCGATCGGCAGAAAACCCTGGCAGCGCTGCTCGGCGCATCGCCTGGCGCATCTACCGCCGCCCCTATTTCTATCAATGTGATCAAGCAGCTCTTCCCGGCACAGTTTGCTTCTGCGCAGTGGCAGGAAAAACTGCACGCCATCGTACCGACCTATGGCCAGAAGCTGAACGGCAACGTAGCGCTCACCCAGCAGGTTTGGGATGAAACCGCCTCTACGCTGAACCTGACCAAACCGCCGGTCATTCAGATGAAGGACGCGGCGCAGTCCATGCCGCAGGCAAAACCGGCTGAAGCCGCGCCTGCCCAGCACGATATGGCGCTGTAAGCGTTAAGCTCTTATGTCAGCCCCCGCCGCTATGCGCCGGGGGCTTTTTTATGGGTTTTCTGCTGCGACATGAAGCCTCTGTGATTATCATAGGGTTAGAGACATTGAGTGGCTTCATCTATAGTGGTTGGAAGGGAATTCAGAAGTGATTACACAAGAGAGAGCGTTACAGATAGCCAGGGATTATGCCGAGCAAAACGGGCGTGGTTGGGATGAGCAATGTCATAAAGCCAGCCCTATGACCATAGAGGGTGAACCTGTGTGGATGATTGCGACCTCTGATATTGAGTACTCTGACGGACTCCCATGGATGATGAAGCATATGCCAAATCCCTCGTACTATTATGTCAGTATGGTAGAGGCAAGGTGTATTGCAGTTGGGAGTCGTGAAGGAGAGTATTTACATATAAGAAATAACTAAAGATGGTTCTGGCGCTATACAACAAACATCAAAAATTTCACAACTTTTATATGTCAACAAAGATGAAGCGTAGCCATTCCATGTAGAGTAACGCTGGGTGATGAACGATCGAGAGTAATATGCTTGGTGATGGTAGGTTGTGCCGAAGTGGTGTCCCCTGCAGGAATCGAACCTGCAACTAGCCCTTAGGAGGGGCTCGTTATATCCATTTAACTAAGGGGACATGTTAAACGCGTGTTTCATGTTGTTCGCGTTGGTGTTGATGTTACCGCTTTTACTGGCTAAACATCAAGGATTAAGTTTGCTTTTGTTCTCATGCCGGGTTCTATTGTTCGTATGTTATGTACGTTTGTTCACTTGCCATTGCGTACACAATGAGTACAGAATGACTTATGGATTTGTGTACAGGATATCAACCGTGGCCCTTAGCGACACCAAACTTAGAAGTATCAACGGCAAGCCTTACTCTGGCCCAGCAGAGGTCACTGATGGGGACGGCTTAAGCGTACGCATCACACCTACAGGGACGATCACCTTTCAGTACCGCTTTCGTTGGAAGGGCAATCCTGTACGGCTTACGGTAGGCCGCTATCCGTCGACCGCGCTCAAAGAGGCTAGGATTGTGGTCGGAGAGATGCGCGCATTGTACATGAAGGGCGTGAACCCAAAAAATTATTTTGCCCGAGATGATGGCGCATTGACCTTAAAAGAGTGCCTGGATCAGTGGTGGGATAAGTACGTAAATGGTCTAAGGCCAAATACCCAGACGCTCTACAAGTCTGTTGTGTACAACACTATGTACAACGAATTTCAGGATGTGCCGGTAGCTCACATTCCGGTTTCTTCCTGGGTTAAATTCTTTGACAAGCGAGAAGGCGAGAACAAGAAAAAAGCACGGGTTCTCCTGCTCCAACTTCGATCGGTTATGAATTGGTGCATCAGTCGCCAGCTGATCCCATCGTGCGAGCTACTCAAATTAAGCGTAAAAAACATAGGGAAAAAGCCCGATGTAGGTAGTCGGGTGCTTACTTATACTGAGCTTGCAAAAATATGGGTTGCGCTGGAGAACAATAAAATAGTCTCCTCCAATAAGGTTCTGCATCAACTACTTCTACTGTGGGGAGCGCGCCCCTCAGAACTTAGATTGGCAACTTCGACAGAGTTCAACATGGAAGACCTGATCTGGACTACGCCTGAGGAACACTCGAAGATGGGTAACATCATCAGGAGGCCGATATTCGACCATGTAAAACCCTTTGTAGAGCGCTTACTCAATAGTGGAAATGATGTCCTTTTTCCGGGACAAGAGCTGGACAAGCCTATTGATCGCTCATCGTCGAACCTATACATGAAAAAGTTAAGAGGGAAAATAGATGTACCTGAGTGGCGCACGCACGACTTCCGGCGTTCCCTGGTGACAAACCTATCAGCAGAAGGAGTCATGCCCCATGTCACCGAAAAGATGCTGGGGCACGAGCTGGGTGGCGTAATGGCGGTTTATAACAAACATGACTGGCTAATAGAGCAGAAAGATGCGTATGAGCTTTATGCAGAAAAAATATTCTGGCACGTCAAACAGCTCGGTTAACACCACCAGCAGCGATCCATTTTTCAACTGCCTGGCGGCTGTATTTAGCCGGATGAGTTAAAACGGGCGCCGGAAAACCATGCTTTTTTCTGAGATGGTACAAAGCGGTGCGCTTTTTTCCAACCAGGTCTGATACTTCTTTCTCAGTCATAAAGTCGCTATTCATTTTCTGTCCTTCATTTTGCTGTATCTTTCGTGGCTCATTACTTCCCAGTTCTGCCCGCCGTCTCGGGATAACAGACGCCAGCGGCGGTTAACCTTAAGGCTCAGGTTGCCGGATCCATACATTCGGCAGGAGTGTATTCGTCTAGCCTTGAATTGAAGCAGCACATGCACTGCTTTTAAATGAACCCACTCAGGAATTTTTATCGCTGTCAGGGCCATTATCCTTGCCTCCCTTTGGCGGAATTACTTCATAACCGGCATGTCTTGTTATCCATAAAAATTCCTCCAGAGAAGCTGTGACCTCTCCTTTTTGAACTGGGCGGGTATGGATAACCTTTCCGTTCTCAATGGTCAGCACGATCCCTATAGGGCCGTGCTCAGTCGAGTAATTCACATTAGCCATTAGAGCGCTCCTCAATACGCAGCTCCATTTCTTGAGCCATTTGAATAAAAGTCCCAACAGTGCAAACATGCTCATCATCTGTAAGACGCCGATCGCAAATCACCTGCCCGTTTTCGATATAGAGAACGACGCGGCCAGTGAAGTCAGGCAGAACATGCAGATCGATGTTCAGAAATGGTCGCAAGCTCTGCTCAAATATTTGCTGGTTATCCATACTGATCCTCCGCTACTAGTGGTTTATGCTTTTTGAAAAACTCGACCAGCTCTGCAATGAGTTCGTCGATCAGTGCCTTACCGCTTTCTGTCAAAAATTCTCCGTGGCCGTTAACGTCTACAGAGCTGCTATAAATCCCCCTGATTGCCTTTACCCCTTCAACGCTCCCGATTTCGTTGAGGGCCTGTTTCTCAAATCGGTGCAATAGCCCTTCCAGAAGAATCTCTGTTAATTCGATTGTTTTTATTTCGCCCATTGGTTTATTAATAATGATGCAATTACTACCTGTTTTACGCTGATGGCGTAATAACGCAGATTTAATAATGCGCTTACGATAGATATCAATAAATTCCGCCATCTATTTAACCCCTCTTTGTGCATCTTCCTCTGCAAGTTCAATCCGCTCCTGCTCTTCAGCCCATGAATGCAAAGAACCTGAAATATCTTATGCCAGCCCTAAAAGAGAATGTAACTGGTGACAATCGAATTCCTTATGATGGGTATGGATGGTTTGCATTAAAAAATCTAACTGCTCGGCTTTGATGCACACGCTCTGGATATCTTGATGTTTTCGAGTAGGCATATTTATTTCCCGTAAGCTTTTTTCAAGAACAATATCGCAGCATCCCAATAACCTGCATCACATAATAATTGTGCAGTTCTAAAAGCTGATTTATTTACCATGTTAAAACCTATTAAATAGATGTGGAATTCCCCAGCTAAAGAGCTTTAATAAAAATTATGGTTGACTGTTAAGCTATTAGCTTTTGCCTTTAATAGCCTGCTCTTCGATTAGCCAGGCGGTGACGTCACCTGTCAAACGCCTCAGCAGCGTGGCAATGGCTAACACTTCGGAGTCAGCCATTCTGTCAGGGTATGACTCCATCATGCGGCAGATTATCTCTGCCTGATGTGCGCGTTCAACAACCTCGTCCAAGCTTATTTTATGCGGCATTATTGCCGTCCTGAACACCTGAAAGATAGGCGGCGGTTTGAGAAATTTTATTAGTGGCAATGCAAAGCTCAGCAAGATCTGCAATTACACAGGTAAGGTTACACAATTTCTCTTTGGTAATTTCATCTTCCTCAGAGAGGTTAAAAATACTTAAACTAATATGGTTTATTGCCTCAAGGATGGAAATAGTTTTGGTATCACAATCAGATGCAATTTCACCATAATTAATATCAGAGCAATCTTTGCTATAACGAAAGTCTCTGATATCTACTAACTGATAAAATTTTTCAGTTGTTGGCTTGCTGGTCATTTTCTGGCTCCACTGTTTAGCGATGAAATAAGCATACGATCGCCAAAAATGTCTGTCAAACATATTTATGTTTTAAAAACATACAAAAGTGCTAACCATCTGTTTTTTGGTCATTAAAAAGTTTGTTTTAGGCACAAAAAAAGAGCCGTTAGGCTCTTTCAAGTGTCGGGGATCAGCTGTTATGCGTGGCGGCGGAATTGCTGAGATTGGCTTAGTAGTACCTTTCCGCAAACATGAAGCATGTCCATCTCTTCATCGTTAATCAGCCATTCTCTGTACTGGGGATTGTCGGACAGCACGTGTAATTGGCTTTTGATTTTTTGGAGGCGTTTAACGAAGAGATCGCCGCTAAAATTAAAAACATAGATCCCATCACCGTCAAAGTGATTCACGGCTACATCAACGAAAATTAGATCTCCAGGCTCGATTGTTCCCTGCATGCTATCGCCGCGAACGTTAATGAGCTTGACCTGATTCGCTGGTCGATGCCCAAAGAGGTTTCTGGCCTCTTCTGTCACGTACTCTATTGAGCTTACGACTTCGATAAAGTCCTTGACTGAGTTTCCTGTGCCCGCGCTTGCCGAAACATCCATTACATCAACTCGATACACGTCACTTCTCCTTTCCGACGGAAGTGAATCAATACTGTATTTATCTACAGTATCGTTTTTGTCCGGGAAAGAGAATAGCTCTGATAACGGAACCTCTAATGCTTTAGCAATTTTTTTGAGGCTGGCTTCACTATAGCCCTGCATGCCGCGTTCTAGCCGTGAGATGTTACCCACATCCCAGTCAGTCAGGGTGGCCAGCTGATTGATTGTCATTTTTTTTGCTTTTCGCAGCTCTCTAATGCGTTGCCCTACGTTCATAACAGCATCCCCGCCAAATGTTATTTAATTTGTATTTTATACATAATTCTGCGCCTTACACAACCTAGCTTGCATAATATGTTTTATGCGCATATTATGTCTGAAACACATATGGAGTAATGCGCATGTTAACTACACCACTACGCAAAGCTCGCCTCAAAGCAAAGATGACCATTCAGGAGGTTGCATCATCCATCAAGTGCGACCCCGGTAATCTTAGTCGAATGGAGCGAGGTATACAGAGGCCATCTCCTGAAGTTGCAGAGAAGCTGGCCAGATTGTTCAGCGCGGAATTAACCGAGATCCAGATCCTCTATCCCGAAAGGTTCTGTGCTGATGGAAATCATCCGTAATGATGGCCTGGTTATGCCTGAAAGGTTTAGCCAGGCAGATTCAGAGTGGATTAAGCAGCAGCTGCTGAACCTAACACCAACGGCTAGGCAAAAAGCAGTTCAACGGTATGCAGCGGTTTACCTGGAAGCCTTAGACGCTGAGCCCGTAAGTTTCCGAAAGGAGAACCGGGCCAGGCATGAGGCAAACACCCGGCTCCGTCTTTTTGTGAAGAACCAGGGCAGGGCATTGCAGGGATATACCGCCGAACCACCCCTGGCAGGAGCGAAACAGCACTCCTGATAGTTTCGGGTTTAAAGGTACCCGTACAGATCAGGCTTAAAGGTGCCTGTTCAGGTTGAAAAACGTCTTACACGATTCCTCATATGTACTAGTGAAATAGTACGTTTTTTATGGGGAAGAGGGAAAGGGGGGTAAGGGGGGATTGGGTGCAGGGGTAGGAATAGGGCCTTTTCCAACAGGAGAGATCCATAGGTTAGGTAGATCCCGGTCTTAAGGGCTAAACCAAAAAGCCGCCAGTACCAGCAAGGTAGTACACAAGCTGAGGGCGCAGAGAATTGATGAAGGTTCTTCCTGGAAGAGTGAATTTCAGGGGAGCTGATTCAGAAGGGAGGCTGGCAACCTTAGGGGAGGCTGCCAGCCATGTGAGGAGGTATCCATGAACACCACATCACAAAATCATTATCTCATTACCGCGGGGGCAGCACAATGCAGCTGACTATCACACCGAACTTTGCACAGGATCGCGCGCTCAACATGTTGCGCCGTGACTGGAAGGCACACGACACCTTCATGGTGTACTCGCCAACCGGTAGCGGTAAAACAGGGCTGGCTGCCTTCATCGTTGCCGGGTTCGTCAGCCGTGGTATGCGTGTTCTGTTCTGTGCGCCGTACACCATTTTGATTGAGCAGACAGCCAGCCGCTTTGTGGAATATGGCTTGCCGGGTGATGAGATTGGCTATATCTGGGCGGATCATCCGAATCACGATCCCTCTCTTAAAATCCAGATTGCCAGTGCTGACACGCTGATCCGTCGCGTTTTCCCGGAAGACATCGATCTGCTGATTATCGACGAAGCGCACCTGCGTAAAAAACGCATCCTGGAGGACATTGAACGGCTGCGCGCCAGAGGGGTGAAGGTCATTGGTTTGTCGGGCACACCATTCTCCCCGTTCCTGGGTAATTACTATGACCGGCTCATCAAACCGACCACTATCGGCGAGCTGATCCAGCGCGGTGATTTGAGTAAATACGAGTTTTACGCGCCCACTAAGCCGGATCTGAAAGGCGTGAAATCAGTCCCAACAATGGAGTTCGGTACCGACTATAACGAAGCCCAGCTGGCCGAGATCATGTGCGGCTCGACGCTGGTCGGCGATATCGTCCAGAACTGGCTGGAGAATGGTCATGACCTGCCGACGATCGCGTTCTGCGTGAATGTAGCCCATGCCAATTTCCTTACCATCCAGTTTAATCAGGCTGGCGTAAATGCCGAGGTAATGACCGCTGATACCCCGATCGATGAACGCCAGACCATCATCCACCGCTTCGAAACAGGTGCCACGAAAATCATCGTCAGCGTGGGCGTGCTGGTGGCCGGGTTCGACAGCGACGTTCGCTGCATCATCTACGCCAGGCCAACCAAAAGCGAAATTCGCTGGCTGCAGGCGCTGGGACGCGGCCTGCGCACCGCGCCGGGAAAAGAGTCCTGCCTCATCTTTGATCACAGCGGCACCGTTCACCGCCTGGGCTATCCGGATTCTATCGAGTATGACGATCTCCCCGGTAAATCTGATGGGATGGAAGAAAGTGCCCGCCGCGCAGCTGAGGAACGCGAAGAGAAGCTACCGCACGAATGCTCGCAATGCCATTACATGAAACCGGCTGGCGTCTACGTCTGCCCGAAATGCGGACATAAGCCGCTGGCAGGCGAGGACATCGAAACCGACACCGGGCGCAAGCTCAAAAAGTTGGGTAAGGACAAGCCGCAGCCCACGAAGGCCGAGAAGCAAGCCTGGTGGAGTCAGATCAAGTTTTACCAGAAGCAGCGCGAATCTCTGGGTAAAAAGCCGGTAAGCGACGGCTGGTGTAAGCACACGTTCCATGAGCGTTTCGGGGAGTGGCCACGCGGACTAAGCGACTATCCGATGGATATTACCCCCACGGTTTCGAACTTCATCAAGCATAAACAGATCGCCTTTGCCAAACAGCGAGAAAAGCAGCAACCCCAGCAGGAAACCCAGCCGAACCCGGTGGCGCTGCAAAAGGCGCAAAAGATCGTAAGTGATATCAGACAGCAGTTAGGGAAACGAGTATGAAGACGGCAGAAGCAGCAAAGGGCCAGTGGGCAAAGATTTTAGAGCATTACGGCCTGCCACCGATCACCGGGAAAAACCACTTTAAGGGGAAATGCCCGGTATGCGACTCAATTGGCAAATTCCGCATTGATGATCGTGATGGAACGGGCACCTGGATCTGTACGTGCGGCAGCGGCGACGGTATGAAGCTGGTGACCACCACCCAGGGCAAACCTTTTAACGAGATCTGCAGGGAAATCGACCAGCTCATTGGCAACACCTTTACTCGGTTGAAGATACCAGCCACCAGCAGCGCAGGCAGTCTGCGTAACAGGGTGCTCAGCAAGTTCTCGAAGCTTACCGCTCTGCGTGGCACTTCCGGCGCCCAGTACCTGAACGCACGCGGCATTTACCAGCTTCCGCAAGAGGCTGTCAGGTTCAACGACAAGGAGCGCTACGGCGGCAGGGTTTTCCAGTCACTGTATTCACTCGCAACAGACGATAAAGGCGAGCTTTGCTATCTCCACAGAACCTTGCTTGATGGTAACCGAAAAGCTCAGCTGAAGGATTCATCCGGGGCTAAGCGCCAGAATTCCTTACAGGAAGAAAGTTATCTGGATCATGCCCGCTCAGTGGCTATCCGCATGTTCCCGGTGGCCAGCACGCTTGGCATCGCCGAAGGCATCGAAACGGCATTGTCTGCGCACCAGATTTATAAGGTGAACACTTGGGCCACCATGACAGCCAATTTTATGAAGAAATTCCGTGTGCCGGCAGGCGTGAAGAATTTCATCATCTTTGCAGATCGTGACATTAACAGCGCGACGGGATTAGCAGCTGCGATGGAATGCGCGCATGCCAATCTGCTCGCAAAAAACGACCTGGAAAGAATCAGCATTTACTACCCCGATAACGGGGACTTCAACGACATGCTCATGAACGGCGATCAGGTTCGTGAACTGGTTTTTTACAAGAAAAAGGCGGCGGCGTAATGCGTACAGACAACATTGAACATAAAGCACTTTTTACCATCCCGACGGCAGCGCACAGCACCACACTGGCGAACATCAAGCCACTGCCTGAGCAACGGAAAATTACCGGCGATAAGCAGACAGACGCCTACCTCTGGGTGCTGGAGGTCATCCGGTTGAACGAACCAGCACACCTGGACGCAGCCGAAGCCGCGCTGGAGAAAATTACGATCACACCGAAGGAGGCCGAGAAGCGATATTCCCGCTACCTGCTGGCTAACCGTGTTGATCCGTTCGTGGCTGCGTTCGGCACTATCGGGATGGATGACCCGGCGCGGGCTATCGAGATCGCACGGGAGAACATCAAGAAGGCGGCAGGAGTCCGCGCTACGTTCGGCAGCTACGAAGCGGCGCTGGAAGATGTGGAGGCAGAACGGATCATCAAAACATCGCCGAAATACGCAAAAGGGTACGACTTCGGCTGGTCTGCCGAAGAAATGGAAGCCGGGCACATTAGCGGTCATCGCATTGTTGAAATTGACGATCAGCGGCGCGCGCTGGTGGGCGGTTACTGTGACGTTTTGCCGGAGCCCCACACACTTTCTGATGTGGTTCGCGAACTGGTTTACTGGGACTGGCTTTATCGTGAGCGTGATTGCGCAGCCCGTGAGCTGGGAAACGAATATGGCTACTCGGGGCACTCCAATGCTGTTTATGACCGTGAAAACTACCTGGAGAAATTGCTCTCCTCTATCAAGCCGGTAACACGAGCTGAAGCTGTTGAGGTCTGCATCTGGCTGCTGGCGAACGAGAGAACCGAATATATGGAAAATGGCGGCGCGGCGATCATCCTCAATCTGGTAGGGGAGTGTGAAGAATGAAGCTGGAAGCATCACTCAAACACTTCAGCCCCCAGGGCATGCACATCAGCGACAGTGTGAAGGGCACTTCGCCGGATCGCATCACCGGCACAGATATCATGGCAGCTATCGGCACCACCAGCAGCCGCGCCCGGTTCGGTCTGGCGGCATACTTCGGCAAGGCCGGGATCAGCAAAACGGATGAGCAGCTGGCGGTTCAGGCACTCGCGCGGCACGCGATGGAAGCAGCCCCGAAGAATGTGCGCAAAGCAGCTGGTGGCGAGTTCGGCTGGTGCATGCAGCTGCTGGCGCAATTTGCCTTCGCTGAGTACGCCCGCTCGGCGGCCACCAGCGTGACGTGTCACAGCTGCGACGGTAGCGGTCGAATCACTCTCAAACAAACTACTCGTAAAGTATCTTATCCGTGGGGTAAGGCACCGTACTGGGCTAGACAATCTCGAGCTGTGCGTCCATCAGACTGGGAAAAATGGACGGAGGTGTCAGAAATTATTCCCGCCGTGTGTAATGCATGTGAAGGAAAGGGCGTGATCCACGCCCGGTGCCGCTGTGGCGGGAAAGGCGAAGTGCTCGATCGCAAAGCTACAGCGGACAGGGGCGCGCCGGTTTTCAAAACCTGCGAGCGCTGTTCTGGAAATGGCTACTCGTCTGTACCCTCGACAGCTGCGCACAAAGCGATTCTGATGCGCCTGCCGGATCTGCATGTTAGGACATGGACTCGCAACTGGAAGCCCTTTCTTGAGGTGCTGGTGGGCATTTGTCACCAGGAAGAAGGAAGGGCCGACAGAGAATTTCAGGCTGCGACATCTTTTCGTGAAGATAACAACAAAATTTAGCATTCTGACAACAGAAAGCTTGATTTTGTCCGAAGTTGTCGTGTAAGCTTCAAATTATGGAGTATATCGCCTACAGATAATTAACTCCAAAAAGCTCGCCATGTTGCGGGCTTTTTTATATCCGCATTTCCCGCGCACCGCCCGCGCATTCATCACGTCGAACCAATCCTTTTGGAATGAGCCTTTGAGGAAGTCAGTTAGTGCTGGCGAGCCTCGACGGGCTGATTTCCTGTGCGGCAAAGGTTCATTTCAAAGTAAGGTAAACGCACATCATGAGCATCACTCAAGAACGCCTGAGAGAGGTTCTGAATTATGACCCTTTGACTGGTTTATTTGTTTGGATCAAGCGTACTGGTTCACGGTCTTCGCCTGGTAAAATAGCTGGGAACGCGGACACCCACGGCTATGTTCAGATAATGATCGATAAGAAATTAATCTTCGCTCATCGTTTGGCATTTTTGTATATGGATGGCGCGTTGCCGCCAGATGATAAGTGTGTTGATCATATCAATGGTAATCCCAAAGATAATCGATGGAGTAACTTACGTGTTGTTACCCAGTTTGTTAATCAGCAGAACAGGCACAAAGCCCGAAAAGGGGCGAAGTCTAAGCTGATTGGAGCCAACTGGTGTAAGGCTCATGGTGTATGGCGTTCGGCTATCACCGTTAACGGACAACGTAAAGATCTCGGTAGTTTCAAAACTGCAGATCTGGCTAACCAGGCTTATATGAAAGCGAAAGCTGAAATGTGTCGTTGAAGCCTACACGAACCCAAACCGCCGCCGAGTGGTTTTTTTTGCGACATTTCTTCGTAACAGCTACTGCTCCTAATACCGACGTATGGACTCATAAGCCAGTGCCGTTTTATCCGGGTAAACACCCGTGCGAAAAACCACAGGGTATGTTGCAGCAGATTATCAACGCCAGCAGCAGGCCCTGCGATCTTGTTGCTGATTTCTTTATGGGATCTGGCTCCACTATCAAAGCTACTTTGGAATTGGAACGCAGAGCTATAAGAGGTGAGCTTGATAAAGATCGCTTTATTCAGACTTCAATGGAAATTAAATTTATTAATGATCAATGATTATGTAGAGCCGAAAGAACAGCGATCCGGCTCTTATTTTTAATTATGATTTTTCACGCATTTCCCATTTGCGCTTTATGTATCTCGATGCAAACTCCACCTCAGGGAACATAGTTCTGGAGTTAATATTCAGCACGTCCAATTGCTCAAGAATTGTTTTTTTTGCACTTGCTGGTATAACTATTCTGCTCAATGCAAAACCTTTCCCGTTTTTGCCTGCGGACTCGTATTTAAGGAGACCAGCAGCTACAAATGCACCTGATTGAGCTATAACTCTACGATTATTTTTTGCTGGATGGACAAAGAAGTATTTTAATAGGTCGCCGTGGTTTGCATTGTCTGTAAAATATGGTTTTTCTGCACGAATGAATTGAGTTAAACGCTTCATTGCTTCTAGCGTCCTGAATTTAACTTTATCTGGTTCGGCAAAGGGTGTGTTATTTTTAATAAATTGGACTATTTCATTTTTCTCTAAATCGGACAAGCGAGCTAGATTGCATATAAGACTTACAGTATCACTATCAGCAAAACGAACTCTCTCATCTGTAAAGTCTAAAAGTTGAACAACTCCGTCAGTTTCGTGGTGTTCTTTTTCATCGCAAGCAAAATAAAGTGCAACTAGAGGGTTTAATGAAACATCAAGAAGGCGCGTAGGCAGCCCGTAATGTTGGGCTCGGACAAGCTTATCGAACATCAAGCGGTCTCCACTAAATTCTCCGGGCGCCTCCGTCATCAATTCACTAAAAATTTGCTTTTCGGCATCTTTACGTAAGCCTCGCATAACGGAAGGCTTTAATGCCCAGCTTTTTGAAGATTGCCCTCTATAGCACCTTATATGTTTTGGTGATTCTCGGTTGAATACGAGAGAAAGAAAAGAAGTTACGGAATCAACTTTTGGGCTTATCTGCATTTTTTCTCCATGAGATCTTTTGTTTTCTAAGGTTCTAAGTTTGATTTTTGTTAATAATTTAGCTTGTCGACCCTAAATGACGATCGCATAAGCCATTTTTAGTATGAAGGAACTAATATCTGCTTGGCCGTGATAAAACTCAACTTGTTTATATCACGTTTTTTACAATAAGAACGCCCCGGTTTAATCGGAGGTGAGAGATATGCACAATATGAGCAAATTGGCTACTGGCGCAGCTTATGGCGCATCAGCCGGGACGGTAGCCAATGGACTGCTAACCCGGTTAAGCCCCGATGAGTGGAGCGCTCTGGGGGTAATTATCGGGATCGTTGTGGCAATCCTGACGTTTGGCATCAACTGGTACTACAAGCGCAAGACCACGCTGGCGCAGATCCAGGCGCTGAAGAGCTGGCCCACCCGACCGGTTGATATTGCGGAGGACTAATGGCGATCTCATTTTCGTTACGTAACAAACTGATCGGCGTGGCTGGTGCTGGTGCGCTGGCGATCGCCACGGTATTCCTCGGCGGCCAGGACGGCGTAGAGGGGCGTAAGTACGAAGCATACCGTGACGTCGCCGGGGTGTGGACCGTCTGCGATGGTCATACAGGCCGGGATATCGTCAGAGGGAAGAAGTACACCGATCGCGAGTGCGACCAGCTGCTTTGGAAAGACCTGCAGCCGGCCAAGAAGACGGTTGATAGTCTGGTCAAAGCCCCGCTAAACGAGTATCAGCGCGCCGCTTTATACAGCTTCGTGTTTAACGTTGGCTCTGACGCTTTCTCGAAGTCCACGCTGCTGCGCAAGCTGAACAAAGGCGATCATGCCGGAGCATGCGAGGAGATGCGGCGCTGGGTTTACGCTGGTGGCATGAAGTGGAAAGGCCTCCAGAACCGGCGTGAGATGGAGCGCAGCATGTGTCTGGCGGAGAGCAAATATGAGATTTAGCCGGGTGGTACTACTGCTGCTGGGCGAATTACTGCTCTCTTTGCTGGTTGTCTGGCACCTTACCGGCAAGATTGCCGACGAGCAGCAACGCGCGGACGCCGCCGAGCATAGCCTGCAGCTGGCGAACGAGACTATCACCGACATGCAGACGCGGCAGCGTGACGTCGCCGCACTTGATGCCAAATACACCGGAGAACTGGCAGATGCTCAGGAAACTATCGATCAGCTTGAGCGTGATGTTGCTGCTGGCCGTAAGCGGCTGCGGCTCAATGCAGAATGCCCCACGAACGGAGAGGCCAGCACCGGCAGCCTGGGCGATGCTACCGGCCCCCGACTTACAGAGTCCGCTCAACGGGATTATTTCACCCTCAGCGAGCGGATCGCCACAGTAACGCAGCAGGTCGGATACCTGCAGGATTACATCAAAACGCAGTGCCTGAATTAACCAAGCCTCGCATCAGCGGGGCTTTTTTGTAACCAGAAGAAGGAAAAGAAGAATGTTTACTGTTAAGCAGATCGTAGATAACGCGACTTCTCTTTACGAAATTAAAGAAGTAAATATTGGCAGGCCGGGATCGGTTCAGTGGGCGCAGGCTTTTGAAGCTGCTGACGCGATTGGGCTTAAATCACCATGCATCATCGAGCAGGTATTTTCGACCTTCAGCGATGAGGAAATGACCGAAGAGCTTCAGCCTGAAGATACCGTGTGGGTGGAAAGAGAAGGGGTAAACCGAGCTGATTGTATTGCCGTGATCTGCTCCTCTCTCAATTCTGCCGCTTTCCCTGGTATTCCTGAAGAAGGTGGTATTGGTTACCAGTTCCTCTACCGTGGTGATCGGCTCTACGTCATGAACTCCAACGGTGCGACCATCGAAACAGTTAAGTAAGCAGCACAAGGCGCTCTCTAGCAGAGCGACTGATGATGTTCTCCACTCTGCATAACACGGTTAGCCACGCTGTGAAGCGTCGCGAAACTGGCCCATCAACGGCAAGGATCATGAGATGATTGCTACTATCGGGACCATTCTTGTTTGGTCTCTAATCGTTATTGCTGGAGCCGCTGGCCTGCTGTTCGCATTCATCGGCTTTATGTTCTTTATCAGCTGGCCGAAGTAAGGCCGACTGCAAAGGCATTACAGCAGGCATTCACTGAGTGCCTGTGATAATGACGAATTGTGGTGTGCGTGTTAATCGTCAAATAAGCAGGAAAAGGCGAGCGCACCTTTACGATGGCTATCCGACTTAGATCGGCACACCCGAGCCAATACGTACACCACAACCCATTCAAGCCACTGGCGTCTGCTGGTGGCTTTTTTATGCGCCTCGCACGCGCACCACAGAGAGTCTTTCAGCCGTGAGCCTGGGGATCCGCTTCTCTCGGGCGGCTGTCCCGTGCGACAGGCTCACATCTAAAAGGAAACCCGAATGAAATACTTATCGCCGCAGCAGGCGATGCTTGGCATGCGTGTCGTCCTGACCGACAACGGCATGATCATCAAAAGCCCTGCTGGCTCTGCTGAGTACAATCTCAAAGGCCGCCGCATCAAGGTTACCGGTTACCCTGAATACTTCCCCGGCCTGCTGGCCGTTAAGGATAAGCGCACCAAAAAACACGGACGAGGGGATATCTCCGGTGGTGAGCTAACAGTCTATGGTGAAGGCGGTACGGTCAGAGTGCGCATGGGGCGGATTAACCCGTCAGAAGAGCAAAAGCTGGTGGAGTTCAAGGCTGAAAAGTTTGAGGTAAAAAGAAGCAGCATTGTGTACTTGAAAGACGCGGTCATTTCAGCAGGAGAGATGAAGACCCGCCTCTCTGACGATATGCGCGAAGCTGTTGTTGATGCCGTACGCGAGAGCGATCTGTTTAAGTCGCTGCAGGCTTCGGCACTTGTCACCACGCAGCAGGCTATTGAACAGGCCGCAACGAACGCCATTCGCAACGCGGTAAAGCCTGGCGGTCTGCTTCATCGTGCTCGTGGGTACTAAGGGGTTACTTATGCAGGTCAATATTGACGGCATACAGTATGTCCCCGCCCACCAGCAATCGTCGCGAATCGGCATTGCGATCACTACGCACAATCGCCCTGACGTTCTGAAGCAAGCCATTGAGCAGCACATGAAGCACATACCTGCTGGCGCGCTGGTGGTTGTTATCGATGATGGTTCAAAACCTGAAGCGGTAGTGCCTGACGGCGTGCAGCTGCTTCGCCATGAAACATCGCTAGGTATTGTTGCTTCGAAGAACGTGAGTTTAAGCGCGCTGATAGCTGCCGGGTGCGAGCACCTGTTCCTGTGGGATGATGATGCCTGGCCGATCTCAGATAACTGGCAGCAGCCCTATATCGAATCGCCAGAGCCGCACCTCGCTTATCAATTTCTCGATCTGGCTGGCCGTAACAAGCTCAACGATATGGCGGTCCTGTACCGGGATGATAAGCACATCGCCTACACAGGCCAGCGCGGCGTAATGCTGTACTACCACCGCAGCGCAATAGAGAAGGTTGGCGGATTTGATACGGTCTACGGTCGCGGAATGTATGAGCATCCGGATCTGGCGCTGCGTATTCACAACGCTGGGCTTTCGACCTGGGCGTTTGCTGACGTTACCGGTTCAGAAAAGCTGATTTATTCACTGGATGAGCATGAGCAGGTTACCCGCTCGGTACCTCGTCCCGATCGTGAGGCGCTGGTGAAACGTAACGTGGTTATCTTCAATTCCCGGCGTGATAGCGGCTATACCGGCATTGCTTCTTACAGCAGCAATCCGAATACGGTGATCACTACCTTGCTGACGAACCAGCCTGACCCGCAGCGCAGCGGGAAGATGAAACCCGATCGGGAGGTTCTCCAGCCGTGGGCAAGCTCAATATCCGGCGCGCTGCCGGTTGTGCTGGCTGACGAACTGAAAGAGCCACCTTGCGGGGCTGACCTGCACGAAGTAACCGCCCTGAGCATGAGTCCGTACTTTGCGCGCTGGCTTCACATCTATCAGCACCTTCGGGCGCATCCTGAATATCATCTCGTCTGGTGTACCGATGGTACCGACGTTGAGATGCTGCGAGAGCCCTGGGCGGAAATGGAGGCGGGTAAAATCTACGTTGGCTCTGAGCACAAAACCTATGCCGACGAATGGATGAAGGCAAACCACCACGGCAAAGCGTATAGCGAGTTCATTGAACTGCATCGGGATGAGCCACTCCTTAACGCTGGCCTGCTTGGCGGCAGCCGTGAAGACGTTATGGAGTTTGCCCACCGCATCATCCGGCAGCACTACCTGATTGAAAGCCACCGCTACTGGAGAATGGAGCACGCACCGGCCACCCTGGTGGACATGGGCGCCTTCGGTATGGCCGCAAAGTCTTTTGGTGATCGAATCGTTACCGGCCCTAAGGTGCATACCATCTTCAAAACAAATGGCATCGGCAAGGAGAACGCCTGGTGGCGGCATAAGTGAGGACTGAATGGGTACTAAGTTTTTTATCATTTTGGTGGTAGTAGCAATCGTGCTCATCATCTTTGCGCCACGTAATTCACCTGGTGCTGGTGGATGTCACCGTTGTGGCAGATTCGTCCGGCGCCCTTTCAAAATCTGTAGCACCTGCATACCCCGCACGGGAGGCAAAGATGGTGGAAGTTAAATTCGTTGTGGTCGGCCATCATGCCCGGCGAGCACGCGCTGAGAGACTGGCGTTTAAGCTGGGAGCTCACCTTCTTATCGATGAAGAGAGTCACGGCGCGAACTGGAATCATCGTCGCGCGCTTGAGTGGGCTGCCGAACAATCCTGCCGGGTAGTGGTGCTGGAAGACGATGCGCTTCCGGTACGCTGGTTCGTGCCGCTGGTGGCTGAATGGCTGGCCCGTTTCCCTGACGACATGATCAGCTTTTATCTCGGAACCGGTAGGCCGCCGCAGTATCAGAAAGAGATTGCCGGAATGCTGGTGGATGCGGATCGCGTATGTGGTGATCACATCGTGCTGAGTAAACTGATACACGGCGTTTGCTACAGTCTGCCGCAGGAAAAGCTAAAGCAAATGCTGGGCGCATGGGATGCCACCCTGGCAGCTGATTACGCTGTCGGGCAGGCTTACGGCGGCCGGGTAGTTTATCCGTGTTATTCGCTGGTGGATCATGCCGACCTGCCCACGGTTGAGCGTCACCCTGACAATGAGCCGAGGACTGAGCGGCGCCGGGCATGGAGGCTTGCATGAGTAAAGAGCCCCGCATATACGGCAGCCGCTGGGATAAAGCCCGCCTGCGCTTCCTGCAGCAGCACCCGCTATGTGTGATGTGCGAGCAGCAGGGACGCATAACAGCGGCAACGGTAGTTGACCACATCGAACCCCACAAACTTAAAGATGCGCTTAAGTCTGGTAACGCGCTGGCCATCTCGAAAGCACAGCACCTGTTCTGGAGTAAAGAGAACTGGCAGCCGATGTGCAAAGCCCATCACGATTCAACCAAACAGAGAATGGAGAAGAGCGGCACTGTAATCGGCTGTGATGCTAACGGTTACCCGCTTGATCCGGCGTCTCACTGGAGCACGTAATGAAAGACCTGAGCATTCAGTACCGTGACGGCAAATTTGTTCAGCTGGTTATTGATGGCGTGGAGATGAAGCACGTGACCTCGATCCAGTTCTCACACACCGTAGGCGAGGACGTGCCGACACTGACCGTCTCAGGGCATGTGTGGCCCGATCATGGGAAGAGCGAGCAATCCCTTTTGCAGGTAGACAAACAGTCCGCATAGCCCGGCGGTGTGATGCGGATTCGCACCATGTGAAATAATTCCAAATGCAATCATTTCAAATAGGAGTTAATCCCATCAAGGGCAGGGGGGGATCAAATCTTCAAAGCCTTTGCCCCAAATGACCGCCGCCAAAGTTTGATTTTAACGCTAACCCGATTTTTTAGTTTTAAGGTGTTGACATATGGCAGACAAACGAACCCGCTCTGACAGCTCGGCTGCGGCGATTCAGGCCATGAAAAATGCAGCAGTGGACACCATCGATCCACCGTCCCATGCGGGCTTGGAAAAAAAAGCCGAGCCTTTCTGGCATGACAATATCAGATCTAAAGCCCTGAACAGCTGGACGCCTGCAGACCTCCTCGCGGCTGTAGAACTGGCAAATAACCAGCTCTACATCACCGTTTTACGCAAGGATTTACGCAAAGAAGAGCGCACCCGTGGTGAAGAGCGGGATGAAGGCCTGATCAAAGATCTGCGCAAGCAAATCTTAGAGCTGCAGCGCACTATTCTGGCTCAGCGTCGTGACCTCCAGATCCACTCCCACGCCACCAACGGCGAAAGCCGCGACCAGAAGAAACGTAACCAGAATGATCGTGAAGCCCGCGATACCCGAGCTGAACATCAGGACCAGGACGACAACCTTATCGCTTTTCCCAAACACGGATAAAACACTATGACGCGAGGTGAGCGTGTAATAGCGTTCATCGAGCGCTTTTGCATCGTGCCGGAAGGCAAGCTTATCGGCCAGCCAATGCGGTTGGACCCTTTTCAGAAAGAATTCATCCTGAGGGTTTACGACAACCCCGCCGGTACCGATATGGCGATACTCAGTATTGCCCGAAAGAACGGGAAGACGGGGCTGATTGCCGGGATCCTGCTGGCTCACCTTGTGGGACCGGAAGCAGTACAAAACACGCAGATCGTCAGTGGTGCTCTAAGCCGCGAGCAGGCAGCCATTGTTTTCAACCTGGCAGTGAAGATGGTTAACCTGAATCCTAAGCTTCAGGAGATAGTGCACATCACGCCCAGCGGCAAAAAGCTAATCGGGCTGCCCTGCAATGTTGAATACAAGGCGTTATCTGCTGAGGGTAAAACCACCCACGGCCTCTCGCCTATTCTGGCCATTCTGGATGAAACAGGACAGGTAAGAGGACCGCAGGATGATTTTATCGACGCAATCACTACCGCTCAGGGCGCGCACGAAAATCCGCTGCTGATTGTTATCAGCACGCAGGCGGCGAACGATGCGGATCTGCTGAGTATCTGGATTGACGATGCGATGAAGTCGAAGGATCCGCACATCGTTTGCCACGTTTACGAAGCGCCAAAAGAGGCGGATATCAGTAAGCGTGAATCCTGGCTAGCTGCGAACCCGGCGCTTGGAACATTCAGGTCCGAAAAAGACATGGCCCGCCAGGCAGAAAAGGCCGGGCGAATGCCCAGCTTTGAGAACACTTTTCGCAACCTGAACCTGAACCAGCGCGTGTCTACGGTATCCCCGTTCATATCCCGTAACGTGTGGGAGCTATGCGGCGGAATCCCTCTCAGCACGCCGAGGAAATGGTATGCGGGGCTGGATCTGTCAGCGAGGAACGACTTAACGGCGCTTGTTATTGCTGGTGAAGCCGATGATGGCATCTGGGATATCTTCCCCTTCTTCTGGACACCCCAAAAGACACTCGAAGAGCGTACAAAAACAGATCGCGCCCCGTATGACGTGTGGGTGAGAGAGGGCCTTCTTCGCACCACCCCTGGCGCATCCGTGGATTATTCCTTCGTGGTCGCGGACATCGCCGAAATTATTGGCGACTTTGATCTTACCTCGATGGCCTTCGACCGGTGGCGCATTGACCAGTTCAGGAAAGATGCAGACGCCATTGGGCTGAGCCTTCCTCTGGTTGAGTTCGGCCAGGGCTTTAAGGACATGGGCCCGGCTGTAGACACCCTCGAATCTCTGATGCTTAACGGGCGTGTAAGGCATGGCATGCATCCGGTATTAACGATGTGCGCCGTGAATGCGGTGGTGGTGAAAGATGCCGCCGGTAACCGCAAGCTCGACAAATCCAAAGCTACAGGCCGTATCGATGGCATGGTCGCAATGACAATGTCCGTCGGTGCCGCCAATGGGGAAGTTACCGAACCGGGTGGTGACTTCGATGACTTCATTTTCCGACCGCTGAGCATGTGATGGAAGAACCTAAATACACAATTGACTTGCGAACCAATAACGGCTGGTGGGCAAGGCTGCAGTCCTGGTTTGTCGGCGGCCAACTAGTCACCCCGAATCAGGGATCGCAGACGGGTCCCGTCTCGGCCCACGGACACCTGGGCGATTCATCGGTAAATGATGAACGAGTCCTGCAAATCTCTACCGTGTGGCGCTGCGTTAGCCTGATTTCAACCCTCACCTCATGCCTTCCGCTGGATGTCTTTGAAACTGACCAGAACGACAACCGGAGCAAGGTTGATATGAGCAACCCGATGGCCCGCCTGCTTCGTTATTCGCCTAATCAGTACATGACCGCCCAGGAATTCAGGGAGGCCATGACGATGCAGCTCTGTTTTTACGGTAACGCTTATGCCCTGGTGGAGCGCAACAGCGTGGGTGACGTGATCAGCCTGCTACCGCTTCAGTCAGCCAATATGGATGTGAAACTGGTCGGTAAAAGATTGGTTTATCGCTATAAGCGTGATAGCGAGTACGCCGATTTTTCTCAGAAAGAGATTTTCCACCTTAAGGGTTTCGGATTTAACGGGCTGGTCGGCCTGTCTCCCATCGCGTTTGCCTGCAAATCGGCAGGTGTCGCGGTGGCAATGGAAGATCAGCAGCGGGATTTTTACGCCAACGGTGCCAAATCTCCGCAAATCCTCTCAACCGGCGACAGAGTTCTCACCGAACCCCAGCGCGATCAGCTTGAAGAGAACTTCAAAGAGATCGCCGGCGGCCCGGTTAAAAAAAGGCTCTGGATCCTGGAGGCGGGCTTTACCACCTCACCAATTGGTGTAACGCCTCAGGATTCCGAAATGATGGCGTCCCGAAAATTTCAGGTCAGCGAGCTGGCCCGGTTCTTTGGCGTGCCGCCTCACCTTGTCGGCGACGTTGAGAAGTCAACGAGCTGGGGTTCCGGCATCGAGCAGCAGAATCTTGGCTTCCTGCAGTACACACTGCAGCCCTATATCTCGCGCTGGGAAAACAGCATCCAGCGATGGCTAATTCCGGCAAAGGACGTTGGCCGCATTCACGCTGAGCACAATCTCGACGGCCTGCTGAGGGGCGATTCTGCTTCCCGCGCAGCCTTTATGAAGGCGATGGGCGAGGCGGGGCTTCGCACCATCAACGAGATGCGACGAACTGACAACCTCCCGCCACTGCCGGGCGGCGATGTGGCAATGCGCCAGTCGCAGTACGTGCCGATCACCGATTTAGGAACCAACAAAGAGCCCCGCAATGACGGGGCTTAATTTTTATGGGGGCCGTAATGCCTGAGATCGTAAAAACACTGTCTTTCGACGAGACAGAAATCAAGTTCACCGGTGACGGAAAGCAGGGGATCTTCGAAGGATACGCCTCTGTTTTTAACAACACCGATTCTGACGGCGACATCATTTTGCCTGGCGCATTCAAAAGTGCGCTGACCAGCCAGACCCGCAAGGTTGCGATGTTTTTTAACCACAAAACGTGGGAGCTGCCGGTTGGTAAGTGGGACAGTCTCGCCGAGGACGAAAAGGGCCTTTACGTGCGCGGTCAGTTAACGCCAGGGCACAGCGGCGCCACTGACCTTAAGGCGGCGATGCAGCATGGCACCGTTGAAGGGATGTCGGTCGGCTTTTCGGTGACGAAAGATGATTACTCCATCGGTACCGGTGGCCGCATTTTCAAAAATATCCCGATCTTGCGAGAAATCAGCGTCTGTACCTTCCCGGCCAACGAGCTTGCAGGCGTGGCAGCCATGAAAAGCGTCGATGGCATTGAAACCATCCGTGATGTGGAGAACTGGCTGAGGGATTCAGTCGGGCTTACCAAATCACAGGCAGTTGGGTTAATAGCCCGGTTTAAGTCAGCGATTCGGAGCGAGTCCGAGGGCGACGGAAACGAAGCACAAATCAACGCTCTGCTTCAGAGCATCAAATCCTTCCCTTCTATTTCAGGAAAATAATCATGTCAGAACTCGCTCAAATTCAGAAAGCTATCGAAGAATCTCAGAAGAAAATGTCTGAGCTTTTCGACGCACAAAAGACCGAAATCGAAAACACCGGCCAGGTGTCCAAGCAGCTGCAGAACGATCTGGTGAAAGTTCAGGAGGAGCTGACCAAATCCGGTACCCGCCTGTTTGATCTGGAGCAGAAGTTTGCATCCGGCGCTGAAAATCCGGGTGAGAAGAAATCCTTCTCTGAACGTGCAGCTGAAGAGCTGCAGAAGTCCTGGAACGGCAGCAAAGGCAGCTTCGAAGCGAAGACCTTTAACAAATCCCTCGGCAGCGATGCAGCATCAGCAGGCAGCCTGATCCAGCCGATGCAGGTACCGGGCATTATCATGCCGGGCCTGCGCCGTCTGACCATTCGCGATCTGCTGGCACAAGGGCGTATTTCCAGCAACTCACTGGAATACGTGCGCGAAGAGGTGTTTACCAACAACGCCAACGTGGTCGCTGAAAAGGCGCTCAAGCCTGAATCGGATATCACCTTCAGCAAGCAGACAGCTAACGTCAAAACTATCGCCCACTGGGTGCAGGCTTCGCGCCAGGTTATGGACGATGCCCCGATGCTGCAGTCCTACGTCAATAACCGCCTGATGTACGGTCTGGCGCTGAAGGAAGAAGGTCAGCTGCTGAACGGCGACGGCAGCGGGGATAACCTGGAAGGTCTGAACAAAGTGGCCACCGTCTACGATACGTCGCTGAATGCAACCGGCGACACCCGCGCAGACATCATCGCTCACGCTATTTACCAGGTGACCGAGTCCGAGTTCAGCGCGTCTGGTATCGTCCTGAACCCGCGCGACTGGCACAACATCGCGCTGCTGAAGGATAACGAAGGCCGCTATATTTTCGGCGGCCCGCAGGCATTCACCAGCAACATCATGTGGGGCCTGCCGGTGGTGCCAACCAAAGCACAGGTGGCCGGTACCTTTACCGTCGGCGGTTTCGATATGGCCTCTCAGGTCTGGGATCGCATGGATGCTACCGTCGAGGTCAGCCGCGAAGACCGTGATAACTTCGTTAAGAACATGCTGACCATCCTGTGCGAAGAGCGCCTGGCGCTGGCGCACTATCGCCCGACGGCAATCATCAAGGGCTCATTCTCTTCCGGCTCATGATGGAGGAGGGCGGGGAAACCCGCCCTTTTAACGTATGGCGATAGATGTTCTGGAGGTAATTGGCCTCAGGCTGTTCAAGCAGCAGATTGAGTTTGAAGAAGACGACAGGGACGACCTGATCACGCTGTACGCTCAGGCGGCCTTTGACTACTGCTGCAGCTGGTGTGATGAACCGGCATGGCAGCATGCAGATGATATCCCGGCGGCGGTTAAGGGCGCTGTACTCCTCGTCTTCGCGGATATGTTTGAGCACAGAACCTCACAAAGCGAGGTCCAGCTTTATGAGAACAAGGCCGCCGAACGCATGATGTTCATTCATCGCAACTGGCGCGGGAAAAATAAGCCTGAGGAGGGATCCTGATGGAGCCTGGACGATTCAGGCACAGGGTTAAAATCCTGAGCTTTACAACTTCGCGTGACTCTTCTGGTCAGCCGGTGGAGGTATGGAAAGGCGGAAACCCGCTTCCGGCTGAGGTAAAAGGGATCAGCGGCAGAGAGCAGATGTCCGGCGGTGCCGAAACGGCGCAGGCAACGGTTCGTGTCTGGATGCGCTTCACTCCCGATGTGAATGCTTCATCCCGTATCGAGGTACTCAGCGGTCCGTATAAAGGGCAGGTGCTCAATATTATCGGCCCCGCTGTTGCCAACCCGAACGGTACCCGTCTGGAAATTCTGTGCAAAACAGGAGCCGAAAAATGATAGAGACTAACCTCGATTTTTCCGGCCTGAATGACATCGCAAAAGACCTTGAGGCGCTTAGCCGCGCTGAAAACAACAAGGTTCTGCGTGATGCCACGCGCGCTGGCGCCGAAGTCCTGAAAGAAGAGGTGATCGCCCGCGCGCCGGTCCGTAAAGGCAAGCTGAAGAAAAACGTGGTGGTGGTGACACAGAAAAGCCGCCGCCGCGGCGAAATATCTTCCGGCGTCCATATTCGCGGTGTCAATCCCCGCACCGGGAACAGCGATAACACCATGAAGGCGAATAATCCTCGCAATGCTTTCTACTGGCGCTTCGTTGAAATGGGTACCGTGAATATGCCGCCGCACCCTTTCATTCGCCCCGCATTTGATGTTCGCCAGGAGCAGGCCACGGCGGTGGCAATGAGGCGTATGAACCAGGCTATCGACGAGGCATTAAGCAAATGACGGAAGACGATCTCTATCCACTGCTTGAGACACTGGCCGGGGGGCAGGTTTATCCCTACGTCGCGCCTCTGGGCAGCGATGGGCAGCCGTCAGTCGCGCCGCCGTGGGTGATTTTCTCGATCATCACCGATGTTGCCGCTGACGTACTTTGCGGACAGGCGGAATCTGCCGTTTCGGTTCAGGTGGATGTCTATTCCAGCACGATTACTGAAGCACGTACGATCCGGGATATGGCACTGGATGCTTTACAGGTTCTGAAACCAGAAAGCATCGTCGAAACGCCGGGTTATGAACCCGATCTGCGTTATCACCGGGCAACGCTTGAATTTCAGGTAACCGTTTAATCTCTTTCACCCTCACAGACCGCTACGGCGGTCTTTTTTTTATCTGGAGAAATCATGGCCAGTAAGTACGAAGTCACGAAGGGGATGACCTTTGCTGTCTCCTCAGCACCCGTAACCGCAGATGACTTTATCGCACCTGCTTTCCCTGAGTCCGACGTTACCTGGCTGGAGGCGGCCTGTGCAACGAAGGAAATCACCTTCACCGGCGGCCAGAAAGGTGATATCGACGTCACCACGCTGTGCTCAACTGAACAGGAACAGACCAACGGCCTGGCAGCACCGGCAGAGATGAGCATTACCCGTAACTGGGTTGGCGACGAAGCCGCGCAGAATGCGCTTCAGACCGCATATGAAAATGATGAACTGCGCGCGCTACGCGTGATTTTCCCGTCGGGCAACGGTTTTTATGTGCTGGTGGAAGTTCGCCAGAGCTCATGGTCTGCGGCAACGTCTTCCGTTGTTGGTGCGACCTATTCGCTGCGTGTTCGCGGCAAGCCAAAGCGCATTGTTGCGTCTGGTTCCTGAGCGGCTTCGGCCGCTTTTTAATCCCTCTAATCCTGTAACCAGAGAAGAATGAAATGGCACAAAAGACATCACAGAGTTCACTACGCAACGTGGCGCTTACTGCATCGAAAGCCTACCGCACAAAAGAGGTGCCTGTTCCGGAATGGGATGGCGCAAAGGTCACGCTTCGCGAGCCGTCCGGCGATGCCTGGGTAAAATTCCGCGAGATCGTCAACCCTGAGATAACGGAAGGCGAAGAAGCCTCTCAACTGACAGAGACACAGAAGTTTCTGCGCAACAAAGAGGCCGATGTGGTTCTGTTTATCGACGTTCTCCTGGATGAAAACGGCGATCGTGTATTCAGCGATGACGACAAGTCGCAGGTATCGGAGATTTACGGCCCTGTTCACGCTCGTCTTCTTGCGCAGGCTCTCAAACTGGGCATGAGCCAGGACGAAGCGGGAAAGCCGTAAAGCAGCCGCTGACCTTCTTCCTGATGTCGCTGGCGCTCCGGATGGGGCGCACGCTTCATGAGCTGCGCCAGACCATCACCGCGAGTGAGCTGAAAATGTGGATCGAGTTCGACCGCATCAGCCCGATTGGCGACTGGCGGACAGATGCTCAGGCAGCGCAGATCGCCGTCGCAACGCTTAATTCTCAGGGTGGGAAATTCAATATCCCTGAAGTAATGCTTAAGTGGGGTGAGCAGGAAGATGTCGCTGACGTCTCTGAGCTCGAAGAATGGATCTCCAGCATTTGACACCCGCGGCTGCGGGTTTTTTTATGGGTGAAATATGGCAACGCTGCGCGAGCTAATAATCAAAATTTCGGCGAACTCGTCCTCTTTCCAGTCAGAGATCGCCCGAGCATCCCGCATGGGAACGGATTACTACCGCACTATGGAGCAGGGCGGTAAAAAGGCCGCAGCGGCCACGCGCGAAACACAGCGGTCTTTGTCTGACCTTAATTCTCAGCTGGCAACTGTGCGATCCTCTGCTGCCGGACTTGCCGGGGCATGGGCGGGCGCATTTGCCACGCATCAGCTGATTCAGTTTGCTGATACATGGAACCAGTTAAACGGTCGCCTTCGCCTGGCGTCATCCTCCAGCGAGGATTATGCCCAGTCCCAGCGGGTACTGATGGAAATCAGCCAGCGCACCGGGACTTCTCTTGAGGCGAACAGCAACCTCTACAGCCGCATCGCCCAGTCACTGAGGGACGCTGGTTATGCTTCTTCAGACGTGGCAAAGGTAACCGAAACCGTTGCTACTTCCCTGAAATTATCTGGCGCCAGCACGGAAGAGGCCAGCTCGGTGATCACCCAGCTGAGCCAGGCGCTGGGATCCGGTGTCCTGCGCGGTGAGGAATTTAACGCCATCATGGAAAACGGCGGCCGCCTGGCGAAATTGCTGGCGGACGGACTGGGTACCACCGTTGGCGGTCTGCGTAATATGGCCAACAATGGCGAGCTGACGACAAACAAAATCGTCCCGCTGCTGACCAACGTGGAGATCCTGCGCAAAGAATTCGAAACTCTCCCGGCCTCTATCAGCGGATCTGCACAGAAAGTGCAGAACGCTTTCCTTGCCTGGGTAGGTGGGGCGAACGATGCCGTAGGCGCATCATCCACGCTATCCGGCGTGCTGGATGGACTGGCCACGAACATTGACGATGTGGCCAACACCGCCGGTCTGCTGGTGGGCGTAGGTCTGGCTCGTTACTTTGGCAATATGGTCGGCAGCGTGGGCCAGTCTACCCGTGCGGTGATCGCCAATACGGCTGCAGAAGTTGCACTGGCACAGGCTCAGGTTCGCGGCGCGCAGGTCAGCGTTGCAGCTGGCCGCCAGGCGGTTTACCGGGCCCAGCAGGCGCGCGCAGCGGCCACCAGTATTGAGGCGCAGATTGTTGCCGAGCGGAATCTTGCCGCCGCGCAGGCTTCGCTTAATACGGCTCTTGCTGGCCGGGCTTCGGCTGTCAATAACCTCACTAATACGGCCTCGGTGATGTCCCGGCTGGGTAGCGGCGTGCTGGGCATTCTCGGCGGGTGGCCGGGAGTTATTATCGGTGCCGGTGCAGCGATGTACGGCCTGTATCAGCACACCCAGCAGGTACACCGGGAGGCGGTGGGCTTTGCCAGTAACCTCGACGAGATAAATACCAAGCTCCAGCAGATGTCGGTGCTGGGCCTGCGTTCGACTACTGCCGATGCCCGGACATCATTACAGGCTCAAAAACAGGACCTGGCCGATCTCGATTCCCAAATTGCGAAGGTGAAAGACAGCCTCAGGGCGATGGACAAGATCCAGCAGGATTACAACCGCAACCCGACGCTGACCCTGATCAACACCTTCATGGATCAGGCTGACATCACGGCCAAAAATGTCGAGCTCACCGACAAGCTGAACCAGCTGGAGTATCAGCGCGAACAGACCGCCGCAAAGGTCGGGCAGACCCAGAAGCTGGTGAATGATGCCAGCGATCTGGCAACGCAGAAAGCCATTGAACAGGCAGGTGCTGTTTCTATCCTGAAAGGGGCTTATGACCTCCTTAATCGCTCGATGTCGGCGACAGCCTCCGCTACGCCGCCTCAGTATGCGGGACCGGTTTTATCGACAGCAAAAGCCACACCGCAACAGCAAACGGCACTGGATAAAGCGCAGCGTGATGTTGTGCTGTCGGGTATGGATGGTCTAGCCAAGCAGCACCAGCAGTTTGTCTATGAAGCTGAAGATCTGAAGCTGACGGGCGATCTGTATACCACCTATATCTACAGGAAAGACGAGGCCGCCAAAAAGGACGCAGCCGCAGCGCAGGCCAAGAAGGATGCCACTGCAGCGACTAACGCCCAGAATAAAGCTGAGCGTGCGGCAGCCAGCCAGTCCGAGCAGTATTCCCGCAAAATGGCCGATCTCAGCGTGGCCATTGATGTGCAGCGGGTGCGGGCCACTGAAGGAGAGAAAGCGTCAGAGCTCTACGCGGCATCGCATCAGGCAGGGACGAAATGGACCGATGAGCAGCGCCGGGCGATTCAGGCTGCGTCAGCCGAGCTGGCAAAGTGGAACCAGAAGGCAGACGAAAACGTCCGGAAACAGCGTGAGCAGGCTGACGCGCTGAAGGATTTGACGGACGCCGCCCGGAAATTCCGGGATGAAGCGACCCTCACGACCAACACAGCGGGCATGAGCGATCGCCAGCGCAGCCGGTTTGATGAAGAGCAGCAGATTAATCGCGTCTTTGCCAAAACGAACGGCGGCACTAAAGCTGTCGCCGAGCGCGCAGCCGCACTTGATGCTCTGGATAAAAAGTACAAGGCGATAGCCGCCGCCGAAGCTGACTGGAAATCAGGCGTATCCCGAGGGTACGCAAACTGGTACGACGAAATCAGTGACGTATCCGGTACCGTGGCTGACGGGGTAAAAACCACGATGGACAGCGCCTTCAGTAACGTGACCTCGATGCTGGAGGGCAATAAAGTTAGCTGGAAATCCTGGGGTGTCTCCGTGCTGCAGATCGTCGAAAAGGTCGCACTGCAAATGGCGGCTGTGAATGCGATGGGTGGCGGCTCTTCAGGTTCCGGATTGCTCGGCTCTCTGGTGGGCGGCGTGGCCAGTTATTTCGGCGGCGGTGCCAGCGCGGCAGCCAGCACGGGTACGGCGGTATCGAGCTACGGTGCTAATTTCCAGTTTAACGCGAAGGGTGGTGTCTACGACTCACCCTCACTGAGTGCCTTCAGTAACGGGATCGTCAGAAATCCGACGATGTTCGCTTTCGCAAAAGGCAGCGCCGGAATCATGGGCGAGGCCGGGCCGGAAGCAATCATGCCGCTGACCCGCGCGCCGGATGGCTCCCTCGGCGTTCGTGCGGTCGGGGCAGGCGGCGGCCAGGCCGGATCTTCCGCACCGCAGGTTTATATCACCATCGACGGCAACGGGAACACCTCAACGAAAACCTCTGCCGGGCTTGAGCAGTTCGGTGCGGAGATCGGGCGGTTTGTGGATCAGCGGTACAAACAAAATATCATGCGTGATATGCAGCCTGGCGGCGATATCTGGAATGCGACACGAGGAGGCCGGTAACAATGGCTATTGAAACTTTCGCATGGTGCCCGCGCATTAACGCTGAAGCTGACACGACGTTCAGAACAAGGCGTGCGCAGTTTGGCGATGGCTATGAGCAGGTATCAGGTGACGGATTAAACACGATGCGTCAGCAGTGGACGCTAAATTTCACAGGGAATGAAGCGTATATCGCCGCTATTAAGGCGTTTCTCGACAGGCACGGCGGCACTAGGGCTTTCCAGTGGAAGCCGCCGCTGGAGCCGCCGGGGCTTTACCGGTGCGAAACCTACAAGCCCACCGGGCTTGGCGCTGGTAAGTTCAACCTTGAAGCCACATTTATACAGGCATTCCGTCCATGAGTCTTAACGCAGATTATCAGAAACTTGAGCCGGGCGATGAGATCCGGCTCTTCGAGGTCGATGGCACAGCTTTCGGTACCGGTGAAGTGCTGCGCTTTCACAGCTACAGCCTGGCCCATACTGAGGCAGAAATAGCAGCAGCCGGCGGGGATGAAAACAAGCTCCAGGCGAAATCAATCTGGTGGCAGGGTGAGGAATTTAAAGCATGGCCATGCCAGATTGAGGGGATCGAGGCGTCCACAAGTGGCAGCGGCGCGCAACCGCGGTTATCAGTCGCGAACCTGGACAGTTCCATCACGGCGCTTTGTCTGGCCTACGACGATATGCTGCAGGCGAAGGTATCCATTCACGATACCCTGGGTAAATATCTCGATGCGAAAAACTTCGCCAGTGGCAACCCTGAAGCCGATCCCACCCAGGAGAAGGTGAAGGTTTTTTACATCGATGCTAAAAGCAGTGAAACCAACGAGGTGGTTGAGTTTACGCTCTCCAGCCCGATGGATCTGCAGGGGCTGATGATACCGACGCGCCAGCTCCATTCCCTTTGCACCTGGTGCATTCGCAACAAATACCGCACCGGCGATGGCTGTGACTATGCGGGCACGCGGTATTTCGACAAGAACAATAACCCGGTAGATGATCCTTCACTGGATGAGTGCAACGGCACGCTGACGGCCTGCAAGCTCCGGTTCGGTGAAAATAACGAGCTCTCCTTCGGCGGCTTCCCGGGCACCTCTTTGATCAGGAGTTGATATGCGCAAGAAAACCCTTAATGCCATCATGGAGCACGCCGCCGCAGAGTATCCGCGGGAGTGCTGCGGGGTGGTGACGCAGAAAAGCCGGGTTGAGCGGTATTTTCCCTGCCGTAACCTTGCCGCGAAACCTGAGGACAATTTTGTCCTTTGCCCGGAAGACTATGCCGCCGCCGAGGACTGGGGGCCGGTGATCGCCATCGTTCACAGCCACCCCGACGCAACGACCCAGCCGAGCGAAACGGACAAGGCCCACTGCGATCTTAACGGGCTGCCCTGGCACATTGTCAGCTGGCCCGAAGGTGATTTACGCACAATCATGCCACGCGGCGAGATACCACTTATAGAACGGCCGTTTGTCCTCGGCGTGTACGATTGCTGGGGGCTGGTCATGAGCTATTTCCGGCAGACGCACGGGATCGAGCTGCAAGATTACCGGGTGGATTACCCGTGGTGGGAAAAAGACTACCCGGACAACTTCTATCAGGACTGCTGGTATGAATGCGGCTTCCGTGAGTTTGATGGCCCGCCGCAGCCCGGCGACATGGTGATCATGCAGGTCCAGTCCGATAAGTGGAATCACGCGGGCGTTCTCCTGGAAGGGAATATGCTACTGCATCACCTGTATGGGCATCTGAGCCAGCGTGTGCCGTATGGCGGATACTGGCAGGAAAGAACGATGAAAGTTTTACGTTATAAGTCTCTATGCTAACCTTTACCCAATTTCCTCGGGGGTTAGAACTATGAAAAAAATTGCATTATGCGGGTTGTTAATACTATCTGGTTGTTCGAGTATGCAGGATCTCAGAAAGGAACAAGCGTCTAATTCTTATCAGTCAAATAAACAGATAGACGCTGTTGCAGAATGCATACTTAGTGGGTGGCAAGAGCAAAGCCAAAAATACGGTAGCGTTTTTATTCAGCCTTATGAAGGCGGCAAAACAGTATTTACACAATCTCAACTAGAGATCGCAGATTTGAAAGCCGCTGGAGGAGCGACCAAGGTAGAATTTCGTCATCAGGGCGGGCTTTTTGCCTATCGAGTTAACAGCCGAACGAAAGTAATAGAACGTTGCATCTAACCTTTATTTAACCCGCCCTCAGGCGGGTTTTTTTATGGTGACAAAATGACGGAAGTAATGACAAGAATTGAGCTTGCCGGGATATTAGGAAAGACCTTTGGGAAAACCCATCATCGGCTGATATCAAGAACTGGAGAGGCGGCAATAGCACTCAGTAAAACGCTTCCGGGTTTCGAGAGCTTCATGATTAGCAGCAAGCGCCGAGGATTAACCTTCGCCATTTTCAAAGGCAGAAAAAATATAGCTGTAGATGAAATGGGTTTTCCCTCTGAAGGTAATGTTATAAGGATTGTGCCAGTAATTATAGGGAGTAAACGTGCAGGGCTTTTACAGACCATTCTAGGAGCAGTTTTAATCACTGCTGCTGTTTTTGTTTCTGGCGGGATAGGTGCGGCATTTGCTGCTGGTGGATTAACTGGCTTTGCCGCCGCTACAGGCGCCTCGTTGGTTCTCGGAGGCGTTATCCAGCTTCTTTCACCTCAGCCCTCCGGTATAGCCAGCAAACAGGATGCAGATAACCGAGCCTCTTATGCATTCGGTGGTGTAACGAACACTGCGGCTCAGGGCTATCCGGTACCGCTTCTCTACGGTAAACGCCGCATCGGCGGTGCGATTATTTCTGCTGGTATCTATGTTGAAGATCAACAGTAAGAAATAAACCTTTCATCAGGCCACCTCAGGGTGGCTTTTTTTATGGGCGCAATATGGTAAACGCAACCGCTATCAGGGGCCGCAAGGGCGGACGCTCTAAATCACGCACGCCTACCGAACAGCCTGACGATCTCCAGTCTGTTGCGAAGGCAAAAATTTTAATCGCGCTGGGAGAAGGGGAATTTGCAGGCCAGTTAACCGGAAAGGACATTTACCTGGATGGTACCGCGATTGAGAATGCCGACGGCTCCCAGAACTTCAGCGGCGTCACCTGGGAATTTCGCCCGGGAACCCAGGCGCAAAAATACATTCAGGGGATCCCCGGTACCGAAAACGAAATTAGCGTGGGTACCGAAGTTTCAAGTGCTACCGCCTGGACGCGCACGTTCACCAATACGCAACTGTCAGCAGTCCGCCTGCGCCTGAAGTGGCCCTCCCTGTATCGACAGGAGGACGACGGCGATCTGGTCGGGTATTCCGTAAATTATGCTATCGATCTGCAGACCGATGGCGGCGTCTGGCAGACCGTACTGAATACCAGCGTAACCGGTAAAACAACCTCCGGCTATGAGCGAAGCCACCGTGTCGATTTACCGCAGGCGGGCAGTACCTGGACTATTCGCCTGCGCAAGATCACCACTGATGCAAACAGCGCGAAGATCGGCGACACGATGACGCTGCAGAGCTTTACCGAGGTGATTGATGCCAAGCTGCGTTACCCGAACACCGCGCTGCTGTATATCGAATTCGACTCAAGCCAGTTCAACGGATCTATCCCGCAGATTTCATGTGAGCCCCGCGGGCGTGTAATCCGCGTTCCTGACACCTACGACCCGGAAACCCGATCTTACACCGGGACATGGACCGGGACGTTTAAGTGGGCATGGACGGATAACCCTGTGTGGATATTTTACGATCTGGTGGTGACCGACCGCTTCGGGCTGGGGAACCGGCTGACGGCAGCGAATATCGACAAATGGACACTCTACCAGGTGGCCCAGTATTGCGATCAGCAGGTTCCTGACGGGAAAGGCGGCAGCGGTACCGAGCCCCGCTATACGTGCAACGTGTATGTTCAGGACAGAAACGAGGCATACACCGTCCTGCGTGATTTTGCGGCCATATTCCGGGGAATGACGTACTGGGGCGGTGATCAGATCGTTGCTCTGGCAGACATGCCCCGCGATGTGGATTACAGCTACACCCGCGCTAACGTGATTGAAGGCCGCTTCACCTATGCGAGCAGCACGACAAAAACGCGCTATACCACGGCGCTGGTGTCCTGGTCCGATCCCTCTAACGCATACGCTGATGCTATGGAGCCAGTGTTTGAACAGGGGCTGGTAGCCCGGTACGGATTTAACCAGCTGGAAATGACCGCTATCGGCTGTACCCGGCAGTCCGAGGCAAACCGTAAAGGCCGCTGGGGGATTCTCACCAATAACAGGGATCGCATCGTATCGTTCGACGTTGGCCTTGATGGCAATATCCCGCAGCCGGGTTACATCATCGCTGTGGCTGATGAGATGCTCTCCGGTCGGGTGATGGGCGGGCGTATCAGCTCAGTAAACGGCAGGGCCATCACCCTGGACCGTGACGCTGATGCAACTGACGGCGATCGCCTTATCCTGAACCTGCCTTCGGGTGTATCGCAGAGCCGTACAATTCAGGCTATAAACGGGAGAGTGGTAACGGTCACGACTGCGTACAGCGAAACGCCACAGGCAGAGGCTGTCTGGGTTGTTGAGTCCGACGAGCTCTATGCGCAGCAATACCGCGTGGTGAGCGTGAAAGACAATAACGATGGCACGTTCTCTATAGCGGCTGCCTGGCACGATCCTGATAAGTATGCCCGCATCGATACGGGCGCCATTATCGACCAGCGCCCGGTTAGCATCATTCCGCCAGGTAACCAGGCGCCGCCGGATAACATCTTGATCAGCTCCTTCTCGGTGGTGCAGCAGAATATTAGTGTCGAAACCATGCGCGTGAGCTGGGACCTGGCGCAGAACGCCATCGCGTATGAAGCACAGTGGCGCCGCAATGACGGTAACTGGGCGAACGTCCCCCGCAGCTCTACAACCTCCTTCGACGTGCCGGGGATCTATGCCGGGCGTTACCTGGTGCGCGTACGAGCCATCAACGCTGCCGAGATTTCTTCCGGATGGGGTTATTCAGAAGAGAAAACGCTGACGGGCAAGGTGGGCAATCCGCCGAAGCCGGTGGGACTTACCGCATCGGATAACGTCGTGTTTGGCATCGAGATTAACTGGGGTTTCCCAGAGAACACCGGCGATACGCTGAAGACGGAGATTCAGTACAGTGTCACCGGCTCGGAGGATGATGCCATGCTGCTGGCCGACGTCCCGTACCCGGCGCGTAAATATCAGCAGATGGGCCTGCGTGCGGGGCAAATCTTCTGGTACCGCGCCCAGCTGGTGGACAAGACCGGCAATGAATCGGGTTATACCGAGTTTGTGCGCGGTCAGGCGAGCATCGACGTAAGCGATATCACCGACGCCATTCTGGAGCAGATCAAAGATACCCAGCTTTTCAAGGATCTGATCGAAAACGCCGTCGAAACCAGCCAGACCGTGGCCGACATGGCAGCCTCTATAGCCGAGAACGCCGACCAGCTGGCGGCGGCCGTCGGCGCAAACCGGGAAACCGCCGAGGGCGTCATTAAGAACGCGCTGGCTATTGCAGAGGTGACGTTCCGGCAGTCGGCTCAGAACGGCGAGAACTCCGCGCAGTTCGAGCAACTGCGTGAGGTGATCGCCACCGAGACGGAGGCGCGGGTTACCGACGTCACTCGACTGGAGGCCTCAACGGAGGAGAACGCGGCGGGCATTACGGAAGTGCGCCAGGCACTGGCCAGTGAGACGGAGGCGCGGGCCACGGCGGTTACCCAGCTGACGGCGGCCACGAAAACCGCCTCTGATAAAGCCGATGCGGCAGCGGATGCTGCTGGCGCTGCTACTGAGGAAGTTGCGAAAAACACCGCGGCGATCACTGAGCTTGATCAGGTGGTCACGACGCTGGACAGCGCCACGGCGTCACGGTTCGATGAGCTGACGGGCCAGACGTCTGAGGCCAGCGGCGGCGTGCAGAATACGGCGATCGCGCTGATTCAGAATACCCTGGCGCAGGTCAGCACCCGGCGAACCCTGACAGCGGTTAATGCCGCCAACAGCGCCCAGATTGACCGCATCGATACGGTAGCGGCCAGTGACCGGGAAGCTACTGCCCAGTCACTGGTGCAGATATCCTCCCGTGTTGATGGCGCGGTCGCCTCGATCAACAGCGTCAGCCAGACGTTTGCTGATTACCGCCAGTCCACGGCATCGCAGATCACCTCCCTGACGGCCACGATTGGTGGCGTCAGTTCGGCGGTGACAACCAATGCCCAGGCGGTTGCTAACCTTAATGGCAGCCTGAATGCGATGTACAGCATCAAGGTAGGTGCCGATGTTAACGGCGTGCAGTATGCCGCCGGGATGGGGCTGGGCGTGCAGAACACACCTGCAGGCATGCAGTCTCAGGTGGTTTTCCTCGCTGACCGGTTTGCTGTAATGAGCTATGCAGGCAGTACGGTAACGCTGCCGTTTGTCATTCAGAACGGGCAGACCTTTATCCGCGATACTTTCATTCAGGACGGTACGATCACTAACGCGAAAATTGGCGCATACATCCAGTCATCGAATTATGTCGTCGGTACCCTGGGGTGGATGATAGATAAAAACGGGAACATTGAGATAAACGGCGGGGTTGCAGGTCAGGGCAGAATGGCTATAACAAATAACCGGATTGTCTCGTATGACCAGTACGGACGTCCGGCGGCAGTTATGGGGCAGAGGCTGTAATGCAGACATTTATCCAGGGGACTTCGTTTGACGCCATAAACTCAATGGCAGTTAACTACGTTATGGATGTTCTGGATATTTCCGGCGCGGGTAGCAAATCGTACCCGGCCGGATGTACCTACCAGGCGTCGCTGCTTATCGAGTCGGTTATCCAGGCGATGCCGACTACTAACCCGTATCAGGTAACTGTTTCCGGGAATGTCGTTTCATGGAATGTGGCGACCCCGATCCGGATGGTAGTGTTTGCCTCGCCCAATACGGGGCGGGAGTCGGATTATTACGGATTCTCGCTTTATTCCTACGACGGCAACGGCAACCGGACAATTAAACTTGCCCCTGACTTTACCCCGTTTTGCCTGGTGAGCGTGATTGATGTTCCGCCGGGCAGCCAGAACATCGCCTCATCAGTCCCGCTGGGTCAGAAAATCGTGACGTTTATCCGGACGCGCGACGGCGATGCACGGATGCCGACGTCCTTTTACCAGCAGTACAATGCAGGGGGTAATTACGGATTCTCGTTCGTGCAGACGGGCGGCATGACGCAGACGGGCTGCCGGATGTACATCTTCTCGAACTACCTGGTTAACATCCCGACGCATGGTTTTTTCCTGTACCGGGACGGTGCTATGGTGTGGCACAGCAACTGCCTGCCGCTGAACATGCGACTTTTAGCGGGGGATGTAACGTCGGGAGCCCCAATGGCGGTAACTCCCGGTATCACTTCGGGGATTTATATTCCACAGGATCCATCGAACCCCCAGTACGGGGGCTACCTGAATATGAACTGCTCCAGCGCGGGTATTTCTAATGGCGTCTGGAAAGCGTCTTCGGCGGTGGTCTATTCCAGCCGCATTATTTCGTCCAGCGAGGCCGCTGCGTTCAAGCCGTGGGCTATCAGCGGCAGAGTCGGCCTTATCGACTGTAGTATCTACGATCAGTATTACCCCTATGCGCTCGGGCTGGTTTAGCCCGTCCGCCATTTTCATATTTCATCCTGAACCCGCCGCGAGCGGGTTTTTTTATGTCCGGAGAACACATGATTTACATCACTGGCACGATCGCCGGCAGCGGCAACACGCTCACCGGTACCGGCACTAATTTCGCAGCGGCGGGTAGCCTGATCCGAAACGGATGTACCGTCATTGCTATGACCAGCCCGGTACAGGTCTTTCAGATCACGACGGTCAACAGCGCCACGCAGCTGGCCGTGACGCCTGCCGTCAATCCTGCGATCCCGGCAGGTACCCGTTATGCCATTCTGCTGAACGACAGTCTGAGCGTGGACGGTCTGGCGCAGGATATTGCCGAGACTTTCGGCATGTATCAGCGTTACATGAGCGGGTTCGCTGACGTGATGACGGGTTCAGGTAATGTGACTATCACCATTAATGGCACATCGGTTACTGTGCCTACGCAAAAATCGCTTGTTCAGAAGGGGGCTAATGGGGCTGCGCCTGTTGAATCCGGTGGTACGGGGGCGACGACAGCTGCGCAGGGGCTGAAGAACCTGGGAGGCCTGCCGCTGGCGGGCGCGTCGGCGTTAACCTCCCGCTACCGCTTCGATGCCGGTCCCACAGGCGCGGGCATTACCTACGACTCGGTCCCGTTCGCAGGATATGCAGGGGTCCATCAATACTGGAACACTGCTCCTGTCGCATTTAACGCGGATGTTAAAAACGATGGTACATTCGCACCATGCCTGAACCACCGATATTTCTACGCCGGAGTGTCAGCCGGGACATTCTACACCGGGATGTATATTACCCGGGGCGGGCAATTTTATCAGATCGGCCACACCGCCGAAGATGGAACTCATACCGCAAGCTGGCAATTTAACCGGGCCGGGAATGCGGTTGCAAACAGTGGTTCATGGGTTAGTGCCTCGGATGAGCGCATCAAGGAAAACATTACCCGGATCGAAGAACCATTGGCTAAGATGCGTGCGCTTAAGGGCTGTTCATGGGTGCGTAAAGATACCGGGAGCTTCGGCATCGGCTTTATCGCGCAGGATGTAGAGAGGGTCTTCCCCGACGCTGTGACCATCAGCGGGATGCCCCTTATTATGGCCGACGGTAGTGAAATTAAAGACGTGCGTTGCCCAGACACCTCTGGTGTGGCCGCCGCGCTGCACCACGAAGCGATTCTCGCCCTGATGGATGAAAATGAAGCGTTCAGAGAGGACAATAAAAAACTTCATGAAGAGCTCGATGCCCTGAAATTGCTGGTTCAGCAGTTGATTGACCCGGCTGCTAATAGCGATTAATAGGTTACACCGTGTTGATCTGGCCCCTCTTTGAAACTACTGTCCATGCATACAGTATTTAACAGGGAGGGGTACAGAGTGGCTAAATATTCAGATATTGGCGCGGCGTTCACCGCAGCCGTTAAGCCAGATCCTAAACGAGGATTTGTCGTAACAACTGCTGATTTTTTACAGCAGCTGGCGGCGCGGCATCATGATTGGTCGCCTGAGCAGGCGAACCGGTGGATAGCGCGTTACCAGACGTATTTCCGGGACTACACCCCGCACGAGGGCGAAGACCGGTCCTATTTCATGATCGGCATGGGGAGGATCATGTAAATGGGATTCCCTTCGCCAGCACAAGACTATGTACAGCGCCCGCTATGCCTGAACGAATTATTCAACGTAAACGGCAATACTCTACTAATTGAGACGTCGAGCGGCTGGGCCGTGATCGATAAGTCGAAGCGGCCAGACCCCGGCATTGTGCTGCTGGTGAACGTCGACGGCTACAACCAGTTCGCCCGCTGGATGGGAGATGCTCTGATAACTGAGGAAGGCGAAGCCATAGAGGGGGAGGGGCTCGACGGTGTGACGGTTATCGGTGTGGTAGTCGCGCTGATAAACGCAGTGGGACGGGACGACGATTGCCCGGTTATGTGAGGAGAATGCAGCTGTCGCGAAATGCTAGAATCCCGATTGGCTGCTAATCTATTGCTCTTTTTATTATGTGCCTTTCCTTCCATTCGGTGTAATCCTTCATAAGCCACCTCGAACTTCTTCCCAGCTTTATCGGGAACGGAAACTCTCTCTTTTTAATCAAAGAGTAAAAGTACTTTGCAGTAAAGCCAGAATCGTTTGTGATGTAGCGCATATCGATGAATGAAGCGTCATTTAGATTAGACCGTGGCTTGTGCATAGCATGTACATACAATGGGGAATTTGTGTAATGATGGATGTAGACACAAAAGTTTGCGAGGCCCGGTGATGGAAAAGTTAACATTAACGACAAAAGAAGCCGCGGCACTTCTAGGCATTTCTGCAAGTACTGTCAGGCAATGGGTATTAGAGGGAAGGCTTAAAGCTTATCGCGTTAGTAACCGTCCTGGATCAACATATCTGTTTACACGCGAAGACTGCTTAGCTGCTTTACAGGCTGTACCGGTTGAGCCTGTGCTCCTGAAGGTGAGAGAGGAAAAACGGGAAAAAGTAGAGTCTTTTACGTTACGTCAGGCTTCTGTTCGCAAAGAACTAGAAGAACTACTAAAGGTTAAAAAGAAGGGTAGAAGGAATGAATAACCCGGCACGGTGGCCGGGTAAAAGTTTAATTATATTCAGCAGCTTGGATAAGAGCGGAAGTGTTGACGAACATTTTCGAGTTCGCCGAAACGGACGCGGCAGTAACTGCGTACATAAACTGGCTTATCATGTTCATAGATGAAGTCATCGCGATTAATATCGTGTGCTTTCATAACATATTACCTGTATTTAAACACAGGCTGTAGTCCTGTCCAGCCTTGTGTTAACCCCGGTAAACCGCTATCCTCTAGGTGTCTAAGCTTGAGAATGTCAGTTAACCTGTGCTCAGGAAGTTTCCCAAACTTCCACCTTATAAAGCCCCGTTTGCAGCGGGGCTTTATTATTTTGACGAGTTGTCAAACATGGCGAATGATTCAACGATAAGACTAATACGCTTAGCCTCTTCCTTCGTAAGATCGCGAGGAAGATTCCCAATCGTAACAATCAGGTCTCCGCGTAAAGGGATAGGCAGTTCAAAAGTTTTAATCCCGACAATATCTTCATCAGCACTTTTCTTCTTTGATGCCACTTTACGGCGCTCCTTTTTGTCAGATTGAGATTCTGAAATCGTATCAAGTTCACCATTCTGGTAGGCCACAAATTTGTCTACTGCACTTTGCATTCGGCTTTTGTATGCCTGTAAGGATGAATCAGAAGGTTTTGTTTCCGCAGACATAGAGTAAGTGCTTGCCATACTGGCCACACTAAAACCACGGATATCCAAATGGGATGAGTCGGGTCCAAGCACCGTAAGAAGGCGAAGAGAAGAATCTCTCAGATTACGGGCCGTTGCTTCATTAACGATGTTCAACTCAGGAAGTTTTTGCAACCACTCTTGGAAGTCAGAAACCTGGAAGCCTGTAGATTGCATGATACACCTCATAAGTAGCTTATGAGATGATATTAGTTGGATTCAAAAATCAAATCAAGCGCGAATCAAGATCTTTTTTTGACTTGATTGTTGTGAGAGGCGAACTTGATTACCTTTGAGGTGATTTCCTTCTACCTTGCACATATTGCTAATCAAAAGTGAGTCGTTGTTCAGCATCTTCAAATATCAATTGCAACAACTGCTTCCGCTTTTCACGGTGGTTTTTGACAAGATCACTATTCATGCTAATAACTTAGCTTGCCTTTACTTCACCGCTGTTGTAGGAAATACACCGCATATTCGCCTCATCAGTTTGGACAGAGTGATTTTAAAAATGCCAATCTCGCAACTCTATACTCGTCTTGAATCAATCCAACCAGCATATTCGCTTATGCTCTAAAGCGTATAAACAGACACCGCTTGAGCCTTTAAGATCTGTAAACGAAAAGTCACTATTTATGATTTTTGTGTACATTTTTGAGTACATAAAAGATGATTTTTTTGATTTAAAAGCTTATAAATTAATAGTTTAAATTTATAAGATTTTATATCCATTTAACTAAGGGGACGAGGCGGCATGAGTATAACGCTATTTGCTCATCGCGTTAAGCACAGCGCCGCCCGACTGCTTAAAGTGTCACCATTTACGCCTTATTCATCTTCTTTTTGGCTTCTTCGGCCTCGGCTTTCATATCAGCCTTGCGCTTGTTGCTCATATCATTGCGGATCTGCGCATGGCTGAGCAGGGCGAAGATAAAGGTGCCGCCGCAGATGTTGCCTGCCAGGGTCGGAATGGCAAAGGGCCAGAGGAAGTCGGTCCAGGGAATGGTGCCGTTGAAGACGAGGTAGAAGATCTCCACCGCACCCACCACAATATGGGTGGTGTCCGCCAGCGCAATAACCCAGGTCATCAGAATAATCACCACGATCTTCGCCGAACCGGCGGCCGGGAACATCCACACCATGGTGGCCACCAGCCAGCCGGAGATAATGGCATTAGCAAACATCTCGGCCGGGGTGTTTTTCATCACCTCCATACCGATTTCAACAAAGGCATCCCGCGTGGCTTCATCAAAGATCGGCATGTACTCAAACGCCCAGGCGGCAATCGCTGTGCCGATCAGGTTGCCCAGCAGCACGACGCTCCACAGGCGAAGCAGCAAGCCACCGTTTTTCCAGGTCGGGTTTTGCATCACCGGCAGCACGGCGGTTACGGTATTCTCCGTAAACAGCTGCTGGCGAGCCATAATGACGATGATAAAGCCGAAGGTATAGCCGAAGCTCTCCAGCACATAGCTGCCGGGAATGCCGTCCAGCTTGACATGAAAGATCCCCTTCACCAGCAGCGATGCGCCCATCGACAGCCCGGCGGCAATAGCTGACCACAGCAACGCCATGGCATCGCGCTCCATCTCTTTCTCGCCGTCCTGGCGAATATGCTCATGGATCGCCATCGCGCGTGAGGGGAGCTCCTCTTCATCTACCTCTATCTCCTCGCCGCGCTTGTTCTCCTCGCTCTCTACCTCAATCTCCTCGTCCGCCAGATCCTCAGATTCCTTGCCGATCTTATCTTCTTTTAATTCGTCCACGATGGGTCACCTTTCTCTTACTCACTTTAATGCTATAAGCGTAGCGGTATCCGCTAATTTTGCCGGGAAGCGCACCTATCGCAACGGCACTTTTTGCAGGCAATATTAAAATGGATAGCGAAACAGAGAATAAAGTTAAAGACAGGCTATGCTGAAATCATACCAATGCGCTATTTCATGCGCATAGACATCTTAAAACGTGCTGATACAATCGCTTGCGTATTCTACGGCGTTCGCCGGGGCGCGGTGCAGTTGTGCCGTCACAGGTGGCATTCAGTCATCGCCAAATTTTACAGGGAGACATCTATGAAATTTCGCCTGACGGCGCTCGCGCTGGGCACGACGCTACTGGTGGGCTGCGCCAGCTCTGATTCCGGTGAGCCTCAGGGACGTTCGGATCCGCTGGAAGGGTTCAACCGTACCATGTACAACTTCAACTTTAACGTGGTGGATCCCTATGTTCTGCGTCCGGTGGCGGTCGCCTGGCGTGATTACGTGCCGCAGCCCGCGCGAAACGGCCTGAGCAATTTCACCAGCAACCTTGAAGAGCCCGCCATCATGGTGAACTCCTTCCTGCAGGGCGATCCCTACCAGGGGATGAAGCACTTCACCCGCTTCTTCCTGAATACCATTTTGGGTATGGGTGGTTTCATTGACGTGGCAGGTATGGCAAACAAAGATCTGCAGCGCACCGTGCCGCGCCGGTTCGGCAGCACGCTGGGTCACTATGGCGTCGGCTACGGCCCCTATGTGCAGCTGCCTTTCTACGGCAGCTTTACGCTGCGTGAAGACGGCGGCGATGCGGCGGATACGCTCTATCCAGTGCTCTCCTGGCTGACATGGCCGCTGTCGGTAGGCAAATGGGCAGTAGAGGGCGTTGAGAGCCGCGCCCAGCTGCTGGACTCCGACGGCCTGCTGCGCCAGTCTTCTGACCCTTATATTCTGGTGCGCGAGGCTTACTTCCAGCAGCATGACTTTATCGCCAACGGTGGTCAGCTGAAGCCCGAGGAGAACCCGAACGCGCAGGCGATTCAGGGCGATCTGCAGGATATCGACGCCGAATAATCCGGCGAAAGGTAATAAAAAAGGTGAACCGAGGTTCACCTTTTTTTATACGCGTTTTTGATTAGAACGCGTAGTTAAAGTTCGCGCCGTAGAGCCAGGCCTTGCCTTCAGACTCGAAGTTATACGGGCCTTCGGTGAATTTCACCTTCTGACCGTGCATATAGGAGACGCCGACGTCCACGGAGGCATCCTGATTGAAGGCGTAGGTGGTACCCGCGCTCAGCCAGAGACGATCCTGGTCCGGAATAGAGATAGAGCGTTTGTCAGCCGGGATCGGGCTGTCATCGTAGGCAATACCGCTGCGGAAGGTCCAGTTATCATCCATATAGTAGGTGGTACCCAGCGCCAGGCGGTAGGAGTCGCGGAAGCCCTCATCTTTATAGAACAGGGTGCCGCCGTCGCTGTTCTTCGCTTTCAGCTCCTGGAACTGGCTCCAGCTGGTGTAGGCCAGGCTGTAGTGGACGGCCCATTTCGGTGCCACGCGGTTATAGCCTGAAATTTCCCACATCTCTGGCAGGTTCAGGTTGAGCGCACCGTCGATGGTGTTGCCACCGGTGCCGGAAGGCAGGCCGCGCGGCCCCAGGAAGCTGTTAAAGGCCGGGTTCAGGCTGCTGCGGTAGTCACCGTCAAAGTCAATTTTGATCTCAGAGCGGTAGGTCAGGCCGTAGCGGTTGTCTTTATCCAGCTCGTAAAGAATACCGGCGTTCCAGCCGAAGCCCCACTCGTCACCCTTCAGGTAAGCAATCTGCGTATCGCTGGTCAGACTGTTGGCATAGCCAGCAATCGAGCGCAGCGCTGCGCCCTGCGGCGTGGCAGACGTAAAGCCTGGGGTGCGGCTGAGCTGGCCTGCGGTGAGCTGGCCGAGGTCACCGGCGTAGCGCTCCAGCTTCGCTTTCGCATATACCGCGTCAAAACCAACGCCGAAGCTCCAGTGGTTATCCAGACGATAGGCACCGCTGAGGTTCAGGTTGATGGTTTCCAGCTCGGTTTTACCACCCATCGACCCTGCGGCGTAGGTGTCGTTAAAGTCGGTAGCCAGACCGTAGTTAGAGGTCAGGGACGCGCCCCAGCCAAACTGGTCATTAATCGGCGCAACAAAGTGCAGGTTAGGCACCCAAGCCGTCGGCGCGATGTTATCCGAATCCAGGCTACGGCCAGATGGAGAGACGCCGGAGACGTCCACGTCCGGATCAACAAAAATAGCGCCGCCAGAGAAAGTCGGGCGGTCAAACATTGTAATCAGGGCGGGGTTACGGCTAACGTTGCCTGCGTCATCAGCGATAGCGCCTTCACCAGAGTAGGCACGGCCAAGGCCAGAGGAGGAGAACTCATTAAGTTGGAAGCCTGCTGACCAGGCTTGTGTTGATACAATTGCCACTGCAACTGCGAGTGCAGACTTGGTAAACAGGGTTTTCTGGCTCATGACCATAACCTCATAATTTATTTTTATACAATAAATGTTACATGCCGTAACAGGAGCGCGGAGTGTAGGGTCTGAGCTACGACAGACAAATCAGACCAGTCGCGAGAGTATAGGTCTGACCAGCCCGAATGTTGCAAGTATGTTTATAAGTATTTTCAAATGTGATCACGGAAACGCGATCTGGCTGGCAAAAACGCGACGGTTATCAATGAGAGAGAAAGGTGATTATTGCGCCAGATCATTTTTAATTGTGATATCGGTCACTTACCCACTTTTGGAGCGCTAACAACTGGAGACCGTCACCGTCAGCGCGTAAAATAGCCTCACTATTTATCGGGCACGCTACGTGCGAATGAGAGAGGACTTTCAATATGAGTAAATGCAGTGCTGATGAAACCCCCGTTTGCTGCTGTATGGACGTTGGCACCATCATGGACAACAGCGACTGCACGGCCTCTTACAGCCGTGTGTTCACCGACCGCGCCCAGGCCGAAGAGACGCTGGCCGCGCTGACGGAAAAAGCGCGTGGCGTTGAGTCTGAGCCGTGTGAAATTACCCCAACCTTCACCGAGGTTGACGGTGGCGTTAAGCTCGATATCGACTTCGTTTTTGCCTGTGAAGCTGAAACCCTGATCTTCCAGCTGGGCCTGCGTTAATCTTCCTCTAACGCTTCCGCTACCGGGAGCGTTATCTCCGCTTTTCTCTGTGTTTTAGCTCGCATTTTTTCGCCTCTCCGCTTGGCTAAATGTAAAAAAATGGTTAAGACTATTAGCAGGTCAGACCACTTTGCGCAGTATGTCAACAGGGGAGAGTTATGAGTCAGGCATTACCGCTTGTCACCCGTCAGGGCGATCGTATAGCCATTGTTAGCGGGTTACGCACCCCGTTTGCCCGCCAGGCCACCGCCTTTCATGGCGTCACCGCCATCGAACTGGGCAAGATGGCCGTGGGTGAGATGCTGGCGCGCAGCGAAATTGCGCCAGAAATCATTGAGCAGGTGGTTTTTGGTCAGGTTGTTCAGATGCCCGAGGCGCCTAACATCGCCCGCGAAATCGTGCTCGGAACCGGGATGAACGTGCATACCGATGCCTACAGCGTAAGCCGCGCCTGTGCCACCAGCTTTCAGGCGGTAGCAAACGTGGTCGAAAGCCTGCTGGCGGGGACCATCCGCGCCGGTATCGCCGGAGGAGCCGACTCTTCATCCGTCCTGCCGATTGGCGTCAGTAAAACCCTGGCGCGCACCCTGGTCGATCTCAGCAAGGCTCGCTCCGGCGGGCAAAAGCTCAAGCTTCTCTCTCGCCTGCGTCTGCGCGATCTGCTTCCGGTGCCGCCTGCGGTTGCCGAGTACTCGACCGGGCTGCGCATGGGTGATACCGCCGAGCAGATGGCGAAAACCTATGGCATCAGCCGCGAGGAGCAGGACGTGTTCGCGCACCGTTCCCATCAGCGTGCTGCTCAGGCGTGGGCCGATGGCAGGCTGGCGGAGGAGGTAATGACCGCCTATGCCCCCCCATATCGCGAGCCTTTTGTTCAGGACAATACGGTGCGGGCCAACGCGTCGCTCGCCGACTACGCCAGGCTGCGTCCGGCCTTTGACCGCCAGCACGGCACGGTAACCGCCGCTAACAGTACGCCACTCACCGACGGTGCAGCGGCGGTGATCCTGATGACCGAATCCCGCGCCCGTGAGCTGGGGCTTACCCCGCTCGGCTACCTGCGCAGCTATGCCTTTACCGCCATTGACGTGAAGCAGGACATGCTGCTCGGCCCGGCGTGGTCTACGCCGCTGGCTCTGGAGCGTGCCGGGCTCACGCTTGGCGATCTTACCCTGTTTGATATGCACGAAGCCTTTGCCGCCCAGACGCTGGCTAACCTAAAGCTGATGGCCAGCGACCGCTTCGCCCGCGAGGTCTTGGGGCGCGATCGGGCCACTGGTGAAGTCGACGAGAGTCGGTTTAACGTGCTGGGCGGCTCTATTGCCTATGGGCACCCCTTTGCCGCCACCGGCGCGCGGATGATCACCCAGACGCTGTACGAGCTGCGCCGTCGCGGAGGCGGTTTTGGGCTGGTGACCGCCTGCGCCGCCGGTGGGCTGGGTGCGGCCATGGTTCTGGAGGTCGAATAATGGACATGGAGATTGAAATGGCAACCCCCTCCGCATTTACCCTTAGCGTGCGGCCGGACAATATCGCTGTCGTCACGATCGACGTGCCTGGCGAAAAGATGAATACCCTTAAGGCGGAATTTGGTAGCCAGGTTCGCGCCATCATAAAAGCGATCCGTGATAATAAAGATCTGCGCGGCGTGGTGTTTATCTCTGCCAAGCCGGATAACTTTATTGCCGGGGCCGATATCAACATGATTGACGGCTGCACCACTGCCCAGCAGGCTGAAGCGCTGGCGTATGAGGGGCGGAAAATTATGTCTGACATTCACGCGCTCACCATTCCGGTGATTGCCGCTATCCATGGGCCTTGCCTCGGCGGTGGCCTTGAGCTGGCGCTGGCCTGCCACGGGCGCGTTTGTAGTGACGACGCGAAAACGGTGCTGGGGTTGCCGGAGGTGCAGCTGGGGCTGCTTCCTGGCTCCGGGGGAACCCAGCGACTGCCGCGTCTGGTGGGCGTCAGCACGGCGCTGGAGATGATCCTCACCGGCAAGCAGCTGCGGGCCCGCCAGGCACGGAAGGTCGGGCTGGTGGATGACGTCGTCCCTCATGCTATTTTACTGGACGCAGCGGCGGCGCTGGCGCTTAAGGGTCGACCTGCGAGCCGTCGGCTGCCGGTAAAAGAGCGCATTCTTGCCGGCCCCCTTGGGCGGGCGCTGCTGTTCCACTTCGTGGGTAAAAAGACCCAGCAGAAGACCCACGGCAACTATCCGGCGGCCTCGCGCATTCTGGACGTTATTCATATCGGGCTGGCGCAGGGCAAAGGCAGCGGCTATACGGCCGAGGCACGTGCCTTTGGCGAGCTGGCGATGACGCCCCAGTCCCAGTCGCTGCGGCAGATCTTCTTTGCCACCACCGAGATCAAAAAGGATCCGGGCAGCAGCGTCGAATCCGGCCCGCTGCGGTCAGTGGGCGTGCTGGGCGGTGGCCTGATGGGAGGCGGCATCGCGTTTGTTACCGCCAGCAAGGCCGGGCTACCGGTGCGCATCAAGGATATCAACCCGACGGGCATCAACCATGCGCTGAAATATAGCTGGCAGCAGCTTGATAAAAAAGTGCGCCGCCGCCATATCAGATCCAGCGAGCGGGACAGCCAGATGGCGATGATTTCAGGCGCAACGGACTATCGCGGCTTCTCTCAGCGGGACGTGATCGTTGAGGCGGTATTTGAAGATTTGAGTCTGAAACAGCAGATGGTCGCCGACGTTGAGGCCCACTGCGCACCGCACACTATCTTCGCCTCCAACACCTCTTCTCTGCCGATTGGTGACATCGCTGCTCGCGCGGCGCGTCCGGAGAAGGTCATTGGCCTGCACTTCTTTAGTCCGGTGGAGAAGATGCCGCTGGTAGAGATTATTCCCCACGCTGGCACGGATGAGCAAACCATCGCCACCACGGTGAAGCTGGCGAAAAAGCAGGGCAAAACGCCTGTCGTGGTTGCGGACAAGGCCGGGTTCTACGTTAACCGTATCCTTGCCCCCTATATTAACGAAGCGATGCGGATGCTGACCGAGGGTGAGCGTGTAGAGCACATTGATAACGCGCTGGTAAAGTTTGGTTTCCCGGTTGGCCCGATCCAACTTTTGGATGAGGTAGGAATCGATACCGGCACTAAAATTATACCTGTGCTTGAAGGGGCATATGGAGAACGTTTTTCACCACCAGCAAATGTCGTCAGCGCAATTTTGAATGACGATCGCAAAGGCAGAAAAAATGGCCGTGGTTTCTATCTTTATGACGCGAAAGGGCGTACAAGCAAGAAACAGGTAGATCCCGCGATCTACCCGCTGGTAGGGGCTGCAGGCAGCGGGCGTTTAACCGAAGCGCAGGTGGCTGAACGCTGCGTAATGATGATGCTTAATGAAGCGGCACGCTGTATTGATGAGAAGGTTATCAGAAGCGTGCGCGATGGTGATATTGGCGCCGTGTTTGGCATCGGTTTTCCGCCGTTTCTGGGCGGGCCGTTCCGCTACATGGATCGCCTGGGGGCAGATAATGTGGTGGCGACCCTTCAGCGTTTAGCCGCCCAGTATGGCGATCGTTTTATGCCCTGTGAGATTTTGTTACACATGGCGCAGCACGGCATTACGTTCTGGCCGAACAGGGAGGCCGAGCGGGTAAGTTAAGGTCTGGTAAGGGTAAATCTGGCGTTGAATAGGTCAGTGCTGTTCAATTTATAAACAGAGATTGACGAGAGTTACGCCGTTGAGGTAAAACACAGCGTTTCATTCGACGAATGGATAAGGCACAATGCCCGGCCACTGCTGTTTCCCGATGCGTTTACGCAGTTCTGCTCGGGCGATATCAGTGCTTCTGGTTAACAAAAGCGGTGCAATATGCAAGTTTTTATCATGCGTCACGGCGACGCTGCTCTCGAAGCAGCCAGTGACTCGGTACGTCCTTTAACGCTGTGTGGCTGTGATGAGTCCCGTCAAATGGCGACCTGGTTAAAGGGACAAAAAGTAAACGTTGAGCGTGTGCTGGTCAGTCCGTTCCTGCGCGCTGAACAGACGCTGGAGAAGGTAGGGGAGTGTATGAACCTGCCGGACAGCGTTGATGTGCTGCCTGAGTTAACACCTGGCGGCGACGTGGCTCTGGTTGGCGACTATCTCCATGCGCTCGCCAGTAAAGGCGTCGCCTCTGTGCTGGTGATCTCTCACCTGCCGCTGGTCGGCTACCTGGTTTCCGAGCTCTGCCCGGAAGAGACGCCGCCGATGTTCCTGACCTCTGCTATTGCCAGCGTGACGCTGGACGGCGAAGGGAGGGGAACCTTAAACTGGCAGGTTAGCCCCTGCAACCTGAAAATGGCGAAGGCGATTTAACACTGCCTGGCCATCGCTAAAGAGCCGCTTATGCGGCTCTTATCATTTCTGGCATCCGGCCGCGGTATCAGGGCCGCTCATCATGGGAGTTCTGGCGGCTGCCACTCCTCAACCTCGATCAGCACCAGCAGTGCCGCATCGCCGCCGTACTCTTTCGGTGCCTGGTGGAAGGCCATCACGTGTGGATGCTGCGCCAGCCACAGCGGCGTCTGCTGTTTCAGGATGTGCTTTCCATGACCATGCATCACGCAGGCGCAGAAGACGTGTTCCCGACGGCAGGCGGCGATCAGCGCCCCCAGCTCCTGCTTGGCCTGCTGCTGGGTTAGGCCGTGCAGGTCAAGAAAGAGCTCCGGCGAATAGTCTCCCCGGCGCATCTTCTTTACTTCAAAGTGGCTCACGTCCGAACGAACGTACTTTACCGGCCCGTCGGTATTGAGCAGCGGTTGGAATTCATCAGAAAAGTAGTGGCTGGCGTCGGCCTGCTCCTGAAGCAGTCGCTTGACCGGCACGTCGCCGATCTTCTTGCGCAGGGGACGGTGCACAATGGTGTCCTGCTTGATCTGGCGCGTGCCGGTCATCAACTGGCGGAACAGGGTCTGATCCGCCTCGCTAAGTGATGTTTTCTTCTTCATTCATTCATCTCATTTCTGATTTTTTTCAGTTTACCCGACTCGTCGCGCTCTGTGTTCAGGCAAAATGCTTTTTTCCGGCTGGCTGTGCGCGAGAATGCTGATTTATCGGCGTCTTCATGGCAAACTAGCCGCCGAATTTATAGCAAGACATGTCCCGGAGGATAGCGTGGATAAAATATTTGTCGATGAAGCAGTGAGTGAGCTGCACACCATTCAGGACATGTTACGTTGGTCGGTCAGCCGATTCAGCGCGGCAAACATCTGGTACGGGCACGGTACCGACAACCCGTGGGACGAAGCGGTGCAGCTGGTACTGCCGACCCTCTACCTGCCGCTGGATATTCCAGAAGATATGCGCAGTGCGCGCCTGACCTCCAGTGAGCGCCACCGTATCGTTGAGCGCGTGATCCGCCGCGTCAACGAGCGTATCCCGGTCGCCTATCTGACCAACAAAGCCTGGTTCTGTGGCCACGAGTTCTACGTCGATGAGCGCGTGCTGGTGCCCCGTTCACCAATTGGCGAACTCATCACCAGCCGCTTTGCTGGCATTATCAACCACCAGCCGCAGCATATTCTGGATATGTGCACCGGCAGCGGCTGCATCGCTATCGCCTGCGCCTACGAGTTCCCGGAAGCAGAAGTCGACGCCGTAGACATCTCTACCGAGGCGCTGGCCGTGGCCGAGCACAATATCGAAGAGCACGGTCTGATCCATAACGTGACGCCTATCCGCTCCGATCTGTTCCGCGACCTGATTAAGGTGCAGTACGATCTGATCGTCACCAATCCGCCCTACGTGGATGAAGAGGATATGTCGGATCTGCCTAACGAGTATCGCCACGAGCCAGAGCTGGGCCTGGCCTCCGGCAGCGACGGTCTGAAGCTGACGCGCCGCATCCTCGCCTGTGCGCCAGACTACCTCACCGACGACGGCGTGCTGATTTGTGAAGTCGGCAACAGCATGGTACATCTGATAGAGCAGTACCCTGAGGTGCCCTTTACCTGGCTTGAGTTTGATAACGGCGGCGACGGCGTCTTTATGCTGACTAAGGCACAGCTGCTGGCGGCCCGGGAGCACTTCAGCATCTACAAAGATTAATAAAACCATAATACATAGTTACATAACGACAGTGGAGCCGTGATGGCAGGAAACAGTATTGGACAACTCTTTCGCGTGACCACCTTCGGGGAGTCGCATGGCCTGGCGCTCGGCTGCATTGTCGACGGCGTACCCCCCGGGATCGCCCTGAGTGAAGCCGATCTGCAGCACGATCTGGATCGCCGCCGTCCGGGCACCTCACGCTATACCACCCAGCGCCGCGAGCCGGACCAGGTGAAGATCCTCTCCGGCGTTTTTGAGGGCGTCACCACCGGCACCAGCATCGGCCTGCTGATTGAGAACACCGACCAGCGCTCGCAGGACTACGGTGCCATCAAGGACGTTTTCCGTCCTGGTCACGCTGACTACACCTACGAGCAGAAATATGGCCTGCGCGACTACCGGGGCGGCGGCCGTTCGTCGGCGCGTGAAACCGCCATGCGCGTGGCGGCAGGGGCGATCGCTAAAAAATTCCTCGCAGAGAAATTGGGCATCACCGTTCGCGGCTGCCTGACCCAGATGGGCGATATCCCGCTGGAGATCAAAGCCTGGGATCAGGTTGAGCAGAACCCATTCTTCTGCCCGGATCCGGACAAGATTGACGCCCTGGACGAACTGATGCGCGCCCTGAAAAAAGAGGGCGACTCTATTGGGGCGAAGATCACCGTGATTGCCGACGGCGTACCGCCGGGGCTGGGCGAGCCGGTATTTGACCGTCTCGATGCCGATATTGCCCACGCGCTGATGAGCATCAACGCGGTGAAAGGCGTGGAGATTGGCGAAGGCTTTGCGTCGGTAGCCCTGCGCGGCAGCGAAAACCGGGACGAGATCACCCACGCGGGCTTCAGCAGCAACCACGCGGGCGGCATTCTCGGCGGTATCAGCAGCGGCCAGCAGATTGTCGCCAATATCGCCCTGAAGCCGACCTCCAGCATTACCGTGCCGGGAAAAACCATCAACCGCACCGGGGAAGAGGTAGAGATGATCACCAAAGGCCGGCATGACCCTTGCGTAGGTATCCGTGCCGTCCCCATCGCCGAAGCGATGCTGGCAATTGTTCTGATGGATCACTTTATGCGCCAGCGGGCGCAAAACGCGGACGTGACGACAACCATCCCACGCTGGTAAACGATGAAAAAAACGCTTATTGCGCTGCTGGCGGTGCTCGCCAGCCATACCACGCTTGCGGCGACGCCGTGGCAAAAAATCACCCAGCCGATTGCCGGTAGCGCGCAGTCGGTGGGCGCATTCTCTAACGGCTGTATCGTCGGCGCCAGCGCGCTGCCGATCCAGTCTGACGCCTATCAGGTGATGCGTACCGATCAACGCCGCTACTTTGGCCACCCCGATCTGGTGCAGTTTATTCAGCGCCTCAGCGGACGGGTGCACAATCTTAACCTTGGAACGGTGCTGATAGGGGATATGGGCATGCCAGCTGGAGGGCGCTTCAACGGCGGCCACGCCAGCCATCAAACCGGGCTTGATGTCGATATCTTCTTGCAGCTGCCAAAAACGCGCTGGACCGCGGCGCAGCTGCTGAAGCCCCAGGCGCTGGATCTGGTCTCCCAGGACGGCAAGCACGTCGTCTCCTCTCTGTGGCAGCCGGAAATTAACCATCTGATTAAGCTGGCCGCTGAAGATAACGACGTAACGCGCATTTTTGTTAACCCGGCCATTAAGCAGCGGCTGTGCGAAGACGCGGGCACCGATCGCGACTGGTTGCGCAAGGTACGTCCGTGGTTCCAGCATCGGGCGCATATGCATGTTCGCCTGCGCTGCCCGGCAGATAGCCTGGAGTGCGTCGATCAACCTCTGCCGCCGCCGGGCGACGGCTGTGGCGCGGAGCTGCAAAGCTGGTTTGAACCGCCTAAACCTGCCTCAACGAAGCCTGAGAAGAAGACACCGCCGCCGTTGCCGCCTTCCTGCCAGGCGCTACTGGACGAGCATGTACTTTAATGGAAAATTTTAGCGATCTCTTTTTGGTCTCTCCGCTGCTGCTGACAGTGCTTTTTTTTGTGGCCATGCTGGCGGGATTTATTGACTCTCTGGCAGGGGGGGGCGGGCTGTTGACCATCCCGGCGCTGCTGGCGGCGGGCATGACCCCCGCCCAGGCGCTGGCGACTAACAAGTTGCAGGCCTGCGGCGGCTCCATCTCATCTTCTCTCTACTTTTTACGCCGTGGAGTCGTGAGCCTGGGCGATCAGAAGCTGAATATTGTGATGACCTTTATCGGCTCCATGGCGGGTGCGCTGCTGGTACAGCACGTCCAGTCCGACGTGCTGCGCCAGATCCTGCCGGTGCTGATTATCTGTATCGGCCTCTACTTCTTATTGATGCCGAAGCTCGGGGAAGAGGATCGACAGCGCCGCCTCTATGGCCTGCCGTTTGCGCTGGTGGCTGGCGGCTGCGTAGGCTTCTACGACGGCTTCTTTGGTCCAGCCGCCGGATCGTTTTACGCCCTGGCCTTCGTGACGCTTTGCGGCTTCAATCTGGCGAAATCCACTGCCCACGCCAAGCTACTCAACGCTACCTCCAATATTGGCGGCCTGCTGCTTTTTATCATCGGCGGCAAGGTGGTGTGGGCCACCGGATTTGTGATGCTTGCCGGGCAGTTTATCGGTGCGCGCTTCGGCTCGCGCCTGGTGCTGAGCAAAGGGCAAAAGCTGATCCGCCCGATGATCGTCATCGTTTCGGCGGTAATGAGCGCCAAACTTCTTTTTGATAGCCACGGACAGGAGATCCTCCACTGGGTGGGGATACACGCATGAGCAGTACGACACACCGCTACGAGCAGCTGATTGAGATCTTCAACGGCTGCTTTGCCGATGATTTTAATACGCGCCTGGTGAAGGGCGACGACGAGCCTATTTACCTTCCGGCTGACGACGAGGTCGACTATCACCGGATCGTTTTTGCCCACGGCTTTTACGCCAGCGCGCTGCATGAGATTTCACACTGGTGCGTTGCCGGCAAGGCACGCCGGGAGCTGGTCGATTTTGGCTACTGGTACTGCCCTGACGGTCGCGATGCTGCTACGCAAGGGCAGTTTGAGGACGTCGAGGTGAAGCCTCAGTCCTTTGAATGGCTCTTCTGCGTGGCGGCGGGCTTCCCGTTTAACGTCAGCTGCGACAACCTTGAAGGCGAAGTCGAGCCGGATCGCATTGCCTTTCAACGCCGGGTGCATGCCCAGGTGATGACCTGGCTGGAGCAGGGGATCCCCGAGCGTCCGGCCCGCTTTATCAAGGCATTACAGGATTATTATCACACGCCGTCTTTAACGGCAGACCAGTTTCCGTGGCCGAACGATCTGAACTAGCGCCACGGCTTTTAAAGAGGAAAGAAGATGATCGCGGAATTTGAATCACGCATTCTGGCGTTAATTGATGACATGGTTGAGCACGCCAGTGACGATGAGCTTTTCGCCAGCGGTTACCTGAGCGGCCACCTGACGCTGGCCGTCGCCGTGCTGGAAAACGGTGACGACCACTCCCCGGAGGCGGTTTACGCCCAGGTGACCTCCAGCCTTGAGCAGGCGATTCAGGGCGGCGAGCTCTCTCCGCGCGATCAGGTGCTGGTGCTGGAGATGTGGGAGAGACTCTACCAGCAGGCGCTGGCTTAAGGTGCAATTTTGCCCGGTGGCGCGATGCTTACCGGGCCTACGGGCCTACGGGCCTACGGGCCTGTAGGCCGGGCAAACGCAGTGCCGCCCGGCGAACCCTCGTTACAACTCAGCGCGTTTCACCGCCTTACCCTTCAGCAGTTTTCTTACCCACAGACGATTTGGATTCAGCGCCGCGAGGGTCTCCGCCTCCAGCGGGATCGGCTCGTCGCTCATCTGCGCCGCCAGGATCTCTGCCGCCAGCGGAGCGCTGCATAGCCCGCGTGAACCCAGCGCGCCAAGCATATACAGCCCTGCATGCACCGGGGCCGAAACGGCGTGCTCCCGCTGCTCAGCCAGCTCCGCATAGTTCTCCACGGTAGCTGCATAATCGGCAACGTTACCTACCATAGGCAGATGATCTCGTGTGGCGCAGCGCACGCCGCAGCGGGCGGACTTGCCGCTGACGTCTACCTCTTTTGCCCACTCCGCCTCGGGGAAGCAGTCGATTAACCGCTGGCGATTGTGCTGCTGATCCTCTTCGCTATAGCTCGCTTCCTGTTGACCGCGGTGGTAGCTCGCGCCGATGCAGTGCTCGCCGTTAGCGGGATTCTGCGGTGTCAGGTAGCCGTCATAGCACAGCACCTGACGCAGCGCCGACAGTCCAGGGCGGGCAGGGATGTGGCTCACCTGACCGCCGACGGCGTAGACCGGCAGGTTTTCCGTCTGGGTGAACTGATTTACACGGTGACCGTTCGCCAGCACCACCGTCTGATGGCAGGTGCTTTCGCCTTGAGTAAACGTCAGTTGCCAGCCCGTCTCCGTGGCGGTGAGGGCGTTAACCTCGGACTGATACTGTACGCGCAGGCCCTGAGAAACTGCCAGCGCCAGCGCGGCGGCGGTAAGCTGGGCCGGGCAGAGCCAGCCGCCTGCCGGGTAGTGAATGCCGCCGCAGCCGGTATCGACCCCAGTGGTCGCCTTCACCGCTTCGGCATCTACCGCCACGGCTACCTCGGGAGGGAGGGCCAGGCTAAGCATCTGGGCAATCTTCTGCTGACTCTTTTCATCCCAGCCAAGCTGAGTGACGCCGCACCAGTCGCGGTCGAACTCAACCGGCAGGGTATCGTACAGCCTGCGCGCAAAGGTAAATGCGGCCGGGAAGAAGCGGGCCAGAGCCGGATCGTGGGCGCTTAGCAGGGGATAGAGCGCTCCCTGGCGATTGCCGGACGCTCCCTGAGCGGGCGCATCGTCGGCGCAGTAGAGCGTCACCTGCCAGCCCCGGCGCAGCAAAGAAAGTGAGAGCAGAGCGCTGGCAATGCCACCGCCAACAATCGCTGCCTCCTGACCCGCTGCTGGCGTGCGAGCAAACCATGGCATGCGCGGCGCGGGATTCAGCGTTTGCTGCATCTCACCAGTTAGCATCTCGCGCTTGCGGCCAAACCCCTTTCTTTTTTGCATGGTGAAGCCCGCCTCCTGTAATCCCCGGCGGACAAAACCGGCGGAGGTAAAGGTGGCGAGCGTGCCGCCTGGGCGCGCCAGACGGGCCATGGCACTAAACAGCGACGGCGTCCACATCTCCGGGTTTTTCGCCGGGGCAAAGCCGTCAAGAAACCAGGCATCAACCTTCTGGTTGAGGGAATCATCCAGCGCATCGGTTAGTGTATTAATATCGCCAAACCAGAGATCGAGCGTAACGCGTCCGCCTGCCAGCAGCAGACGATGGCAGCCCGGCAGGGCGGCAGGCCAGTGCGCCTGGAGCTGCTCAGCCCAGGGGGCAAGCTCGGGCCAGTGTCGGTGCGCCTGGGCTAAATCCGCGGCCTTTAGCGGAAATTTTTCAAAACTGATGAAGTGTAATCTTTGCAGCGTAGCCTGCGGGTGTGTGAGCAGAAACGCATCAAACGCCTGCCACAGCGTAAGAAAGTTCAGCCCGGTGCCGAAGCCGCTCTCCGCAATGATAAACAGCGGGCGCGGATGCACGGGAAAACGGGTATCGAGCTGGTTGCCCTCGAGGAAAACATGGCGTGTCTCCTCAAGTCCATTATCATTAGAGAAGTAGACGTCGTCGAAATCTCGGGAAACAGGTGTACCCTCAGCGTTGAATTCGAGGTTGGCAGATTGTATAGCGGTTTGTTTCACGTAAGTTACTCGCGTGGCAGGCAGTGGCGCGATCTTAACGATGTCGGCCCGCTGGCGCAAATTTCTCCAGAAAATGGCTGATCGGACTTGTTCGGCGTACAACTGTACGCTATCTTGCGAATCGAATCTTATTATAGTGCGACTTACAGAGGTATTGAATGAAACGTGCAGTGATTACTGGCTTGGGCATCGTTTCCAGCATCGGTAATAACCAGCAGGAAGTCCTCGCATCTCTGCGTGAAGGGCGCTCAGGGATTACTTTCTCCCAGGAATTTCACGATTCCGGTATGCGCAGCCACGTATGGGGTAATGTAAAACTGGACACCACCGGTCTGATTGACCGTAAAGTGGTGCGTTTCATGAACGATGCCGCCATCTACGCCTTCCTCTCTATGCAGGAGGCCATTGCAGATGCTGGCCTGAGCGAAGAGGCTTACCAGAACAATCCACGCGTGGGCCTGATTGCTGGCTCCGGCGGCTCTTCCAAAGCGCAGGTCTTCGGTGCAGACGCCATGCGTAGCCCGCGCGGCCTGAAAGCGGTTGGTCCCTATGTCGTGACCAAAGCGATGGGTTCAGCGGTTTCCGCCTGTCTCGCCACGCCGTTCAAAATCCACGGCGTCAACTACTCTATCAGCTCCGCCTGTGCGACCTCCGCACACTGCATCGGTAACGCGGTTGAGCAGATCCAGCTGGGCAAACAGGACATCGTTTTTGCTGGCGGCGGCGAAGAGCTGGGCTGGGAAATGGCCTGTGAGTTCGACGCCATGGGCGCGCTCTCTACCAAGTACAACGACGATCCGGCGAAAGCTTCCCGTACCTACGACGCTAACCGTGACGGTTTCGTGATCGCAGGTGGCGGCGGTATGGTGGTAGTGGAAGAGCTGGAACACGCTCTGGCACGCGGCGCACACATCTATGCGGAGATCGTGGGCTACGGCGCCACCTCCGACGGTGCTGATATGGTTGCTCCATCCGGTGAAGGTGCGGTGCGCTGCATGCAGATGGCGATGCACGGCCTGGACACGCCGATCGACTACCTGAACTCCCACGGCACTTCTACTCCGGTAGGCGACGTGAAAGAGCTGGGTGCGATCCGTGAAGTCTTCGGCAACAACAGCCCGGCTATCTCTGCTACCAAAGCCATGACCGGCCACTCGCTGGGCGCGGCGGGCGTGCAGGAAGCCATCTACTCTCTGCTGATGCTGGAGCACGGCTTTATCGCCCCAAGCATCAATATCGATGAGATGGATGAGAAAGCAGAAGGCCTGAACATCGTTACCGAGACGACCGAGCGTGAGCTTAACACCGTGATGTCCAACAGCTTCGGCTTTGGCGGCACCAACGCCACGCTGGTGATGCGCAAGCTGAACAAATAATTGCCTTCCGGCAAAATAAAAGGGAGCCTTCGGGCTCTTTTTTTATGGCTAACGGTCCTGGTTCCAGCAAGGTTGGCTCCGTAGGCCGGGCAAGCTTGCGCCGCCCGGCGTTGATGTCGCTACGTCGGGTGGCGGCTTACGCCTTACCCGACCTACTTATAAGGGCAGAGCCACGGGCAATTATGTGACATGCGTCCGGTAATCTGCCGTATCGGTTGCTATCCTCCAGTAGATTTCCAATCATGAGGGGGTACAGATGCCTGGATTTAAAGCAGATTTTCTTTGGGGCGGGGCGGTGGCCGCACATCAGCTGGAGGGCGGCTGGCAGGAGGGAGGTAAAGGCGTTAGCGTTGCCGACGTGATGACCGCCGGGCGGCATGGCGTGCCGCGAGAAATTACCGAAGGCGTCATTGAGGGGAAATACTATCCCAACCATGAAGGCATCGACTTTTACCATCGCTACCCGCAGGATATTAAGCTGTTTGCGGAGATGGGCTTTAAATGCTTCCGCACCTCTATCGCCTGGACACGCATCTTCCCTCGCGGCGATGAGCTGGAGCCGAACGAAGCCGGGCTGCAGTTCTATGATGATCTCTTCGACGAGTGCCTGAAGTACAACATCGAGCCGGTGATCACCCTTTCACATTTTGAGATGCCCTATTACCTGGTCACCGAATATGGCGGCTGGCGCAACCGGCAGACAATTGAGTTCTTCGTTCGCTTTGCCAAAGCTGTCTTTACCCGTTACCAGAACAAAGTGAAGTACTGGATGACCTTTAACGAGATCAACAACCAGGCCAACTTCAACGAGGATTTCGCGCCGTTCACCAACTCCGGGCTGCACTATAAGCCGGGTGAGGATCGCGAGCGGATTATGTATCAGGCCGCGCACTACGAGCTGGTGGCCAGCGCGCTGGCGGTGGAGGCTGGTCACGCGATTAACCCGGAGTTCCAGATTGGCTGCATGATCGCCATGTGTCCGGTCTATCCGCTCACCTGCGATCCCAACGACATGATGATGTCGGTCAACGCCATGCATCGCCGCTACTGGTTTGCCGATGTGCACGTTCGGGGCTACTACCCGAAACACACCCTGAACTACTTTGCGCGAAAAGCGTTCAACCTCGATATAACCGAGGAGGATCTGCGTATCCTGCAGCGCGGCTGCGTCGACTACATTGGCTTTAGCTACTACATGTCGTTTGCTACCAAAGCCACCGAGGATAATCCCCGACTCGACTATGACGAAACCAAAAGCCTGGTCACTAACCCGTGGGTAAAAGCCTCCGACTGGGGATGGCAGATCGATCCGGTGGGGTTACGCTACTCGTTGAACTACTTCTACGATCTCTACCAGCTGCCGCTGTTTATTGTCGAAAACGGCTTTGGCGCTATCGACAAGCTGGAGGCGGACGGCACGGTGGACGACAGCTACCGCATCGCCTACCTGGGCGACCATATTCGCGAAATGAAGAAGGCGGTAGAGGAAGACGGTGTCGATCTGATGGGCTACACCCCATGGGGCTGCATTGACCTGGTCTCGGCGGGAACCGGCGAGATGAAAAAACGCTACGGCTTTATCTATGTCGACAAGGACAATGAAGGTCAAGGCACGTTGGTGCGCAGCAAGAAAAAATCGTTCGACTGGTATAAAGAGGTGATCAGCAGCAACGGCGAGAAGCTGTAGCGGGAAAAGCCAGTCAGCGGCGGCGCTGACTGGCTAGCTCGGCATCAGGGGATAATCTTCTCGCTCTTCAGCCGATCGAACAGCCCGGTAAACGAGTCCAGCGTGCTGCGATAGCCGATAAACCCGGCTTTGCGGCTTTTACTCATATCGGTAAAGGCCTCCATCGGACGGCCCAGGTCGGCATCGGTATGCCACCATGAGACCAGCTTGTTGATATCCGCCTCACGCAGCTGATGGTGCGCGGCAATCGTCCGCCAGGCGGCCTCGGCCTCCAGCATGCGGCCCTCCAGGGGCATCATCTTCTCAGGGTAGGGCGCGGCCTCAATACCAAAATACGCAGCGAGGCGCGGCCACAGCCACTTCCAGCGGAATACGTCCCCGTTAACGGCGTTGAAGTCCTGGTTGGCTGCCGTTGGGCTGGTGGCAGCCCATTCCAGCTGCTCGGCCAACAGGCTAGCATCGGTCACGTCCGACACGCCGTTCCACTGCTCAGGGGATCCTGGGAAGATAAAGGGCCAGCCTTTTTCCCGGCACAGGGTGGCGTACACCGCCAGCGTCTGGCCCATGTTCATGGCATTGCCCAGCGCATAGCCGACAATGGTATGCGGACGATGCACGCTCCAGCGATAGCCATACTTCTCGGCGCCGGCGAAAAGCTCATCCTCCTGGGCATAGTAGAAGTTCTCCACCGGCTGCCGACCCTGCTCTTCACGGAAAGGGGTCACCGGTACAGCACCTTTGCCGTAGGCTTCAAAAGGACCCAGATAGTGCTTAAGCCCGGTGACCAGCGCCACGTGCGCGCCGTGCAGACGGTTACCCAGCGCCTCAATGACGTTTTTCACCATTCCGCCGTTCACGCGGATATTCTCTTTCTCACTCTCCTGACGCGCCCAGACGCTAAAGAAGAGCGCATCCGGTTTGACCGACTTCAGCGCCTCGTTGACCGCCGCCGCGTCGGTCAGATCCGCCGTCAGGCTGGTACAGCCCGCGAGGACGTCGCCGCGTCCGCGTGACAGGCCGGTAACCTCCCAGCCCTCTTCCAACAGCTTCTCTGCCAGGGCACGTCCAATCACGCCGCTGATACCCACTATCAATGCTTTTTTGCGCATCGCGCTCTCCTCATAACCAGGTCAGATAAAAAGCCTAATAGAGAATTGCGTTCTTATCCCGGTTATCTGCGTCAGGTGCGCGTTAAATCACCAGCCAGATCGTCGCCAGCACCACCAGCAGCGCGATGGCAATCAGGCCCGGACGAGCAGAGAGCGACTTGAACGACTCCATCACCGGTGCGAACAGCGGATTATAGATCGGCTGGATATGACGCGGCTCCAGCAGAGCCTCGTTGCGCTCGGCGCGGCGTAGGAAGATGTGGTTGAGCAGATCCTGCACCTGGGCAGTGGTCAGCACCGTCTGCGGCGTGACCTGAAACGTCTGCTGGGCATAATCCTGAATGCCCTGCCATTCGCGTGCGTCCAGCGGCTGTTTCAGGGCCGATTGCACCGTATGCAGGGTCGGTGCCGTCTGGGTGCTCAACGTCTGGCGCGCCTGCAGCCATGTCAGGAGGTGGGCAAACTGCCTGGCCGGGATCGGCTCGCCGGTTTTCGCGCCGGAAAGTTCAATCATCGACTGCCAGATAAGCTTGCTGGACTCACCCGTGGCGGCAGCCAGCCTGGTGACCGCCTGGTTCAGCGTGTTGTGTTCGGCAGGCAGCATCGGGCGATCGGTGGCCGGGCGCTGCTGCGGCTGGGGGATTGTCAGCTCGCCTTTCTGCAGCATCACCAGTACGGTCTTAAGCTGCTCGGGAGAGAGCTGGCTAAGCGCCGTCTGGCCAAACTGATGGCGGATAAACGTGCTCACCGCCTGGCGATTATTGCCCTGGCCCAGCAGCTCCGTCAGCTGCGAAAGCACCTGACGGTTAGCACTATTCTGGACGGCACCCTCCAGGCGCTGGGTCAGACTCTGCTCGGCGGCAGGGAAGTGCCTGGAGAGCAGGGGAGCGTCGTTTTTTAAACCCAGATCGTGTTTCACCCCGGCCCAGACTTCGGCGCTCTGCTGCTGCGTCAGGGCCACCAGACGGGTAATCAGCCTCTCCAGCACCGTGCGCTGCTGGGTGGAGAGGGGCTGGTCGCCTGCGGCTGTGGTGGGGGTGGTCGGCTCTTGCCCGGGAGGGCGCGCCGGCGCACCCTGAATGGGTTGCATCATCTCTGTCCTTCTCTCTTACGTATGCGGCTCGCGTAACGGTCTGCGGCATTGTCGGTATGCCTGGCGGCGAGATTATGGCACACTTGCGCCGTTATCTCCCGTTCTCATACAGGTACCGTAACGTGAAAATCCTCGTTGATGAAAATATGCCTTATGCCCGCGAACTCTTTAGCCGTCTGGGCGAGGTAAAACCCGTTGCAGGCCGTCCGATCCCCGTGGACGAGTTGGCTGACGCGCAGGCATTAATGGTGCGCTCCGTCACTAAGGTCAATGCGTCACTGCTCAGCGGGACCGCCGTTAAATTTGTCGGTACGGCTACCGCCGGAACCGATCATGTCGATCAGGCATGGCTGGACGAGGCGGGTATTGGCTTCTCTGCTGCACCGGGCTGCAACGCGATTGCGGTTGTGGAGTATGTCTTCTCCGCCCTGTTGATGCTGGCCGAACGCGACGGCTTTACGCTGAAAGACCGCACCGTGGGCATTGTCGGCGTCGGCAACGTCGGGTCGCGTTTACAGGCGCGGCTGGAGGCGTGGGGCGTGCGCACCCTGCTATGCGATCCACCGCGTGCCGAACGCGGTGATGCCGGGGATTTCCGCCCGCTGGAGGCGCTGGTGCGCGAGGCTGATATTCTCACCTTTCACACGCCGCTGTACAAAGAGGGGCCGTATAAAACGCTGCACCTTGCTGACGACGCGCTGATTAGCGCCCTGAAGCCGGGCGCGATCCTGATCAATGCCTGCCGGGGCGCGGTGGTGGATAACGCCGCGCTGCTCACGCGTCTGGAGGCCGGGCAGGATCTCAGCGTGGTGCTGGACGTGTGGGAGCCGGAGCCGGATCTCAACGTCGAGCTACTCAAACGTGTCGATATCGGGACGCCGCACATCGCTGGCTACACCCTGGAGGGCAAGGCGCGCGGCACCACCCAGGTTTTTGAAGCCTTTAGCGACTTTATCGGCCATCGCCAGCAGGTTGCCCTCGATACCCTGCTGCCTGCGCCGGAATTTGGCCGCATCACTCTGCATGGCCCCCTCGATCAGCCAACGCTGAAAAGAGTGGCCCATTTGGTGTATGATGTGCGCCGCGATGATGCACCCCTGCGTAAAGTGGCGGGCATCCCGGGTGAGTTTGATAAGCTGCGCAAAAACTATCTTGAGCGCCGCGAGTGGTCATCGCTCTATATTCAGTGTGATGACGCCGAGGCCGCAAGCCTGCTGCATAAGCTCGGTTTTACCGCCGTCTATCACCCGACGCACTAAACTTATTCTCTTTCGCACTCCGCCAGACGGCGGGGAGCGTACTGCTATTGTCTGGAGTAAACCACCATGTCAGAAGGCTGGAACATTGCCATCCTGGGCGCGACCGGCGCTGTCGGCGAAGCCCTGCTCGAAACGCTTGCTGAACGTCAGTTCCCGGTGGGCGACCTGTACGCCCTGGCCCGTCAGGAGAGCGTCGGTAAAGATCTGCGCTACATGGGTAAAACAATCTATGTCCAGGACGCCGCCGAGTTTGACTGGACACAGGCGCAGCTGGCCTTTTTCGTGGCTGGCGCGGAGGCCTCAGCTACCTATATCGAAGAGGCGACCAACGCCGGCTGCCTGGTGATCGACGCCAGCGGCCTGTTTGCGCTGGAGCCGGACGTGCCGCTGGTTGTGCCGGACGTTAACCCGTTTGTGCTGGCCGACTACCGCAACCGCAACGTGATTGCCGTTGCCGACAGCCTCACCAGCCAGCTGCTGACGGCGCTGAAGCCGCTGATTGAGGCGGGTGGCCTGTCACGCATCGCTGTGACCAACCTGCTGTCGGTCTCGGGTCAGGGCAAGGCGGCGGTGGATGCGCTGGCGGGGCAGAGCGCCAAGCTGCTCAACGGCATTCCCGTGGATGAAGAGGACTACTTTGGCCGCCAGCTGGCGTTCAACATGCTGCCGCTGCGCGTTGATGGCGAAGGCAGCGTCCCTGACGAGCGCCGGGTCGTCGACCAGGTGCGCAAGGTGCTGCAGGATGAGGGGCTGATGATCTCCGTCAGCAGCGTCCAGTCACCGGTCTTCTACGGCCACGCGCAGATGGTTACCTTTGAAGCCCTGCGTCCGCTGGCGGCGGAAGAGGCTCGCGACGCCTTTGCCCATGGCGAAGATATCGTTCTCTCTGAAGCAGGTGAGTTTCCGACCCAGGTGGGAGATGCCTCCGGTAATACTCAGCTCTCCGTCGGCTGCGTGCGTAACGACTACGGCATGCCGGAGCAGATCCAGTTCTGGTCCGTCGCCGACAACGTGCGCTTCGGCGGCGCGCTGATGGCGGTGAAGATCGCTGAGAAGCTGGTCCAGGAGTATCTCTACTGATGTCAGAGGTGCAGGAGAAGCCGGTCTATCGGATCGCGCTGGGCATTGAGTACGACGGCAGCAAATATTACGGCTGGCAGCGGCAGAACGAAGTTCGCAGCGTGCAGGAGAAGCTGGAGAAGGCGCTCTCGCAGGTCGCGAACGAGCCAATCTCGGTCTTCTGCGCGGGCCGCACCGATGCTGGCGTGCACGGCACGGGGCAGGTGGTGCACTTCGAGACCAGCGCCCTGCGTAAAGACGCCGCCTGGACGCTGGGTGTAAATGCGAATTTACCTGGTGACATTGCGGTGCGCTGGGTGAAAGATGTGCCCGATGATTTTCATGCCCGATTTAGCGCCACGGCCCGCCGTTACCGCTACGTCATCTACAACCATCGCCTGCGTCCGGCGGTGCTTGGCCAGGGCGTGACGCACTACCATCAGCCGCTGGACGCAGAGCGGATGCACCGCGCGGCCCAGTGTCTGATTGGCGAGAATGACTTTACCTCGTTCCGGGCGGTACAGTGCCAGTCGCGCACGCCGTGGCGTAACGTGATGCACATTAACGTAACCCGTTACGGTGCATATGTGGTGGTCGATATCAAAGCCAATGCCTTTGTACATCATATGGTCAGGAACATTGTCGGCAGCCTGATGGAAGTAGGCAGCCACAACCAGCCGGAGAGCTGGATAGCAGAGCTGCTGGCGGCCAGGGATCGTCGGCTTGCAGCGGCAACGGCAAAAGCGGAAGGGCTGTACCTGGTGGCGGTAGACTATCCCGCCAGGTTCGCGCTGCCGGTATTGCCTATGGGCCCGCTGTTTTTAGCGGACTAAATGCAGACAGACAAAGGCTAATGACATGGATTTTATCTACTTTCTGATCGACTTTATCCTGCACATTGATGTGCACCTGGCGGAGCTGGTAGCCGAATACGGCATCTGGATCTACGCCATCCTGTTCCTGATTTTATTCTGTGAAACCGGGCTGGTGGTCACGCCGTTCCTGCCGGGCGACTCGCTGCTGTTCGTGGCCGGGGCGCTCTCTGCGCTGCCGAGCAACGATCTCAACGTGCATATGATGGTGATGCTGATGATTGTCGCGGCGATCCTCGGCGATGCGGTGAACTACACCATTGGCCGTCTGTTTGGCGATCGGCTCTTCAGTAACCCCAACTCCAAAATATTCCGTCGCAGCTACCTCGATAAAACTCACGCGTTCTACGACAAGCACGGCGGCAAGACGATCGTTCTGGCGCGATTTGTGCCGATCGTCAGAACCTTTGCGCCTTTTGTGGCGGGAATGGGGCATATGTCCTATCGTCATTTTGCGGCTTATAACGTCATCGGCGCGCTGCTGTGGGTGCTGCTGTTTACCTATGCAGGCTATCTGTTTGGCGATCTGCCGGTTGTGCAGGAGAATTTGAAGCTGATGATCGTCGCGATTATCGTGCTCTCTATCCTGCCAGGCGTAGTCGAAATTATTCGTCATCGACGGGCGGCATCACGACAGGCAAAATAGGAACCCGGCAACGGTTCGACCACTTTTTTGTCCCAAGTTGCCGACTGTTATGTTTTAATGTGCACCATTTATGGGCTACCAGGTTCATGCAGAAAGGTTATCAATGAGCTGGATTGAACGAATTAAGAGCAATATTACTCCCACCCGCAAGGCAAGCATCCCTGAGGGCGTGTGGACCAAATGTGACAGCTGCGGTCAGGTGCTTTACCGTGCCGAACTGGAGCGTAACCTGGAGGTCTGCCCGAAGTGTGACCACCACATGCGTATGTCAGCGCGTAATCGCCTGCATAGCCTGCTGGATGAAGGGTCCATGGTGGAGCTGGGTAGCGAGCTTGAGCCGAAAGATGTGCTGAAGTTCCGCGACTCTAAGAAGTATAAAGATCGTCTGGCCACGGCTCAGAAAGAGACCGGTGAGACAGACGCGCTGGTGGTGATGAAAGGCACCCTGCACGAGATGCCGGTTGTGGCGGCAGCCTTTGAGTTTGCCTTTATGGGCGGCTCCATGGGCTCGGTTGTGGGCGCGCGTTTTGTCCGTGCCGTTGAGCAGGCGCTGGAAGACAACTGCCCGCTGATCTGCTTCTCCGCCTCTGGCGGGGCGCGTATGCAGGAAGCGCTGATGTCCCTGATGCAGATGGCGAAAACCTCTGCCGCATTGGCAAAAATGCAGGAGCGCGGTCTGCCGTATATCTCCGTGCTGACCGACCCGACCATGGGCGGCGTCTCTGCAAGCTTTGCGATGCTGGGCGATCTCAATATCGCTGAGCCGAAGGCGCTCATCGGCTTTGCTGGTCCGCGCGTTATCGAGCAGACCGTGCGTGAGAAACTGCCGCCGGGCTTCCAGCGCAGCGAGTTTCTGATTGAGAAAGGCGCGATCGATATGATCGTGCGTCGTCCAGAGCTGCGCCTGAAGCTGGCGAGCATTCTGGCGAAGCTGATGAACCAGCCTGCACCTAACCCGGATGCCCCGCGTGAAAGCGTAGTGGTACCGCCGGTACCGGATCAGGAAGGCGGAGTCTGATAAATCAGGAGGCAGGGCCAGCCGGCTCTGCCTTTTTTCTTTTCACACTGGCAGCAATCCCCGGGCACTATGGAAATGAAAAGCACTCCTCAAGCCACGTCGCCCCTGGCCACGTGGCTTTCTTATCTGGAAAACCTGCACGCTAAAACCATCGACATGGGTCTTGAGCGCGTCAGCCGGGTGGCCGCGGCGCTGGATGTCTTGAAGCCCGCACCTTTCGTCTTTACCGTGGCAGGCACCAACGGCAAAGGCACCACCTGCCGCACGCTGGAGTCGATTTTGCTGGCGGCTGGCTACCGGGTGGGCGTCTACAGCTCACCCCATCTGGTGCGCTATACCGAGCGCGTGCGCGTGCAGGGCGGGGAGCTTCCCGAGCTGGAGCATACCCGTTCGTTTGCCGCCATTGAGGCCGCCCGCGGCGAAACCTCGCTCACCTACTTTGAGTACGGCACGCTCTCGGCGCTATGGCTGTTTAAGCAGGCCGCGCTGGACGTGGTCATTCTTGAAGTCGGGCTGGGCGGGCGTCTGGACGCCACCAACATGGTGGATGCCGACGTGGCAGTGGTCACCAGCATCGCCCTCGATCATACCGACTGGCTGGGGCCGGATCGCGAAAGTATTGGCCGGGAAAAAGCTGGGATCTTCCGCGGCGGCAAACCGGCGGTGGTAGGTGAACCCGATATGCCGCATACCATTGCCGAGGTGGCGAGCGAGAAGGGGGCCAATCTGCTGCGTCGCGGGGTCGACTGGCACTACGCGGTAGCGGATAATAGCTGGACATTTCAGGATACGGCGGGCGAGCTAAGCGCGCTGCCGCTGCCCCACGTTCCACAGCCGAATGCAGCGACTGCCCTGGCGGCGCTGCGCGCCAGTGGGCTAAAGGTGAGCGAGCAGGCAATCCGTGAGGGCATTGCCAGCGCGATCCTGCCGGGGCGTTTTCAGACGGTGAGCGAGTCGCCAAGGGTGATCCTCGACGTGGCGCATAACCCGCACGCGGCGGCTTACCTTGCAGGACGGCTTGCAGCTCTGCCATCTCACGGGCGGGTACTGGCGGTGGTCGGGATGCTGCACGATAAAGACATCGGCGGTACGCTGGCCTGTCTGGAGCGGCGCGTCGATAGCTGGTATTGTGCCCCTCTGGAGGGGCCACGCGGTGCAACGGCAGAGCAGCTGCTGGCCCATCTGAAAGGCGGGGCGGCATTTGCTGACGTCGAGCAGGCGTGGCGCGCGGCAATGGCGGATGCCAGACCTGAAGATACCGTGCTGGTGTGTGGTTCATTCCACACGGTGGCACATGTCATGGAAGCGATGGACGCGGGGAGAGCAGGTGGCAAGTAAGTTTCAGAACCGTTTAATGGGAACCATTGTGCTGGTGGCACTGGGGGTGATTATCCTGCCAGGGCTGCTTGACGGGCAGAAAAAACACTATCAGGACGAGTTTGCGGCGATCCCGCTGGTGCCGAAGCCGGGCGATCGCGACGAGCCGGACATGATGCCAGCGGCAACGCAGGCGCTGCCGGCCCAGCCGCCAGAGGGCGCGGCGGAAGAGGTGCGGGCGGGAGATGCCGCCGCGCCGTCGCTGGAAACGTCTCGCCAGGCGCTAGAAGGCAGCGCGCTGGAGGCAGAGCAGTATCCGGTAGAGACGCCGAAAGCGAAGCCGGTGGAAAAGGCGCAGCCTAAGCCACAGCCGCAGCGTGACCGAGCCAGCGAGCAGTTAGCCGCCGCGAACGACGCGCCGGTGGCCCCGCCTAAACCGGCGGCGGAGGAGAAACCTGCGCCAACCGGCAAAGCCTGGGTCGTCCAGCTTGGAGCGCTTAAAAATGCCGATAAAGTCACTGAGATCGTCGGCAAGCTGCGTGGAGCAGGGTATCGCGTTTACACTATTCCAAATACGCCAGTACAGGGTAAAATAACTCGCATTCTGGTCGGCCCGGACGCCTCCAGAGACAAGCTAAAAGGATCGCTCGGAGAGTTAAAACAGCTCTCAGGCTTAAGCGGCGTGGTGATGAACTACAGCGCAAACTGATCCTTTGGCGGGTTAAAAAAAGCGCGGCCGGCAGGCCTCAAAAGGCAAAAGGTCTGATGGCGTTGAATATTTTTTCAGCGCCATTTTTATTTTCGCGCGGCACGGAAATCGCTACGCAAACGTTTTCTTTTTCTGTTAGAATGCGCCCCGAACTGGACGACAGGGCGTAAAATCATGGGACATATATGGTCTGGATTGATTACGCCATCATCGCGGTAATAGGTTTTTCCTGTCTGGTTAGCCTGATCCGTGGCTTTGTACGTGAAGCGTTATCGCTGGTGACATGGGGTTGTGCTTTCTTTGTTGCCAGTCATTACTACACTTACCTGTCTGTTTGGTTCACGGGCTTTGAAGACGAACTGGTGCGGAACGGGATTGCTATCGCAGTACTGTTTATCGCAACGCTGATTGTCGGCGCTATTGTTAACTACATTTTCGGCGCGCTGGTCGATAAAACCGGCCTGTCGGGAACCGACAGGGTGTTGGGGATTTGCTTCGGTGCGCTACGTGGGGCGCTGATTGTTGCCGCAATCCTGTTCTTTCTCGATACCTTTACCGGGTTCTCGAAAAGCGATGACTGGCAGCGTTCGCAGCTGATCCCACAGTTCAGTGTTATCATCAGGTGGTTCTTTGACTATCTGCAAAGCTCGTCTAGTTTTTTGCCCAGGGCGTAAGCCCTGCGATGTGGCCTAGCGAGGAAATGACGTATGTGCGGTATTGTCGGTATCGCCGGTGTTATGCCGGTAAACCAGTCGATTTATGACGCGTTAACGGTGCTTCAGCACCGTGGTCAAGATGCCGCAGGCATCATCACTATCGATGAAAACAACTGCTTCCGTTTACGTAAAGCGAACGGGATGGTTAGCGATGTATTTGAAGCCCGCCACATGCAGCGCCTCCAGGGCAATATGGGTATCGGCCATGTGCGTTACCCCACCGCTGGCAGCTCCAGCGCGTCTGAAGCGCAGCCCTTCTACGTTAACTCACCGTATGGCATCACGCTTGCCCACAATGGCAACCTGACCAACGCCCACGAGCTGCGTAAGAAGCTGTTCCAGGAGAAGCGTCGCCACATCAACACCACCTCCGACTCTGAAATCCTGCTCAATATTTTCGCCAGCGAGCTGGATAACTTCCGCCACTACCCGTTAGAGGCGGATAACATTTTTGCCGCTATCGCCGCGACCAACCGCCAGATCCGCGGCGCGTACGCCTGCATCGCAATGATTATCGGCCACGGCATGGTCGGCTTCCGCGATCCCAACGGCATCCGCCCGCTGGTGCTGGGCAAGCGTGACATCGGCGACGGCCGCACCGAGTATATGATGGCCTCCGAGAGCGTGGCGCTGGATACGCTGGGCTTTGAGTTCCTGCGTGACGTTGCCCCTGGCGAAGCGGTCTACATCACCGAGAAGGGCCAGCTCTCTACCCGCCAGTGCGCCGACAATCCGGTCAGCAACCCGTGCCTGTTTGAGTATGTCTACTTCGCCCGTCCGGACTCCTTTATCGACAAGATCTCCGTCTACAGCGCCCGCGTTAATATGGGTAAAAAGCTGGGGGCGAAGATTGCCCGCGAGTGGGAAGATCTCGACATTGACGTGGTGATCCCGATCCCGGAGACCTCCTGCGATATCGCGCTGGAGATTGCCCACATTCTGGATAAACCCTACCGTCAGGGCTTTGTGAAGAACCGCTACGTTGGCCGTACCTTTATCATGCCGGGCCAGCAGCTGCGTCGTAAATCCGTGCGCCGTAAGTTGAACGCTAACCGCGGCGAGTTCCGCGACAAGAACGTGCTGCTGGTGGATGACTCCATCGTGCGCGGCACCACCTCGGAGCAGATTATCGAGATGGCACGCGAAGCCGGGGCGAAGAAAGTTTACCTCGCCTCTGCGGCACCGGAGATCCGCTTCCCGAACGTCTACGGCATCGATATGCCGACCGCGAACGAGCTGATCGCCCACGGGCGTGAAGTGGACGAGATCCGCCAGATCATCGGCGCTGACGGGCTGATCTTCCAGGACCTCAACGATCTCATCGATGCGGTACGCGCCGAGAACCCGGATATCCAGCAGTTTGAGTGCTCGGTGTTTAACGGGATCTACGTGACCAAAGACGTGAACCAGCAGTACCTCGACTATCTCGACTCTCTGCGCAATGACGATGTCAAAGCCGTACAGATGCAAAACGATCTTGAAAGCTTAGAGATGCATAACGAGGGTTAACTCGCGCGCGCCCTGCGTTCGCAGGGCGCTTCAACGTTGCAACGTCCGCCATAATCCGGCAAAGTCCTCTCACGTAAGTAAAAGGACGGGAATATGAAACGACTGATTATTGGCATCTCGGGTGCCAGCGGGGCCATCTATGGCGTGCGTCTGCTGCAGGTGCTGCGCGACGTGGCTGAGGTGGAAACCCATCTGGTCATGAGCAACGCCGCCCGCCAGACGCTGGCGCTGGAGACCGACCTCTCCCTGCGCGACGTGCAGGCGCTGGCCGACGTGGTCCACGACTCGCGAGATATCGCCGCCAGCATCTCCTCCGGCTCGTTTAAAACCGCTGGTATGGTGATCCTTCCCTGTTCCATCAAAACCCTCTCCGGCATCGTTCACAGCTATACCGACAGCCTGTTAACGCGAGCGGCGGACGTGGTACTGAAAGAGCGCCGCCCGCTGGTGCTCTGCGTACGGGAAACGCCGCTGCATCTCGGCCATCTGCGGCTGATGACGCAGGCAGCGGAGCTGGGCGCGGCGATCATGCCCCCGGTCCCTGCCTTCTATCATCGCCCACAGACCCTTGATGACATTATCAACCAGACGGTGAATCGCGTTATCGATCAGTTCGACATTGACCTGCCGGAAGATCTCTTTACCCGCTGGCAGGGACCCGCCGCATCAAAATAGTGCATTTTGTCTGAAGGATTGATTGCCTTAATTAACGTGACGGGCTTTGTCTGCCTCCAGTTCGTCCATAGAGGCCTCAAGTATCCAGAGACACTGTGCACCATCGAAAGTTTCCAGCAGCGCCTGGCGTGTGCGCTGATAGAACGCGTCGACTTCTGCTGGTGACTTCTCTGTTGGGGGGGTACAGACGATATCGCTGCCTATCATGTGCGGCCATTTTCCGGCGTCAATCTTGCGCAGCGCTTTTAGCGTAGCATTCGTATTTGTCGTCAGTGAGGTGGCTAGCGCGTCCTCTAACTGCTGCGCCTGTGTAACGTTAGCTACCGCTGCCAGCGCCGGGGTCTGTACAATCCAGTGCGCATCGCCTGCGGACACGCCTTTTAGCGCGGTGGGCCAGTCAGTACCGCCAGCCATTGCCGGAATTGAGAAGGCAGCCAACAACAGACCAGCCACGCATTTCATCGAACAACCTCCAAATCACCGCCGTCGCGCAGTATCATTCGGCGTGTCTGCAATGAGAGAATAATGCATCCCTCAGAGGCATACCCCGCCGGGCCATGCTTGCGTTCACCATGTATACGGAACTCTGAGCGCCCAAAACTTTCCCCGGAGGTTTGTTCCAGAATGATGGTCACAGGTCCCTTAGAGACCGAATGACCGGCAATGCTATACGTCCCGCGAGGCAGTGGTCCTAGCCCTTTAACCTGTTGACGGTCCGGATTATTTTTATTGGTGAGTGCGCCGGAGTAGCCTGTCTCTATTAGCTTGCCGTCTTTGTACATGTTGCCAGTCGACTGCTCATACTTCCATCTCATACCTGTCTCCTTATGCCGTCTTACGGTCGTTCCAGCTGTCTGAGTGGATGATGTTACCGTCGGCATAGCGCCAGGTAATTTTCTCATACAACATTTCGATTAGTTCAAAGTGATTATGTTTCTCATAGTCTGGATCTTTGATATCCAGCATCATTGGGCAGACGCTGACAATCGTCACACCCTCCATCAGAGTGGAGAAGTATTCCACCTCCTGACCGACGTCATTGATGCAGTAAAATTTCACCTCAGCGGATTTGAGTTTCTGACCAGTGCTAATGGCCTTGTACAAGTAAGGACTGGAGGCATCAATCTCTTTGTCGAAGGAGTAAGGGAAATGTACGCGAAGGCTGGTCGCCTTGCCGTTGTGTTTATCCGTGGGTTGCATCACGCCATGATTGAGGCCGATGATCTCTATGCTGCCCTCGCGGCCACGAACATCAACAGAGCCTTTGATGTCAGCGCCACCGTCGTCTTTGAGCCATAAATATGCAGGAATAGCCATTTGTTTAAAACTCCGCCTAAGGAAATCCTTATAAAATCCTGTCACATTAATAAGTTGCGTGACGTAACAACGCTATCGCTCATAAAGGTGCTAGTCAATTTATGTGCAATGTGGATATAAAACGATCTCCATTTACTTTGATTAAAATAAAAAAAGGCCGGAATAATCCGGCCCCTGGCTTATGAAAATTGTTACTAAAATAATTTTACTGGGTCTGCTGTACCGATCTCCTTCCTTATTCAGGGCAAATCTGCAAGCGCGATCATATCCTTGACATTTAACCGCCGTTTTCAGTTTGTAACGCTGCGGTTCATTTGGCAGACCTGCTATCTTTCACCCTAACGGTAATGCTGCAACCTTTTATTAACATTTCTGACGGCGATTATTATTCGTCATGAGAAAGTGGCATAAGACGTGCAAGCATCAGCGGGTAACACAACACAACGTATACAACAACAACACGCAATAGATAATAAAATCAGAAACTCGAGGGTAATGTATGAAGAAGACGGCTGTAGCTCTCTCTTTACTGCTGGGACTCTCCAGCGCCGCCAGCGTTTACGCTGCGCTTCCTCAGACCGTGCGCATTGGTACGGACGCGACCTATGCGCCATTCTCGTCTAAAGACGCGAAGGGTGAGTTTGTCGGCTTTGATATCGACCTCGGCAACGAGATGTGCAAGCGTATTCAGGTTAAGTGCACCTGGGTGGGCAGCGATTTTGACGCGCTGATCCCCTCTCTGAAAGCCAAGAAAATTGATGCCATCATCTCTTCTCTCTCTATTACTGAAAAGCGCCAGCAGGAGATCGCCTTCTCCGATAAGCTCTACGCAGCCGATTCACGCCTGATTGCGGCCAAAGGCTCGCCGATCCAGCCGACCATTGAGTCGCTGAAGGGCAAGCACGTTGGTGTGTTACAGGGTTCAACTCAGGAAGCCTTTGGCAACGCCAACTGGCGCAGCAAAGGCATTGATGTGGTGGCCTACCAGAACCAGGATCTGATCTACTCTGACCTTGCCGCTGGTCGTCTGGACGCTGCCCTGCAGGATGAGGTTGCCGCCAGCGAAGGCTTCCTTAAGCAGCCTGCCGGGAAAGAGTTCGCCTTCGCCGGTCCGTCGGTAAAAGATAAAAACTTCTTCGGTGACGGTACCGGGGTTGGCCTGCGCAAAGACGATACCGAGCTGAAGGCCGCGTTCGACAAAGCGCTGGGTGAAATCCGCAAAGACGGTACCTATGACAAAATGGCGAAAAAATACTTCGACTTTAACGTTTACGGTGACTAAGTGACGGCACGCCTCTGCACCAGGGTGGTGATCCAGCGTGGTGCATTGATGTGGTTGATGCCTTATGGCGGTGCGGTAAACGTACTTAAGTCAGGCAGCGGGACCTAAAACAGCATAGTTAAGCAGTGGCGCTGCAAAAAAAAGCGCCCGGCAGGGCAGAATATTTTGCCTTGCCGGGCCGAATAATGGCACGATAGCCGTACCGTATTCTGTGCAAAATCCCGTTAAAAGACCGTCAGTTGAGGATGTTTATGAATAAGTTGGTATTATCGCTTTCTCTGGTACTTGCTCTTTCCAGCGCGTCCAGCGCTTTCGCTGCTGTTCCGCAAAAACTACGTATTGGTACCGATCCTACCTATGCGCCGTTTGAATCGAAGAATGCGCAGGGTGAATTAGTGGGTTTTGATATCGATCTGGCTAAAGAGCTATGTAAACGCATTAATACCCAGTGTACCTTCATTGAGAACCCGCTGGATGCACTCATCCCCTCGCTGAAAGCGAAGAAAATCGATGCCATCATGTCGTCGCTCTCGATTACCGAGAAGCGCCAGCAGGAGATCGCTTTTACTGACAAGCTTTATGCAGCAGATTCACGTCTGGTGGTGGCGAAAGCCTCTAATATCCAGCCGGACCTGTCGACCCTGAAAGGCAAACGCGTCGGCGTTCTGCAGGGGACCACCCAGGAGACCTACGGTAACGAACACTGGGCGGCGAAAGGCGTTGAGATCGTCTCCTATCAGGGTCAGGACTCTATCTATGCCGACCTGACCGCAGGCCGTATCGACGCCGCGTTCCAGGACGAAGTGGCCGCCAGCGAAGGTTTCCTGAAAACCCAGGCAGGTAAAGAGTACAAATTTGGTGGCCCGTCGATCAAAGATGAGAAGCTGTTTGGCGTGGGTACCGGCATGGGCATTCGCAAAGAGGACAACGAACTGCGCGAAGCGCTGAACAAAGCCTTTGCCGATATGCGTGCCGACGGCACCTACGAAAAGCTGGCGAAAAAGTATTTCGATTTTGATGTTTACGGTGGCTAATCCCCACCTGTGACAAACGTGCGGCCCCTCCCATCGCGGGAGGGGAAAAGACACGGCAGACACTACACACCACGGGGCAGGCTGCATGCTGTACGGGTTTTCTCAAGTTATATTCCAGGGCGCTGTCGTCACGCTGGAGCTGGCGCTCAGCTCCGTTGTGCTGGCCGTGCTGATTGGCCTGGTGGGGGCGGGGGCTAAGCTCTCTCACAGCCGCCTGCTGGCCGCTATTTTTGAAGGCTACACCACGCTTATCCGTGGCGTGCCCGATCTGGTGCTGATGCTGCTCATCTTCTACGGGCTGCAAATCGCGCTGAACAGCGTCACCGATGCCATCGGCATGGCGCAGATTGATATCGATCCGATGATCGCCGGTATCATCACCCTCGGTTTTATCTACGGAGCCTACTTTACGGAAACCTTTCGCGGAGCGTTTATGGCCGTGCCGAAAGGGCATATCGAGGCGGCGACCGCCTTTGGCTTTACCAGCGGACAGACCTTTCGCCGCATCCTCTTTCCGGCCATGATGCGCTACGCCCTGCCGGGAATTGGTAACAACTGGCAGGTGATCCTCAAGGCCACCGCGCTGGTGTCGCTGCTGGGCCTCGAAGATGTGGTCAAAGCCACCCAGCTCGCCGGGAAAAGCACCTGGGAGCCGTTCTACTTCGCCGTGGTCTGCGGACTTATCTACCTGGTATTTACCACCGTCTCTAATGGGGTGCTGCTTCTGCTCGAACGCCGCTACTCCGTGGGCGTGAAGAGGGCTGACCTGTGATCGAAATTATTCAGGAGTACTGGCGCGCCCTGCTGTGGACCGACGGCTACCGCTTTACCGGCGTGGCAATCACTCTCTGGCTGCTGATCCTGTCGGTGGTGATGGGCGGCATCCTCGCGCTGTTTCTCGCCATCGGGCGCGTTTCCAGCAACAAATTTATCTGCTTCCCTATCTGGCTCTTTACCTACGTTTTTCGCGGCACGCCGCTCTACGTCCAGCTGTTGGTCTTCTACTCCGGGATGTACACCCTGGAGATTGTGAAGGGCACGGAGCTGCTGAACGCTTTTTTCCGTAGCGGCCTCAACTGTACGGTGCTGGCGTTAACGCTCAATACCTGCGCCTACACCACCGAGATTTTTGCCGGCGCGATCCGCTCGGTGCCGCACGGCGAGATCGAGGCGGCGCGGGCCTACGGCTTTTCGTCGGTGAAGATGTACCGCTGCATTATTCTGCCGTCGGCGCTGCGTATCGCGCTGCCTGCCTACAGCAACGAAGTGATCCTCATGCTGCACTCCACGGCGCTGGCCTTTACCGCCACCGTCCCGGATCTGCTGAAAATCGCTCGTGATATTAACTCGGCCACCTACCAACCCTTTACCGCGTTTGGTATTGCCGCCGTGTTGTACCTGATCATCTCCTATGCGCTGATTAGCCTGTTCCGCAAAGCGGAAAAACGCTGGCTGAAGCATATGAAACCTTCTTCGACGCACTGAGAATACGATGTCCGAGAATAAATTAAACGTTACAGATCTGCACAAGCGCTACGGCGAACACGAGGTGCTGAAAGGGGTATCGCTGCAGGCTAACGCCGGCGATGTGATCACCATTATCGGCTCGTCGGGATCCGGCAAGAGTACCTTCCTGCGCTGCATTAACTTTCTTGAGAAGCCAAGCGAAGGCACGATTGTGGTGAGCGGGCAGAACATCACCCTGGTGCGGGATAAAGATGGCCAGCTGAAGGTGGCGGATAAGCATCAGCTGCGCCTGCTGCGTACCCGCCTGACGATGGTGTTCCAGCACTTTAACCTCTGGAGCCACATGACGGTGCTGGAGAACGTGATGGAAGCGCCGATTCAGGTGCTGGGGTTAAGCAAGCAGGAGGCGCGGGAGCGGGCGGTGAGGTATCTGGCGAAGGTCGGCATTGACGAGCGCGCCCAGGCAAAATACCCGGTGCACCTCTCCGGCGGCCAGCAGCAGCGCGTATCGATTGCCCGCGCGCTGGCGATGGAGCCTGAGGTGCTGCTGTTTGACGAGCCGACCTCGGCGCTGGATCCGGAGCTGGTGGGCGAAGTGCTGCGCATCATGCAGAAGCTGGCAGAGGAGGGGAAAACCATGGTGGTCGTGACCCATGAGATGGGCTTTGCGCGCCACGTCTCTTCCCACGTGATCTTCCTGCATCAGGGGAAAATTGAGGAGGAGGGCAAGCCGGAGGCGCTGTTTGACAATCCGCAAAGCCCACGCCTGCAGCAGTTCCTCAAAGGCTCGCTGAAGTAATGCTCCGGCCCTCTCCTTAGCCGGGGAGGGCTGAGCTGAACGCCTGGTCAGTCAGCCGGTAGACCCAGTCATCGTGAAACACGCCGTTCAGGCGATAGACCTTCTGCAGGATCTCCACCCGGCTAAACCCCAGCTTCTCCAGCACGCGTTGCGAGCCGACGTTCCCTGCCAGCACCCACGCATTGAGCGCCGTGACGCCCGCTTCGTTAAACGCGTAGTGACACAGGGCGCGCAGGGCTTCGCTGGCGTAACCCTGCCCCTGAGCCCAGGTGGCAATGCTGTAGCCGACGTCTGCCTCCTGCGGGTTCGCTCCCGACGGGCTCAGGCCAATATCCCCCAGCGCGGCTCCAGTTTCCTGCTGGCGAATGACAAACGCCCCGGTGTCGATCAAACGCGCATCAAATACCCGACGAATATCCTGCTGCGAGGCGATATCTGCCATAAAACGCATAATGGCCGGATCGCGGCGCAGGCGCAGGAAAAACGGCCAGTCAGATTCCCGAAAGGGAGAGAGGCTCAGGCGGGGAGTGGTCAGCGTTAGCATTGGAATCATCATTCTGGTGGAACAGTCGATTACATTATCACCAGAATGATAAGTTGGTGCTATTTATTTTAACGATTCAGCGCAGTACGTCCGCAAGGGCTTCATCCAGATCGTACCAGCGAAAACCAAATCCGGAGGCTTCCAGACGCTTAGGCAGCGCACGCTGGCCGCCAAGCACCAGCACCGAAGATTCACCCATCAGCAGACGCACGGCGCTGGCTGGCGCGCGCATAAAGGCGGGACGGTGCAGAGCATGGCCGAGGGCATGGGCGAAGCGTTCGTTATGCACCGGGTAGGGGGAGACCATATTAAACGGGCCGCGCAGATCGTTATCCAGCAGCCAGAGAATGCCGTTGACCATATCATCGATATGGATCCAGGCCAGATACTGTCGTCCGCTGCCGATCGGGCCACCGAGGCCGAGGCGGAACACCGGCAGCATTTTCGCCAGCACGCCGCCTTTCGGGGCAAAGACCACGCCGGTGCGCAGCAGACAGACGCGGGTCTGGTCGCTCAGCGCACCGCAGGCAATTTGCTCCCAGCGCGCGCAGAGCTTATGGGTAAACTCATTGTGCGGCGGCTCCTCTTCGGTCACGACTACCTCACCGAGATCGCCGTAGTAGCCCGTTGCCGATCCGGAGATCAGCACCGAGGGCGGCGTAGCGCTAGCTTTGATCAGATCCACCAGCTTCTGAGTGACCTCCCAGCGGCTGTTGCACAGACGCGCTTTTTGCGCCTCGCTCCAGCGTTTGTCGGCAATCGGCTCACCCGCCAGATTAATTACCGCGTCGATGTCGTTGAGATCGTGGCGATCGTCAACTCCTTTGCTGAAGGTCACACCATCGCCCAGCGTGCGGCGTGCCCGTTCCGGGCTGCGGGTAACCACCGTTACTGAATGCCCCAGCGCCAGCAGGCGAGGAACAAGATGGCTGCCAATCAGGCCGGTACCGCCGGTAATTAAAATCCTCATGCAACCTCCTGGGCCGCGCTTAACGTCGCCAGCTCATACTCATCGACACCGAGTCGGCATAACGTAGCGCGTAAAGTTTATCAATCTCCACTTCAGCATAGGTAACCCAGTGATGTTCGCGTGCGATATCCAGCACATCCTGAGTTAATTTTTCCAGCAAAAAGAAGCGATTATTTTCAATATGCTGAATGATGTTTTTAGTGATGGTGCGGTAGTTCAGGGCATCGTTGATATCTTCACTGGCCCGCGCTTTGTCCGCAGGGTAGTGGATAACCACGTTGACCACGATATCCTGGCGGTTTGCTATCTCCTCATCTTTAATGCCGATAAAGGTCCGCAGGCGCAAATTTTTTATTCGTATGACAGCGTCTGGTTGCGACATGATACATTCCCTCTGTGTAGTGATCGGCAATATCATACACGAGGTTAAACGGCCTGCCCACGCGGGCGAGACGGCTAATTCTGCGCAATTTTTTGCATCGCCCGCTGGGTGGCGGGGCGGGTGCGAATGCGCTCGAACCAGTTGTTTACCGCCGGGTAGCTGCTGAGGTTGATCCGCTGTCGTTCGTGGACATTGATCCACGGCCAGGCGGCGATGTCGGCAATGCTGTAGTGCTCGCCGCCCAGCCAGGGCACGCGCTCCAGACGCTTGTTCATCACGCCATAGAGACGCTGGGTTTCAACCTGAAAACGCTCGATAGCGTAGGGCACTGGCTTGGGCGCAAAGTAGTTAAAGTGGTGATTTTGCCCGAGCATCGGCCCCAGACCGCCGACCTGCCAGAAGAGCCACTGTAGCGTCAGGTGCCGCTCGCGCAGCTCGCCGCTGAGCAGCATGCCGCTCTTCTCTGCCAAATAGAGCAGGATCTCCCCGGATTCAAACAGGCTAAGCGGCGCACCACCGTCGACAGGGGCATGATCTACGATGGCGGGAATTTTATTATTCGGCGAGATCTCCAGAAAGTCAGGACGAAACTGATCGCCTTTGCTGATATCGACGCGGATCAGACGGTAATCCAGCTCCGCCTCTTCCAGGAATAGCGTAATTTTGTGACCGTTAGGGGTGGGCGCGTAATAGAGATCGATCATCTCAGCTCCTGTCAGGGAATAAAGTCGCAAACAGGAGTATAGGCGCTGGCGGGCGAGGCGGGATTTTAAGGCAGTGACAGCCCGCACAGGACGCTATATTTTAGATGAAATTCGATAATTTAACGAGGATACCCATGGGCGAGCCAGCAATAACGTTGTGGTCTGATGCAGACTTTTTCTCTCCTTACGTCATGTCGGTGTACGTCACGCTACACGAAAAGGCGCTGCCTTTTACGCTGAAGACCGTCGACCTCAACGATGGCGAACATCTGCGCCCGGAGTGGAAGGGATACCATCTCAGCCGCCGCGTGCCGCTGCTGGAGGTTGACGGCTTTGAGCTGACGGAGTCCTCGGCGATTAGCGAATACCTTGAGGAGCGTTTTGCGCCGCCGGAGTGGGAGCGCGTCTATCCTCACGATCTCCAGAAGCGCGCCAGAGCACGGCAGATTCAAGCATGGCTGCGCAGCGATCTGATGCCGATCCGCGAGGAGCGCTCGACGGATGTGATTTTCGCCGGTGTGAAAAAGCCCCCGCTGAGCGAGGCGGGGCAGCGGAGCGCAGAAAAATTGTTCACTATTGCCGGCGCGCTGCTGGCCCATGCCAACCCCAATCTGTTTGGCGAATGGTGTATTGCCGATGCCGATCTGGCGCTGATGCTGAACCGACTGGTGCTTAACGGCGACGAGGTGCCCGAGCGCCTCGCAGACTACGCTACCTTCCAGTGGCAACGCTCCTCGGTGCAGCGCTATATCGCCCTTTCGGCCGCGCGCTGAAGCTGTTTAGCACTGGCAAATCCGTTATCATGAAGCACATTTTTCAACGATAAGGGTGTAAGCGATGAAGCTGATGTTTGCCTCTGATATTCACGGGTCGCTGCCGGCGACGGAGCGTGTGCTGGCGCGGTTTGCCGAGAGCGGCGCACAGTGGCTGGTGATCCTTGGCGACCTGCTTAACCACGGGCCGCGCAATGCGCTGCCGGAGGGGTACGCGCCCGCGCAGGTGGCCGAGCGGCTGAACACCCAGGCGTCGCGGATCATCGCCGTGCGCGGCAACTGTGACAGCGAAGTGGATCAGATGCTGCTTACGTTTCCCATCACAGCCCCTTGGCAGCAGGTATTATTCGGTCATTCCCGGCTGTTTTTGACCCACGGTCACCTCTATAATGCAGAAAATTTACCCCCGCTCAACCCTGGCGATGTATTGATCTCCGGTCATACTCATATTCCGGTGGCGGAAAAGCGCGGCGATATTATTCACTTCAACCCCGGTTCGGTAAGCATCCCGAAAGGGGGCTTCACCGCCAGCTACGGTATGTTTGACGACGGTATTTTTCGCGTAATCGCACTGAACGATCAACGGATTATTGCAGAAGTCGCCATTAATCCGTAAGTTAGCTCTCAACCAGAAACGCGCCACCAGAGCGCTATGCAGAGAAGGTTTTTCCGATGGTGGAACAGAGTCATTTTACAGGCACGGAATGGGTAGATATCGTCAATGAGGACAACGAGGTGATTGCGCAGGCTAGCCGCGAACAGATGCGCGCGCAGTGTCTACGTCATCGGGCCACCTTCATTGTCGTGCATGACGGCATGGGGAAAATTTTGGTGCAGCGCCGCACCGAGACAAAAGACTACCTGCCTGGCCTGCTGGACGCGACGGCGGGTGGCGTAGTGCAGGCGGACGAGGGGATGCTGGAGTCCGCACGGCGTGAAGCGGAAGAGGAGTTGGGCATTGCTGGCGTGCCGTTTGCCGAGCATGGCCAGTTCTACTACGAAGACGATCACTGTCGCGTCTGGGGCGGGCTTTTCAGCTGCGTCTCCCATGGGCCTTTTGCCCTGCAGGAGGATGAGGTCAGCGAAGCTATCTGGATGACGCCGGAAGAGATCACCGCCCGCTGCGATGAGTTTACCCCGGACTCCCTTAAGGCGCTGGCGTTGTGGATGAGCCGCAACGCCAACAACGATACGCTTAAGCTGGCTGAAACCGAGTAGACCTGCCTAAAAGAATCAAGCCGGCCAGGGTACGCCATGGCCGGCTTTTTTATCGCCTCGATTTACTCCGGCACGTCGTCGCTGCCCTGCTGCGAAGGCCACTTCCAGTTGCGCACCTCAGGCAGATCTTCCCCGTGCTCGCGCACGTAGCGGTGGTGATCAGCAATCTTCTCCTGCAAATCGTCAAGGATCGCATCGGCCTTGCCCGCCAGCTTCTCTACCCGCAAAATCGCCTCCTGCGCCAGATGGAAACGATCCAGCTCGTTCATCACCGTCATGTCAAACGGTGTGGTAGTGGTGCCTTCCTCCATAAAACCGCGCACGTGGAAGTTACGATGGTTATTGCGATGGTAGGTCAGGCGATGGATTAGGCTTGGGTAACCATGGAAAGCGAAGATCACCGGCTTATCTGCGGTAAAGATAGCCTCAAACGCCTCGTCGCTCAGCCCGTGCGGATGCTGATCCTCGGTCTGGAGCGCCATCAGGTCGACTACGTTTACCACCCGCACGCTAAGGTCCGGCAGATAACCCCGGAGCAGATCCACTGCCGCCAGCGCCTCCATGGTAGGGACATCCCCGGCGCAGGCCATCACCACATCCGGCGCTTTGCCTGGTATTTCGTTGCCTGCCCAGGGCCAGATGCCCATCCCGACTTCACAGTGCTTCGCCGCCTCTTCCATGGTGAGCCACTGTGGCTCTGGCTGCTTGCCCGCGACGATAACGTTGATCCTATCCCAGGTCTTCAGACAGTGATCGGCTACCCACAGCAGGGTGTTGGCATCCGGCGGCAGGTAGATGCGCACGATATCGGCTTTCTTGTTGGCAACGTGATCGATAAAGCCAGGATCCTGATGGCTGTAGCCGTTGTGATCCTGTCGCCAGACGTGGGAGGAGAGCAGATAGTTCAGGGAGGCGACGGGTTCGCGCCACGGCAGCTTGCGCGTCACCTTCAGCCATTTAGCGTGCTGGTTGAACATCGAGTCGATGATGTGAATAAAGGCCTCGTAGCAGTTAAACAGGCCGTGGCGTCCGGTGAGCAGGTAGCCCTCCAGCCAGCCCTGACACTGATGCTCGCTGAGGATCTCCATCACCCGACCATCCGGGGCCAGCTGCTCATCGTATGGCTCAATCTCCCCTTCCCAGGTACGGTTAGTCACGTCGAAGACGTCTCCCAGCCGGTTGGAGGCGGTCTCATCCGGGCCAAAGAGGCGGAAGTTGTCCGGGTTACGGGTGAAAATGCCGCGCAGATAGCGTCCCAGCACCTCGGTGGACTGCGCCTGGGTTTCGCCAGGAGAGGCAATATCAAGCGCAAATTCCTGCAGCTCGGGCGTCACCAGCTCGCGGCGCAGCCGTCCGCCGTTAGCCCAGGGAGTCGCTCCCATCCGCTTGTCCCCCTCTGGTGCCAGCGCTCGTAGCTCGGGCTTAAGCCGCCCCTGCTCGTCGAAGAGATCCTCTGGCTGATAGCTGCGCATCCAGCGCTCAAGGATCTGTCGATGCTCGTCGTTTTCCCGACAGGAAGAGACCGGCACCTGATGGGCACGCCAGAAACCTTCGACCTTTTTGCCATCGACGGTCTGCGGGCCGGTCCACCCCTTCGGGCTGCGCAGAATGATCATCGGCCAGCGCGGGATAGACTCCGCAGTCTCACCCTGGCGGGCGCGCTGCTGGAATGCGCGGATCTTATCCAGGGCGTTATCCAGGGCCTCGGCCATCTGCGGATGCATTTTCTCCGGCTCGTGCCCGCTGACAAAGAGCGGATCGTAGCCGTAACCGCGAAACAGCTGGGTAAGATCCTCATCGCTGGTGCGGGCCAGCAGCGTCGGATTCGCGATCTTGTAGCCGTTGAGGTGCAGGATCGGGAGCACGGCTCCGTCGCGGGCGGCGTTGAGAAACTTGATCCCGTGCCAGCTGGCCGCGAGCGGGCCGGTCTCGGCTTCGCCGTCGCCGATCACGCAGGCAGCAATCAGGTCGGGTGCATCAAACACGGCCCCAAAAGCGTGGGAGAGGGAGTAGCCCAGCTCGCCCCCTTCGTTGATCGAGCCGGGTGTTTCCGGCGCGGCGTGGCTGGGAATACCCCCAGGAAACGAAAACTGCTTGAACAGCTTCTGCATCCCCGGCGCGTCTTCACTGATGTCGGGATAGATCTCGCTATAGCTACCCTCAAGCCAGGTATTCGCGACCATGCCAGGCCCACCGTGGCCAGGGCCGCAGACGTAGAGCATATCCAGATCGCGCTGGCGAATGGCGCGGTTAAGGTGCGCATAGATGAAGTTCAGCCCCGGCGTGGTGCCCCAGTGGCCCAGCAGGCGGGGTTTAATATGTTCCGGCTTAAGCGGCTCGCGCAGTAGCGGGTTATCCATCAGATAGATTTGGCCGACGGAGAGGTAGTTTGCGGCGCGCCAGTAGCGATCCAGTAACGTGAAGTCGTCGTCGTTAACGTGCCCGGTTGCAGATTGCGTCATGCTTTCTCCCGTTATCAGGTTAAATCGTACCTGTTAACCCTAATAGAAGAAGCGGAGGAGGGCGAATTTGGCCCACAAAAAAAGGGCCATGGCAGCGCCATGACCCTTTAATGCGTGGTATTCGCTTACTGCTGCTGAGAAGACTGGATCGCCGTCAGCGCGATGGTGTAGACGATATCGTCAACCAGTGCGCCACGGGACAGGTCGTTCACAGGCTTACGCATACCCTGCAGCATCGGCCCGATGGAGATCAGGTCGGCAGAGCGCTGAACCGCTTTGTAGGTGGTGTTACCGGTGTTCAGATCCGGGAAGATGAACACGGTAGCGCGACCGGCAACCGGGGAGTTCGGCGCTTTAGATTTCGCTACGTCAGCCATTACCGCAGCATCGTACTGCAGCGGACCGTCGATCATCAGGTCAGGACGTTTCTCCTGTGCCAGACGAGTCGCTTCACGCACTTTCTCTACGTCGCTACCCGCGCCGGAGTTACCGGTGGAGTAGGAGAGCATCGCCACGCGCGGCTCGATACCAAAGGCAATCGCAGAGTCCGCGGACTGAATAGCGATCTCAGCCAGCTGTTCAGCGGTCGGATCCGGGTTAATCGCGCAGTCGCCGTAAACATATACCTGCTCCGGCAGGAGCATGAAGAATACGGAGGAGACCAGCGAGCTGCCCGGTGCCGTTTTGATCAGCTGCAGCGGCGGACGGATGGTGTTCGCGGTGGTGTGAACCGCACCGGAAACCAGGCCGTCAACTTCGTCCTGCTCCAGCATCAGGGTGCCGAGCACTACGTTGTCTTCCAGCTGTTCGCGGGCAACGGCTTCGGTCATGCCTTTGCTCTTACGCAGCTCAACCAGGCGGGCTACGTAGCTTTCACGCACCACGTCCGGATCAACGATCTCGATGCCTGCGCCCAGCTCAACGCCCTGAGCCGCCGCAACGCGGGTGATCTCTTCCGGGTTACCCAGCAGCACGCAGGTGGCGATACCGCGCTCGGCGCAGATGGCCGCCGCTTTAACGGTGCGCGGCTCGTCGCCTTCCGGCAGCACAACGCGTTTGCCAGCCTGGCGCGCCAGCTCGGTGAGCTGGTAGCGGAATGCAGGCGGGGAGAGGCGACGGCTACGCTCGGAGGTCGCAGTCAGGGATTCGATCCAGTCAGCGTTGACGTAGCCTGCTACGTACTCCTGCACTTTCTCGATACGCTGATGGTCGTCTGCCGGCACTTCCAGGTTGAAGCTCTGCAGGCTCAGGGAGGTCTGCCAGGTGTTGGTGTTAACCATGAATACCGGCAGGCCGGTGGCGAAGGCACGTTCGCAGAGCTTAGCGACGCGGGCGTCCATCTCATAGGCACCGGTCAGCAGGATCGCACCAATCTCAACGCCGTTCATCGCGGCCAGGCAGGCGGCAACCAGCACGTCCGGACGGTCAGCAGAGGTCACCAGCAGGGAGCCTGGACGGAAGTGTTCCAGCATGTGCGGGATGCTACGCGCACAGAAGGTCACGGACTTCACGCGACGGGTGTTGATGTCGCCTTCGTTAACGATGGTAGCATTGAGGTGTTTCGCCATATCGATTGCACGGGTGGCAATCAGATCGAAGCTCCACGGAATGGCACCCAGCACCGGCAGGGAGCTGGATTCGCTCAGCTGCGCCGGATCGATGCTGATCACTTTTGCTTTGGAGGAGTCATCGAAGATCTCAGAGAGATCCGGGCGGGTACGGCCCTGCTCATCAACCGGGGCATTCAGCTTGTTGACGATGACGCCGGTGATGTTGGTGTTCTTCACGCCGCCGAAGCTGTTGCGGGTCAGCTCGATACGCTCTTTCAGCTGCTCCTGGGTATCGGTCCCCTGAGACATCACGAAGACGATCTCGGCATTCAGCGTTTTAGCGATCTCGAAGTTCAGCGACTGGGCAAACTGGTGTTTGCGAGTCGGCACCAGACCTTCAACCAGCACCACTTCCGCATCTTTTGTGCTTTCGTGGTAGCGGGCGATGATCTCTTCCATCAGCACGTCTTTCTGGTTGCTGGAGAGCAGAGACTCAACGTGGCTCATCTTCAGCGGTTCAGCGGCAGGCAGATTGGAGTTCGCACGCACGATAGTGGTGGTCTGGTCTGGCGCATCGCCCCCGGCACGCGGCTGGGCGATAGGTTTAAAGACGCTCAGACGAACGCCTTTGCGTTCCATAGCACGGATCACGCCAAGGCTGACGCTGGTCAGGCCGACGCTGGTTCCGGTAGGGATCAGCATAATAATACGGGACACGGTATATCCTCTTTTTCGTTACCGCCAATAATTTGGCGCGATACAAAACAGCACCGCCAGCGTTGGCTGGCGGTGTGGAATCAGGCAGTCAGACGGCTGGCGTCCTGGGCGATCACCAACTCTTCGTTGGTCGGGATGACCATCGCGAGGGTGGTACCCTCTTTGTTGATGTAGCCGGATTTGCCGAAGCGGGCAGCCAGGTTACGCTCGTGGTCAACCTCGAAGCCCAGCACGCCCAGTTTGCCCAGGGAGAGCTCGCGCACCATCGCCGCGTTTTCACCGATACCACCGGTGAAGACAACCGCGTCCAGACGACCTTCCATCAGCGCGGTGTAGGAGCCGATGTACTTCGCAAGGCGGTGGCAGTAAACGTCCATTGCACGTTTAGCGTCTTCTTTGCTGGCGTAGTTGTCTTCAACGTAGCGGCAGTCGCTGGTAACTTCGGTCAGGCCCAGCAGGCCGGACTCTTTGGTCAGCATCTTGTTGATATCTTCCACGCTCATACCCAGGGTATCGTGTAGGTGGAAGATGATCGCCGGGTCGATATCACCGGAACGGGTGCCCATTACCAGGCCTTCCAGCGGGGTCAGACCCATCGAGGTATCAACGCATTTGCCGTTACGGATAGCTGAAACAGAACCGCCGTTGCCCAGGTGGCAGGTGATGATGTTCACCTCTTCTACCGGCTTGTTCAGCATTTTTGCTGCTTCTTGCGTAACGTAGAAGTGGCTGGTGCCGTGTGCGCCGTAGCGACGAACGCCGTGCTCTTTATATAGTTTGTACGGCAGAGCGTAGAGGTAGGACTCTTCCGGCATGGTCTGATGGAACGCGGTATCAAATACGGCCACGTTCTTCTCTTTCAGCTGCGGGAAGGATTTCAGTGCTTCAGCGATACCGATCAGGTGAGCCGGGTTATGCAGCGGTGCAAAAGAGGCTGAGTCTTTGATGCCCTGGATAACGGAGTCATCGATCACCACGGAGCTGGTGTATTTTTCGCCACCGTGCACGATGCGGTGACCAATTGCGGTCAGCTGTGCAGACAGTTCTGGTTTTTGTGCCAGAATAGTGTTAACGATAAAGTTCAGTGCTTCACTGTGAGCGGCACCTGCACCTAAAGCAGCTTCTTGTTTACCACCGTCCATTTTCCATTTGATACGCGCTTCAGGAAGATGGAAGCATTCGGCTAAACCAGAGAGGTACTCTTCACCGTTCAGTGCATCGATGATTGCAAATTTCAGTGAGGAGCTACCGCAGTTCAGAACCAGTACTAACTTACTCGACATGGAAGTACCTATTTTTGATACGTGGCTAAAAAAACGTCAGTGAGTCTTTCAGCGTAGCGCATGTTGACGCTGACATTTATGATTAACATCATGCCAGAACGATTTTTTTGGCGCGATGAAAGAGAATACGGTTGAGTTTATGCCATTTTGACCCCATAAGAGGAGTTGGCATACTGGGCGTTACATTGACGACATTGCGTTCATCGTCTAAGGCCCACTCAGGCGGGCACAGAATACCCGATACTGGGTAGCGATGACAAAATATTTTGAACGTTGTCATGAGCAGTTGTTGTTTTGCACAAATTTTTTAATTTTTATATGTGAAGTTGAGGTAACGCCATGAACACACCTGAGAATCGCCCCGTGAGCTTTTTCAGTTTGTTTCGCCTGGGACAGCATTATGCGAAGACCTGGCCTATGGAAAAAAGCCTCGCTCCTGTCTTTATCGATAACCGTGTCATTCGCGCCACCCGCTACGCGATCCGCATCATGCCCCCGGTTGCTGTCTTCACCCTCTGCTGGCAGATCGCCCTTGGCGGCCAGCTGGGTCCTGCGGTAGCCACCGCGCTCTTTGCGCTGAGTTTGCCGCTGCAGGGGCTGTGGTGGTTGGGCAAGCGCTCCGTTACGCCGCTGCCGCCAGGCATTTTACACTGGTTCTATGAAGTACGCGGTAAATTACAGGATGCTGGCCAGACGATGGCCCCGGTTACCGGCAAGCCGGACTACCAGGCCCTGGCTGATACGCTTAAGCGCGCATTCGGTCAGCTCGACAAAACTTTCCTCGATGATTTGTAATTCACCCCCCATTGCGCATATAAAAGAAGGCACATAATTTATGTGCCTCTTTTTTTGCCGACGTGATACGGGAGTGTAAGATGGAAATGACCAATGCCCAACGGCTGATTTTATCGAATCAGTACAAAATGATGACGATGCTCGATCCCACCAACGCCGAGCGCTACCGCCGCCTGCAAACCATCGTCGAGCGCGGCTTTGGTCTGCAAATGCGCGAATTGGACCGCGAGTTTGGCGAGCTACCGGAGGAGACCTGCCGCACCGTTATCGACATCATGGAGATGTATCACGCGCTGCATGTATCCTGGACCAACCTGAAAGATACCCAATCTATTGACGAGCGCCGGGTGACCTTCCTGGGCTTTGATGCCGCTACCGAGGCGCGCTACCTCAGCTATGTGCGCTTTATGGTTAACACCGAAGGGCGTTACACCCACTTTGACGCCGGCACGCACGGCTTTAATGCCCAGACGCCGATGTGGGAAAAATACCAGCGCATGCTGGGGGCATGGCACGCCTGCCCGCGCCAGTACCATTTGAGCGCTAACGAAATTAACCAGATCGTTAACGCCTGATAGCCGCAGGCAAATACGCAAAAATAGTGAACAACAGCCCATGCTATTGATTTAGCCCCGCCTGAGCGGGGCTTTTTTATGGCAAACTGCCTCTATCCCCGCAATGAACAAGGATACGTTGTGAACGGTGAACTGATTTGGGTGTTGTGCTTACTGGTCATTGCCGTCGTACTCTTCGCCACCGGCAAGGTCCGCATGGATGCCGTGGCGCTGCTGGTGATCGTGGCCTTTAGCCTGAGCGGCACCCTGACCCTCAGCGAAGCCTTCTCTGGCTTTAGCGATCCCAACGTTATTCTTATTGCCGCCCTGTTTATTATTGGCGATGGCCTGGTGCGTACCGGGGTCGCGACCAGCATGGGGGCCTGGCTGGTGAACGTGGCGGGCAGCAGCGAAATCAAAATGCTGGTTCTGCTGATGCTTACCGTCGCCGGGCTGGGGGCCTTTATGAGCTCCACCGGGGTGGTCGCCATTTTTATTCCGGTGGTGCTCAGCGTCTCAATGCGGATGCAGATTGCCCCGTCGCGCCTGATGATGCCCCTCAGCTTTGCCGGACTGATTAGCGGTATGATGACGCTGGTGGCTACGCCGCCTAACCTGGTGGTAAATAGCGAACTGCTGCGCGAGGGGCTGGCAGGCTTTGGCTTTTTTAGCGTGACGCCGCTGGGGATTGTCATTCTGCTGCTGGGCATCGTCTATATGCTGGTGATGCGTTTTGCCCTGAAGAGTGACGGGCAGGCGGGGCAGCATGATGGCTGGAAACGGCGCACCTTTCGCGATCTGATTAAAGAGTATCGTCTGACCGGACGCGCCCGGCGGCTGGCTATCCGTCCCGGCTCCCCAATGGTTGGTCAGCGCCTCGACGATCTTAAGCTGCGCGAGCGCTACGGGGCAAATGTGATTGGCGTAGAGCGTTGGCGGCGCTTTCGTCGGGTGATCGTTAACGTCAACGGTGTGTCGGAGTTTCGCGCCGGAGACGTATTGCTGATTGATATGTCCGCCGCCGACATCGACCTGCGCGATTTTTGCAGCGAACAGCTGCTGGAGCCCATGATCCTGCGCGGCGAATACTTCTCCGATCAGGCGCTGGACGTCGGCATGGCGGAGGTGTCGCTGATCCCTGACTCAGAGCTGGTTGGCAAAACCGTACGCGAAATAGGTTTTCGCACCCGCTACGGTCTGAACATGGTCGGCATTAAGCGTGACGGGAGCGCGATTAGCGGGCCGGTGGTGGACGAACCCTTGCAGTTGGGCGATATTTTTCTGGTGGTCGGCAACTGGAAGCTGATCGGCCAGATGGCGCAGAAGGGGCGCGACTTTGTGGTGCTGAATATGCCCATCGAGGCCGGGGACGCCTCGCCCGCCCACAGCCAGGCGCCTCACGCCATCTTCTGCCTGCTGCTGATGGTTGCCCTGATGCTGACCGATGAGATCCCTAATCCCGTTGCGGCGATTATTGCCTGCCTGCTGATGGGTAAGTTTCGCTGCATTGATGCCGCCAGCGCCTATAAAGCGATCCACTGGCCGAGCATTATTCTTATCGTCGGCATGATGCCGTTTGCTCTGGCGCTGCAAAAAACCGGCGGCGTCGAGCTGGTGGTGAGGGGGCTGATGGAGTTTGGCGGCGGCTATGGGCCGTACATGATGCTGATCTGCCTGTTTATCATGTGCGCCACCATTGGGCTGTTTATCTCGAACACTGCCACGGCGGTACTGATGGCACCTATTGCACTGGCAACGGCCAAGTCGATGGGCGTTTCGCCGTATCCTTTTGCCATGATGGTGGCCATGGCCGCCTCGGCCGCCTTTATGACCCCGGTCTCTTCTCCGGTAAACACCCTTGTGCTAGGGCCCGGAAACTACACCTTCAGCGATTTCGTCAAGATTGGCGTACCGTTCACGCTGATTGTGATGGTGGTTTGCGTGGTGCTGATCCCGATGCTGTTCCCGTTTTAACTCTCCCCGGCGGCGTTGCGCTTACCGGGGCTACAGCAACACTACAACGGCGAATCCTGGCTTATCTCATCTAATGAGAGATGAAAACTGGGCACAAACACGGCCATAAAGTAGTCCATCTCCGGGCTACGGCGGGCGGCAAGGGTCTTCTCCAGGCGTGACTTAGCCAGCGAAAACTCATTGTTACCGGCGGATAGCTCCTCCAGGCACTTCAGGTAGGCGCAGAGAGCGTCGGCCTGCTTCACCAGCGACGTCTCCTCCTCGCTGTAGCGGTGCTCATCAATCAGCCCGGCAAAAATATCCCGCAGCTCTTCCGGCACCATATCCACCAGCTTCTGCTGGGCGATCTTCTCGATAGCCTTGTACTCCTGGGCAATCTGCGAGTTGAAGTACTTTACTGGGGTCGGTAGATCGCCGGTCAGCACTTCCGAGGCATCGTGATACATCGCCAGCAGGGCGATGCGTTCCGGGTTAGTCTGGCCGCCAAACTTGCGGTTTTTGATTGCCGCCAGGGCGTGGGCAACCATGGCAACCTGCAGGCTATGCTCGGAGACATTTTCGGTACGCACGTTGCGCATCAGCGGCCAGCGGTTAATCAGTTTCAGGCGGGAGAGATGGGCGAAAAAGTGGCTTTGACTCGTACTCATGATGGACCCTGTCAGTAACGGCGCTAAGGATCCATTGTGCGCAGAGAGCAGGGGAAGATGCAAATCTTCCCCTTGATACGCTTACTGATGGTAGCCCGAGAGGAAGCGGCTAAAGCGATTGATAGACATCTCCAGATCGTCCAGGCGTGGCAGGGTCACAATGCGGACGTGATCCGGCCACGGCCAGTTAAAGGCCGTTCCCTGCACCAGCAGCACCTTCTCCTGCAGCAGGAAATCCAGCACCATCTTCTGGTCGTCATGAATGTTAAAACGCTTGATGTCGATTTTCGGGAACATATAGAGCGCGCCCTTCGGCTTGGTGCAGGTCACGCCGGGGATCTCGTTGATCAGCTCCCAGGCGCGGTTACGCTGCTCGTAGAGGCGCCCGCCGGGCACAATAAATTCGCTAATGCTCTGATAGCCACCCAGCGCGGTCTGGATAGCATGTTGGGCCGGAACGTTGGCGCAAAGACGCATCGACGCCAGCATCTCCAGACCTTCGATATAGCCTTTGGCATGCTTTTTGGGCCCGTTAAGCACCATCCATCCCTGACGGAAACCCGCCACGCGATAGGTTTTAGAGAGGCCGTTAAAGGTAATGGTCAGCAGATCCGGGGCCAGCGCGGCGATGGAGTGGTGCTCCGCCTCGTCGTAGAGGATCTTATCGTAGATCTCATCGGCGAAGATAATCAGGTTATGCTGGCGAGCAATTTCCACGATCTCCAGCAGCAGCGCTTTCGAGTAGACTGCACCGGTAGGGTTGTTAGGGTTAATGATGACGATCCCCCGGGTGCGCGGGGTGATTTTCGCACGGATATCATCAAGATCCGGGAACCAGTCAGACGACTCATCGCAAAGATAGTGTACCGCTTTACCCCCGGAGAGCGACACGGCCGCCGTCCACAGCGGATAGTCCGGAGCCGGAACCAGCATCTCATCACCGCTGTTCAGCAGCGCCTGCATCGACTGCACGATCAGCTCAGAGACGCCGTTACCAATGTAGATATCTTCTACGGTCACGTCGCGCATACCGCGCGCCTGATAGTGCTGCATGATCGCTTTGCGGGCACTGTAGAGCCCTTTGGAGTCACAATAGCCCTGCGCCGTAGGCAGATGACGGATAACGTCTACCAGGATCTCATCGGGGGCGTCGAAGCCAAAGGGGGCCGGGTTACCGATATTAAGCTTCAGTACTTTGTTACCTTCTTCTTCAAGGCGTTTCGCCTCTTTCAGAACCGGGCCACGGATGTCATAACAGACATTGTCTAATTTGCTGGATTTTTCGATGGGGGACATGAATCGTTGACCTTTTAGCTGTTGGTGCGACTTCCTGCCGTGGAAGTCAGCACGGAACAATGTACTCCCCCGAATGGCAGTTTAGAAGGGTGCGCAGAAGAAGATTTTGCCTCTGGCGCGATAGAGATACCGGTTTTTTACGCTGAGGTTACAAGTCTGGAGCTGATAATAATTTCGACAAAAATATTAATTTTGGATTAATGTGTGGGTAGATCGCAAAATTGCCGCTGTTATCACTGAATTTCAGGGCGAAGACAGGGCGTTTTTTAGCTAATATAGGGAGTGGGGGGAGAGAAGACGGGGCCGAAGATCAGACAAAGCAGGGAGGGTGTAAAGTTAATGTTAAAGACTATTAAGACGCGTTTCTATTATCAATTAATAATTATTTAATACGATAGCTTGCGATTACCGACAATTGTTAATATTAATAGCACTCGCCTCTCCTGTATAACATCAGAAGGCTTAAGGTCATTCGTAAAGGGTCTTATAACCGATGCGGGTATGAGGTAAGATGATCGGCAGAGACTGCGGCTAAAAGCGATAATCGCGTCCGCATAATTCTCTGGTTGAATATACAATTAATTGATATTAAAAATTTTTTTCCGTCAATCTTTCTGAGATGGATTGGTAAATGATTTGCGATTGCATTGAGAGATGCAGTAATAGCATGCGGCCTGGTAAAATAATTTACAGTTATACACTGTAATTATATATAGCGGATCGCAAGCGTCCGCGAATTATTAACCACCGTCAGTTTGGTATCTGCCACGCAGATCCCTTCTCAATGAGGATTGCTTAAATCTTTGAACACAGCAAAAGCCGGGGCGCTCGTCAGGAGTACCCTGTAAGTGAAAACATATGATTAATGCAAATCGTCCGATACTCAATCTCGATCTCGATCTACTGAGAACGTTCGTTGCCGTCGCCGATCTTAACACCTTTGCGGCTGCTGCTGTTGCGGTATGCCGAACGCAATCTGCGGTAAGCCAGCAGATGCAGCGCCTGGAGCAGCTGGTAGGTAAAGAGCTGTTTGTTCGCCACGGTCGTAATAAGTTATTAACTGAACACGGTATTCAGCTGCTGGGCTATGCGCGAAAAATTCTGCGCTTTAATGATGAGGCCTGTAGCTCATTAATGTTCAACAATCTTCAGGGGGTATTAACGGTCGGTGCTTCCGACGACTCTGCGGATACTATTTTGCCGTTTCTGTTAAACCGCATCAGTTCGATCTATCCCAGGCTGGCGCTCGACGTCCGTGTAAAGCGTAATCTCTCTATGGTCGATATGCTGGCGGCCCAGGAGGTCGATCTGCTGGTGACCACGCATCGGCCGCACCAGTTTGAACATTTGACGCTGCGTACCTCCCCAACCCACTGGTACTGTGCAGCAGAGTATGTCCTGCAGAAGGGGGAAACACTGCCGCTGGTGTTCCTTGACGATCCTAATCCGTTCCGCGACGTTGTGCTTAATACGCTTGATGCCGCCGGGATCCCCTGGCGTATGGCCTACGTGGCCTCAACGCTTTCGGCGGTAAAGTCGGCGGTGAAGGCCGGACTGGGAATTACCGCAAGGCCGGTTGAGATGATGAGCGCGGATCTCCGCGTGCTGGGTCCAGGCGATGGGCTGCCTGCGCTGGCAGAGACCGAATATCTTCTGTGCCATAACCCGCAAAGTCAGAACGAACTGGCCCAGGTCGTTTTCCAGGCCATGACGGAGTACCAGACACCCTGGCACTACGGTGCCGCTACGCCGCAGGGCGGCGACAGTTCGCTAATTGTTGAAAGGGACTTTGAGTAACGCGGACAGTGGGTGTCATACAGGGAATTTACGTAACACAGTTGCCTGGCACAGGTAACATTCTGTCAAGAATCGGGCGAGCCGCTGGTAGCAAAAAATTTGCCAGCGGCGTGCTTCATGCGCTTTTTCAGCACAAATTATCAAAAATCATTATTTATCGCTTTTGCCATCAGGCAGTTAAGCGCTACTGCTCTCATTAAACCCTGCTTTGTATGCTACTATGCATAGCGAAAGTTCATGTTAAAAAACAAGTCTGATTGTTGCCGTTTTTCTGTGTGAATTAACAAAAGCGTGTCTCAGATCAAGAAAATACTCCCATAGAGGGGGAGGAATCCTGCCGAAATCCTGTCAAAATAAGAGGGTACTTTTTGTATCACCGCACAACGGACACGATTCAACACCCCTAAACACCCTATAAAAAATGGGTGTTGGTGGAAAAAAAGGCATTTTATGTTAATGAATTGATACCGCTGTAAACTAATGTGAAGGAACTTTTGGTCAAAGTTGACAAAAGGTTATAGAAAGGAGTAAAAAACCCCATCATTTAGCTGTCTAAGCCGTTTCTAACAGTGAGTGTAAGGTTTTTTTTGTTCCTCCCTGAAACTGTGTGGCGTCCATCTGCCGAGAAGAGCAGAGGTAACGGTGCCACTTTTTGAGTTAAGCAATGCGTATGTCAACATCCACTGAAGTTATTGCTCATCACTGGGCATTCGCGATCTTTCTTATTGTTGCCATTGGCTTATGCTGCCTGATGCTGGTCGGCGGCTGGTTACTGGGCGGGCGCGCCCGCGCGCGGCACAAGAACACGCCTTTCGAATCGGGTATCGATTCCGTTGGCACCGCTCGTCTGCGCCTCTCTGCCAAGTTTTATCTGGTCGCCATGTTCTTCGTCATCTTCGACGTCGAAGCGCTTTACCTGTTTGCATGGTCAACCTCCATTCGCGAAAGCGGCTGGGTTGGCTTTGTTGAGGCTGCAATTTTTATTTTAGTGCTGCTGGCTGGTCTGGTTTATCTGGTGCGTATTGGCGCGCTGGACTGGACGCCCGCGCGTTCACGCCGCGAGCGCTTCAACCCTGAGTCAGGCAATATCACTAACCGTCAACGCTAACAGCGAGGCAATAAGATGGATTACACGCTCACCCGCATCGATCCCAACGGTGAGAACGACCGTTACCCCCTGCAAAAACAGGAGATCGTAACCGACCCCCTCGAGCAAGAAGTTAACCGCAGCGTGTTTATGGGCAAGCTGGAAGACGTCATGCACGGCATGGTTAACTGGGGCCGTAAAAACTCTATTTGGCCGTACAACTTCGGTCTCTCCTGCTGCTACGTTGAGATGGTGACCTCCTTTACCGCAGTTCATGACGTGGCACGTTTTGGTGCGGAAGTGCTCCGCGCCTCACCCCGCCAGGCTGACCTGATGGTGATCGCCGGTACGCCGTTTACCAAAATGGCCCCGGTTATTCAGCGTCTCTACGATCAGATGCTGGAGCCGAAGTGGGTTATCTCTATGGGTGCCTGTGCCAACTCAGGCGGCATGTACGACATCTACTCCGTGGTGCAGGGCGTTGATAAATTCCTCCCGGTTGATGTTTACATCCCGGGCTGTCCGCCGCGTCCGGAAGCCTATATGCAGGCGCTGATGCTGCTTCAGGAGTCGATTGGCAAAGAGCGTCGTCCGCTCTCATGGGTTGTGGGCGACCAGGGCGTCTATCGCGCCAACATGCAGTCAGAGCGCGAGCGCAAACGCGGCGAACGCATTGCTGTCACTAACCTGCGTACGCCGGACGAGATTTAATTTGCGCCTGCGGGCCGTGGACAACTCCTTCGCATAACAAACTTATAGCGCGAAGCCACGCCCGGCAGTCACCACGGACCCTTTGCAATGGTGAACATTATGACCGACTTAACCGCGCAAGACGCGTTCTGGCAAACCCGGGATCACCTGGACGACCCAGTTATTGGCGAACTGCGCAACCGTTTTGGGCCGGATGCCTTTACCGTTCAGGCGACCCGCACCGGCGTCCCTGTTGTTTGGGTAAAGCGTGAACAGTTACTGGAAGTGGGCGATTTCTTAAAGAAACTGCCGAAGCCTTACGTCATGCTGTACGATCTGCACGGCATGGACGAACGTCTCCGCACGCACCGCGACGGGCTTCCCGCCGCGGATTTTTCCGTTTTCTACCACCTGCTCTCCATTGAGCGTAACCGCGACATCATGCTCAAGGTGGCGCTGTCAGAAAACGATCTCAACGTGCCGACCTTTACCAAACTCTTCCCCAACGCCAACTGGTACGAGCGTGAAACCTGGGAGATGTTTGGCATCAATATCGAAGGCCACCCGCACCTGACGCGCATCATGATGCCGCCAACCTGGACCGGCCACCCGCTGCGTAAAGACTACCCGGCGCGCGCCACCGAGTTCGATCCGTTTGAGCTGACAAAAGCCAAGCAGGATCTGGAGATGGAGGCGTTGACCTTCAAGCCGGAAGACTGGGGCATGCAGCGCGGCACCGCTAACGAAGACTTTATGTTCCTCAACCTCGGGCCGAACCACCCGTCGGCGCACGGTGCGTTCCGTATTATCCTGCAGCTTGATGGCGAAGAGATCGTCGACTGCGTGCCGGATATCGGCTACCACCACCGTGGTGCAGAGAAGATGGGCGAACGTCAGTCCTGGCACAGCTACATTCCGTACACCGACCGTATCGAGTACCTCGGCGGCTGCGTGAACGAGATGCCGTACGTGCTGGCGGTTGAGAAGCTGGCAGGCATCAAGGTGCCTGAACGCGTTGATGTTATCCGCGTCATGCTCTCCGAGCTGTTCCGTATCAACAGCCACCTGCTCTATATCTCAACCTTTATCCAGGACGTCGGTGCAATGACGCCGGTGTTCTTCGCCTTCACCGATCGGCAGAAAATCTACGATCTGGTTGAGGCCATCACCGGTTTCCGTATGCACCCGGCCTGGTTCCGCATCGGCGGCGTGGCGCACGATCTGCCGCGCGGCTGGGACCGCCTGCTGCGTGAGTTCCTGGAGTGGATGCCGAAGCGTCTGGACTCCTACGAGAAAGCCGCGCTGCGCAACACTATTCTGATTGGCCGTTCGAAGGGCGTTGCCGCCTACGGCGCGAAAGAGGCGCTGGAGTGGGGCACCACCGGGGCTGGCCTGCGCGCCACCGGTATCGACTTCGACGTGCGTAAGGCGCGTCCTTACTCTGGCTACGAAAACTTTGACTTTGAAGTTCCGGTCGGCGGCGGCATCAGCGATGCCTACACCCGCGTGATGCTGAAAGTCGAAGAGCTGCGCCAGAGCCTGCGCATTCTTGAGCAGTGCCTCAACAATATGCCGGAAGGCCCGTTCAAGGCGGATCACCCGCTGACGACGCCGCCGCCGAAAGAGCGCACGCTTCAGCATATCGAAACCCTGATTACCCACTTCCTGCAGGTTTCCTGGGGCCCGGTCATGCCGGCCAACGAATCCTTCCAGATGATTGAGGCAACCAAGGGTATCAACAGCTACTACCTGACCAGCGACGGCAGCACCATGAGCTACCGCACCCGCGTGCGTACGCCAAGCTTCCCGCACCTGCAGCAGATCCCTTCGGCGATCCGCGGCAGCCTGGTGTCCGACCTGATTGTCTATCTGGGTAGTATCGATTTTGTTATGTCAGACGTGGACCGCTAATTATGCACGAAAATCAACAACCACAATCCGAGGCTTTTGAGCTGAGTGCGGCAGAGCGTGATGCTATCGAGCACGAGAAGCACCACTACGAAGACCCGCGTGCGGCGTCCATCGAAGCGCTGAAAATTGTTCAGAAGCAGCGTGGCTGGGTGCCGGACGGGGCGATCTACGCCATCGCCGAGGTGCTGGATATTCCGGCCAGCGACGTAGAGGGTGTCGCTACTTTCTACAGTCAGATCTTCCGCCAGCCGGTGGGTCGTCACGTTATCCGCTACTGCGATAGCGTGGTGTGCCACATCACCGGTTACCAGGGCATCCAGGCCGCGATTGAGAAAAAACTCGATATCAAGCCGGGACAGACCACCTTTGATGGCCGTTTCACCCTGCTGCCGACCTGCTGCCTGGGGAACTGCGACAAAGGGCCAACGATGATGATCGACGAAGATACGCACAGCTATCTGACGCCGGAAGCCATCCCCGACCTGCTGGAGCAGTATAAATAATGAAAAACATTATCCTGACTCCTGAAACCCATCCTCTGACCTGGCGTCTGCGTGCTGACAAGCAGCCGGTCTGGCTGGATGAGTACCAGAGCAAAAACGGCTACGCCGGGGCGCGTAAAGCGCTCACCGGCATGGCGCCGGATGAGATCGTTAATGCGGTTAAAGATTCGGGCCTGAAAGGGCGCGGTGGTGCGGGCTTCTCAACCGGTTTGAAGTGGAGCCTGATGCCAAAAGATGAATCCATGAACATCCGTTACCTGCTGTGTAACGCCGATGAGATGGAGCCGGGCACCTATAAAGACCGCCTGTTGATGGAGCAGCTGCCGCACCTGCTGGTTGAGGGGATGCTGATCTCCGCCTTCGCGCTGAAAGCGTACCGGGGCTACATCTTCCTGCGCGGTGAGTACATCGAGGCCGCCGAGCGCCTGCGTCGTGCCATCGCCGAAGCGACCGAAGCGGGGCTGCTGGGTAAAAACATTCTTGGCACCGGCTTTGACTTCGAGCTGTTTGTCCATACCGGGGCAGGGCGCTACATCTGCGGTGAAGAGACGGCGCTGATCAACTCCCTGGAGGGCCGCCGCGCGAACCCGCGCTCTAAGCCACCGTTCCCGGCAAGCTCCGGGGTGTGGGGCAAGCCGACCTGCGTCAATAACGTTGAAACCCTGTGCAACGTCCCGGCCATCCTCGCCAACGGCGTCGAGTGGTATCAGGGCATCTCGAAAAGCGAAGACAACGGCACCAAGCTGATGGGCTTCTCTGGCCGCGTGAAAAATCCCGGCGTCTGGGAGCTGCCGTTTGGCACCACCGCACGTGAAATCCTGGAAGAGTACGCGGGCGGCATGCGCGATGGCCTGAAGTTCAAAGCCTGGCAGCCGGGCGGCGCGGGAACCGACTTCCTCACCGACGCGCACCTTGATCTGCCGATGGAGTTTGCCAGCATTGGCAAAGCCGGCAGCCGTCTGGGTACTGCGTTGGCGATGGCGGTGGACCACGAAATCAACATGGTGTCGCTGGTGCGTAACCTGGAAGAGTTTTTTGCCCGCGAATCCTGCGGCTGGTGTACGCCTTGTCGCGACGGCCTGCCGTGGAGCGTGAAGATCCTGCGCGCCCTTGAGCGCGGCGAAGGTCAGCCTGGGGACATCGAGACGCTTGAGCAGCTGTGTCGATTCCTCGGGCCAGGTAAAACCTTCTGTGCCCATGCGCCAGGCGCGGTAGAGCCTCTGCAGAGTGCAATAAAATATTTCCGCGAAGAATTCGAAGCCGGCATCAAGCAGCAGTTTAGCAATACCCACCTGATCAACGGTATTCAGCCTAACCTGCTTAAGACGCGCTGGTAATCTAAAGGTTTATCTATTTTGGAAGCATGCTAATGGCTACGATTCATGTAGACGGCAAGGATTACGAGGTCAACGGGGCGGACAACCTGCTACAGGCGTGTCTCTCGTTAGGTCTTGATATTCCGTATTTTTGCTGGCATCCGGCGCTGGGCAGCGTTGGCGCTTGCCGCCAGTGTGCGGTGAAGCAGTACCAGAACGCGGAAGATACGCGCGGTCGCCTGGTGATGTCCTGTATGACACCGGCGACGGACAACACCTTTATCTCTATCGATGACGAAGAGGCAAAACAGTTCCGTGAGAGCGTCGTGGAGTGGCTGATGACCAACCACCCGCACGACTGCCCGGTCTGTGAAGAGGGGGGCAACTGCCACCTGCAGGATATGACCGTCATGACCGGTCATAGCTTCCGCCGCTATCGCTTTACAAAACGTACCCACCGCAACCAGGATCTGGGGCCATTCATCTCCCATGAGATGAACCGCTGCATCGCCTGCTACCGCTGCGTGCGCTACTACAAAGACTACGCCGACGGCACCGATCTCGGCGTCTACGGTGCCCATGACAACGTCTACTTCGGTCGTCCGGAAGATGGCGTGCTGGAGAGCGAGTTCTCCGGCAACCTGGTAGAGATCTGCCCGACCGGCGTCTTTACCGACAAAACGCACTCCGAACGCTACAACCGTAAGTGGGACATGCAGTTTGCGCCGAGCATCTGCCAGCAGTGCTCTCTGGGCTGTAACACCAGCCCAGGGGAACGCTACGGCGAACTGCGTCGTATTGAAAACCGCTATAACGGCACCGTGAACCACTACTTCCTCTGCGACCGCGGCCGCTTCGGCTACGGCTACGTGAACCTGAAGGATCGTCCGCGCCAGCCGGTTCAGCGTCGCGGCGACGATCTGATCGCCCTCAACGCCGAGCAGGCGATGCAGGGTGCGGCAGATATTCTGCGCCAGTCGAAGAAAGTGATCGGTATCGGCTCCCCGCGCGCCAGCGTTGAGAGCAACTTTGCCCTGCGTGAGCTGGTGGGTGCCGACAACTTCTATACCGGCATTGCCAAAGGTGAGCAGGAGCGTCTTGAGCTGGCCCTGAAGGTGCTGCGCGAAGGGGGCATTCATACTCCTGCGCTGCGCGAAATCGAAAGCTACGACGCGGTACTGATCCTCGGTGAAGATCTCACCCAGACCGGTGCGCGCGCCGCGCTGGCGGTGCGTCAGGCGGTGAAAGGCAAAGCGCGCGAGATGGCGGCGGCCCAGAAAGTGGCCGACTGGCAGATTGCTGCAATCCAGAACATCGGCCAGCGTGCCAAACATCCGCTGTTCGTGACCAACGTCGACAACACCCGTCTGGACGATATCGCGGCGTGGACCTACCGTGCCCCGGTCGAGGATCAGGCGCGCTTAGGCTTCGCCATCGCCCATGCGCTGGACGGCTCCGCCCCGGCGGTAGACGGTATCGATCGCGATCTGCAAAACAAGATTGATGTGATCGTCCAGGCGCTGGCCGGGGCGAAAAAACCACTGATTATTTCCGGTACCAACGCCGGCAGCGCCGAGGTGATCCAGGCGGCAGCGAACGTGGCGAAGGCCCTGAAAGGGCGCGGCGCGGACGTGGGCGTGACCATGATTGCCCGGGCGGTGAACAGCGTCGGCCTGGGTCTGATTGGCGGCGGCTCTCTGGATGACGCGCTAAGCGAGCTGGAGACCGGCGCAGCGGATGCCGTGGTAGTGCTGGAGAACGATCTGCATCGCCACGCCTCTGCGGCGCGCGTTGACGCAGCCCTCTCTAAAGCGCCGCTGGTGCTGGTGATTGACCATCAGCGCACGGCGATCATGGAGAAAGCGCACCTCGTGCTGTCGGCGGCAAGCTTCGCCGAAAGCGACGGGACGGTGATCAACAACGAAGGCCGCGCCCAGCGCTTCTTCCAGGTTTACGATCCGGCCTACTACGACAGCAGCGCCGTGATGCTGGAGAGCTGGCGCTGGCTGCACTCCCTGCACAGCACCGTGCTAAGCCGCGAAGTAGACTGGACCCAGCTCGATCACGTGATCGACGCCGCGATTGCCCAGCTGCCGCAGCTGACCGGTATCAAAGATGCCGCGCCGGATGCCAGCTTCCGCATTCGTGGTCAGAAGCTGGCCCGTGAACCGCACCGCTACAGCGGCCGGACGGCAATGCGCGCCAACATCAGCGTGCACGAGCCGCGTCAGCCGCAGGATAAAGACACTATGTTCGCCTTCTCTATGGAAGGGAACAACCAGCCGTCCGCTCCGCGCTCGCAAATTCCGTTTGCCTGGGCTCCGGGCTGGAACTCACCGCAGGCATGGAACAAGTTCCAGGCCGAAGTGGGGGGCAAACTGCGTCATGGCGATCCGGGCGTACGCCTGATCGAAGCCTCTGCCAACGGTCTGGACTACTTTGACCGCGTACCGGCAGGCTTCCAGGCGGAAGAGGGGAAATGGCGCGTTGCACCGTACTATCACCTCTTCGGCAGCGATGAGCTGTCCCAGCGCTCTCCGGTGTTCCAGACCCGGATGCCGCAGCCGTACATCAAGCTCAACCCGGCAGATGCCGCGAAGCTTGGCGTCAATGCGGGTGCGCAGGTCGCATTCAGCTACGAGGGCCAGACGGTCACTCTGCCGCTGGTGATTGCAGAGGGTTTGACAGCAGGGCAGGTGGGCTTGCCGATGGGTATGCCGGGCATCGCACCGGTGCTGGCAGGCGCGCGTCTTGAGAACTTGCAGGAGGCACAGCAATGAGTTGGTTAACACCGGAGCTGATTGATATCCTGATCGGCATTCTTAAGGCGTTGGCGATCCTGCTGGTGGTGGTCATCTGCGGGGCGTTTATGAGCTTTGCCGAGCGTCGTCTGCTCGGCCTGTTCCAGAACCGCTATGGACCGAACCGCGTAGGCTGGGGTGGCTCACTCCAGCTGGTGGCGGACATGATCAAGATGTTCTTTAAAGAGGACTGGATCCCGCGCTTCTCGGACCGCATGATCTATACCCTCGCACCGATGATCGCGTTTACCTCGCTGCTGCTGGCCTTTGCTATTGTTCCGGTCAGCCCGACGTGGGTCGTGGCGGATCTCAACATCGGCATCCTGTTCTTCCTGATGATGGCGGGGCTGACGGTTTACGCGGTGCTGTTTGCCGGCTGGTCGAGTAACAACAAATACTCGCTGCTGGGGGCGATGCGTGCCTCGGCCCAGACGCTGAGCTACGAGGTCTTCCTCGGGCTGTCGCTGATGGGCGTTGTGGCGCAGGCCGGTTCATTTAACATGACCGACATCGTGAACAACCAGGCGCACCTGTGGAACATCATTCCCCAGTTCTTTGGTTTCATCACCTTTGCGATTGCAGGCGTTGCGGTCTGTCACCGACATCCTTTTGACCAGCCAGAGGCTGAGCAGGAGCTGGCGGACGGTTACCACATCGAATACTCCGGCATGAAGTTCGGTCTGTTCTTCGTGGGCGAATATGTCGCTATCGTTACCGTGTCCGCGCTGATCGTCACCCTGTTCTTCGGTGGCTGGCACGGTCCGTTCTTACCTCCGTTCGTCTGGTTTGCCCTGAAAACAGCATTCTTCATGATGATGTTCATTTTGATTCGCGCAGCATTGCCCCGTCCGCGTTATGACCAGGTGATGTCCTTCGGCTGGAAAGTGTGCCTGCCGCTTACGCTAATCAACCTGCTGGTAACGGCGGCTGTCATTCTGTGGCAGGCGCAATAAGGGATGAAAAGACCATGACCTTAAAAGAGTTAATCGTAGGTTTCGGCACCCAGGTACGCAGTATCTGGATGATCGGCCTGCACGCGTTTGCCAAACGCGAAACCCGTATGTATCCGGAAGAGCCGGTCTACCTGCCGCCGCGCTACCGTGGCCGCATTGTATTAACCCGCGATCCGGACGGCGCAGAGCGCTGCGTTGCCTGTAACCTGTGTGCGGTAGCCTGTCCGGTAGGCTGTATTTCGCTGCAAAAAGCGGAAACCGTCGACGGCCGCTGGTATCCAGAGTTTTTCCGTATCAACTTCTCACGCTGCATCTTCTGCGGCATGTGTGAAGAGGCCTGTCCGACTACCGCCATCCAGCTTACGCCAGACTTCGAGCTGGGCGAGTTCAAGCGTCAGGATCTGGTTTACGAAAAAGAGGATCTGCTGATCTCCGGTCCGGGTAAATATCCGGAATATAACTTCTACCGGATGGCAGGTATGGCAATCGACGGCAAGGATAAGGGCGAGGCAGAGAACGAAGCCAAACCTATCGACGTCAAGGGCCTGTTACCGTAAGGAGAGGGGCAATGGAGTTCGCTTTTTATATCTGTGGCCTTGTTGCCATCGTGACCACGCTACGCGTGATCACGCATACCAATCCGGTGCATGCGCTGCTGTACCTGATTGTCTCCCTGCTAGCGATTTCAGGGGTCTTCTTCTCCCTTGGCGCCTACTTTGCTGGTGCGCTGGAGATCATCGTCTACGCCGGGGCCATTATGGTGCTGTTCGTGTTTGTGGTGATGATGCTTAACCTTGGCGGAGCCGAAATCGAGCAGGAGCGCCAGTGGCTGAAGCCGCAGGTGTGGATCGGCCCAGGGCTGGTCTCTGCCGTACTGTTGGCGGTGATGATTTACGCGATCCTCACCGTTAACGACCAGGGCATTGACGGTACCGCGATTAGCGCGAAAGCGGTCGGTATCACCCTGTTCGGGCCTTACGTTCTGGCAGTTGAGCTGGCGTCGATGCTGCTGCTGGCGGGTCTGGTGGTGGCCTTCCACGTTGGCCGTGAAGAGCGTCCGGGCGAAGTACTGAGCAACCGTCCGGCGGATGCGAAAAGAAAAACGGAGGAGCACGTATGATCCCCTTACAACACGGACTGATCCTCGCCGCCGTTCTGTTTGTGCTCGGGCTGACGGGGCTTATCATCCGCCGCAACCTGCTGTTCATGCTGATTGGCCTGGAAATCATGATTAACGCCGCCGCGCTGGCTTTTGTCGTCGCGGGCAGCTACTGGGGCCAGAGTGACGGCCAGGTGATGTATATCCTCGCGATTAGCCTCGCGGCCGCGGAAGCCAGTATTGGCCTGGCGCTGCTGCTCCAGCTGCATCGCCGTCGCCAGAACCTGAATATCGATTCAGTAAGTGAGTTGCGTGGATGAACATGCTTGCCTTAACCATTATTTTGCCATTGATTGGCTTCCTGCTTCTCTCCTTCTCCCGTGGCCGCTGGTCGGAAAACCTCTCCGCTGCGGTGGGGATGGGCTCCGTCGGGCTGGCGGCGCTGGTAACGGCGATTGCTGGCGTTGACTTTTTTAACAACGGACGCGAGGCCTTCAGCCAGCCGCTGTGGACCTGGATGGCAGTGGGCGATTTCAACATCGGCTTCAACCTGGTGCTGGACGGCCTGTCGCTGACCATGCTCTCGGTGGTGACCGGGGTTGGCTTCCTGATCCACATGTTTGCCTCCTGGTACATGCGTGGGGAAGAGGGCTACTCCCGCTTCTTCGCCTACACCAACCTGTTCATCGCGAGCATGGTGGTGCTGGTGCTGGCGGACAACCTGCTGCTGATGTACCTCGGCTGGGAAGGCGTGGGCCTCTGCTCCTATCTGCTGATCGGCTTCTACTACACCGATCCGAAGAACGGTGCGGCGGCAATGAAAGCGTTTATCGTGACCCGCGTGGGTGACGTCTTCCTCGCGTTTGCGCTGTTCATTCTCTACACCGAGCTCGGCACGCTGAACTTCCGTGAGATGGTCGAGCTGGCACCTGCGCACTTTGAGGCCGGCAACAACATGCTGACGTGGGCAACGCTCATGCTGCTGGGCGGTGCGGTCGGTAAATCGGCACAGCTGCCGTTGCAGACCTGGCTTGCGGACGCGATGGCTGGCCCGACGCCGGTCTCTGCGCTGATCCACGCCGCCACGATGGTTACCGCCGGTGTCTACCTGATCGCCCGTACCCACGGCCTGTTCCTGATGACCCCGGAGATCCTGCATCTGGTGGGGATCGTTGGCGCGGTCACCCTGGTACTGGCCGGTTTTGCAGCGCTGGTGCAGACCGACATCAAACGCGTTCTCGCTTACTCCACCATGAGCCAGATCGGCTACATGTTCCTCGCGCTGGGCGTGCAGGCATGGGATGCGGCGATTTTCCACCTGATGACCCATGCGTTCTTCAAAGCGCTGCTGTTCCTCTCGTCTGGCTCGGTGATCCTGGCCTGCCACCACGAGCAGAACATCTTTAAAATGGGCGGGCTGCGTAAGTCGATCCCGCTGGTCTACGCCTGCTTCCTGGTGGGCGGCGCGGCGCTGGCGGCACTGCCGCTGATTACCGCAGGCTTCTTCAGTAAGGATGAAATCCTCGCCGGGGCGATGGCAAACGGCCATATCAACCTGATGGTAGCGGGCCTGGTCGGGGCGTTCATGACCTCGCTCTACACTTTCCGGATGATCTTTATCGTCTTCCACGGTAAAGAGCAGATCCATGCCCACGCAGGGAAGGGGATCACCCATCACCTGCCGCTCATTGTGCTGCTGGTACTCTCTACCTTCGTTGGGGCGATGATCGTGCCGCCGCTGCAGGGCGTGCTGCCGGATACTACCGAGCTTGAACATGGTCGCGTGCTGACGCTGGAAATCACCTCGGGCGTGGTCGCTATCGCCGGGATCCTGATTGCCGCATGGCTGTGGCTGGGCAAGCGTACGCTGGTCACCTCTATTGCTAACAGCGCCCCAGGCCGCCTGCTGGGTACCTGGTGGTACAACGCCTGGGGCTTCGACTGGCTGTACGACAAAATCTTCGTGAAACCTTTCCTCGGCATTGCGTGGTTGATTAAGCGCGATCCGTTGAATGCGGTGATGAACACGCCGGCTATTCTCTCCCGCTTTGCCGGGAAGGGCCTGCTGTTCAGCGAGAACGGACAGCTGCGCTGGTATGTGGCATCCATGAGCGTTGGTGCGGTCGTGGTGCTTGCCCTGCTGGTGGTATTGCGTTAATCGGTAAGCCCGGTAAGCGCTAGCGCCACCGGGCAATTTAGACTTTAACAAGGAACAAATATCGCCATGTTATTACCCTGGCTAATACTGATTCCCTTTATTGGCGGCTTCCTCTGCTGGCAAACTGAACGCTTTGGCGTGAAGATGCCGCGCTGGATCGCGCTGATTACGATGGGATTGACGCTCGCGCTTGGCCTGCAACTGTGGTTACAGGGCGGCTACTCTCTTACCCAGGCTACGGGCCTGCCGCAGTGGCAGTCGGAGTACGTGCGGCAGTGGATCCCACGCTTTGGTATCACCATTCACCTGGCGCTGGATGGCCTGTCGCTGCTAATGGTTGTCCTGACCGGCTTCCTTGGCGTGCTGGCAGTGCTCTGCTCATGGCGTGAGATTGAAAAGTACCAGGGCTTCTTCCACCTCAACCTGATGTGGATCCTGGGCGGCGTGATCGGCGTGTTCCTTGCCATCGACATGTTCCTGTTCTTCTTCTTCTGGGAGATGATGCTGGTGCCGATGTACTTCCTGATCGCGCTCTGGGGCCACAAGGCCTCCGATGGTAAAACGCGTATCACGGCGGCCACCAAGTTCTTCATCTACACCCAGGCGAGCGGGCTGGTGATGCTGATTGCGATCCTCGGACTGGTGTTTGTCCACTACAACGCCACTGGCGTCTGGACCTTCAACTACGAGCAGCTGCTGAAAACCCCGATGTCCCACGGCGTGGAATATCTGCTGATGCTGGGCTTCTTCATCGCCTTTGCGGTGAAAATGCCGGTGGTGCCGCTGCACGGCTGGCTGCCGGACGCGCACTCTCAGGCACCGACCGCCGGTTCCGTTGACCTTGCGGGGATCCTGCTGAAAACCGCTGCCTACGGTCTGCTGCGTTTTGCGCTGCCGCTGTTCCCGAACGCCTCTGCGGAGTTCGCGCCGATTGCCATGTGGCTGGGCGTGATCGGTATCTTCTACGGCGCGTGGATGGCCTTTGCCCAGACCGATATCAAACGTCTGATTGCCTACACCTCCGTGTCCCACATGGGCTTCGTGCTGATCGCCATCTATACCGGTAACCAGCTCGCCTACCAGGGTGCGGTGATCCAGATGATTGCCCACGGCCTCTCTGCGGCCGGTCTGTTCATCATCTGCGGCCAGATCTACGAGCGCCTGCACACCCGTGATATGCGCATGATGGGCGGCCTGTGGAACAAGATTAAGTGGCTGCCAGCGCTGTCGATGTTCTTTGCCGTCGCCACCCTGGGGATGCCGGGCACCGGTAACTTCGTGGGCGAGTTTATGATCCTCTTCGGCAGCTACGGCGTCGTACCGGTCATCACCGTGGTCTCGACCTTTGGTCTGGTTTTCGCCTCGGTTTACTCGCTGGCGATGCTGCACCGTACCTACTTCGGTAAGGCGAAGAGTGAAATTGCCGCTAAAGAACTGCCAGGGATGTCGCTGCGTGAGCTGTTTATCATCCTGCTGCTGGTAGTACTTCTGGTACTGCTTGGCTTCTATCCGCAGCCGATTCTGGATACCTCGCACTCTGCGATGAGCAATATCCAGCAGTGGTTTGTTAATTCCGTTACTACTACAAGGCCGTAAAGCGCATATGACTCTTACTCCACAACACCTGATCGCGCTGCTACCGCTGCTGATCGTCGGATTGACGGTGGTGGTTGTGATGCTCTCCATTGCGTGGCGACGCAACCATTTCCTGAACGCCACGATTGCCGTTATCGGTCTGAACGCCGCTCTGGTCTCGCTCTGGCTGGTTGGCCAGGCGGGAGCAATGGACGTCACGCCGCTGATGCGCGTTGACGGCTTCTCCATGTTCTATACCGGCCTGGTCCTGCTGGCGAGCCTTGCGACCTGTACCTTTGCCTACCCGTGGCTGGAAGGGTACAAAGATAACCAGGAAGAGTTCTACCTGCTGGTGCTGATTGCCGCCCTCGGTGGCATTCTGCTGGCCAATGCTAATCACCTGGCTGCGCTGTTCCTCGGCATCGAGCTGATCTCGCTGCCGCTGTTCGGCCTGATTGGCTACGCGTTCCGTCAGAAGCGTTCGCTGGAAGCCAGCATCAAGTACACCATTCTCTCTGCCGCAGCCTCGTCGTTCCTGCTGTTTGGTATGGCGCTGGTGTATGCCAACTCCGGCAACCTGTCGTTCCTGGCTATCGGTAAGAGCCTCGGCGACGGCATGCTGCACGAGCCGCTGCTGCTGATTGGTCTCGGCCTGATGATCGTTGGTCTCGGCTTTAAGCTGTCTCTGGTGCCGTTCCATCTCTGGACGCCAGATGTGTATCAGGGTGCGCCTGCGCCGGTCTCTACCTTCCTGGCGACCGCCAGCAAGATTGCGATCTTTGGCGTGGTGATGCGTCTGTTCCTCTACGCGCCGGTAGGTGAGAGCGAAGCGGTACGCGTGGTGCTGGGCATTATTGCCTTCGCCTCGATCATCTTCGGTAACCTGATGGCCCTGAGCCAGACCAACATCAAACGTCTGCTCGGCTACTCCTCTATCTCTCACCTCGGCTATCTGCTGGTGGCGCTGATCGCCCTGCAGAGCGGTGAGATGTCGATGGAGACCGTGGGCGTCTACCTGGCGGGCTATTTGTTTAGCAGCCTCGGCGCGTTCGGCGTAGTGAGCCTGATGTCCAGCCCATACCGTGGCCCGGATGCCGACTCGCTCTACTCCTACCGCGGCCTGTTCTGGCACCGTCCGATCCTTTCGGCGGTAATGACGGTGATGATGCTGTCGCTGGCGGGCATCCCGATGACTCTCGGCTTTATCGGTAAGTTCTACGTGCTGGCGGTGGGTGTGAATGCCCACCTGTGGTGGCTGACGGCGGCGGTAGTGATCGGCTCGGCAATCGGCCTCTACTACTACCTGCGCGTAGCGGTGAGCCTCTACCTCAGCGCGCCGCAGCAGCTTAACCGCGATGCGCCGTCCGACTGGGCCTACAGCGCGGGTGGGATCGTGGTTTTGATCTCTGCCCTGCTGGTGTTGCTGCTGGGTGTTTATCCGCAGCCGCTGATCAGCCTGGTACAGATGGCCCAGCCGCTGATGTGAGGCTTTAGAGCAAAATAAAAACCGCCGAAGATTCGGCGGTTTTTTTTCGTCTGGGGTGGGCCTGATAAGCGCAGCGCCATCAGGCGTTATCGATTACACCGCCTGCTTGTGGCTAATCAACGGGCCGTTAGCCTTGCTTGCCGCACGGTCCAGCACCTCTTTCAGCACCGCCGACAGCTCGGTCACTTCAAACTTGGCGACATAGCCGTCGGCCTGCACCTTGCGAACGTGATCTTCGTTGGCGCTGCCGGAGAGCGAGGAGTGGATCACCACGGGAATATGCTTCAGGCGCGGATCGGTTTTGATTTTACGCGTCAGGGTAAAACCGTCCATCTCCGGCATCTCCAGATCCGTGAGCACCATGGCGATCTTATCGCTCACCGGTACGCCCTCGGCTTCCGCCTGCTCGGCCAGTCGCTGAATTTTCTCCCACGCGTCTTTGCCGGTTACGTGCATCTGGTTGGGGATCTGCATCGCCTCCAGCCCCTTCTCCAACATTGCCCGCGCGACTTTGGAGTCCTCGGCAACTATTGCTACCGCACCGGGCTTAATATTGAATTTCTGTACTGCGGCATTGTTGGCGTGAACGTCATGATCGGACGGCACAATGTCATAGAGGATCTGCTCAACGTCCAGCACCAGCGCTAAATTGTTGGTGTCTTTATCGTCGTCGAGGCAGGCGATGCTGGTAATGTAGCGGCCGTTGATCGCCTTTTCTGCCGTGTGCACCTGCTTCCAGTCCAGACGGGTAATATTCTCCACCGACTCGACGGCAAACGCCTGTACGCTGCGGGCATACTCGGTGATCAGCAGGATATTCAGACCGGTGCTGGGTTTGCAGCCCGCCACGGCAGGAAGATCGATAACCGGGATCACCTGGTCGCGAATATTCACCATCCCCAGCAGGGGCGATTTCATCCCGGCAGGGCGAGTAAACGCAGGCATGGGCACAATTTCACGCAGCTTAAATACGTTGATGCCATAGAGTTCTGATTTCTGTTCGTGTTGTGACGTACCAAGGCGAAACAGTAACAGCTCGAAGCGGTTGGACAGGGTGAGATTAGCCCTGTCGTCAATATCTTTCTGGAAACTATCCATTATGCCCTCAGAGTGAAGTACCTGCGTTTACACAGTTATCGGCACGCGGAGGAAAAAGTGGAGGCGCGATTTACATCAAATCTCTACAATAGCAAAATCCTCTGCCAGCAAGGTGTCAGGGAAGATAGCCCGGCACTCGGCCAGCAGTCGCTGACTGCCCTCGTTATCGTAGCGTGAGCTGATGTGTGTCATCACCAGCTTACCCACGCCCGCTTCCTGTGCCAGCCGTGCTGCCTGGCGCGTCGAGCTGTGACCCCGGCTGTTGGCTTTCTCCTCCATCTCCGCCTCCAGCGTTGTCTCATGCACCATCACGTCTGCGCCACGGGCCAGCGCCAGCGCGCCGGGGCAGGGGGCAGTGTCGCCAAACAGAGCCAGCTTTTTGCCTGGCACGGCGGGGGCGAGAAAATCTTTACCGTCGATGCGCCTGCCATCTTCCAGAGTAACGCTTTCTCCGGCTTTCAAACGCTGAAAGAGCGGGCCGGGTTTAACGCCCTGGGCCATCAGCGCGGCAGCGTCGAGCGCACCGGGCTTGTCGTGCTCCTCGATGCGGTAGCCGTAGCACTCAACCGGGTGGTTAAGCGCAACGGCGGTGACGCGACGCAGGCCGTCATCCATCACCGGGCCTTCCTCAATCTCCACCACCGTCAACGGATAGTCGGTCCAGGAGCCGCTCAGGCGTAGGGCAGTATCAATAAACTCCCGCAGCCCTTTGGGGCCGTAGATAGTCAGCGGCTGAACGTTGCCCGCCATCGAACGGCTGCACAGCAGGCCCGGCAGGCCAAAGAGATGATCCCCGTGCAGATGGGTAATAAAAATGCGATCCAACTTGCCGGGATGCCAGGCGGTGCGCTGCATCTGCTGCTGAGTGCCCTCGCCGCAGTCAATCAGCCACAGGGCGGGCCGCGTTGGGTGGCGTAGATTCAGCAGCGCCGCGCTGACGTTACGCGTGCGCGTGGGGACGCCTGCTGAGGTGCCTAAAAATATTAGTTCCATATGCGCTCTGGGTCGATAAAAGCCTTATTATAGCGAGCAACGCATAAAAAGGAGCGCACCATGATCCGCTGGCAAGACCTGCACCACGCTGAATTAACCGTCCCTGAACTCTACGCGCTGCTGAAGCTGCGCTGCGAAGTTTTTGTGGTTGAGCAGAAATGCGTCTATCTCGACGTTGATGGTGATGACCTGATCGGTGAAAACCGACACCTGCTTGGCTGGCGTGATAACGAGCTGGTGGCGTATGCGAGGATTCTGAAAAGCGAGGATGATTTTGCGCCGGTGGCCATTGGTCGCGTCATTGTTAGCGCCGCGGTGCGGGGCGAAAAACTGGGTCACCAGCTGATGGAAAGGGCCGTTGCCAGCTGTAGCAAAAACTGGCCGCAAAGCCCGATATATCTGGGCGCGCAGGCGCATCTCCAGGCGTTCTATCGCCACTTTGGCTTTGTACCGGTAACCGAGGTCTATGACGAGGATGGCATTCCGCATATCGGTATGGCACGTGAAATCATCCCTCACGTTGACCAGGCGTAACCGCAAGTCATTGTCTATAGTTAGCTGACAGGTGCAAAACATGGAGAAACCTAATGTCTAACCAATTTACGAGTACCCGTATCGATGACGACCTGAACCTGCTAAGCGACACGCTGGAAGAAGTGCTACGCTCCTCCGGCGATCCGGCCGACCAGAAATACGTCGAGCTGAAAGCACGCGCCGAGCAGGCTCTGCATGATGTAAAAGACCGCGTTAGCCAGGCATCTGACACGTACTACGTGCGTGCTAAGCAGGTGGCTTACCGTGCGGACGATTACGTGCGTGAAAAACCATGGCAGGGCGTGGGCATCGGTGCCGCCGCTGGCCTGGTATTAGGGCTGCTGCTGCGTCGCTAATGCTGTAACGTGCCTCCCTACGCGGGCGCTCTCTTAAGGGCAGCGCCCGCTGTTTTTTCTCTCTTCTTCACGCCATACCGATTTACATCAAAAATCCCGTCTCTGCATCTCCGTATACTTGTCCGTATTCTTGATACCGGACAAACTCATGTCAGCAAGCTCATTCAACCGACGCTGGGCGGAGGTTATCCTCGAAACGCTGGCGCGCCACGGCATCCGACACGTTTGCATCGCGCCCGGCTCCCGCTCGACGCCGCTCACCCTGGCGGCTGCGCAGAATAAAGCGTTTATTCACCATACCCATTTCGACGAGCGCGGGCTGGGGCATCTGGCGCTCGGGTTGGCGAAGGCCAGCCAGCAGCCGGTCGCGGTCATTGTCACCTCCGGAACGGCGGTGGCAAATCTCTATCCGGCGCTGATTGAGGCCGGGCTGACCGGTGAAAAGCTGATCCTGCTTACCGCCGATCGTCCCCCGGAGCTTATCGACTGCGGGGCCAATCAGGCGATCCGCCAGCCGGGCATGTTTGCCTCGCATCCGGCACAGACGGTCTCGCTGCCACGTCCTGCCCAAGAGATCCCGGCCCGCTGGCTGGTCTCCACGCTGGATAACGCGCTGGGATCGCTGCACGGGGGGGCGGTACATATCAACTGTCCCTTTGCCGAGCCGCTCTACGGCGAGCTGGATGATTCTGGCCTTGAGTGGCAGAACGCATTGGGCAGCTGGTGGCAGAGCGATCGTCCCTGGCTGCGGGAGGATATTCGTCGCGAGAGCGAGAAGCAGCGCGACTGGTTCTTCTGGCGACAGAAGCGCGGCGTTGTGGTGGCCGGGCGGATGAGCGCCGCCGAAGGCAAGCGGGTGGCAGAGTGGGCGCAGATGCTGGGCTGGCCCCTGATTAGCGACGTGCTCTCCCAGACCGGGCAACCGCTGCCCTGTGCCGATCTGTGGCTGGGCAACGCCAGCGCGGTGAGCGAGCTGGCTCAGGCGCAGATTGTCATCCAACTGGGCAGCAGCCTGACCGGGAAACGGCTGTTGCAGTGGCAGGCAACCTGCACACCGGATGAGTATTGGCTGGTTGATAACATTGCAGGACGCCTTGATCCAGCGCACCATCGCGGGCGGCGGCTGATATCCGGCGTAGGCGAGTGGCTGGCGCTGCATCCAGCCGAGAAGCGTCATCCGTGGTATGCGGCGATCCCCTCCCTGGCGGATCGGACGTGGCAGGCCGCTGCGGCCCGGCGTGAAACCTTTGGCGAAGCGCAGCTGGCACACCGTCTGGCGGAGTTTCTGCCGGAGCAGGGGCAGCTGTTTCTGGGCAACAGCCTGGTAGTCCGCCTGGTGGATGCCCTTGCGCAGCTGCCAGCGGGCTATCCGGTGTACAGCAATCGCGGTGCCAGCGGCATCGACGGTTTGCTCTCTACTGCTGCCGGGGTACAGCGAGCTACCGCGAGGCCGACCCTGGCGCTGGTGGGCGATCTCTCTGCGCTCTACGATCTCAACGCGCTGGCGCTGCTGCGTCAGGTCTCCGCGCCCTTTGTGCTGATCGTGGTGAACAACAACGGCGGGCAGATCTTCTCCCTGCTGCCGACTCCGCAGGCTGAGCGGGAGCAGTTCTACTTGATGCCGCAGAACGTCCACTTCGATCATGCGGCCGCGATGTTCGACCTGGCCTACCATCGCCCTGAAAGCTGGGCCGAGCTGACGGCGGCGCTGACGGCAGCCTGGCGCACGCCACAGGCAACCCTTATCGAGCTGGTGGTCGATCCGCAGGCGGGGGCGCAAACCTTACAGCAGCTCCTTGCCGAGGTCAGCCATCTATGATCCTGCACGCGGTGGCGAAAGCGGGCGAGGCGCAGCGGCCCTGGCTAGTCTTCCTGCACGGTTTCGCCGGTGATAGCCAGGAGTGGATGGAAGTAGGGGAGCGCTTTTCCCGCCACCCTCGACTCTATATCGATCTCCCTGGTCACGGCGGTTCATCGGCTCTCTACGCCCGTGACCTGGATGAGGTCTGTTTACAGCTGCGCGCCACGCTATTTAGTTACAACATACTAAAATATTGGCTGGTGGGGTACTCCCTTGGCGGCCGCATCGCTATGTACTCTTGCTGTCAAAACCCTGTCGGGCTAAAGGGGTTGGTCGTAGAAGGCGGCCATCCCGGGCTCACCGCGGAATCCGCACGGGAGGCGCGCTGGCTCTCTGATGCCCGCTGGGCACAGCGCTTCCGTCATGAATCGCTGACTGACGTTTTTAACCACTGGTATCGACAGCCGGTCTTTGCCGGACTGAGCGCTGAACAGCGGCGTGAGCTGGTGGCAATAAGACGCGACAACAGCGGCGAGGCGCTGGCCGCCATGCTGGAAGCCACCTCTCTGGCGGGGCAGCCCAATCTTCGTCCGGCGCTGCGCCGGTGCGACATTCCCTTTTACTACCTGTGTGGCGAACACGACCACAAATTCCGCGCCCTTGGTGCAGAGCTTGCGGCGCCTTGTCTGTTAATTAACGACGCCGGGCACAATGCCCACCGGGAGAATCCCACCGGAACGGCGGCCTGTCTGGCGCACATTTTGCGCTACTGATTAAGGAACTCTCATGATCTATCCCGATGAATCCATGCTTTACGCGCCGGTTGAGTGGCAGGACTGCTCTGAAGGCTACAGCGACATTCGCTACCAAAAATCTACGGACGGCATCGCCAAAATCACCATCAACCGTCCGCAGGTGCGCAATGCGTTTCGCCCCCTGACGGTAAAAGAGATGCTCCAGGCGCTGGCGGATGCCCGCTACGATGATGCGGTTGGGGTAATTATCCTCACCGGCGAAGGTGAGAAGGCCTTCTGCGCCGGGGGTGACCAGAAGGTGCGCGGAGACTACGGCGGCTATCAGGATGACTCCGGCGTGCACCATCTTAACGTGCTCGACTTCCAGCGGCAGATCCGTACCTGCCCGAAACCGGTGGTGGCGATGGTGGCGGGCTACGCCATTGGCGGCGGCCACGTCCTGCATATGATGTGCGATCTGACCGTTGCGGCAGAGAACGCGGTGTTTGGCCAGACTGGTCCTAAGGTCGGCTCTTTCGACGGCGGCTGGGGGGCGGCCTATATGGCCCGCATCGTTGGGCAGAAAAAAGCGCGTGAAATCTGGTTCCTTTGCCGTCAGTACGATGCGCAGCAGGCATTGGATATGGGGCTGGTCAACACCGTGGTGCCGGTTGCCGAGCTGGAAAAAGAGACCGTGCGCTGGTGTCGCGAGATGCTGCAAAACAGCCCGATGGCATTGCGCTGTCTGAAGGCGGCGCTCAACGCCGACTGTGACGGCCAGGCGGGCCTGCAGGAGCTGGCGGGCAACGCTACGATGCTCTTCTACATGACCGAAGAGGGGCAGGAGGGGCGCAACGCCTTCAACGAGAAGCGTCAGCCGGACTTCAGTAAATTTAAACGGAACCCGTAATGCGTCGGGCACAGGTTTACCGCTGGCAGATCCCGATGGACGCGGGGGTTGTGCTGCGCGAGCGGCGGCTGAAAACCCGCGAAGGACTCTATCTCTGCCTGCATGACGGCCGCCGGGAAGGGTGGGGCGAGATTGCCCCGCTGCCGGGCTTCAGCCATGAAACATGCGATGAGGCGCAGGCTGTGCTAATGGCCTGGGTCGATCGCTGGCTACAGGGTGCAGAAAAGCTCCCGGAGATGCCGTCGGTGGCCTTTGGCATAAGCTGTGCGCAGGCAGAGCTGGCCGGAACCCTGCCTGAGGCAGCGGACTATCGCGCCGCGCCGCTCTGCACTGGCGATCCTGACGAACTGATGCTTCAGCTGGCCGCCATGCCCGGCGAGAAAGTCGCAAAGGTAAAAGTGGGCCTCTATGAAGCGGTACGCGACGGCATGGTGGTCAATCTCCTGCTGGAGGCGGTGCCCGATCTTCAGCTGCGGCTGGACGCCAATCGCGCCTGGACTCCGCAGAAGGCGCAGCAGTTTGCGAAGTATGTCCATCCTGACTATCGCTCGCGCATCGCCTTTCTTGAGGAGCCGTGCCGAACCCGTGCCGATTCGCTGAATTTTGCCCGTGATACCGGAATTGCCATCGCATGGGATGAGAGCCTGCGCGACGTTGATTTTACCCTGGCCGCCGAAGCGGGCGTAAAAGCGGTGGTGATCAAACCTACGCTCACCGGCGCGCTGGAGAGGGTTCGCGAGCTGGTACAGGCTGCTCATGCGCTGGGTATGACGGCGGTGATCAGCTCCTCTATCGAATCCAGCCTCGGCCTGACCCAGCTGGCGAGGATTGCCGCCTGGCTGACGCCACACACCCTGCCGGGCCTCGACACCCTGGGCCTGATGCAGGCGCAGCAGGTTCGCCGCTGGCCGGGCAGCACCCTGCCGTGCATTGATATCACCGCTCTGGAGCCGTTGCGATGACCTTTGCCGACTGGCCCTGGCGTCACTGGCGTGAGCAGCGGGGCGACGCCGCCGCCGTGCGTTTGAACAGTGAAACCCTCAGCTGGCGCCTGCTCTGTGCGCGCATTGATGCCCTGGCGGCAGGCTTTTCCCGGCAAAACGTCCGGCAGGGGGATGGCGTGCTGCTCCGTGCCGATAATTCACCTCAAACGCTGCTGGCCTGGCTGGCGCTGCTCCAGTGCGGAGCGCGGGTGCTGCATATTAACCCCCAGCTGCCTGATTCGCTGCTGGCGGTGCTGCTGCCGCCGCTTTCGTTACAACATACAGTGAGCGTTGATAACAGCTGGCGCGGCATCGGGCTTCCGACGCTGGCAATGCGTGAAGCAGAGGGCGATTGTGCTGCCTGCTGGCAGCCGCAGCGGCTGACGTCCATGACGCTCACCTCCGGTTCAACCGGCTTGCCCAAGGCGGCGGTACATACCGCTGCCGCGCACCTGGCCAGCGCGCACGGTGTGCTGTCCCTGCTGCCCTATGGCCAGGAAGATGACTGGCTGCTCTCCCTGCCGCTGTTTCACGTCTCCGGCCAGGGTATTTTATGGCGCTGGCTGCTGGCGGGAGGGCGGCTAACGGTTCGCGATAAACAGCCTCTGGCGCAGGCGCTCGCCGGGTGTACTCATGCCTCGCTGGTGCCGACCCAGCTCTGGCGACTGCTTAATGAGGAAGTCTGCGTAAGCCTGAAGGCGGTATTACTGGGAGGGGCGGCCATTCCTGTTGAACTGACCACCCGTGCCAGTGAACAGGGGATCCGCACCTGGTGCGGCTACGGGCTGACAGAGTTTGCTTCCACGGTGTGTGCAAAAACCGCCGACGGCGAGCCGGACGTCGGTAAGCCGCTGCCGGGGCGAGAGGTTCGGATCGTCAACGGCGAAGTGTGGCTGCGTGGCGAGAGTATGGCCGCAGGCTACTGGCGTCACGGTGAGCTTACCCCGCTGGTCAATGATGAAGGCTGGTTTGCTACCCGCGATCGGGGCATGCTGAACAACGGACGGCTAAGCGTACTCGGGCGGATGGATAATCTCTTCTTCAGCGGTGGGGAGGGGATTCAGCCAGAAGAGGTGGAGCGGGTGATTGTGGCCCATCCCCGCGTGCAGCAGGCTTTTGTGGTTCCGCTGGACGACCGCGAATTTGGTCAACGTCCGGTTGCCGTAGTGGCGTGCGACAGCGGTTTTGCTATCGACTCGCTGGGGGAGTGGGTCAACGGCAGGCTGGCCCGTTTTCAGCAGCCGGTACATTGGCTGGCTCTGCCCGAGAGCCTCAATCTGGGCGGAATTAAGATCTCCCGCCGGTCGCTGATCGATTGGGTTCAGCAGACCCTGCGCGGCGGATAGCGCTTCCCCTGCACCGCTAAACCGTGTAAAACACTTTTCGCCCATCGGCCAGCCTGAAAGGCTTGTACACTGTGCCGGTTTTGGGCGTATTACATTTTTTGGATGGAAAAGGGCAATGGATAAACGAATTTTGTGGGGAGTAGCCAGCCTGATGCTGGTATCGGCATCGGCCAGCGCGCTGAGCCTCAGCGGTCAGGCAGGGGAGCACTACACCAACCTGGCGGCCGGATTTGGCACGGAAACCAGCGGCCTGGCGCTGAGCGGCAACTGGACGCACAGCGATGACGACGGCGACGCCGCCGGTCTGGGCCTGGGCCTTAACCTGCCGCTCGGGCCGCTGCTGGCGACCGTTGGCGGTAAAGGTATCTATACCAATCCGAACGACGGTGACGAGGGTTATGCCGCAGCGGTAGGCGGCGGCCTGCAGTGGCCGATCGGCGACAGCTTCCGCCTGTTTGGCGAGTACTACTACTCTCCGGACTCGCTCTCCAGCGGTATCGACAGCTATCAGGAAGCCAACGCCGGTGCGCGCTGGACTATCATGCGTCCGCTGAGTATTGAAGCGGGCTATCGTTACCTGAACCTGGCGGGTAAAGACGGCAATCGCGACAATGCGCTTGCCGATGGCCCCTACGTTGGGGTGAACGCCAGCTTCTAATCCTCCGGCGCGGCGGTCTGCCGCGCCTTTTCTCCTGCTGGATCCTGCCGCTATTTGCTTCTCCATGCGTTATAGTACTCCCACAACAGGTAAGGGAGAGTACGGAGATACCAATGATAAATGTGGAAATGCTGTCTACCGGGGATGAAGTCCTGCACGGCCAGATTGTGGATACTAACGCTGCATGGCTTGCCGATCTGTTTTTCACCGAAGGGCTGCCGCTGACGCGCCGCAACACCGTGGGCGACAGCCTTAACGATCTGGTTGCTATTCTGCGCGAGCGTAGCGAGCACGCTGATATCTTAATTGTTAACGGTGGCCTGGGCCCGACCAGCGACGATCTCAGTGCACTGGCGGCGGCTACTGCTGCGGGCGAAGGGCTGGTGTTGCATGAGGCGTGGCTGAGCCACATGGAGCGCTTCTTCACCGAGCGCGGACGTGTAATGGCACCCAGCAACCGCAAGCAGGCGGAGATCCCGGCCAGCGCGGAGCTGATTGATAATCCGGTAGGCACCGCCTGCGGCTTTGCCATCAAGCTCAACCGCTGCCTGATGTTCTTTACGCCGGGTGTCCCCTCTGAGTTCAAGGTGATGGTGCAGCAGGAGATCCTGCCGCGCCTGCGGAAGCGCTTTAGCCTGCCATCACCGCCAGTCTGTCTGCGTCTGACTACCTTTGGCCGCTCTGAGAGCGATCTGGCCCAGAGCCTCGAACATCTCCAGCTGCCGGAGGGGGTAGTGATGGGCTACCGCTCATCCATGCCGATCATCGAGCTGAAGCTGACCGGCCCGGCGGAGCAGCGTGAAGCCATGGAGGCGCTGTGGCCAGAGGTGCAGCGCGTCGCTGGCGAGAGCCTGATCTTTGAAGGTACCCAGGGGCTACCGGCGCTGCTGGCGGAGAAGATGCGTGAGCAACAGCTGAGCCTGACCGTTAGCGAGCAGTTTACCAGCGGCCTGCTGGCGCTGCAGCTCTCCCGCGCTTCCGCCCCGCTGCTGGCAAGCGAGGTGCTGCCGTTCCAGGCCGACACGCTGGAGCAGACTGCGCGCTGGGCAGCCGAGCTACGTAACCGTCATCTGGCCGGGCTGGCCCTGACCGTCGGTGGGCTGGACGAGGAGCATATTAACTTTGCCCTCGCCACGCCGCAGGGCACCCACGCGCTGCGAGTGAAGTTCGCTACCGGACGCCACGGCGTGGCGGTGCGCCAGGAAGTGTGTGCGATGATGGCCCTGAACATGCTGCGCCGCTGGCTCAGCGGTAAAGATGTCGCCAGCGAGCACGGCTGGGTCAACGTCGTCGACTCCCTGTTTGTTGGCTAATCTGGTTTGTTAGCTACTCTGCCAGCGCCTGCGCCAGCAGAGTAATGGGATGTTCACAGCGTTTGGCGGTGGACATCTCTATCTGCCATTTGCAGGTTTCGCAGTCGGTCACCACGATGTCTGCGCCGCTCGCTTCAATCTGCTGAAACAGCGGCGCACCAATTGCCTGCGAGGTGGGATAGTTCTCGGCTTTGAAACCGTAGGTTCCCGCAATGCCGCAGCACTGAGAATCCAGCACGATGACGTTCACCCCCGGAATTTTCCGCAGCAGCTCCAGGCTATAGAGCGTCCAGCCCATCTTCTCCATATGGCATGGGGTATGGTAGGCCACCGTCAACGGAAGCGTTCGCAGCGGCAGGGTGCGTCCCTCGTCTAGCCTGCGCCACAGCCAGCGCGTAGCAAGGTCGATATGCGACCGCAGTTGGGCGTTGGGCAGATCCAGCAGGTGCGGATACTCATCGCGCAGCGTGAGGGTACAGGTTGATGAGGTTGCTATCGTTGTCAGCCCGTTATCGACAATGGCCCGCTCCAGGGCGCGCAGGTTCACCCTCGCCTGCTTTTTAGCTTTATCATAGAAGCCGTTTGCCATCAGCGGGACGCCGCAGCATCGCTCCTTATCCAGCAACTGCACGCCGATCCCCAGCGCGTTAGCCACCTTCACAACATCTTTCCCTAACTGAGGGTGGTTGTAATTCACATAGCAGCCGTGGAAAAAAGCGACCTGCTCAGGGTAGGCCGCCTGAGACTCGGCCTGCCGGCGATACCACTGGCGAAAGGTGCCCCGGGCATATTTGGGCAACGTCCGGCGATGATCAATATGAAGTACCTTGTCGAGCAGCTGACGCACCGGTTTGAGTCCCGTAGTGGCATTCACCAGCGGTGCGATCGGGGAAGAGAGCGTGCCGAGCAGATCGGTGTGGCTGAGCAGGGTATTGCGCAGCCCGTTTTTAGGTTGAGCGTACTGCGCGCGGGCGCGCTGAATAATATCGCCAATGTTGACCCCGGAAGGGCAGGCGGTTTCACAGCGTTTGCAGTTAGTACAGTAGCTTAGCGACTCATCAAACAGGGCCGGATCCTTTAGCCGCAGGCGCTCCCCGTCTGGGCCAGCCTGTTTAGGGCCGCTGTAGGCCGGGTTCACCTGGCTTACCGGACATGCGGTGGTGCAGACAGTACACTTTATACAGCTCTCAAATTGCGTCATGCTCATTGCAGATCCTCCCTGGCGCAGATCTGCCGCGCCGTGTGTAATGCTGTTACGGCGCAGACACCGCCGCCGCATCCCTGGGTAATGGCATCGAAACCGCCCAGCACCGAACCGGCAACGTAGAGATTTTCAAGCCGTTCGCCGTTTTGCCAGCCGCGCAGCGTATTGTCGGTACGTACGCCAGCATGCTGCCACGGTTGGGCAGCAAACAGATCGTCGCGAGTCCAGTTGCCTCTCTCTGGCTGCTGGACCTCTAACCCTAGCACCGCCTCGCGAATGCCCTGGCGTTCAGCAATCAAGCCGTTGCTGAAGAAGCTGCCGCTGGCCAGCACCACATGACGTGGACGCAGAGGAATATCCTCATGCCTGCGCGTCCACAGTGCGTTGACCCGACCCGCGCTAACGGTGGTGTTCAACACCTCATCGCCCGGCAGCCAGATGCCGCCGTTTTTAATAAACTGCTGCTGGAGCAACGTCTGCATTCGCATGCCAAAAACCGACGGCGGAAGCGTAGGCAGGAGCTGCACCTTGCCGGGTAATACTTCATTCAGGCGGGTCCAGACGCGGTTATCCGTCAGGCCAAAGCAGGCAGGCAGCCAAAGCACATCATGCTCCTGGCTCAAAGCGTGGAGCGCGTCACAGAGCGGGGCAAACTGCGCCTCATTGTCGAGCACCCGGGCGATAGTGACGGCGCGGAACTCGCTCGGGTTGTCACGCAGAGTGTCGAGGGCAGGGAGGCTCATTTCGTGGGCAGTGGCAGTAACGCCCAGCCTGCGCAGCCCGGCAGCGGCAAGCGCTGGCTGAAAGTCGAGGAAGCCTTCAATACCGATGATGCCAACATGCACGCCCGGCGATGGCGCAACCGGCGCCTCCTGCGGGCTAAGCCACGCCGGGCGCACTCTGCCCAGCGGCGTTACGCGAAAATGGGGCTTTTCTACGTGGCCCTGCATCACCAGGCCACTGTCGGCCAGCAGGCGCTGGGCTTCGTGGGCATACTCGATTACCCGCTCAGGCCCCAGCAGAGCGTAGGGGTGCATCGGGGCCAGATCCGCCAGCCTCGCCAGCCCGGCGTGGAGATCCGTCACCGCCTCGCCGTTGGGCAGGTGGGAGAGCAGATCCAGCGAGCCAGAGGAGAAGCTGAGCGCGCTCCTTCCCCGACTGACGATGGCAACGCGCTGGCCGCGTGCCGTGAGCGTTATGCCGCACAGTAAGCCTGCCAGCCCGCCGCCGATAATTACCGTATCAAAGTTCATCTGGCTCCCCCTTTTCCAGCCCGCATAGTCCCATGTAGACCCAGCGGGTAAACTCGCTCTCCCGCAGCGCATCTCCCCAGGCCACGGGATGGATGCCTTTCCAGCGCTCGTTAAGAAACTGCGACAGCTGGCTCAGAGTCTGTGCCTCATTGGTAACACTGAGACGGTTAAGCAGCCCCGCAGCGCGGCAGGCGCACAGTTCTCCCTGGCAGGTTCCCATTCCGACGCGGGTTCGGCGGCGCAGATCGAGCAGAGAGCGCACGTTAAGATGTTCAACCGCATACTGCACCTCCCCGGCGGTGACGGCCTCGCACTCGCACACCAGGCTGCGGCTGTGGCGCGTCTCCTCAGGCCAGGCGGAAACGCGATCGCCATGGCGATACAGGGCCGAGCCACGCAGCGGAGCGGGGAGTGAGAGGGTCTTCCGTGCGGTGTCGATCGGCTCTCGTGAGCCCGGCAGCGGATCGCGGGCGGTGGTGCAGGGGACGCTATGGTTAAGCTTGCGGCACACGGCGTCGGTCGCCCACTCCGCCATCAGGCGATAGGTCATCAGCTTCCCGCCGGTAATGGTGATAAACCCCTCCAGCCCGTCGCGTTGGGCATGGTCGAGCAGCACAATGCCGCGGCTGACGCTGCGCCCGGTCGGATCATCATCGCTTGCCACCAGCGGGCGCACCCCGGCATAGGCGCGCAGGATGCGCGTTCTGCCCATTATGGGAGCCAGTTTCTCACCCTCACGCAGCAGAATATCGACCTCTTCAGGCGTCACCCGGTTGGCGTCGATCTCGCTATAGTCAATGCGGGTTGAGGTGGTGCCAATTAACGAAATGGTATCGCCGGGCACCAGAATGTCGGCATCGGCAGGTTTACGGCAGCGGTTGATCACATGGTGATTAATGCGATGATCGAGGATCAGCAGCGATCCTTTAGCCGGGAACATCCGAATAGCGAGATCGGCATAGTCGGCAATGCGCTGCCCCCAGATACCCGCCGCGTTAACCACGACGCTGGCATACCGTTCGCTGTGCTCACGATAGTGCGTATTAAAGAGCCGCACGCCGCACACGCGATCTCCCTGACGAATCAGGCCGGTGACCTCATGGCCCGTCAGGATACGCGCCCCATGCTCCTGGGCATCCAGCATATTAGCCGCCGTGAGTCGAAAGGGATCGACGGTGCCGTCCGGGACCTTAACCGCGCCAATCAGTGCCGGGTTGACGGCAGGCTCCAGCCGACGAGCGAGAAGAGGATCGATGGCTTCGGCATCAATACCCGCCGAGATGCAGGCGGTAATAAAGGTGTGCTGAAACGCGAGATCGTCTTCGGGAAGGGTAATGAACAGCCCGTCGGTGGGTTCTACACAGTGACGGGCGATGCGTTTGAGGATCTGGTTTTCGGCAATGCACTCGCGGGCGGATTCATTATCGGTAACCGCATAGCGTGCGCCGCTGTGCAGCAGGCCGTGATTACGCCCGGTGGCGCCGGTGGCAATGTCATGGCGCTCGACCAGCACAACCTTTAGCCCGCGCAGAGCACAGTCGCGTGCTATGCCCGCCCCGGTCGCGCCGCCGCCAATGATAATCACATCGCTATAGTGAGGATCGTGAACAGCCATTCTCTGCCCTCATGTTCGTTTTTTTATCATTTAGCCATGGAAAATCAGATTTTTGTTTGATTTCGAGCACTACCGAGCGTGATTCGAAAGTTAATTTGTGGCTTAATGCGCTTTTTTGCGCATTCTGTCATATTTCTGTAACAATCTGTGCGTGAATTCACAGTAACAATTACCGATATTACTTAACATCGCCGCCTCGCTGGAGTGGTGAGGCACTTAAACCCTATAAATTTAATACTTGGCCACGGAGGCTATATGCTCAGTATCTTTAAACCAGCGCCACATCAGGCGCGCCTGGGAAAGGCAGAAATTGATCCCCTCTACCGCCGTTTGCGCTGGCAAATCTTCATCGGCATCTTCTTTGGCTACGCGGCTTACTATCTGGTGCGTAAAAACTTCGCCCTTGCCATGCCCTATCTGGTGGAACAGGGGTTCTCACGCGGCGATCTCGGATTCGCGCTGTCGGGCATCTCCATTGCCTACGGGTTCTCCAAGTTCATTATGGGGTCGGTATCGGATCGCTCTAATCCACGCGTTTTCCTCCCCGCCGGTCTGATTCTGGCGGCAGCGGTGATGCTGTTTATGGGCTTCGTGCCCTGGGCGACGTCGAGCATTGCCGTGATGTTTGTCCTGCTCTTCCTGTGCGGTTGGTTCCAGGGAATGGGATGGCCGCCGTGCGGACGTACCATGGTTCACTGGTGGTCGCAGAAAGAGCGCGGCGGCATTGTCTCGGTGTGGAACTGCGCGCATAACGTGGGCGGGGGTATCCCGCCTCTGCTGTTCCTGCTGGGGATGGCCTGGTTCAACGACTGGAAAGCGGCGCTCTATATGCCGGCGTTCGGTGCAATTGTGGTGGCAATCATTGCCTTTGCGCTGATGCGTGACACGCCGCAGTCTCAGGGACTGCCGCCTATTGAAGAGTATAAAAACGACTATCCTGATGACTACAGCGAGCAGCACGAAGAGGAGCTGACCGCTAAACAGATCTTCATGAAGTATGTCCTGCCTAACAAGCTGCTGTGGTACATCGCGATAGCCAACGTCTTTGTCTATCTGCTGCGTTACGGCATCCTCGACTGGTCGCCGACCTACCTGCGTGAGGTGAAACATTTTGCGCTGGATAAATCCTCCTGGGCCTACTTCCTCTATGAATATGCGGGGATCCCCGGCACCCTGCTGTGTGGCTGGATGTCGGATAAGGTGTTCAAAGGCAACCGTGGTGCAACGGGCGTGTTCTTTATGACGCTGGTAACTATTGCGACCGTAGTGTACTGGCTTAATCCGGCGGGCAACCCAGGCGTGGATATGGCCTGCATGATTGTTATCGGCTTCCTTATCTATGGCCCGGTGATGCTGATTGGTCTGCATGCCCTGGAGCTGGCCCCGAAAAAAGCGGCAGGTACGGCGGCGGGCTTTACCGGTCTGTTTGGTTACCTGGGCGGTTCGGTAGCGGCGAGCGCCATCGTAGGCTATACCGTCGACTTCTTCGGCTGGGACGGTGGCTTTATGGTGATGATCGGCGGAAGCGTGCTGGCCGTATTGCTGCTGATTGTAGTGATGTTCGGTGAAAAACGGCACCATGCGGAGATGCTGGCGCGTCGTTAATAAATACTAAAATAGAAAAGGGCCGCAAGGCCCTTTTTTTATATCCAGGAAACAGGTAAGGTTGCGGTAGCATTTAGTTCTTATTAATCATGTAAAATCAATAGATTATGTTGATGATCCGCGCAACGATCCTGGATGACCCAGTGCGACTCTCTGTTTACCTTTTTTCACTATTTAACGCTAAATATTGCTGTTAACGTCGAACAATAATTTATTTACATGCATCGCGGCGTGTAAAAATAAGCGCCGGGCTGTATGTTGAAAGTATTCACTATCGCCATATAATCGTCCTTATTATCAGTGCGGCTTATGAAATAAGGATCGAACGGCACTCTACGGACAGTTTTAAGAGATATGAGTAAAGATACGATGGGATATCGGCTATACGGTTACGTAATAGGCAAAGAAATTCACTTCGAGATTGAAAACCGAAGGCTTTATCGCCTGCCGCAGGGAAGCGCCGATAAATCATTTATCTTTGGCTCGGTATTATTTAACCATACGATGCTGCATCTTTTTGTCTACCTTTTGCAGCATGGTCGTCATGCGACGGTGCCGCGCGAGGAGCTGCTGCGCGTGGTGTGGGAGGAGAACGATCTGGTGCCATCGAGCCAGCGCCTGTGGCAGGTGTTAAGAAACCTCAATCGTCGGCTGAGCCTGCTGGGATTACCAGATGATTTCATCGCCAACGTCAGGGGAAGCGGCTATATCATTAACTATGTTGATATTACGCCAATCTATTACAGAGTCAGTGAACTCCAGCGCTGCCCTGAGAAAATAACGGAGAGTTAGTTATTCCGGCGTGAGTGATGTCAACCCGGAAATTTATCCCTGAACATGTGTGTGCTCAGGGATTTTTTATATTTGTCGGTCGCCAACTACAGATCGAGTTCAATATCGCCCATGGCGCGACAGCAGCAGGGGAGGATCTCCCCCGCCTGGATAAAGGCCAGCGGCTCGGTGAGCCACTCAACCTGACCAGCAATCAGCCGGGTGCGGCAGGAGCCGCAGTAGCCCTCCCGGCACTGATACTCTACATTAACCTTGTGGAACTCTAACGCCGCCAGCAGCGACGGATGTTCATCCTGGCACAGCAGCTGTGCGCCAGTGATGCGCAGCGTCACCGCACCCATTAGAGCTGGAAGTCGCTGAGATCGTCGGTGTTAACTTCCGAATCGATCTGCCCAACCAGGTAAGAGCTCACCTCAACCTCCTGCGGTGCTACCTGGACGTTGTCAGAGACCAGCCAGGTGTTGATCCACGGGATCGGGTTGGAGCGGGTTTGGAACGGCAGATCCAGGCCCACCGCCTGCATACGGATATTGGTGATGTACTCTACGTACTGGCAGAGAATATCCTTGTTCAGGCCGATCATCGAGCCGCCCTGGAAGAGATACTCTGCCCACTCTTTCTCCTGCACTGCCGCCTGCACGAAGAGATCGTACGAGGCCTGCTTGCACTCTTCAGCAATTTCCGCCATCTCCGGATCGTCTACGCCGCTGCGCAGCAGGTTCAGCATATGCTGGGTGCCGGTCAGGTGCAGGGCTTCGTCACGGGCGATCAGGCGAATGATCTTGGCGTTGCCTTCCATCAGCTCGCGCTCGGCGAAAGCGAAGGAGCAGGCGAAGCTGACGTAGAAGCGGATCGCTTCCAGCGCGTTAACGCTCATCAGGCAGAGGTAGAGTTTCTTCTTCAGCTCGCGCAGGTTTACGGTCACGGTCTGGCCGTTGACGGTATGCGTCCCTTCGCCCAGCAGGTGCCAGTAGCTGGTCAGCTGGATCAGATCGTCATAGAAGTGGGAGATACCTTCCGCTCGCTTGAGGATCTGCTCGTTGGTGACGATATCGTCGAAGACGATAGCCGGATCGTTAACGATATTACGAATGATATGGGTGTAGGAGCGAGAGTGGATGGTCTCGGAGAACGCCCACGTTTCGACCCATGTCTCCAGCTCAGGGATAGAGATCAGCGGCAGCAGGGCCACGTTTGGGCTACGGCCCTGAATGGAGTCCAGCAGCGTCTGATATTTCAGGTTGCTGAGGAAGATGTGCTTTTCATGCTCCGGCAGCGCCTGGAAGTCGATGCGATCCCGCGAAACGTCAACCTCTTCCGGACGCCAGAAGAAGGAGAGCTGTTTCTCAATCAGCTTTTCAAAGATGTCATATTTTTGCTGATCGTAGCGGGCAACGTTGACCGACTGGCCGAAAAACATCGGCTCTTTTAGCTGATCGTTCTTCGTCTGTGAAAAGGTGGTGTATGCCATGGGAATGTTTCCTGTCCTGCCGTTATACGCCGGGTGGCGCTTCGCTTACCCGGCCTACAAAACCTAATCCGTAGGCCCGGCAAGCTTTGCGCCGCCGGGCAATTTATTAAATCTTACATGCGCCGCTTTCGCAGCCGTCGTCCTGAATAGATGGCACCATGTCATCCTGCGCATCTTCCGCACCGTCACGGGTGTTTTGATAGTACAGGGTCTTGACGCCAAACTTATAGGCAGTGAGCAGATCCTTCAGCAGCTGCTGCATCGGCACTTTGCCAGACGGGAAGCGGGACGGATCGTAGTTGGTGTTCGCAGAGATCGACTGGTCGATAAACTTCTGCATAATGCCCACCAGCTGGAGGTAACCGTCGTTGTTCGGCATCTCCCACAGCAGCTCATAGTTGTTTTTCAGGTGCTCATAGTCCGGCACCACCTGACGCAGGATCCCGTCTTTCGACGCTTTGATGCTCACGTGGCCGCGCGGCGGCTCAATGCCGTTGGTGGCGTTAGAGATCTGCGACGAGGTCTCAGACGGCATCAACGCGGAGAGCGTGGAGTTACGTAGGCCGTGGGTCTGAATGGACTGACGCAGCGCTTCCCAGTTGTAGTGCAGCGCCTCATCGGTAATACCGTCGAGATCCTTTTTATAGGTGTCGATCGGCAGGATACCCTTGGCATAGGTGGTCTCGTTGAACCACGGGCACGCGCCTTGCTCTTTCGCCAGCTCGTTAGACGCTTTCAGCAGGAAGTACTGAATGGCTTCAAAGGTCTGGTGGGTCAGGTTGTTGGCGCTGCCGTCGGAGTAGCGCTTGCCGTTTTTCGCCAGCCAGTAGGCGTAGTTGATCACGCCAATACCCAGCGTACGGCGGCCCATTGCCCCGCGTTTTGCGGCCGGGATCGGGTAGTCCTGATAGTCCAGCAGCGCATCCAGAGCACGTACCGCCAGCACCGCCAGCTCTTCCAGCTCGTCCAGGCCGTTGATTGCGCCGAGGTTGAACGCCGACAGCGTGCAGAGCGCGATTTCGCCGTTCTCGTCGTTGACGTCCATCAGCGGTTTGGTCGGCAGAGCGATCTCCAGGCACAGGTTGGACTGGCGCACCGGCGCAACAGCTGGATCGAACGGGCTGTGGGTGTTGCAGTGGTCCACGTTCTGAATGTAGATACGACCGGTAGAGGCACGCTCCTGCATCATCAGCGAGAAGAGCTCAACGGCCTTCACGCGCTGCTTACGGATGCTCTCATCCTGCTCATACTGCACGTACAGGCGCTCAAACTCGTCCTGATCGGCAAAGAAAGCATCGTACAGCCCTGGCACATCGGACGGGCTGAAGAGGGTGATATCCTGGCCCTTCAGCAGACGGGTGTACATCAGCTTGTTGATCTGTACACCGTAGTCCATGTGACGAACGCGGTTACCCTCGACGCCACGGTTGTTTTTCAGCACCAGCAGGCTCTCAACTTCCAGATGCCACATCGGGTAGAAGAGGGTTGCCGCGCCGCCGCGCACGCCGCCCTGAGAGCAGGACTTCACCGCGGTCTGGAAGTGCTTGTAGAACGGGATACAGCCGGTGTGGAACGCTTCACCGCCGCGGATCGGGCTACCAAGGGCACGAATACGGCCCGCGTTGATGCCGATACCGGCGCGCTGGGAGACATATTTAACAATCGCGCTGGAGGTGGCGTTGATGGAGTCCAGGCTGTCGCCGCACTCGATCAGCACGCAGGAGCTGAACTGGCGAGTCGGGGTACGCACGCCGGACATAATCGGCGTCGGCAGCGAGATCTTAAAGGTCGAGACCGCGTCATAGAAACGTTTCACGTAGTCCAGACGGGTGTCGCGCGGATAGTTAGAGAACAGGCACGCGGCAACCAGAATGTAGAGGAACTGGGCGCTCTCGTAGATTTCGCCGGTCACGCGGTTTTGAACCAGGTATTTACCTTCCAGCTGCTTTACGGCCGCATAGGAGAAGGTCAGGTCGCGGTCGTGCTGGATGAAACCGTCCATCTGCTGGAACTCTTCTTCCGTGTAGTCTTCCAGCAGATGACTATCGTATTTGCCCAGCTCAATCATTTTGCGTACGTGGTCGATCAGCACCGGCGGTTCAAACTGGCCGTAGGCTTTTTTACGCAGGTGGAAGATGGCAAGGCGGGCAGCCAGATATTGATAGTCCGGCGCGTCGCGGGAGATGAGATCCGCAGCGGCTTTGATAATGGTTTCGTGGATGTCGGACGTTTTGATGCCGTCGTAGAACTGAATGTGGGAACGCAGTTCAACCTGAGAGATCGATACGTTATTCAGCCCTTCTGCCGCCCAATCCAGCACCCGGTGGATTTTATCCAGATTGATGCGTTCAGTACGACCATCACGCTTCGTCACCAGCAGACTCTGATTCATGTACCTGTCCTTAAGAAAAAAAGTATCCCCCGCTTATCCACATTTTCACACTGTGGTTAAACCTGTGGATAAATACTATATGTAGGGGGTGTTTGATAAAAACGTCACAATATGGTGAGTATTCTAGTCTGGATTCTTTTCAGTACAAGAGTTGATTTTGAGGTTAAATTGCGGTTGCGGAAAGGTAATAAACGCTAAGTCCACGAACGATAAGGGCTACAGGAAAGTCAACGCATGTGAAAAAAAAAACTCAATGTGATCGAACGCTGAAATCTTCATCGCGGAACTGGCGGAAGTGAATTACGCAGCTTATGAGGCTGCGTAATTGTCATCACATTTTCAGATAACGTTAGCTGTTTTTTGCCTGGGTGTGCAGCATGTAGTTCACGTCAACGCCCGGGGCCAGTTTGAAGCGATCGCTAAGCGGATTGTAGTGCAGGCCAATCATGTGCCGCTCCTGTAGCGGGGTAGGATCGATCCAGCTAATCAGCTCGGCGGGTTTAATAAACTTCTTCACGTCGTGTGTACCCTTCGGCACCATGCGCAACACGTACTCAGCGCCAACAATCGCCAGCAGCCAGGCTTTGCCGCTGCGGTTAAGCGTTGAGAAGAAGACGTGGCCGCCAGGCTTAACGAGGCGGGCACAGGCGTGAACCACCGACTGCGGATCGGGGACGTGCTCCAGCATCTCCATGCAGGTGACGATGTCATACTGTTCAGCCTGCTTAGCCGCATGCTCCTCTACCGTCTCCTGAACGTAGTCGACATGAACGCCGGACTCGAGGGCGTGCAGGCGAGCGACCTGCAGCGGCTCAAAGCCCATATCGAGGCCGCTGACGTTAGCGCCTTCCCGGGCCATGCTCTCGGCCAGGATGCCGCCGCCGCAGCCGACGTCCAGCACTTTTTTGCCGAACAGGCCGCCGACGCGCTCGGCGATATAGCCCAGGCGCAGGGGGTTGATACGATGCAGCGGTTTAAACTCGCCTTCGGTATCCCACCAGCGTGACGCCACGGCTTCAAATTTGGCGATCTCTTCATAGTCAACGTTTTGAGCCACCGGCGGTTTTTCAGCATTCATGGGCGCTTTTACTCCTTAATCAATCAGTGCATTGAGTATATCAGGAGAGAAGTATCAATAAAGCATTGGCGGGGGTGTTTACTTTACCGGAATCACGTCGGCTGTGTTATAATTTGCGACCTTTGAATCCGGGATACAGTAGAGGGATAGCGGTTAGATGAGCGACCTTGCGAGAGAAATTACACCGGTTAACATCGAGGAAGAGCTGAAGAGCTCCTATCTGGACTATGCGATGTCGGTCATTGTTGGCCGTGCGCTGCCAGACGTCCGCGATGGCCTGAAACCGGTACACCGTCGCGTACTTTACGCCATGAACGTATTGGGCAATGACTGGAATAAAGCCTACAAAAAATCTGCCCGTGTCGTTGGTGACGTAATCGGTAAATACCATCCCCATGGGGATACGGCGGTGTATGACACCATCGTTCGTATGGCGCAGCCGTTTTCGCTGCGTTATATGCTGGTCGATGGCCAGGGTAACTTCGGCTCGGTAGACGGCGACTCCGCCGCAGCGATGCGTTATACGGAAATCCGTATGTCGAAAATCGCCCACGAGCTGATGGCCGATCTGGAAAAAGAGACGGTCGATTTCGTTGATAACTACGACGGAACCGAACGCATTCCAGACGTTATGCCGACCAAAATCCCGAACCTGCTGGTCAACGGCGCGTCCGGTATTGCGGTAGGGATGGCCACCAACATTCCGCCACACAACCTGACGGAAGTGATCAACGGCTGTCTGGCCTACATCGACGATGAGAACATCAGCGTTGAAGGGCTGATGGAGCATATTCCAGGGCCAGACTTCCCGACGGCGGCGATCATCAACGGTCGTCGCGGTATCGAAGAGGCCTATCGCACCGGCCGCGGTAAAATCTATATTCGCGCACGCGCGGAAGTGGAAGCCGACGCGAAAACCGGTCGTGAAACCATCATCGTGCACGAAATTCCGTACCAGGTGAACAAAGCGCGCCTGATCGAGAAGATTGCCGAGCTGGTGAAAGACAAGCGCGTCGAGGGCATCAGTGCCCTGCGCGACGAGTCCGATAAAGACGGCATGCGCATCGTGATTGAGATCAAACGCGACGCGGTGGGCGAGGTGGTGCTAAACAACCTCTACTCCCAGACGCAGCTGCAGGTCTCGTTCGGGATCAACATGGTGGCACTGCACCACGGTCAGCCGAAGATCATGAACCTGAAAGATATTCTTTCTGCGTTTGTGCGTCACCGTCGTGAAGTAGTGACTCGTCGTACCATTTTCGAACTGCGTAAAGCCCGCGATCGCGCGCATATCCTTGAAGCGCTGGCGGTTGCGCTGGCGAACATTGACCCGATTATCGAGCTGATCCGCCGTGCACCGACCCCGGCCGAAGCGAAAGCTGGGCTGGTGGCCCGTCCATGGGCGCTGGGTAATGTCTCTGCCATGCTCGAACGTGCGGGCGATGACGCTGCGCGTCCAGAGTGGCTGGAGCCGGAGTTCGGCGTGCGTGATGGTCAATACTACCTGACCGAGCAGCAGGCGCAGGCCATTCTGGACCTGCGTTTGCAGAAGCTGACCGGCCTGGAGCACGAGAAGCTGCTCGACGAATACAAAGAGCTGCTGGAGCAGATTGCCGAGCTGCTGCACATCCTCGGCAGCGCCGATCGTTTGATGGAGGTGATCCGCGAAGAGCTGGAGCTGGTTCGTGACCAGTTTGGCGACGCGCGCCGCACCGAGATCACCGCGAACAGCTCTGATATCAACATTGAAGATCTGATCAACCGTGAAGACGTGGTGGTCACGCTGTCGCATCAGGGCTACGTGAAGTACCAGCCGCTGACCGACTACGAGGCCCAGCGCCGCGGCGGCAAAGGCAAGTCTGCTGCCCGTATTAAAGAAGAGGACTTTATCGATCGTCTGCTGGTGGCTAACACCCACGACACGATCCTCTGCTTCTCCAGCCGGGGTCGTCTCTACTGGATGAAGGTCTACCAGCTGCCGGAAGCGAGCCGTGGGGCGCGCGGTCGTCCGATCGTCAACCTGCTGCCGCTGGAAGCCAACGAGCGCATCACCGCTATTCTGCCAGTGCGCGAGTATGAAGAGGGCGTCAACGTCTTCATGGCGACCGCCAGCGGTACGGTGAAGAAAACGGCGCTGACCGAGTTCAGCCGTCCGCGTTCGGCCGGTATTATTGCGGTGAACCTCAACGAAGGCGATGAGCTGATTGGCGTGGATCTGACCTCCGGGTCTGATGAAGCGATGCTCTTCTCTGCCGCCGGTAAAGTGGTGCGCTTTAAAGAAGATGCCGTTCGTGCCATGGGTCGTACTGCGACTGGCGTGCGTGGTATCAAGCTTGCGGGTGAAGACAAAGTCGTTTCTTTGATTATTCCTCGTGGTGAAGGCGCCATCCTGACCGTGACTAAGAACGGCTACGGTAAACGTACCGCAGAGACCGAGTACCCAACCAAATCGCGCGGTACTCAGGGCGTTATCTCCATCAAGGTCACCGCGCGCAACGGCTCCGTAGTGGGCGCGGTGCAGGTTACCGACACCGACCAGATCATGATGATCACCGATGCCGGTACGCTGGTGCGTACTCGCGTGTCGGAAGTGAGCGTGGTGGGCCGTAATACCCAGGGCGTGATCCTCATCCGCACGGCGGAAGATGAGAACGTCGTGGGTCTGCAACGCGTGGCCGAGCCGGTAGATGACGAAGAGCTGGACGAAATCGACGGTTCGGTGGCAGAGGGCGATGACGATATCGCCCCGGAAACCGACATCGACGATGATGCAGCGGACGATAGTGAAGAGTAATTCTGCGCAGTCAGTCTGAGCATTGATGAAAGGGCCGGCAATCCGGCCCTTTTTCTTTGCGGTCTGCCCATTTTACCGCTACCTTATCGACATCCTTTTGTGACCCTGACGGCGGAGCATCGCCACGTTGAAATACCTCGTCTCTTTTCGTACTACTCTCAAAGTTTCACGCTATCTGTTTCGGGCGCTGGCGCTGCTGCTTTGGCTGCTGATTATTCTCTGTTCGGTGTTCTACATCGTAAATGCCCTGCACCAGAAAGAGTCCGAAATCCGCAAGGAGTTTAACCTTAGCTCCGATCAGGCCCAGCGCTATATTCAGCGCACCTCAGACGTGATGAAAGAGCTTAAGTACATCGCGGAAAACCGCCTGACGGCAGAGAACGGCATTATGGCCTCTCGCGCTCCGAATTCGCAGAACGACGTTCCCGATTTTCAACCGCTGTTTCCAGACTCTGACTGCGCAGCAATGAGCACCGCATGGCGCGGCTCGCTGGAGTCGCTGGCGTGGTTTATGCGCTACTGGCGGGACAACTTCTCCGCTGCCTACGATCTCAATCGGGTATTTTTAATCGGCAGCGCCAACCTCTGCATGGCCGACTTTGGCCTGCGCGACGTGCCGCTGGAGCGGGAAAGCGCTCTGAAAAACCTGCACGAGCGCATCATGAAGTACCGCAATGCCCCGCAGGAAGAGCGCGGCAACAACATCTTCTGGATAAGCCAAGGCGCGCGTCCGGGCATCGGCTACTTCTACGCTCTGACTCCGGTCTATCTGGCCAACCGCCTGCAGGCGCTGCTGGGCGTTGAGCAGTCTATCCGCATGGATAACTTCTTTACCCCGGGTACGCTGCCGATAAGCGTGACCATTCTCGATGAGAACGGCCATGCGCTGATCTCGCTGACCGGGCCGGACAATCGGCCGGAGATCGACCCGCGTTGGATGCAGGAGCGCTCCTGGTTTGGCTACACTTCGGGCTTCCGCGATCTGGTGCTGAAGAAGAGCCTGCAACCCTCATCGCTGAGCGTGGTTTACTCGGTACCGGTGGATTTGGTGCTGGAGCATATCCGCATGCTGATCCTCAACGCGGTACTGCTTAACGTGCTGGTGGGGATTGCCCTCTTTACCCTGGCGCGGATGTACGAGCGACGCATCTTTATTCCGGCGGAGGTGGACGCCCAGCGTCTTGAAGAGCATGAGCAGTTCAACCGCAAGATTGTGGCCTCCGCGCCGGTGGGGATCTGTATTTTACGTACTCAGGATGGCACAAACATTCTGAGTAACGAGCTGGCGCACAACTACCTTAATATGTTGACCCACGAGGATCGGCAGCGGCTGACGCAGATTATCTGCGGACAGCAGGTCAACTTTGTCGATGTGCTCACCAGCAACAACACCAACCTGCAGATTAGCTTTGTCCATTCGCGCTACCGTAATGAGAACGTGGCTATCTGCGTGCTGGTGGATGTCTCCTCACGCGTAAAAATGGAGGAGTCGCTGCAGGATATGGCCCAGGCGGCAGAGCAGGCGAGCCAGTCGAAATCGATGTTCCTGGCGACCGTTAGCCATGAGCTGCGTACGCCGCTCTACGGCATTATCGGTAACCTCGATCTGCTGCAAACCAAGGCCCTGCCGAAAGGGGTGGATCGGCTGGTGACGGCGATGAACAACTCCTCCAGCCTGCTGCTGAAGATCATCAGCGATATTCTCGACTTCTCAAAAATCGAGTCGGAGCAGCTGAAGATCGAGCCGCGAGAGTTCTCCCCGCGCGAGGTGATGAACCACATTACCGCGAACTACCTGCCGCTGGTGGTGCGTAAGCAGCTTGGGCTGTACTGCTTTATCGAGCCGGACGTGCCGGTGATGATGGAGGGCGATCCGATGCGCCTGCAGCAGGTGATCTCCAACCTGCTGAGCAACGCCATCAAATTTACCGACGTCGGCTGCATCGTGCTGCACGTGCAGCGTTCAGGAGAGTATCTCTCTATTCAGGTCCGCGATACCGGCGTCGGCATTCCGGCCAAAGAGGTGGTTCGCCTGTTCGATCCCTTCTTCCAGGTGGGAACTGGAGTGCAGCGCAACTTCCAGGGCACCGGGCTGGGGCTGGCTATCTGTGAGAAGCTGATCAGCATGATGGACGGCGATATCTCCGTGGATACCGAGCCGGGAATGGGAAGCCAGTTTACCGTGCGTATCCCGCTCTACTCCGCCCAGTCTCCACAGGCGATTGACGTTGACGGCCTGGCCAACACCCGCTGCTGGTTAGCGATCCGCAACGCTTCCCTGTGCAGTTTTGTGGAGTCGCTGCTGACGCGCAACGGCATTCGCACCGAGCGCTACGAAGGGCAGACCCCGGACGCGGATGATACGCTGCTGACCGATGATGCCCTCGACCAACCGTGGCAGGGCAGGGCGGCGGTGATCTTCTGCCGTCGGCATATCGGCATTCCACAGGAGCGCAAGCCCGGAGAGTGGACGCACAGCGTGGCGTCACCGCACGAGCTGCTGGCCCTGCTGGCGCGTATCTATAGCGTCATGGTGGACACCAGCGAAACCGCGCCGGTACTCTCTGCCGAGACGCAGAATGCCCTCAATGACGACATGATGATTCTGGTGGTGGACGATCATCCTATTAACCGACGTCTGCTTGCCGATCAGCTGGGTTCCCTGGGCTACCAGTGCAAAACTGCTAATGACGGGGTAGATGCTCTGAACGTGCTGAGCAAAAACCACATCGATATTATTCTCAGCGACGTCAACATGCCGAATATGGATGGCTACCGCCTGACGCAGCGCATTCGCCAGCTGGGGCTGACCCTGCCGGTGGTGGGCGTGACGGCTAACGCGCTGGCGGAAGAGAAGCAGCGCTGTCTGGAGTCGGGCATGGACAGCTGCCTGTCGAAACCGGTAACGCTGGACGTACTGCAGCAGACGCTGGCGATCTATGCGGAGCGGGTGAGAAAAGCAAGAACGTAGGGTAGGAAACGGTAGGCCGGGCAAGCGCAATGTGCCGCCCGGCTTAACGATCGGACAGAATTAATCTTTGTCCGCCGGGCTCAGGGTCACGGAGGAGAGGTAGTTCAGCAGGGCGATATCGTTATCCACACCCAGCTTCATCATCGCTGATTTCTTCTGGCTGCTGATAGTTTTAATACTGCGATTCAGCTTCTTGGCAATCTCGGTGACAAGGAAACCTTCGGCAAACAGACGCAGCACTTCGCTCTCCTTCGGTGACAGGCGCTTGTCGCCGTAGCCGCCGGCGCTGATCTTCTCCAGCAGGCGGGAGACGCTCTCCGGGGTAAACTTCTTCCCTTTCTGCAGCGAGGCCAGCGCTTTCGGCAGGTCGGTCGGCGCACCCTGTTTCAGCACAATCCCTTCAATATCCAGCTCCAGCACTGCGCTGAGGATGGCCGGGTTGTTGTTCATAGTCAGCACGATCACCGACAGGTTCGGGAAGTGGCGCTTAATGTATTTAATCAGGGTAATACCGTCGCCATATTTATCACCGGGCATGGAGAGGTCGGTGATCAGGACGTGAGCATCCAGTTTTGGCAGATTATTGATAAGCTGTGTTGAGTCTTCAAATTCACCGACTACATTCACCCACTCGATCTGTTCAAGTGACTTGCGAATACCGAACAGTACAATCGGATGGTCATCGGCAATAATTACGTTCATATTGTTCATGTATAAGGCTACCTTGCTACAGCAAGCTTTTGACGTAGGCGTCAATGTCGCTGATGTATTTTTCTATGCCTGAAACATCTTTCTCTCGAATTAAATGTTCCAGCGTTTCACATAATTGCTTGCCGGGAACCAAATTTAGCATGGCAAACACCCCTTTGAGGCGGTGCGCTGTCTGTGCCAGCGCCGCGAAATCGCTTACAGCCGCTTCAGTATACAACCTCTTAACATCATCGGGTACTGTATCGACAAACAGGGCATAATAGCCGCTGGCATGCAGTTCGGCATTTTCATTTCCGCCCATCGGTGAGGGCGATACCTCATCCTGCGCCAGCTGTTCTTCGATAAGCTGCAGTATGGCTTCCTGCATGGCAGTACTAATATTAAAATTCACCCGCAGCTGGCCTGGGCCAATTTTCCGCACGGCGGCCTCATCATCGCTTAAAAGCAAGCCCGAGGCTGTAAGATTAGACGGATTATCCGTCAGGAAGAGATCGTATTCTTGACTTATTAGCCTTTCATCAGGCGTGATGCAGCTTGCCCCCCAATTTTCCAGCTGGCGAACCACGATATGGCGAATTTCGTTGGAGGTAATGTCGATCATTGCCACCACGTCATCGAGCAGCTTCTCTTCGGATTCAACTTCCTGTGCCTGCGCCGCCATCTTCACATGCAGCGTATAGCGAGTGCCCAGGCTTTCGCGTGCTTTAATGTTCAGATGTCCGCCGAGCTTGCGCGCCAGCTGATCGCATAGCCAGAAGGTGAGGGCGTTGGCTTTGCCGTAGCGATCGCTCTGAGTATCGTTGAGGAACGGGAAGTGCAGGTTGTCCACCTCACTGGCCGTGACCCCCTCGCCGGTATCGAGAATACGGAAGGTCAGGCGATCGTTTGCCGACTCGTCGGTATCAACCTCAAGGGTAATTTTGCCGATCTGCGTGGTGGTCACCGCATACTGAATCAGCATCAGCAGGATGCGCCTCAGCGCCTCGCGATCGCCGTGCCGCTCTTCGTTAGCGGGCAGGTTATTGTTGATCAGCAGCTGCAGGCCTTTACGCTTGATGGTCGGCAGCACCTCGGGGACCACTTCATCAATCAGATCCTGAATCGAGAACTGGGTCAGCGTTCCTCGCCAGCTGTCGGTCTCGAGCAGGTTTGCCAGCTGAATATCCTCTACCAGCTGCACCAGCGTTTGGGCATGCTGGGCCAGATGACGGCTCTCTTCGCTGTCGATCGCTGCGGCTTCTCCGGCAAGCGTCTGTACCGGCAGGCGAAGCGCATCGCCGATATGATGCATAAACGCCGAGCGGCCCTGTTGGTTTTTCTCATACAGACGTTGAGCCTGCTTGAGCTTTTTATTCACCAGCACCTCACGGTCCTGATCGCGAATAATAAAGATCTGCGTTCTCGGCACCACCTGGCTGCGGAACTGGCGTATCTCATACAGCTCATTGTTGACCGTTGCCTGGATCACCCCCTGATGCTGATCCGCCATGCTGGTGATGTTTTGCAGGTTCAGATGCGGCAGCAGGTGGTCAGCAACCTTGTTGCTAATCACCGTCCGGTTAGCCTCCTGGTCGTGCACCAGCAGCCCCAGCGGCAGCACGGAGACAATCTCTTCGTTCAGCGCGCGCAGCAGGCGCAGCTCGTTATTGGCTCCTGGCGAGGGCTGACCGTCAAGCTGGCGGCCCGGCTGATGGCGGAAGGTGGTGAAGCCAAACAAGGCCAGCGCCAGCAGGCCGACGTTGAGCAGCAGCGGCAGAACGATATTCTGTAGCGTCTCCAGCAGCAGGGTGCCGAAAGGTACCTGCCACACCAGGCGCATATCCGTTGAGTTCAGCGCGGAGGAGATCTCAATCTTCGCGCCGCTAAAGTTGATCGAAACGCTGTCTGCCGTCTCCTTGTCTGAGGTACGCAGGGGAGCAGGACCGTTGTCTGCTTCGAGGCGGAAGCTGTCCATCGGCATGCCGGGAGGAATGAGGTCGTTAATCGGCAGATCGAACGCCACCACCGTCGCCAGATGGCCCGGCTGGTTAAAGGTGGTGCGCAGAGTAAAGTAGTAACCGTTTTGCCAGCTCAGGCTGCGCAGCGGAGAGAAGCTCTCCCGCTCGTCAAGGGCGTTGGCCTGCTGGAGCATCTCTGCCCGGCGAGAGTCGACAATATTGTCGATGGAGGACTCTTTGAAGCCCGAAGAGAGATCTTTCAGCGGCAGGGTCGACACCAGGATCATGCTGTTATCCTGGCCGTTAAGATAGTACATCGACCAGGGCACGGTCTCCGCGCCCCACAGCGTATCGAGGTAGGTGGAGATGCGCTGCGTCATCTCAAGGGTGGAGCTGTCGTGTGAGCCAAAGATCAGCGCTTCAGTTTTACGCCGCGGCTTCTCAAGGTAGTAGACGTCCTGCTTTAAGCGCGTCTCCTGAAGACCGTCTGCGGGTGCAGCAGGGGCGGCAGCGATATTGTCGTAAATCTGCCACGTCGCATAGCGCCAGGTATCGACCCGCTTGTGCAACGCATGGGTAATGTCGACGACTTGATAGCTCTTATCCTTCAACCATGCATTGACGGCGCTTTGCACCATGACGCCCAGGGTGACCAACAGAACGATAATCAGTAATAGAAAGAAACGGGTAATGTTGCCTGGTATCAGGGAAAACTTGCCAGGGATCATGCTGTCGGATCGACTCATCAGTGTGTCATCAGGCTGGTAAAAGTTAAGCTACTGGGTGGCGTACAGCAGGCAGTATAAAGGGTAATGCATGAATTTCCAGACTCTCTTCACCTATGAAGAGGAACTAGACGCCAAAAATGCTATTTCAGCATAGCGAAACGGCAAACCTGTACGGACTTTAAACAATGGTATAAATATTCAGCAGTGTGTGCGGGCGAATTGCACGAAATAACAAGATATTGTCTGGGTTCTACCCCTGACAAATTTTGTTTACTTTCCACTGTCATTAATTAATATTCGTTATGATTTCGGGACGGTAGCACATTATTGGGTGGGCAACGTAAAGAAAGGTAAAAAAAAGCCGAATGCAGAGCATTCGGCGAGAATTGGGGGTAAACGGACATTCAGAGTCGAATGACGGTAATAAATAAAAGTTAATGATGATAGCGAGAGTTATTTTAGTAGCCCATCCACGATTTGTTTTGTCTTTCAGTGCTATGCTTGAAAAATCATTCAATATCATGATTTATAAGGTAAAATATTATTTCTTGATTATTAGTGCTTTATTTTTTAACCATTGATGCTGAAAAAAGTTCCCCAAAATTTACAAAATGAAACACCTATCACCCTCCCTGAAACATATTAAAAGTTTTAGTAGCATTTTCTTGTTGGATTATTCTGTATTTTTTAGGAGAATGGCTGTGCCGACTGATTTGACGCTCAATCAGTAAGCAGTGGCAACTATAAAAAGCATATAAATGAGGGTTAATAACATGAAAGTTAAAGTACTGTCCCTCCTGGTACCGGCTCTGCTGGTAGCAGGCGCAGCGAATGCGGCTGAAATTTACAACAAAGACGGCAACAAATTAGACCTCTACGGTAAAGTTGACGGCCTGCACTATTTCTCTGATGACGACGGTAGCGATGGCGACCAGACCTACATGCGTCTCGGCTTCAAAGGCGAAACCCAGGTTAATGACCAGATCACCGGCTACGGCCAGTGGGAATACCAGGTGCAGGGCAACACCGCTGAAAGCGAAAACCAGTCCTGGACTCGTCTGGCCTTTGCTGGTCTGAAATTCGGCGACGCGGGCTCTTTCGACTACGGTCGTAACTACGGCGTAACCTATGACGTTACTGCCTGGACCGACGTTCTGCCTGAGTTCGGCGGCGACACCTACGGTGCCGACAACTTCCTGCAGTCCCGCGCTAACGGCGTGGCGACCTACCGCAGCACCGACTTCTTCGGCCTGGTTGACGGCCTGAACTTTGCTCTGCAGTACCAGGGCAAAAACGGCAGCGCCAGCGGCGAAAACGACACCGGTCGTAGCACCCTGCGCCAGAACGGCGACGGCTACGGCGGCTCTCTGACCTATGACATGGGCGAAGGCTTCAGCGTAGGTGGTGCGATCACTACCTCTAAGCGTACTGCTGACCAGAATGCCATCGGCGTCTACGGCAGCGGCGACCGTGCTACCGTTTACACCGGCGGCCTGAAATACGACGCGAACAACCTCTACCTGGCAGCACAGTACTCCCAGACCTACAATGCGACCCGTTTCGGTAACTCGCAGAACGACTCCACCGTATACGGTTTTGCTAACAAAGCGCAGAACTTCGAAGTGGTTGCTCAGTACCAGTTCGACTTCGGCCTGCGTCCGTCTATCGCTTACCTGAAGTCTGAAGGCAAAGACGTAGACAACGGTTTCGTTAACTACGGCAACCAGGATCTGCTGGAGTACGTTGACGTTGGCGCGACTTACTACTTCAACAAAAACATGTCTACCTACGTTGACTATAAAATCAACCTGCTGGATGACAACGACTTCACTCGTCAGGCCGGTGTTAGCACCGATGATATCGTAGCCCTGGGTCTGGTTTACCAGTTCTAAGTCGTTACATACATATATGCATGAAGGGGCCGCGCTGGCCCCTTTTTTTATCGATTCTTTTCTGGACAGACACACTTTTGGTGTACGCTTGCGCGCATTGCGTAAGGGAATCATTGCTATGGATACAACTCTTTTTCGCGCTGCCCTGCTGGCGCTTACCCTAATCCTCACCGGCTGCGATCCGACGCCCCCCGCGCCGCCGCCTGCCGCTGCCGTGACCGTGCTGGAAGGCAAAACCATGGGCACCTCCTGGCGCGTCAGCGTTGTGGATAGGGATAAAGCCGAGACCGATGCGCTGCGGGAAAAAATTACCGCCCAGCTCGACGCTGATGACATGCTGCTCTCGACCTGGAAGAGCGACTCAGCCCTGAGCCGATTTAACGCCTCCACCAGCACTACGCCGTGGCCGGTTGACGCCGCGATGGCCGACATTGTCACTCTTGCTTTGCGTATCGGCATCAAAACTGACAGCGCAATGGATATCACCGTTGGCCCGTTAGTGAACCTGTGGGGCTTTGGCCCGGATAAACAGCCCACCACCACCCCGACGCCCGCACAAATAGCAGCGGCGAAAATGCGCGTTGGCCTGCAACATCTGGCGGTCTCTTACCAGGCCGGGCAGCAGTTTTTGCAGAAGGATATTCCTGACCTCTATGTCGATCTCTCTACGGTCGGCGAGGGCTACGCAGCCGATCACCTCGCACGGCTGATGGAGCAGGAGGGGATCACCCGCTATCTGGTCTCAGTAGGCGGCGCGCTGGTGAGCCGGGGTATGAACGGCGAAGGTAAACCCTGGCGGGTGGCGATCCAGAAGCCGACCGATCGCGAGAATGCGGTACAGGCGGTGGTGGATATTAACGGACACGGTATCAGCACCTCCGGCAGCTATCGCAACTACTATGAGCTGGACGGCAAGCGGCTGTCGCACGTTATCGATCCGCATACCGGACATCCTATTGATCACAACCTGGTGTCGGTCACGGTGATCGCCCCGACGGCGCTGGAGGCCGACACATGGGATACCGGTCTGATGGTGCTGGGCCCGCAGAAGGCCCGCGAGGTGGCGATGCGCGAAGGGCTGGCAATCTATATGATCACTAAAGAGGGCGATACCTTTATTCCCTGGATGTCGCCGCAGTTTGCTGCCTTTTTGCAGAGCAAAAAGAATTAAAGCGCAATATTTCAGGTGAAGGTCGTCTGGCCCCAGGGCATAGTCGGGCTAAGCTAAAGAGAGGAGCCTGATATGAGCGTAACGACCTTTATTGAAGACGAGCAGCGCTGGCAGGCGGTGCTTGAGCGACGTGCGGACGCGGACGATCTTTTCGTCTTTGCCGTCATGACCACCGGCATCTTTTGCCGTCCCTCGTGCCGGGCGCGCCACGCCCTGCGCGAAAACGTGCGCTTCTTTGCCGATGCCCAGACGGCGACGCAGGCGGGGTTTCGTCCCTGTAAGCGCTGCCAGCCTGACAGACCCGCAGACAAGCGCAGCCTGGCGCAAAAAATTACCGCTGCCTGCCGTCTGCTGGAGCAGGAGACGCCAATAACCCTGGCGGTGCTGGCGCAACGGGTGGGTCTCAGCCCCTACCATCTTCACCGCCAGTTTAAAGCCGTTACCGGTATGACGCCCAAAGCCTGGCAGCAGGCCGCGCGGGCGAAGCGCCTGCGCAATGTGCTTGCACACAGTACAACCATTACCGATGCGGTGCTGGCGGCTGGCTTTCCGGACAGCGGCAGCTACTACCGCAAGGCGGATGCGTCGCTGGGTATGACGGCTCGCCAGTATCGTCAGGGCGGGGAGGGGGCAGCGATCCGCTACGCCTTAACGCACTCTACGCTGGGCCGCTGTCTGGTGGCCGAGAGCGAGCGCGGTATCTGTGCGATCCTGCTGGCTGACTGTGACTCGCTGCTCACCGCCGAGCTGCACACGATGTTTCCTCAGGCTCAGCTTATGCAGGACGATGCCGACTTCAGCGCCCGGGTTGCCGAGGTGATAGCGACAATTGAAAGCCCTGGCCGCCCGCTGGCCCTGCCGCTGGATCTGCGCGGCACTGCTTTTCAGATGCAGGTCTGGCAGGCACTGCAGGCGATCCCGGCAGGGGAAACCGCCAGCTATCGTGCCGTTGCCAGTGCTATCGGCAAGCCGCAGGCGATCCGCGCCGTAGCCAGCGCCTGTGCGGCCAACCGCCTGGCGATCGTGATCCCTTGCCATCGTGTAGTTCGTGGGGATGGCATGCTCTCGGGCTACCGCTGGGGCCCGGCGCGCAAGGCCCAGCTGCTGGCGCGCGAGTCGTTAAAAGAGGAGTCATAATGCTCGATCTGTTTGCCGATGCTGAACCCTGGCAGGAGCCGCTGGCAGCGGGGGCCACTATTCTGCGTCGCTTCGCCCTTGCCGATGCCGATGCGCTGCTGGCCGATATTGACGCGGTCGCCAGCCAGTCGCCGTTTCGCCAGATGGTCACTCCCGGTGGCTATACCATGTCGGTAGCGATGACCAACTGTGGCCGTCTGGGCTGGACGACCGACGCGCGCGGCTACCGCTATGCCCCTGACGATCCGCTCACCGGCCAGCCGTGGCCTGCTATGCCGCCCGCCTTTGCCGCGCTATGCCAGCAGGCTTCAACGGCGGCAGGCTACAGCGATTTTCAACCGGACGCCTGCCTGATCAACCGCTACCTGCCGGGGACGAAGCTCTCTCTACATCAGGATAAAGACGAGCCGGATCTGCGGGCACCCATCGTCTCGGTCTCGCTGGGTCTGCCCGCCGTTTTCCAGTTTGGCGGCAGCCGACGCAGCGATCCGCTCAAGCGCCTGCTGTTGGAGCATGGCGACGTGGTGGTGTGGGGCGGCCCGTCCCGGCTCTTCTATCACGGCGTGCAGCCGCTTAAGCCAGGCCACCATCCGGCGACCGGCGAATGCCGCTACAACTTAACCTTTCGCCGGGCAGGTAATTAAGAATATAAATCAGAATTATTCTTGATCCGTTACAGCAGCAGTTTACACTGCGGGCTGATTTTTCTTGCCGGATCGCGCTTATGGAACTCCTTCTTCTTGTCTGGCGGCAGTACCGCTGGCCTTTTATTGCTGTCATCCTCTTGACCCTGCTCAGCGCAGCGCTGGGCATTGGCCTCATTGCCTTTATTAATGCGCGGCTCATTGAGAACGTGGACATCTCCCTGGCGGTGCTGCCGGAGTTTCTCGGCCTGCTGCTGCTGTTGATGGCGGTGACCCTTGGCTCCCAGCTGGCGCTGACCGCGCTTGGCCATCACTTTGTCTATCGCCTGCGGGGCGAGTTTATCAAGCGCATCCTCGACACCCAGGTGGAGCGCATGGAGCAGTTAGGCAACGCCGCGCTGCTGGCCGCGTTGACCAGCGACGTGCGTAACATCACCATCGCCTTTGTGCGCCTGCCGGAGCTGGTGCAGGGGATCATCCTGACCGCCGGATCGGCGGCCTACCTGGGCTGGCTCTCTGGCAAAATGCTGCTGGTCACCGCCCTGTGGATGGCGATCACCATCTGGGGCGGTTTTGTGCTGGTGTCGCGGGTCTATAAGCACTTAGCGAGACTGCGTGAAACCGAAGACAAGCTGCACCATGACTACCAGACGGTGCTGGAGGGGCGCAAAGAGCTGACCCTCAACCGCGAGCGTGCCGAGGCGATCTTTAACAACGCTTACCTGCCGGATGCGCAGGAGTATCGCCACCATATTATTCGCGCCGACACCTTCCACCTCAGCGCAGTTAACTGGTCAAACATCATGATGCTGGGGGCGATTGGCCTGGTATTCTGGATGGCTAACGGCCTTGGCTGGGCGGATACCAACGTCGCGGCGACCTTCTCCCTGACCGTGCTGTTCCTGCGCACGCCGCTGCTGTCGGCGGTAGGGGCGCTGCCGACCCTGCTCAGCGCCCAGGTGGCGTTTAACAAACTTAAGCAGTTCTCTCTTGCGCCCTATAACCCTGAGTTTCCGCGCCCGACCGCGTTTACCGGCTGGCAGACGCTGGAGCTGCGCGATGTGACCTTTACCTACCAGGAGGGCGCTTTCTCCGTGGGGCCGATTAACCTGACTCTGACGCGCGGCGAACTGGTATTTCTGATCGGTGGCAACGGCAGCGGCAAGTCGACTCTGGCGATGCTGCTGACCGGTCTCTATCAGCCGGTGTCGGGCACCATTCTCATCGACGGCCAGCCGCTGGCCGCCGGGCGTGAAGAGGACTATCGCAAGCTCTTCTCGGCGGTATTTACCGACGTCTGGCTGTTTGACCAGCTCATTGGCCCGGAAGGGAAGCAGGCCGATCCGGCTATCGTCGACAGATGGTTAGCGCAGTTGAAGATGACCCACAAGCTGGAGCTGGATAACGGCAAGATCCTCAATCTCAAGCTGTCGAAAGGCCAGAAGAAGCGCGTGGCCCTGCTGCTGGCGCTGGCAGAGGAGCGCGATATCATCCTGCTGGATGAGTGGGCCGCCGATCAGGATCCGCACTTCCGCCGCGAGTTTTACCAGACGATCCTGCCGCTGATGCAGGCCGAAGGGAAAACCATTTTTGCTATTAGTCACGACGACCACTACTTTATACATGCCGATCGCCTGCTGGAGATGCGCAGTGGCGTACTCTCAGAGCTGACAGGAGAAGAACGAACGCTCGCGTCCCGCGACGCCGTTTCACGCACCGCATAAGGATTAAGGATAAGGAGTCGTTAATGTCCGCCACCTCTAAAAATAGCGCCCGCCTTCGCGACGAGGAGCGGGCGCGCCTCATCTGGCTGCTGAATACCAACAGCGCCATTACCTCCCAGATCCTCGGCAAGCTGACCCTGGTCGAGCAGTTCGACGGCAGCGCGCTAAACGATGATATTGCCGAAGTTGGCGTGCTGGTCTCCCATCTTCCTGCCCCGGACCTGGCGGATACGCTGGAGGCGCTGCCCACCGAGGAGCGCCGGGCGCTGTGGCGTCTGGTTGACGATCTCAAACGCGGGGACATCCTGCTTGAGGCCACGGACAGCGTGCGCGAGGATCTGATCGAGGAGATGAGCGATCAGGCGCTGCTGGAGGCGCTGCGCGGGCTAGATATCGACGAGCAGATCTATCTGGTTAAGCGTCTGCCGCGTAACCTCACCGGGCGGCTGGAGGCCTCGCTGCCGCCGGACGATCGCGCCCGCGTGCATCAGGTGATGAGCTACGAGCAGAACAGCGTGGGAGCGCTGATGGAGTTTGAGGTGATCACCGTCCGTCCGGAGGTGACCCTGGAGACGGTGCAGCGCTATCTGCATCGCCTCGGCAGCATGCCGCAGAACACCGATAAGCTGTTTGTCACCGATCGCGATGGGCTGCTGCTCGGCGAGCTGCCGCTGCAAACGATCCTGCTCAATGATACCCAGACGCGGGTCAGCGAGGTGATGGAGGACGATCCTGTGACCTTCTCGCCCCATGACGATGCGGAGAAGACCGCCCGTACCTTTGAGCGTGACAACCTGGTAAGTGCGCCGGTGGTCAACCCCGACGGCAAGCTGCTGGGGCGGGTGACCATCGATGAGATTGTTAACGTGGTCTATGAGGAGAGCGATAACGACATGCGCCTGATGGGCGGTCTCAGCCCGGAGGAGGATGTCTTTGCCCCGGTCGGCAAAGCGGTCAAGAACCGCTGGGCGTGGCTGGCGATCAACCTCTGCACCGCCTTTATCGCCTCGCGGGTGATTGATGGCTTCGAGCATACCATCTCCCAGCTGGTGGCCCTGGCCTCGCTGATGCCTATCGTCGCCGGGATCGGCGGCAACACCGGCAACCAGACCATCACCATGATCGTGCGCGCGCTTGCGCTGCAAAACATTCAGCCAGGAAACTACCGCTTTCTCATCTTCCGTGAATTGGGCGTGGCGCTGATCAACGGCCTGGTGTGGGGCGGGATTATGGGCGGCGTGACCTGGTGGCTCTATGACGACATGGCCCTTGGCGGAGTGATGACCCTGGCGATGGTGCTAAACCTGCTGCTGGCCGCCACCATGGGGGTGCTGATCCCGATGATTATGGTCCGGCTGGGGCGCGACCCGGCGGTCGGCTCCAGCGTGATGATCACCGCCCTGACGGACACGGGCGGCTTCTTTATTTTTCTCGGTCTGGCGACGATTTTTCTGCTGTAGCGCGTTTTTTACGGCTAAAGACCGGAGGCAGGAGGAACATCAGCACTACCCCGGCGACCACGCCAATCGCCAGGTTCCCGGTGGTGACGGTGGCAATCACCGTCACCAGCATCACCAGCGTCTCGGCTACCGGGGCGCGTTTCAGCTGCGCAGGCTGAATGCTGTGCCAGTTGAAAGTCTTCACCGCCACAATCACCATGATCCCGGCCAGCACCGCCATCGGTATCTTCGCCATCACGTTGCTCAGCGCGGTCACCAGCAGCAGCAGGACCAGTCCCGCCGCGATGGTCGAGACGCGGCTGCGCCCTTTACCCATCTCAACGTTGACAATGGTCTGGCCGATCATTGCACAGCCCGCAATCCCGCCGTAAAAACCCGCCAGAATGTTAGCGATGCCAAGACCTGCGCTCTCGCGGCCCTTGTTTGACGGCGTTTCGGTGAGATCGTCCACCAGCTTCGCCGTTAGCAGCGACTCCATCAGGCCGACAAAGGCGATGCTCAGGGCGCAGGGCCAGACGATGCTCAGCGTGGTCAGGTTAAACGGCACCAGCCACTGAGTCAGACCGGGGAGGCCACCCTGCATCGGGCCTTCGTCGCCCACTACCGGCAGGATCTGCCCGGAGAAGACGGTAAACAGAGTCAGCACTATGATAGCGACCAGCGGGGAGGGGACGCTCTTCAGCACCTTCGGTAGCCAGAGCACAATCAAAATCGTCAGGACAAACAGCCCGAGGATCAGTGGGTCACGGGTCCAGAAGTGCGGCACCTGTGCAAAGAAGATCAAGATCCCCAGCGCGTTAACAAACCCGGTCATCACCGTGTGCGGAATAAAGCGCATCAGGCGCGCCATTCCCGTCAGGCCAAAGACAATCTGGATCACCCCCGCCAGTAAAACGGCGGGCAGGATGTACTCCACGCCGTGCTGGTGCACCATCGGGCCGATCACCAGCGCCACGGAGCCCGCTGCAGCGGTAACCATCGCCGGGCGGCCGCCAAGGAAGGACATCCCGAGGCATAGCACCACGGAGGCGATCAGGCTCACAGTGGGATCGACGCCGGCGATCACCGAGAAGGAGATCACTTCCGGGATCAGGGCCAGGGCAGTCATCACCCCCGCCAAGGTTTCACGCATCAGCAGAGACGGCGAGCGCAGCACCGTGGCGACGTTTCCCGCTTGTACAGGAGTTAAAGCTTTTTGAGCATCAGGCATAGAGTTTCACAGAATCAAAGCGGACGGAAAGTGTGCAGTGTAACAAAGCGGAGAATAGTAGCGGCGCAGCGCAGGAGATACCAGTTTTTTTGTCATAGCCGTTATAAAAATCTAACTTTTTGTTAACATCTATCAACTTGCTGTGTACTATATCAACAATATTTAAATTCACGGATGATGGTGGTAGGTTAGTTATCCAAGTGATTTCACTCCAATAAATTCCAATAAAGCAGTACTAATTGTAGGGCATTATCATTATGAAAAAAATGCGTGCCGTGCTCTCTTCTGTGGCTACGGGTAGTCGCGCTGCCTCACGGACAGGGAAGGCAACTGCGGCGAAGAAGCGAGAAACTGATGTACTCCTCCTGGGTGGCGGCATTATGAGCGCCACGCTGGGAACCTATCTGCAGGCGCTGGAACCAACGTGGTCGATGACCATGATTGAGCGCCTGGATGAAGTCGCAAAGGAGAGCTCCGAGGGCTGGAACAACGCCGGCACCGGGCACGCTGCATTAATGGAACTGAACTACACGCCGCAGAAGGCCGATGGCAGCGTGAGCATCGACAAAGCCATCGAAATCAACGAGGCGTTTCATCTCTCCCGCCAGTTCTGGGCTCACCAGGTGAAAGCGGGCGTGCTGAATAATCCCCGCTCCTTTATTAACACCGTTCCGCACATGAGCTTTGTGTGGGGGGAAGAGAACGTCAACTTCCTGCGCGCCCGCTACGCTGCGCTCCAGCAGAGCAATCTCTTCAGCGGCATTCGCTACAGTGAAGACCACGCGCAGATCAAACGCTGGGCGCCACTGGTGATGGAGGGGCGCGATGCAAAACAGAAAATTGCCGCCACCCGCACCGAGCTGGGAACTGACGTCAACTTCGGCGAGATCGCCCGCCAGCTGGTGGCCTCTCTGCAAAAGCACGATAACTTTTCACTAAACCTGAGCACCGAGGTGCGCGCCATCAAGCGCAACGCCGATGGCCGCTGGGCGGTGACCGTTGCCGACGTCAATCATCCCCGCTGCACCCGCACTATTATTGCGAAGTTTGTCTTTATCGGCGCGGGCGGCGCGGCGCTGAAACTCTTGCAGGAGTCCGGCATTCCGGAAGCGCGCGACTTCGCTGGCTTCCCGGTGGGCGGTCAGTTCCTGGTATCAGATAACCCGGAGGTAGTGAACCGCCATCTGGCGAAGGTCTATGGCCAGGCATCTGTTGGTGCACCGCCGATGTCAGTCCCGCATATTGATACCCGTATCCTTAACGGCAAGCGCGTGCTGCTCTTCGGACCGTTCGCTACCTTCTCGACTAAATTCCTCAAGAACGGCTCCCTGTGGGATCTGCCGCGCTCAACCACCCCGTCTAACCTGATGCCGATGGTGAAGGTGGGGTTGACCAACTTTGGCCTGGTGAAATATCTGGTAGGGCAGGTGCTGCAGAACGACGATGCACGCTTTGCCGCCCTGCGCGAATACTATCCGCAGGCGAAAAAAGAGGAGTGGCGTCTGTGGCAGGCGGGACAGCGGGTGCAGATCATCAAGCGCGATCCGCTGCTGGGCGGCGTGCTGCGCCTGGGTACCGAAGTAGTAAGCGATCGGAAGGGCACCATTGCCGCGCTACTCGGCGCGTCGCCGGGAGCCTCTACTGCAGCGCCCATCATGCTGGAGCTGATGAAGAAGGTCTTTAAGGCGCAGTTCGCTTCGCCCGCGTGGCAGGCGAAGCTGAAGGAGATTATCCCGAGCTTTGGTATGCAGCTTAACGGCAACGTCGAAGCCACCCATCGGGTACTGCAGCAGACCAGCGAAGTGCTGGGCCTGTCGTATAATCCACAGTTGGTAGTGGATGTGGTTCCTGAGGTGAAAGCGGCACAGAAGCAGGTACAGGTTGATGCGGTAACGGAGCTGGCTTGATGTTTCATTAAAAAAACGCATTAGCCACCAGGCTAATGCGTTTATATTATAAGCAGCAATGATTTACATTCAAGTAACATTATCAATGCTCAGCCCACTACTGCTCTCACTCACTACTATATTAGATTCGTTACCGAATTGATCAACGACACAGAGAGAAGCTGTACCGATATCATTGATAAACCCACTAGAACTACCTGAATCATCAATATCGCCAGAGAAATGAATAAAAATTATTTCATTTGGTTCTTGATATACTTTAGCGGTGAGTGTGAGATAAGTATAATCATAATCGCTATAAGTTATCGATAAATTAGTATCGTATGACGTAGATCCTTGATTTACTCTGTTTTCACTAGGTAAAAAAGCTTCATAGGTTCTCCATATGGGGTAATAACCCGCTCCAGATTTCGAAACATCTGTTGCATGTCGAGTAAATGGATTAGGTGATCTAACACTCGTGGAACTCTTAAGTGAAACTATCCTAAAATAACCATTATCTATCTTTAAGCTCCATGCGGAAACTGTCTCATTAGATGGGATCTCTCCGCTTGTATTTGTATAGGTCAGTTTATCATCTTTCTTTGAAATAATTACTGGCGTTGATGCTGAATCAGCAATACCATATTTTTTAGGTGGATAGATCGTTATAGCTACATAACTTTGCGACTTACTGCCGCTGGCCGTATAATATTCTATCTTGTTCCCACTGGCATCAGTATATGAAAGCATCAGCGCAACTATTTCAGATGCATAGTTAGCGTTGATGGTACTATCGCTGGAAAGATAGTAGTCAAACTCATACTGGTACGCGCTGCTATCATTGGTGGTTTCTATCGCTTTGATTTTTTCCGGTACATTAGGCTGATAAACATAAGCGTAGCCGCCCTTATTGCCTGTTTTTAGGAACGAGAGGCCAGCACCGGTCTCAAAATTTATTAGCGATAGTGCCGTTTTGACTTCATCCTCCGTTGGGCCCGGCTGCGCGGCATCGTTTAACGTTAAACTTATTCCGATTGTCAGCTTAACCTGATGATTCCCGTTAGCAAACAGATAAGCCTGAGTCATATCCGGGTTATCCGTCCAGATTTGTGCGGAGCTAACCCCTTTTACATTATTCCAGGACATAATTTTGCCTCGCTATTATATCACTAATGATTAACTTACGCTGTCAAGACGTAGCTCATTACCATTTGCATTAATATAAGTGACAGCACTATTACCAAATTGATCATAAATTCTAATACTAAAAGGTGTTTTTCCTGACTGCTCATCATGTAGATGTTCGACATCAGTATCAGCTGTAATAAAGCTTATCTGATTTACGTCCTGGTGAATGGTGATTTGAGCATCATAGACAGGCATATTGCTAGCAGCCATGATTTTTATCTTGACGGGGTAGGTTATTTTACCGCATTTTATAGCGGGATAGTAGGCATTATAAAGATAATTCCACATCACGCCGCCTCCTGACTCATCGATTAATGTGGAGAAGGGTCTAAGATCGTCATCAACTGATACATCAGGATTGGGTTCCTGACTACCATCAAAACTGAAGATATTGAAATAGCTATGGTCTATATAGAGCCAATAGCGTCTGAATGCATCATCCTCATGGGTATAATTGCCGCTATTTAAATGAACGATGTCAGAAGAATCAACCTTCAGATAAGTCACTTTCAGAGCAATACGGTTTTGATTGCTTGGACCATATAGCATGGAAGGGTAGCATGATACGCTGACATAGGTTTTAGTATAATAATTTCCCTTTGCTGAGGTCTCTTTTACCACTTCCGTTGTGTCACCCTTCGCATCGGTATAGGGGTAAACCAACTTCAGCGCCACGGATTCAGCATGGGTTTCCGCGTTGATACTGAAAGGGCTGGTCACATAGTAGGTAAAGATAAAATCATAGACACCATCGCCTGTATTGCTTGTATCATCACTGGGACCAGTGGAGACATGGTAGGGGTCATACACCGCAGTATAGATCCCTTCTTCCACCACGCTAAGGTATTTTAGCGGCCCGCTGTCCTGGTTATTGATAAGCGACAGCGCACTTTTGACTTCATCTTCGGTGGGACCTTCTGTGGTCCCGCTGTTCAACGTAAAGGAGATGCCAACGTTCAGCTTCAGCTGGTGGTTATCGTTGACAAACAGATGCCCCTGCGTTGAGTCGTTATAGTCCGTCCAGATTTTGATATTTTTAATATCGGAAACATTATCCCATGACATAGTTAATACCCCATATTGATAGCATTCAGTGAGGAAAAAATGTTTTCTCAGCTACAGCATGGAGGAGGCAGAGCGATTAGAAAATGCACTATAAATAGTCAGCGATGCCAGGCGGGAGGGGATGCAGGAGTTTCAGACATAAAAAAACCAACCTAAGCGGTTGGTTTTTTCTGGGATTATTTGGTCGGCACGAGAGGATTTGAACCTCCGACCCCCGACACCCCATGACGGTGCGCTACCAGGCTGCGCTACGTGCCGATCTGTGGCGCTAATAGTACCCTTTTCACCATCGATTGCAAGAGGCAACCCGCTGACTGATTTATAATTAATCAATCAGTTAGCGATAAAGCGCTTTTCATCCGTCAGCACCTGCAACAGCAGGCTGAGCTGCGGCTTCTGATCGCCGATCTTCTCACCCTTCAGGTTGTAGGTCTGATAGGTGCCGTTGTGCTTCAGCACCAGGGTCATCTCCGGCGTGGTCACCGCCAGCGTATTGTTATCTGCAGCAGTAACCCAGTTATGGCGGCGCGCGGCGTTAAATAGATCCTGACCCTGAGAGTACTCATTCGCCGGGGTACTGACGTGCAGCAGGCGCTGCATCAGGGTGGTCATCACATCTTTATGGTCGGTTAGTTTGCTGATGCGCTGGGCTGGCGTGCCCGGCCAGTGGATCACCAGCGGCACATGCAGATCGCCTCGCGACCAGCCCTCGTCCATGTCACTGCGCTCAGCGGCGACGCCGTGGCCCGCCGTAATGATAACCACCGTTTTATCCAGCTTGCCCGCGTCGCGCAGGGCGGTCAGCACGCGCTCAATCTGGGCATCAACGTTACCAGCAGCCCGCACATAGCGACGTTCAAAGTCCTGCTGGTCAGCGTCCAGCGACGTGCCGTTCAGCGCCACCCATGAGAACCAGCGGTTATCCTCCTGCGCGTAGCGGTCCAGCCAGTTGATCCACTGGTCGGCGGTCTGCTTATCGGACTGTGCCTTCGCCGCAGGCAGCGAGAAGTCAGAGAGCAGCGCCTGGCGATAGAGCGAACTGCTAAAGCCGTCCGAGGAGAAGAGACCCAGCTGGTAACCCTGCTGATTAAGCGCGGTCACCAGCGCCGCCGGAATACGTGCCGACAGCACGCCGTCCATATAGGAGGGCGAGATGCCGTAGAACAGGCCGAAGAGGCCGTTGTCGGTATCGTTACCGGCGCTCATATGCTGGGTGAAAGTGATGTTCTCTGCGGCAAAGCCTGCCAGCGACGGCATCTCTTTCTCGTAGCGCGAATAGTTCAATGCGTCGACGGTGATCAGCAGCACGTTCTGGCCCGGCCCCATATCACGATAGCGTAGATCGCTCAGCGGATACTGCACCGACACCGCCTCCGGATTACCCTGCTCAACCAGTCGACGCTGATACTCCTGGGCATCCAGCAGGCCATGCTTCTCCAGGAACCGGCGCGCGGTCATGGGGTAGGAGAGCGGCAGGTTAGCGCGCTGCATGGTGATCGGCCGATAGAAGTTGGCATCGGCCCAGATATAGGTCAGGTGCGACGCGATAAAGGCGGTAAAGAACAGGGCGGCCACCGGTTTGGCGTAGCGGCGACGGCGCGTCAGGCTGCGCAGCTTCTGCCAGCTCCAGTTGGCAAACAGCAGCTCCACCAGCAGGATCACCGGCACGCTGATAAACATCAGCTGCCAGTCGCGGGCCATCTCATTTTGGTCCGGATTGATCACCAGCTCCCAGACGATGGGGTTTAGGTGCAGGTGGAAACGGGTAAAGACTTCGCTATCGATTAGCAGCAGCGTCATGCCAATGGTAGCCAGCACGGCGGAGATCGCCCGCATTAGCCGCTGCGACATCACTACAAAGGTCAGCGGAAAGAGGATCAGCAGATAGGTGGCAAACACCAGAAAGCTGAAGTGGCCGAGGACGCTCAGCCAGGAGTAGATCCTGCCGCCAAGCGTGGTCGGCCAGTCGGCGACAAACAGGTAACGGCTGCCAAGTACCATGGCCAACAGAATGTTGAACAGGGCAAACCAGTGCCCCCAGCTAACCATCTGGGAGACTTTCTCTCGGTAGCGTTGACGATGAGTCACCATAAAATGCCGTCGTTGTCCTTAATGCGCTTTATCGTCAGCCACGGAGGACTGCAACGCCTGGGCGAAGGATTTCGCAATAGCCTGGCGCTGAGCCGGGGCAACGCTGGTGTTGATCAGGTTGGTGACCATGTTTCCCAGCACCATCAGGGAGAGATCGGTCGGAACCTTGTGTTTTTCCAGCACGTTTGCCAGCTCGCTCAGCAGTTGTTCAACGTGTTCATCACTATAACGGGAAATCTGTGGCATAAAATCAGAATCAGTCTCTTTATGAAAGGGCAACATATTACCGTAGCAACAGCTTTTTTTCTGCTTTTTTATCTCTGGTTTGATCTCTGGTTGCGCTGTTACCTCTGCGGTGGTTGAATACCGCCGGTCTAACAGGAGAGTTTATCATGAGTCTGGATATCAACCAGATTGCCCTGCACCAGCTTATCAAGCGTGATGAGCAAACCCTTGAGCTGGTGCTGCGCGATTCATTACTGGAGCCGACGGCCACCGTTGTAGAGATGATGGCCGAGCTGCACCGGGTCTACAGTGCAAAAAATAAAGCCTACGGTCTGTTTAACGAAGAGAGCGAGCTGGCAGACGCGCTGCGCCAGCAGCGCCAAGGCAACGAAGATTTTCTCGCCTTCAGCCGGGCGGCGACCGGACGCCTGCGCGACGAGCTGGCGAAATACCCCTTTGCCGACGGCGGTATTGTGCTGTTCTGTCACTACCGCTACCTGGCGGTGGAGTATCTGCTGGTCGCGGTGCTGAACAATCTCAGCAGCATGCGCGTCAACGAGCAGCTCGATATTAGCTCCACCCACTATCTCGACATCAACCATGCCGATATCGTGGCGCGGATCGATCTCACCGAGTGGGAGACCAATCCGGAGTCAACTCGCTATCTGACCTTCCTTAAGGGAAGGGTAGGGCGCAAGGTCGCCGACTTCTTTATGGATTTCCTCGGCGCCAGCGAAGGATTGAATGCCAAAGCGCAGAACCGCGGCCTGTTGCAGGCGGTGGATGACTTTACCGCCGAGGCACAGCTGGACAAAGCCGAGCGCCAGAGCGTGCGTCAGCAGGTCTACAGCTACTGCAATGAGCAGCTACAGTCCGGGGAGGAGATCGAGCTGGCGTCGCTGTCGAAAGAGCTGGGGGGCGTCAGCGAGGTCAGCTTCCAGGCGTTTACTGCGGATAAAGGCTACGAGCTGGAAGAGAGCTTCCCGGCGGATCGCAGCACGCTGCGTCAGCTGACCAAGTATGCCGGCAGCGGCGGCGGGTTAACCATCAGCTTTGATGCGATGCTGCTCGGCGAGCGTATTTTTTGGGATCCAGCCACTGACACCCTGACCATCAAGGGCACGCCACCCAACCTGCGTGACCAGCTGCAGCGCAGAACGTCTGGTAAATAATGATGGAGCCGTAGGCCGGGCAAGGCAAAGCCGCCGCCCGGCGTCATGGGTAACGCCTGATGGCGCTGCGCTTATCAGGCCTACTGGACCGTGCCAGACCGCCATAATAAAAAACCCCGCCGAAGCGGGGTTTTTTTCAACACGTCAGCGATTAAGCGCGAACGAAGTCGATGTGAGCCAGTTTAGGTTTGTACGGGTGACGCTGTACAGCCTGAACTTTAACTTTTACTTCGGTACCGTCAACAACCAGGGTCAGAACTTCGCCGTAAAAACCTTCTTTGGCCTGCATGTTCATGACTTTGTCGTGATCCAGTTCGATAGCGATCGGGGCTTCAGTGCCACCGTAAACGATCGCCGGGAACTTGTTCGCGGTACGCAGGCGGCGGCTCGCACCCTTACCCTGCTCTTTACGTGCTTGTGCTTCGATAGTGAACATATCAATTTCTCTTCTATAATTCCTGCTACAGGCGACCCAGCAGCAGGCAGATTTCTGGCTTTACGGATGTAAAGCGGGCGATATAGTAGCCCTGAATCGCTTTTTCTTCAACGAAAAGTACGCTAGCCACGTAATTCGTTTGCCCGGCGGAAGCGGCCCTCATAATCAAATACCTTCTCTCGCACCTGCCAGTACTGGCCCTTCAGGCGCGCCACGACAAAATCGGGATGGCGCAGCAGCGCCTGCTGGGCCACGATATCGGCGGCCACGATCCAGCGCAGCGGCACGCCGGGCGTGCGGGTGTGTGGGCGGATAAACAGCTGCTCAAAGGCGGTGCGCTGGGCAGGAGTATGCAGGCGAAAGCGCTCGCTGACGTCGGCCCCGTCCTCGTCGTAGTAGGTGATCTTCAGCCACTCGCCTTTATCGTCCGCGCCGTGCTGCAGATCCATGCCGCCGCAGCGCAGCACCAGAGCATCCTTCAGCTTCAGGGCTGCCTTCAGCATATCGTCCGGATCCACCAGCACCGTGTTGCACTCCCGGCAGCGGCGGGCGGCAATATCGTTTTCAGCATTGCACTGGGGGCAGTTTTTAAAGCGGAAGCGGTAGCCGCACTGCTCCCGGTGGCCCTCGTCATCCTCAAAAAAGCCCTGGCAGCGGCGGCCAAAGTGCTCGATTAGCGTACCGTCGGTGGCCATTTTGCCCCAGAAGGTGTTAGCAAAGCCGCAGTCGGGGCAGAAGACCTGCACCGGCACGTTGTCACTTTTCCCCTTGGGTTCCCCGACCTCCGGGGCATAGAGATCGTGCGGGTTACCGGCGTAGTCGAGGATCAGACAATCGGTTTTGCCTGGCGCCAGACGCAGGCCGCGACCAACAATCTGCTGATAGAGGCTGACAGACTCCGTCGGACGCAGAATAGCAATCAGATCGACGTGCGGCGCATCGAAGCCGGTGGTTAACACCGAGACGTTCACCAGATAGCGAAAACGCTTACATTTAAAGTCCTCAATCAGCGCATCGCGCTCGGGGCCCGGCGTCTCACCGGTGATCAGCGCCGCCTCGCCGGGGGGCAGCAGGCCGGTGACCTCTCGGGCATGCTCCACGGTGGCGGCAAAGATCATCACTCCCTGGCGATCGGCGGCAAACTCAACGATCTGGCTGACGATGTGTGGGGTAATACGCTGCTGCTTTTTCAGCTCACGGTTGAGATCCACCTCGCTGAACAGGCCGCTGCTCTGGGCCTGCAGCCGGCTGAAATCATACTGCACGATGGGCATATCCAGCCGCTCGGGGGGAGTCAGATAGCCGTGCTTGATCATATAGCGGAGCGGCAGCTCGTAGATGCAGTCGCGAAACAGCGCCTTCTCGTTGCCGCGCACCATGCCGTGGTAGTGGAACTGGTAGATCCACCCCTTGCCGAGGCGAAACGGCGTGGCGGTCAGCCCCAGCAGACGCAGGCGGGGGTTGACCTGTGAGAGGTGGGTGAGGATCTGCTGATACTGGCTCTCATTGTCATCGCTGATACGGTGGCACTCATCGACGATCAGCAGAGAGAACTCGCCCTGGAAGTGATCGAGGTTACGGGCCACCGACTGCACGCTGCCAAACACCACCTTGCCGTGGCTCTCTTTGCGCTTCAGCCCGGCGGCGTAGATATCCGCCTCCAGCCCCAGCGCCAGATACTTGGCATGGTTCTGCGCCACCAGCTCTTTGACATGGGCAAGGACCAGCACGCGGCCACGGGCCACGCGGGCCAGCTCGGCGATCACCAGGCTTTTGCCCGCGCCGGTAGGCAGAACGATGACTGCGGGCTCATGGCGATGGCGAAAGTGGGTGAGGGTGGCGTTTACCGCATCTCGTTGGTAGGGGCGTAGCGTAAAGGTCATTGTCTCTCGGCGTTCATTAGTCTGGTAATAGTATGCCACGATTTTTTCTCTTGAGCGCTGCTGCCAGGCCGTTATACTGAGCAATTCACAATTGCTTCTTTTTTTCGGACTTTTGTCCGACTCCGGCACTCTTTACAGGCAAATAAGACTTCATGCGACTTGATAAGTTTATCGCTCAGCAACTCGGCGTCAGCCGGGCTATTGCCGGGCGTGAAATCCGCGGCAGCCGCGTAACCGTGGATGGCGATATTGTTAGAAACGCCGCCTTCAAACTTCTGCCCGAGCACGAGGTAGAGTATGACGGCAATACCCTCGTGCAGCAGACCGGCCCGCGCTACTTTATGCTGCATAAGCCGCAGGGGTACGTCTGCTCCACTGACGATCCCGATCATCCGACGGTGCTCTACTTCCTTGACGAGCCGGTCGCGCATAAGCTGCACGCCGCCGGACGGCTGGATATCGACACGACCGGCCTGGTGCTGATGACCGACGACGGTCAGTGGTCACACCGCATCACCTCTCCGCGTCACCACTGTGAGAAGACCTACCTGGTGACGCTGGAGTCCCCGGTTAGCGACGATACCGCCGCGCAGTTTGCGAAAGGCGTTCAGCTGCATAACGAACCCGATCTGACCAAACCCGCCGTGCTGGAGGTGATTACCCCTACCGAGGTGCGTCTGACCATCAGCGAGGGGCGCTACCATCAGGTTAAGCGCATGTTTGCTGCGGTAGGTAACCATGTTGTGGGGCTGCACCGCGAGCGCATCGGGGCGATTGCTCTCGACGCTGATCTGGCCCCGGGCGAGTATCGTCCGTTAACCGAAGAAGAGATCGCCAGCGTTAGCTTAACGTCCCGCTAAATCCCAGGAGCCCGTAGTGACCACCAGGCAGCACTCTTCCCTGCGCATTGTCTTTATCCTTGGCCTGCTGGCCATGCTGATGCCGCTCTCGATCGATATGTATCTGCCCGCGCTGCCGGTGATTGCCCAGCAGTTTGGCGTTCCGGCCGGTAGCGCTCAGATGACCCTGAGCACCTATATTCTCGGCTTTGCGCTGGGTCAGCTGCTCTATGGTCCAATGGCGGACAGCCTTGGCCGCAAGCCGGTGATCCTCGGTGGCACGCTGATCTTCGCCGTCGCCGCGGGTGCCTGTGCACTGGCGCAGAGCATCGATCAGCTCATCACCCTGCGTTTCTTCCACGGCCTGGCAGCGGCGGCAGCAAGCGTGGTGATCAATGCCCTGATGCGTGATATCTATCCGAAAGAGGAGTTCTCGCGGATGATGTCGTTTGTCATGCTGGTGACCACCGTTGCGCCGCTGCTGGCCCCGATGATCGGTGGTGCGGTGCTGGTCTGGTTAAGCTGGCACGCCATCTTCTGGATCCTGGCCATCGCTGCGCTGCTGGCCTCGCTGATGATCTTTTTCTTTATCAACGAGACGCTGCCGGTCGAGCGACGCCAGCCGTTTCGCATTCGCACCACCCTCGGCAACTTTGCGACGCTGTTTCGCCACAAGCGCGTGCTGAGCTATATGCTTGCAAGCGGTTTCAGCTTCGCGGGCATGTTCTCGTTCTTAAGCGCCGGGCCCTTTGTTTACATTGAGCTGAACCATGTTCTGCCGCAAAACTTTGGCTACTATTTCGCGCTGAACATCGTCTTCCTGTTTATGATGACCATCATCAATGGCCGATTTGTGCGGCGGGTAGGGGCACTAAGGATGTTTCGCGCCGGGCTGTGGATCCAGTTCGTTATGGCGCTGTGGATGGTGCTGAGCGCCGCATTTGACGTGGGCTTCTGGGCACTGGTCGTGGGCGTTGCCGCCTTCGTTGGCTGCGTCTCGCTGGTGGCATCAAACGCGATGGCAGTGATCCTGGATGAGTTTCCACACATGGCGGGTACCGCTTCGTCGCTGGCGGGAACGTTCCGCTTTGGCATCGGTGCCATCGTGGGCGCGCTGCTCTCGCTGGCGACCTTTAACAGCGCCTGGCCGATGATCTGGTCTATCGCTTTCTGCGCAGCCAGTTCCATTCTCTTCTATCTCTACGCCAGCCGTCCTAAGCGCGGCTAGCGCCTCTCTTCAGGGGCAAAACTGCCCCTCCATTGATACACATCATCACAATCTATTGTTAGATTGCTCTCATTTGTTTTTTTTATGTAAAATCCATTTGTGTAAATGTCACACTCTTGTAGTTAAAAAGGTTGAGTTAGATCGCAGAAACGGGTACATATACCCCCAAAAGGTGAGGTAGGACACCATCCACCCACCCTAATAATGAGGCTGCTAACCTTGTAAATTCAAGGATGTAAGCGGTTACCGCGTCGTGACAGGCAGAAATGTCAATGATGTGTTAATATGGATGTAAATGAATTGTGAAGTGATTGCTTCGGGGAAGAACATGAATAGCTTAAATCTCTCTATTGTGCATCGGTTACCCCAAAGTTACCGCTGGCTGGCAGGCGCTGCCGGCTCGCAAGTTGAACCGATCCCCTCTAACGGCCAGAGCGGTGACAACTGCCTGGTGGCGTTAAAATTGCTGAGCCCGGATGGCGATAAAGCCTGGCCGGTGATGCACAAGCTTAGCCAGGCGCTGAACGATATCGAAGTCGACTGCTCCGTGTTGGAGTGTGAAGGTGAGCCGTGCCTGTTTGTGAATCGCCAGGATGAATTTGCTGCGACCTGCCGCCTGAAAAACTTTGGCGTGGCGATTGCCGAGCCGTTCGCCAGCACTACGCCGTTCTAACTACACTTTTCTAATCCTGGCTCAGTGCCAGCAGCTGGCGCGTATAGTCGTTCTGCGGATCGGCAAATACGCGCTGGCACTCTCCCTGCTCCACCACTTCACCCTGCCGCAGGATAATCACTTGGTGGCACAGCGAGCGTACTACTTGCAAATCGTGACTGATAAACAGATAGGCCAGCCGATGCTTCTCCTGTAAAGACTTCAGCAGGGCAAGGATCTGCGCCTGCACGGTGCGATCCAGCGACGACGTGGGCTCATCCAGCACGATCAGCTCCGGCTGTAAAATGAGCGCCCGGGCGATGGCAATCCGCTGGCGCTGGCCGCCGGAGAACTCTGCCGGGTAGCGGTGGCGGGTTTCAGGATCGAGACCCACCTCCTGCATCACTGCAATCACCTGCGCCTCGCGCACCTGCGGAGTCAGCGCGGGCTGATGCACGCGCAGCCCCTCCTCAATAATCTGCTGCACGTCGAGGCGGGGGTTGAGCGAGGAGTTGGGATCCTGAAATACCACCTGCATCCGGTGACGCACCGGCAGCATCTGCTTCCGCGCCCACTGATGCAGCGGCTGACCGGCAAATTTAATCGTCCCCTGCGAGGCGATCAGGCGCAGCAGCGCCAGCCCGGTGGTGCTTTTGCCTGAGCCGGACTCGCCCACCAGGCCCAGGGTTTCCCCTGCCCGCAGGGTAAAGCTCAGATCCTTGACCACTGGCTTCTGGCCGACGACGCGCTTAAAAATTCCTTTACGCAGCGGGAAGGCGACCCCGAGGCGATCCACCTCCAGCAGCGGCGCGGCATCAGGCGGCAGCGGAACCGGCGCGCCCGCCGGCTCGCTATTCAGCAGGCGCTGGGTATAGGTGTGCTGCGGGGCGCGAAACAGCGCTGCCGCCCGGTTCTGCTCAACGCAGCGGCCGTTATGCATCACCGCCACGCTGTCAGCCAGCCTGCGCACAATATTGAGGTTATGGGTGATAAACAGCAGGCCCATGTTTAGCTCGTCACGCAGCTCGCGCAGCAGCTGTAAAATTTGCGCCTGCACCGCCACGTCCAGCGCGGTGGTGGGCTCATCGGCGATAAGCAGCTCTGGGCGGGTCAGCAGCGCCATGGCAATCATTACCCGCTGGCGCTCGCCGCCGGAGAGCTGGTGGGGGAAATCCCCCAGCCGCGCACGGGCGTTACGAATGCCGACCCGATCGAGACAGGTGAGGATCTCAGCGCGCGCCGCCTCCCGCCGCATACCGCGATGCAGGGAGAGGACTTCATAGAGCTGCTTCTCCAGGTTATGCAGCGGGTTAAGCGATACCATCGGCTCCTGGAAAATCATGGCGATCTTATTCCCGCGCACGCCGCGCAGGGTCTGCTCGCTGGCATGGAGCAGCGATTCGCCATGAAAGCGGATATCGCCGCTGGGGTAGACCACAGGCGGGGAGGGGAGCAGGCGCAGGATCGACAGGGCGCTAACGCTTTTGCCGGAGCCGGACTCGCCGACCAGCGCCAGGGTCTCCCCGGCCTCGACCTGCAGCGACAGATCGCTGACCACGGTGCGCAGCTGGTCCTGATGACGGAAGGCGACAGAAAGCGAATCAATGGTAAGGAGGGGAGTCATATCAGAGCGCCTTGTTGGGATCAAACGCGTCGCGCACCGCTTCGCCAATAAAGATCAGTAGCGACAGCAGCACCGCCACCGACAGGAAGGCGGCAATACCCAGCCACGGCGCCTGCAAATTATTTTTACCCTGTAAGAGCAGCTCCCCGAGCGAAGGCGAACCCAGCGGCAGGCCAAAGCCGAGAAAGTCGAGCGAGGTCAGGGTCGTGATAGAGCCGCAGAGGATAAAAGGCAGGAAGGTGAGGGTAGCAACCATGGCATTCGGTAGCATATGCCGGAAAATGATGCCGCGATCGCCCACCCCTAGCGCCTGCGCCGCGCGGATATAGTCAAAGTTGCGGGTGCGCAGGAATTCCGCCCGCACCACACCCACCAGACTCATCCAGCCGAAGATCACCGTGATCGCCAGCAGCCACCAGAAATTTGGTTGGATCACGCTGGAGAGCAGGATGATCAGAAACAGCGTCGGCATTCCCGACCAGACCTCAATAAAACGTTGGCCCCAGAGGTCGATTTTACCCCCGTAGTAGCCCTGTAGCGCCCCGGCCAGCACGCCAACCACGCTGGAGCAGAGGGTCAGCATCAGGCCAAACAGCACCGAGATCCGCGTTCCGTAGAGGATACGCGCCAGTACGTCGCTGCCGTTGGCATCGGTTCCTAGCCAGTTCTGCGCCGAAGGAGGGGAGGGGAAAGGCGTGTCGGTAGCAAAGTTAATACTGGTGGATCCAAAGCGGATCGGAGCCCATAGCGCCCAGCCGTGAGTCGCAATCTGCTGTTGCAGCCACGGATCCTGATAATCGGCCGGGGTGGCAAACTCGCCGCCAAACGCGGTCTCACTGTAATCCCTGAGCACTGGCGCATACCAACGGTCCTGATAGTGCACCAGCAGCGGCTTATCGTTAGCGATCAGCTCTGAGCCAAGGCTGAGGATAAAAATCACCGCGAAGATCCACAGCGACCAGTAGCCGCGGCGGTTATGGCGAAAGCGCGCCCAGCGGGCCTGGTTGACGTGGCTTAATCGACGCATCAGCGACCCTCAAAATCGATACGCGGATCAACCAGCGTGTAGCTAATATCGCTCAGGATATTCAGCAGCAGGCCAATCAGCGTGAAAATATAGAGCGTACCAAACATCACCGGATAGTCTCGCGACACGGTGGCCTCATAGCCCAGCAGGCCCAGACCGTTGAGGGAGAACATCACCTCGATCAGCAGCGAGCCGGTAAAAAACATGCTGATAAAGGTGGCCGGGAAACCGGCGATCACCAGCAGCATAGCGTTACGGAAGACGTGGTTATGCAGAATTGCCCGCTCGCTCACCCCCTTTGCCCTGGCGGTCACCACGTACTGCTTGCGGATCTCATCGAGAAAGGAATTTTTAGTCAGCATGGTCAGCGCCGCGAAGCCGCCAATCACCGTCGCCAGCACCGGCAGGATAATATGCCACAGGTAGTCGGTAATTTTTTGATACCAGGGCAGGGCATCAAAGTTGGGCGACACCAGCCCGCGCAGGGGGAAGAGATCGTAGTAGCTGCCGCCAGCGAACAGCACAATCAGCAGGATAGCGAACAGAAAGGCGGGAATAGCGTAGCCGATGATAATAAACGCGCTGCTCCAGATATCGAAGCGGCTGCCGTTGTAGACCGCTTTGCGGATCCCCAGCGGGATCGACACCAGATAGATAATCAGCGTTCCCCACAGCCCGAGAGTAATCGAGACCGGCATGCTGTCTTTGATCAGCTGTAGCACTGAGGCACTGCGAAACAGGCTGTCGCCAAAGTCAAAGCGTATGTAGTTCCACAGCATGGTGAAGTAGCGTTCGTACAGCGGCTTATCAAAGCCGTAGCGTTTGGTGATCTCGTCGATCACCTCCGGATCCAGCCCGCGTGCGCCGCGATACTGGCCTTCGCCCACGTTACCGACCCCGGTGCGGGCGTGGGTAGCGCCCATGCCTTCACCGCCGCCGCCCGGCATTCCGCCCTGTTGTCCGAACTCAATGGCGGCAATCGCCTGGTCCACCGGCCCGCCGGGCGCGATCTGCACAATAAAAAAGTTGATGGTGATGATCGCCAACAGGGTAGGGATCACCAGCAGCAGGCGGCGGATAAGATAGGCACCCATCGTCTTGTGTACTCCTTAGCGCCTGTCGGCAGGCAGTTTTGCCGCTTTATTTACGTCGTACCACCAGGTATCAAACCCGAGGGAGTAGATCGGCCGCACCTCGGGCATAGAGAACTTATCCCAGTATGCAAGGCGATCGGCCGCCATAAACCACATCGGCAGCATGTAGTAGTTCCAGGTCAGCACGCGATCCAGCGCGCGCCCGAGGGGAACAAGCTTCTCTTTATTCCCCTGGTTGGCAACGATCTGCCCCAGCAGGGCATCGATCGCCGGGCTGCTAACGCCTGGCGTATTATAGCTGGAGTCAAGGTACTGCGACCCCCAGGAGATTTGCAGGTCGGTACCGGGCCACGGCGTTGCGCGCACGGTGCGCGGCATCATATCAAAGTCGCGGCTGCGCAGGCGGTTGGTAAGCTGGGAGTTATCTACCTGACGAACGTTCATGACGATCCCAAGACGCTGTAAACTGTGCTGAAACGGCATCACCCACAGATTGTTAGCCCCGGCGGGCAGCAGCAGTTCAAAGCTAAAGGGCCTGCCGGTTTTAGCGTTGACTCGCTTCTGATTTTTTAGCACCCAGCCTGCGTCATCCAGCAGCTTGCTGGCCTTCAGCAGGTTAGCGCGGTCGAAGCCATTACCTTTTGATACGGGCGGCTGATAGATCTGAGTAAATACCTCCGGCGGCAGGTCGGCCTTCATCGGGGCGAGCAGCATGAGCTCTGCCGCATCCGGATAACCGCGCGCGGCGTACTCGGTATTCTGGAAATAGCTGTTGGTGCGGCTGTAAGCGTTATAGAACAGCGCCTTGTTCATCCACTCAAAGTCAAAGGCGAGGGTGAGCGCCTCCCGGACGCGGCGGTCGCTAAACAGCGGGCGCTGGTTATTAAACGCCAGCCAGCGCGTATCCTGTGCCGATTCGTTTTTCAGCTCTCGTTTAACAATCTGGTGATTGCTAAAGTTTTTGCCGCTGTAGCGGGTAGCCCAGTTTTTGGCATCGCCCTCGGTACGCATGTCAAATGCGCCAGCTTTAAAGGCTTCAAAGGCGACGTTATCATCGAGATAGTAGTCGTAGCGGATCGAATCGAAATTCCAGCGGCCGCGGTTAACCGGCAGATTAGCGCCCCAGTAATCTTTTACCCGGCTGTAAACGATATACTGGCCCATACGCCACTGGGTGATGCGATACGGCCCACTGCCCAGAGGGGGGGTAGCAAGCGGATCGCTGAGCTTGTGATCTTTCCAGAACTTCTCCGGCATGACCGGCAGGGTAAGCAGGCTGAGCATATCCTCTTTGCCCGGCTTCGCAAGCTTGATGCGCACCGTGAGCGGGGCGATGGCTTCCATCGTCGTGCCCTTGTAGATCAGGCGAAACTGCGGCACCCCTTCAGTCATAAATTTATGGAAAGTAAAGACGACGTCGCGGGCGGTGATGGGTGAGCCGTCGTGAAAGGTAGCGCGGGGATTGAGCGCGATCTCCATCCACGAATAGTCATCGGCATAGCGTGCTACCTCGGCAATCAGCGGATAATAGCTGCCGGGTTCATCGTCGGAGGTGGTGTAAAGCGAGTCATAGAGAGACTCGGTGCGCACGCCGGCATTGCCGCGCAGGGCAAAACGGTTGAAGTTATCGAACGTGCCAATCACCGACAGCGTTACGTTGCCGCCTTTAGGGGCCGCCGGGTTCACATAGTCAAAATGGGTAAAGTCGATAGCGTATTTCGGTTCGCCAATTACGGCGAAGGCGTAGTTCTCTTTAATAGCCTGTGCCTGGCAGGTAAAACAGATCAGGGCCAACAGCAGAGCAGAGAGGCGCGCAAACGTCATCAGGCAGTGTCCTTTTACCGAGCGCTGAGGTTCAGTGAATGATAAGTGACCTTGAGGATATTGTGAATATTATTCACGTGCTATTACACTGGGTAGAATTTGCCTGGCAACAGAGCAAAAAAAAGCGCTGCCGTAGCAACGCTTTCTTTTATTATGTTTTCGCGATACCGGCCAAGGGAAAACCGATCCCGCAAAGTTTGCCGCGGACTCACTAGCTGCGAGCTAAAACACGGCGCGCTTCATTGTAGCGCTTCTTCCAGTATGGCTCGTCCATGTTGGAGATCATCACACCGCTGCTGGTGGACGCATGAACAAACTGGTTGTTACCAATATAGATGCCAACGTGGCGTCCGGTAGAGCCCGCGCGGAAGAGAACCAGGTCGCCGGTACGCAGGCTAGTGCGCGATACCGATTTACCCATCTCCTGCTGTTCGTAGGTTGAACGCGGAAGCTCTAAGCCAAACTGTTCACGGAAGGTGCGCTGTACGAAACCAGAGCAGTCAATACCACGCTTGGTATCACCGCCAAGACGGTAACGCACGCCTTTCCAGCTGGCGTATTGATCCATAATTCGCGATTTAACGTCGAGATTACGAACCATACTTTCAAATTCATCCTGAGAGGCTTGCAGTGAAGAGGCATCTTCCATGCCCACAACATGCGTCTCAGGGTGCATATTCTTTGCGGTATTTGTCGAACAAGCTGAAAGCAGTGCCGCTACTGCAATCGCGGGGATAGCCCGCCAGAGATATCTCAGAAACGGTTGAGATTTGACCATGTTGCTTATTTTCCCTTGAAGTCCTTAACGATAAATAATCGTTATAAAATGCCAAACGTGACGAGACTAATTACTTGCGCACTGAGAGACAATTCCTCTTGGTCAAATCTGTGGAGAAACGCACAAATTAATTTACAGCGGGAATATTTATCTCTGTAAGGCGAAACGTCATCGAGATTACCCGATCGTATCCCCCATTGCGAGTAGTTTTATAGGATTTTTTATAAGAAATTATGATAGACAAAGTGAAAAAAATGATTTGGGTGAAAAGTGTTCAATTTCGCTTAAAAACCATTCAACTTACTAATTTGTAAACAAAATTAAATGACAGTTTGATGACAAACTGCGGCGAGAAGTAAAAATTTGTGTCAGGGATCCTAATGAATCCCTGATGTCTGGTGTTAATAATAATTTTTTAAATGTTATTAAATTGTATGTTTTTATTAGGCAGATAATGGTTAAAGCGTGAAATGACTTTGTCACTTAACGGTGTAAGCAGGATCCACGGCAGGCCAATAAGCACCGCAGAAAGGGAGCCAACGGCGATATCGCTAAACCAGTGCGCGCCAATCATTACCCGTGGAAAAGCAAAGACCACAAAAATAATCAGGGCAACGATGAAGGTTTTGAGGCCAAAATAGCGCCACATAAATGTCGAAAAAATAAGCAGCATCATGCCGTGATCGCCCGGGAAGCTGTCTTTAGAGGCATCTTTAGTCGAGAAGTTTAACAGCTCGCTCACGCGCCAGATATCGCTGAAATAGAGGGTAGGGCTGGCGCGTTTAACCGGATAGAGGTGCTGCGCCAGCTGATTCACGATCGGCGCCGCCAGCAGCATCGTCAGGCCGATAGCCACAATACGTTGACGGCCCACGCTGTCGGCTTTTAGCCAGAACGCGAGCATGACGCAGCCCATGGCCAGCAGCGAGCAGGCGTCAAACGCCCGGTTATTGGTGATGGCTACCAGCCACAGGAAGGCGCGGCTCTCCACCAGCAGATGATTGAAAAAATGAAAAATCGCAGAGTCCAGCGTAAACCACGCGCCATGATTAGCGGGCAGATACCAGGATAAGAACAGGGCCAGCCCGGCAATGTTAAGCAGTACTATAAGCGGTAGTCGATTTTTCATTATTCCATCACGGCAGAGTCTAAAGCCGCAACGTTAATCGCTATCCGCTAAACGAAGCTTCAACAGAGCGGACTGAAGCGCATTCCAGTCCACATTACCCTCTGCAATCAGCTCAATGCGGCTGTCCGGCGGCGCAACGCTTTGCGTCTCGATATGAAAATCGTCCCCCTGGCGATTGATACGCACCAGACCTTCGGCAATGCGCATCACACCCTTAACCCGTCCAACCGGGGCCAGGCGCGCCCACTCCAGAATGCCCACGGTATCAAACTGCGTTTCGGCATCAAAAATCCAGCCGCAGGCCTGATGGCCCTGACCGCTGTTCAGGCTCCGCCGCCAGCGCTGGTGGGCAGGCAGGTTCAGCGCCGCCAGACCCTTTTTCTCTCCGTGGCTATGATTGTGCTCGGCGCTGGAGGGCAACTCGCGGCGATTGCGGCGTGGCGTATCCAGTAGCGCAGGGTCGATCTCGCCTTGAGTGGCGGTAAGCAGCTGGCGGTCGCCGCCGAACTGCTGCCACCACTGGGCCAGCGCCGCTTCGCTTTCAGGGGTCGCACGATCGCTTTTATTCGCCACGATGATATCTGCCGCTGCCAGCTGATCGCGGAAGTTCTCATTGCTGACCGCTTTTTCATTCAGCAGCTGGCGCGGATCAAGCAGGCAGAGGGTGGCCCGAAGGTCGATCCACGGCTCGTAGACTTCAGCCGTCAGAATATCAAGGATCTGCTTCGGATGGCCGAGGCCGGTGGGCTCAATCAGCAGGCGATCGGGTTTACCCTGGCGCAGCAGGGTATTCAGCCCCACCTGCATTGGCAGACCGTTGACGCAGCACATGCAGCCGCCGGGGATCTCTTTGAGCAGTGCGCCGCTCTCCGCCATCAGCGCGCCGTCAATACCGACTTCACCAAATTCATTGACCAGCACGGCCCACTTCTCTCCCTCTGGCTTATTCGCCAGAAGATGCAATATAGAGGTGGTTTTGCCGGTGCCCAGGAAGCCGGTAATTAAATTGGTCTTAGTCACATTCACTCCAGAAATAGTCCCGCCCGATAAAGGGCGTCAAAACGATCTCATCATCCTGGCGAAAAAAGAGTGAAAAGAGAAGGGTGAACGCGGACGGCAGCATTTTCCGTCCGCGGTAAACGCAGGAAAGGTTAACTCTGTAGCGTGGAGATCACCGCCTGATGCGCGCCCTGGGTGGCGATGCGCTGCCAGGCGGCTTCAATGCCGGAGACAAAAGCCGGGTTTTGCGCCAGGTCGCTGCCGAAGATTTCGCTGAGAGAGAGCAGGGCGACAACGCGCTCGCGCTCGCTGCTCTGGGCGACTTTCTCCCGGAAGGTGGCCGCCAGCGGATCGCGCACGTCTATAGCGTTGCCTGCATCATCAACGCCGCTGACGTAGCGCATCCAGCCTGCGACGCCCAGGGCCAGCAGCGGCCAGGGCGTTCCACGCGTCAGATGGAGGCGAATACTCTCCAGCATGCGCTGGGGGAGCTTCTGGCTGCCGTCCATCGCAATCTGCCAGGTGCGATGCTGTAGCGCCGGGTTGGCAAAGCGCGCCAGCAGGCTCTCGGCATAGTCAGTGAGATCGACCCCGGAAATGCGCAGCGTGGGTGCCTGCTCATCCAGCATCAGACGGCGGGCGGCGTCGCGGAAGTGCGCGTCGGCCATACAGTCATTGATGTGGGCAAAGCCTGCCAGGTAGCCGAGATAGGCTAAAAAGGAGTGGCTGCCGTTGAGCATCCGCAGCTTCATCTGCTCCCAGGGCAGGACGTCGTCAACCATCTGCACGCCTGCGGCTTCCCACTCTGGACGTCCGGCGACGAAGTTATCTTCAATGACCCACTGGATAAACGGCTCACAGCTAATAGCACAGGGATCCGCTACTCCCAGCACCTCGGCAATCTCGGCCAACGAGGCGTCGGTGGCCGCGGGCACAATGCGATCGACCATCGTGCCCGGGAAGCTCACCTGCTCGCCAATCCACTCAGCCAGCTCGGCGGAGCGCTGCTGCGCCATCCCCAACACGGCGTTTTTGACCACGTGGCCGTTGTCGGGAATGTTGTCGCAGGAGAGAACGCTAAAAGGCGGCAGACCACGCTCGCGGCGGCGGGAGAGGGCTTCAACCAGAATGCCCGGCGCGGAGTGCGGTACCTGTGGGTTTTGCAGATCGTGAATGATGCGTTCGTTGCGGGTATCCAGTTTGCCGGTAGCCGGATCGATGCAGTAGCCTTTCTCGGTGATGGTCAGGGAGACAATGGCGACCTGCGGCTCGCAAAATTTCTCAATAATGGCTGCCAGCGAATCGAGTTTAGCGTTAAGACACTCTTTTACCGCACCAACGATAATGGCCTGGTTGCCCTCTGCGCCTTTCTCCAGCACGGTAAACAGATGATCCTGCTCCCGGAGCTGCGTCATTAAGGTGTCGCCGCTAAACAGGCTGATCTCGCAGATGCCCCAGTCGCCGCCCCGGGCGTTTAGCACCCGATCGGTTAGCAGCGCCTGGTGGGCGCGATGAAACGCGCCAAATCCGAAGTGGACAATGCGCGAGCGCAGCGCCTGTCGATCGTACTCTGGCCGTTGAACGCTGTCCGCGAGGGCAACAGAGGCAATATTTTTCATGACCAATACACCTGATTAACTAATAATTAACAAAGTGCAGTGTAAAGTTATATGACAGCAAATTAAATTGGTGTGCCTCAAATATCTGCGGAACGTGAGCTGGATCAATCAAAGCAGGGGCACCAATTGACCATGCCAGGGAAGCATGTATGGTAGTCGTCATCTGTATGCGTAATATTGGTATAACAACTTTATTTGAGGGTTAGGCGATGGAACACACCTGGCGTTGGTACGGTCCGAACGATCCGGTTTCTCTTGATGATGTGCGTCAGGCAGGCGCAACGGGCGTAGTCACTGCGCTGCACCATATTCCCAACGGTCAGGTCTGGCCGGTGGAAGAGATCAAACAGCGCCAGGCGCTGCTGGCCGAAAAAGGGTTAACCTGGTCGGTGGTTGAGAGCATCCCGGTACATGAAGAGATCAAAACCCACAGCGGTCAGGTTGATACCTGGATTGCCAACTATCAGCAGAGCATCCGTAACCTTGCCGCCTGCGGTATCGATACCGTCTGCTACAACTTTATGCCGATCCTCGACTGGACGCGTACCGATCTGGAGTATGAGCTGCCGGACGGCTCCAAAGCGCTGCGTTTCGACCAGATCGCCTTTGCCGCTTTTGAGCTGCACGTCCTGAAGCGCAACGGCGCAGAAGCGGACTACAGTGAAGAGGAGCAGCGCCAGGCCAAAGCCTGGTTCGACAACGCCAGCGAGGCGGAGATCGACAAGCTAACCCGCAATATCATTGCCGGCCTGCCGGGAGCGGAAGAGGGCTACACCCTGGATCAGTTCCGCGCTCGCCTGGCGGAGTATAACGGCATCGATAAAGCGCAGCTGCGGGAAAACATGGCCGTCTTTCTGCGGGCCATTGTTCCGGTGGCAGAAGAAGCTGGCGTGCGCCTGGCGGTACACCCGGACGATCCGCCGCGGCCGATCCTCGGTCTGCCGCGCATTGTCTCTACCATTGAAGATATGCAGTGGCTGAAAGAGACCGTGGACAGCATCAACAACGGCTTTACCATGTGCACTGGCTCCTACGGCGTGCGCGCCGATAACGATCTGGTAAAGATGGTGGAAACCTTCGGCGATCGCATTCACTTCACCCACCTGCGCTCTACCTGTCGGGAAGAGAATCCAAAAACCTTCCACGAGGCGGCGCATCTGCAGGGCGACGTGGATATGGTGTCGGTAGTGAAAGCGATTTTGACCGAAGAGCAGCGCCGCAAACAGGCGGGAGATCTGCGTCCGATCCCGTTCCGTCCGGATCATGGCCATCAGATGCTTGACGATCTGCGTAAGAAAACCAACCCGGGCTATTCGGCGATTGGTCGCCTGAAGGGAATGGCGGAAGTGCGCGGCGTAGAGCTGGCGTTGAAGCAGGTGATGTTCCGCGATTTATTATAAGTCTGACCTAGGCCGGGTAAGCGTAGCGCTACCCGGCTTTTATAATGCTTTTAATCCGCACGGCCCATGTAGCGGCTCTCTTCGATATGAATGCGGATCTTCTCGCCGGTGGTCAGGTATTCAGGTACCTGGATCACCAGACCGGTGCTCAGGGTCGCTGGCTTGGTGCGTGAGCTGGCCGATGCGCCTTTAATGCCCGGTGCGGTTTCCACAATCTCCAGATCTACCGTTTGCGGCAGCTCCAGCGCCAGCAGCTGACCATCCCACGTCAGAACCTGCATATCCGGCATACCGCCTTCTGGAATAAACTGCAGCTCTTCTTCAATCTGCTCTTTGGTGAAGATATACGGGGTGTAGTCCTCTTTATCCATAAAGACGTACTCGTTGCCGTCCACGTAGGAGAAGTCAACGAAGCGACGGGTCAAGGTCACGGTATCTACAATGTCATCGCCCTTGAAGCGCTCTTCTACTTTCATTCCGGTACGGACGTCGGCGAAGCGCATTTTATAGAGGGTGGCTGCGCCGCGGGCGCTAGGGGATTGAATATCGATATTTTTAACAATCAGCAGCTTGCCGTTGTAATTCAGTACCATACCTTTTTTAATTTCGTTCGCTCTTGCCATGATGGATCCTGTGCGGGAAAAGTGGGAAAAATATCGCGACAAAGTACTCGCGAGGGGCGCAGTTGGCAAGCCTCTTCGCCAGGTTTTGCATCTTGACTACAAAAAGTGTTAGCGTGCGGCAAAAGGTCGGCATTTGCTGCGCGATCGTTCGCTAAAAGAGAGCCGTTTATGGAGTGTCGCCCGGACTGCGGAGCGTGCTGTACCGCCCCGTCAATCAGTAGTCCTATTCCTGGGATGCCCAACGGCAAACCAGCCAACACGCGCTGCGTTCAGCTCTCAGCGGATAACCTCTGTAACATCTTTGGCTCGCCGCTGCGCCCGAAAGTCTGCTCGGGCCTGCAGCCGTCCCAGGAGATGTGCCTTACCAGCCGCGACGCGGCGATGACCTGGCTGCTTCAGCTCGAAGCGGCAACCGCGCCCTAAACGTCTTTAATCCGCGCCAGGCAGACGGCGGCAATCAGCACCATTACCAGCGCGAACCAGAATACGGCGTGGTAGTTCCAGAGCTCTGCCACCACCCCAGCCAGCGAACCGGCGATGATCCAGCCTACGCGCGTGGTATTGGTATAGAGCGTGGTGGCGGCCCCCGCCTGGCCCGGCATCAGATCCTGGAAGTAGAGCATGCCAATCCCCGCCAGAATGCCGATATAGATGGCGTTCAGCAGCTGTAAGGCCAGCAGCAGAGCAGGGGTATGCACCGTCAGCATCCCAATATAGAACAGCAGGCCGCCTGCCACCGCAATGCGCATCAGAAAACGTTTACCGAAGCGTTTTGCGTAATAGCCCGCAATCAGCATCGTTGGGATCTCCAGCCCGGCGGCGGTGCCCATCATCACCCCAGCAAGCTTCTCCGGCAAATGCAGCTCATCAATAATAAACAGCGGCATATTGATAATGTACAGGCTGTTGGTGCCCCACATCAGGGTGCAGATGGTGAACAGCAGCAGAGCATCGCGGCGATTGGTGCGCGGGGCTTCTACCACGCTACTGGCGAGGCACGGCTCTTTGCGCATGGCAGGCAGGAAAAGCCAGACCATCACGCCGCAGACAATAAAAGCGACCCCTGCGCTGAGGTACATGGCGGTAAAGCCAAACCCCATCGCCAGGGCGTAGGCCAGCGGTGGGCCGATGACCCATGCGAGTGACACCTGAGCGCGCAGTATTGAGCTGAACATCACCGCTTCCCGGCCGGTTTGGTCAGCGTGCTCGCGGGCGAGGGCGAACATCTGCGGGTTGGCGGTGGAGCCGAAGCTGCTTAGAAAGACCCCGATAAACAGCAGAATAAAGTAGTTGCGGTTCCAGGCAAACAGCACGCAGGCCAGCATGCCGAGCAGGCAGCAAAAGACGATCAGGTTTTTCCGGCTGCCTTTGCGGTCGGATCGCCCGGCCAGGAACTGGCTTACCAGAATGCCGATTACCGCGCTGCCGGTGAAGAAGAAGCCCACCATCGCCGGGCGAGCGTGAACCTCATTCGTTAAAAACAGGCTCAGGGTCGGGGTCTGTAACGCTCCGGCGATACCGGTTAAAAAGGCAACGATCAGGAATGCGGCAGAGGTGAAATCAACGGGTCTGTGGGCAGCGTCAGCAGGGGAAGTTTGCATCTTTTACTAGTGTTTTGGGTAGAGAGACGCGGAGTTTACGCCGCTGGAGCAAAAATAGACAGCCATCGAGCTGGATTTTGCCACAAAAAATCAAAACGCTATTTTGAAATAATTATCATTAAAGCTGACGCTGCTGAAACACAGCGTTAAAAGCAGTTCTGAGTTCAGCAGCATGTCGGCAGGCGTTAAAGAAATGTGCATTAGCTCTAAATTTTTGCACCTGGATTAAGAGTTTCCTTGATCCCTGAAGCGGTGTGAGCAAGACTTCGTGAAACGTTTCAGCGTTACCCGCGCGATTGTTGCCGCGTCGGTGACGCTCCATTTCACCAGTTAGCTGAAACGATTCAAGTTCAGCAGGAGTGGAGATTCATGTTCCAGTTATCCGTTCAGGACATCCATCCGGGCCAGCAGGCCGGTAATAAAGAAGAGGCGATTCGCCAGATCGCGGGCGCGCTGGTGCAGGCGGGCAACGTGGCTGACGGCTACGTGGCCGGCATGCTCGCCCGTGAGCAGCAGACGTCAACCTTCCTCGGCAACGGCATCGCTATTCCGCACGGTACCACCGATACCCGTGACCAGGTGCTGAAAACCGGCGTTCAGGTCTACCAGTTCCCGCAGGGTGTCCTGTGGGGTGAAGGGCAGGTGGCCTACGTTGCTATTGGCATCGCGGCCAGCTCAGACGAACATCTGGGCCTGCTGCGCCAGCTGACCCACGTTCTGAGCGACGATGATGTCGCAGCCCAGCTGCAATCTGCTACCACCGCTGAAGAGCTACGCGCCCTGCTGATGGGTGAAAAGCAAAGCGCTGGCATGAAGCTGGACAATGAAACGCTGACCCTCGACGTCGCGGCCAGCGATCTGGTGACGCTCCAGGCGCTGAACGCCGGACGCCTGAAAGAGGCCGGGGCGGTTGATGTAAACTTCGTGACCCGCGCCATCAGTGAACAGCCGCTGAACCTCGGCCAGGGGATCTGGCTGAACGACAGCGCCGAAGGCAACCTGCAAAGCGCTATCGCCGTCAGCCGGGCGGCAAACGCTTTCGACGTGAACGGTGAGCGCGCGGCGCTGCTGGTCAGCGTCGCTATGACCGACAGCGGCCCGGAAGCGGTGCTGAAGCGTCTGGCTGACATGCTGCTGGCTAATAAAGCTGACCGTCTGCTGACAGCTGACGCAGCGACGCTGCTGGCGCTGTTGACCAGCGATGACGCGCTGAAGGATGACGTGCTGAACGCAGAGTTTGTCGTACGCAATGAGCATGGCCTGCACGCCCGTCCGGGAACGATGCTGGTCAACACCATTAAACAGTTTAACAGCGACGTCACCGTCACCAATCTGGACGGCAGCGGTAAGCCTGCCAACGGTCGCAGCCTGATGAAGGTTGTGGCGCTGGGCGTCAAGAAAGGCCACCGCCTGCGCTTTACCGCCCAAGGCGAGGATGCTGAACAGGCGCTGAAGGCGATTGGCGATGCCATCGCAGCCGGTCTGGGGGAGGGAGCATAATGAGCAGACGTGTAGCCACCATCACCCTTAACCCTGCCTACGACCTGGTTGGGTTTACCCCGGAAATTGAACGCGGTGAAGTCAACCTCGTACGCACCACCGGCCTGCACGCCGCAGGTAAAGGGATCAACGTCGCCAAAGTGCTTAAAGACTTAGGCATTGACGTCACCGTCGGCGGTTTCCTCGGCAAAGATAACCAGGATGGCTTCCAGCAGCTGTTCAGCGAGCTGGGGATCGCCAACCGTTTCCAGGTGGTGCAGGGCCGTACCCGCATCAACGTTAAGCTGACCGAAAAAGATAGCGAAGTCACCGATTTCAACTTCTCCGGTTTTGAAGTGACCCCGGCTGACTGGGAACGCTTTGTTGCCGACTCCCTGAGCTGGCTGGGCCAGTTCGATATGGTCTGCGTCAGCGGTAGCTTGCCGGCCGGCGTTAGCCCGGAAGCTTTCACCGACTGGATGACGCGTCTGCGCAGCCAGTGTCCGTGCATCATCTTTGACAGCAGCCGCGAGGCGCTGGTCGCCGGGCTGAAGGCCGCGCCGTGGCTGGTAAAACCGAACCGCCGCGAGCTGGAGATCTGGGCCGGGCGTAAGCTGCCCGATCTGAAAGATGTGATTGAAGCCGCCCATGCCCTTCGCGAGCAGGGAATTGCCCACGTGGTGATCTCGCTGGGCGCAGAAGGGGCGCTGTGGGTTAACGCTTCAGGCGAATGGATCGCCAAACCGCCGTCAATGGAGGTGGTAAGCACCGTTGGCGCAGGGGATTCAATGGTTGGGGGGCTGATCTACGGCCTGCTGATGCGTGAGTCCAGCGAGCATACGTTACGCCTTGCGACCGCTGTCGCGGCGCTGGCCGTGAGCCAGAGTAACGTTGGCATTACCGATCGTACCCAGTTAGCCGCGATGATGGCGCGCGTTGACTTAAAACCTTTTAACTAACAGCAGGAGAGCATAATGAAAACGCTGCTGATTATTGACTCCGCGCTTGGACAGGCTCGCGCTTACATGGCGAAAACCCTGCTGGGTGCGGCGGCACAAAAAGCAAATCTGCAATTTATCGATAATCCGAATGAAGCTGAGCTGGCGATCGTGCTTGGCTCCAGCGTGCCAAACGACAGCGCGCTGACCGGCAAGAAGGTGTGGCTCGGCGACGTGAACCGCGCCGTTGCGCACCCGGAGCTGTTCCTCAGCGAGGCGAAAAGCCATGCTGCGGTCTACAGCGCACCGGCTACCACTGCGGCAGCTGCCGCTCCGGCAGCAAGCGGCGGCGTGAAGCGTATTGTAGCGGTGACCGCCTGCCCGACCGGGGTGGCACACACCTTTATGGCAGCGGAAGCGATCGAAACCGAGGCCAAAAAACGCGGCTGGCAGGTGAAAGTTGAAACCCGCGGTTCCGTGGGGGCTGGCAACGCTATCACTCCGGAAGAGGTGGCCGAGGCGGATCTGGTGATCGTCGCGGCAGATATCGAAGTGGATCTGGCGAAATTTGCCGGTAAGCCGATGTACCGCACCACCACCGGGCTGGCGCTGAAGAAAACCGCGCAGGAGCTGGATAAAGCCCAGGCGGAAGCCAGGCCTTATCAGCCCTCTGGCAAAGCCCAGGCGGCAACGGAAGGGAAGAAAGAGGGCGCGGGCGCATACCGTCACCTGCTGACTGGTGTCTCCTATATGCTGCCGATGGTGGTGGCGGGCGGTCTCTGTATCGCTCTGTCGTTTGCCTTTGGTATCGAAGCGTTTAAAACCCCTGACACCCTGGCCGCTGCGCTGATGCAGATCGGCGGTGGTTCAGCATTCGCCCTGATGGTGCCGGTGCTGGCAGGTTACATTGCGTTCTCCATTGCCGACCGTCCGGGTCTGACCCCGGGCCTGATTGGCGGTATGCTGGCCGTCAGCACCGGCTCTGGCTTTATCGGCGGTATTATTGCGGGCTTCCTTGCAGGCTACGTGGCGAAGGCGATCAGCCAGAAACTGAAGCTGCCGCCTAGCATGGAAGCGCTGAAGCCTATCCTGATTATTCCGCTCTTCTCCAGCCTGGTGGTTGGCCTGGCGATGATCTACCTGATCGGTAAACCGGTCGCGGGCATCCTGACCGGCCTGACCCATTGGCTGCAAACCATGGGTACGGCCAATGCGGTCCTGCTGGGGGCGATCCTCGGTGGCATGATGTGTACCGACATGGGCGGTCCGGTTAACAAAGCGGCCTATGCCTTTGGCGTTGGCCTGCTGAGTACCCAGACCTACGCACCGATGGCCGCTATTATGGCTGCGGGCATGGTGCCGCCGCTGGCGATGGGTATCGCAACGATGGTTGCGCGGAAGAAGTTCGACAAAGGGCAGCAGGAGGGTGGCAAAGCTGCGCTGGTGCTGGGCCTGTGCTTCATCTCTGAAGGGGCGATTCCGTTTGCCGCACGCGATCCAATGCGGGTGATCCCATGCTGTATCGTGGGTGGTGCGGTGACCGGGGCGATCTCCATGGCGATTGGCGCGAAGCTGATGGCCCCGCATGGCGGTCTGTTTGTCTTGCTGATCCCGGGTGCTATCACTCCGGTGCTGGGCTACCTGGTGGCAATCGTTGCCGGTACGCTGCTGGCAGGTCTGGCCTACGCCTTCCTGAAGCGTCCAGAAGCGGAGATGGCGGTGAAAACCGCGTAACGCGAGCTGGATCAAAAAGGGCAGCCCACGGGCTGCCCTTTTTTTTGGTCGATGGTGCTACGCTTACCGAACCTACGCGATCGTGGCTGTCTGCACCTGCTGCGCCTTCAGCCACGCAATCTCTTCACCCCAGATATCGGAGTCAATGGTCTCAAGGATCAGCGGAATACCGTCGAAGCGCGCATCCTGCATGATCCAGCTGAAGGCCGCGTGGCCAATATTGCCCTCGCCCAGGCTGTGGTGACGGTCAACGCGGCTGGCAAAGGCGCTTTTGGCATCGTTGAGGTGCATTCCCCGCAGATACTGGAAACCCACGATGCGCTCAAACTCGGCAAAAGTTTTTTCACAGGCTTCGCTGCCGCGCAGATCGTAGCCTGCCGCAAAGGCGTGACAGGTATCGATGCAGACGCCGACGCGGGATTTATCCTCCACGCCGTCAATAATCGCCGCCAGATGCTCAAACTTAAAGCCGAGGTTGCTGCCCTGGCCAGCGGTGTTTTCAATTACCGCCGTGACGCCCTCGGTTTTATCCAGCGCAATGTTGATCGACTCGGCGATGCGCGCCAGGCACGCATCCTCCGGGATCTGCATCAGGTGGCTACCGGGGTGGAAGTTCAGCAGGGTCAGCCCCAGCTGCTCGCAGCGCTGCATCTCATCAATAAAGGCTTCTCGCGACTTCTCCAGCGCGTCGGCTACCGGGTGCCCGAGGTTAATTAAATAGCTATCGTGAGGCAGGATCTGGCCCGGACCAAAGCGGTATTTTTCACAGGCCGCTTTAAACTCGTCGATGGTGGCGCCAGTGAGCGCCGCTGCCCGCCACTGGCGCTGGTTTTTAGTAAACAGGGCAAAGGCGGTGGCCCCGATCTCTGCCGCACGTACGGCGGCATTTGCCACGCCGCCCGCCGCGCTCACGTGCGCGCCAATAAATTTCATGTACCACTCCTGTAAAAACCCGCAGGTAAAAGCCAGGGCATATGATAGCGGGTTAACAGCCGCAGTTTGTATTGATTTATGCCATCAGATGATGAACCGCCAGGTTGATGACGCCGCCGCCGACGATCAGCCAGATAAAGAGCAGCAGCGCCATCAGCAGCGGCCGCGCGCCCGCTTTGCGAATCGCGCTAACGTGGGTCGTGATACCCAGCGCCGCCATCGCCATGGCCAGCAGCAGCGTATCCAGTGTCACCAGCATATCAACAGCGGCTTTCGGCAGCAGGCCAAAGGAGTTAAACACCGCCACCGCAATAAACAGGACCGCAAACCACGGGATCGTAATCTTACTGCGTTGGCCGCCGTTAAAGGGAGCAAGCTGCTTCACGCGGGCAGCAAGCAGGATCAGGAACGGGGCCAGCATCATCACGCGCAGCATTTTAGCGATCACCGCCGCGCTCTCGGTCTCGGGGCTAACGGCGTGGCCTGCGGCAACCACCTGAGCAACCTCGTGCATCGTCGACCCTATATAGATGCCGTAGCTTTCCGGAGTAAACCAGTGAGCCAGCAGCGGGTAGATAGCCGGGTAGATGAAAATAGCCAGCGTGCCGAAAATCATTACCGTGGCAATCGCCACCGTCACCTTACTGGCTTCGGCTTTCACAACCGGCTCGGTAGCCAGCACCGCCGCCGCGCCGCAGATGCTGCTGCCCGCGCCAATCAGCCAGCTGGTGTGCTTGTCGAGGCCGAACACCTTCTGGCCCAGCAGACACGCCAGTAAAAAGGTGCTGGAGAGCGTCAGTATGTCTATCACGATACCGCTGACGCCGACGTCAGCAATCTGAAAGAACGTCAGGCGAAAGCCGTACAGAATGATCCCCAGCCGCAACAGGTGCTGTTTGGCAAACACAATCCCGCTCTCGCACGGTCGCCCAATCTGCGGATAGAGGGTGTTACCGAGCACCATGCCGATTAAAATAGCCAGCGAAAGGGCGCTAAAACCGGCACCGGCAACGGCCGGGATCGTACCGCTCCACAGCGCCACGCCCGCCACGGCAGCGCTTAGCGCCAGGCCCGGCACAAGATGCTCCACGCTACGATGATGTTTTAATGTCACTTCAGCCATAACCTTCTCCTCTGTTGGGATAAAAGGTTACGTTGGGCTAGCTTAAAAATAAAATTGATTATATATTTATAATTAATCTATATAAGTGGTAAGCGTGACGCTTGCCCTCAGGATCGTGACCATGCATATCACTCTGCGCCAGCTGGCCGTTTTTGCTGAAGTGCTGAAAAGCGGCTCAACCACCCAAGCCTCCCAGATGCTCGCGCTCTCTCAATCGGCGGTCAGCGCGGCCCTGACCGATCTGGAAGGGCAGCTGGGCGTGCAGCTTTTTGATCGGGTTGGCAAGCGGCTGGTGGTTAACGAGCACGGGCGATTGCTCTATCCCCGCGCGCTGGCGCTGCTGGAGCAGGCTACGGAAATAGAGCAGCTGTTCCGGGAAGATAACGGGGCGATCCGCGTCTACGCCAGTAGCACCATCGGTAACTATATTCTGCCAGAGATTATTGCCCGCTATCGGCGCGACTTCCCAGGGCTGCCGCTGGAGATGAGCGTAGGCAACAGTCAGGACGTAATTAATGCGGTAGCAGATTTCCGCGTGGATATTGGCCTGATTGAGGGGCCGTGTCACACCGCCGAGATCGTCTCTGAGCCCTGGCTGGAGGATGAGCTGGTGGTGTTTGCCTCCCCGGCTTCGCCGCTGTTGCACGGGGAGGTGACGCTGGAGCGTCTCGCCAGCGCACCGTGGATCCTGCGCGAGCGCGGTTCTGGTACCCGGGAGCTGGTGGATTATCTGCTGCTTTCCCACCTGCCGCAGTTTCATCTTGGAATGGAGCTGGGTAACTCAGAGGCCATCAAGCATGCGGTACGTCATGGGCTGGGGATCAGCTGTCTGTCGCGGCGGGTGATTGCCGAGCAGCTTGAGACCGGCACGCTCAAGGAGATCGCTATCCCGCTGCCGCGACTGGTGCGCACCCTGTGGCGCATTCATCACCGACAGAAGCATCTCTCCAACGCCTTGAAGCGCTTTTTGCGCTACTGTGAAATGTAGGGGTTTGTATGCTTTACTTATAATCCATTAGCGATCATGAAGCTCTCTTATAACCGCATATTTGAGCCAGAAGGATGTGGTGACGTCTGCTACAATCCCGCCTCATTTTTTTGATGGATAGCATTTTCATATGGTTTCCGAAACTAAAACCACACAAGCGCCCACGCTTCGCCGTGAACTCAAGGCGCGTCACCTGACAATGATCGCCATTGGCGGATCGATTGGGACAGGTCTCTTTGTTGCCAGTGGCGCAACCATTTCTCAGGCGGGCCCCGGCGGCGCGCTGCTCTCTTATATACTGATTGGCCTGATGGTTTACTTCCTGATGACCAGTCTCGGCGAGCTGGCGGCCTATATGCCGGTATCCGGCTCGTTTGCGACCTATGGCCAGAAGTACGTAGAAGAGGGCTTTGGCTTCGCGCTGGGCTGGAACTACTGGTACAACTGGGCGGTAACCATCGCCGTCGACCTCGTGGCCGCGCAGCTGGTCATGAGCTGGTGGTTCCCGGACACGCCGGGCTGGATCTGGAGTGCGCTGTTCTTAACCGTCATCGTGCTGCTGAACTGGATCTCCGTGAAGGGCTTTGGCGAGGCGGAGTATTGGTTCTCGTTAATTAAGGTCGCTACCGTCATTATCTTTATCATCGTCGGTGTGATGATGATCCTGGGTATCTTCCACGGCGCAAAACCAGCTGGCTGGAGCAACTGGGGGATCGGTGACGCGCCCTTTGCTGGCGGTTTTGCCGCCATGATTGGCGTGGCGATGATCGTGGGCTTCTCATTCCAGGGCACTGAGCTTATCGGTATCGCTGCCGGTGAGTCAGAAGAGCCAGAGAAAAATATTCCGCGCGCGGTGCGTCAGGTGTTCTGGCGTATTCTGCTGTTCTATGTCTTCGCGATTCTGATTATCAGCCTGATCATTCCGTATACCGATCCGAGCCTGCTGCGTAACGATGTAAAAGACATCAGCGTCAGCCCGTTCACTCTGGTGTTCCAACACGCGGGTCTGCTCTCGGCGGCGGCAGTGATGAATGCGGTGATCCTGACGGCGGTGCTCTCAGCCGGTAACTCCGGTATGTACGCCTCTACGCGTATGCTCTATACCCTGGCCTGCGACGGTAAAGCGCCGCGTATCTTTGCCCGTCTGTCGAAGGGCGGCGTACCGCGTAACGCCCTGTATGCGACGACGGTCATTGCCGGGCTCTGCTTCCTGACCTCAATGTTTGGCAACCAGACGGTCTACCTGTGGCTGCTGAACACCTCGGGCATGACCGGATTCATCGCCTGGCTGGGGATTGCCATCAGCCACTACCGTTTCCGTCGCGGCTACGTTATGCAGGGCCATAAGCTGAGCGACCTGCCGTACCGCTCCGGTTTCTTCCCGCTGGGGCCGATCTTCGCCTTTGTGCTGTGTCTGATTATCACCTTAGGTCAGAACTATCAGGCCTTCCTGGAGGACGCCATTGACTGGGGTGGGGTGGCCGCGACCTATATTGGTATTCCGCTGTTCCTGATTATCTGGTTCGGCTACAAGCTGACCCGTGGAACGAAATTTGTCAGCTACAAGGACATGGAGTTCCCGGACAGATTTAACAAATAAATGGTTTCACTATCAGGCCCTTTCATTTTGAAAGGGCTTTTTTTTGCCTGCTATTTCTCCCTAAACCGCCATCTTGACACAACTTTTAACAATTTAATTGATAATCATTATTATTTGCTTTATCGTTACGATCTCTTCGCCAGCGTAGCGGGGAGTGAATAATATGTGTGAGCAAAACTTCTTAGATTTGTTGTAGTTATCTCATGGAGAAATGGAATGTTTAGGTTGAATCCCATCGTGCGGGGAGGGCTTTGTGCGTCCGCAATGGCGCTGGCGCTGCCCGCTTTTGCCGTCGACAGCGAGTCCGATACGCTGGTCGTGACCGCCGCCGCCACGGAGCAGAATCTGAAAGATGCCCCGGCCAGTATTAGCGTTGTGACGCAGCAAGATTTGCAGCGTCGGCCGGTCAATAATCTCAAGGATGTGCTGCAGGACGTGCCGGGCGTACAGCTCACCAACGAGGGGGACAACCGTAAAGGCGTTAGCATCCGTGGTCTCAGCAGCAGCTACACGCTGATCCTGATCGACGGCAAGCGCGTCAACTCCCGCAACGCGGTATTCCGCCATAACGACTTTGACCTGAACTGGATCCCGGTAGATGCTATCGAGCGCATTGAGGTGGTACGCGGCCCGATGTCCTCGCTCTACGGCTCCGACGCCCTGGGCGGCGTGGTCAACATTATTACCAAAAAGGTCGGCCAGCAGTGGACCGGCACGCTCTCAGCGGATACCACGATCCAGGAGAAGCGCGATCGCGGCGATACGTACAACGGCCAGTTCTACACCAGCGGCCCGCTAGTGGATGGTGTGCTCGGCATGAAGGCCTTCGGCAGCGTGGCGAAGCGTGAGAAAGATAAGCAGGCGCCGTCTGACACCGCTGCGACCGGTGAAACCCCGCGCATCGAAGGGTTTACCAGCCGCGATGCAAACGTAGAATTTGCCTGGACGCCGTCGGAAAATCACGACTTTACCGCCGGGTATGGCTTTGACCGCCAGGACCGGGACTCTGACTCACTTGATCGCAACCGTCTTGAACGTGAAAACTACTCCCTAAGCCACAACGGTCGCTGGGACGTCGGCACCAGCGAGCTGAAGTTCTACGGCGAGAAGGTAGATAATAAAGATCCGGGTAGCAAAGGCATCACCTCAGAAAACAACACCGTGGATGGCAAATACGTTCTGCCGCTGGAGATGATTAACCAGTTCGTTACCGTCGGCGGCGAGTGGCGTCACGACAAGCTCAAGGATCCGGTTAACCTCACCGGAAGGAGCAGTAGCAACACCTCTGCCAGCCAGTACGCACTTTTTATTGAAGATGAATGGCGTATTTTCGAGCCGCTGGCGCTGACTACCGGTATTCGTATGGACGATCACGAAACCTATGGAGATCACTACAGCCCGCGTGCCTATCTGGTCTATAACGCCACCGATACCGTTACCGTGAAAGGCGGCTGGGCCACGGCGTTCAAAGCGCCTTCTCTGTTACAGCTTAGCCCCGACTGGGCCACTAACTCCTGCCGCGGCAGCTGCCGAATTGTGGGTAGCCCGGATCTGAAGCCGGAGACCAGCGAAAGCGTTGAGCTGGGGCTTTACTACAGCGGAGAAGAGGGCTGGCTAGAGGGCGTGGAAGGCAGTATTACCACTTTCCAGAATGACGTGGACGATATGATCAGCATCAATCGTACGGCTGATGCCGCCGCCGCATCGTCCTACTCCAACTTTGTCGGTTTCTATACCAATGCCAACGGTCGGCGCGTACCCACCTTCCGCTACTTCAACGTGAACAAGGCGCGCATTCGCGGCGTAGAAACCGAGCTGAAGGTGCCGTTTGACGAGGCGTGGAAACTGACGCTGAACTACACCTATAATGACGGGCGCGATCTCAGCGACGGCGGCGATAAACCGCTGCAGGAGCTGCCGTTCCACACCGCCAATGGAACCCTGGACTGGCAGGCGATGCAGGATTGGTCGTTCTACGTTTCCGGTAACTATACCGGCGAGAAGCGTGACGTAAGCAACACGGGTAAAACGCCTGGCGGGTATGTGATCTGGAACGCGGGTGGCGCTTTCCAGGCAACGAAAAACGTCAAGCTGCGCGCGGGGGTGCTCAATCTGACGGATAAAGACCTGAGCCGGGATGACTATAGCTATAACGAAGATGGCCGACGCTATTTCATGGCGGTGGATTATCGCTTTTAGTAACCAATAAAAAGAGGGGGGTGCCAGCCCCCCTAAAAACTACAACTTATTTCTTATTCTCAGAAGTAAAGTAATACTTAATGACGCCAATAATAAGGGCTCTGATTTTAAAGGGCCCAATGAAACCGGTAATAATCCCTATTAAAGGGAGCAGGAGTGGGTAGTGGCTACCGCGAAATAGCACATCTAAAAATGCCAGCGCACTAACGACGCAGACCAAACTGCTTATTATAATATTCCCCGGTGAGGCTTTTTCAACGTATCCGGACCAGCAGGAGACGATAAATGCACTCAGACCGCAAAAAGTGGCTAATGGATGATTCACAAGGAAGAAAAGTAAATTAGCGAGATAGCTCATCGCTCTTATGGCCTGATTTCTTTAAATCGGCAAACACCCTGGACATTACCTGCGCTGTCTCTTTATTGTTTTTGGCTTTCCACTGCGAATAGAACCACAGCGTTTTGTTGATAACGCTGCGTTGTAACATGGAAGTGCCGTCAACGTTAAGCAGGCTTAACAGTGGCACCGTCGAAATCATCACCGCATGATGATTATTGACCCTGGCCATCATATCAATCAGATCGCTGTCGGAAATTTTTTTGATATTTCTGAACTTAATTTTATCCTGTACGAAGAGATCGGTTACGCTGCTGTCGGTATCAAAATCATGATACACATCTACCTCTCCTCCACGGATCATTTTTTCACAGGCGGCGGGTGTCGAATTAATAAAAATATCGAAAGATACTGGTTCAGCGCGAGCATACTGGCTGGGGTAATTTTTGTCTGAAATAACAATGTCATAAAAGTGTAGCTCTGAAGAGAGATCGTCCTGCTTTATCTCATCGGCGAGCGTAAATTCGTTATTGATATTGCTATGGCTCAGTTCAACGCTTAGGTGGCTTATAATTGAGCCGGGTATGTTTTTATTGTAAAGGATACGGGTAACAGGTAGCCCATCATCGGTGTGCATGCAGTGCTCAATTTTAACCAAATCGTTATAATATGGGACGATCTTGTTATAGAGGATGGTGCCGAATTTACTGGGTGTCATTCCCTCCTTGGTTCTGATAAACAAGGGGATCCCCAACGCCTGCTCAATATCCGAGATAGCTTTGCTCATGGGCGTTCTCGATATGTGCATCCGCTGGCAGGCCTTACTTACGCTGCCTTCCTCCATTACCGCTATGAAGTATTTGAGCTTAGTAGAGATAAAAAGGTTCATTACTCCCTCCGACAGGGTGAATACTGCATCATAGGTAAGTTAACACTGAACAACATAAAGAAGATGTGCATTTTCTATAGACATGTGCCCGAGAATGGTACGGTTATTCTATAGCGCTACTTTTTTTTAACCTCAAAAGATAAAGATCGATACGATTCATAAATTTAATCAATGGTTTTTAGCCATTTATTTGTTTTGTGAATAATTATCCGCTGTGCGGCGTCGTGCTTGATGTTGATGAGAAAAAATAGCGAGCGAAGTTGATAAATCGGAAGGTAATTTGTGAAATCTTATTTCAAATTTTGCCAGTGAGGTCACGAATATATTTTTAGCAACAGCAGGAAAGTATTTAGTAGAATTGTGTAAACATTAAGTGTTATTAAACTACCCTGCTGTTAACAGGGTAGTCATGTTAGTATGGCACTTAATTAGCCTGCAAATATTGAGCATGAAAACGCAGGTGGTCTTCAATAAAGCTGGCGATAAAAAAGTAGCTGTGATCGTAGCCCGGCTGTACGCGCAGGGTGAGTGGCCAGTCGGTTTGACGTGCAGCCTCGGCGAGGCGGGCAGGCTGTAGCTGCTCGGCCAGGAATGCGTCACCGTCACCCTGATCGATCAGCATTGGGATAGCGTCTTGCGGCTGGCTGGCCTGCATCAGCGCGCAGCTGTCCCATCCCTGCCAGTCGCTGCGGTTATCGCCGAGGTAGGCGCTAAACGCCTTCTCTCCCCACGGAACCTGTGCTGGGTTAACGATTGGCGCGAAGGCCGACACGCTGGTAAATCTGCCCGGGTTTTTTAGCGCCATGATCAGCGCGCCGTGACCGCCCATCGAGTGGCCGCTGATAGCACAGCGATCGCTGACGTTAAAGTGCGCTTTCACCAGAGCCGGCAGCTCGTCACGGAGGTAGTCATACATCCGGTAGTGGGCGGCCCAGGGCTGCTGGGTGGCATTAAGATAGAATCCCGCACCTTTGCCCAGATCGTAACCGGCATCGTCAGCCACGTTGTCGCCGCGCGGGCTGGTGTCTGGCATGACCAGTACGATCCCAAGCTCCGCTGCTATACGCTGCGCTCCTGCCTTTGTCGTGAAGTTTTCATCGTTACAGGTCAGGCCGGAGAGCCAGTAGAGCACCGGCAGCTGCGCATCGTTTGCCGACGGCGGTAAAAAAACGCTGAAGGTCATCGTACAGTTCAGTACGGCGGAGTGGTGCTGCCAGCGCTGTTGCCAGCCTTCATAGCAGCGGTGCTGTTCGAGCATTTCCATGCTTGTCTCCTCGGATCGTCATACTTTTGTCTGTTTTATTAATCATACAGATAATTCCCCGCCTCGGGAGTAACTTTCACTTCCGCAACAAGACATTATCAAGCATCATAAACGCAACTTTTTATTAACATTTGAGGCGGTTATGGCGGTACGCATTGCGCTGGCTGGTTTTGTGATGCTGATTGTAGCGATGGGGATTGGGCGCTTTGCTTTCACGCCCCAGGTGCCGCTGATGATCCGCGACGGCCAGCTCAGCCTGACCAGTACGGGCCTGGTGGCGGCGATGAACTACCTTGGCTATCTCATCGGCGCGTGGGATGCCATGCGTGCCCGCCAGCGCGTTGAACAGAGACTGTATGTCGGCATCGGCGGGGCGGTGCTGCTGACCCTTCTCTCAGCGCTGGCGGTGGATCCGCTACTCCATGGCATACTGCGGCTGGTTATCGGGGTAATGAGCGGCTGGGCGATGGTGCTGACCGCGGCCTGGGTTGGCGATCGGCTGGCACATACCGGCAGACTGGGCCTCAACGCAGCGGTCTTTGCCGGGCCAGGAGCTGGCATTGCCCTCAGCGGCCTGCTGGCGGTGGCAATCCAGGCCCAGGGGCTGTCAGCGGCGGCGGGCTGGCTGGTGTATGGCGTGCTGGCGCTGGTGCTGATTATGCCGATCGCGCGCGATCTTCCCCGGCCAGGTGCCCTGCACCGCAGCGGCGAACAGCCGCAGCCGCTTCACCTGACGAAAGATATTAAACGGCTGGCGTGGAGCTACAGCCTCGCCGGGTTTGGCTACATCCTGCCCGCCACCTTCTTGTCGCAGATGGCGGCGCTGCGCTTTCCCGGCAGTCTGTTTGCCCAGTTTGTCTGGCCGGTATTTGGCCTGGCCGCGATGGCGGGGATTGCCCTCAGCGTGGCGCTGCGTCATAAAGGAGAGAGCCACCAGCGTCTCGCCGTGGTGCTATGGCTACAAGGGGTAGGGGTGATTGCTGCCTGGCTGCTGCCGGGCATGGCGGGGCTGGTTTGCGGCGCCCTGCTGGTGGGCGGCGGATTCCTCTGTGCGGTCCAGCTGTCGCTGCTTTATGGTCGCGAGCTGGCGGCTGGGCATGCGCGCTATATGGCCGGGCTGCTTACTACCGGTTATGCGGTTGGCCAGCTGATCGGACCGATGACTTCGGCGCTATCAACCTGGCTGACCCATCGCCTGGAGCCTGCGCTGGGTCTGGCAGGGGCGGCGCTTTTTATCGCCGGGGCGCTGGTTTGGCGACGTCATGATGAAAGGTAATAACAATTTCACCAATTATCATGACGCAATACTAGATTCTGCCTGCATCCTAACGCACAATGATTGCGCACTTTGCCCCGTTAGCGGCAAAGGAGAGCATCACCTGCTGGAGAATAAATAATGCCATCACTCAGTAAAGAAGCGGCCCTTGTCCATGAGGCGCTGGTCGCGCACGGGTTGGAAACGCCGCTGCGTCCACCTGTCGACCTCGACAAAGAAACCCGTAAACGTCTTATTGCCGGACACATGACCGAGATCATGCAACTGTTAAATCTCGATCTGAGCGATGACAGTCTGATGGAAACGCCGCAGCGTATCGCCAAAATGTACGTTGACGAGATCTTTTCCGGCCTCGACTACGCTAACTTCCCGAAGATCACCGTCATTGAAAACAAAATGAAGGTAGATGAGATGGTCACGGTACGCGACATTACGCTGACCAGCACCTGCGAGCACCATTTCGTCACTATCGACGGCAAGGCAACGGTGGCCTATATCCCGAAAGATGCGGTCATCGGTCTCTCGAAGATCAACCGTATCGTGCAGTTCTTCGCCCAGCGCCCGCAGGTGCAGGAGCGTCTGACGCAGCAGATCCTTACCGCGCTGCAAACGCTGCTGGGAACCAATAACGTAGCCGTCTCTATTGATGCGGTGCATTACTGTGTGAAAGCGCGCGGCATTCGTGATGCCACCAGCGCCACCACCACTACCTCGCTGGGTGGGCTGTTTAAATCGAGCCAGAATACGCGTCAGGAGTTTCTGCGCGCCGTGCGTCATCATAACTGATCCCGTCAATGACGCGCAGAGGCGACGCCATGGAACGAAACATTACGCTGGATTTCATTCGTGGCGTCGCCATCCTCGGTATTCTACTGCTTAATATCAACGCCTTTGGGCTACCGAAGGCGGCCTACATCAACCCCGCCTGGTATGGCGACATCACGCTGCGTGATGCCTGGACCTGGGCCGTACTTGACCTCTTCGCCCAGGTGAAATTCCTGACGCTGTTTGCGTTGCTGTTTGGTGCGGGTCTTCAGCTGCTGCTCTCCCGCGGCAAGCGCTGGATCCAGTCGCGGCTTACCCTGCTGGTGCTGCTGGGTTTTATTCATGGCCTGCTGTTCTGGGATGGGGATATCTTACTGGCTTACGGGCTGATGGGCTTAATCAGCTGGCGGCTGGTGCGCGATGCACCGGGCGTCAAGAGCCTGTTCAATACCGGCATTATGCTTTATCTCGTGGGCATCGCCGTGCTGCTGCTGCTGGGCTTTATCTCCGGTAACCAGACCAGCCGCTCGTGGCTGCCTGACGCGGCCAACCTCCAGTATGAGCAGTGGTGGAAGACCAACGGCGGCTATGACGCCATCAGCAATCGTGCGGATATGCTCTCTAATAGCCTGATTGCGCTGGGCGCGCAGTATGGCTGGCAGCTGGCGGGTATGATGCTGATGGGGGCGGCGCTGATGCGCAGCGGCTGGTTAAAAGGGCAGTTTAGCCTACGCCACTACCGTAAAACCGGCGTGCTGCTGATCCTTGCTGGCATGGCAATCAACCTGCCGGCGATTGTTGCTCAGTGGCAACTGGGATGGTCGTACCGCTGGTGCGCCTTTTTCTTACAGGCCCCGCGCGAGCTTAGCGCACCGCTGCAAACCATCGGCTATGCAGCGCTGGCCTACGGCTTCTGGCCACAGATTTGCCGCTGGCGTATCGTATTGGCGGTGGCCTGCGTCGGGCGGATGGCGCTGAGCAACTATCTGTTACAGACTCTGATCTGCACCACGCTCTTCTATCACCTCGGCCTGTTTATGCGCTTTGACCGCTTACAGCTGCTGGCTTTTGTGCCACCTATTTGGGCCGTGAATATACTCTTCTCTGTTCTTTGGCTAAGACATTTCCGCCAGGGGCCGCTGGAGTGGCTGTGGCGTAAGCTAACTGCCCGTGCGGCAGGCGTTACACTCTCCCACACATCCAGATAACGATCTGGATCACAATCATTAACAAAACGGATGTAACCGTTTTCAGTGGTGTGACCTTCCTCACGTAGCGCTGTCGCGCCCCCTGCCAGAATAGCGCTCTTGCTAAATCCAGGGGGGAAACTGTGTGCTGCTGCAATCTCAATCAGGAGGCCGGTCATGATTACCATTCGTGACGTCGCGCGTCGCGCAGGCGTCTCCGTGGCGACGGTATCCCGCGTACTCAACAACAGCGCAATGGTCAGCCCTGACACCCGTGAAGCGGTGATGAAGGCCGTGGCACAGCTGGGGTATCGGCCTAACGCCAACGCTCAGGCGCTGGCGACCCAGGTTAGCGATACCATTGGCGTGGTGGTGATGGACGTCTCCGACGCCTTCTTCGGCGCGCTGGTCAAGGCGGTCGACACTGTGGCCCAGCAGCATCAGAAATATCTCCTGATCGGCAACAGCTATCATGAGGCAGAAAAGGAGCGCCACGCCATTGAGATCCTGATCCGCCAGCGCTGTAACGCCCTGATTGTTCACTCTAAAGCATTAAGTGACGAGGAGCTGGCCGGTTTTATGGAGCAGATCCCTGGCATGGTGCTGATTAACCGCGTTGTGCCCGGATACGCCCACCGCTGCGTTGCGTTGGATAACGTCAGCGGGGCGGTGATGGCCACCCGAATGCTGCTCGCGCAAGGGCATCAGCGCGTGGGTTACCTTGGCTCCAGTCATCAGATAGAAGATAACGATCTGCGCCAGCAGGGCTGGCGGCAGGCGCTGGCGGAGCGGGACATTCATGCCCCGGAGGGGTGGGTGGGCGTCGGTGCGCCGGATATGCAGGGCGGGGAGGCGGCCATGGTTGAGTTGCTGGGCCGTAATCTGCACCTCACCGCCGTCTTTGCCTACAACGACAGCATGGCCGCAGGTGCGCTGACGGCGCTGAAAGATAACGGCATTGCCGTACCGCAGCATCTGTCGCTTATTGGTTTCGATGATATCCCTATTGCGCGCTATACCGATCCGCAGCTGACCACGGTGCGTTACCCCATTGCCTCAATGGCCCGACTGGCGACGGAGCTAGCGCTACAGGGGGCCGCAGGGGCGCAGGATCTGGCCGCAACCCACTGCTTTATGCCGACCCTGGTACGCCGCCATTCGGTGGCGCAGCGGCAAACTGTGGCTCCGATCACTAACTTATAACATTGATGTATGTAACCGTTTTCAATCTGTGAGTAAATTCACAGTATCTTAACAATGCGCTGACTATGATGTCAGCGTTCCAGAGCCTGAAACATTATGTAATACAGGCCGTTCGGTCAGGCATGATGCTTCGCAAGGGACAATCAATAAAGCTTTTCTGGAGCGTTACCGTACACGGAAGACCCAATTTTTAGAGTGACCTTCGGCGACAGTAACGTTTCATTATTCTGCTGCCCGCCGATCTTTATTCACAAGAACTACCCTGCATAAACCGGAGATACCATGAATAAGAAGGTTTTAACTCTGTCTGCTGTAATGGCAAGCATGCTTTTTGGCGCGGCAGCACATGCGGCAGATACCCGTATTGGCGTGACCATTTATAAATATGACGACAACTTTATGTCGGTTGTGCGTAAAGCAATTGAGAAAGATGCGAAAGAGACGCCGGACGTTCAGCTGCTGATGAACGACTCGCAGAACGACCAGTCAAAACAGAATGACCAGATCGACGTTCTGCTGGCGAAAGGCGTTAAAGCGCTGGCGATTAACCTGGTTGACCCGGCAGCCGCAGGTACGGTTATCGAAAAAGCGCGCGGCCAGAACGTGCCGATTGTCTTCTTCAACAAAGAGCCTTCCCGCAAAGCGCTGGACAGCTACGACAAAGCCTATTATGTCGGTACCGACTCAAAAGAGTCTGGCATCATCCAGGGCGATCTGATCGCCAAACACTGGGCGGCGAACCCGACCTGGGATCTGAACAAAGATGGCCAGATCCAGTTCGTGCTGCTGAAAGGCGAGCCGGGCCATCCGGATGCTGAAGCGCGTACTACCTACGTGATCAAAGAGCTGAACGACAAGGGCGTGAAAACCCAGCAGCTGCAGCTGGATACCGCCATGTGGGATACCGCCATGGCGAAAGATAAGATGGATGCATGGCTCTCTGGCCCGAATGCCAACAAAATCGAAGTGGTTATTGCCAACAACGATGCGATGGCAATGGGTGCGGTAGAAGCGCTGAAAGCACATAACAAATCCTCTATTCCGGTATTCGGCGTTGACGCCCTGCCAGAAGCGCTGGCGCTGGTTAAATCTGGTGCGCTGGCCGGGACCGTTCTGAACGATGCCAACAACCAGGCGAAAGCGACCTTTGATCTGGCGAAAAACCTCGCCGACGGTAAAGGCGCGGCTGACGGTACTAACTGGAAGCTGGAACAGAAAATCGTCCGTATCCCATACGTTGGCGTGGATAAAGAGAACCTCTCTGAGTTCAGCAATAAATAATTCATTGTTCTGCTTTCACTGGGCGCATCTTGATGCGCCCTTTTATAACGCGATGTGCGAGGCCAACAAGGTATAATTATGGTCAGCGATACTACTCAGTCGTCAGGTGAATTCTTGTTGGAAATGAGCGGCATCAACAAGTCATTTCCCGGCGTTAAGGCACTCGATAACGTTAATTTAAAAGTGCGTCCGCACTCTATTCACGCCCTGATGGGTGAGAACGGCGCAGGAAAATCAACGTTATTAAAATGTCTTTTTGGGATCTATCAAAAAGATTCCGGCAGCATTCTATTCCAGGGTAAAGAGATCGATTTTCATTCGACCAAAGAGGCGTTGGAAAACGGGATATCAATGGTGCATCAGGAACTTAACCTGGTGCTGCAGCGGTCGGTAATGGACAACATGTGGCTGGGGCGTTACCCCACCAAAGGCGTGTTTGTCGATCAGGATAAAATGTACCGCGATACGAAGGCTATTTTTGACGAGCTGGATATCGATATCGATCCGCGCGCCCGCGTAGGAACCCTCTCTGTTTCGCAAATGCAGATGATCGAAATTGCGAAGGCGTTCTCCTACGATGCCAAAATCGTCATTATGGATGAACCGACCTCCTCGCTGACCGAAAAAGAGGTCAATCATCTGTTTAAAATTATCCGCAAGCTGAAAGAACGCGGCTGCGGTATCGTCTATATCTCGCACAAGATGGAGGAGATCTTCCAGCTTTGCGACGAAATTACCATCCTGCGCGATGGCCAGTGGATCGCCACTCAGCCGCTGGAAGGGCTGGATATGGACAAAATCATCGCCATGATGGTTGGTCGCTCGCTGAACCAGCGCTTCCCGGACAAGCAGAACAAACCGGGCGAGGTCATTATGGAGGTGCGTAATCTGACCTCCCTGCGCCAGCCTTCGATTCGCGACGTCTCTTTCGATCTGCACAAGGGTGAGATCCTCGGCATCGCCGGGCTGGTCGGAGCGAAGCGTACCGATATCGTGGAGACACTGTTTGGGATCCGCGAAAAATCGGGCGGCACTATTACCCTGCACGGTAAGAAAATTAACAACCACACCGCAAACGAAGCAATCAACAACGGCTTTGCGCTGGTGACCGAAGAGCGCCGCTCGACGGGGATCTACGCCTATCTGGATATCGGTTTTAACTCGCTTATCTCCAACATCCAGAACTACAAAAACAAAGTCGGCCTGCTGGATAACAGCCGGATGAAAAGCGACACCCAGTGGGTAATCGACTCAATGCGCGTGAAAACGCCGGGCCACCGCACGCAGATTGGCTCCCTCTCTGGTGGTAACCAGCAGAAGGTGATTATCGGCCGCTGGCTGTTGACCCAGCCGGAGATCCTGATGCTGGATGAGCCTACGCGCGGTATCGACGTGGGGGCAAAATTTGAGATCTACCAGCTGATTGCCGAGCTGGCGAAGAAAGAGAAGGGGATCATTATCATCTCCTCTGAAATGCCGGAGCTGCTAGGCATTACCGACCGTATTTTGGTTATGAGCAATGGCCTCGTTGCCGGAATTGTTGACACTAAAACGACAACGCAAAACGAAATTTTACGTCTTGCGTCTTTGCACCTTTAAGATCAGGGGCTTCACATGAGTGCGTTAGATAAAAAGAGTTTTCTCACTTACCTGAAAGAGGGCGGTCTGTACGTCGTTCTTTTGGTGTTGCTGGCCATTATTATTTTCCAGGATCCTACGTTCCTGAGTCTGCTTAACCTCAGTAACATTCTGACCCAGTCTTCGGTGCGTATTATTATCGCGTTGGGCGTGGCGGGGCTGATTGTTACCCAGGGGACTGACCTCTCTGCCGGACGTCAGGTTGGCCTGGCAGCGGTTGTTGCGGCAACGCTGCTCCAGTCAATGGAGAACGCCAACAAGGTGTTCCCGGAGATGGCAACCATGCCGATTATCGCGGTTATCGGTATCGTCTGTGTGATTGGCGCGGTCATTGGCCTGGTGAACGGGATTATCATTGCCTACCTGAACGTGACGCCGTTTATCACCACCCTGGGCACGATGATCATCGTTTACGGTATCAACTCCCTCTACTATGATTTTGTGGGCGCGTCGCCAATCTCTGGCTTTGACAGCGGCTTCTCAACCTTTACCCAAGGGTTTGTGGCGCTGGGCAGCTTCCGCCTCTCATATATCACCTTCTACGCGCTGATCGCCGTGGCCTTTGTCTGGATCCTCTGGAACAAGACGCGCTTCGGTAAAAATATCTTCGCTATCGGTGGCAACCCGGAAGCGGCCAAGGTCTCTGGCGTAAACGTGGCGCTGAACCTGCTGATGATCTATGCCTTGTCCGGCGTCTTCTATGCCTTTGGTGGGATGCTGGAGGCGGGCCGTATCGGTTCTGCAACCAACAACCTTGGCTTTATGTACGAGCTGGACGCCATCGCCGCCTGCGTAGTGGGTGGGGTCTCCTTCAGCGGCGGCGTGGGTACGGTACTGGGCGTAGTGACCGGGGTCATCATCTTTACCGTTATCAACTACGGCCTGACCTATATCGGCGTTAACCCGTACTGGCAGTACATCATCAAGGGCGGCATCATTATCTTCGCTGTGGCACTGGACTCGCTGAAGTACGCACGCAAAAAATAACATCACTGCTTCAGTGAGTTATCAAAGCCCACCGCTTCGGTGGGCTTTTTTATTCACGTTTCTTTATGCAAAGACATATTTTGCAATATTTAGCGGCAAAGATATATTTACCGCTTCGCTTACTTTATATATTTTCTATCTGCTTGATTTCACGTTATAAGGAAAAATTATTGCTCTCGGAATGCTCCTGGTATGCTGTGCTGTTGATATTTCCTTGAGTTTTTGACTTGAAGGCGGGGGAGTTATGACTACAGTTAAACATGCCTGACGGGGGAATACCTTCCCTCTATTTGTTAACCAAAACTGTATGTGGAAGGAGTATATTATGGCCCAACAACATCGTGGCGGTTCAGGAAATTTTGCAGAAGATAAACAGCGTGCATCTGAAGCAGGCCGTAAAGGCGGGCAGCAGAGCGGCGGGAACTTTAAAAACGACCCGCAGCGCGCATCTGAAGCAGGTAAGAAAGGCGGACAAAACAGTCACAGCGGCGGTCGTTCCTCCTGACCGTAGCACGCATATATCTTATTTAATTCATTAACTCTGATTAAAGAGATATATATAGACTGTCGGTGGCAATCCTGTAATTCCCTTTACAGGATTGCCACACTTAATTAAGGATTCATTTCGGCGACCTAAAGAGGAATTAATTATGCCAGCGGTAAAAACACTTGAAGATCTTTTTATTCATGAACTGTCAGACATATACAGCGCCGAGAAACAAATAGCGCGCGCACTGCCAAAAATGGCCCGTGCAGCGACCTCAGAACAATTGGTTACCGCGTTTGAAACCCATCTTGAAGAGACCCGAGGCCAGATCGAACGAATCGACCAGATTGTTGAAGTAACTGAAGGCCTGCGTATTCGCCGTATGAAATGCCATGCCCTTGAGGGGCTGGTGGAAGAGGCACAGGAGATCATTGATTCTGTGCAAGCAGGTGAGCTGCGCGACGAGGGTCTGATTGGTGCAGCGCAAAAAGTTGAGCACTACGAGATCGCCTCTTACGGTACGCTGCGTACCCTGGCCCTGAAGTTGGGCTACAAAGAAGCGGCTAAGCTGCTGGAAGAGACGCTGAACGAAGAGAAACAGACCGACGTGAAACTCACCGGTATTGCCGAAGGCAAAAAATAAGGAGGCGCTATGCGTATTAATTACACCCTGAACGTTGAAAAAGACGATCCTTCTGAGTCGCCGGAGTCTGGCGATAAAAAGCCTGAGAAAAAGTAGCTCACGCTTGAAGATAACCGGTCAGCCACGCTGGCCGGTTTTTTTATTTATTCGTCGGGATGATAGAGATATGGCCGTTCTGCTCCAGAATGGCGTACTTTATATCGGCTAGCTTGTCGATTCCCTGACCGTTACGGGCAAAAGCCATAATATCGTCATAGGAGATATCGGCCTGCTTCATTTTCTTCTCAAGCAGTCGACCATTTTCAACGAGGATCACCGGCGTCCCGTCAATAGCCGCTTCGACCCCAGGAAGATACCGCTTCAGATAGCCAAACAGCATATCCACTACCACCAGGGTAATAATCGTCAGCGCTGCACCGGTAACGGAAAAGTCATTGCCTAACAGCGCCTGCTGTGTCGCCTCGCTGATAATCAGCAGCAGGATCAGGTCAAACGACGTCATCTGCATCAGCGCCCGCCGTCCGGCAATCTTAAATACCACCATCAACACCAGATAGATAGCCAACGCTCTGAGTACCATTTCCATATTGTGCTCCTAGGGGTAAGTAAACTGCCAGAAAGAGAGGGGCGGGCCGTTGTTAAGGGTAACGGTACTTGTGCTGCTGCCGGGCTGCTGTGGAAGCAGTCCCAGCCAGAGCATCCCCCCAGAGAGTAGCCTGCTGCGTCCATACTCCAGCACCAGATTTTCGCCCTGGCTCCAGGTTCGGTCCGGTTGCGGCTGAAGGGTATCGATCTTAAACGCCCGCATAAAGTCCCCGCCCAGCGTAACGGTGAGCGTCTCGTCACCGGCTGCTTTAGCGAAGATTTTCATCTCCACATCGCTCTGGTGACGGTTAAAGCGCTCGTAGCTTAGCGTTAGCGTATGGTCGGCGCTGCTGCGCTCGACGTGGCTAAAGTGACCCCGGGAAAACAGGCCGCCCAATGCCGCCAGCACGATAAACAGCAGCACAAAGAAGCCAAATCGCCGCGCGTTGGCTTCAAAGCTTAACCAGAGCTGCTTCTCCCGCACCGGAGGCGGGTTCTGATCGGGTGGAGACGTTTTATGCATCGCGCTTTCCTGTTGAGGTTATGCCTGCGGCTCTTCTTTGATGCCCATCGCCATGACCTGCGCCGGATCGAACAGCGACAGGCTCTCCACCTCATCAAGCAGGATCACCTTGCGGAAATCCAGGGCCGACTGCGGCTCGGTATCGAGGTTGATATCGTGCTTGGCATACCAGGCGCTGTAGTTATTCTCAATATTGAGCTGGTGGGAGTGACGATCCCGGTGGCCGCTGAGCATTGGGATCAGTTCAATATTTCTCACCTCGGTATCATCAAGCGTTGCGCCGTGGATCATACCGATATAGACCCGCTGCGACTTCAGGGTGATCCATGCCAGCTGGCCTGTCTCCATACACTGGTAGAGCAGCCCCTCCACGCCGTTGCCCCGCGTGAGAAACTTATACAGCTGGCGGCGACCGTTGCCGTCGAGACGCGCGCTGCCTGCCCAGTTCGAGCGATAGAGGCAGAACAGGGTAGCAAAGGCGAGCATGATCACCACCGGAGCCTGAATGCCGAGGAAGCTCCAGTTCATAAAGGTCACCTGGAGGCGGTGCTCTTCTGAACCAAACCACTGCGGCAGCGCATCCATGCCCATCGATGAAAACAGCAGTAGTAGCCATATCAGGGCGGTAGCAATGATCCCCTGTAGCATAAAGATGCAGCCGTACAGGGCTACCAGAAAGTAGACGTCCCAGCCAAAGGAGCGCCGTAGTTTAAAGCGGGTAGAGAGATCGCGGCTGGTGTACCAGTAGCCGGAAACCATCAAAACCATAAATATTGCTGTCGCCATTTTATGCCCTCTTTAGTGCATCAACATGGCGGATAAAATCCTCCTTCACGGCCTGGCTGCGGACATTAACCCGCGCTCTGCCGTCCTCATCAATAATGATCCGCTCGCCGTCGTCGATAGATTCCTGAACGTCACGATGATCGGTTACCTGGAGTAGCTTTTCCGGACTGGTGAATAGATAGCGTAGAATTCTCACAATGAACAACCTCCTGTGTCAGTAACAGTATAGATGCCCTGTGGAAGAGGTTATAAAGTAGCGATATGTAACGGCAGATGGCATATTTTACAAAATGATTCAAAACAGGAGGATTCATGCACGCTTATGTTCATCTGGGCATCGCCATAGTGGCAGAGGTGATCGGTACAACGCTGATGCGTTACTCCGAGGGGTTTACAAAACTGTGGCCGACGGCGGCCACATTGGGCTGCTATGCCGTGGCGTTCTGGTTTCTCTCCCAAACCCTACAGTACATTCCTACCGGCATTGCCTACGCCATCTGGTCCGGGGTGGGTATTGTACTGATTAGCGCCGCGGGATGGATCTTTAGCGGTCAGAAGCTGGACCTGCCAGCCATCGGCGGAATGGCACTGATTTGTGCGGGCGTACTGGTGATCAACCTCTTTTCTAAAAGCGTTGTGCACTAAATTGTGAGGTCGCACGGGCTGAGCGCTCGATCTCAGAGGGGATTTAGCTATAGTTAAATTTTGCCGCTAGCATATGCCATGGAGAGGAGATATGTACTCTTTTGTTGCGAGACAACCCATTTTTGACAAAAACATGGCGACCGTGGGCTGGGAGCTGCTGTTTCGTGACGGGTTAACCAACCGGTTTCCAGACGTCTCGTCTGAGTATGCGACAAAACAAATTATCTCCGATCTCTTCTTCTCTACGCCGCTACCTTCGCTGGTGGGAAAGCACGCCTGCTATATCAACTTTCCCGGCGAGATGATCGTTCAGGGCTTCGCCGATGCGCTTCCCCATGACAAGGTGGTTATTGAGATCCTTGAGACAGCCACGCCGGATAATGAGCTGCTGGCCGCCGTGCGTCGCCTCTACGCCAGTGGGTTTCAAATCGCCCTCGATGACTTTGCCCTTAAAAGCGAGTGGGAACGCTTTTTTCCCTATATCAGCATCATTAAATTCGATATTCAGGCCCAGACCTTTGATGAGATCTCAGGCTATATTACGCAAAACCGTAACCGGTTAGGTAAGGTTACGCTGCTGGCTGAAAAGGTCGAAACGCAAGAGGAGTTTGATCGGTATCGTGCGTTCGGCTTCGATCTCTTTCAGGGCTACTTCTACAGCAGGCCCGAGGTATTGCAAAACAAGAGGCTGTCACAAAACAAGGTGTTGCAGATCCAGCTGATTGCCGAGGTCAACGCTCAGAATCCGGATCTGGCGAAAATTGAAAACTATCTCAAGAGCGATATCAGCCTCTCGTATACTCTGATGCGTTATACCCGCAACGTCGTCTACAACACGCGCGGCATTGAGATAGTGAAAAACAGCACCCTCAAGGACACGCTGCTCTACCTTGGCTTTAACGAGCTGCGCCGCTTTGTTTCGATCTCCTGCCTGACCAGTATCGCCAACGTTAAGACGACCGAGCTGTACCATATGAGTCTGGTGCGGGGGATGTTCTGCGAGCTGCTTGCCAAAGCGGCAGGGCGGGAATCGCTCTCTCATGACGCCTTCTTCTGCGGCCTGTTTTCGCTGCTGGACGTTATTCTTGGCATCGCGCTGGAGGATCTGGTTAAGCAGATTGCGCTATCGGAGCGGGTTACGCAGGCGCTTACCGACCAGGAGGGCGTGCTTTATCCCTTCCTGGAGGTAGCCCGCCTCTATGAACAGCAGCGTTGGGAGGAGGTTAACGCGGCGGCAAAAAGCCTTGGGCTCTCACCTGAGGCGGTAATAGAGATCATGAAACGCGCCACCGCTTGGGCAGACAATATCGCCTTCTGAGAACTACTTTTTCGCTTTTGGCTGCAGATCCATCAGCTGCTCCGGCGTGACGGCGGGGTAGCCCTGCGCATCGTCCGGCACCTCCTGGAGTGAAGAGATAGGCAGCAGCGGGCCGAGGAAGCGCGGCTCGCGCTTGAAGATATAGAGATCCGCCAGCGCGCCAAGACGCGCGCCAAATTCCCGCACCCGCACGGTGAGCATATCTTTCGGCGAGGGCACGGCGTAGCACTGGGCCTGAATGCCCCGGTGCAGGGCGATAAACAGCGCACGCTCGCAGTGGAAGCGCTGGGTAATAATAATAAAGTCGTTGGCGTCGAAAACCTTTCGCGTGCGCACGATGGAGTCCAGGGTGCGGAAACCCGCGTAATCAAGCACGATATCCTGCGGGTCCACCCCGGCGGCAATCAGATCCTTGCGCATGGTGACCGGCTCATTGTAGCTCTGTTGGGCATTGTCACCGCTCAGCAGCAGGTAGTTCACCTTGCCGCTGTTGTAGGCGTTCAGCGCGCCCTGAATACGGTAGCGATAGTACTGATTAATCACCCCGGTGCGATAATACTTGGCAGTACCCAGCACGACCCCAACCTGGCGATAGGGCAGATCTTGCAAATCGTCGTAGATCCACGGAGAGGTTTTCCAGCTTATCCAGCGGTCAAGACCAAGCGCAGTTAACAGCAGCAAGCCGATGATGACTAACAGGCTGTATAACAAACGCTTTAACATGCAGATAGCTCGATGCGGAGATGAAATTTCATTCAGGCTACTGTACCCGCAGAGGAAGCGCAAGAATCAGCGATTCAACTGCGGGGATTTTCATCACAATCTTTTCATTGTGTTAGCGCCGCGGCTCAGGCTGGCAGTGCCACACGCTCAACGTAGCGGCAGCCCAGCGCTCTCAGCGTGGCGGAGGTGGCATCCCACTGGGTGAGCGGCGCGTCCGGGCGTTCGGCCAGTACAGCACGGCGCATATCCGGATAGTCGTAGCCGTTCAGACTCAGTAGATTGAGCGCGCCCTGTAACGGTGGCAGGGATGGGTTGAAAGCCGCATTTTCCGCATAGCGCCCGGCGAAAATTTGCCCGTTGCTCAGTTCGATGGCGACGCCGGAGGGGGCGTTGCTGTAGGGCGCATGGCTCTGGTTGGCAGCAGTGATGGCCGCTTTGACCAGCGCCTCCCCCTCAGACGTGAAGCCGTGATCCTCGTCATCCATCAGCAGAGTGTTAATTTCAAGATCCTTTGGACCAAAGGCGTCGGGCAGGTAATCCGCCAGAGTATGGGGATCGCGGCCTGGGAGAGCAATACGCAGATCGAGGCCGCTGTTCAGCTCGTTCATAAACTGACGGCAGTGCCCACAGGGGGTGTAGTTAACGGTAATAGCCACCAGCGATTTCTCACCCCGCAGCCAGGCGTGGCTGATGGCGCTCTGCTCGGCGTGAACGGTCTGCTGCATGCTGGAGCCAAGAAACTCCATATTACCGCCGAAGTACCACGTACCGCTCACCCCGCGGGCGATGGCACCGACGTTAAAATGCGAGAGATCGGCCCGGGCGCAGGCGGCGGCCAGCGGCAGGAGCGCAAAGGCCAGCGCGTCTTCATCCAGTCCGGTGGCGCTAACCAGCGCCTTCACCTGCTCCGCGCTCAGCATGGCGGGAAAATGGTCATCCGCAAGAAGGGGGGCTAAAGCGGATTGCAGATCCTTCGCAAGATTAGCGAAAGCCGAGTGAAAACGTGAATGCATGGCGTTGCCTCATAGCAGTGTAATGGGAGCCTAGTGTAAAGAGCGTAAGGCGCTTTATATGTGATTCAAATCACACTCTATATGCAACTTATGAAATTCAAATGAAAAATGCGCGACGCATCGCAAATTTTAACCCACCAGCGTCAGGATCAGCGGGAAGATCAGAGGAGCCATCAGCGAGGTGATAATCCCGCAGAGTACCAGTGCCAGCGAACTGAATGCGCCCTCCTGATAATCCAGCTCCGCACAGCGTGCTGTGCCCAGGGCGTGGGAGGCGGTACCCATTGCCAGACCTCGGGCTGCTTTAGTTCGAATACGCATCAGGTTCAGCAGAGTGTGGCCAAACACTGCCCCAAGGATGCCTACAAAGATCACGCAGACCGCGCTAATGGCCGGAATCCCACCGATGCTGCCCCCAACCGCCATGGCAATCGGCGTGGTAACCGATTTTGGCAGGATCGAGGCGGCGATCTCCGGTGAGGCGCCCATCAGCAGGGCAACGGTAGTGCCGGTGACCATGGCGACCACGCTGCCGATAAAGCAGATAGAGATAATCGATTTCCAGCGGGCGCGGATCTGGTGTAGCTGCTCATACAGCGGGTAGGCCAGCGCCACTACGGCGGGCTGGAGCAGATCGTTAAGGATTTTGCTCCCGGCGAAATAGCGCTCATAGGGGATACCAGTCAGCAGCAGGAAGGGGATCAGCACCACCATCGCCACCAGCAGCGGATTGAGCAGAGGCATCTTAAACCGCGCCGCCAGCTTGCGGGCCGCAAAGAAGACCGCCAGCGTCAGCGGCAGCGACCACCAGATATTTTCCATCACGACTTCGCTCCTTTCTCACCAACCTTGCGCTCGCCGTGCACCAGGTGCGAGCTCCAGCTCACGACCAGAAAGACAATAAGCGTGCTGATCGCGCAGGAGACCACCACCGGCCCGAACTGCGCCCGCAGCACGTCGTAGTACTGCATCACGCCCACACCGATGGGTACAAACAGCAGTGCCATATAGCGGATCAGCACGTAGCAGCCGGGGTTAACCCATTTTGCCGGCAGGATCTGCAGCGCCAGCAGAAAGAACATGATCAGCATGCCGATAATGCTGCCGGGAATAGTAATGGGCAGCAGGGAAGAGATAGCGATGCCGGCATACAGGCAGGCATAAATCAGCACAAAAGCGCGAAGATACTGCCAGATAACGGTCAATGATTTAGACATGGTTCAAGCCTCTGATGAAACGTATTCATCATACAATTGATTCGATAACTGTGCTATCGATCACATCATGAATTGTGAGCATACCAAATATTCCTGAATGGAACGTCAGGCATTCACACAAGATTAGGCGTAAACCGGGCGATAAAGCCCCTTTCACCCATGGGCCAGAGGCGCTACCATACGCGCCTCTTTTCTGACGGGTAACGTTATGCGTGTATTACTGGCACCGATGGAAGGCGTGCTCGATTCGCTGGTGCGCGAGCTGCTGACCGGGGTAAATGATTACGATCTCTGCATGACCGAGTTTTTACGCGTGGTCGATCAGCTGCTGCCGGTAAAGTCGTTCTATAAGATCTGCCCCGAACTGCATCGCCAGAGCCGGACGCTGAACGGCACCCCGGTGCGGATCCAGCTGCTGGGTCAGTATCCGCAGTGGCTGGCGGAGAATGCTGCGCGCGCCGTAGAGCTTGGCTCCTACGGGGTCGATCTCAACTGCGGCTGCCCGTCGAAGCTGGTGAACGGCAGCGGCGGCGGGGCGACGCTGCTCAAAGATCCTGAGCTGATCTACCGGGGGGCGAAGGCGATGCGCGAAGCCGTGCCCGCCTCGCTGCCCGTTACCGTTAAGATACGCCTCGGCTGGGACAGCGGCGCGCGGCAGTTTGAGATCGCCGACGCGGTGCAGCAGGCGGGCGCCACCGAGCTGGTGGTTCACGGCCGCACGAAAGAGGATGGCTATAAAGCGGAGCGCATCAACTGGCAGGCGATTGGCGAGATCCGTAAGCGGCTGACCATCCCGGTGATTGCCAACGGTGAGATCTGGGACTGGCAGAGCGCGCAGGATTGCCTGGCAGTGACCGGCTGCGATGCGGTGATGATTGGCCGCGGCGCGCTAAACGTGCCCAACCTCAGCCGGGTGATCAAAGATAACGCACCGCGCATGCCCTGGCCGGAGGTGGTCGGCCTGCTCCAGCAGTACAGCCAGCTTGAGAAGCAAGGCGATACGGGGATGTACCACGTAGCGCGTATCAAGCAGTGGCTGGGCTATTTACGCAAAGAGTATGCCGAAGCCGACGGCCTGTTCACTGAGATCCGGACCCTGAAGCAGTCGGCGGCGATTGCCACCGCCATCGAGGCGGCGGCTAAACATATTCGGTAAGAATAGTTCTATTTATATCATTGATAAGGTGAATATTTTTCCAGCTGTGTCTTTTTGTGACCGGCTGTGTTTTGCCACGCTTACCTAAAAAACGGCATAAAAGTGTGTGTACTCTGCAACGCCCTGGTTTAGCAGAGCGTATCTATGAGTCGTCCTTTTATTCTCGCCGCTGTGGCGTGCCTCCCGCTGGTAACCCTTCTTAGCGGATGCGCGCCGATGCATGACAACGTCGTCCCCCTGAAAGAGCAGGCCCCGGCAGCGGCGGCTACCCCTCGCTTACCTCCGGCGCTGGCCGCTGGCTGGCCGCAGAGCCAATGGTGGCAGGCGTATCACGATCCGCAGCTTAACGCCCTGATTGAGCGCGCCCTGGCGCATGCGCCGGATATGCAGGTGGCAGAGCAGCGTATTCACCTTGCCGAAGCGCAGGCGCAGCGCGTCGCCGCCAACGGTGGTCCGGAGGTTGATTTTTCCGCCGACGTCGAGCGGCAGCGCATGTCTGCCGAGGGGCTAATGGGACCCTTTGCCATCACCGATCCCGCTGCCGGAACCACCGGACCCTGGTATACCAACGGCACCTTCGGCCTCACCGCCGGTTGGGATCTGGATCTGTGGGGGAAAAACCGTGACGAGGTAGCCGCCCGCATTGGCAACGTGCGTGCTCATGAAGCGGAGCGTCAGCAGACGCGTCAGCTGCTGGCGACCAGCGTGGCACGCCTCTACTGGCAGTGGCAGACCGAGGCCGCCATCAGTCAGGTGCTGGACGAGATCGAACGTAACCAGCAGACGATTGTTGCCGCCGACCGCCAGCTTCATCAGGCGGGCATTACCTCTTCGGTGGCGGACGCGGAAAACAGCATCGACGAAGAGAAAACCCGCCAGCAACAGAGCGAGGTCCGGGGTAAGATGCGGGTGATTGAAGCCCGCCTGATAGCGCTGACGGAGAGCAGCGCTGCCACGCTGCATCTGCAGCCGGTCAGATTGCCGAAGGTTGAAGGTAAAATGCCTGCGCAGCTCGGCTACGATCTGCTGGCTCGTCGTCCAGATCTGCAGGCGGCGCACTGGTATATTGAGTCCTCTCTCAGCAGCGTAGAGGCGGCAAAAGCCGCTTTCTACCCGGATCTCAACCTGATGGCGTTTCTCCAGCAGGATGCCCTGCACCTGAGCGATCTTTTTCGCCACTCAGCCCAGCAGATGGGCGTCACCGGCGGGCTGACGCTGCCTGTCTTTGACAGCGGGCGGCTTAACGCCAACCTTAACATTGCCGAAGAGGAGCATAACCTCTCTATCGCCAACTATAACAAGGCGGTCGTGGACGCGGTTAACGAGGTCGAGAAGGCAGCGGTACAGGTCGAAACGCTGGCGGATGAGAATCAACGTCAGCAGCAGATTGAACAGGATACGGGACGCATTGTTGCATTAGCCGAAGCGCGCTTTAAGGTAGGGATCATTCCCGGCATGCGGGTTAGTCAGAGCCGACTGCCGCTGCTCCAGGAGCAGATTAACGGTATCACCCTGCACGGGCAATGGCTGGACGCCACGTTGCAACTCACCTCCACATTGGGCGGGGGATATCATCAGGTTTAATCGCGATAGTAGGATGGTGGGGTCGGTTAACGCATTTGCCCCCTTGCGGGGGCCATGTTCAGGCGAACATCTTAGAAAATCATCTTAAACACGCCGGTTACCACCAACAGTCCAATCAGAAAAATAATCAAAATAGCCCAGAGTAAAATTTTCATCGTCCTGTCCTTTTATCGTGACGTTTTACTGATACCTCTGAAAGCATAGACAATTATCTGCCGTTTTGCCTGGCCGAGGCAGAAAATGGTCCGCGTCCTTGCGATAGCCGGGAACTCTCTATACTTACTGTTCAGCTTTTTCGCGTTCTCCCCTATCACTTCTTTTTGCGGAGGTTCCTATGGGCACGACAAACAAGGTTGCCATCGTCACGGCATCAGATTCAGGTATCGGCAAGCAGTGCGCGCTGGTATTGGCAAAGCAGGGGTACGATATTGGCATCACCTGGCACTCGGACGACGAGGGGGCAAAAGAGGTGGCGGAAGCCGTTGCCTCGTTTGGCCGCCGGGCCGAAACCGTGCAGCTCGACCTGAGTAATCTGCCCGAGGGGGCGCAGGCTATTCAGACCCTGATCGACAGGTTCGGACGCATTGACGTACTGGTCAACAACGCCGGGGCGATGAGCAAGGCGCCGTTTTTGGAGATGGCGTTTGAGGAGTGGCGCACCGTCTTTACCGTTGACGTTGACGGCGCATTCCTGTGCGCGCAGATCGCGGCCAGAAAAATGGTGGAGCAGGGCGAGGGGGGGCGCATTATTAATATTACCTCCGTGCATGAGCACACCCCGCTGCCGGAAGCCAGCGCCTACACCGCAGCCAAGCACGCTCTCGGCGGGCTGACCAAGTCGATGGCGATGGAGCTGGTGCAACACAGGATCCTGGTCAACTCGGTAGCCCCTGGGGCGATTGCTACTCCGATGAACGACATGAAGGATGAGGATGTGAAGGAGGGCTCTATGCCAAATATTCCGCTGGCCCGGCCAGGTCACACCCAGGAGATTGCCAGCCTGGTGGGCTGGCTCAGCTCTGAGGATGCCAGCTATACCACCGGCCAGTCGTTTATCGTAGACGGCGGCTTTATGCTGGCCAACCCGCAGTACAAACCCCAGTAGGCCACAGGCGGGAGGGGCTACTCTCCCGTCTCTTTATCTTTTGCCAGCCAGCGTTTGAGCACCGCCCGCAGTACAAAGACGACAACGACCGCCACAATCAGCCATATCCAGTGCTTCAGGTGCTGATCCAGGGTATGCAGCCATGGGCCTACGACCTCGCCGCCCACGTAGCCGAGGGTGGTAAAGATCAGTGCCCAGACGATAGCGCCCACGATATTGAGCGGAATAAAAATTCGCGGTGAGAGGCCGCTGGAGCCAATCAGCAGCGGGCCGATAATGCGAAAACCATACATAAAGCGGGTGCCAATCACGAAGAGCCACGGCCGTTTTTTGATCAGCCGCTGGGCGCGATCGATTTTCTTCTGATGACGCGAAAAGTGACTCAATACGCGATCCCCCAGGCGGCGGCCAAGCAGAAAGAGCAGCTGATCGCCAATCATTCCTCCCAGCGCCACCGCCGCGACCACTAGCCAGAAGCGCAGCAGGCCCTGATGCGCTGCCACGCCGCCGAGCAGGGTAATCGTTTCACCTTCTGCCACGCTGCCTACGACCAGCGCGGCGTAACCGTAGTGCGCAATCAGGTTGTTGATATCCATGCGAGTTATGCTTCCTCCAGACTAAAAAGATTGTATAAGCATAGCGTCTGGAGAGAGTGAGCAGCGGGCCATCACGGAAGAGTACGCCTCTTTGCACAAAAAATGATCAGCATTTGCATTATACTAAAGGCGTTATCATCAGGGCTGACAGCAAGGGGGCGTTATGAACCATGTCTGGGGACTCCTGTCCCATCCCGATCGTGAAATGAAAGTGATCAGAGGCGAAAACGAAACGGTTTCGCACCACTATACCCACCACGTTCTACTGATGGCGGCAATCCCGGTTGTCTGTGCATTTATTGGTACCACCCAGCTCGGCTGGCACTTTGGCGAAGGTGTCTTCTCAAGGCTGTCACTCTCTACGGCACTGTTACTCGGTATTCTCTTCTACGGGCTGATGCTGGCCGGCGTGGCGGTAATGGGGCGGGTTATCTACTGGATGGCGCGCAATATACCCCAGCGGCCGTCACTGGCCCGCTGCATGGTCTTTGCTGGCTACGTCGCAACGCCGCTCTTCTTGAGCGGTCTGGTGGCGCTCTACCCGCTGGTCTGGCTCTGCGCGCTGGTTGGCACCGTGGCGCTGTTCTATACCGGTTATCTGCTCTACGTCGGCATTCCGACCTTCCTGAACATTAATCAGGAGGAGGGGCTGAGCTTCTCCAGCTCGACGCTGGCGATTGGCGTGCTGGTGCTGGAGGTGCTGCTGGCGCTGACGGTGGTGCTGTGGGGTTACGGCTATCGTCTGTTCTGAACCGGGCGCAAACGGTGCGTTACGTTCAGCAAAGAATCTTCTCTGGCGACAACGCATGATGGCAGCTATCATGCGTTGGCCAGCTTTTGCCATTTTCTGCCTGCAAAAGCGGTGTGCGTCATCACGCGCGTGAATAATCACCAGAAGTCTCACCATGCTGAAATTTCGAGTTTCCCTGTTAAGCCTTGCCCTGCTGCTGGCCGTCCCCGTCGCCCCCCAGGCGCTGGCAAAAGCCGCTGCTGCCACCACCGCTGCGCAACCCGAGATCGCCTCCGGCAGCGCGATGATTGTCGACCTGCAAACCAATAAAGTGATCTACGCCAGCCATCCGGATCTGGTGCGGCCGATTGCCTCTATCACCAAGCTGATGACGGCGATGGTGGTGCTGGATGCGCACCTGCCGCTGGACGAGCGTTTGAAGGTGGATATCAGCCAGACGCCAGAGATGCGTGGCATTTACTCCCGCGTGCGTCTGAACAGTGAAATTAGCCGTAAGAACATGCTGCTGCTGGCGCTGATGTCCTCCGAGAACCGCGCCGCGGCGAGCTTAGCCCACCACTATCCAGGCGGCTACGGTGCATTTATTCGAGCGATGAATGCGAAGGCAAAATCCCTGGGCATGGTGAATACCCGCTTTGTGGAGCCGACCGGCCTGTCGATCCATAACGTCTCTACCGCGCGTGATTTGACCAGGCTGCTGATTGCCAGCAAGCAGTATCCGCTGATCGGCCAGCTCAGCACCACCCGGGAGGAGATGGCAACCTTCTCCAGCCCGGCATACACCCTGCCGTTTCGCAATACCAACCACCTGGTCTATCGCGACAACTGGAATATTCAGCTGACTAAAACTGGCTTCACCAACGCCGCCGGGCACTGCCTGGTGATGCGGACGGTGATCAATAACAAACCGGTGGCGCTGGTGGTGATGGACGCCTTTGGTAAATACACCCACTTCGCCGACGCCAGCCGTCTGCGGACCTGGATTGAGACCGGTAAGGTGCAGCCTGTGCCAGCGTCGGCGCTGAGCTATAAGCGCCAGAAGGCAGCCCAGATGGCAATCAACGCCACCGGCAGCGCGGCGCAAACCGCGCAAAATGATTAATCAGCTAAATCAGTAGCTACTCAGGCAGCGTCCAGTCTCCATCGTTGAGCGGGCGCTGCATGATTAGCGTATCCCGCCAGTCACCCTTTTTGTAGCCGACGCTGCGCAGCTGTCCCACCACCTCAAAACCATGGCTTTTATGCAGGCGCAGTGAGCCTTCATTTTGATGGCCGTCGCCAATAACCGCCAGCATCTGCCGCCACGGGCCCTCTTCACAGCGGTCGAGCAAGGCCTGCATCAGCGTGCTGCCGATCTGCCGCCCGGTCAGGGTGGACTCAATGTAGATAGAGCATTCAAGGGTATAGCGATAGGCGTGGCGCGGGCGGTAGGGGCCCGCGTAGCAGTAGCCGACAATGATGCCGCGATAGAGCGCCACCAGCCAGGGCAGACCCGCATTGGTAATTTTTGCGATCCGCTGACGCATCTCGTCAATGGTGGGGGGCACCTCCTCAAAGGAGGCGCGGCCATGCAGAACATGCCAGGCGTAGATCGCTGAGATAGCGTGTACGTCGTCCGGCCGGGCATCGCGGACTTCAACGTCGGTTATGGCTAAAACATCAACAGCAGACATCGCGCTGTACTCCTTTACGACCGGGGCTGGTCAGCGCCTTCGCCCCAGTACTTCCGCTTACTGGTTTTGCCAATGCCGGGATTCATGCTGTTAGTGGGATCGAGCTCGCGATAGTTGCGTTTCAGGCTCTCAGCCGCCTCATACAGATGCCCGACGTTATGTTCAGCCGGATACTGCGCGCCGCGCTCGTGCAGCAGCGCCAGCATCTGCGCTTTAAGCTCATGGACATCAACGCCTCGCTTGACGATGTAGTCCTGATGGAAAACGTGACAGAAAAAGTGGCCATAGTAAAGCTTATGCGTCAGTTTGCTGGCAATGTCGTCAGGCAGCGTTTCAAACCACTCGGTGTCGTTGCGCCGCAGGGCGATATCCAGGGCCAGGATCTCCTCAACCTCGTCTGCATGCACGGCCTGGTAACGGATAGCTGCCCCCGCCGCCGCGAAGCGGTGCAGGAAGGCTTTGTTTCCCTCCTCGGTGGTGCAGGCGAAGAAGCCGCCTTCGGCCTCGGTAAAGTACTCCTTCAACCAGCTCTGCGCTTCGGCGATACCGTCCCCGGCCATTTTCAACAGGAGGTGGTGCTCATACTTGTTGCGCCAGCTTTTCATGCGCGGCGGCAGGTGTCCTGGGAAGAGGCTGCCTGCGCGCTGCATCAGGCGATCGGTAAAGTGAGGCTTAAACAGCGTCACCTTCTCCAGCATGGCGTCGGCGCGCCCTTTCAGAGTGAAGAGCAGCGGCATCTTGTCGGTGCCGAGCTTGTCGATCATCAGGAAGGTATCTTTGCCGTAGCGCTCGGCAATATCGTAGATATCCCGATGCATATACTCTGCTGCTACCGGCAGGTTAGTAAAATTCGCCAGCATATGGCGGCGGATCTCTGTCAGCACCGCCGGCTGGTTGGTGCCGATATAGAACACCTGCTGGCGCTTGGCGGCGGCAAAGGTATCGAGGCGCACGGCAAAGACCGCCAGCTTGCCCGCGCAGCCGGAGGATTCAAACAGACGATCCGGATCGGCATTATAGCGCGCAGGCGTATCGGCCTCGATATCACGCACCCGCTCTACGTAGTCGCTGTCGTGGGCATGGCGGCCATCGTGACGTACGTCGGTATCGGTAACACGCTGATCGTCGAGCTTGCTGAGGATCTGCTCCGGCGTCTCGCCGAGATCAATCCCCAGATGGTTCACCAGCCGCAGCTGGCCCTGCTCGTCAATGCGGGCAAAAAGCGACATCTCGGTGTAGGCCGGACCGCGCTGCACCAGCGAACCGCCGGAGTTGTTGCATACTCCGCCGATCACCGACGCCCCGATGCACGAGGAGCCAATCACCGAGTGCGGCTCCCGGCCCAGCGGCTTCAGCGCTTTTTCCAGGGAGTAGAGGGTGGTGCCAGGCCATGCCAGCACCTGCTTGCCCTCATCGATCAGCTGGAGCCGATCGAGTCGCAGGGTGCTGATAATCACGATGTCGCGATCGTAGTCGTTGCCGCTCGGCGTCGAGCCTTCGGTAAGGCCAGTATTCGCCGCCTGCATCAAAATGATCTTATCGTTGCGCACGCAGAGATTGAGCACGTGCCAGAGCTGCAGCAGCGTCTCGGGGAACACCACCGCCAGCGCCTTGCCCTCGCCGGAGCGGAAACCTTTGCGGTAGCGGGCGGTCTTGGCCGGATCGGTAAGCAGCTGCGCATGGCCCACCAGTCGGGCAAGTTCGCTGAGAAAGAGGGGGTTATTTTGTAGGGGCACAGAAGACATTTTCCACTCCTTGTGGCAAGGCCAGAATCATCTGATAAAGCATAGCGCGGGAAAATCTATCCCGACGGACTAATTGCCAGAAAAATAAGAGAATAACCCTGCAAGGCGCGCTACGATTATGGCACACTGCATTTTTCGCACGATCAGGCCGCTGAGTCGGCTGTTAATACAAGAGAGTGAACGACATGAAATGGCTATGTTCAGTAGGTGTCGCCGTAGGGCTGGCGCTGCAACCCGCGTTGGCAGAGGATATGTCCGCTAACCATCCCCTGACGCCGCAGGCGCGGGATGCATACGTCACGGATTTACTCAAAAAGATGACGGTCGACGAAAAAATTGGCCAGCTACGCCTGATCAGCGTCGGACCGGATAACCCGAAAGAGGCGATCCGCGACATGATTAAAGCCAGCCAGGTGGGGGCGATTTTTAACACCGTGACCCGCCAGGATATCCGTGCGATGCAGGATCAAGCGATGCAGCTTAGCCGCCTGAAGATCCCTCTCTTCTTCGCCTTCGACGTGGTGCACGGTCAGCGTACCGTTTTCCCAATTAGCCTTGGCCTCGCCTCCTCCTTCGATCTTGACGCGGTCAAAACCGTCGGCCGCATCTCCGCCTATGAAGCGGCGGACGACGGTCTGAACATGACCTGGGCGCCGATGGTCGACGTCACGCGCGATCCGCGCTGGGGGCGTGGCTCCGAGGGCTTCGGAGAAGATACCTACCTTACCGCGATGATGGGTAAAACCATGGTCGAAGCGATGCAGGGCAAAAGCCCGGCGGATCGCTACTCGGTGATGACCAGCGTGAAACACTTCGCCGCCTACGGTGCCGTGGAGGGCGGGAAAGAGTACAACACCGTCGATATGAGCCCGCAGCGCCTGTTTAACGACTACATGCCGCCCTATAAAGCGGCGCTGGACGCCGGCAGCGGCGGGGTGATGATTGCCCTGAACTCGCTCAACGGCACCCCAGCCTCTTCTGATTCATGGCTGCTGAAGGATCTCCTGCGTGGTGACTGGAAATTTAAAGGCATCACTATCTCCGATCACGGGGCGATTAAAGAGCTAATCAAACATGGTACGGCCGCGGATCCAGAGGATGCGGTGCGTGTGGCGATCAAGTCTGGCGTCGACATGAGCATGGCCGATGAGTACTACAGCAAGTACCTGCCGGGGCTGATCAAGAGCGGCAAAGTGACCATGGCCGAGTTGGATGACGCTACGCGCCACGTGTTGAACGTCAAATACGATATGGGGCTGTTCAACGATCCCTACAGCCACCTTGGCCCGAAAGAGAGCGATCCGCAGGACACCAATGCCGAGAGCCGCCTGCACCGCAAAGAGGCGCGGGAAGTGGCGCGCGAAAGCATGGTGCTGCTGAAAAACCGCCTGGAGACGCTGCCGCTGAAAAAATCTGCCACCGTTGCCGTGGTGGGGCCGCTGGCCGACAGCAAGCGTGACGTGATGGGCAGCTGGTCCGCCGCTGGGGTGAGTGATCAGTCCGTGACCGTTCTTACCGGGATCAAAAATGCCGTCGGCAGCGAAGGGAAAGTCATCTTTGCGAAAGGCGCAAACGTCACCAACGACAAAGATATTATTACGTTCCTTAATCAGTACGAGCCGGCTATTCAGGTTGACGAGCGCACGCCGCAGGCAATGATTGATGAAGCGGTCAAGGCAGCGAATGACGCTGACGTGGTAGTCGCCGTGGTGGGTGAGTCTCAGGGCATGGCGCACGAGGCCTCCAGCCGGACCGACATCACTATTCCTCAGAGCCAGCAGGATCTGATCGCCGCCCTGAAAGCCACCGGCAAGCCGCTGGTGCTGGTGCTGATGAACGGCCGTCCGCTGGCCATGGTCAAGCAGGACCAGCAGGCTGACGCCATTCTGGAAACCTGGTTCGCCGGTACCGAGGGCGGCAACGCCGTAGCCGACGTGCTGTTTGGCGACTACAACCCGTCCGGCAAGCTGCCGATCTCCTTCCCGCGTTCGGTAGGGCAGATCCCGGTCTACTACAGTCACCTGAACACCGGTCGTCCGTACAACGCCGAGCATCCGAACAAGTACACCTCGCGCTACTTTGACGAGGCTAACGGGCCGCTTTATCCGTTCGGCTACGGCCTGAGCTACACTACCTTCAGCGTCTCTGACGTTAAGCTCTCTGCTCCGACGCTCTCGCGTGACGGTACGGTCACCGCCAGCGTTGACGTGACCAACACCGGCAAGCGGGAAGGGGCCACGGTAATGCAGATGTACATTCAGGATGTTACCGCCTCCCAGAGCCGTCCGGTGAAGGAGCTGAAGGGCTTTGATAAGGTCAACCTCAAGCCGGGCGAGACCCAGACCGTCAGCTTCCCGATCGACATTAACGCTCTGAAGTTCTGGAATCAGAAGATGAAATATGATGCTGAACCAGGCAAGTTTAACGTCTTTATCGGCACCGACTCCGCCCGGGTAAAACAGGCGCAGTTCGCGTTGCAATAAGCAAAAGGGCCAGTTTACTGGCCCTTGTTTTTATGAGATGAGTAAGAGCAACCGCAATTTCAACAAGAATGAGGAAAGTGCAATGGCAATGATAAAAACAACACTGGGCTCACTGGTATTGATGGCTGCCGTGAGCCTGCCTGCGCTGGCGGCTGAGCCGGTCAAAGTCGGCTCGAAAATTGATACCGAAGGGGCGCTGCTCGGCAATATTATTCTGCAAGTGCTGGAAAGCCACGGCGTAAAAACCGTCAATAAAGTTCAGCTGGGAACCACGCCGGTAGTACGCGGGGCGATCACTTCCGGCGAGCTGGACATCTATCCAGAGTACACCGGCAACGGCGCGTTCTTCTTTAAAGATGAGAACGATGCGGCATGGAAAAACGCCCAGCAGGGCTACGAGAAGGTCAAAAAGCTCGATTTTGAGCAGAACAAGCTGGTATGGCTGACCCCGGCTCCGGCCAACAACACCTGGACCATCGCCGTACGTAAAGAGATGGCGGAGAAGAACAAGCTCACTTCGCTGGCCGATCTCAGCGGCTACCTGAAGAAGGGTGGGGAGTTTAAGCTGGCGGCGTCGGCAGAGTTTATCGAGCGCGCCGATGCCCTCCCGGCGTTTGAAAAAGCCTACGACTTCAAGCTGGATCAGAAGCAGCTCCTCTCCCTGGCCGGGGGCGATACGGCGGTGACCATTAAAGCAGCGGCCCAGCAGACCTCTGGCGTGAACGCGGCGATGGCCTACGGTACCGACGGCCCGGTTGCGGCCCTTGGCCTGCAAACTCTGAGCGATCCAAAAGGCGTTCAACCGATCTATGCCCCGACGCCGGTAGTGCGTGAGGCGGTGCTGAAGGCCTATCCGCAGCTGGAAGCGTGGCTGAAGCCGGTATTTGCCAGCCTGGATGAGAAAACGCTCCAGCAGCTTAACGCCAGCATCGCCGTTGAAGGGCTGGATGCCAAAAAAGTCGCCGCCGACTATCTGAAACAGAAAGGGCTGGTGAAGTAATCCGCCCGACAGGACAGGAACGTGTCTATACGCTGTCATAATCGCGTCTTGCTGCTGCTGGTGGTGCTTGCTCTGGCGGCAGCGCTGCTGCCTTTTGTCAACTATGCGCCAAATCGGCTGGTGTCCGGCGAGAGCCGGGCGCTGTGGCAGATTTGGCCGCACTCGCCCGCGCTGTGGCTTCCCGTACCGCTGCTCTTTCTCGCGCTCTGTTTTTTGCCCCGGCGCTGGCCGCGGGTGGCGACGCTGGCGCTGGCTGAGCTGTGCTTTATTGTGCTGGTATGGGGGGTGGGTAAAGCCGCTACCGATCTGGCGCAGTCGGGCAGCGCCCTGGCGCGCACCTCCATCGGCAGCGGCCTCTGGCTCTGGCTGGCTCTGGCGCTGCTTGCCTGTAGCGACGCCATCCGCCGCCTTACCGTTAACCCCCTCTGGCGCTGGCTGTTACAGGCCCAGATCTGGCTGGTGCCGCTGCTGCTCCTGCATTTGGGGGCGCTGAATCATCTCTCGCTGATGAAAGAGTACGCCAACCGCCAGGATGTGTTTAACGACGCCCTGGCCCAGCACCTGGTCCTGCTGCTGGGAACGCTGCTTCCGGCGCTACTGCTTGGCGGCGCGCTGGGGCTGTGGTGCTACCGCCATCCTGCGCGGCAGGCACCGGTATTTACCGTGCTGAACGTTATCCAGACCGTGCCCTCGGTGGCACTGTTTGGTCTGCTGATCGCCCCGCTGGCCGGGCTGGTTGCGCACTTTCCCGCGCTTAGCCGCATCGGCATCGCCGGAACGGGCCTGACGCCTGCGCTAATCGCGCTGGTGCTTTACGCCCTGCTGCCGCTGGTGCGTGGGGTTGTAGCGGGCCTGAACCAGGTGCCCAGAGACGTGCTGGAGAGCGCGGCCGGAATGGGGATGAGCGCCCGGCAGCGCTTCTTCCAGGTGCGCCTGCCGCTGGCCCTGCCGGTGCTGCTACGCAGCCTGCGGGTGGTGACGGTGCAGACGGTGGGCATGGCGGTGATCGCCGCCCTGATTGGCGCCGGCGGCTTTGGGGCGCTGGTCTTTCAGGGACTGCTCAGCAGCGCCCTGGATCTGGTGCTGCTGGGGGTGATCCCAACGATTGCCCTGGCGGTGGTGGTCGACGCACTTTTTGGCTTATGGATAGCGCTGCTGAAGGTAAAACAGCCATGATCGAGTTCACGCAGGTAAGCAAAATGTTTAACGGGCAGAGCGCGGTCAGCGATCTCAATCTGCACTTCAAAACCGGGGCCTTTTCGGTGCTAATCGGCACCTCAGGCTCCGGAAAATCCACTACCCTGAAGATGATCAATCGGCTGGTAGAGCACGATGCGGGCACTATCCGCTTTGCCGGGGAGGAGATCCGCAGCCTGCCGCTGCTGGCTCTGCGCCGGCGCATGGGGTACGCCATTCAGTCTATCGGTCTCTTTCCGCACTGGACGGTGGCGCAAAATATCGCCACCGTGCCGCAGCTGCTGAAGTGGCCCCGCGCGAAAATCGATGCCCGCATTGACGAGCTGATGGCGCTGCTGGGGCTGGATCCGCAGCTGCGCGGGCGCTATCCGCACCAGCTTTCCGGCGGTCAACAGCAGCGCGTCGGCGTGGCGCGGGCGCTGGCGGCCGATCCGGAGGTGCTGCTGATGGATGAGCCTTTCGGCGCGCTGGATCCGGTGACCCGTGGCACGCTGCAGCAGGAGATGAAGCGTATCCACCGTCTGCTGGGACGTACGATTGTGCTGGTTACCCACGATATCGACGAGGCGCTGCAGCTGGCGGACAATCTGGTGCTGATGGATGAGGGCAGGGTGGTGCAGCAGGGGACGCCGTTGGAGATGCTGACCCGTCCCGCGAATGCATTTGTCCGCACCTTTTTTGGCCGCAGCGAGCTGGGCGTGCGCCTGCTCTCCCTGCGCAGCGTAGGTGACTATGTCCGGCCCGGCGAGCAAATAGCCGGTGAGCCGCTCGATGCGGCCATGACGCTGCGCGACGCGCTCTCCGCGTTTGTTGCCCGGCGCTGCGAGGTGCTGCCGGTGGTCAACGCTGAGGGGGTACCCTACGGCGCGATCCACTTCCAGGATCTGCTTCGTGCGGAGGCCAGCCGTGAAAGTCATTCGTGATCCGCTTTTGTGGCTTATTGCGCTGTTTATCGCGCTGCTGGTGGCGCTGCCCTACAGCGGCGGCCTGTTTAGCGTGCTTTTTCCGGAGCTTTCACGGCCGCTCTATCAGCAGGAGAGCTTTATCTCCCTGACGCTGGCCCACTTCTGGCTGGTGGGCGTCTCCAGCGCGATAGCCGTGGTGTTGGGCGTTGGCGCGGGCATCGCCGTAACCCGTCCGGCGGGAGTGGAGTTTCGCTCGCTGGTAGAGACCATTGCCGCGGTTGGACAGACCTTTCCGCCGGTAGCGGTGCTGGCAATCGCCGTGCCGGTGATGGGCTTTGGCAAAGAGCCAGCCATTATCGCGCTTACCCTCTACGGGATACTGCCTGTTTTGCAGGGGACACTGGCAGGGTTCGCGGCGCTGCCTGGCGGCGTGGTGAGCGTGGCGGAGGGGATGGGGCTGAGCGGATGGCAGCGCCTGTTCAAGGTAGAGCTGCCGCTGGCCGCGCCGGTGATCCTGGCCGGGGTACGAACCTCGGTGATTATCAACATCGGTACGGCGGCGATTGCCTCAACGGTAGGGGCAAACACGCTGGGGACGCCGATTATTATCGGCTTGAGCGGATTCAACACCGCCTACGTTCTGCAGGGCGCGCTACTGGTGGCCCTGGCGGCAATTATTGTCGACCGCTGCTTTGAACGCCTGGCACGCCGTCTTAGCCAGCATGCAAAATAAAGGTGTAGCCCGCCAGCATCACGCCGCCGATGCCACCCACGGCCATCAGAAAGAAAAGGGTAACGATAGAAATTTTGGCTGCGTTCATGATGTGCTCCTTATTTAAGCGCATAAGTATAACGTGAAGCGCAGCTGTTAATAAAACATTAAATGCCGAGCGGATAGATGGCATGCCCGGCGGCCTGCCATGTTGCCAGCTGCTGCCGCTGAGCCTGGGTAGGGGCATCACCGCACCACACCATCAGAGTGTGGCCCTCAAACAGATCGGGGCGCAGCTGGTTCAGTGAGTTTGCCAGCACCTCCACGCGCCAGCCCTGCTCACTAATCCGCCAGCCCTCTAGCCATAGCCGGGTGGTATCGTGAATATTCCAGCCGACGACCAGCGCATCCTTATTGTACTTCTTTCGGGACGCGGCAAGGGAAGCAGAGATGTGGTTGATTAAGATGCCGTCAAGCAGGCTGAGCATCGCCAGTAGCGTGGCCTGCTGGCAGCGCAGACGGCGACGAAGCGGGCTCAGCAGATGCAGGGTAAGCGTTTCGGCGGGGTAGTCGCGGGTTCGCTCCTTTAGCCACTGGCGCAGGCGGGGAATGTTGCCGTTTTGCAGCAGCTGCAGCAGCGCCTCCTGCTGGTCGCGCCAGCCGTTTGAACCATCCAGCGACTCGTTAATCAGTAGCGCCTGGACCTTACTCACCGGCACGCCCGTGTCGATCCAGCGCTTTATTTCACGGATGAGGTCGATATCCGCATCGTTAAATAGCCGATGTCCGCCATCCGTGCGCTGCGGCTTCAGTAGTCCGTACCGTCGCTGCCAGGCACGCAGCGTAACGGGATTGATATCACAGAGCAAAGCCACTTCACCGATCGTGTAAAGCGCCATGATTCCACCTTTGCCAGCAGACTCCATTTCCCGAGGATTGATGCCCAGCCTACCAGAGGGTAGCTGGTTATTTTATGGTCTCTTTGTAACAATTTCGTCAAGTCATCAAGACTATTTTGTGATGGCGAGCACGATTTATCGAATTAGTGTAATGCTTCAAAGAAAGTTACGTCTACTCACTGTATGTTACGCGTTTTTACCGGGATAGGCACACGCGCATGTATGAATTTAATCTGGTTTTACTGCTTTTGCAGCAGATGTGCGTTTTTCTGGTTATCGCCTGGCTAATGAGTAAGACCCGGCTCTTTATCCCCCTGATGCAGGTCACCGTCCGGCTGCCGCACAAGCTGCTCTGCTACGTGACCTTCTCGATTTTCTGCATTCTCGGGACCTACTTTGGCCTGCATATTGAAGACTCTATCGCCAATACGCGGGCCATCGGCGCGGTGATGGGGGGCTTGCTGGGTGGCCCAGTGGTAGGCGCGCTGGTGGGATTCACCGGCGGCCTGCACCGCTACTCAATGGGTGGGATGACCGCCCTGAGCTGCATGCTCTCCACGATGGTCGAAGGATTGCTCGGCGGACTGGTGCACAGCATCCTGATCAAGCGTGGCCGCACCGACTACGTCTTTAACCCTCTGACCGCGGGGGCAATCACCCTGGTGGCCGAGCTGGTGCAGATGATGATTATTCTGCTTATCGCCCGACCCTTTGCCGACGCTCTGCATCTGGTGAGCAGCATCGCTGCGCCGATGATGGTGACCAATACCGTGGGCGCGGCGCTGTTTATGCGCATCCTGCTGGACAAGCGCGCCATGTTCGAAAAGTACACCTCAGCCTTCTCCGCCACCGCGTTGAAAGTCGCGGCCTCCACGGAGGGGATTTTACGCCAGGGGTTTAACGAAGAGAACAGCATGAAGGTGGCTCAGGTGCTCTATCAGGAGCTGGATATCGGTGCGGTCGCCATCACCGACCGGGAGAAGCTGCTGGCATTTAAGGGCATTGGTGACGATCACCATCTGCCGGGCCGCCCCATCTCCTCCGCCTGGACCAAAAAGACCCTTGAGACCGGCGAAGTCGTCTACGCCGACGGTAATGAGGTGCCGTACCGCTGCTCTCTGCACCCCCAGTGCAAGCTCGGCTCGACGCTGGTGATCCCGCTGCGCGGTGAAAATCAGCGGGTGATGGGCACCATCAAGCTTTACGAAGCGAAAAACCGGCTGTTCAGCTCTATCAACCGCACGTTGGGAGAGGGGATAGCCCAGCTGCTTTCCGCGCAGATTCTGGCGGGACAGTACGAGCGGCAGAAGGCGCTCCTGACTCAGTCAGAGATCAAGCTGCTCCATGCTCAGGTCAATCCACATTTTCTGTTTAACGCGCTCAACACGCTGAAGGCGGTGATCCGCCGCGACAGTGACCAGGCGGGCCAGCTGGTACAGTATCTCTCCACCTTCTTCCGTAAAAACCTGAAGCGTCCGTCGGAGGTGGTCACCCTCGCGGATGAGATTGAGCATGTGAATGCCTATCTGCAAATCGAGAAGGCACGCTTCCAGGCCAACTTGCAGGTGACGCTATACGTGCCCGATGCGCTGGCCCATCAGCAGCTCCCGGCTTTTACCTTACAGCCGATTGTAGAAAACGCGATTAAGCACGGCACCTCGCAGCTGCTTGGCGTAGGGGAGATCTCCATCCAGGCCAGCCAGGATCAACATCACCTGGTGCTGGATATTGAAGATAACGCCGGTCTCTATCAGCCGAAAACCGATGCCAGCGGGCTGGGGATGAGCCTCGTGGACAAGCGCCTGCGGGCGCGGTTTGGCGATACCTGCGGCATTACCGTCCAGTGCGAGCCGGATCGTTTTACCCGTATTACCCTGCGACTGCCTCTGGAGGAGAACGCATGTTGAAAGTGTTGATTGTCGATGACGAGCCGCTGGCGCGGGAGAACCTACGCGTTCTGCTGGAAGACGAGAGTGAGATTGAGATTGTCGGCGAATGTGCCAACGCCATAGAGGCGCTGGGGGCGGTGCACAAGCTGCGTCCGGACGTGCTTTTTCTGGATATCCAGATGCCACGCATCAGCGGGCTGGAGATGGTCGGCATGCTTGACCCGGATCAGCGTCCTTACGTGGTGTTTCTTACCGCCTTTGATGAGTATGCGGTGAAGGCCTTTGAAGAGCACGCCTTTGACTATCTGCTTAAGCCCATCGAGGCGGCACGGCTGGAGAAGACGCTCCAGCGCCTGCGCCAGGCCCGGGGGGTGCAGGATATCTCCCTGCTGCCGGAGAACCAGCAGGCGCTGAAGTTTATCCCCTGCACTGGCCACAGCCGTATCTGGCTGCTGCAGATGGATGACGTGGCCTTTGTCAGCAGCCGGATGAGCGGCGTCTATGTCACCAGCCATGAAGGTAAAGAGGGCTTTACCGAGCTCACGCTGCGCACTCTGGAGCAGCGTACGCCGCTGATGCGCTGCCATCGTCAGTATCTGGTGAATATGGCCCATCTGCAGGAGATCCGCTTTGAGGATAATGGCCAGGCCGAGCTGCTGCTACGCGACGGCCACACCGTGCCGGTCAGCCGCCGCTACCTGAAAAATTTAAAAGAGGCGCTGGGGTTGTAACGTTCGGTGGTACACTGTGCGTTTGCGAAAATCACCGCTGAAGAGACTATGCTAAACAACGATATTTTACGTAGCCTGCGCTACACCCTGAAAGCCAACAACACCGAGCTGCAACGAATCTTTACCCTTGGCGGCACAGAGGTCAGCGAGCAGCAGATTGCGGCCTGGCTGCGTAAAGAGGATGAGGCGGGTTTCCAGGCCTGTCCGGACATCGTAATGTCGATCTTTCTCAACGGGCTGATCTATGCCCGCCGTGGCAAAGACGACTCTGCCCCCGATCTGAAGACCGAGCGCAAGCTGAATAATAATATTGTGCTGAAAAAGCTGCGCGTCGCCTTTGCGTTAAAAACCGACGATATTCTGGCTATTCTGACTGAGCAGCAGTTCCGCGTATCGATGCCGGAAATTACTGCGATGATGCGTGCCCCGGATCATAAAAACTATCGCGAGTGTGGGGATCAATTCTTCCGCTATTTCCTGCGGGGCCTGGCCGTTCGTCTGCACGCGGCTAAATAAGGTAGGACTGCCCGGCAACTGGCGCTGCCGGGCATAAAGCAGATTACTTCACTTCTTTAAAGCCGCGAGACTCCAGCAGCTGCTCAGATTTTTTCATGCTGATACCTTCTTTGATTTCACCGGTAAACGCCGTGCCCTGCACTTTCTGCAGCGCATCGCGATCAACTTTGGTGTAATCAACGGTTAAGGTCTCAGTGGCATAGGTATCCTGGTAGTCCAGGCTCTCATCCACGCCTTTAATCTCTTTATACTGCTCGCTGATTGGCCCCAGGCGCTGCATGGCCACCTCTTTATTTGGGATCCCCAGCGCATCATAGTGCAGGGTATTTTTCGCCGTCTGGCGCAGCACGACGTCGTTTTTGTAGTAATAGGTCAGCTCAACGTTGGTTTTACCGTCTGACCAGGTAAAGGTCTTACTCTCCTCTTTGTCGCCGCAGCCGCTCAAGGTAATTACCAGCAGTGCAGTAAACGCAGTAGCAATGATTTTTTTCACAATATTCATACTTTTCCCTTATTTAAAATAACCCTGTCCCTAGAATCATAGCGCAATAAAAAAAGGGTGCTGTAAATACAGCACCCTTTGCGGATTATTTAACCTGTTGTCCCGGCTGCGCACCGCTGTCCGGGCTAAGCAGGAAGATATCCTTCCCACCAGGACCGGCGGCCATCACCATGCCTTCCGAGACTCCAAAGCGCATCTTGCGCGGCGCAAGGTTGGCGACCATCACCGTCAGGCGGCCCACCAGCGCGGCCGGATCCGGATAGGCAGAGCGAATGCCGGAGAAGACGTTACGCTTCTCGCCGCCGAGATCCAGGGTCAGACGCAGCAGCTTGTCAGAGCCGTCAACGAACTCGGCGTTCTCAATCAATGCCACACGCATATCGACTTTAGCGAAGTCGTCAAAGCTGATGGTCTCCTGAATCGGATCGTCTGCCAGCGGGCCGGTGACCGGCGCAGCGGCGGCTTTCACCTCTTCTTTAGAGGCTTCCACCAGGGCTTCTACCTGCTTCATCTCGATGCGGTTATAGAGTGCCTTAAAGGTATTTACCTTGTGGCCGAGCAGCGGCTGCTGGATAGCATCCCAGGTCAGTTCGGTGTTCAGGAACGCTTCGGCACGCGCGGCCAGCTGTGGCAGCACCGGCTTCAGCCAGGTCATCAGAACACGGAACAGGTTAAGACCCATGGTGCAGATAGCCTGCAGATCGGCGTCGCGGCCCTCCTGCTTCGCCACCACCCACGGTGCCTGCTCGTCAACGTAGCGGTTTGCCACGTCGGCCAGGGCCATGATCTCACGCACCGCTTTACCAAACTCGCGGCTCTCCCAGGCTTCGCCAATGCTGGCTGCCGCATCGGTGAAGGTTTTATACAGCGCCGGATCCGGCAGCTCGGCCGCCAGCACGCCGTCAAAGCGTTTGGCAATAAAGCCCGCGTTACGGGAGGCGAGGTTCACCACCTTGTTAACGATGTCGGCATTTACACGCTGAACGAAATCTTCCAGGTTCAGGTCGATATCATCGATGCGCGACGAGAGCTTGGCAGTGTAGTAGTAGCGCAGGCTGTCGGCGTCAAAGTGGTTCAGCCAGGTGCTGGCCTTGATGAAGGTCCCGCGCGATTTGGACATCTTCGCGCCGTTCACCGTCACATAGCCGTGTACGAACAGGTTGGTCGGCTTGCGGAAGTTACTGCCTTCCAGCATCGCTGGCCAGAACAGGCTGTGGAAGTAGACGATATCCTTGCCGATAAAGTGATACAGCTCGGCGGTAGAGTCTTTCTTCCAGTATTCGTCGAAGCTGGTGGTGTCACCGCGTTTGTCGCACAGGTTCTTGAACGAGCCCATGTAGCCGATCGGCGCATCCAGCCAGACGTAGAAGTATTTGCCCGGCGCGTTCGGAATTTCGAAGCCGAAGTAGGGCGCATCGCGGGAGATATCCCACTGCTGCAGGCCAGATTCGAACCACTCCTGCATTTTGTTGGCAACCTGCTCCTGCAGCGCGCCAGAGCGGGTCCAGGCCTGTAACATTTCGCTGAAAGACGGCAGGTCAAAGAAGAAGTGCTCAGAGTCACGCATCACCGGCGTCGCGCCAGATACCACCGACTTCGGCTCAATCAGCTCGGTCGGGCTGTAGGTCGCGCCGCAGACTTCACAGTTATCGCCATACTGATCCGGTGACTTACATTTCGGGCAGGTGCCTTTCACAAAACGGTCCGGCAGGAACATCCCTTTCTCTGGATCGTAGAGCTGGGAGATGGTGCGGTTCTTAATAAAACCGTTCTCTTTCAGGCGACCGTAGATCAGCTCGGACAGCTCGCGGTTCTCTTCGCTGTGCGTAGAGTGGTAGTTGTCATAGCTGATATCAAAGCCAGCGAAATCGGTCTGGTGCTCCTGGCTCATCTCACCGATCATCTGCTCCGGGGTAATGCCAAGCTGCTGAGCTTTCAGCATGATTGGCGTGCCGTGGGCATCGTCGGCGCAGATGAAGTTGACGTCGTGGCCGCGCATTCGCTGGTAACGGACCCAGACATCAGCCTGGATGTGCTCCAGCATATGGCCGAGGTGGATGGAGCCGTTTGCGTACGGCAGCGCGCACGTTACCAGAATTTTTTTCGCGACTTGAGTCATAGTGAGCATTACGTCTTCTGTAAAAAAAGGGGTTTTGATATTACCAAATGGGGCACTATTAAGTAAGCACAAACCTTTTTCTTTCAGGTAAACTTGCTACACGAGCTTTTCACCTACAAGAACAGAGGAGTCGGGATGAACTCTCAATCCCAGGCCAAATCACCGGAAGCCCTGCGAGCAATGGTAGCCGGAACGCTGGCGAATTTTCAGCACCCCACCCTGAAGCATAATCTCACCGCATTAAAAGCCGTGCACCACGTTGCCTGGCTGGATGATACCGTGCACATCGAACTGCTGATGCCGTTTGCCTGGCGCAGCGCGTTTGAAGAGCTGAAGGAGCAGTGCAGCGCCGAGCTGCTGCGCATTACTGGCGCAAAAGCCATCGACTGGAAGCTGTCCCACACCATCGCCACGCTGAAGCGTGTTAAAAACCAGCCGGGCATTAACGGCGTGAAGAACATTATTGCCGTTAGCTCTGGCAAGGGCGGGGTAGGGAAGTCCTCAACTGCCGTCAACCTGGCGCTGGCGCTGGCTGCCGAGGGGGCGAAGGTCGGTATCCTTGATGCTGATATCTACGGTCCGTCAATTCCGGCGATGCTGGGCACCGAAGGCAACCGCCCGACCTCTCCGGACGGCACCCACATGGCGCCGATTATGGCCCACGGCCTGGCGACCAACTCTATCGGCTACCTGGTTACCGATGATAACGCCATGGTATGGCGCGGCCCGATGGCCAGCAAAGCGCTGCTGCAGCTGCTGCAGGAGTCGATGTGGCCGGATCTGGACTACCTGGTGCTGGATATGCCGCCGGGTACCGGGGATATTCAGCTAACGCTGGCGCAAAACATCCCGGTGACCGGGGCGCTGGTGGTGACCACCCCGCAGGATATCGCCCTGATCGACGCCAAAAAAGGCATCGTGATGTTTGAGAAGGTGGAAGTGCCGGTGCTGGGCATCGTTGAGAACATGAGCATGCATATTTGCAGCAACTGCGGTCATCACGAAGCTATCTTTGGCACCGGTGGTGCAGAGAAGCTGGCCGAGCAGTATCACACTGAACTGCTGGGACAGATGCCGCTGCACATTACGCTGCGTGAGGATCTCGATAACGGCACGCCGACGGTGATCCACCGTCCTGATAGCGAGTTCACCGCCCTCTACCGTCAGCTGGCCGGGCGCGTTGCCGCTCAGCTTTACTGGCAGGGTGATGTGATCCCGTCAGAGATCGCGTTCCGCGCGGTGTAAGCGGAGTCGAATTTGCAATTTGTAGGCCGGGTCAGGCGAAGCCGCCACCCGGCGTTACTTAAAGCAATTTGTAATGCAGTAAAAAGTAATCCCCTTCCGGTGCCTCGCCTCGCGCCTCGATATGCCAGCCGTGGCGGCGATAAAATGCCAGCGCGGCTTTGTTCTCAGCAAGACACTTCAGCGAGCCCGAACTGGTAAAATTCGACTGCACCTTCTTCAGCAGCGCGCTACCGACGCCCTGACCCTGATACGCCGGGTCAACAAACAGGTTGTGGACAAAATTATCGTTCAGCGTCACCGACGCGAAGCCCAGTCGGTGCCCATCTTCATCGGCCACCCAGATACGCTCTCCAAGCGTTGCAGCATCAAAATCTTCCAGCTGCCAGTCGCTACCGTCTATCCAGGTCCAGCAGGTACGCCGGGCATGCAGATAAAGCGTGCGCAGAAAGGGGCGATCGCTCTCTTGCCAGGGGCGAATAATCATCGGTGGTAGAAAATCTCGCCGTCATAAACTTTGAGGATCTTACCTTCGGGTTCGGTGATCAGCACATAGTTGCCGCCCATATAGGTCCAGTGACTGCCGGCATCGGGCGCAGGCAGGTTACGCTGCTGCCAGGCTTTAATATTGTACTCGTCAGTGAGGTACATCGGCGGAACGGTGTCGCCGATTTTAAATTTGGTAAAGTCAGCAGTAAATTCCTGCAGTTCGTATTTCGATATGCCCGTGGCGGCAGCACTCTGTGGCGCTGCAAAAGCGGCGCTCGCTGATACCAGCAGTGCACCAAGAAGCATCAGTTTGGTCTTACCCATGGTCTCTCCATATTTTGCCGGGCGGGCTGTTTTCATCTGGCCCTTTAGTATTACGTGCGCGCTATCATCGCTGTGATTTCTCACTGAAAGCAATAGCAAAAGCTATCATGCTCGCGCGTGCTTTGGAAAAAAGTGTAAGCAAATGCAGGAGAAAGCAGAAGCAGCGGATCGCTAAAAAAGCCATCCGCTTGAGAAGGGCGATCCCTTTTGGGATGATTCCTGGCGTTAAAAACCTTCCAGCACGATCTTGCCTACTGCCCGGTGGGATTCCAGCAGACGGTGGGCTTTACGCAGGTTTTCAGCGTTGATTGCGCCAAAGTGTTCGCCCAGGGTGGTCTTAATCACCCCGTTATCGATAAGCGAAGCGACGCGGGTCAGCAGGCGGTGCTGCTCAATGATGTCCTGAGTTTCGAACATTGAGCGGGTAAACATAAACTCCCAGTGCAGAGAGATGCTCTTTGCCTTGAGCGGGCGCGCATCCAGCGTCTCGGGATCGTCAATCAGCGCCAGCTTGCCCTGTGGGATCAGCGCTTCAATCAGCTGCTGATAGTGCTCTTCGGTATTATTCAGGCTGGCGACGTGGGTGACATGCTGAATGCCAATACGAGCCAGCTCCTCGGTGAGCGGCTTGCTGTGATCGATAACGTGATGTGCCCCGAGGTCGGTAACCCACTGCTGGCTTTCCGGGCGTGACGCCGTGCCGATCACCGTCATTTTGGTGAGCTTACGGGCAAGCTGGGTCATGATGGAACCGACCCCACCGGCTGCCCCGACGATCAGCAGCACGTCGCCTTCGTTGCCGTCTTCATTAATGCCCAGGCGATCGAACAGCATCTCCCAGGCCGTAATGGCGGTAAGCGGCAGCGCGGCGGCGGAGGCATTGTCCAGGGAAGCAGGCTTTAGCGCCACGATGCGCTCATCCACCAGCTGATACTCACTATTGCTGCCTGGGCGGGTCAGCGCCCCGGCGTACCACACGGTATCTCCGGGCTTAAACAGCGTCACCGCGTCGCCGACGTCGGCCACGACGCCGACTGCATCCCAGCCGAGAATACGCGGTGTGTCAGCGTTAAAGCCCGCGCGCACTTTGGTATCTACCGGGTTAACAGAGATGGCGCTTACCTGAACCAGCAGGTCGTGGCCGTGCGCGACCGGTTTTTCAATCTCAATGTCCTGCAGGGCATCAACGTTGCCGTTGGCCTGCGCCGCAGCGGTAATAGCGATAGCTTTCATAAATACTCCATAGCATGAGTGGCTTCAGATGAATAAGTTTAGGGTAACCAGCACCAGACGCGGGAAACAGCCTTTGATAACAGCAGCACTTATCCTCCGCGCGTGAAAATCACCTGCGTTTGCGCTACTGCTGAGCCTTACTCATAAACCGTGAGGCGTTATTGATGCTCAATAACCATCTCTGCTATCTGACCGTGGATCCATCGCCAGCAGATACGTTAAACGTCAACGTGCAGTGAAGTATTTTTTTTATTTAATACAATGATTTAGTTCGACAGCGCGGTCATAAGAAATAGAGCAATTGAAAACATCGCAAAAGCACATAAAATATTTTTGGCATAACCATACATCATACTTGCGGGCTTATGAATATACAGATAGCCAGTCAAGGAAATAATTGCGATATAGGAAGTTAAATAAGCTATCTCGCAATAGTTTAGACCAAGCATTTTTCACCTTAGAAACCCCTGGCCTAAACCAGGGGTAGGAAGATTAAAACGAATAGCCAGCGCCGATAGCGAATGTATTAACCTGCGTATCGAATACTTTGCCACCTTCATAATCGGCATCCAGGAAGATAGACGATGTTACATGCACCTTAACGCCAGCAGAGTAAGCAAAGCCGTTTTCTCTCTCTGTATCTTCCCATTTCTCACCGTAGCCGCTAATTTTTAATTTAACCGCACCACGCCCTACACCGGCCATAACGTAAGGGGTGAAATATTCATTAATCTGGTATTGGACACCTACCAGCGCTGATCCGTAACCATAGTCAGCTTCACCCTTCAAACCTTCTTGCTTTGCTGTCTCTTCCTTTCCCGTGAGAGTAAGAGAAGAGATAAAGCCGAGGTTCGACCCTTCAGGGGCATAGCTATACTTAACGTTTAGACCGTTCAGATTTAAACCATCAGCACGGCTATTAGCATAACCAACAGATACATCACTGGCAGCGTTAGCAACGCCAACTGAAGCTACTACAGCCAGTACAATTAAAGCTTTATTTACATTAACAAACACTGTTTATTACCTTGCCATTGATATAATAATTAAGGTGCGATGTTATTTGCAGGTTTTTTATTATTAAAATTCTTTCGAAAACGTCATTGCTAATGGAAATGTGAATGACCGCCAAAGCCTTCAGATTTAGAATTATCATGACCATAACCATGGCCGCCAAAAGCGTGAGAGTGCGCATTGTCAGCGCCCCGACCATTATCTCCGTTAGTATGAGAGCTATGAGTCTGCTCGTTATGGTTACTTCGCGTAGGAACACTAAAGACGCTTTCCATTGGCACAGAGATTTGACCAGTGGGGTTAGTGTCAGCAATTGCTCCGGCAGTGGTAATCGTGTCTCCTACCTGTACAACAGTGTTAGCCGCCAACTGGTTAGCATTAACGTTAATAGTGCTATTAGCTGGCTTAGCAGAAACAGCAACTGAATTATCTACCGGATTATTAACAACCTCGTTAACCCTGTTAATTGGAGAGCCAACAGGTTCTACGGTAGTGTTGATTGTAGGCTGGTTAACAGGCACACCAGTAGGGTCGTTCTTAACCCCGGCCACCATCGTAACAGGCACACCAGTAGGGTCGTTCTTAACCCCGGCCACCATCGTAACAGGCACACCAGTAGGGTCGTTCTTAACCCCGGCCACCATCGTAACAGGCATACCAGTAGGGTCGTTCTTAACCCCGGCCACCATCGTAACAGGCACACCAGTAGGGTCGTTCTTAACCCCGGCCACTATCGTAACAGGCGTGCCGGTAGGGTCATTTTTAACCCCGGCCATCATCGTAACAGGCGTGCCGGTAGGGTCGTTCTTCACTCCGGCCACCATCGAAACAGGCGTACCGGTAGGGTCGTTCTTCACTCCGGCCACCATCGAAACAGGTGTACCGGTAGGATCGTTCTTAACCCCTGATACCATGCTTACAGGATTCCCCGTCGGATCTATCTTAAGACTTTGCATCGTTGTGTCGTGTACTACGGTGCTGGTTGATGTTTCGTTTTTTGCATCGATATATGTTTGGCCGAAAGCATTATTTATCTTATCAGTTTGCGCATTAGTCAGATTAGTAACGCTTAAGGATGTATGCGGATCGGTGGTACTTGTAGAAGGAGCAGAAGCGAGAGCATTGCTATTATCCATTGGCCCACCTATTGCACCTTTAGCGTCATTATAAGCTTTGCTGACACGCGTTTGTGTAGACGCATTGTTATTGTTTGCATTGTCTTGTAGTGCAGAGGAGAGGCGATCGTTCATGATGCTGAAGCTTTCATTAGCGAAAGCAGAGCTAGTGAACAAGACACCTAAAGTAACAACAGACAGTGCTTTTTTTACACATGCGATAGCCGGCATTTTAATTTCTCACATTACAAATAATGAAAAGGTATGCGTATATCTTTTTTAGTAACGCGAATGAACTATCCTGGACCGTGCCTTTTTCGATGTTGATTTAGATCACAAAAAGCATCAATAGCTAAAAAATATTGCTTATGGGCTGTAAGTTTTTAGTGGTTATTACTTCGAGTGAAAGAAGTATTTACTCAAGATGAAAGAGGGTTAAGCCTGAGCCAGACTGCCTTGAACGCAACAGCAGGCCGCAAAATAAGCATGTTTTTACGACGTGAGACTGGCTTTTGAGCCAGAAGATACGGTCGCGGGCGCGCTGGCTAAGGGAAAGCTGGAGAAAGTGCTGGAGCCCTGGTGTGAGCCGTTTCAGAGGTATTATCTTTACTACCCCAGCTGCAAGCAGCACACCAGGCCTTCGCCCGGCTGATCGAGGCGCTGAGGTATAAGGGAGAGGATGAATCAACATCTTATAATAAATCGCCGATAGTTTGAGCAGGTCTGAAACATTTCATGCGTTAGTAGGTAATGCGTCGATGTATTTATTCTGTCCAGGGGTAACATAGGGATATTCGGGTGCTCATGGTTGTAATAAGGACATTACCAGTGGAAAGAACAGTTATCCATAAGGGTGCAAAGCTCATGTTTTTTATCCTTATTTTTCTTGTGGTGGGCAAGTGTATGGTTAATCCTTAAATATATATACGTAAGCTCTTAGTTGGCGTTGCGTCGAATGTAAGCATTCCACTTATTTTCAAAGTGTTTCTTGTTTAAGGGGATTTTGCTATTCGCAATTTTCTTACCATCGAAAAGTGATTTATAGATACAATCTACAGAGAATCGAATCTCTAATGTTTCTGGATGAATGCCTAGCATGTAGTTATCAAACATGTAATGAGCAAGGCAATCTAATAATATGCCATTGGAAGTAGAAAAATCGCAACCATCAGCAAAACTTTCAATATGTGCGGCTTGAAGTCCAATATTTTGTCCAGTGACGGCGCAACGATGATTAAAGTTAGCTCGTACACGTCTCTTGAAATTCTCTTGATGTACAATATCTCTGCCTATGATAGAGCGTTTTACTTTCTTACCCTTAGCTACAATATTTAGTACGTTCATAGGCCACACTACAGGCGCTATAGCAGGTTTTTCTAATATATGTGGTGTAAGTGTATTATCTTCCTTGATAGGAGCTTGTAGGGGTGCCAGAAACGCTTTAGAACGATCCTCATCTTTGGCTATTTTCCACGCTTCACCAGGAGACATAGAACGGATAGCGAATTGATAAGCTTCCTTACTAAAAAATACCGGAGCGGCTTCAACAGGCACGGCTACAGATTGTTCTTCGGTAAATTTAACGCTCATTTCTAGAGTAGGGGATACCGGAAGAACTGGAACGACGACAGGAGCCACCTCTACAACTGCTACAGGTGCTCTAGGTGGTAAAGGTTTGCCAGCGGCTAAAGCTCTTAACTCTTCACCTGTATATTTAAAATTACCAGTTTTTGAGAAGTCACTAATAACGGGTTTAGAAACAGTGATACGTTGAGGATTTACTGAGGCTTGTTTAAAGTTCTTTTTCATGAGAATAACACGCCCTGAATTATCACGGCGTAATCCCATTATTTCTAACACCTCATCAGACGCTTCTTTATTCTGGTTTTCTAGCAGAGGATTTTTAACTTTCTTCTTCTTAACTAAGATCGTTGTTGCTGGCTTGTTAGCTTTAGCTTCTATCGCTGCTAATTTAGCTGCTTTACGTTTAGCTTCATACTCAGCCATTTGATCAGGTGTGATAGCACCAGAACGAGAAACACTAGAAGGAGGTGCTATAACTTGAAAGGTTTTCTTACCTTTATTAGTAGTAGAAGATTTCAATTCAGAAACTTTTTTCTTGCTTACGTTCGGTTTTGTGGAATGAAATGCATCTTGATCCTTAGTAAGCTCCATTGCGGTTTTAACTTCTAATGGGATCTCTTTACCCTCTCGCTTGGCTATAGCGCAAAGCTTGATAGCTTCTAATCTTGTCAACATAACAATTAATCCTTAACGTTTCCAATAGAGGATATTCTACACCATTTTTGTTAGCCGCCCCGCTAGACGCTTCTTATTGTAGCTATTTATACGACTTTTCAATCGATTGAAAAGCGTCTTGCTAGTCATAATATAAAATTAGTACTCTTTTTTTCTGTTTAGCCCGCTTAAGCAGTGCGAGATTCACTCACTTTTGTACTACTTGCATAACGCCGTTAGCGCGGCTGCGCGCTTTGGTATAGCTAGCAGTTTCAACACCATCAGCATTAAGCGAGACAGAAGCCGTGTAGCCACTACCGCTAACCTCGTAGTAAGAAGCATTGAAACGCTTCACCGTAGCCTTAGCACCATTCACCGTAGCTTTAGTAAAACCGTTGTTAATCTTCACAGTAACGCCTGGCGCGGTGAAAGTAGCCTCACGGAGTGGATCTGCTACGTGCGATACTTTTGCAGCCTGTGCTTTTTGCACCGGATAGAGGGCTTGCGCGTTCTCCATTGCCTGTTTTTCTGCAGCAGCATTGATTGTGGCTTTGCGGTTTTGCTCAGCTATGTAACACGCATCTTTCGAAACGCCTTGAGCTTCACACTCAGCCATGCGGCTAGCCGTTGATGAGCAGCCTGCAAGCAAAGAAGCCATTACGCCAACAAAAAGAGCTTTTTTCATTAGTTTTTCTCCAGCGTTTTCATTAATGGAATTGGGCGTGCCCGCCGAATCCTTCAGATTTTGAGTTATCATGGCCATAACCATGGCCGCCAAAGGCGTGGGAGTGTTCATTATCAGCGCCGCGCCCTTAGTGCTCTTGATGATCGACTGAACGTTCATGGTTATTATGATTGCTACGTGAAGGCGTGCTAAAAACACTTTCCATAGCGACAGAAATTTGTGCGGTAGGACTAGTTGCCGCAATCGCGCCGGCAGTGGTAATAACGTCTCCTGCCTGTATTGGCGTATTCGCTGCCAGTTGGCTTGCGTCAACGTTGATAGCGCTATTAGCCACTGTATTAGAAACGGTAACAGGCGTAGTGTCAGGGACGGGCGCCGCTTGGGTAACCGATGTCACGCCAGTATCCACCTTCATATCTGGGGCTGTACTGACAGAATTATTTTTAACCTCTTCAACTGTAGAAACAGGCGTACCGGTAGGATCGTTTTTAACCCCTGCCATCATGGTAACGGGCGTGCCGGTTGGTTCATTTTTAACGCCTGCCATCATGGTAACGGGAACACCGGTTGGGTCATTTTTAACCCCTGCCATCATGCTAACGGGATTTCCCGTCGGGTCGATTTTACTACCTGGCGTCATCATGTCAGGTGCTACGGTGCGTACTGATGTTTCGTTTTTTGCATCAATATACGATTGGCCGAAAGCATTATTGATTTGATCTGCTTGTGCATGCGTCAAGTTAGGCGCGCTCAGGGACGTACGGGGATCGGTTGTAGAAAAGGATGCAGCAGGCGTGGAGGATAGCGCCTTGCTGTTATCCATCGAGCCACCAATAGCACCCTTAGTAGCGTTATAGGCATCATGTACACGAGTCTGTGTGCCAACATTGTTATTGTTTGCATTGTCTTGTATAGCAGAAGAAAGGCGATCGTTCATGATACCGAAGCTTTCATTAGCGAAAGCTGAGCCAGAGAACACGACACCAAAAACAACCACAACCAGTGTCTTTTTAACACATGCAACAGCAGGCATTTTGATTTCTCACATTATAAGTATTGAAAAGGTATTAGCGTTTCTTTTTTAGTAACGCGAATAAACTATCCCGGGGTGGGACTTTTTCAATGTTGACCTAGATCACAAAAAGCACCAATAGCTAAAAAATACTGAACATTAAGCGCTTTTTTGACGGTTATCATTTCGAGTGAAAGAACTCGGTACTTAAGATGAAAGAGTGGTATACGGCTTAAGCTGGACTAAGTTGTTTGTAACAGCAGGCCGAAAAATCCGCACAATGTCTGGTATGGGCTGGCCTGGATGGAACCGGTGGCAGTGCAAGGGCGTTGTGCGAGCCTTCAAAAGGATAGAGTGATTGATGAGGGCAAGATACATAGCGAGAGATGTAATAAATTTATTTTTCTAATCGTAAGATCCTATTAAAGCATAAAGGAGGCAGTATCTATATTTGTAGTATTGTGGCGAAATTAATTCATGGAGTTTATATATTAAGATATAGATATATTATTTTTGATATCATTTAAATGAGTTTGGTTGGTTCTTATAGTGAAGTGCATGTTAGAGGTTGCCCTAATATCTTAAGCGGAAATAGTATTTCTCATCAGAAATACATTAATTTTTCTGGATCATTTTTTAATTAAGGCGTACGCTAGGTGTCATTATGAATCTGACATAGGTGAGTTATGGCACTTCCAGGAAGGCTTGTTTTAAATGGCGCTGATTATGCACCAATGACTTTTTTTGGTGTAGGTACTTTTATGGCATTTTCGGGTAATGGTATTTATCGTAATCAAGCATCCGCAGGAGCAATAAAGAACGATGGCCCTTTACCTATTGGTAAATACTGGATCGTTGAACGCGGGGTTGGCGGGATAGGATCATGGTTCAAAGCGACAATGCAAGATAGTTGGAATCATTATCGGTGGGGTGCTACTTATGGGCGTGATGAATGGTTTGCTCTTTATCGAGATGACAGAAGCATTGATGATGTAACATGGATTAATAATGTAAAACGGGGGTTATTTAGATTACATCCGGGGCACGTCTCTGAGGGTTGTATAACAATACGTCATAATTCCGATTACGCAGCAATTAGAAATGCATTAATGCATACAAAACCGATAAGGGTGCCCTGCATGAAGTCCCTGTTAGCTCGTGGCTGGATTGAGGTTGTTACGAATGGTTAAGACTATCGCCCTTAAAACAGCGAAGCTCATCTTTTTTATTATCATTTTCCTTGTTGTGGGTAAATGTATGGGAGAGCCTTACGTTTATATAAATCACAACGTCGCAAGATGGTTAGCGGAGTTTTTAAGCGGTGATGTTAACGCTGAGTCACTATATGATGCTTATTTCTATATTGATGTGGCTTCAGTAACAGTTATAACTTTAGCTATTTATAGTGCAGGCCTGCTTATTTATAAAAAGTTCCGCTAAGCTCCCTCGACGAGAGGGAGCAAATTTACAAGCTTTAATTTAAGGAGTTGGGCGTGCTCGCTATACCCTTCAAACTTTGAGCTATCATGACATAACCATGGCCGCGGTTAAATTAAATTTCTGACGAGTTTACGCATAATAGATTTTTTTTATATTTCATTTGACTTGGACTATCCTACTTTGTGAAGACTGAGAAATACTCGTGCCACCTAAGCTGAATAATTTCAGTATAATATTCAAAATTTGGTCTGCTTATTAAGAAATTGATTTTATTTTTGGTCTTACGTCATTACTAGCTTCAGTGAAGCATTTTCTTTGATAGTTAGCGTTACTCTGCTCATTTTTTTTGTTAAATATAAGCTACATAGCGCCCGAACTTTGATGTCTTTATTTTAAACCAGAGAGTGTCAAAATATAGGGCCGTGAAAGTGCTATTATTATCCAATCAGCCGATTATTGCAGCCGCTGAAATTAAGGAGCCAACTGCACAAACCGAGCCGGGTAAGGTGCTAATGTTTTCTGATGCGTGGGCTATGTAGAAAGACGAAAAGGCCCGCTGCTGGACGAAATTATTCTCGATGCCGAATGAGCATTATATGAAAGTATTGTTCGTTGTGTTGGAGGAAAACGCGGATGTAATGGCGTTCATTAATAAGGATATTAAGAATATGATGGAAGTTGTTGAAAACTTGCCAAACCAGTGTTGTGCAGCCTTATCGGTCAATGACGATTCAGCAACTGATCGAGTGTGTTGATGTCCCGCCTGAAGATTTGGTTGGCGCTGAGTCTATCCACAAACATTTAAAGATTTACAAATCGCTGTTTAAAACCTTCCTGACTACCAATAAATATATTCGGAGAAGCCTCCGACTGATGGAGTAGTCGCCTCACCGTCAAAGGCGAGGTTTGGTGCATACAGTGCAGCAGAAATGAGAAATTTGTTGGGTGGGCGCTCAAGCAGCCTGACGTGTAGCAGAAGTAGATCACCCTTTTGTTGGCATATACGAGAGTCAGAAGAGGCGAGATCGCTAAGCTGGAGACGTCACAGATGAAATATGACGAGGACTGCCAGCGGTACTATCTCCTGATCGCGGAAGGAGGGCAGGGTAAAACTGCAAACACGACTAGACAGGTAGTGATCCATCCCAAACTGATCGAGTGGGGTTTTCTTGATTTTGTTAACCGCCAATGGAAAGAGAAAGTCTTCTCCCCAGTGTCGGATAAGAACATGCCAAAAATAGGTAAGGTCTTGGCTGATGTGCACGATCAGCTTGGCATCCCATATCTTGATGATTGTGGACAGCGACGGCTGGTGCATAGTTTCCGGCATACCATGATTTCAACCTGTTTAGCTGGCTGGGTTGGTAACCTAGCGCACTTGCAGCAGGTGGTTGGGCACGAGAAAAGCGGTTAGAGATCACCAGGAGATACTTGCATATCTTTCCTCTGAAAACTGTTTCTTACGTCATTGATGGATTATGTTGGTATGGCTAATTATTTGCGAAATGTCATAGTCTTGCTCAAATTTCAGTGATATAAATTGCATAAAACATGATGTTCTACTTAAGGTTATTTTTCTATACACAGCCAATATAAAGGATTAGTAATGTTTATTAAAAAACTGAAGATTGAAAATTTTAAAGGTTATCACGGGGAAGTTAACCAGTTGGAATTTAATATTCCTGATGGACAAACGGAAGGTGGTGGGCTTAATATTTTTGTGGGTGAAAACAATGCAGGAAAATCTACTGTATTTGAAATCATAGATTTTATTAAAGACGGAACCAAAAAAAACATTGAAGATCTTATATGTAAGTCAGTCCCTGATAATATAGCTGAAAAGCTTTCGGCCGAGTTGACGTTTACTGGGAATTTATCAGAAGTAATTGCTGCTCATGTACAAGCCAATAAAGTGGCTGCATTCACCTCGCATGTTTATGAGGATGAAGGAGTAAATTATTTTAGAGTAAAGAGATGTAGCGAAGCTGGGGAGAAGAAAATATTATTTTGGAATGGAAATGAATTTGTTAACCCAAGTGGCATAGATGCTCCATTCAAGAAGTTTTATGATAATAACTTCATTTGGGCCGATACAAATCCAAGCAATGAAGCAAAATTTGGATCTACAACTATATGTGGTTCGCTTCTAAAAGAGATAGCCTTGGGTCATATTGCAACGGATGAATATAGATCATTTTCTGAACAATACCATCGCGTGTTCAATCATCCTGAATCAGAGTTGAGACAGAAAATATCATTAGTCGAAAATCAAGTTAAAGAGGTTTTTTCTTCTCAATTTGGCATAGCAGATATTTCCTTCATTTTTGAAGAATTGCAGGTAGAGAATTTCTTCAAAACTATTTCTATCATGATTGATGATGGGGTAAATGTCCCTATGGGAGAGAAGGGGCATGGTATGCAAAGGGCGCTGGCCCTATCGTTACTTCAGGTGTACGCTGAGATAACGTGTAACGCCCATGGTGCGGGAATTAGCAAACCATTTTATCTTTTCATTGATGAACCTGAAATTTGTCTTCATCCGTCAGGCCAGCAAAAGCTTTTAGAAGCTTTGATGATTATCTCCAAAAATAGACAGATTTTTGTTACAACGCATTCTCCTTTCCTTCTATCTTCCCCTTTCCTCAAAAATGTTGGCTTATTTGTTTTTAAAAAAGAAAATAACAAAAATATTGTGGAAAAGGCTGATACTTCTCCATGGTTCCCATGGTCTCCATCCTGGGGGGAGATTAATTTTAAGGCATACAATTTAGCAACCGTGGAATTGCATAATGAATTATATGGATACTTGCAGGAGAAAAACTCCTGTCCAAATGAAAGAGCAATGGAGCAATGGTTAAGTGCGAACGGGATCGCACTTGATAAGATATGGGTCAAGGAGTTTAAAGGTGTGGCGCAATCACCTTCGGATACTTCGTTGCAAACATTCATCCGTAATCATATACACCACCCAGAGAATGTTACAATGCAATCTCATCGTTATACACAACAAGAATTACTAGCTTCAATCCAACAGATGGTTGGACTTCTGTAAAGAAAAAGGCGAGCCATTTGGCTCGCCTTTTCATATTAATTTAATAGCTTACGATTTTTAGAAAATAGCATGCTCAAAGCATATTCAAAACCGTGTTGTGACTCCAAACGGCTAAAGGCTTTACGGTTTACGACTTCCGCCGCGCCTGATACATAGACAGCCCCAGGTATATTAATTGTGACTTTCATGTGACATCTTGGTTAAAAGTAAAAAATGAATATAACCGGAAGGGAAAACCCCAGCCGATACCCAAAGGGCAAGAACGGATTACTTCAGCTTGACGCTCAGCGTATAGTTCGGGCGAAGTGACAGAGGCAGGAATAACGCCTCCTGGTGGATGGTCACCATACTGTACTTACTATCAACGGTTACTTTTTGGTAGTAAGGACTGATCACGCCTTTAGCGGCAATATCCTGATGACGGGACGCCAAGCCGCGCATCAGTTTGAACGGGTTACGATCAGCGCTGGAGAACTTTGGAACGAACAGACCGGAACCTTCCGCGATTTCGTAGCGGTTATCGTCTGCGAGCAGGAAACAGATATTTCCGGTTTGGAAACTATCATACCCTGCAGTGTTAACGGGGATCAGAGCGCCTTTTGCAGCTTCAGCTACTTTGCTGGTAATCAGGCTGGTTACTTCCGGGTGGCTCGCCAGTGCGTCATAGAGATCCGGGGAGCAGAAGCAATAGAAGCGATCCAGATAGGAGCGCCTCGCGCCGTACTCTTTAATCAACATGCGGCGAATATTCGCAAGCTGTGCATACACGTTAGAGCCTGCTGATCCGTCAAGTTCAAAGTCCAGCGGGGCAGTACCAAATACAGCGTAAAATCTACGTCGCCGTCGTTGATTTTAGCCGCCTTAGCTACCTGTTTGAACAGGGTGTGGGCCAGTGTGCTTTCAACCGTTTCCAGATGACAGTTACGCATACGGATAGATTTATTGACAATCACTTCAGAAATAGCCGCCTCTTGATCTGGTTGAGTCGGACTTACCAGACCTTGCCAATCTTCGGTTTTTACGTCCGCTTCAGTGGCGTAGTGTGGGATCTCCTGGTCACGCAACAGTTGCTTATCCATCTTGATCGAGTTTACTTCGGTACCATAGCGGGCGACCTGTTCCAGTTCACTAACCTGAGTTTCCATAATATCCAGAACCTAGGCGTGTGGTTTGCGGGAGAATACGGGAGTGAAGATACCCAGATCAGAGATCAGGTAATTGCCTGAGGGCTGATTTTTGATCGCCGCTACAGTGTCCACAGATACTGAAATAATTTTCTTAAGCCGCCTTACAGGCGGTTTTTTTGTGCCTGCCATTTATCTGTGGGACACAAACTGGGACACAGAGGATTTTTTAGGGTTGAGTCTTTGGTTTTCCGCTGGCATGATCCAGAACAGGGATTAACAAGACGTTAATCGCAAGCTTTTGATTTTGTTTTATTTGACTCGGGGTGCCCTTCTGCGTGAAGGCTGAGAAATACCCGTACCACCTGATCTGGATAATGCCAGCGTAGGGAAGTCAGATGCCTGCCGGCGTCCCTTCTTCGCGCCGGGCAGGAGCTAACTATGCAACCTGACCTGCTGAGCCACGCGCACGTCGCGTCTGTTTTACAGCACTTTCGTACCTGTTCCCCTCTTGTACACTGCATGACCAACGACGTTGTGCAGACCTTTACCGCTAATGTTCTGCTGGCCATCGGCGCTTCCCCTGCCATGGTGATTGAGCGTGAAGAGGCCGCGCAGTTCAGTGCTATTGCCGACGCGCTGCTGATTAACGTAGGTACGCTTACCGCCGACCGTGCCGATGCCATGCGCGCTGCGATCCACAGTGCGAATAACGCTAACAAACCCTGGACCCTTGACCCGGTTGCCGTTGGTGCGCTCGATTTTCGTACCCGCTTCTGCCGGGAGATCCTCTCCCTGAGGCCAGCGGCGATTCGCGGCAACGCCTCGGAAATAATGGCCCTGACGGGCTTGAGCGCAGGCGGGCGCGGGGTGGATACCACCGACTCGGCCAGCGCGGCGCGGCCAGCCGCTGAGCAGTTGGCGCAGGAAACCGGCGCAGTGGTCGCCGTCACGGGTGAGGTGGACTATGTCACTGACGGCTGCCGCACGCTGAAGGTCGTCGGCGGTGCGCCGATCATGACTCGGGTAGTGGGTACTGGCTGTGCGCTGTCAGCGGTTGTGGCGGCAAGCTGTGCGCTGCCTGGCGAGCGTCTCGTTAACGTTGCGGCGGCCTGTGGCCTGTTCGCCGTTGCAGGAGGCGAGGCGGCGGCAGAGAGCCGTGGCCCCGGCGCCTTTGTGGCGGCGTTTCTTGATGCCCTTTATCACCTGGATGGAGGCGCGTCAGCATGAAAAGAATCAATGCATTAACTATCGCCGGAACCGATCCAAGCGGCGGGGCGGGCATCCAGGCGGATTTGAAAACTTTCTCGGCCCTCGGAGCCTATGGCTGCTCAGTCATTACCGCCCTGGTGGCGCAGAATACCCTGGGCGTGCAGTCGGTCTATCGCATCACGCCGGAGTTTGTCGATGCGCAGCTGGATTCGGTCCTGAGCGACGTGCGTATCGATACCACCAAGATCGGCATGCTGGCCGATACCGATATTATCGAGGCGGTGGCGGAGCGGCTGGCGCACTATCGGGTAGAGAATATCGTGCTGGACACGGTGATGCTGGCAAAAAGTGGCGATCCGCTTTTAACGCCCTCGGCGGTTGCCACCCTACGTGCCCGGCTGCTGCCGCAGGTCTCACTGATCACGCCTAACCTGCCTGAGGCAGCGGCGCTGCTCGATGCCGATCACGCCCGCAACGAGCAGGATATGCATGAGCAGGGGCGGGCGCTGCTGGCGCTCGGCTGTGAAGCGGTGCTAATGAAAGGCGGCCATCTTACCGACGGCGAAAGCCCGGACTGGCTCTTTACCCGTGAGGGAGCAACACGGTTCACCGCTCCGCGCATCGCCACCAAAAACACCCACGGCACCGGCTGCACGCTCTCGGCGGCGCTGGCGGCGCTGCGTCCGCGCCATGCTAACTGGGCCGATACCCTGGGCGAAGCCAAAATCTGGCTCACTAATGCCCTGGCCCAGGCGGATTCGCTGGAGGTGGGGCAGGGCATCGGGCCGGTGCATCATTTCCACGCCTGGTGGTAAACGCAAAACATAAATAACCCTTCCGGCTTACGGAGGGGTGGTTAATATTTACTTTAATTAACTATTCTCAAATAGTGTCTCAGGTTCGCGGAAGCATCAACGCGTGATAACGGAGTCGATGATATGAAACAGCACGCTTTGCTATTACCGTTCATCTCTCTCTTACTGAGTGCCTGCGGGAGCAACGGTCCGTCGCCCTATACGGGCCATATCTCCACCAGACACTATGAACACTATATCTGTTTAACCGCGCCTGAGGATGGCGAGATAGAGGCCTACAACCTGACCTCGTCGAAGGATAACTTTAAGTCTACCTACTCTCCCGTAGGTGAAGAGGAGATTACCGTCCATGCGCCGGGCATCTGTTTTTTAGCGCGTTTTGATAAGGGCTATATCTACTCGTTTAATTATCAGGTAGACGGCGACTGGTACCACTTCCGATTTCTCAGCGATCAAAATGGCCGGATAACGATCTTAAACCCCGCTTAATAACCTCCTGGCGATTACCGTGCGCTTAGAGATAAATTTTCTTTAAACCAAAAGTACCAAAATTTCCTGCGAGCTGGAAAAATCCGCTGCCCGGTACCAGGCTTACTCTGCCTGCGAACTCAGGGCAGGACTAACCACGTTCGCCTGCGGGCGAACCTTACGGGAGCCTCATCATGACTGATATTTCACAGCTGCTTGGCAAAGATGCCGACAGCCTGTTGCAGCATCGTTGTATGACCATTCCAGCTGACCAGCTCTACCTGCCAGGACACGACTATGTTGACCGCGTGATGGTCGATAACAACCGTCCTCCTGCCGTACTCCGTAATATGCAGACGCTCTACAATACTGGCCGTCTGGCGGGAACCGGCTATCTGTCGATTCTGCCAGTTGATCAGGGGGTAGAGCACTCGGCGGGCGCATCCTTCGCCGCTAACCCACACTATTTCGACCCGAAAAACATCGTTGAGTTGGCCATTGAGGCGGGCTGTAACTGCGTTGCCTCTACCTATGGCGTGCTGGCCTCGGTATCGCGCCGCTACGCGCACCGCATTCCGTTTCTCGTAAAGCTTAACCACAACGAAACCCTGAGCTATCCCAACACTTTTGACCAGACGCTCTATGCCAGCGTCGAGCAGGCGTTCAATATGGGCGCGGTTGCCGTGGGGGCGACAATCTACTTTGGCTCTGAGCAGTCGCGCCGCCAGATCGAGGAGGTCGCCAGCGCCTTTGAGCGTGCCCACGAGCTGGGACTGGTAACCGTGCTATGGGCCTATCTGCGCAACGCCGATTTCAAAAAGGATGGCGTGGACTACCACGTCTCTGCGGATCTCACCGGGCAGGCTAACCACCTGGCGGCTACCATCGGAGCGGATATCGTTAAGCAGAAGATGGCGGAGAACAATGGCGGCTATAACGCGGTGAAATATGGCTATACCGACGAGCGCGTCTACAGCAAACTCACCACCGATAACCCTATCGACCTGGTGCGCTATCAGCTGGCTAACTGCTACATGGGCCGTGCAGGTTTGATCAACTCCGGCGGCGCGTCAGGAGGCGAGGCTGACCTCACCGAGGCGGTACGTACGGCAGTGATCAACAAGCGCGCGGGCGGGATGGGGCTAATCCTTGGCCGGAAAGCGTTTAAGAAAACGATGGCCGATGGCGTGAAATTGATTAACGCCGTGCAGGATGTCTACCTGGATAATAAAGTGACCATTGCCTAATTAGTTACAACATACTTTAGGTGGGTTTGTCGGCCCGGTAAGCGCAGCGCCACCGGGCGTTACTGTGCAAAAGCTGCAATGCCGGGCGGCGCTAACGCTGGCCCGGCCTACGCAACAACCCCCTTTCATTGTGAGGTTAATGCTTCTCCCGATCTGCATCACATTTCCCCTCTCTTTTGTGAAAAGTGTCACTCAGCCCTGGGCTATTGCCCAAAAATCACCTGTCGCTTAGCGGAAATTGTCTGAGGTATTGGCTAAAAATTCTGCATACATTTACATCTGAAACAGCTTTTCAAAATGAAACAGGCACCTGAGACAAGGATCCGTAATGAAAATTGAATCTGTAAACGTCACCGTTTTTCAGTATCCCACCCGTCGTGTTTCCGATAGCGCTGGTCACTCCCATCCGGGCCCGGAGAGCATGGCAAAAATGGCGATGCTGACCATTACCGCTGATGATGGCAGCCAGGGGTTCTCGTTTGCGCCGCCGGAAGTGGTGCGTCCCTTTGTCGTGAACACCTTCTTCCGCAAGGTGATGGTGGGTCAGGATCCCTTTAACCGCGAGCGCATCTGGCAGGACCTGGTTCACTGGCAGCGCGGCAGCGCTCATCAGCTCACCGAGCGCGCGCTCTCTTTTGTGGAGCAGGCGCTGTGGGATCTGATTGGCCGCAAGCTCAACGTGCCGGTCTATAAGCTGCTTGGCGGCTTTCGGGACAAAGTTCCGGCCTACGGCAGCACCATGTGTGGGGACGATCTGCCGGGTGGGCTCTCCACGCCGGAAGAGTACGCCGCCTTTGCCGAAACGCTGGTGGCACGCGGCTATAAGGCGATCAAGCTCCACACCTGGATGCCGCCGGTCTCTTTTGCACCCAATCCTAAAATGGACGTTAAGGCCTGCGCCGCCGTGCGCGAAGCCGTCGGACCGGATATCGATCTGATGATCGACGGCTACCACTGGTACAGCCGCACCGAGGCGCTCTATATCGGCAAAGAGCTGGAGAAGCTCGACTTTGCCTGGTTTGAAGAGCCGATGGAGGAGGAGAGCATGTCCTCTTACGCCTGGCTGGCAGAGAACCTCTCAATTCCGATTATCGGGCCGGAGAGCCTCGGCGGTAAGCACCACAGTCGTGCCGACTGGGTGAAAGCCGGAGCCTGCGACATTCTGCGCGCCGGGTCCAACGGCGTAGGCGGTATCTCACCGACGCTGAAGGTGGCAAGCCTCGCCGAAGCTTTCGGCATGGACTGCGAAGTGCATGGCAACGGTGCGGCCAGCCTGGCGGTGGTCGGGGCGATCCGCAACTGTCGCTGGTACGAGCGCGGCCTGCTGCACCCGTTCCTCGACTACGACGAACCCGCTGCCTATCTCAACAGCATCGTCGATCCAATGGATGAAGAGGGCTTTGTCCACCTGCCGCAGCGCCCTGGCCTCGGCGAAGATATCAATTTTGCCTATATCGAAGCCAATACCGTCAGTCACGACTAATAAAAAAAGCCAACGCCCGGTGGCGCTGCGCTAGCCGGGCCTACGTCTTACCCTACAAACGGTATACAGAGATGAAAAAAAACGCGTTGAGGGCTAGCCTGCTGGCGCTCTCGCTGATGATGGGGAGCGGGGCGACGCTGGCGGCCACGCCGCCGGATCAGCTCATCATCGGCATGAACATGAATAATCTCTTAAGTCTCGATCCGGCGGCGATGACCGGTAACGAAGTGGTCGGCATTGTCGTCAATCTTTACGACTCGCTGGTGGAGCTCGATCCCAACCAGCTCACCAACGTCCGCCCGGCGTTGGCCGAATCCTGGGCCATCAGCCCGGATGGTAAAACCCTGACCTTTCACCTGCGCAAGGATGTGAAGTTTCACTCTGGCAATCCGCTGACCGCCCAGGACGTAGTGTGGTCGATGCGCCGCCTGCTGCATCTCAACCTTGCCCAGGCCTCGGTGTGGAAATCTTACGGCTTTAGCAAAAAGAATATCGATGACCAGGTGAGCGCCCCGGATGACTACACCGTGCAGATTGTCCTGCCGAAGGCTAACGATCCGCAGCTGGTGATCTACTCCCTCGGCGCGCTGGGCAACCTTGGCGTGCTCGACAGCAAAACGGTGCAGAGCCATGAGGTGAACAAGGACTGGGGCAACCGCTGGCTGACCACCAACGAAGCTGGCTCTGGCCCCTTTACGCTGGAGACCTGGCAGGCAAAAGACGTGCTGCGCATGAAGCGTAACCCGGGCTACTGGCGGGAAGAGCCGAAGATGAGCCGCATCGTGCTGCGCCATTTCCAGGAGTCGCAGACGCTGCGCCTGATGATTGCCAAGGGCGATCTCGATATCGCTAACAGCATGGCGGTGTCGGACATCAACGCCTTGCGTAAGGATCCCGACGTTACGGTGGAAGCGGTACAGCGCGGAACCGTCTACTACGTAGCGATGAGCATGAAGGAGCCGCACTTTGCTAACCCGAAAGTGCGTGAGGCGGTGCGTTATCTGATTGACTACCAGGGCATCAACAAGGCGCTGATGCCCGGCTACGGCGTGCTGCACCAGCGGCCGATCAAGGCCGGAATGCCGTCCACGTTGCCGGACCCAGGCTACCGGCTGGACATCGCGAAAGCGAAAAAGCTGCTGGCCGAGGCGGGCTACCCGAACGGCTTTGATACCACTCTGCGGGTGCTGGCGGATCAGCCGTTCCTCAATATCGCCATCGCCGTGCAGTCCACCCTGATGCAGGCGGGCATTAACGCCAAAATCATCACCGGCACCGGGAACCAGATCTACGGTGCAATGCGCGAGCGTAAGTTTGACATGCTGGTCGGGCGCGGCGGCAGCGGCGTGGAGCCGCATCCGCACTCCAGCCTGCGCGCGCTGGTCTACAACCCGGACAACAGCGACGAGGCGCGGCTGACCAACTTCCAGGGCTGGCGCACCGGTTTTTACGATAAGCCGCTCAACGAGATGATTGATAAAGCGCTGCTGGAGCGCGATCCGCAGAAGCAGATTGCTGACTATCAGCAGATCCAGACCCGCTACGACCAGCTGATCCCCGCCCTGGTGCCGCTCTCCCAGATGGTGGACTCGGTGGTGGTTCGCAATGAGGTGAAGAACTTCCAGTCTCACCCCTCCGCCACGACCTTTCTGCGTGAGGTTTACAAAGAGCCGATTCATACCGGAGGAACCAAAGGATGAGTGTAGCAATCTTAGCGCCCGGCTCCCGCGCCAGGCGGTTCTCTAACCGGCTTGGTCAGGTGCTGATCACCCTGTTCGGCCTGCTGCTGCTGACCTTTTTTATCGGTCGGGTGATGCCCGTCGATCCGGTGCTGGCTATCGTCGGCCCGGACGCCGACCAGAGCACCTATCAGCAGGTTTACCAGCAGCTGGGGTTCGATAAATCTCTGCTGACCCAGTTCGGTATCTACTTCAACAACCTGCTGCACGGCGATCTCGGTAACGCGCTGCTGACCGGTAAGCCGGTAACGGACGATATCCTGCGCGTTTTCCCGGCGACGCTGGAGCTGGCGACGATGGCCATTATTGTCGGTGCAGGCCTCGGCATTCCGCTGGGGGTGCTGGCCGCCGCGCGCCGCAACTCGGTCTCCGACTACGTGGTGCGCATCATCAGCCTGGCAGGCTACTCCACGCCGATCTTCTGGGTAGGGATGATGGGCCTGCTGCTGTTTTACGCCTGGCTGGGCTGGGTCGGCGGGGCCGGGCGGTTGGATATGGGCCTTGAGGGGCTGGTTCCGCGCCGCACCGGGCTGTTTACCATTGACGCCCTGCTGGCGGGGAATTGGGCGGTGTTCTGGAATGCCATCAACCACCTGGTGCTGCCCGCGTCGCTGCTCGGCTTCCACTCCCTGGCCTACATCAGCCGGATGACCCGCAGCTTTATGCTGGCCCAGCTCTCTCAGGAGTTCATTATCACCGCCCGGGTTAAAGGCTTAACTGAGCGGCAGGTGATCTGGAACCACGCGTTTCGCAACATCCTCGTGCAGCTTCTGACGGTAGTGGCGCTGGCCTACGGCTCGCTGCTGGAAGGGGCGGTGCTGATTGAAACCGTCTTCTCCTGGCCGGGCTTTGGCTCCTATCTCACCGGCAGCCTGCTGCTGGGGGATATGAATGCGGTCATGGGCTGCGTGCTGCTGGTAGGGGTGATCTTCGTGATGCTCAACCTGCTCTCCGACATGCTCTACCAACTCTTTGACCCGAGGACGAAATCATGACGGTCTCTCTGGATACGCCGGTAACCGGCGGCGGAAATGAAAGCCGCCTGCGCCTGAAGCGCGCCCTGGCCCGCACCGGCGGCTTTATTGGCAAGATGGCCCGCAACCCGCTGACCGCCATCGGCGGCGGGATTATTCTCCTGCTGCTGGTTGTGGCCGCCTTTGCGCCGTGGATCGCGCCTTACAATCCGCTGGTACAGGATCTTAACGCCGCGCTGCAATCGCCGAACGCCCGGCACTGGTTTGGCACCGACGAGTTTGGTCGGGACATCTTTAGCCGCCTGGTCTACGGGGCGCGCATTACGCTCTACATCGTGCTGCTGGTGTCGGTCACCGTCGGGCCGCTGGGCCTGCTGCTGGGGGTGTGCGCGGGCTACTTCGGTGGCAAGGTTGATATGGTGCTGATGCGCGTCACCGATATTTTTATCTCCTTCCCAAGCCTGGTGCTGGCTCTGGCTTTCGTCGCCGCCCTCGGCCCAGGTCTTGAGCACGTGGTGATCGCCATTACTCTGACCGCCTGGCCGCCTATCGCCCGCCTGGCGCGGGCCGAAACCCTCTCCCTGCGCCAGGCCGACTTCATCTCGGCGGTGCGTTTGCAGGGGGCGTCACCGGTGCGCGTGCTGTGGCGTCACATCGTGCCGCTCTGCCTGCCATCGGTGATCATCCGCATCACCATGAACATGGCGGGGATCATCCTGACCGCCGCCGGGCTGGGCTTCCTCGGTCTTGGCGCGCAGCCGCCAGAGCCGGAGTGGGGGGCGATGATCTCCAGCGGCCGCACCTACATGATGGAGTGCTGGTGGGTAGTGACTATTCCTGGGCTGGCGATCCTGATCAACAGCCTGGCGTTCAACTTCTTAGGAGATGGCCTACGTGACATCCTCGATCCTCGCAGCGAATAACGCGCCCCTGCTCGACGTGCGCGATCTCCACGTCGACTTTATCAACGGACGCGCGGTCACTAATGCAGTACGCGGCGTCTCCTTTCAACTGGGCCGCGAGAAGTTAGCCATCGTTGGCGAATCCGGCTCCGGTAAATCCACGGTTGGGCGCGCTTTGATGCGCCTGCATCCGGCTAAGGCCCGTATTACCGCCGAACGGATGCACTTCGGCGATATCGATCTGCGCACGGCCAGCGAGGCGCAGATGCGCACCGTGCGCGGAAAGCGGATCTCCATGATCATGCAGGACCCGAAATACTCCCTCAACCCGGTAGTCTGCGTTGGGGATCAGATCGCCGAGGCCTGGCTGACCCATCATCCGGGACGCAAGGCCGAGGCGAAGGCCAAAGTGCTGGAGATGCTGGACGTGGTGCGTATCCGTCAGCCCGAGCGCGTCTATAACCTCTATCCGCATGAGATCTCCGGCGGGCAGGGGCAGCGCATTATGATCGCCATGATGCTGATCACCGATCCTGAGCTGGTGATCGCCGACGAGCCAACCTCTGCGCTGGACGTTTCGGTGCGTTTACAGGTGCTGGGGCTGCTGGACGATCTGGTCCAGTCTCGCGGGCTGGGGCTGATCTTCATCAGTCACGATATCAACCTGGTACGCAGCTTCTGCGACCGGGTGTTGGTGATGTACGCCGGGCGGGTGGTGGAGTCGATTGCCGCCTGCGATCTGCATAATGCCCAGCACCCCTATACCCAGGGGCTAATCAGCGCCCTGCCGGAGATCCACCATCGTCGTCCCGTGCTGCCGGTACTGCAGCGTCAGGCCAGCTGGCTTAACGAGTGAGGAGCACCCTATGATCGATGTGAAGAACCTGAACCTGGCCTTTGGCGAAGGGGAGAAGCGTAACCAGGTGTTGTACGACGTGAGCTTTAACGTGCAGCCGGGAGAGATTTACGGTCTGGTAGGCGAGTCCGGCTCGGGTAAAACCACGGTGCTAAAGTGCCTGGCGGGGCTGTTTACCCACTGGGATGGCGAGCTGGCGATCAACCGTCAGCCGCTGGAGCACCGGCTTAATCCACAGCGCTGCCGGCTGGTGCAGATGGTGTTTCAGGATCCCTACGGCTCGCTGCATCCGCGCCATACCATCGGTGATATTCTGGAGGAGCCGCTGCATATTCACGGCATCGGCGACCGGGATCGGCGGGTAAACCGCCTGCTGGATCGCGTTGGGCTGAATCGCGCCTTTCGCGATCGCTTCCCGCATCAGCTCTCCGGCGGTCAGCGCCAGCGCGTGGCGATTGCCCGGGCGCTGATCCTGGAGCCACAGGTGCTGCTGCTGGATGAGCCCACCTCGGCGCTGGACGTGTCGGTACAGGCGGAGATCCTCAACCTGCTGGCGGAGCTGCATCAGGAGTCGAAGCTGACCTATCTGATGGTGACCCACGATCTGGGCGTCATCGCCCACCTGTGCCAGAAGATTGCCGTGATGCAGTACGGCAAGATCCTTGAGACGCTGACGGTCGACGATCTGGTGAGCGGTCAGGCAAAAACCGACTATACGCGGATGCTGGTCAATGCCAGCCAGCAGTACAGCCGTGAGATGGCGCGAACAGTGGCGGCGTATTAACGCCGATGGGTATGCCGATCCCGTAGGCCGGGTAAGCGTAGCGCCACCCGGCAAATCGTTACCGCAGCAGTGGGCAGTCCGGCGGCAGGCGACATTTAAGCGCGCCGGGCAGGATCTCCATCCGGAAGTGCTGCCCGCTCAGCGGCTCGCCGTCAAGGTTAAAGGTGATCTCATGAGGGGAGGTCACCTCAAACCAGGCCGATTCGCCGTCCACGATATTCGGGCTATCTTCCGGTTGGGTGAGGGTGGTGAAGAGCGCGGGCAGCAGCTCCTCACCGGTAAAAATGCGTATCTGCAGCAGGCCGTCGTTGATCAGCGCACCCGGGCAGAGCTGCTGTCCGCCGCCCGCCTGGCGGCCGTTGCCAATGCCGATCACCAGCGCATCGCCCTGCCAGGAGAAGTTTTCGCCACGGATCTCAACGCTGTCGGCTTTCAGGGTATCCATGCGCATCAGGCCGTGAATGACATAAGATACGCCCCCCAGCGCGGCCTTCATCCGCTCTGGCGTTTCAGTCGTGATGCGTGTGCCAAACCCGCCGGTGGCCATGTTGATAAAACAGGTCTGGTCGTTAACCCGGGCAACATCTATCGGCACGGCCTTGCCGACAATCGCCAGCTGTAGGGCTTTATCCAGCGTTTCCGGGACGCCTGTGCTGGTGGCAAAATCGTTGGCGGTGCCGAGAGGGATGATCCCCATTGCTGGGACGTTCTCACCCGTCGTGTTGACCAGCGCCGTCGCCACTTCATTGATCGTGCCATCGCCGCCGCCAGCGATCACCGTAGCAACGCCAAGCTCTACGGCTTCCGCGACGTAGCGGGCAGCGTCACCTTTTTCCCACGTGACCCTGACGTGCAGCTCGATACCTTCGTTACGCAGCAGAGTGACCGCCTCGCGCAGGGTGTCATCGCCTGCACTTTTGCCATTCAGAATAAGTAAACTCGACGGATCGCTAGTCATCCTAAAACCCTGAAAAAGAGAGAGTGAAGAGAGTGTATCTTAGCTGGAACGGGAACGTGTAAGAAGTGGCTGAAAGACGCTAAAAAAATAGGCCTGGCTTAACAAGCCCGATCCGCTGGACGTTTGGTGTACTTCCACCCCAGGAACCACCCAACGACTGCGCCAATCAGAAACATCACCGGCGTACCAATAAAAAAGATAGCTGCATTAACCGACATCTGATCCTCGCCATAAACGGGACCAACGAAGTAGTTACATATCGCTGGCAATAGCAGGTACATCAAAAGAGCACCGCAAAGGGCACCGACGACCGTACAAATGAAGATTTTTAGCTTTCTCATATCCCACCACACACTCTCTTCTTTGACGTAACAACTAAATCATCGGCATTCTCTGAGGGAAGGGGTTCCTGATTGAGCTAGCCAGAAAGCCACCAAAGTGCTGTAAAGTAATTACACGAGTTCAATAAAGTACAAGTTTCATCGCAAATCAAATATATGCTAATGTTTTTTAATGATTTTTCTTCCTAGTAACCAGCCTGTTATAGCCCCTAATAGAGCGAGTAGAGGAGTACCAACAAGGAAAATAGTAAAGTTCTGCGACATTTGATCGTCGCCATAAATAGGACCCACGAAGTAGCCGCAAACAGCAGGCAGAATGAGGTACATAATCACAGCCCCGCATATCGCTCCTGTTAATGTACATAAGCACAATTTCAAGAATTTCATATCATTCTCCAGAACCATACTTCTTTTGCGTGTGAGTAGCTGCTCCAAATACCATCGATATTCATACCCCAGTGAATGCGTAGATAACTATTGCGAGCGGTAAGTCTGCTTCCATTCCAAAGATCAATATGATCCCCACTACGGTTTCGAAAGCTTTCATCTCCACGCCGCCAGTAATCCTTAAAAAAGATGATACCGGTTCGGTTTTTTAGCACGTCTTCAAAATTATCTGCGTGTACTTTTATAACAGGAAAAGTACCGGGTATTGGTGTACGTTTGAGCGCATCGGCCAGTTCTTCTGCACGTAAAATATGCCCCGCACTTTTAGGATGCAACCAGCAAAAGTGAACATGAAGTTTTGTTACATCGTAACCGCATCGGGCAAGGGCGGTTCCAAGCCTGATGGCGCATTGATCATCAAACGCTTTATGTCCATCACGCCGCCGACAGGGATTATCATCCCCATGAACTTCAGGATGCGCATTCCAAAGCGCTGAAAAAGTCATACTCATCGGTACTCTCCTGTTACTAAAACATCTAATAGATACAATCACTTGTCGTTATCTACTATAAGTAAAAGCGATACAGGAGTTTGAACAAAAAACCACAAAATAGTTAAGGTTATATTATTAGTCAGACGCGGATGGGCTGAGTAAGTAAAGGGTAGAGGTATGGCAGGCAAAAAAAATGGCCTGCGTAACCGCATGGGCGTCAACGTGGCGTATCCCACAATTTGAATCTATTGGTCTGCCAACGATGGGGCATAACGTGAGCTGCGCAAACTACCTCGTGGGTGAGTATCGCTGCTGAATTTGATGAGCGCGTCGAAGCGGCCCGAGCTGCAACTGATGAAGGTGAATTTGACCTATATATAGCAGCGCAGGGTGGGGCGAACGTCCCACGTGATAGTCAGACCGTCCGCGTGGCTCGTAACGTGACTGACGAGATCAACGCCTACGAAAGGATAGAGAGAGTCGTGGGCATCTACGCCCCGCACTTGGGCTCTGAGCTGATACATGTTACCCGGACAGCCGAATGGCGCATCGTTCCAAAGCTTTTGGGTGTTGAGCCTTTGACTTTAAAAAGCGGTATTGCCGCGCCTCGGAGTCCTGTCAATAACTGTGAAAAACAGAGCGTAAACGCTGACGTTGTTCAGGCGATTTTAGTCGAAACCTACGAGTTGAAAGTGCCAACTTCACAAGGGCGGAGCAATGCTAGCGGGGGCGTTTTAAGCCTTAACAAGGAAAAAGATGAGTAAGGAAAAAATTTCAATAACAGATGTAAATTTGCACTATGTAAGAAGGGCATTGAAATCGCCTAAAGGCTAAAATTTTACAAAATGTGTAAAAGTTATTAATTATACTATACTGGACTTATACACAGTGCTTGTGTTAAACAGTACGCAAGTGAGATGATTTGAAATGCATAGTCCTTTGTTAGCAGCTGTGAAAAAGGAGGTTAAATGATAAATATATTTGAACGCATTATTGGTAAAGCGGCCGTAGAGAAGGAAAGAGAGCTTGCGAGGAGGCTTGAAGCTTCTGGGACAAACACGGTTGAGGTAGTTGGCCGAGGAGCTATTGTTACGTCTAAAGAGGACTTGGCTAGCTCTGATACGGTTAAATTGATGAAGGTCAAAGCAAGAAAGATAATATCTGAGCAAAAAAATCAGGAAGAAAAACTGGACTAGAAGGGATTAATGATGCTTGCTTTGTTAATTATTCCATTGCTTGTGAGTGGTTATATTGTATTAACCACTCATCCTTATCACTTCTACAGGCTACACCGTTACGACGGTCAGTTGTTATATATGAAATCAGCAACATTTGGTTTATGGTGTTTTGTATGGACGCTGATCATAGCATATCTAATTAAATGGATGTGGCCTGGTTTTCATCCCGTAATGATGGTTCGAGAGCAATTGGATTTAAAACTTAATGACCAAGGCAGTGAAAGAATCATCGGGTGGATAATTTTACTTTCGTGCGGGTCAATATTTTTAGCTTGGATGTGGAGTATCAGCGCTCGTTACCTTGTTATATATAGAACACAATTTATAAACTATATACAAGGAATAAAATATTCTAAGATTGATTATCAAAATCTAGTTATGCTCAGAATGAGACAAGAGTTAATTAGTGATAATCCAATGGATGAGATTTTTTTTGATTCATTAGTTGATAGACGGTCAATACTTATTACATTGCAGAATAAAAAAGCTTACGTTGGTATTGTCAACGCACTAGGTGAGCCAAACGAAAAAGAGGGTCCAAACCAATATATATCTATTTATCCTATTATTTCTGGACACAGAGATAAGGATACTTTGAAAGTGATTTTGGAAAATGAATATCGAGAACTTCAAGATGCAGATACCAGCATTGTCTTTCCATTAAAGGAAATTGCACAAGTGTCTTGGTTTGATATGAATATTCATAAAAAAGTTGAGAACAATAAAGTTTAGATAATGGTCACCTGTAAATCAGGTGACCAAAATAATTTATTTCTAGCGTATTCTAATTTGAGGTTGCTCGCGAATTACTATGTCGGCTTCTTTCCAACCAAGATTCTTTAATTCTATCTCAGCATCATTGTAAACTGCTGCGGAATTTGTAATAGATCTTAGTGTAATGGCTAAGACTGCGCGTTGAGGTGACGACAAAGGCTCTTGCTCTGCTCGCCGTTGAACATCCAGTTTAAGTCTCCATTGATCACCATTTACCCCCTGAGGAAATTGTTTTCTGTATACTTTGACAGGGGACCATTTAAAGCCATTTTCTATCAGGACCTTTTCAAATAATTCGCTCTTTTCTTTCATCTGAGGAACTTTTCCGCTATGTGTCCATTTACCATTAACTGGGTCAAACGTGTAAGTGCCGAATGATACATCAACATTTGAGCGACAATATTCTGACGGATAGTCATAATCCAAAGGCGGAGAATATACGAGTGTCATGAGAATTTCACCGGTAAACTTACCGTCCTCTGTACGCAATGACTGAGGAATTACAAATGGTGTTCGACTAAATTCAATGCCCTCTCGGGTATCAACTTCGAATAGAAATGTAATTTCGTTCTTGTTACATCCAATGATATCTTCAATATTATCACTAGGACGACCAAATCCTTGATAATTAAATGCATTGTGTTCTGTTTTAGATGGTGAGTTTTTAAGGGCAGAATGGATGAGGAGAGTTTTTATACGCTCTGGTGAGGGGGATATAGAGCCGTTAGTTTCTAATTCATGCCATAAGGATGCAGCCAAACTAGAAATTAAAGGTGCAGATAAGCTCGTGCCAACACTCTCGCAAAGAGAGTTGTCATCTCCAATAGCTATAATTCCTGTATGGTCGCAATTTAATTCGCTGTCACAGTTGCCACCAAAATGGTTTATCTCCGGCTTAGGAATAAATGCTGGTCCGGGGCCTCTCCGGGAGAATGATGAAGGTTCAAATCTTTTTACTACAGAGTCTGATGATTCCAAATGAGCAACTGAACCCACAGTCAATGAACGAACTGAGTCTGCCGGTGCGGATATTCTATCGTGGCCACCTAACTCTTGAGGAGGCCAGGTTCGTTGAGGATCGTAAATATAATTACCGGACGCAACAACAAAAAGACAATTATGTTCATCATGAAGAGCATTCAGAAAATGGCCTAATTCCGAGAAACTTTCATCAGAACAGGGAGACTGACAGCCCAATGATAGATTCCATACACGAACTTCTGGATATGTCGTAACAGCCTCTCGAATAGCTTTCATTAATTGCGGTAGTTCGAGTGTGCCATTTTTAGGAAAGGCCGCTACGTCGATGATTTCAGCTTGGCATTGAGGGAATCCTGCATAGTTATTTAACCATCTTCCATTAATTGCTAAGCTTGCAACCATGTTTCCATGAGAATAGTCGTGTTCTCCTTTGACCAGATCTAAACTATCCCAAATCCATGGCCTAAGTGCATTATTACTTGGGTCGACACCACTATCGATAATTCCTAGAAGAGGATAATGTTTATCCTTCTCAGGTTCTGGGAAGTCATCCAAGTCTAGAATTTCAGCTGAAACATGTTCAGTAGCAGTATGTGTAAGTCCAAATATTGGCATAGGCTCTAACTTACGAACGCCAATGAAGCTTGCTAATTTGGCAATATTATCATTTCCTTTTACCTCATAAATGCTTAAATCAGAACTTATATCATATTTTTTAGGCTTCTGAATTCCAAGTTCATTAGCATATTCCATTAATTCCTTATCAATACTTCGATTAGTTGTTCTATTTTTATGATCGAATAATTTGAGTAAAAAACTTTCAGAGCTATTTTCATAAATAGCTTCATGGTTAACAGTGAAAGGTTCTATCTTTTCAATTACAGCTATATGTACTGTCCCATTATGTGAGTTAGTACTGTTTTCTATTTTCTTGCGAAGTTGCGCTAGACCATTTTCAGTGACACTTATTAACAACTCTCCAAAGTTACCACTTCCAATAACTGGACAGGTATTATCACCCAATAAACTTGATGGTCTGTGAGATTTGGCGAGAGCTTTTTCATGAAGGGTTACTTTAGCTACTGCTGGAATATCTGGCCATTTTTTAAATGAAGCATGGAAGAAGTTTTTTACTTCATCCACTTCTTGTTTAAGTCGATTTTTCAGGCTGGTTGTCACAGCCCGGATCGGTTCTTTTTTTCCAAAGTTGTAAGTCTTATCAGTAAAATCTTGAGGAATAGCCTCAATAATTTTTATTGGCCTTTCTTTGTTACTCATAATATCCCTCTATGGTCTTTAGTTAGCCTTGAAACTTTAGCGATTGAAAGTCCTAGAATTTTTGCTATTTTGCGAATTGTAAATCTTTTTGGGTTATGTTCTCTGAGTTTGGTCACAATATTTAATAGTAAATCTTGTTCCTCATCAAAGATAATGCCTTTTGCTTCGAAAATGGCTTCAACCAAAAATCTGGTGTCAATTTTTTTGTTGTTGTAAACTAATGCATGCCGAACGGATCTTAAGCAACACTGCTCGATAAATGAGCAGTTAAGGTCTGAGGATAGTTCTGCAAGATCATCAACAAAATCCTCGTAAGTGTCTTTAATATCAGGAAACTGTCCAAATAGTTGTTTTCTTACTTCTAGGTCCGGCAGGCCGATAGGTATTCTATATTCAAAACGTCTCCAAACTGCACTATCTAAGAGATTTTCATGATTACTTGCAGCGATCAAGATGGTTCCTTCGGGTAGGTTGTCAATGTTTTGCAATAAAGACACTACAACTCTCTTTAACTCACCCAATTCATGATGATCGTCTCGGGCTTTTGCTAAAGCATCAAGCTCATCAAGAAATAAAACGCATGGGGTTTTGCTAGCATATTCAAATAATTGCCTGATATTTTTAGATGTAGAACCTAGATAAGATGAAACCAAAGAATCGCACCTTGCAGTTAGAAGGGGTAGATTTAGACATGATGCGATATATTTCGATGCTAATGTTTTACCACAACCCGGCGGGCCGTATAATATCATTGATGATGTCACACCAAGTCCCGCTTCCTTCAATTCCGAAGCCCGTTCAGTAAAAACTAAAAACTCTCTTATTTTTTTTAAAGTGCTGTCTTTCAGTAATGGAGCTTTCATTTTTGTTGAAGGTTGAGTTACATCAGCCAAATCAAATTTAGTTTCCAAATCTACTGGTAATGATTCAAGTTTTTCAAAAACAGAAGAAGTACCCCGCGACATTTTTTGTAAATTGAAAGTACTTTTATTCTGAATAACTTCTCTAATTACTGTAGCAAGTTCAGGCATACCTGTAGAATCATAGGAACGTGCGAGCTTGGACGCTTGTCTGGCAAAAGCGACTTTGTCCCCTTTGAGTCCAAAGCTTATGAGCTGAGTAAGTAGTTCGTTATTAGACATTGTGATACAAACCTCTCGGTATTCCAGTTTATCCCGCGTTTAATCGGTACAAATTGCGACTTTTACACAGTTTATACGCGTTTTGGTGAAACTAACACTGCGTTTTTTGATTTTGCGAAGATCATTCAGATTCAAAGGTCCTGGATAGCATTGAGTTGCATGATTTTGCGTTCAACTGCCCTAAGTGCCATTTTGCCGTACACGCTCGCACAAGCCGCTCTTTTCTGACACAAGCAAAGAACGCTATCATCAGTGCACAAACATCAACTGCGGTTGCACGTTTGTCACCACCGAGGCTGTCGAGCGTTTTATCGTTTCGCCGGGTGAAGTGATGCCAGCGCCCCCACATCCGACAACGTCAGGACAGCAACAGATCCGCTGGATGTGGCCAAATAAAAGCCCCGCAAATGCGGGGCTTTTTTCGATGAGTGGTCAATGCGTGGAGGTAACCAGAAATAAATTCTTTTATTTCATTTGGTTAAGGCAAAAAAATGGCCTGCGTAAGGGAGATTACACAGGCCAAGGAGGTGGTTCTTGGTAGAGCTAGCATTTATGGGTTATGTTTTTCAGCGCAGGGATAATACCCTTATCAAGCGAAACGGTATGTGATCCGATTCTAAGATTCATATCACCTGAAAAAATAACCCATTAGAACTAGTTGGACGCTAAGCAGCGTGCGGGTTGCGCGTCGTCTGGCCGTTGAAATTGCGCATCAGCAGACCATACTCCAGCTGCATATCCGAAGGCACCGGCAGCCACACGGTGTAGCCGTCGCCCGGTGCAACCGGCATTGCTTCGCCTTTGGCGCTCTCCATGTGTTCGAGGGTAAAATTGACGTTGCCGTGCGGGGTCATCAGCTCCATGCTGTCGCCCACAGAGAACTTATTCTTCACCTTCACCGCCGCCAACGCGCCGTTGCGCTCGCCGGTGAACTCGCCGACAAACTGCTGGCGATCGGAGATCGAGTAGCCCTGCTCGTAGTTCTGGTAGTCGTCATGAGTATGGCGGCGCAGGAAGCCTTCGGTATAGCCCCGGTGGGCCAGCCCTTCTAATGTCTCCATCAGGCTGGTGTCGAACGGTTTACCGGCTGCAGCGTCATCAATGGCCTTGCGGTAAACCTGCGCGGTACGGGCGCAGTAGTAGAACGACTTGGTGCGGCCCTCGATCTTCAGCGAGTGCACGCCCATCTGCGTCAGGCGCTCAACGTGGGCGATGGCGCGCAGATCTTTCGAGTTCATGATGTAGGTGCCGTGCTCATCTTCGAACGCGGTCATGTACTCGCCGGGGCGCTGGGCCTCTTCAATCATAAATACCTTGTCGGTCGGCGCGCCAATACCCAGCGTCGGCTCGACGTTTTTCACCGGGATCGGCTCGTGGACGTGAACGATATTACCCACGGCGTCCTCTTTGCCCTCCTGGACGTTATACTCCCAGCGGCAGGCGTTGGTGCAGGTGCCCTGGTTCGGATCGCGCTTGTTGATATAGCCCGAGAGCAGGCAGCGGCCGGAGTAGGCCATGCACAGCGCACCGTGCACGAAAATCTCAAGCTCCATCTCCGGCACCTGCTGGCGGATCTCGGCGATCTCATCCAGCGACAGCTCGCGGGAGAGGATCACCCGGGTCAGGCCCATCTGCTGCCAGAACTTCACCGTCGCCCAGTTGACGGCGTTAGCCTGCACCGAGAGGTGAATATCCATCTGTGGGAAGTGCTCGCGCACCAGCATGATTAAACCAGGATCGGACATGATCAGCGCATCCGGCCCCATCGCCACCACCGGCGCTAAATCGCGGATAAAGGTCTTCAGCTTGGCGTTGTGCGGCGCAATATTCACCACTACGTAGAACTTTTTACCCAGCGCATGGGCTTCGTTGATCCCCAGCTGGAGATTCTCGTGGTTGAATTCGTTATTGCGCACGCGCAGGGAGTAGCGAGGCTGGCCCGCGTAGACGGCATCCGCGCCATAGGCGAAGGCGTAACGCATATTTTTCAGCGTTCCCGCCGGGGAGAGGAGTTCCGGTTTAAACATGATGTTCTCGTTCTGATGACAGGTCAGATCCGCCGCAGTTCGGTGGGCGGGCAGGGGGTAATCCCCTGTTTTAAGGGCGGGAATTATAGCGCTGCACAGAGAACAGGTAAAGCGCCGTCATCCGTAGGCCCGGCCAGCGGCGCGCCGCCGGGCGTAAATGTCAGGCCAATCGGCCTGCGTCCGCTTCCCAGCGGTAACCGACGCCGTACACCGCCCGGATAAAGGATTGCTCCTCATCCAGCGCTTCCAGCTTGCGACGCAGGTTTTTGATGTGGCTGTCGATGGTGCGATCGGTGACGACCCGGTAATCATCATAGAGATGATTCAGCAGCTGCTCGCGGGAGAAGACCTTTCCCGGCTCGCTGGAAAGCGTCTTCAGCAGGCGAAACTCGGCGGGCGTCAGATCCAGCGCCTTGCTGTGCCAGCTGGCCTGGAAGCGGCCTTCGTCGATCACCAGCGGGCTGACTGCATCCAGCTCTTTCAGCTCGCGCTGGGGCTTGCAGCGACGCAGAATGGTTTTTACCCGTGCTACCACTTCCCGAGGGCTATAGGGCTTGCAGATGTAGTCATCGGCACCAATCTCCAGGCCCAGCAGGCGGTCGATCTCTTCGATTCGGGCGGTGACCATCACAATCGGCAGATCGGAGAAGCGGCGGATCTCCCGGCACAGGGTCAGGCCGTCGATGCCGGGAAGCATCAGATCCAGCAGCATCAGATCCGGCGGCGTCTGGCGCACGTAGGGCAGCACCATATCACCGTGATTAATCAGCGTCGGGGCATAGCCCGCCGCCCGCAGATAGTCCACCAGCAGCTGTCCCAGCTTCGGCTCATCTTCCACGATTAAAATACGCGGGGTGTTTTCGTCAATAGGTAACTCAGTCATACATCTCTCGGTAAATCGCGTTCCAGCGGTAGCTCAACTGTAATGCTAACCCCGCCAAAAGGCGAATGGGCTGCGGCAATGGTCCCGCCGTGGGCTTCAACAATGTTCACACAGATAGGCAACCCCAGCCCTGAGCCGCCGCTGGCGCGGTTGCGCGAACCTTCGGTGCGGTAGAAGCGTTCAAACAGACGGCTGAGCTGCTCGTCGCTGACGCCGGGGCCGCTGTCGGCAAAGGTCATCGCCATGGTAGCAGGCTTGACGCTCGCGCTAATCAACAGCTGACCCCCAGCGTCGGTATAGCGCAGGCTGTTCTCCAGCAGATTGTTAAACAGCTGCATCAGGCGGTCGCGATCGCCGAAGACGATGGCGCTCTCCGGCAACGAGACGTTGAGGCTCAGCCCCCGGCTGGCGAAGCGCTCCCGAAACGCCCCGGCGGCAATCTCCAGCAGGGTGATCACGTCCATGGGGGCTTTCTGGTAGGCCAGCGCCCCCTCGTCGGACATCGAGAGCTGATGCAGATCGTCAACCAGCTTGGTCAGCGTGCCTACCTCCGCCTGCAGAGAGGCCACCGATTCTGGCGTAAACTGACGCACGCCGTCCTGAATTGCCTCCAGCTCGCCGCGCAGCACCGCCAGTGGCGTACGCAGCTCGTGGGAGATATCGGCCATAAAGTCGCGGCGCATCTGCTGGTTTTTCTCCAGCGTGCTGGCAAGCTGGTTAAAGTCCTGAGCCAGCTTGCCCAGCTCATCCGGGCTGGACGTCGCCACGCGGGTAGTAAAGTCCCCGGCCGCCAGCCGGTGCGTTCCCTCCACCAGCCGTTTTACCGGGGCCAGCAGGCCGCGCGCCAGCGGAAAGGTCGCCAGCGCCGCCAGCAGCGTGGCAAGGCCGACAATTAGCCAGCTGGTGCGCCGCTGCTGACGATCAAAGTTGATATCGGTGTTGCGGGTTAGCCGCTCTACCGGGGAGGCGATCACCGCGCCAACCACCGCCCCGTTGACCGTTATTGCCCGCCGGGTTCCCTCTTTAGGAATAGGCGAGCGCGGGCCAACCAGCACGTCGCCGCCCTGGTCGGTTACCCAGAACTGCGTCCGCCAGCCGTGGGGCGGCATGCCGGGGCCGGGCCTGTCGTCGTCGCCCTCATGCTCGAAGGAGCGCAGGATCTGGAAGACAAAGCGGTCGTTGTTGCGTAGAAAACGCCAGTCGCCGTGGAGCTCGTACTGCTCCCCCAGCGCGTCGCCAAGCATCTGCAGCCGCTGCTCGTTACCATGCTTGATGTAGTCAATAAAGCCGCGCTCAAAGCTGACCCGCACCGCCCAGTGCATGGTGATCAGCAGCGCGATGCAGGTAGCTAATATCGCCAGAAAAAGCTTGCCGGTAATACCGGGTCGCCAGAATTTCATTGTTTACTCCTTTTACGCCGGGCAATCACGGTATTGGTGCTGGCGTCATTCGGCACGCGGGCAAAGACCAGCGCGGGCAGGGCGATAATCACCGCCATGCACAGATAGGTGGAAAAGAAAACGTGGTGCACCAGAGTGCTGTCGGTCGCCAGATGCTGCTGACCAAACAGGCCCAGCAGCAGCCCGGCGACGGTGACGCCGACGCTCATTGAGAGCTGCATAACCATCGACAGCAGGCTGTTGCCGCTGCTGGCCTGCGCATCCGGCAGATCCTTCAGCGTCAGGGTGTTCATGGTCGAGAAGCGCATCGAGTTGATCATCCCCTGCACGAACAGCACCACCGGCAGCAGGTAGTAGAGTCTCGCCAGCGCCGTTGCCATAAACAACAGACTCACCAGCGCCAGCCCCAGCGTGCTTGCCACCAGTACCCGGCGGTAGCCTGCGCGGTTAACTACCTGTACCACGATCCGCTTCATGCCCATGCTGCCCAGCACCATCGGGATCATCATCAAACCGGCGTGGAACGGTGAGAAGCCCAGCCCGATCTGTAAAAATACCGGCGTGATAAAGGGCAGCATGCCGCTGCCGATGCGTCCGGCAAAGCTGCCGGCCAGGCCGAGGGAGAAGGTGCGAGTGCTAAACAGGCCGAGGGGGAAAAGCGCCGCCTCGTTGCGTCTGGCATGCCACAGGTAGACGCCCAGCGCGATCGCGCCCGCAATCACCAGCGCCACGAGCGTAAGGGTAGAGATACCTAACCCCTTCTGGCCGTCGAGGGCGAGGGTCAGCGCCGCCATGCCGAAGGCCAGCAGCAGGAAGCCGGGCATATCGAAGCGGCGGGTTTGCAGGGTGTAGTTGGGCATCAACCAGAGGGTAGCAATCGCCCCGACGATGCCCACCGGCAAGTTAATCAGGAAGATCCAGTGCCAGGAGGCATACTCCACCAGAATCCCTCCCAAGGCCGGGCCGAGCAGGGGGCCAATCTGTCCCGGCAGCGTGACGAAGGTCATCGCCGCCATATACTGTGACCGGGGAACGATCTTCAGCACCGTCAGCCTGCCCACCGGCACCATCATCGCCCCGCCGACGCCCTGCAGCACGCGGGCCATTACCAGCCCGTCGAGGGTGCTAGCCTGGGCGCAGAACAGCGATCCCAGCGTAAACAGCACAATCGCGCTGAAAAAAACGTTGCGCACGCCAACCTTATCCGCCAGCCAGCCGCTGGCGGGAAGCATCACCGCCACCGTCAGCACGTAGGCTACGACGACCATATGCATATGCAGCGGGCTTTCGCCGAGGCTCTGCGCCATTGAGGGCAGGGCGGTATTAACGATGGTGGTATCCAGCGCCTGCATGAAAAAGCCGAAGGCCACTATCCATAGCTGCCAGCGGACCTGGTTCGGAAGATCGGTCATTTCACCTGCCTCTTTACCCTTTACTCACTCAATTACTCACTCAACAGCGGCTGGCGTCTGCGGGCAAAACGTAGCCGCAGCCGGTCAAAGAAGAGATAGACCACCGGCGTGGTGTAGAGCGTCAGCAGCTGGCTCATCACCAGGCCGCCGACGATGGTGATCCCGAGCGGCTGGCGCAGCTCGGAACCGTCGCCGGAGGTCAGCACCAGCGGCAGGGCGCCAAACAGCGCCGCCAGGGTCGTCATCATGATCGGCCTGAAGCGCAGCAGGCAGGCCTGGAAGATGGCCTCCTTCGGCGTCAGGTTGCCGGTGCGCTGCGCCTCCAGGGCGAAGTCGACCATCATGATGGCGTTCTTCTTGACGATACCTATCAATAGCATAATTCCGATCAGGGCGATGAGGCTAAAGGGGGCATCGAACAGCTCCAGCGCCAGCAGCGCCCCCACGCCCGCCGACGGCAGGGTAGAGAGAATAGTCAGCGGATGGACGTAGCTCTCATAGAGAATGCCGAGCACGATGTAAACCGTGGCGATGGCCGCGAGGATCAGGATCAGCTGGGAGCGCATGGTCTCCTGGAAGACCTGCGCCGTCCCGGCAAAGCTGCCGCGCACGCTGGAGGGCACCCCTAGCTGAGTCATCGTCCGGTCAATGGCCGCGCTGGCCTCAGAGAGCGAGACGCCGGTCGGCAGGTTAAAGGCGATGGTCGAGGCGGCAGACAGCCCCTGATGATTTACCGACAGCGGCGCGTTAGCGGGCTGCCATTTCGCGAAGTAGGAGAGGGGGATCGGCTTGCCCTCGCTGTTGATTACAAACATCTTGTCCAGGGCGCTGATGTCCTGGGTGTAGCGCGGATCGACCTCCATCACCACCTTGTACTGGTTGAGTGCCTCATAGATGGTTGAGATCTGGCGCTGGCCGAAGGCGTTGTTGAGCAGGCCGTTGGCATCCTGCACGCTGATACCCAGCCGGGACATCGTCTCCCGGTCATAGATCAGGTTCATCTCCGCCCCGTTATCCTGCTGATCGGAGTTAACGTCCGCCAGCTGAGGCAGGGCCGCCAGCGCCTTGCGGATCTTCGGCTCCCACTCGCGCAGGTCGCCGAGATCGTCCGACAGCAGAGCGTACTGGTAGCTGGCGTTCGACTGACGGCCGCCGACGCGGATATCCTGTACTGCCATCAGGAACAGATTAGCCCCCGGCTCTTTTGCCAGCTTCCCGCGCAGGCGGTCAATCACCTGCTGGGCAGTATCGCTGCGCTGATCACGGGATTTTAGCGTGATAAACATCATCCCGCTGTTGACCCGTGAGCCGCCGGTAAAGCCGGTAACGTTATCCACTGCCGGATCGTCGCGAATAATCTTCATAAAGTCTGCCAGCTTGCCGCGCATCGCCTGGAAGGAGATGCTCTGGTCGGCCTGGATACCCCCCATCAGCACGCCGGTATCCTGCTCCGGGAAGAAGGTTTTCGGGATGGCGATATAGAGCCAGACGTTGAGTGCAATGGTGCCAAGCAGCACCACGCCCACCATCCGGGTATGGTTCAGCACCCACTTCAGCGATTTAGCGTAGCCCTGCTGAAGGGCGAGCAGCAGGCGGCCAAAGCCCCGCACCTTAGCTTGCGCTTTCGGTTTGCCGCTCTTCAGTAGCCAGCCGCACATCATCGGCGTCAGGGTCAGAGAGACCACCAGCGAGATGCCGATCGCCACCGACAGGGTGACGGCAAACTCGCGCAGCAGGCGGCCCGGCAGGCCGTCCATCAGCAGCAGCGGCAGGAAAACAGCCACCAGCGACAGGCTCATGGAGAGGACGGTAAAACCCACCTCCCGCGTGCCCTGCAGTGCCGCCTGGAGCGGTTTCATTCCGGCCTCCAGATGGCGGGAAATATTTTCCAGCACCACAATGGCGTCATCTACCACAAAGCCGGTGGCGATGGTCAGCGCCATCAGGGAGAGGTTGTTGAGGCTAAAGCCGCACAGATACATGGCGGCAAAGGTACCGATCAGCGACACCGGCACCGCCACCGCCGGGATCAGCGTTGCCCGACCCGAGCGCAGGAAGAGAAAGACCACCAGGATCACCAGCGCCACGGAGATGATCAGGCTATGCTCGACCTCATCCAGCGAGGCGCGGATGGTGGGGGAGCGGTCCTGGGCGATCTGCAAGTCGATGGCCGCCGGGATGGTCTCCTGCAGCTCCGGCAGCCGGGCGCGAATGCTGTCTACCGTCTGGATAATATTGGCTTCCGGCAGCTTGCGGATCATCAGCAGGATCGCCGGTTTGGCATTGGTCATCCCGGCGTTGCGCACGTCCTGCACCGAATCGGTGACGCTGGCGACGTCGCCAAGGCGTACCGCCGCGCCGTTGCTGTAGTGGACGATCAGCGGCTGGTAGGCCTCGGCGGTTTTGATCTCGTCGTTGGTTTGCAGCTGCCAGCGGTGGGTGCCGTCCTCAATAGCACCCTGCGGCCTGCGCACGTTGGCGTTATTAATCGCGCTGCGCACAGCGTCCAGCGACACGCCCTGGTTAAACAGCGCCTGCGGGTTGAGCGACACCCGCACGGCGGGCAGGGAGCTACCGCCGACGTCGACATCGCCAACGCCGTCGATTTGCGAGATGGTCTGTGCCAGCTGCGTCGAGGCAAAGTCATACAGCTGCCCCTGGGAGTAGGTGTCGGAGGTTAACGTCAGGATCATGATCGGCGCATCGGACGGGTTCGCTTTCCGATAGGTCGGACGGCTCGGCATTCCGCTCGGTAGCAGGCTCTGCGCAGCGTTGATCGCCGCCTGCACGTCTCGCGCAGCACCGTTGATGTCGCGATTGAAATTGAACTCCAGAATGATGCGCGTGCTGCCCAGCGAGCTGGAGGAGGTCATCTCGTTGACCCCGGCGATGCGCCCGAGGGAGCGCTCCAGCGGCGTCGCCACCGAGGAGGCCATGGTCTCCGGCGACGCCCCCGGCAGGGAGGCACTGACCATGATCACCGGGTAGTCCACCTGCGGCAGCGGGGCTACCGGCAGCAGGCGGAAGCCAAGAATGCCGCAGAGGGTAATCGCCAGCGAAATCAGGATCGTGGCGACCGGGCGGTGAATGAAGAGGGCAAAAAACTTCACTTACATCTCCTCCCCTTCACGCTCTGCGCGGCGGGGGAAGCGGTGGCGAACCCGCAGGGCCAGACGGTCAAACAGCAGGTAGATCACCGGTGTGGTAAACAGGGTTAGCACCTGGCTCACCAGCAGGCCACCGACCATGCCGATCCCCAGCGGACGGCGCAGCTCGGCACCCACCCCGGTACTCAGCATCAGCGGCAGGGCACCCAGCAGCGCCGCAAGGGTCGTCATTAAAATCGGCCGGAAGCGCAGCAGGCAGGCCTGGAAGATCGCCTCCCTGGGCGACATGCCCTGTTCCCGCTCGGCGGCGAGGGCAAAGTCGATCATCATGATGGCGTTCTTCTTGACGATACCGATCAGCAGAATGATACCGATAATGGCGATCACATCCAGCTCGCTGCCCGCCAGCATCAGGGCCAGCAGCGCGCCCACCCCGGCGGTGGGCAGGGTAGAGAGGATAGTAATAGGATGAATAAAGCTCTCGTAGAGCACGCCGAGCACGATATACATCGCCACCACCGCCGCAACGATCAGCCACACGGTGCTACCCAGCGCGTCCTGGAACGCCAGCGAGCTGCCCTGGAACTGGGTGGTGATATCTCCCGGCAGGCTGAGGTTCTTTTCGCTATCCAGAATGGCCTGCACCGCATCCCCCAGCGCGTAGCCGTCCGGGACGTTAAACGAGATGGTAGTGGACGGGAACTGGTCAAGGTGGTTGATCGCCAGCGGGGTATAGCGCTCTTCCACTTTCGCAATGGCGCTGAGCGGCACCACCCCGCCGTCGCTGCTGGTCAGGCGGATAGAGTCCAGCGCGGCCAGACCCGGCGTTGCGGCGGTGTTATGCTCCAGCACGACCCGATACTGATTAGCCTGGGTATAGATGGTGGAGATCAGCCGCTGGCCGAAGGCGTTGTAGAGGGCGTTATCCACGTCCGCCATGGTAATGCCCAGCCGGCTGGCGCTGTCCCGGTCAACGTTAACGTACGCGGCGAGTCCCTTGTCCTGCCAATCGCTGCTGACGTCTGCCAGCTGCGGCAGGGTCTGTAGCTCACTCATCAGCTGCGGTACCCAGGTGCTCAGCGCCTCAAGGGTTGTGGCCTGTAGGGTAAACTGGTACTGGGTGCGGCTGACGGTGGTGTCGATGGTCAGATCCTGGGTCGGCTGAAGATAGAGCGCCACGCCGGGTACTTTCGCCACCGCCTGTTGAAGCCGGGCGATAACCGTCTGGACGCGATCGTCCCGGTCATCCAGCGGCTTGAGGTTGATTTGCAGCCGGGCGCTGTTCAGCGACGGGTTGGTGCCGTCGACGCCGACGAAGGCCGTCAGACTCTCCACCGACGGATCCTTCAGGACGATATCGCTCACTTGACGCTGGCGCTCCGCCATGCTGGCAAACGACGCCGACTGCGGGGCCTGCAGGGTGCCCTGAATAATGCCGTTATCCTGAATAGGGAAAAAGCCTTTCGGGATGACTACCCACAGCAGCACCGACAGCAGCAGCGCGCCCAACGCCACGCTGAGGGTCAGCCACGGATGGTTCAGCACCTTCGTCAGCCCCCTACCGTAGGCGGCAATCACGCGGTCGAAAAAACGCTCTGAAGCGCGGGAGAGGCGATTCTGCTTGCGCAGGGATTCATGGCTGAGCATCCGGGCGCACATCATCGGCGTCAGCGTCAGCGACACTACGGCGGAGATCAGGATCGCCACCGCCAGGGTGACGGCAAACTCGCGGAACAGGCGGCCCACGATATCGCCCATAAACAGCAGCGGGATCAGCACCGCAATCAGCGAGAAGGTAAGAGAGATAATGGTAAAGCCAATCTCTCCCGCGCCCTTCAGCGCCGCCGCCAGCGGCTTCTCGCCTTTTTCGATATAGCGGGAGATGTTCTCAATCACCACGATGGCATCATCAACCACGAAGCCGGTGGCAATGGTCAGGGCCATCAGCGTCAGGTTGTTGATCGAGAAGTCGAGGAACACCATCACCGCAAAGGTGCCCACCAGCGACAGCGGTACCGCCACGGCGGGAATAATGGTCGCCGGGACGTTGCGCAGGAACAGGTAGATAATCATCACCACCAGGGCGATGGCCAGCATCAGCTCGAACTGGGTATCGTGCACCGAGGCGCGGATATTGGTGGTACGATCCGACAGAACCTTCACCGTGACCGACTTCGGCAGGCTCTCGGTAAGCTGAGGCAGCAGGGTGCGGATGCTGTCGGCAGTGGAAAGAATGTTGGCTCCCGGCTGGCGCTGAACGTTCATCACGATCGCCTGCTGCTTGTTGGCCCACGCTCCCAGCCAGCTGTTCTCCGCGCCCTGCTCAATGGTTGCCACGTCACCGAGGCGGATCGGTGCTCCGTTCTGGTAGGCGATAATCAGGCGGCGGTAGTCTTCGGCGGACTGCATCTGGTCGTTAGCGGAGAGGGCCACCGCCCGCGTCGGGCCGTCGAGGCTACCCTTCGCCGAATTCACGTTGTTATTGTTAATCGCGGTGCGCACGGTTTCGCTGGTCAGCCCGAGGGCGGCGATGGCCTGGGCGTTAAGCTTTACCCGTACCGCCGGACGCTGGCCGCCGGAAAGCGTCACCAGGCCGACGCCAGCCACCTGAGAGATCTTCTGCGCCACCCGGGTCTCGACCATATCCTCAACCTGGGTCATCGGCATCGCAGTCGAGGTTACCGCCAGCGACATGATCGGCGGGTCCGCCGGGTTGACCTTACTGTAGACCGGCGGGTTAGGCAGATCGGAGGGCAGTAAATTGGTGGCGGCATTAATTGCGGCCTGCACCTCCTGCTCGGCAACGTCCAGCCCCAGGGTCAGCTGAAACTGCAGCGTCACTACCGACGCGCCGCCGGAGCTTTGGGAAGACATCTGCTTGAGGCCGGACATCTGGCCGAACTGGCGCTCAAGGGGCGCGGTGACGGCAGAGGTCATCACGTCCGGGCTGGCGCCGGGATAGAGGGTCACTACCTGAATCGTCGGATAGTCCACCTCGGGCAGGGCGGAGACCGGCAGAAAACGGTAGCCGATGATTCCCGCCAGCAGGATCGCCACCATAAAGAGGGTGGTGGCGACCGGACGGAGAATAAACAGGCGGGACGGGCCGCCGTTGGCGCTGGGAGGTAACACCTGCATCAGGAACCGGCTCCCTGTGCGGCGCGTGTGCCATGATTTTTCGCCTGCGCGGCAGGGACAGGGGCAGCGTCGGCGCTCTGGGCCGTGACGACCTCGACCTGGGCGCCTTCGGTTAAGCGGTCAATGCCGTCGGTGACCACCCGATCGCCTGCCGACAGTCCGGCGCTGATCGCTACCTGCTGGCTGTTCTGAATACCAGGCGTCACGGTGTGCTTGCTCACTTTGTTCTGCTCGTTCAGCACCCAGACGAAGTGGCCGTCGTTGCCCATCTGCAGCGCGGCGGTGGGGATCAGCACCGCATTTTGCTCGGTAGAGACCAGCATCCTGGCGTTAACGAACTGGTTAGGGAAGAGGGCGTCGTCCTGGTTGGCAAAGCGGGCTTTCAGCTTGATGGTGCCGGTGGTGGTGTCGATCTGATTGTCAAGGCTCAGCAGGGTACCGTCGCTCAGCTTCTGCTTGTTGGTGCGGTCCCAGGCTTCAACGCTGAGGGTTTGCCCGGCCTTTTGCGCCTGCACAACCGTGGCGATATCGCTCTCCGGCAGGGTAAAGACCAGATCGATAGGGTGGGTCTGGGTAATGACCACAATACCGGTAGTATCGCCGCTGGAGATCTGGTTGCCGATATCGACCTGCTTCAGGCCCACGCGGCCATCAATCGGGGCGGTGATACGGCTCCAGTCCAGCTGCAGCTGGGCGCTGGCAACCGAGGCTTCATCTGCCTTGATAGTCCCTTGAGATTCGCTCACCAGCGCCTGCTGGGCATCCAGCTCCTGGCGGGAAACCAGATTGGTTTTGACCAGCTGCTGATAGCGGGCCAGATCGCGCTGGGCGTTGGCCAGTGTGGCTTTGTCTTTCGCCAATTGGCCCTGAGCCTGGGCGAGCGCCACTTTAAACTGGCTGGGATCGATCTCTGCTAAAAGGTCTCCGGCCTTGACCTGCTGGCCCTCCTGGAAGTGCAGGGCCATCAGCTGGCCGTCAACGCGGCTGCGCACGGTTACGGTATTGGCGGCGGTGATGGTGCCGAGGCCCGACAGATAGCGGGGCACTTCGCCTTCAACGGCGGTAGCCGCCTGTACCGGTGCCAGCGGCATACCGCGACGGCCACCTGCCGCGCCACGTCCGGCCTGTGGGGCGTGGGCGCCTGCAGCGGTCTGCGTACCGTTGTGGCTATGCCAGTACCAAAGTGCGGCAATAGCGACAATCGCCACGCCGATGACCATCGCCCAGCGGGCATTAACACGACCTTTCATTGTTATCCGTATCTCTTCCTGAAACATTTCACAGAATGATACTAGTTTAGTAATGCAACGCCGCAGAAAAATGGAGGAAATATGAAAGACCGTAGGGAATCGTCTGAATGCGCCGGGTGGCGGCTGCGCCTTACCCGGCCTACGGGCACGGAGGCGGTTGTAGGATGCGTAGGCCCGGCAAGCGGAGCGCCGCCGGGCGTTGCACCATGGGGCATGAAATTGCCGGGTGGCGGCTGCGCCTTACCCGGCCTGCGGGCACGGAGGCGATTGTAGGATGCGTAGGCCCGGCAAGCGGAGCGCCGCCGGGCATTGCACCATGGGACATGAAATTGCCGGGTGGCGGCTACACCTTACCCGACCTACAAAGTGCGGAGCGAACTATGGATTTTTAAAACACGACCTGCGCCCAGCGGGCAAGGCCTGCGGTGACCGAGCCAAAATCGTCGCCGCCAGCAATCGGAATACCGGGCAGGGCATCGGCCAGCGCTTTTTTGATTAGCGGGGATCGAGCGCTGCCGCCGGTCAGGTAGATAATATCCGGCGTCTCGTTACTGCTCGCCAGCGCCAGCTGTACCTGCTCAAGGATCCGCATTAGCGGCTGGTTAAGCGCGGTCTCCAGCCCCTCCTGGGTGATCGCCGTTGCCAGCTCGTCGCTGATAAACGGCAAACGGGCCTCGGTTTGCAGGCTGTCGGAGAGGGCAATCTTGCTCTCTTCCGCGCTGCGCACCAGGCGGTAGCTGAGGCGCTGACGCCACACCTTCACCAGCCGTGCCACCTTATCGCCCTCGCGGGCATCGCGCACCAGGTCGTTGAGCAAGCGACCATTAGCGCTGCTATAGAAGTCACTCTGGGCAGGAACGTCATTAATGGCTACCGCGTTCCACCACGGCAGGATCGGCAGGGCGATACCCTTTTCGGTCTGTCCGCCCATACCCAGCAGCGGCATCAGATGCTTAAAGGCCAGCGCAATATCGAGATCGTTACCGCCGACGCGGCAGCCGCTGTGGCCCAGCAGGCTGGTATCGCGATCCTGGCGCTGGTGCCACTGGGGCCCCATCAGCAGCAGCGAGCAGTCGGTGGTCCCGCCGCCGATATCCACCACCAGCACGCGCTTCTCTGACTGTAACGTGGCTTCAAAATCCAGCCCGGCCGCGACCGGTTCGTACTGGAATACGACCTCGTTAAAGCCTGCGCGCCTGGCGGCACGCTCCAGGATCCCCTGCGCCTGGGCGTTGGCGTCATCGCCGCCCAGCCCCTGGAAGTTGATGGGACGTCCAATCACCGCGCGATCGATAGCCTCCGGCAGCTGGCTCTCGGCCTGCTGGCGAATATGTAGCATCATGGCGCAGACCAGATCCTCAAACAGCGCGATCTGCTGTGGCTTCAGGCCGCTGGCGCCGAGAAAGGATTTTGGCGATTTAACGAAGTAGACCTCTTCCGGATCCTGCACGTACTGCTGCAGCGACTGAAGCCCAAACTGCACGCTGCCCGGCAGCACCTCGATATCCTCTTCGCGGTTGAAGTTCACCGCCCGACGCAGCAGCGCCTGGGTTTCGCCGCCGGTGGCAGGAACGTCATGGTGGCGGTAGAGCCACTCGCTGACCGCTTCCCGCGTCGGAGCGCAGAGCATCGACGGCAGTAGCGTGCTGCCGTTTTCCATTTTTAAGAGCTGCGGGATGCCGTCGCGCATTACCGCAACGGAGCAGTTTGCTGTGCCGTAGTCAAAACCAATAAACATGAAAGTTCCCCATGCCGGTGAAGAAGGGGGGCGACTTTAGCCGAAAGGACTATGAAAGCAAAGCAAAAAAGTGGCGGGACGCTTAAGCTGAAATAAGAGTGAGAGGAGTAACCATGTATACACTGAGCTGGAAGCCGCCCTACGACTGGGCGTGGATGTTGGGTTTTTTACAGGCGCGTGCGGTGACTGGCGTGGAAGTGGTCAGCGAAGGCCGCTACGTGCGCAGTTTTGCGATAGGTGAGCACCGGGGGATCGTCACCGCCGAGCCGGACGAGGCTAACCATACGCTGCGGGTCACCCTGAGCGATGGGTTGTTGCCGGTCGCCGAGGCGTGTCTGGTTCGGCTGGGACGTCTGTTTGATCTCGCCTGCGACCCGCAGGAGCTTATTTACGCCCTTGGCTCGCTGGGAGAGCAGAGGCCGGGCCTGCGGCTGCCGGGATCGATGGACACCTTTGAACAGGGCGTGCGCGCGATCCTTGGCCAGCTGGTCAGCGTAGCGATGGCGGCGAAGCTGGCCGGCAAGGTGGTGGCGCATCTGGGTGAGCCGCTGGCAGACGCTCCGGGATTTATCTGCTTCCCGACCGCAGAGGCGCTGGCCCAGGCCGATCCCGCGGCGTTAAAGGCACTCGGGATGCCGCTTAAGCGCGCCGAGGCGCTGATTAATCTGGCTCGCGCTACCCTCGACGACGAGTTTCCAGTGCAGGCTCCGGTGGACATCGAGCAGGGGGTGAAGCTGTTACAGGGGTTTCCTGGCATAGGGCGCTGGACAGCAAACTATCTGGCGATGCGCGGCTGGCAGGCGAAAGATATCTTTTTGGCCGACGACTACGCCATCAAGCAGCGCTTCGCGGGCATGACCCCGGCGCAGATCTGCCGCTATGCCCAACGCTGGCACCCCTGGCGCTCCTATGCGCTGCTGCACATCTGGTACACCCCGGACTGGCAGCCGTCAGCTGGTGAGGATCAGTTGATGGCAAAGTAGCTGGTGTTGAGCATCAGATCCAGCGGCTGGGCCTGGGAGATGGTGTCCCCGAAGATGTAGTCGATGCCGATACCCGAGAGGGTATCCATCATCAGTGGCTGGTTGGTTGGCCCGGCAATGCTCTTCATCCCCAGACGGTGAGCATGGCCCTGCACGATAGTGACCATCATCTCGTCCATCAGATTACCGTGCACGTTGTTAACCAGCTCCGGCTCCAGCAGCACGTAGTCTGCCATCTGCGGCATGAGATGGTTGAAGATCTCCAGGTCGCGTCCAATATGGCTGATAATCAGTCGGCAACCCGCCTGACGAAGTTTGGCGAGACCGTCGCCGATGCTGCTCTCTTCGCGCATCAGGGCATCGGCATCGATCACAAAGTGCAGCAGGCGGCCCGGCATTCCGCTCTGCGTGAGCTTCTCAATGATGTCATTTATGACCGTCCGGCTGGCCAGCCCGGCGCTGGAGAGCGGCAGGGCAACGCTGACCCCTTTACGTACTACCCCGGCGGCGCTGTTGGTGAAAAACTCGTGGATCACCCGGCGATCGAGGGCGCGGATGAGCTCCGGCTCGGCGAGGCCGGAACGGAAGGCGCGCTCCTCCATGGCTTCCCCTTCGCTGGTCCACAGCCGCAGTGAGAGCAGCCAGAAGTTGCAGGACTCAGGCACCCGCGGGGAGGCGACCCCGCGCGCCACCAGCAGGAGATGGTTGTCGCGGATCATCCGCGACTGCTCCTCAAGAGAGATCAGGCTGCGGTTGTGATGCATGTGATCCTGCTGCGGCTCGTACACGGTTACCACGCCACGACCGTTGTTTTTCGAGGCGTAGCAGGCGATATCTGCCTGGGACATCACCTCTGAGGCCTGGCAGTTGCTCTCATCAATCAGGGTGATCCCAGCGCTCGCCCCGATGCGGTGCAGGCGACCCTCCCACATAAAGCGATAGTCATTGATGGCATGGATAATGCGCCCAGAGATATAGCGGGCGCTCTCAATATTGCAGTCCGGCAGCAGCAGGCCAAACTCGTCTCCACCGAGACGGGCCAGGATATCGGTAGAGCGCAGCATGCTAAGCATCAGGGAGGAGAGCTCCCGCAGCAGGGCATCACCTGCCGCATGACCTGCGGTGTCGTTCACCGCCTTAAAGCGGTCGAGATCGATATAGACCAGCGCATGGCGCTGATGCGTCTCCTGCACGGTATGCAGCAGGCGTTTAAGATGGTTCTCGAAGCTGACGCGGTTCGCCAGATGGGTCAGCGCATCATGGGAGGCGCTATAGCTCAGCTGGCGCAGCATCTTCCGCGACTCGGTGACATCCTGGATCACCAGCACGAAGCCGATGTTGTGCCCGTCAAGGGTACTAAGTGGCGTCACGCTGTAGTGAATATCGTAGGTCCCGCCGTTGCGACAGTGCAGCACCACATCCTGCTCGATAGCTGAACGTGATATATCACCGCTATGAATGTTTTCCAGCGCAGGGCCGTTGTCGCCAAAGGTAATGCGCAGCACGTTCAGCAACGCCTGACCGATGGCATGATCCTGCTGCCAGCCGCTCATTTTTTCCGCCACCGGGTTCATAAAGGTGACGTTCATCTCCACGTCCGTACAGAGCACCGCTTCGCCGATGGAGTCGAGGGTAATGTGCAGGCGCTCTTTCTCCTGGAACAGCGCCTCATTGAGCTGTTTCACCTCGGTCATGTCCATATTGATGCCGAGCAGCCGTTCAACTTCGCCGTTTTTATTCAGCACCCGGTTCGCCAGGGTGCGAATATGACGAATCCCCTCTTTTACATGAATGCGAAACTCAAGCTTAAACGGCGCTCTCGCAGCCAGTGAGTCGCGAACAATGCGCTCGGCCTCCTGGCGATCTTCCGGTACCACACACTCATACCAGAGCTTCCAGGTGGGCTTCACGTGCGGTGGCAGCTCGTAAAGCTCAAACATGCGCTTATCCCAGCTGATGATGTCCGGCTCCAGCTCCCACTCCCAGATGCCAATACCTCCGGCCTCGTTGGCGAGCGTAATGCGCTCCATCAGCCGTTTATTGACCCACTCGGTGTGCTTCAGATCGTTGATATCCTCTACCTGGGAGATGAAGTAGAGCGGCGTGCCGTCCGGGTGGCGCACCAGCGACACCGCCAGCAGCGCCCAGACGATATCCCCCGTGCGGGTGTAGTAGCGCTTCTCCATGGAGTAGCTGTCAATGTCGCCGCGCACCAGCGACTCAAGCTGCTCCAGGTCGCTGTTGAGATCTTCCGGCCAGGTGAGCTGTTGGAAGGTCAGCAGGCGTAGCTCATCCTGAGAGTAGCCGAGAAAACTACACAGCGCTTTATTGACCTGTAACCACTGACCGTCAGTGCCCACCAGCGCCATGCCGATGGCGGAGTACTCCATCGCATTACGAAAGCGGGCTTCACTTTCAGTAATGTGCTTACGCTCGGCGCGGAAAGAGTACATCACCATGGTCATGACGTTGGCTGGCAGCAGGATCATCAAGAACGGCAGCCAGGGCGCGTTCAGCATGGCGGTGCTGTTGAAATTGGTAAACTCGATGGGGCTATGGGTCATTATCAGCGACACCACCATGATGGTGACGAGGAAGATAAGGAAGGCCTCCAGGCGCGGCAGGCGAACGGCGGTCCACATCAGCAGAACGATAACGGCGGTAAAGGGCCACGGCAGATAGGTCATTGAGAGCCAGCTGAGAAAGAGCGTCACGGCCAGCGTCACCAGGGTCTCCAGCAGCAGCTGCGGCTTGCGGTGGCGCAGCAGGTAGTGCAGCTTGAACATCAGCCCGAGCGGGACCAGGGCCAGCGCGCCGATGGATTCTGAAAGCACCCATATCATAAAGGTGCGCAGCAGGTTTTCGCTGCTGGACACGAGGCAAATCAACACTCCACCGAGCAGGGGAGGGATCACAGCGCTGCCGATGGTCAGGCGGATCCAGTCGCTCAGGTTTTGCAGCGGGTTGTACCACGGCAGCATCTTACGCAGCAGCACCGCGCCCGTCAGCGCCTCAATGATATTGATTCCCGGATACCAGAGGTTGATTTCTCTCGCGGGGAAGAGCAGAAACGACGCGGCCAGGCTGCCCAGCGAGCAGGCGATGGCGATGCCCGGCCACATGCGCCCGGCGTGGCGGTAGAAGGCCACCATCATAATCGATGTCGTAAACCACAGCGGCGCAAGAACGGTACCGAAACGGGTCAGCTCAAGGGAAAACAGGGTAAAGATAAAGGTCACCAGTCCTAAACTGAGCAGCCTCAGTAGGGGATTTGGGGTAGTAACCAAAACGCGCTGGTATTGTTTATTCATTACCGCTTTATCCGCAGTCCCTGTGCCGCCAGGTTCATAACGCCCGGACGGGTAAAATTGAAATTTGGATTATGCTAGTACAAACAATTTACAATTCCTATGGTGACCGCTCATAATTTGACATCATAGTGTTATTAATCACTTAGTCTGCCAAAAAAGGCAACTGAACGCTGTAAAATTAAACGTTTTAATTTGCGAAAAGGGTAATATGCCAGATTGGAGTCGTTGTGACAGACGTTTGCGCATTCGACTGGTATCACGACCGCGAAATCCCTATAATTGCCGCGTTTGACGCTATAGCGTCTCCCTTCTTTACTTCCAGGTTAATCAGGTCGCAAAAATTTATGACTGATAAGTCCCATCAGTGCGTCATTATCGGCATCGCCGGCGCATCCGCTTCAGGTAAAAGTCTCATTGCCAGTACGCTTTACCGCGAGTTGCGCGAACAGGTTGGTGATGAACATATTGGCGTTATCCCAGAAGATAGCTACTACAAGGATCAAAGTCACCTGTTGATGGAAGAGCGTGTTAAAACGAACTACGACCATCCCAGCGCCATGGATCACAGTTTGCTGTTCGAACATTTGCAGACTCTGAAAGGCGGCAATCCCATTGAGCTCCCGGTGTACAGCTACGTTGAGCACACCCGTACCAACGAGACCATTCTCATTGAACCCAAGAAAGTGATCATTCTTGAGGGGATCCTGCTGCTGACCGACGCGCGCCTGCGCGAGTCGATGAACTTTTCGATCTTTGTCGACACCCCACTGGATATCTGCCTGATGCGCCGTATCAAGCGTGATGTCAACGAACGTGGCCGCTCCATGGACTCGGTGATGGCACAATATCAGAAGACAGTGCGTCCGATGTTCCTGCAGTTTATTGAGCCATCCAAACAGTACGCCGATATTATCGTGCCGCGCGGGGGTAAAAACCGCATTGCTATCGATATCCTGAAGGCCAAAATCAGCCAGTTTTTTGAATAACCGGGCTTTTTAAACCGTCTGGTTTTGAATAAACGGCGCGAATTGTGTACCGTTCAGAGATAACTTGCCTGCCCTGACCGAACTTAGCCGGACGGGCAGCACCTAAGGAGAAAGTGCTATGCGTTTGTGTGACCGCGATATTGAAGCCTGGCTGGACGATGGCCGCCTGTCGATTACCCCGCGCCCGCCGGTGGAGCGCATTAACGGTGCGACGGTGGACGTACGTCTGGGCAATAAGTTTCGCACCTTCCGGGGCCACACCGCTGCCTTTATCGATCTGAGTGGTCCCAAGGATGAGGTGAGCGCCGCGCTGGATCGGGTGATGAGCGATGAGATTGTGCTGGCGGAAGGCGACGCTTTCTTCCTGCACCCGGGCGAACTGGCGCTGGCGGTGACCTTTGAGTCCGTGACCCTGCCAGCGGACCTGGTGGGCTGGCTTGACGGCCGCTCCTCGCTGGCGCGGCTGGGCCTGATGGTACACGTTACCGCCCACCGTATCGATCCGGGCTGGTCCGGCTGCATCGTGCTGGAGTTCTACAACTCCGGTAAACTGCCGCTGGCGCTGCGTCCGGGTATGCTTATCGGCGCGCTGAGCTTTGAGCCACTTTCCGGCCCGGCCGCGCGGCCCTATAACCGTCGCCAGGACGCGAAGTATCGCGACCAGCAGGGCGCGGTGGCTAGCCGAATTGATAAAGACTGAGCGCCTGTTGCGCGATGTAATAGCTGCTCGTTGAGGATGCCATGAGAAGAGTGTTAACCACGCTGATGATTTTACTGGTCGTGCTGGTCGCCGGCCTCTCTGCGTTGGTGCTGCTGGTGAACCCGAACGACTTTCGGGATTACATGGTGCGACACGTTGAGTCGCGCAGCGGTTATCAGCTGAAGCTTGACGAGCCGCTGCGCTGGCACGTCTGGCCCCGGCTGAGCATTCTCTCTGGACGCATGTCGCTGACGGCGCCTGGCGCACCGCAGCCGCTGGTTACGGCGGATAATATGCGGCTGGACGTAGAGCTGCTGCCGCTGCTCTCCCACCAGCTGCACGTTAAGCAGGTGATGCTGAAGGGCGCGGTTGTTCAGCTTACGCCGCAAACCGAGGCGTCAGAGCCAAAAGACGCGCCGGTTGCGCCGCAGGAGAACGCCCTGCCGCAGGTAGAGAGCGATCGCGGCTGGTCATGGGCTGTCTCCCATCTGCAAATTGCCGACAGCGTGCTGGTTTTCCAGCACAAGGATGACGAGCAGGTGACGGTGCGTAATATCCATCTGAAGATGGATCAGGACGAAAACTATCACGCCAACGTCGACTTCTCAGGGCGGATCAACCGCAACCAGCGCGACCTGACCCTGGCGCTGAAGGCGAGCGTAAACGCCGCCGACTACCCCTATAATTTAACCGCCGTCGTTGAGCAGCTTAACTGGCAGCTCCAGGGCGGCGACGTCCCTGCCCAGGGCATTGCCGGGCAGGGCAGCTTCCAGGCTCAGTGGCGCGAAGCGAAAAAGCAGCTCACCTTTAACCAGCTGAATATGACCGCCAACGACAGCGCGGTGACCGGCAGCGGTAGCGTGACGCTAGGGGACAAACCCGACTGGGTGCTGGATCTGGCGTTTGACAATCTAAACCTGGAGAATTTGCTAGGGGCGGTGACCAATCCGGCCACTAACGCCACCGCAGCGCAGCAGGGGCAGGGCACGATCGCTCCGCCGCGTCCGGTTATCGCCCGGGACATGGACGGGGATGATTACAGCAGCCTGCGCGGCTTTACGGCAAATCTGTCGCTGGCAGCAAAAAAAGTGCGCTGGCGCGGTATGGATTTTACTAACGTGAGCAGCCATGTCACCAATAACACCGGCCTGCTGACGCTCTCGACCCTAACCGGAAAATTAGGCGAGGGCATGCTCTCGCTGCCGGGAAGCCTCGACGTTCGGGGAAAAATGCCAAAAAGCGCCTTCCAGCCGCAGCTTGATAACGTTGAGATCGGCACGGTGCTGAAAGCCTTTAACTACCCGCTGTCACTGACCGGTAAGCTGTCGCTGGCGGGGGATTTTAAAGGCGACAGGGTAGATGCCGAGGCGTTTCGCCGTAGCTGGCAGGGGAGTGCCCACGTTGAGATGGCCAATACGCGCATGGAGGGGCTGAACTTCCAGCAGCTTATCCAGCAGGCGGTGGCCCGCAGCAGCGATGTGCAGGCTGAGCAGAACTACGATAGCGCGACAAAACTCGATAGCTTCAGCACGGATTTGACCCTCGATCGCGGTCAGATGGCCCTCAACGATATGCAGGGAAAATCTGCGATGCTGAATCTCTCTGGTGAGGGTACGCTCGACCTGGTGAAACAGCTCTGCGATACGCGCTTCAGCGTGCAGGTCACTGAGGGGTGGAAGGGCGATGGCAAGCTGATCGCGTTCCTGCGCAATACGCCGATCCCGCTGCGCGTCTATGGCAAATGGCAGGCGCTCAGTTACAGCTTGCAAGTAGATCAGGTTCTGCGTAAGCATCTGCAGGATGAAGCGAAACGCCGTCTCAGCGACTGGGCGGATCGCAACAAAGATAGCCAGCGCAGCAAAGATATTAAAAAGCTGATCGACAAGCTTTAATATCAGGCGGGTGATGGTTTGTGGTTTGTAGGCCCGGTAAGCGTAGCGCCACAGGGCATGGCCGCGAAGAAACTGCAACGCCGGGCGGCACTGCGTTTGCCCGGCCTACAGGGTACGGTGTGGTTTATGGTTTGTGGTTGGTAGGCCCGGTAAGCGTAGCGCCACCGGGCATTGACCACTCTGCGCGGCGTTACGCCTCGTAGTCCGCGTCTTCTGTCTCCAGCGGCACAATCTGTACCTTCTGTACGCGATGGCTCTCTACCTGAAGCGTTTTCAGCAGATAATCACCCACCTGCACCTCCTCCCCGACTTTAGGAATACGCTGTAGGTACTCCATCAGCAGGCCAGCGATGGTGTGATACTCTCGCTTGTCGTCCAGCGGCAGCGGCACATAGTGCACCAGATCTTCCAGCGGCATATGACCGTTTGCCGTCCAGCTGCCGTCGGCGTTTTTCTGGATATCGTGGCGGGCGTCAATCTCCTCTACCTCGTTCGGCAGGTTGCCAGCGATGGTCTCCATCACGTCGCTAAGGGTCACAATCCCCTCGATGGAGCCGAACTCATCGACCACAAAGGCAAAGTGCGTACGCGCGTTGCGAAACTGCTCCAGAGCCTGCAACAGCGGCAGTCCCTCGGGGAAGACCAGCGGCTGGCGGATCAGCACGTTGATGTTGAGCGGGTCGCCACGCAGCGACTGGTGAAGCAGATCGAGAATGTGCACCACGCCCAGCAGATCCTCATGCTCGTCGCCGCCGGTGACCACCATGCGGGTATGCTGGTTTTTGTCCAGCAGGGCTCGGATCTCCTCTTCCGGGGCGCTGAGATCGATATACTCGATGTCATGGCGCGAGGTCATGATGCTGCTGACGCTGCGCTGGTTAAGGTTCAACACCCGCTCGATCATCAGGCGCTCCTGGGTGTTGAAGATCTGGCTATCATCGTGATCCACCAGCAGAGACGAGGTCTCCACGTCCAGCTCGGCATCCTCTTTCTTATTGCTCAGCAGGCGCATTACCGCATCGGTGGTGCGCTGACGTAGCGTCTGGTTAGCGGAGAGAAAACGGCGGCGGTTGAAGATCGCCAGCTGGTTAAGGGCCTCAATCATCACCGAGAAGCCAATGGCCGCATACAGATAGCCTTTCGGAATGTGGAATCCGAAGCCGTCGGCAATCAGGCTAAAGCCGATCATCAGCAGGAAGCTGAGGCAGAGGATCACGATAGTGGGGTGGCTGTTCACAAAGCGCGTCAGGGCCTTGCTGGCCAGCAGCATCAGCGCAATGGCAATGACCACTGCCGCCATCATCACGGCGAGATGATCGACCATCCCCACGGCGGTGATCACTGAGTCCAGCGAGAAGACCGCATCCAGCACGACAATCTGCGCCACCACCGGCCAGAATTTCGCCCCGCGCTGTTGGGTCGGGTTATCGCTGTCTTTACCCTCTAACCGCTCGTTGAGTTCGACCGTGGCCTTAAAGAGCAGGAACAGGCCACCAAACAGCATGATCAGATCTCGGGCGCTAAAGCTGAAGCCGCGCAGTGAGAAAAGGGGCGTGGTGAGCGTTACCAGCCAGGAGATAGAGGCCAGCAGCAGCAGGCGCATCAGCATCGCCAGCACAAGACCGGTGACCCGCGCCCGGTCGCGCTGCGCAGGGGGCAGCTTCTCGGCCAGGATGGCGATAAACACCAGGTTATCAATGCCTAAGACCAGCTCAAGCACGACCAGCGTCAGCAGCCCGGCCCAGATTGATGGATCGGCAATCCATTCCATAATACGTTTTTCATCCTCCAGAAAAAATAACTACCCGACTCAGCGGGAATGGAATTTAGGATATATCGCAGATGTAAATGTGTCTATTTTTTTTGTCAATATGAAGTAATTCCTAAAAGCGCAAAAATAGCGACTTAATCTTATTCTTAAAAACTGGCATCAGACAAAGCAGAGTCTTGCCTGTAATTCCTTTAGCTGCAACAATTCTTCCAGCGTTAACGCGCTACTTTACTAAACTATTTTTCCGTTGTCCTGCCCGGCGTTGTCTGCCCGTGGTTAAACGTTATGTCTCTGGATCATAAGGGGTATTAATCACCTTCGCTCATGCTATCAATCGGCTGCATTTGACCAGGCGCTTTTTAGGACTGATGCCAGTTATATTTAACAGTAATTAAATGCATTCTGTTAAATGTGCGGCGAAAGCAGCGCTAATTAAATTGCACAGGATAATTACTCTGCCAAAGTGATAAATAATCAATGATGAAATCCAAAATGAAATTGATGCCATTATTGGTATCTGTGGCCTTGATGAGTGGTTGCACGGTGTTCCCCGGAAGCAATATGACCACAATGGGTAAGGATGTGATTAAACAGCAAGATGCTGACTTCGATCTTGACCGCATGGTAAATGTTTATCCTTTGACTCCCCGACTGGTAGAACAGCTTCGACCCCGTCCCACCGTTGCGCAGCCCAATATGTCGCTGGACCAGGAGATCTCCAGCTACCAGTATCGCGTGGGACCGGGTGACGTCCTCAGCGTCACCGTCTGGGATCACCCGGAGCTCACCACCCCTGCCGGGCAGTACCGCAGCTCCAGCGACGCCGGTAACTGGGTGCAGCCCGACGGCACCATGTTCTACCCCTATATTGGCAAAGTCCACGTAGTGGGCAAAACCCTTGCTGAAATTCGCAGTGATATTACCGGCCGTTTAGCGCAGTACATCGCCGACCCGCAGGTGGACGTTAATATCGCCGCTTTCCGCTCGCAGAAAGCCTATATCTCCGGCCAGGTTAATAAATCGGGCCAGCAGGCCATTACTAACGTGCCGCTCACCGTGCTGGATGCGATTAACGCCGCCGGTGGCCTGACCGATACCGCCGACTGGCGCAACGTGGTGCTTACCCATGATGGCCGCGAGCAGCGCATCTCTCTGCAGGCGCTGATGCAGAACGGCGACCTTAGCCAGAACCGCCTGCTCTATCCAGGGGACATTCTGTTTGTACCGCGCAATGACGATCTGAAAGTGTTCGTGATGGGCGAAGTGAAAAAACAGAGCACCCTCAAGATGGACTTCAGCGGTATGACCCTGACCGAAGCGCTGGGCCAGGCCGAAGGTCTGGATCTCACTGCCTCCGATGCCAGCGGTATCTTTGTGATCCGTCCGCTGAAAGGCGAGGGCGGTCGCAGCGGCAAGATGGCCAATATCTACCAGCTCGATATGTCCGATGCCACCTCGCTGGTGATGGCGACGGAGTTCCGGCTTCAGCCTTACGACGTGGTCTACGTCACCACCGCGCCGGTTACCCGTTGGAACCGTCTTATCAACCAGTTGCTGCCGACGATCAGTGGCGTTCGCTACATGACCGACACCGCCAGCGACGTTCACAACTGGTAACGCTCATGTTTAACAAAATTTTAGTGGTGTGCGTGGGCAATATCTGCCGCTCTCCGACGGGTGAGCGGCTGCTGAAACACTATCAGCCTGCCCTGACGGTGGAGTCTGCCGGGCTCGGGGCGCTGGTGGGAAAAGGTGCGGATGCAACCGCGACCAGCGTGGCGCAGGATCACCAGCTGTCGCTGGCCGGACACAGCGCGCGGCAGCTCACCGGGCAGATGTGCCGGGAGTATGACCTGATCCTGGTGATGGAGAAGCGTCATATCGCCGCGCTGTGCGAAATCGCACCGGAGATGCGCGGCAAGGTGATGCTGTTCGGTCACTGGGATAGCGAGCGTGAGATCCCCGATCCCTACCGCAAAAGCCGGGAGGCCTTTGAGGCCGTCTACACCTTACTCGATCGCTCGGCCCGCCAGTGGGCGCAGGCGTTGCACGTTCAGCAGGGATAACCATGACAGAAAAATTACACCATGCTGCTGCCCCACAGACGGGCGGTGATGAGATCGATATTGGCCGCCTTGTGGGAACGGTTATCGAGGCGCGCTGGTGGGTGCTGGGCATTACAGCCCTGTTCGCGCTGGCGGCGACGATCTATACCCTGTTCGCCACCCCGATCTACAGCGCTGATGCGCTGGTACAGATTGAGCAGGATACCGGCGGCTCACTGGTGCAGAACCTCAACAGCGCGCTCTCCAACAAGCCTCCCGCCTCGGATGCCGAGATCCAGCTGATTAAGTCGCGGATGGTGCTGGGCAAGACGGTTGACGATCTCGATCTCGATATCGGCGTGACTAAAAACACCTTTCCCATTTTTGGCGCAGGCTGGGATCGCCTTCAGGGCCGCCAGAACGAAACCGTTAAGGTCACTACCTTTACGCTGCCCAAGGGCGCAGGCGGAGAGGTCTTTACCCTCAGCGTACTGGGGCCGAAGCAGTATCAGCTAACCAGCGACGCCGGGTTTAGCGCCCGCGGTGAGGTAGGCAAGCTGCTGCAAAAGGAGGGCGTCACCTTTGAGGTCAGCGCTATCCAGGCAGCGGAGGGCAGCGAATTTACGGTATCTAAATTCTCCACGCTGGGCGTCATCAATAATCTGCAAAACAACCTGTCGGTGACGGAGAACGGTAAAGACACCGGAGTGCTCAGCCTGAGCTACACCGGTGAGGATCGCAACCAGATCCGCGCCATTCTCAACAGCATCACCCGTAACTATCTGGCGCAGAACGTTGAGCGTAAGTCGGAAGAGGCGGCTAAAAGCCTGGCCTTCCTTGCGAAACAGCTCCCGGAAGTGCGGGCGAATCTCGATGCGGCGGAGAACAAGCTCAATGCCTTCCGTCAGGACAAGGATTCGGTAGATCTGCCGCTGGAGGCCAAGGCGGTGCTGGACTCCATGGTCAACATCGATGCCCAGCTCAACGAGCTGACGTTCAAAGAGGCCGAGATCTCCAAGCTCTATACCAAAGCGCACCCGGCCTACCGCACGCTGCTGGAGAAACGCCGCGCATTAGAGGATGAGAAGGATCGCCTCAGCGGTCGCGTCTCCGCGATGCCAAAAACCCAGCAGGAAATTGTGCGTCTGACCCGTGACGTTGAGTCCGGTCAGCAGGTCTATATGCAGCTGCTGAATAAGCAGCAGGAGCTGAAGATCACCGAGGCGAGCACGGTCGGGGATGTTCGCATTGTCGATCCGGCTATCGATCAGCCTGGCGTGCTGAAGCCGAAAAAGGCGCTGATTATCCTTGGCAGCATTATTCTCGGCCTGATGCTCTCTATTGTTGGCGTGCTGCTGCGCTCGCTGTTCAATCGCGGTATCGAAAGCCCGCAGGTGCTGGAGGAGAACGGCATCAGCGTCTACGCCAGCATTCCGCTCTCCGAGTGGCAAAAAGCGCGTGACAGCGTCAACACCCACAAAGGCACCAAGCGCTTCAAACAGAGCCAGCTGCTGGCCGTGGGCAACCCCACCGACCTTGCCATCGAAGCGATCCGCAGCCTGCGTACCAGCCTGCACTTCGCCATGATGCAGGCCAGCAATAACGTGCTGATGATGACCGGGGTCAGCCCGTCAATCGGTAAAACCTTTGTCTGTGCCAACCTGGCGGCGGTGATTAGCCAGACCAATAAGCGCGTGCTGATGATCGACTGTGACATGCGCAAGGGCTATACCCACGAGCTGCTCGGTACCGATAACGTCAACGGTCTGTCGGACATTCTGGCCGGGAAGGGGGATTTCTCTACCTGCGTTAAGCCGACCGCCATTACCCACTTCGATCTGGTGCCGCGTGGCCAGGTACCGCCCAACCCTTCCGAGCTGCTGATGAGCGAACGCTTTGCTCAGCTGATCGCATGGGCCAGCAGCCACTATGACCTGGTGCTGATCGATACTCCGCCAATTCTCGCCGTGACCGATGCGGCTGTGGTCGGACGGCATGCGGGTACCACCCTGATGGTGGCGCGCTATGCCGTTAACACCCTGAAAGAGGTGGAGACCAGCCTGAGCCGCTTTGCGCAGAACGGCATTCAGGTGAAAGGCGTGATCCTTAACTCTATCTTCCGTCGGGCGACGGGATATCAGGATTACGGCTACTACGAGTACGAATACAAATCGGACGCCAAATAAGCATCTTAGGCAACCTCGGGGACAAGAAATGACAACAGCTAATTACCCAACGATCTCGATTTATATGCCGACATGGAATCGTCAGCAGCTGGCGATCCGCGCTATCAAATCGGTTTTACGCCAGGACTATCCGCACTGGGAGATGATCGTCGTCGACGACTGCTCATCGAATTTTGAACAGCTTCAGCAGTATGTCGCTGACCTGAACGATCCGCGCGTGACCTACGTCCGTAACGCGTTCAACTCCGGCGCCTGCGCGGTACGTAACCAGGCGATTTTACAGGCGCGCGGCCACTACATCACCGGTATCGATGATGACGACGAGTGGACGCCGGACCGCCTGTCGGTTTTCCTTGCGCACAAGCACCAGCTGGTGACCCATGCTTTCCTCTACGCTAACGACTACGTCTGCGAAGGGGAGGTCTACGCCCAGCCGGCCAGCCTGCCGCTCTACCCGAAGTCGCCCTATTCGCGCACGCTGTTCTACAAGCGCAACATTATTGGCAACCAGGTCTTTACCCTGGCCTCGCGCTTCAAGGCCTGCCTGTTTGACGTCGATCTGAAGGCGGCTCAGGACTACGACATCTTCCTGCGCATGGTGGTCGAGTATGGCGAGCCGTGGAAGGTCGACGAGGCGACGCAGATCCTGCATATCAACCACGGTGAGATGCAGATCACTACCTCGCCGAAGAAGTTCTCCGGCTACTTCCACTTCTATCGCAAGCATAAAGATAAGTTCGATCGTGCCAGCAAGAAGTACCAGCTCTTTACGCTCTACCAGATCCGCAACAAGCGCATGACCCTGCGCACGCTGCTGACCCTGTTCTCCCTGCGCAACGGCAAGCGCCTGGCTTATGGGTTACGGAGTAAATAATGCGCCTGGAAGATTTTCGCGCGAACCACTGGAGCCTGCGCCCCTGCTGCATGGTCATGGCCTACCGTATCGCGCATTTTTGCTCGGTGTGGCGCAAAAAAAGCGTCATTAACAACATCTGGGCCGCGCCGGTGCTGCTGCTCTACCGCTTTATCACCGAGTGCCTGTTTGGCTATGAGATCCAGGCCGCAGCCACCATTGGACGGCGCTTTACCATTCATCACGGCTATGCCGTGGTGATCAACAAAAACGTTGTGGCCGGGGATGACTTCACCATTCGTCACGGCGTCACCATCGGCAACCGAGGCGGTGACAGTCTGGCCTGTCCAGTGATTGGTAACGGCGTGGAGCTGGGGGCAAACGTAGTCATCATTGGTGATATCACCATTGGCAACGGCGTCACCATCGGGGCAGGTAGCGTGGTGCTGGACAGCATCCCGGACAACGCGCTGGTGACTGGAGAGAAAGCCCGGGTGAAGGTGAGACAATGAATATCTTACAGTTTAACGTGCGCCTCGCCGAAGGGGGCGCAGCGGGCGTGGCCCTTGACCTGCATCAGCGCGCTTTACAGCAGGGGATGCGTTCGCGCTTTGTCTACGGCTACGGCAAAGGCGGCAAGAAGAGCGTCAGCCATGACAGCTATCCAGAGGTGATCCAGCATACGCCGCGTCTGACCTCTGTCGCCAACCTGGCGCTGTTCCGCCTCTTTAACCGCGATCTGTTCGGCGATCTCAACAGCCTCTATCTCGATGTGATCCGCACTCAGGGGCCGGTGGTACTGCACTTTCACGTGATGCACAGCTACTGGCTGAAGCTGGAGGCGGTGGTGGCATTTTGTCAGCGGGTAACCGCCAGCCGTCGTGACGTGACCCTGGTCTGGACGCTGCACGATCACTGGAGCGTGACCGGCCGCTGTGCATTTACCGACGGCTGCGAAGGGTGGAAAAACCACTGTCAGACCTGTCCAACGCTGGATAACTACCCGCCGGTGAAAATCGATCGTGCCCATAGCCTGGTGGCAGGCAAACGTCGCCTGTTTAACGAGATGATCGCCCTCGGGTGTCACTTTATCTCTCCCAGCCAGCACGTGGCCGACGCGTTCAACAGCATCTACGGCGCGGATCGCTGCAAGATTGTTAACAACGGGATCGATGTCGCCACCGAAGCGATCCTCGCCGAGCTGCCGTTGATAGAGCCCAGCCAGGGGGCACCTAAAATTGCCGTTGTCGCCCACGACCTGCGCTATGACGGTAAAACTAATCAGGCGCTGGTACAAAAAATGATGGCCCTTGGCAGCGGCATTGAGCTGCACACCTTCGGCAAGTTCTCCCCCTTTGCTGGCGAGAACGTCATCAACCACGGTTTTTTAACCGACAAGCGCCAGCTGATGAGCGAGCTTAACCAGATGGATGCCCTGGTGTTTAGTTCCCGGGTCGATAACTATCCGCTGATCCTGTGCGAGGCGCTGTCGATTGGCGTGCCGGTAATTGCGACCCACAGCGACGCGGCGCACGAGGTGCTGCACAAATCCGGCGGCACCACCTTTAGCGAGAGTGAGGTGCTGGATCTGGTCCAGCGGCCAAAAGCGGAGATTGCCGAGGCGGTATTTGGCACCTCGCTAGCGGCGTTCCGGGCGCGCAGCCGTCAGGCCTATAGCGGAGAGCAGATGCTGGAGGAGTATGTCGCGTTCTATCAGAGTCTGTAGCTATCTGCTGCTGCCGCTGACCTATCTGCTGGTCAACGTTAAAATCGCTCAGCTGGGGGAGAGCTTCCCCATTACTATCGTCACCTTTTTACCGGTGCTGCTGCTGCTCTTTGTCGATAAGATCAGCGTTAAGAAGCTGCTGATCGCGCTGGGGATAGGTGCCGGTCTGACCGTCTTTAACTACCTGTTCGGACGGTCGTTTAACGCCAGCAAGTACGCGACCTCCACGCTGCTGTTTATCAACATCGTCATTATTATCGGGATGGTGTGGAGCATTCGCTTTAAGGTTGTCTCGCCCCACAACTACCGCAAGATCCTGCGCTTCTTCTACATGGTAGTGGGGCTGATCGTGACCCTGGCGGCGATGGAGATGGCGCAGATTATTCTCTCCGGCGGCAGCAGCCTGATGGAAACCATTTCGAAATATTTGATCTACTCCAACAGCTACGTTTTGAATTTTATCAAGTTCGGCGGAAAGCGAACCACGGCGCTCTATTTTGAACCGGCCTTCTTCGCTCTGGCATTAATCTCAATTTGGCTCAGCATCAAACAGTTTGGTATCAAGACCCCTAAAACTGATGGTATGATTCTGGCAGGGATAGTTCTCTCAGGATCTTTCTCTGGGGTAATGACCTTTATTCTCTTTTATTTGCTGGAGTGGGCGTTTCAGTATCTGAATAAAGAGGCGATTAAGAAAAAACTGCCGTTGGCAATAATATCGTTAGCCGTTTTTATGGTCGGTATCGTGTTTGCATTTCCGTATATTTCCGAACGACTCGGCGATCTCGGTACGGAAGGCTCCTCTTCCTATTATCGAATCATCGGTCCGCTGGCGATGGTCGGCAGCGCATTAACCAATATCGACGGCGCGGTACGGTTTGGATCGCTTTATGAATATGTTGCATCATTCGGAATCTTTAACGGTGCGGACGTCGGAAAAACAATAGACAATGGCCTGTATCTGTTGATTATTTATTTTTCCTGGTGCGCTGTAGTACTGACCATTTGGTACATGAGTAAAGTCTTAAAAATGATGGTCAACGCTTTTGGTAATAATCAGAATTATCGTGTTCAGCTTTATCTATTTATGCCGGTGTCACTCTTTTTTACCGGTTCGATTTTTAGCCCGGAATACGCATTTTTGATCGTTTGCCCGTTTATTTTGCGCAAGGCGCTTAATATTACTCAATCCTGATGAGGTGAAAACATGCTGCTCAGTGTCATTACCGTTGCCTTCCGTAACTATGCGGGCGTGGTGAAAACGCATGCCTCACTGGCCCACCTGGCACGGGCAAAGGACATTACCTTTGAGTGGATTGTGGTGGACGGCGGCTCTAACGACGGCACCCGAGAGTTTTTAGAAAACCTCAACGGTGAACACAACTTACGCTTTGTCAGCGAAAAAGATAAAGGCATCTATGACGCCATGAACAAGGGCGTTGCGCTGGCTGAAGGGCGCTTTGCCCTGTTCCTTAACTCGGGCGATATTTTCCATGAGGACGTTGCCGACGTGGTTCGCCAGCTGGCGGACGAGCGCGAGAAGGCGATGTACATTGGCGACGCGCTGCTGGATTTCGGCGATGGCACCAAGATACGCCGCAGCGCCAAGCATGGCTGGTATATTTATCACAGCCTGCCGGCGAGCCATCAGGCGATCTTTTTCCCGGTGAGCGGGTTAAAAACCTATCCCTACGATCTGCAATATAAAGTGTCATCGGATTATGCGTTGGCCGCAAGAATGTTTAAAGCGGGCTACCCCTTTAAGCGCATTAAGGGCCTGGTATCAGAGTTTTCCATGGGCGGCGTCTCAACCTCGAATAATCTTGAGCTCTGCGACGATGCGCGAAAAGTCCAGCGTAAAATATTGCGCGTGCCCGGTTTCTGGGCGCAGCTCTCTTATTTCTTACGCGTGCGTACCACTGGAAAGACAAAAGCCTTATATCACAAAGCCTAAATATAAGGGATAACCATGCAGGATTTAAAAGGATTCTCGGTACCGAAAGGGTTCCGAGGGGCGAGTGCGATTAAAGTTCAGCTGTGGTGGGCAGTGCAGGCAACCTTATTTGCCTGGTCGCCGCAGGTTATGTATCGCTGGCGTGCTTTTTTATTGCGTCTGTTTGGCGCAAAAATCGGAAAAAACGTAGTGATCCGACCTTCGGTAAAAATTACCTATCCGTGGAAATTAACCCTCGGAGACCATAGCTGGGTAGGGGACGAGGCCGTTTTATATACGCTGGGCGAGATTACCCTCGGCGCGAATTCGGTAGTGTCACAAAAGTGTTATTTGTGTACCGGCAGTCACGACTATTTAAGCGCGCATTTTGATATTAACGCGACGCCTATCGTGATTGGCGAGAAGTGTTGGCTGGCAACGGATGTCTTCGTTGCCCCAGGGGTCACGATTGGCAGCGGCACGGTGGTAGGGGCGCGGAGCAGCGTTTTTAAATCGCTACCGGCCAACGCCATCTGCCGTGGCAATCCCGCAGTGGTGATACGCGAACGCGTAGAAACTGAATAATTTCTGATAAGTCTGGAGAATAAAATTATGTCTAAAGTCGCTCTCATCACCGGCGTTACCGGGCAGGATGGCTCTTATCTGGCAGAGCTGCTGCTGGAGAAAGGCTATGAGGTTCACGGCATCAAGCGTCGCGCCTCCTCGTTTAACACTGAACGCGTAGATCACATCTACCAGGATCCGCACGCCAGCAACCCGAAATTCCATCTGCACTATGGCGATCTGACCGACAGCTCCAACCTGACCCGTATCCTGCAGGAAGTGCAGCCGGACGAGGTCTACAACCTGGGGGCGATGAGTCACGTAGCGGTCTCCTTTGAGTCGCCGGAATATACCGCCGACGTTGACGGTATGGGCACCCTGCGTCTGCTGGAGGCGATCCGCTTCCTCGGCCTTGAGAAGAAAACCCGTTTCTACCAGGCGTCCACCTCTGAGCTGTATGGTCTGGTGCAGGAGACCCCGCAGAAAGAGACCACGCCGTTCTACCCGCGCTCACCGTATGCGGTTGCCAAACTGTACGCCTACTGGATCACCGTTAACTACCGTGAATCCTACGGCATGTACGCCTGCAACGGCATTCTGTTCAACCACGAATCCCCGCGCCGCGGCGAGACCTTCGTGACCCGTAAAATCACCCGCGGCATTGCCAACATTGCCCAGGGCCTCGAATCCTGCCTCTATCTCGGCAACATGGACTCCCTGCGTGACTGGGGCCATGCCAAAGATTACGTGAAGATGCAGTGGATGATGCTGCAGCAGGATCACCCGGAAGATTTCGTTATCGCTACCGGCGTGCAGTACTCGGTGCGCCAGTTCGTTGAGATGGCTGCCGCGCAGCTGGGTATCAAGCTGCGCTTTGAAGGCACCGGCGTAGACGAGAAGGGTATTGTTGTTTCGGTTACCGGCCATGATGCACCGGGCGTGAAGGCGGGCGATGTGATTGTTGCCGTCGATCCGCGCTATTTCCGTCCGGCAGAAGTTGAAACCCTGCTCGGCGATCCGACTAAGGCGCACGAGAAGCTGGGCTGGAAGCCGGAAACCACTCTTCAGGAGATGGTCTCTGAGATGGTCGCCAAGGATCTGGAAGCAGCTAAGAAGCACTCGCTGCTGAAGTCCCACGGCTACGAGGTTGCCATCGCGCTGGAGTCCTGAGCATGAGTAAACAACGTATCTTTGTAGCTGGCCATCGCGGCATGGTGGGGTCAGCTATCGTGCGCCAGCTGGAGCAGCGCGGTAACGTCGAGCTGATCCTGCGCACCCGTGATGAGCTGAATCTGCTGGATGCGGCCGCCGTGGACGCCTTTTTCGCCGACCAGCGGATCGATCAGGTCTACCTGGCGGCGGCGAAGGTGGGCGGTATTGTGGCGAACAATACGTATCCGGCAGACTTCATCTACGAAAACATGATGATCGAGAGCAACATCATTCACGCTGCGCACACGCACGGCGTGAACAAGCTGCTGTTCCTCGGCTCCTCCTGTATCTATCCGAAGCTGGCCACCCAGCCGATCGCCGAAAGCGAACTGCTGCAGGGGACGCTGGAAGCCACTAACGAGCCCTACGCCATTGCCAAAATTGCCGGGATCAAGCTGTGTGAATCCTACAACCGTCAGCATGGCCGAGACTACCGCTCGGTGATGCCGACCAACCTGTATGGTCCGCATGACAACTTCCACCCGAGCAACTCCCACGTCATTCCGGCGCTGCTGCGACGCTTTCATGAGGCGGCCGAGCAGAACGCCACTGACGTGGTGGTGTGGGGCAGCGGCACGCCGATGCGCGAGTTCCTGCATGTCGATGATATGGCTGCGGCCAGCATCCACGTGATGGAGCTGGATCGCGAGGTGTGGCTGGAGAACACCGAGCCGATGCTGTCACACATCAACGTCGGTACCGGGGTGGACTGCACCATCCGCGAGCTGGCGCAGACCCTTGCTCAGGTTACGGGCTTTAAGGGGCGAGTGGTGTTTGACGCCACCAAACCTGACGGCACGCCGCGCAAGCTGCTGGACGTGTCGCGCCTGCACGCCCTGGGCTGGCGTCATGAGATCTCGCTGGAGCAGGGGCTGGCAAGCACCTACCAGTGGTTCCTTGAAAACCAGCACCGGTTCCGGGGGTAGGCATGTTTTTAAGTCAGGAAGATTTTGCCACCGTGGTGCGCTCTACGCCGTTAATCTCCATCGATCTGATCGTGGAGAACACGCGCGGCGAGTTTCTGCTCGGCAAGCGCACTAACCGTCCTGCGCAGGGCTTCTGGTTTGTGCCCGGTGGACGCGTGCAGAAAGATGAGCCGCTGGCCCAGGCGTTTGAGCGCCTGACCCTTGCCGAGCTTGGCGTGCGTCTGCCGCTGACGGCGGGGGAGTTTTACGGCGTCTGGCAGCACTTCTATGACGACAACTTCTCCGGGAGCGACTTCAGCACCCACTACATCGTGCTCGGCTTCCGCCTGAAGATCAATCAGGCGGATCTGGCCCTGCCGGATGCGCAGCATGAAGCGTACCGCTGGCTGACGCCAGAGGCGCTGATCGCCGACGAGAACGTGCACGACAACAGCCGGGCATACTTTATGGATAAGGGTCAGGCGGTTGGCATATGAAGATCCTTGTGTACGGCATTAACTACTCGCCGGAGCTTACCGGCATCGGCAAGTACACCGGTGAGATGGTGGAGTGGATGGCCCGTCAGGGCCATGACGTGCGGGTCATCACCGCACCGCCTTACTACCCAGAGTGGAAGGTGGGCGGACGCTACTCGGCCTGGCGCTATCGCCGGGAAGAGGGGGCGGCGACCGTCTGGCGCTGTCCGCTGTATGTGCCGAAGCAGCCTTCGACTATCAAGCGGCTGGTTCACCTTGGCAGCTTTGCCCTCAGCAGCTTTTTTCCGCTGCTGGCCCAGCGCCGCTGGAAGCCGGATCGCATCATCGGCGTCGTGCCGACCCTGTTCTGTACGCCGGGGATGCGCCTGCTGGCGAAGCTCTCCGGGGCACGCACGCTGCTGCACATTCAGGACTATGAGGTAGACGCCATGCTCGGCCTCGGAATGGCGGGCAACGGCAAGGGCGGTAAGGTCGCGACGTTGGCCAGCGCCTTTGAGCGCAGCGGCCTGCTCGGGGTGGATAACGTCTCCACTATCTCCCGTTCGATGATGAACAAAGCCCGGGAGAAGGGCGTGGCCGAAGAGCGGGTTATCTTCTTCCCGAACTGGTCAGAAGTGGCGCGCTTTCGCGATGTCAGCGAGAGCGAGGTTGCTCAGCTGCGTGCCTCGCTCGGCCTGCCGGACGACAAACGCATCATTCTCTACTCCGGCAACATCGGCGAGAAGCAGGGTCTGGAGAGTGTCATTGAGGCCGCAGCGCGCCTGCGCACCGAGCCGTGGCTGTTTGTGATTGTCGGCCAGGGCGGCGGCAAGGCCCGGCTGGAAAAACTGGCCGCCGAGCGCGGGCTGGACAACGTCAAATTCTTCCCGCTGCAACCCTACGAGGCGCTGCCAGCGCTGTTGAAAATGGGCGACTGCCATCTGGTGATCCAGAAGCGCGGGGCAGCGGATGCGGTACTGCCCTCCAAGCTCACTAACATTCTGGCGGTGGGCGGTAACGCGGTGATCACCGCGGAAGCGGATACCGAGCTGGGTCAGCTCTGTACCGCCTTTCCCGGCATTGCCGTGTGCGTCGAGCCGGAGTCGGTGGACGCGCTGGTGAGCGGGATCGCGCAGGCGTTAGCCCTGCCTAAAAATAACACGGTGGCACGTGAATATGCCGAACGCACGCTCGAAAAAGAGAGCGTGTTGAGCCAATTTATTGCCGATATCCAGGGATAATCATGAAGCAAACCACCCTTTTTCCGGTAGTCATGGCTGGTGGCACGGGTAGCCGCCTGTGGCCGCTCTCCCGCGTGCTTTACCCCAAACAGTTTCTCTGCCTGAAGGGCGAGCTGACGATGTTACAGGCGACGATTAACCGTCTGGACGGCGTCGAGTGCGAAAGCCCAGTAGTGATCTGCAATGAAGAGCACCGCTTTATCGTTGCCGAGCAGCTGCGTCAGCTCAATAAGCTGACCGAAAACATCATTCTTGAACCGGCAGGGCGTAACACCGCACCTGCTATCGCCCTCGCGGCGCTGGCCGCTAAGCGCAATAGTCCTGATGCGGATCCGCTTCTGCTGGTGCTCGCTGCCGATCACGTGATCCAGCAGGAAGAGACCTTCCGCGAGGCGGTGCGCGCGGCAATGCCCTATGCCGAAAGCGGCAAGCTGGTGACCTTCGGCATCGTGCCGGATCTGCCCGAGACCGGCTACGGCTACATTCGCCGTGGCGAGGTCAGTCGGGGCGGGATCGATACCGTTGCCTTCGAAGTGGCGCAGTTTGTCGAAAAACCCAATCTGGAAACGGCGCAGGCCTACGTTGCCAGCGGCGAATACTACTGGAACAGCGGCATGTTCCTGTTCCGCGCCGGGCGCTATCTCGACGAGTTAAAGCGCTTCCGCCCGGACATTCTCGAAGCCTGTGAGAACGCCATGCGTACCGTTGATCCGGATCTCGACTTTATCCGCGTTGATGAAGAGGCGTTCCTCGCCTGCCCGGAAGAGTCGGTGGACTACGCGGTGATGGAGAAGACCGCCGATGCGGTGGTGGTTCCGATGGATGCGGGCTGGAGCGACGTCGGCTCCTGGTCCTCGCTGTGGGAGATCAGCCCCCATACGCCGGAGGGAAACGTTCACCACGGCGACGTCATCAGCCACAAAACCGAAAATAGCTATGTCTATGCCGAGTCAGGCTTGGTCACCACCGTCGGGGTCAAGGATCTGGTGGTTGTCCAGACCAAAGATGCGGTGCTGATTGCCGACCGCAACGCGGTGCAGGACGTCAAAAAAGTTGTCGAGCAGATCAAAGCCGACGGTCGCCATGAGCACCATGTTCACCGCGAGGTATACCGTCCGTGGGGCAAATATGACTCCATCGACTCGGGCGAGCGTTACCAGGTAAAACGGATCACCGTTAAGCCGGGGGAGGGGCTCTCCCTGCAGATGCACCACCACCGGGCCGAGCACTGGATCGTGGTAGCGGGCACGGCGAAGGTGACCATCAACGACGAAATGCGCCTGATTGGTGAAAACGAGTCGGTTTACATCCCCCTTGGCGCGACCCACTGCCTGGAGAACCCTGGCAAGATCCCGCTGGATCTGATTGAGGTGCGCTCCGGCGGCTACCTCGAAGAGGACGACGTGGTGCGCTTCGAAGACCGCTACGGGCGAGTTTAGTACGCATTAACTCTGCCCGGCAGCGTGCGCTTACCGGGCCTATGGAGGCCATTATGGAAAAATTAACCTGTTTTAAAGCCTATGATATTCGCGGCAGGCTGGGCACGGAGCTCAATGAAGAGATCGCCTGGCGCATTGGCCGCGCCTATGGTGAATACCTGAAGCCGCAAACCATCGTGCTGGGGGGCGACGTGCGCCTGACCAGCGAGGCGCTGAAGCTGGCGCTGGCGAAGGGGTTGCAGGACGCCGGGGTAGACGTGCTCGACCTCGGTATGTGCGGCACGGAAGAGATCTACTTTGCCACCTTCCACCTCGGGATTGACGGCGGTATCGAAGTCACCGCCAGCCACAATCCGATGGACTACAACGGCATGAAGCTGGTGCGCAAGGGCGCGCGCCCGATCAGCGGCGATACCGGCCTGCGCGACGTGCAGCGCCTGGCAGAGGCCAACGACTTCCCGCCGGTTAATCCGGCGAAGCGCGGCAGCTATAAGCAGATCGATCTGCGCGATGCCTATATCGACCATCTGCTGGGCTATATCGATGTGGCGAATCTCAAGCCGTTGACGCTGGTGATTAACTCTGGCAACGGCGCGGCGGGCCCGGTAATTGACGCCATCGAGGCGCGTTTCCAGGCGCTGAAGGTGCCGGTGACCTTTATCAAAGTGCACAACACCCCGGACGGCAACTTCCCTAACGGTATTCCTAATCCGCTGCTGCCCGAGTGCCGGGACAGCACCCGCGACGCGGTGATTGCGCACCGGGCCGATATGGGCATCGCCTTTGACGGCGACTTTGACCGCTGCTTCCTGTTCGACGGCGACGGCCAGTTTATCGAGGGCTACTACATCGTTGGCCTGCTGGCCCAGGCGTTTCTGGAGAAGCATCCCGGCGCGAAGATCATCCACGACCCGCGCCTCTCCTGGAACACCGTAGACGTGGTGACCCAGGCCGGCGGTACGCCGGTGATGTCGAAAACCGGCCACGCCTTTATCAAAGAGCGGATGCGCGCCGAGGATGCGATCTACGGCGGCGAGATGAGCGCCCACCACTACTTCCGCGACTTTGCCTACTGCGACAGCGGGATGATCCCCTGGCTGCTGGTCACCGAGCTGCTGTGCCTCTCCGGTCAGCCGCTGTCGGCGCTGGTGCGCGATCGCATGGCGGCGTTTCCTGCCAGCGGCGAGATCAACCGTACCCTCAGCGAACCGGCGCAGGCCATTGCCCGCGTGGAGCAGCATTTTGCCAGCGGGGCGCAGGAGATTGATCGTACCGACGGTCTCAGCGTCGCCTTCCCAACGTGGCGCTTTAACCTGCGATCCTCTAATACCGAGCCGGTGGTGCGTCTGAACGTCGAATCCCAGGGTGACGTCTCGCTGATGGAGGCGAAGACGCAGGAAATTCTGGCGCTGCTCGACAGGTAGCCGTTGCGAGCCCTCTCTTCGGAGAGGGCATTAATGAACAGGAACAACGATGACAAACTTAAAAAAGCGCGAGCGAGCCAAAACGAATGCATCGTTAATCTCTATGGTGCAGCGATTTTCGGACATCACTATCCTGTTTGGCGGGCTTTGGGTGGTTTGTAAGGCAAACGCCTTACCCTTTTTCTATCTGCATCTGCTGATGGCGCTCATGGCGCTGGTGGTTTTCCAGATGATTGGCGGTATGACCGATTTCTACCGCTCGTGGCGCGGGGTGAAGATCTCCACCGAGCTGGTGCTGCTGCTGCAAAACTGGACGCTGAGCCTGATCTTCAGCGCCGGGCTGATGGCCTTTAACGCTGATTTTAATGACGACTTCTCGCTGTTTTTCGCCTGGTACGTGCTGAGCAGCATTGGCCTGGTGGTCTGCCGCTCGCTGATCCGCTTCGGCGCGGGCTGGCTGCGTAACCGTGGATATAACACCCGTCGGGTGGCCATTGCCGGCGATCTGCCGGTGGGGCAGATGCTGCTGGAGAGCTTCCGCAACGAGCCGTGGCTGGGCTTTGAGGTGGTGGGCGTCTATCACGACGTTGGCCCCGAGGGTGTGTCGGCGGAGTGGACGGGTACTATTGCGCAGCTCATTGAGGATGCCAAGGCGGCGAAAATCCACAACGTCTACATCGCCATGTCGATGAACGACGCTGCCAGCATTAAAAAGCTGGTGAGCGATCTGGCGGATACGACCTGCTCGGTGATCCTTATTCCCGACGTCTTCACCTTCAATATCCTGCATTCGCGTATTGAGGAGATGAACGGGATTCCGGTGGTGCCGCTGTACGACACGCCGCTCTCCGGCATGAACCGCGTCCTGAAGCGCCTTGAGGATATCGTACTCTCCTCGCTGATCCTGCTGATGATCTCCCCGGTGCTGCTGAGCATTGCTGCTGCCGTGAAGTTCACCTCGCCGGGCCCGGTGATCTTCCGTCAGACCCGCTACGGCATGGACGGCAAGCCAATCATGGTGTGGAAGTTCCGCTCCATGAAGGTGATGGAGAACGACAGCGTAGTCACCCAGGCGACGCAGAACGATCCCCGCGTGACCCGCGTCGGCAACTTCCTGCGTCGTACTTCGCTCGACGAGCTGCCGCAGTTTATTAACGTCCTCACCGGTGGCATGTCGATTGTGGGCCCGCGTCCGCACGCCGTGGCGCATAACGAGCAGTACCGGACGCTGATCCAGGGCTACATGCTGCGCCATAAGGTCAAGCCAGGCATTACCGGCTGGGCACAGATCAACGGCTGGCGCGGAGAAACCGACACCCTGGAGAAGATGGAGAAACGGATCGAGTTCGACCTTGAGTACATTCGCGAATGGAGCCTCTGGTTCGATATCAAGATCGTTTTCCTGACCATTTTCAAAGGCTTTGTTAACAAAGCGGCCTACTGAGTGAGTACCCTGTGAGCCTGAGAGAGAAAACATTAAGCGGGGCCAAATGGTCGGCGATGGCCACCGTCACAATCATTGGCCTCGGCCTGGTGCAGATGACCTGGCTGGCGCGGATTATCGACAGCCATCAGTTTGGCCTGCTGACCGTGGCGCTGACGATTATCGCCCTTGCCGATACGCTGTCCGATTTCGGCATCGCCAACTCGATTATCCAGCGCAAAGAGATCGGCCAGCTGGAGCTGACCACCCTCTACTGGCTGAACGTCGGCCTGGGGCTGCTGGTCTGCGTGGCGATGTTCCTCCTGAGCGATACCCTGGCCGGGGTGCTGCACAACCCGGATATCGCCCCGCTGATCAAAACCCTGTCGCTGGCCTTTGTGGTGATCCCCCACGGCCAGCAGTTCCGCGCGCTGATGCAAAAAGAGTTAGAGTTTGGCAAAATTGGCGCAATTGAAACGCTCTCCGTGGTCGCGGGATTCAGCGTGACGGTGATTGGCGCGTGGTTCTGGCCGCTGGCAATGACCGCCATCGTCGGTTACCTCGTTAACACCCTGGTGCGCACCCTGCTGTTTGGCTTCTTCGGGCGCAAAATCTACCGTCCGGGCCTGCACTTCTCCCTCGCCTCGGTCAGCGCTAACCTGCGTTTTGGGGCCTGGCTGACGGCGGATAGCGTCATCAACTACATCAATACCAACCTCTCCACGCTGGTACTGGCGCGCATTCTCGGGGCCAGCGTCGCCGGGGGCTATAACCTCGCCTACAACGTGGCGGTGGTGCCGCCGATGAAGCTAAACCCCATCATCACCCGCGTGCTGTTCCCGGCGTTCGCTAAAATCCAGGACGATACGGCCAAGCTGCGGCTCAACTTCTACAAGCTGCTGTCGGCGGTGGGGATCATCAACTTCCCGGTGCTGCTGGGCCTGATGGTCGTTGCCAATAACATGGTGCCGCTGGTGTTTGGCGAGAAGTGGCGCGGGATTATCCCCATTCTCCAGCTGCTGTGCATTGTTGGCCTGCTACGCGCCGTGGGGAACCCCATTGGCTCCCTGCTGATGGCCAAGGCGCGGGTCGATATCAGCTTTAAGTTTAACCTCTTCAAAACCGCGCTCTTTGTGCCCGCCATTATTCTCGGCGGGCAGTGGGCGGGGGCGCTGGGGGTCACGCTGGGCTTCCTGCTGGTGCAGATTATCAATACCGTGCTGAGCTACTTCGTGATGATCAGGCCGGTGCTCGGCCCCAGCTACCGCCAGTACATGCTTAGCCTCTGGCTACCGTTCTACCTGTCGCTGCCGATGCTGGCGGTGAGCTACGGGCTGGGTCTGGCACTGAGCGGCCATCTGCCGCTGGTGACCCTGCTGATCGTCCAGATCGCCGCAGGCGCGCTGACGTTCGCGGTCACCCTCGCGCTGTCGCGTAACGCGCTGGTGGTGGAGATCAAACGCCAGCTTTGCCGCAATGAAAAATTAAGAACGCTCCTGCGGGCAGGTTAATCCTATTTCTTTAATGAGGTCACAATGAAACTATTGATTCTGGGCAACCATACCTGCGGGAACCGTGGCGACAGCGCCATCCTGCGCGGCCTGCTGGACGCGATTGCCGTGCTGGAACCGGATGCCGAGGTGGACGTGATGAGCCGCTACCCGGTGAGCTCCTCCTGGCTGCTGAACCGCCCGGTGATGGGCGATCCGCTCTACAGCCAGATGAAACAGCACAACACTGCCGCCGGACTGATGGGGCGGGTCAAAAAGGTGCTGCGCCGCCGCTATCAGCATCAGGTGCTGCTCTCTCGGGTCACCGACAGCGGCAAGCTGCGTAACATCGCCATCGCCCAGGGCTTCACTGATTTTGTTCGCCTGCTGGCGGGCTACGATGCCATTATCCAGGTCGGCGGCTCGTTCTTTGTCGATCTCTACGGCGTGCCGCAGTTCGAGCATGCGCTTTGCACCTTTATGGCGAAAAAGCCGCTCTATATGATCGGCCACAGCGTTGGGCCGTTCCAGGACGCCCAGTTTAACCAGCTGGCGAACTACGTATTCGGCCACTGCGACGCGCTGATCCTCCGCGAGCGCGTGAGCCTGGAGCTAATGGAGCATAGCCAGATCACCACCGCCAAAGTCGAGCAGGGGGTGGATACCGCCTGGCTGGTGGATCACGACGAGACGTTTGTGCCGAACTATGCGGTTGCCCACTGGCTCGACGTAGCGGCAAAAGAGAAGACGGTCGCCATTACCCTGCGCGAGCTGGCCCCCTTCGACAAGCGGCTCGGCACCACGCAGAAAGCCTACGAGCAGGCTTTTGCTGGCGTGGTCAACCGCATTATTGATGCAGGCTACCAGGTGCTGGCCCTCTCAACCTGTACCGGCATCGACAGCTACAACAAAGACGATCGCATGGTGGCGCTCAATCTCCGCGAGCACGTCAGCGATCCCTCGCGCTATCACGTGGTGATGGACGAGCTGAACGATCTGGAGATGGGCAAAATCTTTGCTGCCTGCGATCTGACGGTGGGGACGCGCCTGCACTCGGCCATTATCTCGATGAACTTTGGCACCCCGGCGATCGCTATCAACTACGAACACAAGTCGGCGGGCATTATGCAGCAGCTGGGCATGCCGGAGATGGCGATCGATATTCGCCATCTGCTGGACGGCTCGCTGGAGGCGATGGTGGCCGACACCCTTGGCCAGCTCCCGGCGCTGGAGCAGCGCCTCTCTGATGCCGTGGCCCACGAGCGGCAGCACGGCATGGAGATGGTGGAGTCGGTGCTGAAGCGCGTTCGGGAGGGAAAATGAAGGTCAGTTTCTTTTTGCTGAAGTTCCCCCTCTCGTCGGAGACCTTCGTGCTGGACCAGATCGTCGCCTTTATCGAGATGGGCTACGAGGTTGAGATCGTGGCGATGCATAAAGGGGATCTGAGCAATACGCATGCGGCATTCCAGCAGTATCGACTGGCAGAGAAGACCCACTGGCTGCTGGACGAGCCGCAGGGCAAGCTGGCGAAGCTGCGCTATCGTGGCGCGGCGCTGCTGCGCGGGGCAGGGCGGGGCGCAACCTGGCGGGCGCTGAACGTAGGGCGCTACGGAGCCGAGGCGCGCAACCTGATCCTCGCGGCGATGTGCGGCCTTGCGCCGCGCACGTTCCATGCTGATGTCTTTATCGCCCACTTTGGCCCGGCGGGCGTCACGGCAGCCAAGCTGCGCGAGCTGGGCGTCCTCAACGGAAAAATCGCCACCGTATTCCACGGCATCGACATCTCCAGCCGGGCGGTGCTCAGCCACTATACCCCGGAGTATCAGCAACTCTTTCGCCGGGGCGACCTGATGCTGCCTATCAGCGAACTGTGGGCTGGACGACTCATGAATATGGGCTGCCCGGCGCATAAAATTGCCGTCTCGCGCATGGGTGTTGATCTGTCACGCTTCTCCCCGCGTCCCGTACAGGCTCCGGCAAACCGGCTGAATATCATCTCCGTTGCCCGCCTCACCGAGAAGAAGGGACTGCACGTAGCCATTGAGGCTTGCCGCCTACTCAAGGCGCGGGGCGTTGCCTTTCACTATCGCATTCTCGGCATCGGGCCGTGGGAGCAGCGTCTGCGCGACAAAATCGCCGAGTATGGCCTGCAGGAGATGATCGAGATGCCGGGCTTCAAGCCGAGCCACGAGGTAAAGGCGATGCTGGACGAGGCGGATCTCTTCCTGCTGCCCTCGATCACCGGCGCGGATGGCGATATGGAGGGGATCCCGGTGGCGCTGATGGAGGCGATGGCGGTGGGTCTGCCGGTCGTCTCTACCGTTCACAGCGGTATTCCCGAGCTTATCGACGCCGATCGGTCCGGCTGGCTGGTGCCAGAGAACGATCCCCAGGCCCTCGCGGATCGGCTGGCGGCGCTCAGCGCTATCCAGCAGGAGACGCTGGTGCCGGTTGTTTCCCGCGCGCGTGAGAAAGTCGAAACCGAGTTTAATCAGCGAATCATTAACCAGCGGCTTGCCACGCTGTTGCAAGCGCTCTAAGCCAGAGGTTATATGCCAGATATCTTACTCTCCCGTCGTCGCTTTATTGGGGCAGGCTCTGCCTTGGCGGCGCTACCCCTTCTGCACTCGCCGCTGCTCCAGGCTCAGGAGTCCAGCAGCGTTGATATCCGCCGCTACCTGAAAAATGACGTTATCGCCGCCTTTAAGCAGGCCTTTGCCGAAGCCAGTACGGTATTGGTGCCGGCGGGCGTCGTCTGCGAGAACATCAATACCGCTATCTTTATTCCAGCGGGTAAAACGCTGCTAATTCGCGGGGCGCTCAAGGGCAACGGCCGGGGGCGCTTTGTATTGCAGGATGGCTGTCGGGTTCGCGGGGAAGAGGGCGGAAGCCTGTATAACATTACCCTCGACGTGCGCGGCTCGGACTGTACTATCGAAGGCGTGACGATGAGCGGCTACGGCCCGGTGACGCAGATCTATATCGGCGGCAAAGAGAAGCGGGTTATGCGTAACCTGGTCATCGATAATATCACCGTGACCAAAGCCAACTACGCCATTCTGCGCCAGGGTTTCCACAATCAGATTGACGGGGCGCGCATTACCAACGGCCGTTTCAGCTACCTGCAGGGGGACGCCATCGAGTGGAACGTGGCGATTAACGATCGTAACTTGCTGATCTCTGACCACGTGATTGACCATATCGACTGTACCAACGGCAAAATCAACTGGGGGATCGGCATCGGGCTGGCGGGCAGCACCTATGACAACACCTACCCGGAAGACCAGGCGGTAAAACACTTTACCGTGGCCAATATCACCGGTAGCCACTGCCGCCAGCTGGTGCATGTCGAAAACGGCAAGCACTTTGTCATTCGTCATATCAACGCCACGGATATTACTCCTGATTACAGTAAAAAAGCGGGAATTGATAACGCTACGGTAGCGATTTACGGCTGCGATAACTTCGTCATCGACGATGTTAAAATGCGCAACAGCGCCGGAATGCTAATAGGTTATGGGGTGATCAAAGGTAATTATCTTTCGATACCGCAAAATTTCAGACTAAACGCGGTCCACTTAGACAACAGCGAGCAGACGCGAAAATTACGTGGGATTCAGATCTCATCGGGAAATGCTGACTCGTTTGTCTCGATCACCAATCTCAATATTCAGCGCGCGTCGCTGGAGATGCATAATAAGCCCCAGCACCTGTTTATGCGCAATATTCAGATAATGCAGGAGGCCGCGGCAGGCCCGGCGCTGAAGCTCCACTTCGACCTGCGCAAGGACGTGCGCGGCCGCTTTATGGCAAAGCGGGACACCCTGCTGTCGCTGGCGAATATTCATGCTGTGAATGAAAATGGGCAAAGCTCGGTGGATATTGACCGGCTCGATCAGCAGACAATTAATGCTGATAAATTAAACTTTTCTCTGCCAGCGAAGCGCTCATAATTATTCTGTTGCCATTTTGCGAGGATTCCTGGAGCCGTAACCCGCGGCTTCGTATTACATCTATTGCAGATGTTCTAATTGATAGTCTCAACCCAGCGAAATCCTACTGGCTAAACGAGATCAAAGGGCTATAATTCAGCAACCATTTTATAGGTGGAAGTGATAATGATTAATTTGAAAGCGGTTATTCCGGTAGCGGGTCTGGGGATGCATATGCTGCCTGCCACCAAGGCGATCCCAAAAGAGATGCTGCCGATCGTCGATAAGCCAATGATCCAGTATATCGTCGACGAAGTGGTTGCTGCAGGGATCAAAGAGATCGTTCTGGTTACCCACTCCTCTAAAAACGCGGTGGAGAACCACTTCGACACTTCCTACGAACTTGAGGCTCTGCTGGAGCAGCGCGTTAAGCGTCAGCTGCTGGCGGAAGTACAGTCGATCTGCCCGCCGGGCGTGACCATCATGAACGTGCGCCAGGCGCAGCCGCTGGGGCTGGGCCACTCCATCCTTTGCGCGCGTCCTATCGTCGGTGACAACCCGTTCGTGGTCGTGCTGCCGGACATTATTCTGGACAACGCCAGCGCCGATCCGCTGCGCTACAACCTGGCCGCGATGGTTGCTCGTTTCAACGAGACCGGCCGTAGCCAGGTGCTGGCAAAACGCATGAAGGGCGATCTCTCTGAGTACTCCGTTATTCAGACCAAAGAGCCGCTGGATAGCGAAGGTAAAGTGAGCCGTATCACCAACTTTATCGAAAAACCGGATCAGCCGCAGACGCTGGATTCCGACCTGATGGCGGTAGGGCGCTATGTCCTGTCGGCGGATATCTGGGCTGAGCTGGAGAAAACCGAGCCGGGCGCATGGGGCCGTATTCAGCTTACCGATGCCATTGCTCGACTGGCGGAAAAACAGTCCGTTGATGCCATGCTGATGACTGGCGATAGCTATGACTGTGGCAAGAAAATGGGCTACATGCAGGCGTTTGTGAAGTACGGTCTGCGTAACCTGAAAGAAGGGCAAAAGTTCCGCAACAGCATTCAGAAGCTGCTGAGCCAAAGCCAGGCCTAAGTCACAATTAAGTAATATTTATTTAATTCGACGGCAAGAGATCGTTCATTATGCGGTAATAAATCGCGGTGAACAATCCCTTGCCGTTTTTGTTTTACAACCCCCAAATTCTTGTAGATCAAGGGGTTGTGATGATTAAACATACAGCAAAACGCTAAGAATTTTCCTTGTTTCTCTGCGCGTTTAGGATGACAATTAGCACCTGATTTTTCGCCCAACTGCCTCAGTTTGGGCGCGAGTTTTTGCACAATCTGGTCTAAATCAGTCCACGGGTAGCTGTTGAGCCTGGGGCGGTAGCGTGTCTGCTCGCGGAGCGATCATGCCTCGACCTGCAACATACCTCTTCTTATTGAATTGACGGAATTGATAGCGTGAAAATCCTTGTTACTGGCGGAGCGGGTTTCATCGGCTCTGCGGTCGTCCGACATATTATTAAAAATACCCAAGATTCCGTTGTGAATGTTGATAAATTGACTTACGCCGGTAATCTGGAATCGCTCGTTGACGTCGCCGATAGCGAACGCTATGCCTTTGAGCGCGTGGATATTTGTGATGCCGCTGAACTGGCCCGCGTCTTTGCCGAGCATCAGCCTGATGCGGTCATGCACCTGGCGGCAGAGAGCCACGTTGACCGCTCTATTACCGGCCCGGCTGACTTTATCGAAACCAACATTGTTGGAACTTACGTTCTGCTGGAGGCCGCGCGCGCCTACTGGCTGACCTTAAGCGATGAGGCGAAAAACGCGTTTCGCTTCCACCATATCTCTACCGATGAAGTGTATGGCGATCTGCCGCACCCGGACGAGCATCCGCAGGGCACGGCGCTGCCGCTGTTTACCGAGCAGACCGCGTATGCCCCTAGCAGCCCGTACTCCTCATCGAAAGCATCCAGCGATCATCTGGTGCGTGCATGGCGTCGTACCTATGGCCTGCCGACGCTGGTCACCAACTGCTCCAATAACTACGGTCCGTATCACTTCCCCGAGAAGCTGATCCCGCTGGTGATCCTTAACGCCCTTGAGGGCAAACCGCTGCCGATTTATGGCAAGGGGGATCAGATCCGCGACTGGCTCTACGTTGAGGATCATGCCCGTGCGCTCTATACCGTAGTAACGCAGGGTGCACCTGGCGAGACCTACAACATTGGCGGCCATAACGAAAAGCAGAACCTGGACGTGGTGCATACCATCTGTGACCTGCTGGACGAGATCGTGCCGAAAGAGGGCTCTTATCGCGACCAGATCACCTATGTGACAGACCGCCCGGGCCATGACCGTCGCTACGCTATCGATGCGGATAAAATCAGCCGCGAGCTGGGCTGGAAGCCAGAAGAGACGTTTGAAAGCGGGATTCGTAAAACCGTCCGCTGGTATCTGGACAACCAGCAGTGGGTGGATAACGTCAAAAGCGGCAGCTATAAAACCTGGATCGAGCAGAATTACGGGGAACGTTAATGATGAATATTCTGCTGTTTGGTAAAACCGGTCAGGTAGGCTGGGAACTGCAGCGCGCACTTGCGCCGCTTGGCACGGTGACAGCGGTTGACGTTAAATCAACCACCTTTTGCGGTGACTTCAGCAATCCAGAAGGCGTGGCGGAAACCGTTCGCCGTGTGCGTCCGGATGTGATCGTCAACGCGGCGGCTCATACCGCCGTTGATAAAGCCGAGACCGAGCGCGAATTTGCCGAGCTCCTCAACGCGACCAGCGTTAAGGCCATTGCTGTCGAAGCCGAAAAGCTTGGCGCATGGCTGATCCACTACTCTACCGACTACGTTTTTCCGGGTACCGGTGAGAGGCCGTGGCTGGAAACTGATGCCGTTGCGCCATTAAACGTCTACGGTGAAACCAAGCTGGCGGGCGAGAAAGCGGTGCAGGAGAACTGCACGAAACACCTGATCTTCCGTACTAGCTGGGTCTATGCGGGTAAAGGCAACAACTTTGCCAAGACCATGCTGCGCCTGGCCAAGGATCGTCCTGAGCTGTCGGTGATTAACGATCAGTTTGGCGCCCCTACCGGCGCGGAGCTGCTGGCCGACTGCACGGCGCACGCTATTCGTACCGCGCTGCACAAGCCAGAGGTGGCAGGTTTGTATCATCTGGTAGCATCCGGGACGACGACGTGGCATGACTACGCTGCGCTGGTCTTCGCCGAAGCGAAAGCGGCGGGCATGGCGTTGGCGATCGAGAAACTTAACGCCGTTCCTACTTCTGCCTATCCGACGCCTGCTCGCAGGCCGACCAACTCCCGTTTGAACACCGAGAAATTCCAGCGTCAGTTTGAGCTGGTGCTGCCTGACTGGCAGGTTGGCGTCAAACGCATGCTGGCTGAGCTGTTTACCACGACCTCATTCTGATTGACATATCTAATGCCCTGGAACGGGCATTTTCTGTATGCAGAGAAAAAAATGACAACACGTAAAGGTATTATTCTTGCCGGCGGTTCCGGCACGCGTCTCTATCCTGTCACCATGGCCGTCAGCAAGCAGCTGCTGCCGATCTATGATAAGCCGATGATCTACTACCCGCTCTCCGCGCTCATGCTGGCGGGGATCCGCGATATTCTCATTATCAGTACCCCGCAGGATACGCCGCGTTTCGAGCAGTTGCTGGGCGACGGTAGCCAGTGGGGCCTGAATCTGCACTATAAAGTGCAGCCAAGCCCGGACGGTCTGGCTCAGGCCTTTATCATTGGCGAGGAGTTTATCGGTGATGATAACTGCGCGCTGGTGCTGGGGGATAACATCTTCTACGGCCACGATCTGCCGAAACAGCTGGAAGCTGCCGTAAGCAAAGAGAGCGGGGCGACCGTCTTTGCCTACCACGTTAACGATCCGGAGCGCTACGGCGTTGTGGAGTTTGACCGCAACGGGACCGCTATCTCTCTCGAAGAGAAGCCGCTGGAGCCGAAAAGCAACTATGCGGTAACCGGCCTCTATTTCTATGACAACCGGGTCGTGGAGATGGCGAAAAGCCTGAAGCCATCCCCGCGTGGCGAACTGGAAATTACCGATATCAACCGTCTCTACCTGGAGCAGGGCGATCTCTCCGTGGCGATGATGGGCCGCGGCTACGCCTGGCTGGATACCGGCACGCATCAGAGCCTGATCGAGGCCAGCAACTTTATCCAGACCATTGAAGAGCGTCAGGGACTGAAGGTCTCCTGTCCGGAAGAGATTGCTTTCCGTAAAGGTTTTATCGATGCCGAGCAGGTTAAAAAATTAGCGGCACCGCTCGCTAAAAATGCTTACGGTCAGTATCTGCTGAAGATGATTAAAGGTTATTGAGCAATGAACGTAATTAAAACCGCTATTCCTGACGTGCTGATTTTTGAACCGAAGGTATTTGGCGACGATCGTGGATTCTTTTTCGAAAGTTTTAACCAGCGTGTTTTCGAAGACGCTGTTGGCCGCAAGGTTGAGTTTGTCCAGGATAACCACTCTAAGTCCAGCAAAGGGGTACTGCGCGGTCTGCACTACCAGCTGGCTCCCCACGCGCAGGGCAAGCTGGTTCGCTGCGTAGCGGGGGAGGTTTTTGATATTGCGGTAGATATGCGTAAATCATCTGCGACTTTTGGTCAGTGGGTCGGGGTCAACCTCTCTGCTGAAAACAAACGTCAGCTGTGGATCCCGGAAGGGTTTGCCCACGGTTTTCTGGTGCTGAGCGAGACGGCAGAGTTTGTGTATAAGACCACCGATTACTATCAGCCGCAGTCGGAGCGGGCCGTACGATACGACGATCCGCAGCTCAACATCCAGTGGCCGTTTACTGACGATCTCAAGCTCTCGCCGAAGGACGAAGCCGCTCCACAACTGAATGCTATTCCGGTGAATGAGCTATTTGAATGAGCATAATTAAAAATAGCATCTGGAATGTCGCTGGCTATATTGTTCCTGCTATTATTACCATTCCTGCCTTAGGTTTATTGGGGCGGGTATTGGGAGCAGAGATGTTTGGCGTATTTACCCTTGCATTAGCAATAGTAGGCTATGCCAGTATTTTTGATGTAGGTTTAACGCGTGCGGTTATTCGGGAAATCTCAATTTTCCGGGACGAACTGGAAGAAAAGAAAAAAATAATATCTACGGCCTCGGTGCTTGTGATAATAATGGGTATGGTCGCAACGCTGATTTTATACTTCTTTAGCGATGCTATTACCAATTTGCTAAAAATTAGCCCAGCTTTACATTTACATGTTGTTAACTCCCTTAAGATTTTAGCCCTGTCGATACCGCTATTTTTAATCACTCAGATATGGTTAGCGATTCTTGAAGGGGAGGAAAGGTTCGGCATCCTCAACGTTTATAAATCAATCACCGGTTCACTACTCTCACTTCTACCTGTAGTTTTTATCTATATCAAACCAGAACTAGAGTATGCCATTGCGGGGCTGGTTATATCCCGGTTGTTCTGCCTGATCATCGCTTTCTTTTTATGCAAACGGATCGTCATTGAGGCAAAGCTAAGCTTCAGTGGTCCAACACTGAAGCGTCTATTGATGTTTGGTGGCTGGATAACTGTGAGTAATATCATCAGTCCTCTGATGGCTTACTTCGATCGTTTTATCGTTTCTAACCAATTGGGAGCAGCGGTAGTCGCCTTTTATACCGCGCCGTCGGAGGCTGTGGCAAGATTAGGTATCATTCCTGGAGCATTTGCTCGTGCTATTTTCCCTCGTTTGAGCGCGTCAAAAAACGCTCATGACAGGAAAAAAAATAAAAAGCTCGTTACTATCCTGTTGTTACTTATCACATTGCCAATACTGCTGGTGGGAATTGTAGCGGGGAACTGGCTAATGGTGCTGTGGATGGGACCTGCGTTTGCTGGCATGTCTGCAACAATATTAGTTGTGTTATTAGTGGGTTTCGTTTTCAATTCATTAGCTCAGGTGCCTTTTGCAAGCATTCAGTCTCGAGGATATGCAAGAATTACTGCATATATCCATCTTTTTGAGCTAGTACCATATCTGGCCATGCTTTTCTATTTGATAAAAGGTTATGGGCTCCTCGGTGCCGCGTATGCATGGACCATAAGAATGGCGGTAGATTATGTGCTCTTGTCACTATTTGATAAAAGATTCGATAAATAATCACATTGAAACTGGCTAATATAGCTATCAGCTAAAGAGAATGGCCTATTTATGATATATGTTTCTATTCTTGCAGTCATTACAGCGATAGGGTTATTTTTAGCGCTGTACTATATTAAAGCTAATTTAACATCGCCCTTATCACTGCACTGTTTAGCATGGTTTTTGGTCAGTGTTATTGGTTTATTTGCTTATGATGAATTTATAGACTTTCCCGCTGTTAGTTATTACGCATTTTTGATATGGTATATAACAATCTATTTTATATTAGCCGTTGGCGAAATGGTTACGTTCAAATGCCATAGTCAGCAATATTTCTACAATAAAGAGTATAGCTGTGCTCAATATTGGATATTTATTATACCTATCTCAATCTATACTATTTGGGAAATCTACCGAGTAGGTACCAGCGGGCCGGCAAGTTTTTTCCTCAACCTCAGGTTGGCTAATATAGATGAAGACTACAGTGGTGAAAAATTTTCAGTAATGACGGCGGTGTATCCCGTTATGATCGCAATTTTTGCTATTGTTTGTATGTCAAAAACCAGTAAGAAAAATGTCTACGCAATCGTTTTTTGGGTGATGCTTTTCTGTATAGGTACGATGGGCAAGTTTGCTGTTATTACGCCGATTGTTATTTTTCTGGCAATAAGAGAACTCACCAAAGGATTAAATAGAAAAAAACTTGTAATTTATTTGCCTATGGTTGCGGTCGTTATCCTGGTGCTACACTTTGCCAGAATGGCAACCAATGATGATACTTCGTTGAGCTCAGTGTTAGGTTTATATATTTACTCACCAATTCTTGCATTAAGTAAATTACATGACTTGGCAAATAATAATTTCGGTGAATATACTTTTAGGTTTTTATTTGCAGTGTTGAATAAATTTGGGCTATCGGCAAATGAGCCCGTAAAAACTATTCTTGATTATGTCGATGTTCCTGTTCCGACAAACGTTTACACTGTTATGCAGCCGTTTTTCCAGGACTTTTCACTTTATGGTGTGGCTTTTGGCGCAATGTTGTATGGCATAATTTTCGCTTTCATTTACGGTTCAGCGAAGCAAGGGAATCCAGTATCAATACTTACCTACGCCGTTTTGGCTGTAAGTCTTTTTACATCATTTTTGACAGAGACTTTGATAACGAATATTGCTGGTAATATTAAGTTGATTATTTGTATATATATCTTATGGCGGTTTACAGTTAAATGCAAAATAAAACAGTGACTATATTAATGGCTACGTATAATGGTGGCCAATATATAAAAAATCAACTGCTCTCTTTACAACAGCAAAAGTTGAGCTCATGGACATTATTTATTCAGGACGATGGCTCTACTGATGATACTTTAGAAATAGTAAAGGATTTTCAGCTAAATGATCCAAGAATCAATCTTGTAAAAAATCCAACACCTCATCAGGGGGCAGGCAAAAATTTTCTTTCCTTGGTGAAGTATTCGAATTCTGAATATACTATTTTTTGCGACCAAGACGATATCTGGCTGGAAAACAAAATCAGCGATATGGTTGCTTATGCTGAAAAATATAACATGGCAGATAATAGACAGCCTTCAATAGTATATGCTGATGGGTATGCGTTCTCTGACGAAACCGGGGACATTGATTTTAGTGGTATATCACACAACCACGCTGCCGATCTTAAAGGATTTCTTTTCTTTAATGGTGGTTACCAAGGTTGCTCTATTATGTTTAACCAAGCAATGGTGAGATTTTTGTCAGGTTATAAGGGAGCAGTTCATCTCCATGATGATATTACCAGTCTGGCAGCTCATGCGCTTGGTGAAGTCCATTTTTTGCCAAAAAAACTTATGCTTTACCGGCAACATGCCAAGGCAGTCACCGGGCTTAAAAATTTTAATGTTAAATTAATCAGTAAGCTTAAGTCTGAAGTCGACTATTTGCTTTCCAAAAAACACTTCATAATAAAAGAGTCTTTTTTTGAAAACTACAGAAGTGAATTAACAGCAGAAAGAGAGAGGGTTTTCCGCCTTTTCATTGAGTTTGGCCATACTAAAAGTAAACTTACTCAACTACTGTATCTGATTCGTGGGAATTTTACGTTAAATAATAGTCAAATAAAACTACTGGTGAAGTTTATATTGCGAAGGAAATTTGGTTCATGATTTCAGTTTTGACTCCGACTTATAATCGATATCATACGCTTCAAAGATTATATGATTCTTTGTGTGCACAAGACTGCATGAGTTTTGAATGGGTTATAGTTGATGATGGAAGTATCGATCAAACTCGAAACATGATTGATGCATTCATCGCCGAAGGAAAGCTTCAGATAAAATATGCTTACCAAGAAAATAAAGGCAAGCCTAGCGCAATTAATGCAGGGGTAACCCTTTGCCAGACTGATTATATATTTATTGTAGATAGTGATGATGCGCTAACCAAAGATGCTGTCAGCGCACTAATAAATGCTGTAAATGAAGCGGCAGAGGCTCGGTTGCCTTTTTCTGGTGTCGGATTCCGAAAAGCTACCTTCGATGGAAAAATGATGGGTGTTCCACCTGATTTTAGAGAACCCATTCTATACCTAAACGCAACCGAAGCTGCGGGTGTTTTTAAAGCAGATCTAGCCTATTGTTTCAAAAAAGATAGCTTGTTACGTTATCCTTTTCCCTTTTATAAAAATGAGCGATTTTTCCCTGAGTTATTTATTTGGAATAAAATTACTGATGAAAGTAAGATAAGATTCAACGCAAATAAGGTTATTTATATAGCTGAGTTTCTTGAAGATGGTCTCACTAAAAACTTTAAAAAACAACTTAAAAGATATCCATATAGCTTTAAAGTTTATTATGCAGACCAGTTTCAACGTGAAAAAAGCATTATGAAAAAATCAAAAATGTTAATTCGCTATTTCCAATGTCTGCTATATGAGAAGATTAAATGAAAATAGTTATGATGATTACTGGTCTGGGGATGGGAGGGGCGGAGACACAAGTATGTAATCTCGCTAATTCCTTGGCAAATTTAAATCATGATGTGACCATAATTTCACTTGTAAGTATTCAAGATGTATTTCCTAATGATAGAGTAAAAGTGGTCACTCTTAATATGGGGAAAACCCCTCTTGGTTTTGTAAAAGCTTATCTAAAATGCAGGGGGATAATAAAAAAATTAAAGCCCGATGTCATTCATAGCCATATGGTTCACGCCAATATTTTTGCTCGTCTGCTTCGGTTATCGATAGTTTTTCCACGGCTAATCTCTACTGCTCATAATACAAACGAAGGGGGGAGGTGGCGAATGTTGGCTTATCGCCTGACAGATTCGCTGGCAGATATAACAACTAACGTTAGCCAAGAGGGCGTAGATGCGTTTGTTCAAGCAAAGGCAGCAAAAAAGGATGATATAATATGTATGTACAATGGTATTGATACTGAAAAGTTTGTTTTCTCAAATGAGAAAAGAGTTAGCTTGCGCAAACAGTTACAACTCAATGATGACACACCTTTATTGATGGCAATAGGAAGGCTAACTTTCGCTAAAGATTACCCTAACCTTCTGCAAGCGTTTTCTAAGCTTAATGCGAAATTCAATGCACGATTAGCTATTATTGGTGATGGGCCATTAAAAAACGAACTTATTAAGCTATCGCAGGATTTAGGGATTTCCGAACGAATCTATTGGTTAGGTATTCAACAAAACATAGCAGAATGGCTGTCTGCCTGTGATACGTTTGTACTCTCTTCCGAGTGGGAAGGTTTCGGTTTAGTGGTAGCTGAAGCTATGGCCTGCGGTAGAGTAGTGGTAGCAACTGATGCGGGAGGAGTAAGAGAAGTGATGGGATCTTCCGAGTTCCTTGTTCCTGTGAAAGATTCTGATCGTCTGGTGCAAAAAATTAGCACCGCTTTAGATTTAACCCCTGAACAAAGAGAAATTATCTCCGTCAGCAATCATGCACATGTATTAAGTCACTTTGCTCTCCCAAAAATAACGCAGCGATGGCTATCTCTATATGAAGGAAAAATATAGAATTGTAACAGTAGCTCAATTGCTATTTTGTTAATTACCTTATTTCGAGCGCCTTATTATTTATGCAGCAGAAACTTAAAATATTGCATGTGCAATTACTTCCATTATTAAGCGGGGTTCAGCGGGTAAGTCTTAATGAAATAGCGCACCTGAAAAGCGATTTTGATTATTCGCTAGTGTGCGCTAGTGAAGGGCCGCTTACTGAAGCGTTAACCGCGATTAATATACCTTGCTATAGTATCCCACAGTTCTGTCGTGAGCTATCAGTCTCAAAAGATCTGAGTGCGCTATCAGCATTATTTAAATTAATGCGACAGAAAAAGTTCGATGTTGTACACACTCATTCTTCAAAAACAGGGGTGTTAGGGCGTATTGCTGCGAAATGTGCTGGGGTCCCTAAGGTAATTCATACAGTGCATGGATTTGCATTCCCTGCGGCAACGTCAAAAAAATCTTATTATCTCTATTTCTTCTTAGAGTGGTTCGCAAAATTTTTCACTGACGAGCTTATCGTTCTTAATGAAAAAGATCGCGAGATTGCCATTAATAAATTAGGCTATGCTAAAAAACTTGTGCATATCATAGCTAACGGTGTCGATGTTGATAAGTTCGTTCCTAATATAATAGGCCGGTCGCCAGAAAAAATAAAAATCATTATGGTTGGCAGGCTTTGGCCGCAAAAAGATCCTAAGACGCTTTTTAATGCTATTAAAAGATTGCTAGACGACAATATTAATGTCAGCGTCACCTATGTTGGTGATGGTGAACTTATGCATGAGCTGAAAGGTTTGGCACAAGGGTATACCGAAAATATCTCTTTCCTCGGTTGGAAGGATAATATCTCTGAACTACTGCCGCAGCATAATTTGTTTGTTTTGCCTTCACTCTGGGAAGGCATGCCCTTAGCTATACTTGAGGCCATGAGTTGTGGCTTGCCATGTCTGGTAACTAATATACCTGGAAACAATGACCTTGTTAAAGATGGGTATAATGGGTTTTTATTTGAAGTTGCAGATCATGAAAAATTATCTTTTTTAATTAAAAAGTATTACCAAAATCCAGATATGTTATTGCAACACGCTGAGAATGCTAGAACTTTTGTCCAGGAAAATTTTACTCTCGATGCACGTAATGATGCTGTAAGTAAAATCTATAAAAGCTAACTTTCTCGTTGTAAAGTGTTAGCAATATCTAATATATTTATAGATATTATTAATAGCGTAATAATTAGCCAGTAGTTATCGAAACTGACAGGAGTATGTAATGTCTAAACAGCAGATCGGCGTTGTAGGTATGGCCGTGATGGGCCGCAACCTGGCGCTCAACATCGAAAGCCGTGGCTACACCGTTTCCGTTTTCAACCGCTCGCGTGAAAAGACGGAAGAAGTGGTTGCTGAAAACCCAGGCAAGAAGCTGGTGCCTTACTACACCGTGCAAGAGTTTGTTGAGTCCCTTGAAACACCACGCCGCATTCTGCTTATGGTGCAGGCGGGCGCGGGCACGGATGCTGCCATTAACTCGCTTAAACCTTACCTGGATAAAGGCGACATCATCATCGATGGCGGCAACACCTTCTTCCATGACACCATTCGTCGTAATCGCGAACTCTCTGCTGAAGGCTTTAACTTTATCGGTACCGGCGTTTCCGGCGGTGAGGAGGGCGCGCTGAAAGGGCCTTCCATCATGCCTGGCGGTCAGAAAGAGGCCTATGAGCTGGTTGCCCCAATCCTCACCAAGATTGCTGCGGTAGCGGAAGACGGCGAGCCGTGTGTAACCTATATCGGTGCTGACGGTGCCGGTCACTATGTGAAGATGGTGCACAACGGTATCGAGTACGGCGATATGCAGCTGATTGCTGAAGCCTACGCGCTGCTGAAGGGTGGCCTGAACCTCTCTAACGAAGAGCTGGCCCAGACCTTCACCGAGTGGAACGAAGGCGAGCTGAGCAGCTACCTGATCGACATCACCAAAGATATCTTCACGAAGAAAGATGAAGAGGGTAAATACCTGGTCGATGTGATCCTTGATGAAGCTGCCAACAAAGGTACCGGTAAGTGGACCAGCCAGAGCTCGCTGGATCTGGGCGAGCCGCTGTCGCTGATCACCGAATCGGTGTTTGCCCGTTACATCTCTTCGCTGAAAGAGCAGCGCGTTGCCGCCTCTAAAGTCCTGAGCGGACCGCAGGCGCAGCCAGCCGGTGATAAAGCCGAGTTCGTTGAGAAGGTACGTCGTGCGCTCTACCTGGGCAAAATCGTCTCCTATGCTCAGGGCTTCTCGCAGCTGCGCGCCGCCTCGGAAGAGTACAACTGGGATCTGAACTACGGTAAAATCGCGAAGATTTTCCGCGCGGGCTGCATCATCCGTGCCCAGTTCCTGCAGAAAATTACCGACGCCTACGCTGAGACCCCGGCAATTGCCAACCTGCTGCTGGCACCTTACTTCAAGCAGATTGCCGATGACTACCAGCAGGCGCTGCGTGACGTCGTGGCTTATGCTGTACAGAATGGCATCCCGGTGCCGACCTTTGGCGCAGCCGTTGCCTACTACGACAGCTACCGCTCTGCCGTACTGCCGGCGAACCTGATCCAGGCTCAGCGCGACTACTTTGGTGCACACACCTATAAACGTACCGATAAAGAGGGTGTATTCCATACCGAATGGATGGAATAATCTGATTTATTAATTATTTCTTAAGCCCGGTTTTGCCGGGCTTTTTTTATTTTGTCTGATTGTAATTTGTTAAAAAAGGTATGTAACTACTACTGATTATGAAGCTTATCTGAATATGAAGAGAGTGTATTGACACTGTAATCTGAGTGTCGTTATCGTTAAAGCCGTTCCACTCACTGGTTGTGTCGTTTTCAGGCACTACGTTCTTTAACGAGAAAAAGTCAAACGTATGAAAATTACCATCTCCGGTACAGGTTATGTAGGCCTCTCCAACGGCATATTAATTGCCCAGAATCATGAAGTTGTTGCGCTGGATATCGTGCAAGAAAAAGTGGATCTGCTGAACCAAAAAAAGTCGCCGATTGCTGATAAAGAAATTGAGGAATATCTTAAAACTAAACCGCTCAATTTTCGCGCCACTACTGATAAGTACGATGCCTATCGCGATGCAGATTATGTGATTATTGCCACGCCTACGGATTACGATCCGAAAACCAACTACTTCTGCACGACCAGCGTTGAAGCCGTCATCAAGGATGTAAATGAAATTAATCCGAATGCGGTGATGGTCATCAAATCAACGGTTCCCGTCGGCTTTACGCAAAAAATCAAAGAGACACTGGGAATCGATAACGTTATCTTCTCTCCCGAGTTCCTCCGTGAAGGGCGGGCGCTGTACGATAACCTGCATCCTTCCCGGATCGTCATCGGCGAGCGCTCGGCGCGTGCTGAGCGTTTTGCCGCTCTGCTGGTAGAAGGCGCGATTAAAACCGACATCCCCGTCCTGTTTACCGACTCTACCGAAGCCGAAGCCATTAAGCTGTTTGCTAATACCTATCTGGCGATGCGCGTGGCTTACTTTAATGAGCTGGATAGCTACGCTGAAAGTCTGAATTTAAATACCCGACAGATTATTGAAGGGGTTTGCCTCGACCCGCGTATTGGTAACCATTATAACAATCCTTCATTTGGCTATGGCGGTTACTGTTTGCCGAAGGATACCAAGCAGCTGGTTGCTAACTATAAATCTGTTCCCAATAACATCGTTTCGGCTATTGTTGAAGCCAACCGCACGCGCAAAGATTTTATTGCCGATGCGATATTGGCGCGCCAGCCGAAAGTGGTAGGGGTTTATCGGTTGATAATGAAAAGTGGCTCTGACAATTTCCGCGCCTCATCAATTCAGGGCATTATGAAGCGAATCAAAGCCAAAGGTATCGAAGTCATTATCTACGAACCAGTAATGAAAGAGGATCAGTTCTACAACTCACGTGTTGTGCGTGATATCGCGGCCTTCAAGCAGGAGGCCGACGTCATTATCTCAAATCGTATGGCGGAAGAGTTACGCGAAGTTGCAGAAAAAGTTTATACCCGCGATCTGTTTGGCAATGACTGATGTACCGCTCTGGTAGGCCTAAAGCCAGGTGCTCAGCATCGGGCTTTTTTTGTACAATTCGTAGAACTATGCAGTTGAATTGTTCATATTTTGTCCGTTAAAAAATGAGAGATGCTTTTCTGCAATATTCAGAGAATGAATTAAACTGAATCTTATAGAAAAAAAAAACGCCTTATGTAAACTACGCTAAACGTAACGGTTACATGCGCTTTACTCATAAAGGTTGCTATGACGCACAACGACAATGACGCGGTAGGAAAAGGAAGTTACACTCAAGAACAGATAGATTTTGTTGATCTTTTGTTGCAGCTTTGGCGCAGCAAACGAACAATTGCAATTTTTGTGGTTGTAGCTTTGATAACCGCGGTAGTGTATTTATCTGTTGTTAAAGAAAAATGGACCTCTACGGCGGTAATTACCATGCCGGATGCAGGACAAATTACTGGTTATACCAATGCTATGAGTTTGCTTAATGGCACATCTACGGCTGACATCAACGATATCCAGCAACGTGTGATTGGTCGTTTCAACGCTGCTTTTTCTGCTTTATCTGAAACTTTAGAAAATCAGCAAGAACCTGAAAAACTTACTATTGACTCTGCAGTTAGGGGACAGTCTTTACCGTTAAAGCTGACCTATCAGGGGGATTCAGCAGAAAATGCTCAGAAAACGTTAGCGCAGTATATTCAACAGGTTGATGAACAGATCGCTGATGAACTGGATCTTGATCTTTCGGTTAATATCAAGTCGAGAACTAATGAACTTGTTGCACTTTTAGCGACCCAAGAGAAGGTGGCTCAAGAGCAGAAAGATTTGCGTCTTAAGCAGATCTCCGCAGCGCTCAAGGTCGCACAAGAAGCGCAAATTAAAACACCGCAGGTGCAGCAGACTCAGGAAGTAACTCAGGACACGATGTTTCTACTCGGTGGTGAGGCGCTAGAGTCGATGATTAAAAATGAATCATCTCGACCGCTGGTTTTCCCTGATAATTACTACCAGATGCGTAAAAACTTGCTTGATATTGCTCGCCTGAAAACCGATCCGGCTAACATGCATAGCTACCGTTACGTTATGAAACCTAATCTGCCAGTAAGGCGAGATAGTCCCAAACGTGCATTAACGCTAATCTTAGCTATCTTGTTGGGAGGCATTCTCGGTTCCGGCTACGTACTCGCTCGCAATTCGCTGCGAAACTACCAGCCGAAAGCGTAATAGAAAAAACCGGGCTTGCCCGGTTTTTTTTTATCTCTGCGGGACTACTTGTGCCGCGCTCTCAAGTTTTCAATGATCGCCGTCATGTCCAGATCCTGATCCTGTAGCAGTACCAGCAGGTGGTAGATCAGATCGGAGGCTTCGTTAGTCAGCTCTTCGCGGTCGTTAACGGTGGCGGCGAGGGCGGTTTCAACCCCTTCTTCCCCGACCTTCTGGGCGATACGCTTGGTGCCGCTGGCGTAGAGCTTTGCCGTGTAGGAGCTGGCCGGATCGGCGCTTTTGCGCGCTGCCAGCAGTTGCTCCAGCTGGTAGAGGAACAGCCACTGATGGCTCTTCTCTTCACCAAAGCAGCTGGTAGTGCCGGTATGACAGGTCGGGCCGACGGGCTTGACCAGCACCAGCAGCGTGTCGTTGTCACAGTCTGGGGTAATACTGACCACGTTAAGCACGTTGCCGGAGGTTTCACCCTTGGTCCACAGGCGCTGTTTGGTGCGCGAGTAGAACGTGACCAGCCCGCTCTCTTCGGTCTTTGCCAGCGCCTGCTGGTTCATATAGCCCAGCATTAACACCTCGCCGGACACCGCGTGTTGGATCACGGCAGGCAGCAGCCCATCGGTTTTGGTCCAGTCCAGCAGGCTGCGTTGTTGCTCTGTTAACATATCCTTATCTCCACGCCCTGCAATGCCAGGTACGCTTTCAGTTCACCAATATTAATAATCTGCTTGTGGAACACGGATGCGGCCAGCGCCCCGTCGACGTCGACGTCCCGGAAGGCTTCCAGGAAGTGCTCCATGGTTCCCGCGCCACCGGAGGCGATCAGCGGAACATGGCAGACCTCGCGCACCTTCTTCAGCTGCACCAGATCGTATCCGTTACGCACTCCGTCCTGGTTCATCATGTTGAGCACGATTTCACCCGCGCCACGCTTCTGGACTTCCTGCACCCAGTCCAGCGTCTCCCAGGTGGTGACGCGGGTACGGCTCTCGTCACCGGTATACTGATTAACGTGATACTTGCCGGTGGCTTCGTCAAACCAGGTATCAATGCCGATGACGATACACTGCACGCCAAAGCGGTCGGCGAGGCGGGTGATCAGCTCGGGGTCGGCCAGAGCCGGTGAGTTGATAGAGATCTTGTCCGCGCCGAAAGAGAGGATCTGTGCCGCGTCGTCAACGGATTTAATCCCACCCGCTACACAGAAGGGGATATCGATCGCTTCTGCTACGCTGGAGACCCAGCTCTTATCCACAACGCGTCCATCGCTGGAGGCGGTGATATCGTAAAACACCAGCTCGTCCGCGCCTTCCTCTGCATAGCGCTTTGCCAGCGGAACGATATCGCCAATGATCTCATGGTTGCGGAACTGCACGCCTTTAACTACCTGGCCGTTGCGCACGTCCAGACAGGGAATTATCCGTTTTGCCAGCATTGGATCGCCTCCGTTACGTTAAATTTACCTTCCAGCAGCGCCCGGCCAACGATCACCCCGCGCACCCCGGTACAACGTAGGGCGGCGATGTCCTGTAACCCGCCGATGCCACCCGAGGATTGAAAAGCGATCTGCGGATAGCGGGCGCACACCTCTTCATACAGCGAGACGTTGGAGCCTGCGAGGGTGCCATCGCGGGAGATATCCGTGCACAGAACGTGCTTCAGGCCAACGGGCTGGTAAGTTTCAATCAGTTCTTCCAGCGACACGCCGGAATCCTCCTGCCAGCCGCTGACCGCCACCTGCTTTACGCCCTCGGCGTCGATGCGTACGTCAAGCGCCAGCACCAGCGCCTCTGCGCCGAAGCGCGTGAACCAGCCTTTAACGATCTCCGGGGACTTTACAGCCGTCGATCCGACCACCACGCGAGCAACGCCTGCTTCCAGCAGGGCGGCAACGTCCTCTTCCGTACGGATCCCGCCGCCGACCTGCACCGGCACGTTTACGCCAGCTACCAGGGTTTTAATCAGCGGGATCTGCCGCTTAGCCGGATCTTTCGCCCCGGTCAGATCGACCAGGTGCAGCACCTCTGCACCTTCGGCGGCATAGCCCTGCAGGCGGGTCAGCGGATCGTTACCGTAGTCGCGCTGCTGCGCGTAGTCCCCCTGATGCAGGCGGACTACCGTGCCATCAATTAAGTCTAATGCTGGAATAATCATTACATCTCCAGGAAATTTTTCAGCAGCTGCGCGCCCGCCGCGCCGGAGCGCTCCGGGTGGAACTGGACGCCGTAGAAGTTATCTTTCTGCACGGCAGCGGTGAAGGGCGCGCCGTAGTGGCACTGGGCGATGGTCTGGGCATTTACCGGCATGGCGTAGCTGTGCACGAAGTAGAAGTAAGCCCCGTCCTCAATGCCGCGAAACAGGCGATCGCCCGCTTTCGGGTAGACGCGGTTCCAGCCCATGTGGGGCAGCGGTAACCCGACGTCCTCCATCTTAACCACTAGCTCATCAATAATCCCCAGCAGCTCTACGCCGTGGGTCTCTTCGCTGCGACTGCCCAACAGCTGCATGCCGAGACAGATCCCGAGCACCGGCTGGGTGCAGGCGCGGATCAGGTTGACCAGTTCGCGCTGGTGGATCTGATCCATCGCCGCCTGTGCCGTCCCTACGCCAGGCAAAAAGAGCTTATCGGCGCGCAGCACCACGTCCGGATCGCGACTCACCACTGGCTCGTAGCCGTGGCGGGCAATTGCGGATGTTACCGAGTGCAGGTTGGCGCAGCCAGTATCGAGGATCACCACGTTCATTACAGCACTCCTTTCGAGGAGGGAAGGGTATCGCCTTCCACACGGATCGCCTGACGCAGCGTACGGCCAAAGGCCTTAAACAGGCTCTCCACGCGATGGTGATCGTTCTTGCCCTTGGTTTTCAGGTGCAGGGTGACGGCCATAGTGTAGGAGAGCGAGCGGAAGAAGTGCTCAACCATCTCGGTGGTCAGGTCACCCACACGCTGATAGGTAAATTCGGCCTTGTACTCAAGGTGCGGACGCCCGGAGATATCCAGCGCGCAGCGGGCCAGGCACTCGTCCATCGGCAGGACAAAGCCAAAGCGGTTGATGCCGCGCTTGTCGCCGAGAGCCAGTTTCAGCGCCTCGCCGAGCGCCAGACCGGTATCTTCCACGGTGTGGTGATCGTCAATGTAGAGATCCCCCTTGACCTGAATCTCCATACGGAAACCGCCGTGGGTGGCAATCTGATCCAGCATGTGATCAAAGAAGCCCACGCCGGTGTTAATTTTGCTGCCGCCTTCGCGATCCAGCCATACCTTCACGTCAATCTGCGTCTCTTTGGTCTTACGCTCGACGTGGGCGTAGCGGTCGCGTTTGGTCAGCTGGTCGCCAATGGCGCGCCAGTTCAGCGTTTCTCGATCGTAGCGCAGGCCGGTGATACCCATGTTTTCGGCCAGGGTCACGTCCGTCATTCGATCGCCAATCACGTAGCTGTTGGCCTTATCCAGCGCCTCGTTGGCGAGGTAGCCTTCAACCAGCTTCACCTTCGGCTTACGGCAGTCGCACTCATCGGCGGGCAGGTGCGGACAGATTAGTACCTCGTCAAAGATCACCCCCTGGGAGGTGAAGATCTGCATCATCAGGTTGTGCGGGCCGGTAAAGTGCTCCTGCGGGAAGCTGGCCGTGCCCAGTCCATCCTGATTGGTAATCATCACCAGTTTAAAACCTGCCGCCTGCAGCTTAAGCAGCACCGGGATGGCATCTGGCTCAAAGGCCAGCTTTTCAAAGCTATCGACCTGAAAGTCGCTCGGCGGCTCGCTAATCAGGGTGCCGTCACGGTCAATAAAAAGGTACTTCTGGCTCATACTTGCTCCGCACGTAGGGCGTCAATGACGCGCTGGCTCTCTTCCCGGGTACCGATGGTGATCCGCAGGCAGCCGCTTAAAGAGGGTTGTTTGTTTTGATCGCGTAAAATAATGCCCTGATCCCACAGGGATTTAAATACCGCGCTGGAGGCGGTGATGCGCGCCAGAATATAATTGGTTTCTGAATCGAATACCGTTTCCACACAGGGAATCGTGCGCAGCTGCTCGACCAGATAGCGGCGTTCATCGAGGATCTGCGCCACTCGCCCTTGCATAGCCTCAATGCCCGCTGGGGAGAGCGCCTGAGCGGCGATCTCGGCGACCGGGGTCGAGAGCGGGTAGGGGGCAATCACCTTCAGCAGCAGGGCGATAATCTCCTGGCTTGCGAGGGTGAAGCCGCAGCGCAGACCGGCCAGCGCAAAGGCTTTCGACAGCGTACGTAAGATTACCAGGTGCGGATAGTCCGCCAGCCAGCCGCTAAGCGTCGCCTGCGGACAGAACTCAATGTAGGCCTCGTCGGCAATCACCAGCGCTTTTCCACGGGTCATCTCCAACAGAGCACGCATATCCTGCGGGTCGATAATCTGCCCGGTCGGGTTGTTGGGGCTGCACACATAGATAAGCTTCACCCCGTCGAGGGACTCAGCGATGCCCTCCAGATTGAGCTGCCAGCTCTCCAGCGCCGGAACGGTGCGCGCCTCAACGCCGAAGGTTTCGGCGCTCACGCTGTACATGCCGTAGGTCGGCGGGCAGTAGAGCACTGCGTCCTTGCCTGGCTCGCAGAAGGCGCGGATCAGCAGCTCGATACCTTCGTCCGCGCCGCGGCTGACCAGCACCTGCTCCGGCTGCAGACCGGCATAGCGGGCGTAACCCTCAATCACTGCTTTCGGCTGGCACTCCGGGTAGCGGTTGAGCGATGACTGGGTCAGCTCAAAGGCCACCGGAGTAGGGAACTCGTTGGCGTTCAGCCAGACATCGCCTTTGCCGCCCAGGCGACGAGCGGACTGATAGGGCGTCAGGTTTCGCACGTTCTCGCGCGCTAAATCTTCGATGCTCATGCTTGCTCCTTGAGGGCGTTAACGCGCAGGGTAACGGCATTCTTGTGGGCGTGCAGACGCTCGGCCGCCGCCAGGGTCTCAATGGTCGCCGCCAGCGCAGAGAAGCCCTCACGGGACAGCTCCTGCACCGTCATGCGCTTCTGGAAATCCGCCAGCCCGAGGCTGGAGCAGGTGGCGGTATAGCCGTAGGTCGGCAGCACGTGGTTGGTCCCCGATGCATAGTCGCCTGCCGACTCCGGCGACCAGTCGCCGAGAAACACCGATCCCGCGCTGGTGATGCTGTCTACCAGCGAGCGGGCGTCGCGCGTCTGAATAATCAGGTGTTCCGGGCCGTAGGCGTTGGAGATAGCCACGCACTGGGCCAGATCCTTCGCGACGATCAGCCGGCTGGCGGCCAGCGCCTGGCGGGCGGTGTCGGCGCGCGGAAGCTCGGCTAGCTGACGCTCAACGGCGTCGGCTACTGCTTCAGCCATCTGCGCGTCCGGCGTCAGCAGGATCACCTGCGAATCCGGGCCGTGTTCGGCCTGGGAGAGCAGATCCGAGGCGACGAAATCCGGCGTTGCACCACTGTCGGCAATCACCAGTACCTCAGACGGACCGGCGGGCATATCAATCGCCGCCCCGTCCAGCCGCTGGCTGACCTGGCGCTTGGCTTCGGTTACGAAAGCGTTGCCAGGGCCAAAAATTTTATCCACCGAGGGGATCGATTCGGTGCCAAAGGCCAGGGCGGCGATGGCCTGCGCCCCGCCCACCTTGAAGACCTCCTGCACGCCGCAGAGACTGGCGGCATAGAGGATCTCATCGGCAATCGGCGGCGGCGAGCAGAGCACGACCCGCTGGCAGCCCGCGATACGTGCTGGCGTGGCCAGCATCAATACCGTTGAGAACAGCGGCGCGGAGCCACCGGGAATATAGAGGCCTACGGAGGCTATCGGGCGGGTCACCTGCTGGCAGCGCACGCCGGGCAGGGTTTCCACATCCACAGGCTGGAGCTTTTGCGCCTGGTGGAAGGTGTCGATGTTCTTCACCGCCACGGCCATCGCCTGCTTGATATCGTCGCCCAGGCGGGCGCTGGCGTCGGCGATCTCCTGCGCGGTGACCTTCAGCGCGCCGACCTCGGTTTTATCAAATTTAGCGCTGTATTCACGCAGGGCGTCGTCGCCGCGTGCTTTTACATTGTCGAGGATCTCTACCACCGTACGGGTGATGCTTTCCGAGGCGGAGATTGCCGGACGCATCAGCAGATCGCGCTGCTGCTCGTCGCTACAGGTGTTCCAGTCGATAACGGTATTGAAGCTCATGGCCATTACTCCATCATCTTCTCAATCGGCAGCACCAGAATAGAGCTGGCCCCCAGCGCCTTCAGCTTCTCCATGGTTTCCCAGAACAGCGTTTCGCTGCTGACCATGTGCATTGCTACGCGCTGCTGATCGCCTGCCAGCGGCAGAATGGTCGGACGCTCCGCGCCCGGCAGCAGGGCGATCACCTCGTCAAGACGCTCGGTCGGAGCATGCATCATGATGTATTTTGATTCGCGGGCCTGGATGACGCCCTGGATACGGGTCAGCAGCTTGTCGATCAGCTGCTGCTTGGCCGCCGGCATCTCGCCGTCGCGCTGGATCAGGCAGGCTTTCGAGCGATAGATCACCTCTACCTCACGCAGGCCGTTGGCTTCGAGCGTCGCCCCGGTCGAGACCAGGTCACAGATAGCATCGGCCAGTCCCGCGCGTGGGGCAACTTCGACCGAGCCGTTCAGCAGACAGGATTTAAACGAGACACCTTTCTGATCGAGGTAGCGCTTCAGCAGGTGCGGATAGGAGGTAGCGATACGTTTACCGTTCAATGCTGCCGGGCCGTCCCACGGCTCGTCAACGGCGGTGGCCAGCGACAGGCGGCAGCCGCCAAAATCGAGACGGCGCAGGGTAAAGTAGCGCGGGTCTTCGCCCTGTGCGCGACGGGTCAGCAACTCCTCTTCCAGCACGTTCTCGCCGATAATGCCGAGATCTACCACGCCGTCCATGACCAGCCCCGGAATGTCGTCGTCACGTACGCGCAGAATATCGATGGGCATGTTCTCTGCCAGCGCAATAAGACGCTGCGTGTGCAGATTAATTTTGATGCCGCAGCGGGCCAGCAGTTCGCGTGAATCATCGCTTAAACGGCCAGATTTCTGCATAGCTATGCGTAAACGGGAGTTATCTAACATTCTACTTATCCTCTTATCCTGCCTGAATTAGGTTCAAAAAAAAGCCCCCGGAAGAGGATCTTCCGGGGGCTTTTTCATGCGTTCATGCACCACTGGAAGATCCAAACGTCTTCCAGCACACATCGCCTGAAAGACTAGTCAGGATGATGGTGATGATGGTGGTGTTTAAATTGAACGCGTGTCATAAAATTTCCAATGAATGCTTATTCATGTCTTGTCAATTAACCTAAACCACTTTGCCCGCTGAAAGCAAGGGCTTTTTTACAACATTACATCATTTCATCTTGCCTTCTGAATTGTCAGTTGCCCTTGCCTGGCGTAGCCTTAATCCTAACGTATGAAAGCCGGGAGAATTAAGGATGAAAAAAGTCGCGATTGTCGGTTTAGGCTGGCTGGGGATGCCGCTGGCGCTCTCGCTGCAGTCAAAGGGCTGGCAGGTTACCGGCAGTAAAACGACCCATGACGGCGTCGAGGCAGCGCGCATGTGCGGTATTGAAAGCTATCCGCTGAAGCTGGAGCCGGAGCTGGTGTGTGACGCTGACGATCTGGAAGCGTTGATGAACGTGGATGCGCTGATAGTCACGCTGCCCGCCCGACGGAGCGGCAGCGGGGACACGTTCTATCTGCAGGCGGTGCAGGAGATTGTCGACAGCGCGCTGGCGAGACGTATTCCGCGCATTATCTTTACCAGCTCGACATCGGTATACGGTAACGCAGAGGGCAACGTCAAAGAGAGTATGCCGCTTCAGCCGGTGACCCACAGCGGACGCACCTTGAAAGAGCTGGAGGAGTGGCTGCATAACCTGCCGGGTACGTCGGTGGATATCCTTCGGCTTGCCGGGCTGGTCGGGCCGGGTCGCCATCCGGGACGCTTCTTCGCCGGTAAAACCGCCCCCAACGGCAGCCAGGGCGTTAATCTGGTGCACCTGGAAGACGTTATCGCCGCGATTACGCTGTTATTGCAGTCGCCGAAGGGGGGGCATATCTACAATCTCTGCGCGCCTAAGCACCCTGCGCGCTCTGAATTTTACCCGGTGATGGCTCGCCAGCTGGGCCTGGAGCCGCCGCAGTTTACCGAGAGCGACGCTGACAGCAAGGGTAAGCTTGTTGACGGGAGCCGCATCACCAATGAATTAGGGTTCGAATATCAGTATCCCGATCCGCTGATCATGCCGATGGAGTAGGGCAGCAGCCTGGGGACTGGTCGCACACCCTATGGGGCGAACATGAAACCATTGCTGGATGTTCTCGTTATCCTTGATGCCCTCGAAAAAGAGGGCAGCTTTGCTGCGGCCTCGGCGAAGCTCTACAAAACGCCCTCTGCGCTGAGCTACACCGTGCATAAGCTGGAGAGCGATCTTAATATTCAGCTTCTCGACCGCAGCGGCCATCGGGCCAGGTTTACCCGCACCGGCCAGATGCTGCTGGATAAGGGGAGGGAGGTGCTGCACACGGTGCGCGAGCTGGAGAAGCAGGCCATTAAGCTCAACGAGGGCTGGGAGAGCCATCTTACTATTGGTGTGGATGACACCTTTCCCTTCTCACTGCTTTTACCGCTTATTGATGCCTTCTATCTGCAGCACAGCGTAACCCGGCTGGCGTTTATTAATGGCGTACTGTCGGGATCGTGGGAGGCGTTAATTCAGGGGCGGGCCGATATTATCGTCGGTGCGCTGCACGACCCACCGCCGCTCAGCGGATTTGGCTTTGCCAGGCTTGGCAGCCTTGAGCAGGTCTTTGCCGTCGCGCCCCATCATCCGTTGGCTGGGGCTGCGGAGCCGCTCCCCCGGAGAATAATCAAACGCCATCGCGCTATTGTCGTTGGCGAGGCGCGGCCGGACTGCTCACGCTCCCAGCTGCTGCTGGAGGATCAGGAGGCGATCACCGTTTTTGATTTTAAGGCTAAACTGGATCTGCTGATTGGCGGTCTTGGCTGTGGTTATCTGCCACGCTATATGGCGCAGCTTTTCTTAAATAGCGGCGCGCTGGTAGAGAAGCAGGTGGTGGCGCCAATCTCAGCCGAACCGGTCTGGATGGGCTGGAATGAGCAGACCGCAGGGCTGGCAAGCGGCTGGTGGTGCACGGAAATTTTAGCAAATAGTGCGATCGCTGGCGTTTACAACCTGGTGAGTGGCCGTGAATCAGGCGTGAGTTAAAAAAGTTGGCCTGATGGGTGTATGCCATCTTGTCATCGCGCCTCAGTTTGGGGCAAAATATGTCGCCTGCAAAAAATGACACTAACCGACGTTAAACGCGTCGGTTATTTTTTTGCATCAATACGTCATTTAAATCCAAGAGGCCGGGCTTCGTACCGGATAGATACACATTTAAAAACCGACAGTCGTTGTCGCTGAGGAAAGAAACAAAATGGGGCAATTTTTTGCTATTGCGACGGCATTCGCCGTAATGGGGGCTGACCATGTCGCATAACGTTACTCCAAAAACCTCTCGCGTGGAACTGCGTAAATCGCTTACGTTGATTCCGGTTGTTATGATGGGTCTTGCCTATATGCAGCCGATGACGCTGTTCGATACGTTCGGCATTGTCTCTGGTCTGACCGATGGTCATGTCGCGACCGCGTATGCGTTTGCGCTGGTGGCTATTCTCTTTACTGCCCTGAGCTACGGTAAACTGGTGCGTCGTTTCCCGTCCGCTGGCTCAGCCTACACCTATGCCCAAAAATCCATTAGCCCGGCCGTGGGCTTTATGGTGGGCTGGTCGTCGCTGCTGGACTATCTGTTCATGCCGATGATCAACATCCTGCTGGCTAAAATCTACTTCGAAGCGCTGGTGCCCAGCGTGCCGTCGTGGATCTTTGTGGTAGCGCTGGTGGCCTTTATGACCATCTCGAACCTGCGCAGCATTAAATCCGTAGCCAACTTCAACACCCTGATTGTTATTCTGCAGATGGGTATTGTGGCAGCCATCGTCGGTCTGATTGTTTACGGCGTGGCGCACGGTGAAGGTGCGGGTACGCTGACCAGCTCCCGTCCGTTCTGGTCAGAAGGCGCGCACGTGGTGCCGATGATCACCGGTGCGACCATTCTCTGCTTCTCGTTCCTGGGCTTCGACGGCATCTCTTCTCTGTCGGAAGAGACCAAAGACGCCGAGCGCGTGATCCCGAAAGCGATCTTCCTGACGGCGCTGATTGGCGGCCTGGTGTTTATCGTGGCCTCCTACTTCCTGCAGCTCTATTTCCCGGATGTCAGCCGCTTCAAAGATCCTGACGCGTCTCAGCCGGAAATCATGCTCTACGTGGCGGGTAAAACCTTCCAGTATGGCGTGCTGATCTTCTCGACCATTACCGTACTGGCCTCGGGTATGGCGGCACATGCGGGTGTCTCTCGTCTGATGTACGTGATGGGCCGCGACGGCGTGTTCCCTAAAAGCTTCTTTGGCTACGTGCACCCGAAATGGCGCACCCCGGCGTGGAACGTGCTGCTGGTGGGCGCGATTGCCCTGCTGGCGATTAACTTTGACCTGGTGACCGCAACCGCGCTGATCAACTTCGGTGCGCTGGTGGCCTTTACCTTCGTTAACCTGTCGGTGATTTCACAGTTCTGGATCCGTGAGAAGCGTAACAAGACGCTGAAAGATCACTTCCAGTTCCTGATCCTGCCGCTGTGTGGTGCCCTGACCGTAGGCGCGCTGTGGCTGAACCTGGAAGAGAGCTCAATGATTCTGGGTCTGATCTGGGGCGGTATCGGTCTGGTTTACCTGGCCTGCGTGACTAAAAGCTTCCGCAATCCGGTTCCGCAGTACGAAGACGTTGCGTAATGCGCTAAGCCGTAAGTAAAAAAAAGCCAGCTGAGAAGCTGGCTTTTTTGTTTATACAATCTTTTGCGCGTACTGATACAGGGCTTTGATCAGGGCGAGTTTTTCACTATCCCCCGTGTGCTGCTGGTAGAGCGTCTCCAGCTCTTCCGCCCAGGCCTGCAAAAACTCTGGGGTAAAAACGTTACGCCGATGCTGGAGCCAGCGCTGCTGCTCGTTTTCATCCAGCGTGCCGGGGAAATTGCGTGCCCGGTAGTTAAACAGCAGCTTCTCAATGCGCTTGTCGGCGAAAGTGATATCCAGCGCCGGCAGGTTTTGCGGATCGGTCGCCAGTACAATTTTCATCGCTGCCCGATCGGCGTCGCTAAAGAAGCCGTTGTAGAGCTGGGCGTCAACGTTGTCCGACGGCACAAACGGCTCGGCTTCGGCGAAGATAGCCAGCACTTTTTCCCGCACCTCTGGGTTATCGCGCAGAATTTGCAGGTTCGCCAGGCACGCCTGACGGTTGATACCGAGCCGATCGGTGTCTTCCGGACGCAGGGTATTCGCCTGCGCCAGCACCGGACACTTATTGAGGTGCACCAGCTTCACCGGTACGGGAGACTCGTCGCCCAAATCCGCTTTAGGCGTATAGAGGCGCTCGCGCAGCGCGTCGGCGTCCAGTTCCAGCAGAGGAGACATATCTCCGGCCAGGTCGACCATGATCACCGCGTTTCGGTTCTCGGGGTGCCAGGCCAGCGGCGCAACCCAGCTGGTATTGCCGCGATGGGCACCGAACATACCGGAAACATGCACCAGCGGTTTCATCTGCGGCACGTCGATCAGCGTGGTCAGTTTCTGCTTACTGCGGTAGGTATAGAGATAGTAAAACAGCTTGGGTTGGCGGGCTTTAACCAGCTGCGCCATGGCAATGGTAGCGTAGACATCCGCCATCGCGTCATGGGCGTTGCTGTGTTCGATGCCGTTGGCCTGGGTAAGATGCTCAAGGCGGAAGCTTGGCAGTCCATCATCGTTCTCCGGCCAGTTGATGCCCTCCGGGCGCAGCGCGTAGCAGGCGCGCATCACATCCAGCAGATCCCAGCGGGAGTTACCGTGCTGCCAGCTCCAGGCATAGGGGTCATAGAAGTTGCGGTAGAAAACGTTGCGGGTGACTTCATCATCGAAGCGAACGTTGTTATAGCCTACCACGCAGGTTTCCGGCACGGTGAAGATGTCATGGATCCGCTTCGCAAAGGCGACTTCGTTGTCGCCTTTTTCCCGGGCGATCTGCGGCGTAATGCCGGTGATCATCACGGCCTCCGGCTGCGGCAGGTAGTCATCCGCAGGCTGGCAATAGAACACCTCCGGCTCGCCAATGGGCGTAAAATCCTCATCAGTGCGGAGGGCGGCAAACTGCGCCGGCCGGTCCAGCGACGGGCTGGTGCCGAAGGTTTCGTAGTCGTGGAAGAGGAAAGTTGGCTGCGCAGCGGAATCTGACACCTGAGAGATCATCCTTAAGTGAAGTTATCTCTTCATTTTAAACCATAGTTATGTGTAACGGAAACCTATAAAAGTAAAGGAGAGAGGCTTCGCCTACTCTCCTGGATATTTATATATTTTATGAATTTTTAAATACATAAATATCAAATTTGTTGATTTAGGTCCCTGCGCTGCTTTGTACGACTGTCTCAACTGGAGTATAAATTTTTACATCGTCAATGAGTTTACGATGAAGAAAGTCGTGCAATTTTTTTTCGAGGAAGGTATAGGATAAAAAAGATGTGATTATAAGCAATGGAATAAATAACGCAATGATACTCAATGCTTTTTCCAAACCCTCATATCCAGCTAGATTAATCAATAGCATTGCTATTGTCATAACAAAAATATGACATAAGTAAATAGAGAAAGATATGTTTCCTGCCTTGATAAGCCATCTTGGTAATTTAATATTCACCTCAATATAGTCTGCGCAGAAAATCAACAATAAGAAAGAGGCCATATAAAACATGCCAAAATTTGTAGGTCCATGGTCAATTGTATGGGAGTTCAACACATACGCAGTGAAAGGGATCATAAATGCAAAAAATATCAATAAGTTAAACATGATCCGATTGTGGGTCTGCAAGACTCGTTTTTTATAAATTAGCGCACAAATCACGCCAAAAACAAACTCAAACATCATCCTCTGCATAATAAGATTAATATAGCCAAAACCAACTATAACGGGCTTAGGATCAGAGAGATTGAGAAAGTGTGGCAAAGCTATAAGTGTTAAAGCGAACCATAGGAAAACAGCGAAATATTTGAATCGACCAAAAAATAAGCAGGTAGCAAAAATAAGATAAAAATAGGCTTCGTAATTTAGCGTCCATCCTTGAGGAAGAGCCGCTGCGCCAAAATAAATAGCACTATCGAAATTCAATGGAATGAATGCGAGGCTTTTAATAATGCTATCAACATTAATTTCACTGAGATTATTCCAGTTGATTAACACAACGTAAGCCAGAGTCCAGAATGCATAAGGGGGCCATATTCTAATTATCCTTTTGAAAATAAATTTTTTGGCATCATTCTTTTTATAACTATAGGAGGTAAGCGTAATAATAAATCCACTGATGATAAAGAAAAGATCAACTCCATATGCCCCAGGGAGCATCCAATGCATGGCACTGTTTTCAAAAGGTGTGCCTCTGAAAAGGTCTCTTAGGTGGCATATGACTACTGATATCGCTGCAAATCCTCTTAAAGCTTGAATAAACTCAAGTTTATTATGACTTCTTTCTTGCATGGTTAAGCCTTGCTATTAAATGAAAAATACCAATCCGTTAAATGACTCACTTGGTATAAGCGAGTCCATGTAATAAGTTTGTAAAATTTCTTCCTTTTATTAATGAAAAAAACTAATGGTAGTCGGGTTAATAAGGTATCAAGCTTAATTAAGAGCAAATCTTGATACGTTCTATCTTTTTTTGCGGCTTGATAATGAATAGTATTCAGGTGCCCATTATGGAAAGAACTTGTGAATCATATTGGAAATGTGTAAAACCAACAACCCCATAAAAGGGATAATTTTGATAAATGTAATTGCTTAGTGGATCGCCCTTACCTCCCCTCACTGTCACATTTGTTTGCAATTGTTCCAGGATTCGACACACGATTTTCCGTACAAAGGTCAGCTCTTTTGTCACACCTTAAGGATATCCTCTTGAAACGCCGTTTGTTTGTTGCCGTCTCCCTCCTTGCTTTTTGCGTAAATTCTGCCCTTGCTGCCAGCCCCTCTTTTGCTGTACAGCCTCCGCAGATCCAGGCCGGTGCCTGGGTATTAATGGACTACACCACGGGGCAGATATTGACTGCAGGCAATGAACACCAGCAGCGTAATCCGGCTAGCCTTACCAAGCTGATGACCGGCTACGTGGTTGACCGCGCTATCGATAGCAAGCGCATCACGCCGGATGATATTGTTACCGTCGGTAAAGACGCATGGGCAAAGGGAAATCCGGTATTTGATGGCTCCTCGCTAATGTTTATCAAGCCGGGGGATCGCATCACGGTGCGCGATCTGAGCCGTGGTCTGATCGTTGACTCCGGCAACGACGCCTGCGTGGCGCTGGCGGACTATGTTGCTGGCGGCCAGCCGCAGTTTGTGAAGATGATGAACAGCTACGCGCAGAAGCTCAACCTGCGCGATACCCACTTTGAAACCGTCCACGGTCTGGATGCGCCGGGCCAGCACAGCTCGGCCTACGATCTGGCCGTGCTCTCCCGAGCCATCATTCACGGTGAGCCCGATTTCTACCACATGTATAGCGAGAAGAGCCTCACCTGGAACGGTATCACCCAGCAGAACCGGAACGGCCTGCTGTGGGACAAGTCGCTCAACGTCGACGGTCTAAAAACCGGCCACACCTCCGGGGCAGGCTTCAACCTTATTGCCTCCAGCGTTAACGGCCAGCGGCGGCTGATTGCCGTCGTCATGGGCGGTGAGAGCCCGAAAGGTCGTGAGGAGCAGGCGCGTAAGCTGCTGCACTGGGGCGATGATAACTTTGATACCGTACAGATCCTGCATAAAGGGAAACAGGTAGGAAGCGAGCGCGTCTGGTACGGCGATAAAGAGAAGGTGGCGCTGGGTACGGACCGCGACTTCTGGCTGGCTCTGCCCAAGGCCGATTTGGACCACATCAAAGCCAAGTACGTGCTGAACGGTAAAGAGCTGGAAGCGCCGATGCCCGCGAACCAACAGGTGGGCGAGGTAGAGCTGTATGATAACGGCAAGCTGGTTGCCCGCTCACCGCTGGTCACGCTGGAAGCCATCGAAAAAGGCGGCGTTTTCTCGCGTATGAGCGACTATCTACACCACGTGCTGTAAGAGACAGCGGGCAGGCTGGCAACTCTGCGAGTCTGCTCGCATACTGAACAGGGCAGGGGTGACAGCAAACCCTTAAAAAGAGAGAGTGTATATCCATACAGCAATCATCGCGGAGGCAGCATGGACTACAGTATCAAACAGCTTGATAAGCGCACTATTGCCGGGTTTCATCTGGTGGGGCCGTGGGAAAAGACCGTTAAGCAGGGTTTTGCACAGCTTACCCTGTGGGTGCAAAGTAATAACCTCCAGCCGCAGGAGTGGATCGCCGTCTACTACGATAACCCCGACGAAGTCCCGCCGGAGAAACTACGTGCCGACACGGTCATTTCAGTGCCCGAAGGCTTCACCGTTCCGGAAAACAGCGAGGGAGTGATCCTGAGCGAGTTGCCCGGCGGTCAGTATGCTGTGGCCCGAGCGCGGGTCTATAACGAAGAGTTTGAAAAAACCTGGGATCTCTTTTTTGACAGCCTGCTCCCGGATGCCTACTACCAGATAGCGGCCCGGCCCTGCTTTGAGCGCTACCTGAATGCGGACAGCAGCAGCGGCTACTGGGACGTTGAAATGCACATTCCCGTTGAGCCCAAGTCACTCTAAGCCCCGCTTAGCGTTTATCCGGTCGGTCGGTTTACTGATTTTAATCATTAAAAGCAGTTTTTACGGGGCTTTTGGTCACAACGCCAGGGCCCCGGCGCGAAAATTCGCTACAATTGCGCCTTTGGATGTCTTAGCCGGAGAGCGTGGTGCGCACCGACAAATCACTCAGCCCTTTTGAAATACGCTTATACCGCCACTATCGCCTTGTGCATGGGGCCAGAATAGCGCTGGCGTTTATTCTCACCTTTCTGCTGGTGCGCCTGCTAAACATTCCTGAGGGCACCTGGCCGCTGATCACTCTGGTGGTGATTATGGGGCCTATCTCCTTTTGGGGTAACGTCGTGCCGCGTGCCTTCGAGCGTATCGGTGGCACTATCTTCGGTTCGGCGCTGGGGCTGATAGCCCTGAAGCTGGAAGTGATCTCCCTCCCGCTGATGCTGCTCTGGTGCGCCGCCGCGATGTTCCTCTGCGGCTGGCTGGCGCTGGGCAAGAAACCCTACCAGGCGCTGCTGATTGGTATTACGCTTGCGGTGGTAGTGGGTGCCCCGGCGGGGGATATGCAAATTGCGCTGTGGCGCGGCGGAGACGTTATTTTAGGCTCGCTGCTGGCGATGCTGTTTACCGGCATCTGGCCGCAGCGGGCGTTTCTGCACTGGCGTATTCAGATGGCGAACTACGTCACTAACTTCAACCGTGTCTACCAGGCGGGCTTCTCACCGAACCTGGTGGAGCGCCCGCGGCTGGAGAAGCATCTGCAAAACATCCTCAACGACGTAGTGAAGATGCGCGGCCTGATTGTGCCTGCCAGCAAAGAGACGCACATTCAGAAAGCGATTTTCGAAGCTATTCAGACCGTAAGCCGCAATATGGTGTGTATGCTTGAGCTGCAGATCAACGCCCACTGGGCGTCGCGGGCCAGCCACTTCGTGATGCTTAACGCCCGGACGATCCGCGAGACCCAGACCATGACGCAGCAAACGCTGCTAACCATCGCCCATGCGCTCTACGAAGGTAATCCGCAGCCTATCCTTGCCAACAGCGAGCGGCTTAACGAGATAGTGGTGGAGCTGCGGGAGCTGATTCAACAGCATAAAGATGAGCCCTTAGCGGAAACCCCGATGCACAGCTACGTGTGGTTAAGCATGGAGCTGGCGCGGCAGCTGGAGCTGCTTTCGCATCTCATCTGCCGGGCGCTGCGCAAATAAGCTGCATCCGTAAGTGAATCAGCAGCAGGTTGTTTCGATTCAGCCTGATTTAGCGTTATGATATTTAGAGGGATAAAATCATTGTCATCAGCAACGCCTAAAAGTATGTTTACCCTACAGCGGTTGCTTTAACGAATCCGAATCTGATATTAGCAGGGGTGTAAAAATGGAAACTACTAAGCCTTCATTCCAGGACGTTCTGGAGTTCGTACGTCTGTTCCGCCGTAAGAACAAACTTCAGCGTGAAATTCAGGACGTTGAGAAAAAAATCCGCGATAACCAGAAACGCGTTCTGCTGCTGGATAACCTGAGCGACTACATCAAGCCGGGCATGAGCGTTGAAGCGATCCAGGGCATCATCGCCAGCATGAAGACCGACTACGAGGACCGCGTAGATGACTACATCATCAAAAACGCTGAGATCTCGAAAGAGCGCCGTGAAATCTCTAAAAAGCTGAAAACGATGGGCGAACTGAAACACGCCGCGGTTGAAGCGAAAGACGAGTAACGTTTTTAAGCCGGGTCTGGCAACGCTGCCACCCGGCGTTTTACCCCTTCCTCGTCCCTGACTTACCTCGCAAACCGTTTAACTACTGCTCGGTATGAATGGCATTGAGCAGGATATCCATTAGCCCTGGAAAACGGGCGTCAAGATCGTCACGGCGCAGCGAGATCAGATTTTCCCGGCCCTGCGGACGCTGCCAGATCACGCCGCTATCGCGCAGCACGCGCCAGTGGTGGGTCATAGTCGATTTAGCCACGTCCTTGCGCAGCGACCCGCAGGCCTGCTCTCCTTCATCTGCCAGCGTTCTGACGATCTCCAGCCGCAGCGGATTCCCCAGCGCGAACAGTACATTTTCGAGGCGGATTTTTGCCCGATCGGGATGGCTGGCAATCATAGTGTTCCTGAGTCAATAAGCACAAATAGTGACCAGCGAGCTGGCTAACGCATACTATACCTAAACCCAACGGCGAGTGCCATGCGGCAGCGGCGGCGAGATTATCATCCATAACTATAGCTAAAATAGTTCGAATATACTCGTACAGTTGGACTATGATGAGGACGTTAAACCCGAATGGCCGTACTGGCCGCTAACAGTCAAACTGACTAAGGACGCATCATGCCCCGACCCATCCCCCTCGAACGCTATCGCAACATTGGTATTTCTGCCCACATTGATGCCGGCAAAACCACCACCACCGAACGGATCCTGTTTTACACCGGCATGAGCCATAAGCTGGGTGAAGTTCACGATGGCGCAGCGACGACAGACTGGATGGCGCAGGAGCAGGAGCGCGGAATTACCATTACCTCTGCGGCCGTAAGCTGCTTCTGGCCGGGTATGGATCGGGGCTTTGAGCCGCACCGGATCAATATCATCGACACCCCCGGCCACGTCGACTTCACCATTGAGGTTGAGCGCTCCATGCGCGTGCTGGACGGCGCGGTGATGGTTTACGACTCGGTGGGTGGCGTGCAGCCCCAGTCGGAGACCGTCTGGCGGCAGGCCAACAAGTATCATGTCCCCCGGCTGGCGTTCGTCAACAAGATGGACCGGCCCGGTGCGGATTTCTTCCGCGTGGTGCAGATGATGATCGACCGCCTGAAGGCAAATCCGGTACCGATTGTGATCCCCATCGGGGCGGAAGAGCACTTCACTGGCGTAATCGATCTCATCAAGATGCGGGAAATCATTTGGGATGACGCCACCCAAGGGATGGCGTTCAGCTATGCCCCGGTGCCGGACGAACTGCTGGCCACGGCGAAAGCGTGGCGTGAAAAAATGGTCTCCGCAGCGGCGGAAGCCAATGAAGAGTTAATGGATAAGTATCTGGAAAATGGCGATCTGGAGGAGGCGGAGATTATCAGCGGCCTGCGCGCCCGCACCGTGGCCGGTGAGATCCAGCCCGTGCTCTGCGGCAGCGCCTTTAAAAACAAAGGCGTACAGCGCGTGCTTGACGCCGTGGTGGAGCTAATGCCATCCCCGCTTGATATTCCGGCTATTAAAGGCGTCGATGAGAAGGGCGCAACCGCCGAGCGCCATCCGGACGATCGCGAGCCGTTCTCCGCCCTGGCCTTCAAGCTGATGACCGACCCCTACGTGGGCCAGCTCACCTTTATCCGCGTCTACTCCGGCGTGCTGAAAAAAGGCGATGCGGTGTGGAACCCGGTTAAGGGCAAGAAGGAGCGCATCGGGCGCATTGTGCTGATGCACGCCAACGATCGCCACGAGGTGGACGAGCTGCGGGCCGGGGATATCGCCGCCTGCGTCGGACTGAAGGATGTCACCACCGGCGATACCCTGTGCGCCCCGGATGCGGTGATCACCCTCGAACGCATGGAGTTTCCCGATCCGGTGATCTCCCTGGCGATTGAGCCGAAAACCAAGGCGGATCAGGAGAAGATGGGCATCGCCCTGCAGCGGCTGGCAGCCGAGGATCCTTCGTTTCATCTGCATACCGACGAGGAGTCGGGCCAGACCATTATCTCCGGCATGGGCGAGCTGCATCTGGAGATCATCGTCGACCGCATGCGTCGAGAGTTTGGCGTAGAGGCGAACATTGGTCGTCCGCAGGTAACCTACCGGGAGACGATCCGCAAAACGGTTAAGGATATCGAAGGGAAATTTGTCCGTCAGTCTGGCGGTAAAGGGCAGTACGGCCATGTCGTGCTGACGCTGGAGCCACTGGAGGGGGGCAAAGGATTTATCTTCGAGGATGCCACCAAGGGTGGGGTCGTACCGCGGGAGTTTATCCCCTCGGTAGAGAAGGGTTTGCGGGAGGCGATCAATACTGGCGTGCTGGCGGGCTATCCGGTAGTGGATATCAAGGCGACCCTAACCTTTGGCTCCTACCATGACGTCGACTCTTCGGAGCTGGCCTTTAGAATGGCGGCGATATTCGGCTTTAAAGAGGGGGCGAAACGCGCCGATCCGGCGATTCTGGAGCCGATTATGCACGTTGAGGTAGAGACCCCGGAGGAGTATGCCGGCAACGTGATGGGGGATCTCTCGTCCCGTCGCGGCATGGTTCAGGGAATGGATGAGCGGTTCGGGAGCCAGATCATCCGCGCCGACGTACCGCTGGCGGAGATGTTCGGTTACTCGACGACGCTGCGCTCAATGTCCCAGGGACGCGCCACCTACAGCATGGAGTTCCACCACTACGCGGAAGCGCCGCGTAACGTGGCAGAGAGCATTATCGCCAGCCGATCTAAAACCGCCTGATCCACTGACCGATCCTCGCTAAACGCGCCCCGGCCTGGTTAACCCTGCCGGGGCGCGTTTTTTTTGGCGCAGCGGCAAAATCGCTCAACTCAGTGATCTCCGCTGCAAATTTGTACAAGTGGGGTGCGCAGTCTCACTTTCCCACAGCTATGTTTAAGATTCTGGACGGTCCGGACACCGCGTAGCCCAGCCAGCCATGTGATGGCGACCTCTTTCACGCCGCCGTTGGCGGCGGGTTCTGAACCGTGCTGAGGATTAACTCATGTCTATCAAAACGCTTACGTTACCGCTTGCTCTGCTGAGCGGCCTGGGTGCTGCGTTTTATGCGCAGGCGGATATCACCATCGGCGTTGCCGGGCCATTTACCGGCCCCAATGCCACCTATGGGGCGCAGTACTGGAAGGGCGCAACCCAGGCGGCGGCGGATATCAACGCCGCAGGCGGCATCAAGGGCGAGAAGATCGTGCTGGTGCAGGGAGATGACGCCTGCGAACCCAAGCAGGCGGTGGCGGTGGCCAACCGACTGGTAGACGAAGAGAAGGTCTCCGCCGTGGTCGGCCACTTCTGCTCCTCCTCCACGATGCCCTCATCGGAGGTCTATGACGAAGCAGGCGTTCTGACCATTACCCCTGGCTCCACCAACCCACAGATTACCGAGCGGGGCATGCAGAACATGTTTCGCATGTGCGGCCGCGACGATCAGCAGGGCGTGGTGGCGGCAAACTATATTCTCGACGTGCTGAAGGCAAAAAAAGTTGCCGTGATCCACGACAAAGATACCTACGGTCAGGGGCTGGCGGACGCGATGCGCGCCGCGCTGGAGAAACGCGGTACCAAAGAGGTGCTCTATGAGGGGCTATCCCGGGGCGAAAAAGATTTCAACGCGCTGGTCACCAAAGTTGGGGCGCTCAAGCCTGACGTGGTCTACTTCGGCGGCTGCCATCCCGAAGCCGGGCCGCTGGTACGCCAGATGCGCGAGCAGGGGGTAGAGGCCAAATTCTTCTCCGGCGACTGCGTGGTCACCGAGGAGCTGGTCACGGCGGCAGGCGGAGCGCAGTTCACCAACGGCGTGCTGATGACGTTCGGTCAAGATCCCCGCACCATCCCGGCGGGAAAAGCGGTTATTGAGAAGTTCCGCGGTGCAGGCTTTGAGCCTGAAGGTTACACCCTCTACGCCTACGCCTCCATTCAGGCTATCGCCGCCGCCTATAACGCCGTCGGCAAAGATAACGAGAAGGCCAGCGCCTGGCTGAAATCCAACAGCGTCGATACGGTGATGGGGCCGAAAGCCTGGGACAAAAAGGGCGATCTTAAAGTCTCTGACTACGTTGTCTATCAGTGGGACGACAACGGCAAATATCATCAGCTGTAATCCCATCTACCGGGGCGAGGGCGTTCACCATGGATGCATTCTTCTTGCAGCAGCTTATCAACGGCCTGACGCTGGGCGCGGTGTATGGCCTGATCGCCATCGGTTACACCATGGTGTACGGCATCATCGGCATGATCAACTTTGCCCATGGCGAGGTCTATATGATCTCGGCCTACCTCTGCGCCATCGGCCTCGGGCTGCTGTCGTGGTTTGGTCTGCACTCGTTCCCACTGCTGATCTTCGGCACCCTCATCTTTACCGTGGTGGTTACCGGCGTCTACGGCTGGACCATTGAGCGTATCGCCTACCGGCCGCTGCGTAACTCCACGCGCCTTGCGCCGCTGATCTCGGCGATTGGCATGTCGCTGATCCTGCAAAACTATGTCCAGATCGCCCAGGGACCCAATCAGCAGGGGATCCCAACCCTGCTGACCGGCGTGCTGCGCCTGGACGTCGGGGATGGCATCGTGCAGATCACCTGGACCAAAATATTCATTCTGCTGGCGGCGCTGGCGGGGATGCTGCTGCTTACCTGGATAATTCAGTTTACCCGGCTGGGGCGCATCTGCCGGGCCACGCAGCAGGATCGGCGGATGGCGTCGATTCTTGGTATCAATACCGACCGGGTGATCTCGCTGGTGTTTGTGATGGGGGCGGCGATGGCGGGACTGGCCGGGGTGCTGGTCACCATGAATTACGGCACCTTTGATTTTTATATTGGTTTTATCATCGGCATTAAAGCCTTTACTGCGGCCGTGCTGGGCGGCATTGGCTCGCTGCCCGGCGCAATGCTGGGTGGTCTGCTGCTGGGGGTGGCCGAAGCGCAGTTCGCCGGGCTGGTCAACTCTGACTATAAGGACGTCTTCTCCTTTGCGCTGCTGGTTGCCATTCTGATTTTCCGCCCGCAGGGGCTGCTGGGCCGCCCGGTGGTGGCGAAAGTATGAGGAGCGCGAGCATGGCGGATGCGGCGATAAAGCCTCAGTTGGATCTCAGACAGTGCCTGCGGGATACCCTGCTTGCCGGGCTGTGCGCGCTGATCGTATTTGGACCCATTGTTGGCGTGGTGCTTAAAGGCTACAGCTTTAATCTGGCCCCGGGCCGCGTCGTAATGCTGGTAGGAATCGTCATGGCCGGACGCTTTCTGCTAAGCCTGGCGCTGCAAACGACGCGCGGTCGACACTTTACCCGCCGCTTCGAGAGCGCCAACGACGGAGTGTTTGTTCGCTCCTCGGATCATATCTCCCGCCTGCGCTGGATTGTGCCGCTGCTGCTGGTGCTGGCGATGCTCTTTCCCTTTGTCGCCAGTAAATACCTTTTGACTGTGGCGATCCTTGGTCTGATCTACGTTCTGCTCGGGCTGGGACTCAATATCGTGGTGGGTCTGGCCGGGCTGCTGGATCTCGGTTACGTCGCCTTTTACGCCATCGGTGCCTATGGTCTGGCGCTGGGGTATCAGTATCTTGGTCTGGGGTTTTGGGTGATGCTGCCCTTGGGGGCGATTATTGCGGCGCTGGCCGGGGCGCTGTTGGGTTTTCCGGTGCTGCGGATGCACGGCGATTACCTGGCGATTGTCACCCTCGGCTTCGGGGAGATCATTCGTCTGGTGCTCAACAACTGGGTGAGCTTTACCGGTGGGCCTAACGGGATCTCCGCACCCGCGCCAACCTTCTTAGGCCTGGAGTTTAGCCGTCGGGCGCGGGACGGCGGTGTTCCCTTTCATGAATTTTTTGGCATTACCTATAACCCCAACCTCAAGTTTATCTTTATCTACACGGTGCTGATTCTGGTTGTCGTATTAGTGCTGTTTATTAAACACCGCCTAACCACCATGCCTATCGGCCGCGCCTGGGAGGCGCTGCGGGAGGATGAGGTCGCCTGTCGATCGCTGGGCTTAAACCACGTGCTGGTCAAGCTCTCGGCGTTTATGCTCGGTGCTTCCACTGCCGGGATCGCCGGTGTCTTCTTTGCCACCTATCAGGGCTTTGTTAACCCCACCTCGTTTACCTTTTTTGAGTCGGCACTGATCCTCGCTATTGTAGTGCTGGGCGGGATGGGATCGACGCTGGGCGTCGTGTTGGCAGCGTTTATTCTCACCGTCGCCCCGGAGCTGCTGCGGGACTTTGCCGAGTATCGGGTGCTGCTGTTTGGCGTACTGATGGTGTTGATGATGATCTGGCGGCCACGCGGCCTGGTGCGTACCAGCCGGGCCGGATTCGCTGTGCGTAAAGGCGTTGCGCCATGAGCGATGCCATCCTGCGCGTAGAAAATCTTATGATGCACTTCGGTGGGATCAAAGCCCTCAACGACGTTAGCCTGGAGGTAGAGCGCGGCTCGATCACGGCACTCATCGGTCCCAATGGCGCGGGGAAAACCACGGTATTCAATTGCCTGACCGGTTTTTATCAGGCTTCCGGCGGTTCGATCCTGCTGCAGACGCGAGCACGTACAACCGACGTTGTGCAGGTGCTGGGTCAGACGCTGCGCGCAGATGATTTTTTTCATCCGCGCCGGTTACTATCCCGGATTGGCTACAAGATGTTCGGCGGCACTCATCTGGTGAACCGCGCCGGACTGGCGCGCACCTTCCAGAATATCCGCCTGTTTCGCGAGATGTCGGTGGTCGAGAATCTGCTGGTGGCTCAGCACATGCAGGCCAACCGCAACCTGATTGCCGGTATCCTCAATACGCCTGGCTATCGCCGGGCCGAGAATCAGGCTCTGGATCGGGCCTTCTACTGGCTGGAGGTGGTCGAGATGGTGGAGTGCGCCAACCGGCTGGCCGGAACGCTCTCCTACGGGCAGCAGCGTCGGCTGGAGATCGCTCGCGCCATGTGCACCGGGCCGGAGATGATCTGCCTGGATGAGCCTGCGGCGGGGCTGAACCCCGTCGAGACCCATGCCCTGAGCCAAATTGTGCGGATCCTGCGTCAACAGCATGGGGTCACTGTGCTGCTGATCGAGCACGACATGGGTATGGTGATGTCGATTGCCGACTGGGTGATCGTTCTTGACCACGGCAATGTTATCGCGCGCGGGACGCCAAAGGCGATCCAGACCAACGCCAGCGTCATTGCTGCGTATCTGGGGACTGACGAGGAGGCGATGGATCGATGAGCCAGCCGCTGCTTGAGTTTCACCGGGTCGATGTGTTCTACGGCCCCATTCAGGCTTTAAAGAACGTCTCTTTGATAATAAACGAAGGCGAAACCGTCTCGCTGATTGGCGCTAACGGCGCGGGCAAGTCGACTCTGCTGATGTCGGTCTTTGGTCAGCCGCGCATTGCCAGCGGCGAGATACGCTATCGCGGAGAGAATATTAGCCATAAATCTACACACTTTATCGCCAGCAACGGCATCGCCCAGGCCCCGGAGGGGCGGCGCATCTTTCCCGACATGACGGTAGAGGAGAATCTGTTGATGGGGACCATCCCGATTGGCGATCGCTACCAGAAAGAGGACAGGGCGCGGATGTACGACATCTTTCCGTTGCTTGAGGAGCGGCGTAGCCAGCGGGCAATGACCCTATCAGGTGGCGAACAGCAGATGCTGGCTATCGCCCGGGCGCTAATGAGCCGTCCGCGGCTGCTGCTGCTGGATGAACCGAGCCTCGGCCTCGCCCCGCTGGTGGTTAAACAGATTTTCCAGGTGCTGCGTGAGCTTACCCAAAAAGGAATGACGCTGTTTCTGGTGGAGCAGAACGCTAACCACGCCCTAAGACTCTCTGACCGCGCTTATGTGATGGTCAACGGCGAGATCCGCCTCAGCGGCAGCGGCGCGGAGCTGCTGGCCGATCCTGACGTGCGGAAGGCCTATCTGGGCGTGAGGTGAATGTCGTTCACTTTCTTAATAAAAAGTCTCAAAACATTAGCACTATAAGACTTAAATAAATACGATATATTTAAATGCTTTAATGGGTGCAGCCATTGTGCATATTTTTTATGATGTTGGCGTGCAATTTTTAGGTAGAGCTGAATAAAGTTGAATTTAAATAACGCTCATTATTGTTAATCCTGCCATATAAGATTTTCCTCAATGCAAATATGTTTATTGTGGATGCCGCCGTATAAAATTTAGTTGTCGTCTATCTGTATGTTTTACAAGCAATTTTCATTGTTGTCATAAATATTCTTCTGTATTGTGTTTATTGCAGAGGAATTAATGTTATCACTTATGATAAAAGGCAATTGTGGTTCTAATAAATCTTGCTAAGTAAAATCTTAGTCTATTGGCACGCCCATCGATTAATTATCGGAGCTCACTATCATGACTCTCTCTGTTAGCCCTGCGCTTGCACAGGTCGAGACTGCATTAAAGGTCTCCCCCGGCAGCTTTGCTAAAAATAACTATCATTCTGTTTTTGATGTTGCCCACACCTCCCGCAAGCAGTTTATTGCCGCTAATATGGCGTGGCTCGGCCAGCGCGGCGGCAAAGCCTGGGATCTGGCGCTTGGGCAGGCCCAGCATATTCGCCGCCTGTTCCGGGAAAGCCAGCTTACCCGACGGATCCGGCAGGGTTTGCCGCAGACGCTCAGCGGTCAGCCAACGGTAAGCAGCACTTCTTCAAATAACATCCAGGGCCTTGTCCAAAATGGCCCGACGTGGCAGAACCAGTTTGCCGAAAACTGGCAGGCCTACTGCCAGTCCAGCGCGCCGGAAGCCGTCGACTCTCCGGTCAGCTACCTGACCTGGCTCTATCAGCAGGCAACTCGTTTTGAGGAGGAGATCCAAGCCAGCAGCACCGCCGATAAAGTGCTGACCCTGGCGAAGCGCCGCCCGGATCTCGCTGCCCTGACCGTCGACAACGATGCGATAAACCAGCAGATCCCAACCCTGCAGCTGGTCAATGAGATCCTCGAGAGCAGCATCGCTACCGTGCTTCCAGACGGGCAGAGCGTGGATCAGGCGCTGGCGGAGACCCGTTATCCCACCCTGCTGCCGTACCACTTCTCTCACGATCAGGTGGAACTCTCTTTGCAGAATGCTGACGTACCGCTGGAGGATATTATCAGCCAGACCGCCACCGACTGGCCATGGTTTCTGGGTGATTCCTGGTGCGGGGAACGCAGCAACAGCAGCACCGAGCTGGCAAGCAGACTGGCCCCGGAGCAGCAGACGCTGGTGATTGAGCCAGATAACAGCACGGCGTCCGACCTGACAAGCTTCTACAAGACTAACCTTGGGCTGGAGACGACGGATTATACGCCATTTGAAGATTTCGATATGTTTACTTACCAGCTGGGTATCACCGTGCCGCAGATGGAGGAGCTGATCGCAGGGAGTGCTGGCGGGAGCTGCGTCGTTGTTTCAAAGAATGTTGAGGAGGCACAATACGCTGCCTCATCTGCTTGTTATGGTGCATCATTAATCAATAATAATGCCACGCCGTCGATAGGTTTTAATAATATTGATAGAAGGGATGATTCACTTAAATTCCTTCATGGAGCCGAAAGCGTTACCGGCGCATTTGGCGAGGGGATATTATTTGACTCGACAAAAGGAGAGAGTGCCTTTTTCCCATACGATATTTTCCAGAATATGTCCGAGGACGTCACGCTGGGATTCTGGCTTAAACTCTCTTCAGATATTCCGTTCAATGCGCTATTGGTTTGCAACATAACAGGAAATAACCTACAGGCACCTGGTATCGTACTTTCAGTAGGTTCCTATAATGGTAAGGTAATGCAATTGAATATTTCAGATGGTAAAAATAGTCTGAATAACAATAAAGATTTATCGTACCTTAAGTTTGACGAGTGGAAATATTATGCGCTTGCCTATTCAGCCTCTAACAAAACAATAACTTTTTATCAGGGCACCTGGGGTGTTGATTTCGACGTGTCCAAAATGACATCGCTAAGTTCAGATGCGAACTCTTTGTGGTTTAATGGCAATCCTGATGAAATGTACTACCAGGCATATCCAGATTGTACATGCCAGGCAAGCTACGATGATATCACTATCTGGAATCGCTGCCTGACCGAGGATGATATCACGACTATAATTAACTCCTCTGTTCCGGTGGCTCAAATTCCAGAGCTCTCTGACTATGCGGAAAATTGTAATTTTGAAAACCTTGTTTTATCACTAAAGATAAATAACCTCTCCGATGCCCGCATGGATCGTATCAACCGCATGGTGCGCCTGCAGCGCTGGCTGGGCCTGAGCTACGAGGAGACCGACCTGCTGCTCAGCGCCTGCATCCATGCCCAGGGCACTGATAACAGCGATTACTCCCTTAACGCCCATACCCTGCGGGCGCTCGGCGTCTTCCGCCACTGGCAGCAGAAGTACGATGTCAGCGCCTTTGAGTTTGCCGCCGTGCTGGATGTCATCACCCCCTACGCCATCTCGCCTGCGGTACCGTTCTTCGACCAGGTATTCAACTCCCCGTCGCTGTTTGACGCGCCGTTTGCCATCACCGGGGCAGATTTCAGCTACACCGACCTGACCGGCGACAGCGCCCGCACGGTACGGCAGATATGCGCCGGGCTGGATATCACCCAGGCACAGTTCCGGGTGCTGGCAGACAGGGTGGCAGCAGAGCAGGGCGATGCTGAGGCGAAGACCCTGCCGCTGACGCTGGCAGTGGTGTCGGCGCTCTACCGGCTGGTGATGGTGCCGCGCTGGCTGGGCCTCGCCTTTGCTGACGGGGCGGCGCTGCTGAGTCTGGCGGGTGAGGGCGATGTGGCCTGGACCGTGCTGGCAGGTGTGCCGCAGCTGGCGGCGCTGAGTGACGGCCAGCCTGCGGGCGGGGATATCCTCGACCTGCTGATGGCGCTGGAGGCGGCAGCGGTCTGGGCTGCGGACCACAAGCTGTCGTGGGTGAAAAACTACCTGGCGCTGCAGGCGGGGACGGCTGCGCTGGTGGCGACCTCTGCCACGGTGAATTTCGTTAACGGCATCAAGCAGCAGCTGCCTGCTGCCCTGCTGAGTGAGCAGAGCTTTGCCGCTGTCCCGCTCCCGGCAGGCTCGGATGCCAGCGGCTGGCTGACAATATTCCCCGATCTGGTGGACGATGAAGGGCTGGTACTGGCTGCGGCCACCGACTACGACACCATTACCGCTGTGGTCAGCGCCGATATTGACGCAGCCGGTATTACCTTCGCTACCGATGCGGACCGGGAGCAGGCGGTGAGTACCCTTTCCGGCATCATCAACCAGGCCCGCCTGACGCAGAACGGCATCGCCGACAGCGCCCTGGCACAGATGTTCAGCACCGCCCAGTCCCTGCCTTCCCTCCTGCTGAGCTGGGCGGGTGACAGCGAGTACCGCCTGCTGGCTGACTCGCTTGCCATGAACAGCGGCGCGGCGCTCACCGACCCCGCTCAGGTTCCGGCCTCTTATCTGACCACACTTTTCGCCGTCGGCCAGCGGGCGGGCATCAGCAGCGCCTTCAGCCTGACCCCGGCCGCCCTCAGCCTCTTCCTTGCCCATCCTGACTGGTTCGGGGTAAGCGACACCACGCTCACCCTGACGCTGCTCTACCGGCTCAGCCGCTATGCCGACTGGCTGGGTGTGGCGGGTGATGAGGACCGGGTACTGGGCTATCTCGCCTGGGTTAACGGTGCCACACCACCGGATGCCACCCAGGCGGCGAAGGCGCTGGCGCTGCTGCTGGGGTGGGAGAGCAGCGAGGTGGTGGATGCCACCGCTGCGCTTCCCGGTAGTCTGGCGAAAAGTGTAACGGATGTGGACTACGTGATGCGCCTGCGGACGCTGTCAGCGGAGACGGGGCTGTCGGTGACGCCGCTGCTGGCAACAGGGGAGCTGACGCCGGGCGGTGTTACCGATACCTGGGATGCCTGGCAGTCGGCGGGCGAGTCGCTGGTCGCGGCCCAGTCAGGGACGCCATCGCTATAGCTTTCAACGTGTTTAACACACTTCTACAGGAATTTTATTATGGCTTATTCTATTAGCCCTGCTCTTCAGCAAGTAGAAAAGACGCTGCGAGTTTTATCGGGAAGCTTCGAGAATAACAGTTACAAATCTGTTTTTGACGTTATTCGCACCTCACGTAAACAGTTTATTGCCGAGAATATGTCGTGGCTGGGCCTGCGAGGCGGCAAAGCGTGGGACCTCGCCATGGGTCAGGCGCAGTGTATCCGCCGCTTATTCAGGGAAAATCAACTTACTCGACATATTCGCAGCACTATCCCGACGACCCTCAGCCGTCAGCCGATAAAAAAACGCCCTGGCGTTGGTAATATTCAGGGGCTGGTTCAGGACGGACCGACCTGGCAAAATCAGTTTGCCGAAAACTGGCAGGCCTACTGCCAGTCCGGCGCGCCTGAGGCTGTAGACTCCCCGGTCAGCTACCTGACCTGGCTCTATCAGCAAGCGCTAGGCTTCGAGGAGGAGATTCAGGCCAGCAGCACCGCCGATGAGGTAATCACCCTTGCCGGTCGCCGCCCGGATCTCGCTAGCTTAACAATTAATGATGAAGCAATTAACCAGCAGATCCCGGCGTTGCAGCTGGTTAACGAAATTCTGGAAAATAGCATCACGCCTTCATTACCGGCAGGACAGAGTGTAGATGTTACCCTGGCGGAGACGCGTTATCCCACTCTGTTGCCGTATCACTTCCCCCACGACCAGGTGGAACTCTCGTTGCAGAATGCCGTTGTGCCGCTGGAGGAGATTATCAGCCAGACCGCCACCGACTGGCCGTGGTTCCTGAATGATTCATGGCGTGGGGAACGCAGCAACAGCAGCACCGAGCTGGCAAGCAGACTGGCCCCGGAGCAGCAGACGCTGGTGACCGAGCCAGATAACAGCGCTGCATCCGACCTGACGAGCTTCTATAGAACCAACCTTGGGCTGGAGACGGCGGACTATACGCCGTTTGATACTCTCAATACCTTTACCCGCCAACTGGGTATTACCGTGCCGCAGGTGGAGGATCTGGTGGCGGGGAATGGTGCAGGCAGCTCCAGCGTGGTTATATCGCCAAATATGATTGTTGTTGATTATGAGAATTTGGTATTTACCGGAGCAGGAGTTGTTTCTGGCCGATTTTGCAACGCACTCTCTCTTTATAACCGGCAGGACAGCTATGTAAGCTTTATTGCTGACTCGGGACCCGCTGCGCTGATGAAGGGGGACAGCTCTTTTTCGGTAAGCATGTGGATTAACGTTTCAGAGATACCAACCGATAACCAGATGCCTATTATCTGCAACTGCCTGCTGGATAGCGGTAATCAGGGAATATGCTTCTGTATAAACGGTGGCGATTTTAAACTTGTCGTTACGGATTCCAATGAAAAGAATGCTAATAATGCGAATAAGAAAAAAGACGGTACTGCTTCGATGGTATCCTGTAACTGCTGGTATTTGGTCTGCCTGACCTGGGACAGCGTAAATAAAAAAGCTATAGTCTATTACCAGCCGGAAGGTGATAGCGCGGTCAGTACTATCGAAGTGGATGCCTCAGCACTGACAGGCGATATCACAACCGCAGAGGGTTTTACCTGGGTATTAAATGATTCAGGCGATATAGGTTATTACGCTAAACATCCGGTGCCCGCGACATTGGTAAACTGTTTATATGATGACATGGGCATTTTTGCTGGCGTATTGAGTGGAGAGGATTTCAGTACAATATTTAACGCCGGATGTCCGCTAGTGGATATGCCATCACCCTTGAGCATAACATGTGAATATTACTATTCAATGAATGCTGACTCTTTTAATAATGCTGTTGATAGCAGTGATTATGGGGCTGGTTTTATTAATGACGGCAAGGGAGAAGGCGTCGTCTCTTTTTTAAATATGGCTGAATATAACGCCAGTCATCTTATGCATGATACAGGAAGTACCCCCATACCATTAACGTTAAGTAGCCATGGGCTGACTTTAGTTGAAGGTAACTTTAATACAGGGATTCGTACTGATGCTACCCGACAGGCAGAGATGTATATTGCCGATAATATAAGCACGGACGGTTCTGCATTGAAAAATTTCACAATAACCTTTTGGTGCGAAATATCTTCCGATGTCAAAGATATGGCTATTGTGATAACTAATAAAACGGCTAATGACGCTCTTTTATCCAAAGGCATTACGCTATTTGCCAGATGTGACGCTGATGCTTACACGCTGGAACTCACCGTCAGCGATGGAACAAAAGATCCGCTTACGTTAAGCGTTAATGCCAGGCCGGATACATGGATGTTTCTGGCGGTACGCTACGGCGGTAGCAATAAATTATATTTGCGTGGCAGTTCTGATGGCGCAACCATGAATATAGTGAATAGTATTGATTTTTCATCGCTAAATACTATTGCTCTTTCAGAAGATTTCTGGGGTTTCAACGGCAATAAAGGTAATAATTATTATAATAGCTATCCTGAAAGACGTGCAGTTATTGATTATGATGATATTACTTTTTGGGATAGAGATCTGAGTGATGATGAAATAGAAAAATTTATTACCAGCAATACGCCTGCCGCGGGTTATTCAGGGATGTATCACTATTATGCCCTGGATGGATCAATCAATAGCCTGTTATCTGGTCTCTCCGATGCCCGCATGGATCGTATCAACCGGATGGTGCGCCTGCAGCGCTGGCTGGGCCTGAGCTACGAGGAGACCGACCTGCTGCTCAGCGCCTGCATCCATGCCCAGGGCAAGAATAATAACGACTACTCCCTCAACGCCCATACCCTGCGGGCGCTCGGCGTCTTCCGCCACTGGCAGCAGAAGTACGATGTCAGCGCCTTTGAGTTTGCCGCCGTGCTGGATGTCATCACCCCCTACGCCATCTCGCCTGCGGTACCGTTCTTCGACCAGGTATTCAACTCCCCGTCGCTGTTTGACGCGCCGTTTGCCATCACCGGGGCAGATTTCAGCTACACCGACCTGACCGGCGACAGCGCCCGCACGGTACGGCAGATATGCGCCGGGCTGGATATCACCCAGGCACAGTTCCGGGTGCTGGCAGACAGGGTGGCAGCAGAGCAGGGCGATGCTGAGGCGAAGACCCTGCCGCTGACGCTGGCAGTGGTGTCGGCGCTCTACCGGCTGGTGATGGTGCCGCGCTGGCTGGGCCTCGCCTTTGCTGACGGGGCGGCGCTGCTGAGTCTGGCGGGTGAGGGCGATGTGGCCTGGACCGTGCTGGCAGGTGTGCCGCAGCTGGCGGCGCTGAGTGACGGCCAGCCTGCGGGCGGGGATATCCTCGACCTGCTGATGGCGCTGGAGGCGGCAGCGGTCTGGGCTGCGGACCACAAGCTGTCGTGGGTGAAAAACTACCTGGCGCTGCAGGCGGGGACGGCTGCGCTGGTGGCGACCTCTGCCACGGTGAATTTCGTTAACGGCATCAAGCAGCAGCTGCCTGCTGCCCTGCTGAGTGAGCAGAGCTTTGCCGCTGTCCCGCTCCCGGCAGGCTCGGATGCCAGCGGCTGGCTGACAATATTCCCCGATCTGGTGGACGATGAAGGGCTGGTACTGGCTGCGGCCACCGACTACGACACCATTACCGCTGTGGTCAGCGCCGATATTGACGCAGCCGGTATTACCTTCGCTACCGATGCGGACCGGGAGCAGGCGGTGAGTACCCTTTCCGGCATCATCAACCAGGCCCGCCTGACGCAGAACGGCATCGCCGACAGCGCCCTGGCACAGATGTTCAGCACCGCCCAGTCCCTGCCTTCCCTCCTGCTGAGCTGGGCGGGTGACAGCGAGTACCGCCTGCTGGCTGACTCGCTTGCCATGAACAGCGGCGCGGCGCTCACCGACCCCGCTCAGGTTCCGGCCTCTTATCTGACCACACTTTTCGCCGTCGGCCAGCGGGCGGGCATCAGCAGCGCCTTCAGCCTGACCCCGGCCGCCCTCAGCCTCTTCCTTGCCCATCCTGACTGGTTCGGGGTAAGCGACACCACGCTCACCCTGACGCTGCTCTACCGGCTCAGCCGCTATGCCGACTGGCTGGGTGTGGCGGGTGATGAGGACCGGGTACTGGGCTATCTCGCCTGGGTTAACGGTGCCACACCACCGGATGCCACCCAGGCGGCGAAGGCGCTGGCGCTGCTGCTGGGGTGGGAGAGCAGCGAGGTGGTGGATGCCACCGCTGCGCTTCCCGGTAGTCTGGCGAAAAGCGTAACGGATGTGGACTACGTGATGCGCCTGCAGGTGCTGTCAGCGGAAACGGGGCTGTCGGTGACGCCGCTGCTGGCAACAGGGGAGCTTGTACCCGGTGGAGTGACGGAGACCTGGAGTGCCTGGCAGTCGGCAGGCGAGTCGCTGGTCGCGGCCCAGACCGTACAGCAGTAATTCGGACCCTCTTTATAATGCGGCACAGATCGCTGTGTCGCGCTTATCCCTTAATTTAAAGGTTGATACATTATGAGCATTGATATTGCAGCATCCCTAAATGAACGTCAGCGCAACGCCCTGCTGTCCTACTATATGGGGCAGTATATTCCCGCCAGCGGCAATGACGATCTGGTCAATCTGGTGCAGACTCCGGAAGACGTCTACGAGTATCTGCTGATCGACCCGCTGGTCAGCAATGCCGTGCCGACCTCGCGCGTAGCGCAGGCGATGTCGAGTATTCAGCAGTACATTAACGGCATCACCATGAACATGGAGCCGGGCTACCAGACCCAGTTCCTCGATCAGGATAATATTGATAACTGGAAGAGCGGACTAAGCCAGTATGATATCTGGGCCGGAGAGGTAGAGCTGGACACCTACCCGGAGAACTACATCGATCCGACCCTGCGTCAGAGCCAGACCGCTTATTTTAAAGATCTGATCACCGATCTTAACCAGAACACCATCAACAGCGACACGGCCCAGCAGGCGGTGATGAGCTACCTGAACAAGTTTGAACAGGTAGCAAACCTGACGATTGTCAGTGGCTATCTGGACAGTACCGACCAGACGGACGGTGTATATTATTTCCTGGGTAAATCGACTACCTCGCCGGTGAAATACTACTGGCGCTCGTTTGATATGGGGTTGAACGTGAACAACGTCGTGTCCAGCAGCGCCTGGTCAGAGTGGTATCCAATGAATACCGCTATTAATGAAGACGCGCTACAGGGTATACCTAGATTGACCTATTTTAATAACCGCCTCTATCTTTTTTGGTTTGAGCGGGTCAAAGCTGGAAATGTGAGTGGGAGTACTGACGGCGAGACCTATGATAAAATTATCGCTTACTCTTCCTATTGCGATTTTAGTAACAGTTGGTCAGCGCCTTACACTTTAATGGCTGTCTCTAATGAGATTGCCAATGATTATTGTGCTGCTTTGTTTACAACTACTACTTTATGCACTACCTGCTTATACAATAATACAGATAATGTTTTGTCAGTATCTTTATATGATGGGAGTACAAATGGGGGTAATACAGTTGACGGATACAGTGATTTCTCTATTCGTATTGATTATTGGTTTAATCAGGAAATAGTGCAATCCAAGTCCGATACCCCAGATAGTGATAGTGATAAAGTCATTTCAACACTGGCAATCTATCTGGAGCATTACTCACCTCTTTCAGGTGATGAAAATGCGCAACGGCGTATACAGGCAGTTTATTCAAGCATATTTGCAGTTAAAAGCGTAGAGGTAGAAACCGATCAATCTCATGATGAATTTTTAGGGACATTCGACCTCCCTGTACTCACGATAGACAATTTTATCGTTACACAGGGTCAAGACGGAAAACCAAATGTATCATATTATATTCCACAAAATGTAGATACCGTTAATGCCGAGTCAATATATACTGTGACAGATTTTCCTTTAGAGGGGAAGATTTATTCGGACTTTTATCCTAATGCAGGCTTGTTATCTTGTTCCTTCTCAACTGTAAAAAATAAAATAGCTAATATTGTAATTACAGATATTATCGATGAGGTGGCTGCGGATTATTTGCAATTCATAGATTTAACATCACCAGAGACTTATACGCAATTTCCAGCTCAGGCAGTCAAAGATAAATGTCTTGATTTGTCTCCTTACACGTTCCCTGTTCGTACTACTCATACTGAGCATTATGAATCTTGTATCATTGTAGGGGTGGCGGGGGCTAATAGTTTAAGTCATAATGATCTATGCTATCGACTTTGGACTCAGGATTCATACATTGTCATAGGTACTGATGCGATCCAGTCGTTTTCCTCGCCCTGGGGTTTTTATAGTTATGAAGCAGTTTCTGCTGCCACCTGGGGAAGTGGTAATAAATGTATTTCGGCATCTGCAAATGAGTTTATTTACAATAACTCCTCTTTTACCGGAACGGTTTCTGACTTTACGGATGATGAGATAAATCAAGAGAGTATTGTCCGGTATATTTCATTTGGCTATCAGGAAAGCGGTGGGGCATCAACTCATCAGGAGTATAAAGTAACACTTTACAAGCCTACTGGAATTGCTATTACGCCTTACATTTCAACCAATACTGATAATGTGCTTGGAACTGTGGAGTATTTGAATTTTAGCGAGTGTTTTGAGAGCGGAACACCAATTAACCCGATTCGCCTCAATACCCTTTTTGCCAAAGAGTTGATCAATAAAGCCAGTGCCAGCATGCAGGCGTTACTTAACTGGAATACCCAGCTTACTCTGGAACCGGGCATGACTAATAATACCGCCGTCCCGATGGACTTCAGCGGTGCGAACGGAATCTACTTCTGGGAACTGTTCTTCTATATGCCCTACTTAGTGGCGTGGCGCCTGAGCATGGAGGAGCAGTACAGCGATGCGCTAAGCTGGTATCATTATATTTTTGACCCATCGACCCGCGGACGTAATAATAGCGATGTAGTTGGTCCGGATTTAAACGCGGAGTATCCTGAACCCGACTACTGGAGCGTGCGCCCGCTGGTGGAGAGCACCTCGTCCGCTGTTCAAGCCTCCGCCGCCTGGCTGACCACCGACCCGGATGCACTGGCTTCCGCTTATCCGATCCACTACCAGAAAGCGGTGTTTATGGCCTACGTCAGCACCCTGATGGCCGCGGCTGACGCCAGCTACCGCCTGCTAACTAACGACGGTCTGAGCCTCGCCCGCTTACAGTACGGTCAGGTGAAAGACCTGCTCGGCATCCGCCCGGATACGCTGATTGTTAACCACTGGACGCCGGAGACGCTGGAAGAGCTGGCGGAGAGTACAGAGAGCAACGTGGCCCTGATGAGCTATGAGCAGCAAACCGCAGCGTTGCCTGCTTTCCCGGGTCAGCTTAGCGCCGCTATGGACACCGCGCTTAGCGACAGCTTTATGGCCCCGGTTAACAGCCAGCTGCTGGGCTACTGGAACACGCTCGACTCACGCCTTTATAACCTGCGCCATCAGCTGACCATCGACGGCCTGCCAATGGCCGTTCCGCTGTATGCCCCGCCGGTTAACCCGACGGTGCTGATGGAGCAGAGCGTGCAGGGCGGCTCCCTGATTAGCGCTTCCTCTGGCATGACGGCGACTATTCCGCCGTACCGGTTCAACACCATGTTGCAGAGTGCCCGCGCCGCCGTCTCCACCTTGAGCCAGTTCGGCCAGACGCTGCTCAGCTACTACGAGCGTAAGGAAGCCACCGGTCTGCAGGAGTTGGACGCCCAGCTGGCGCTGGATATCTCGGCCTACAACCTAACCCTTGGGCAGAACGCTATCGACGCCCTCGATCAGGATAAAACCGTGCTGGAGGCCAGCCGCAGCATGGCTCAGCAGCGCTACGACCACTACCTTGGTCTCTACAACACCGGCGTCTCTGCCGGTGAGGCTAGCGCGATGGAACTACGCAGTGCGGCCTCATCCACAATGATCGCCGCTTCTTCACTAATGATTACAGGTATTGCGATGAGAGTCGCGCCTAATATCTTTGGTTTGGCCGATGGTGGACAGGAACTCAGTGCGTCCCTGATTTCAACGGGAGAGGGATTGCGTACAGAAGTAGAAGTCGACAACCTGTTCGCCCAGCAGACGGACATCTCGGAGAGCTACCGCCGCCGCAGCGAAGAGTGGCAGATCCAGTACCAGCAGGCGCAGTCGGAGGTGAATACCCTCAATGCCCAGCTTGACGCGCTGGCGGTGCGCCGTCAGGGCGCAGTCACCTCCCTGCAGCTGGCTCAGGCGCAGCAGGATAACCTGAAGTCGACGCTGAATTTCCTCACCACCCGCTTCACCCAGTCCTCGCTCTATAACTGGCTGACCGGGCAGCTCTCCGCGCTCTACTACCAGGCCTACGACGCGGTGCTCTCTCTCTGCCTGAGCGCCCAGGCCTGCTGGCAGTATGAGATGGGAGATATGACCTCCACCTTTATCCAGACCGGGGCGTGGAACGATAGCTACCACGGCCTGCTGGTAGGCGAAACCCTGACCCTGAACCTGCAGCAGATGGAGTCCGCCTGGCTGTCGCGCAACGTGCGCCGACTCGAACTGACGAAAACCGTGTCGCTGAAGCAGCTGGATAGTGACGCCTTCAGTAGCCTGCTCTCTGACGGTACTACGCAGTTCTCTTTTGGCGAATCCCTGTTTGATAACGACTATCCGGGCCACTACCTGCGGCAGATTAAGTCCGTTACCGTCTCGCTGCCCGCGCTGGTGGGGCCGTATCAGGATGTGCGGATGACGCTGACCCAGTCCGGCAGCCGGACCCTGCTGAAGGCGGATATCAACGGCGTCGACTACCTCAACGACAGTAAAACGGGCAATGCCAGCAACATTATTACTAACCTGCGTGCCAGCCAGCAGATCGCTGTCTCGTCCGGGTTGAACGACAGCGGCCTGTTCGTGCTGAACTTTGGCGATGAGCGCTACCTGCCGTTCGAGGGTACGGGGGCGGTCTCGGACTGGCAGATTGCCTTCCCGAACGCCACCTCAAGCGAGCAGCAGGCGCTGCTGGCTTCGCTGAATGACGTCATTATCCAGGTGCACTACACCGCCGTGTACGGTGGAAGCACCTTTGAGCAGGCGGTGATGAAGACGCTGTAACAAACAGACCGGGTCGCCCGCTGGCGGCCCGTTTAAGGAGATTTCTCATGCAACAACAAAATGCAGTATCTTCAGCGGTCTCCGTCACGCCACCGTCGCTGCCGAAAGGCGGTGGCGCGCTGACGGGGATGGGGGAGTCGCTGGGGCAGGCGGGACCGGGCGGGATGGCCAGCATGGCACTGCCGCTGCCCATCACCGCCGGGCGTGGTTTTGCCCCTGGCCTGTCGCTTGGCTACAGCAGCGGCGGCGGCAACAGCGTGTTCGGCGCGGGCTGGTCCTGTGAGACGATGCGCATCACCCGACGCAGCAGCCATGGCGTGCCGCAATATAGCGATCGGGACGAATTTTTAGGGCCGGATGGCGAGGTGCTGGTGAAAACGGCCAGCAGCGCCAGTGAGCCTAATCCGACAACCTGTTCCGCCTATGGCGATGTCACCCTTTCGCAAACCTACAGCGTTACCCGCTATCAGCCGCGTGTCGAAGGATCGTTTAATCGCCTCGAGTACTGGTACGGCACGACTCAGGGCGATGGTTTCTGGCTGCTGCATGACAGCAGCGGTAACCTGCATCTGTTCGGCAAAACCACGGCGGCGCGCATCAGCGATCCGCAGGATGCTTTGCACACAGCACAGTGGTTGCTGGAAGAGTCCCTTAACCCGAAGGGAGAGCATATTTACTACTCATATCTCGCAGAAACGAACGATGGCGTGAGCGACGATGGACGGGACTGCAGCGCCATGCGCTACCTGAGTCAGGTGCAGTATGGCAACGTCGATCCCGCCGCCGATCTCTATCTGTGGAGTAAAAATAAGCCTGGCGTCGACTGGTACTTCACCCTGGTATTTGACTATGGCGAACGCGGTACGGATCCCCAGACGCCGCCCGCTTTTACGGCTTCTGGGACATGGCCAGCTCGACAGGATCCTTACTCCCGCTACGACTACGGGTTTGAGATGCGCGTCCATCGTCTCTGCCGGCAGGTGCTGATGTTCCACCACTTCAGGGATGAGTTGAGTGAGCCGGATACCCTGGTCTCCCGACTGCTGCTGGAGTATGACGAAAATCCGGTGCTGACACAGCTCACCGCTGCCCAAACTCTGGCGTATGAGACCGACGGTTACGTTCAGTCGCTACCGCCGCTGGAGTTGGAGTATAGCCAGCCTGCAGCGATCAACGATGCGGCCTGGCAGCAGATGCCAGCGTTGCCGGGGCTGGAGAGCTGGCCCTATGCGCTGGTGGATCTCTACGGCGAGGGGCTGCCGGGGGTGCTGTGTCGTACAGGCAACGCGTGGTACTACCGCGCGCCGCAGCGCGGGAAGGAGGGCGGCGACAGCGTCGACTACGCCGGGTGGCAGGAGCTGCCCGGCGTGCCGGCGATGCAGAGCGATAGCGCACGGCTGATGGATATCAACGGCGACGGCCAGCTGGACTGGGTTGTGGCCCAGCCGGGCATTGCGGGATTCTTTACCCAGCGTCCGGATAAAAGCTGGAGCGGCTTTACGCCGTTCAGCGCACTGCCTACGGAGTTTTTCCATCCGCAGGCGCAGTTTGCATCTCTGGTGGGTAGCGGGCTGGCGGACCTGGCGTTGATCGGGCCGTCCTCGGTGCGCTTCTATGCCAACGAAGGGGAGAGCTTCAGCGTAGGCCTTGACGTTGCGCAGGAGAAGGGTATTCAGCTGCCTATCCCCGGACGCAACGCCCGCGAACTGGTTGTGTTTGCCGATATGCTCGGCTCCGGCCAGTCGCATCTGTGCCGCATCCGCTACGACGAGGTGACCTGCTGGCCTAACCTCGGGCGCGGCCGTTTTGGTCAGCCGATCACACTGGCGCTTCCGGCAGTCGCCGATCTGGATGAGAGCAGCTTTAATCCCGAGGACGTTGTCCTGGCGGATATCGACGGCTCCGGGGCGACTGACATTATCTATATGCAGCATGACCGGGTGCAGGTGTGGCTGAACCAGGGCGGGAATGGCTTTGCTCTCGGCGCACCTATTCTGCTGCCTGACGGCGTGTTTTACGATCGCTTGTGCCAGGTCACAGCCGCTGATGTGCAGGGAACCGGCATGGCGGAGCTGATTCTCTCTATCCCCTACATCACGCCGACCCACTGGCGCTTGCCGTTCAACAGCGCCAAGCCTTACCTGCTCAACGGCGTGAATAACAATCTGGGAGCCAGCCATACGCTCTGCTATCGCAGCTCCGCCCAGTCGTGGCTGGACGAAAAAGAGGCAGATCCGCAGGCGGTGCCCGCGCTGCCTTTCGCTATGCATTTATTGGTAAAAACGCTCACCCTCGACGAGATCACCGGTAACCAGTTGGCACAGACCTGCCGCTACTATCAGGGAGTCTATGACGGACGCGAGCGTGAGTTTCGCGGGTTTGGCTACGTCGAAACCGAAGATACCAGTGACGATGCGCTGCCGGTAGGGAATAATACCCCTCTTGCCGCGACGCTGCTGACAAAATCATGGTATCACTGTGGGCGAGAGGCGGACGAAACGACGCTTTGTGGGCAACCCTGGCAGGGGGACGGCGAGGCCGTGACCCTCAACCCCACGCTGTTCACAACCTACGATGATGGGCAGGACAAGGTTCTGGATGCGCCGGATGAGACGACGCGCTGGTGGCTCTACCGGGCGCTGAAAGGCGCGCTGCTGCGCAGTGAAACCTGGACGCAGGGGGAGAGTACTGCACCCTACACCTGTACCCAGCAGCGTATGCAGGTCCGGCTGGTGCAGGCGGGCGATATGCCGATTGTGCTGCCGCTAGGCCTGGAGCAGATCGTCAGCGGCTATGAGCAGAGAGCTGACGATCCCATTGTTGTGCAAACCGTCACGCTAGTTCGCGATGAGTACGGTGTGGTTTCACAGCAGGCAAGCGTTGCCTATCCGCGTCGCCCGGCACATGATCTATCTCCCTATCCGAGCAATCTCCCGGCGGATGCCTGGGATAACACCTACGATGAGCAACAGCAGAAGCTGCGCCTGACGGAGAGCCTGGCGTCAGCGATCCACCTTACCGATCCGCAAGGCTGGCGACTGGGGCTGCCAGATACCAGCCGCAGCAATCAGCTGGTGTATGATAGCGTGCCCGCAGGCGGCATCAGCTATGAGACGTTAAGCGACCCGGACGGGTTGCTGGCCAGTAGCCAAACACGTTATCTGGCCTCGTTGAATGAGGTGATTTACTTGACCACACCGCCGGATCTGCTGGCGCTGGTGGATCATCAGCGCACTGCCGTGCTGGACAGTATCGCGCTGCGGGCCTATGAGGACGTTGACATACCTGCAGATTACGCCTGGGAAACGCTCGGCTATGTCTCCATGTCGGATGATGCAGACAATCCGCTCTGGGGTATAGATCACAGCTTTACCTTTTACAAAGATAAAAACGGTATATGTCTGCCGTTCTATATGCCGCGCAGCAGCCAGTCAACGACGCGCGTTTCCGCCGTCAGCTATCACTATGACGATTACACCCTGTGCATAATCGGCCAGAGCGATAGCCGCAACAGCACCACCGCGACATATGACTACCGTTTTCTGACGCCATGGCGGACGACAGATATCAACGACAACACCCAGGAGGTACAGCTGGATGCGCTGGGACAGGCACTTGGCGGTAGCATCTACGGCACGGAGAACGGAGGGCAACCGGTCGGGTTTGGTCTGGTGTCTGATAATCTGGTAGATCTCTCCATGAGCGTAGAGCAGGCTATCGACGCGGCAACATCGGCGGACTACCACCAGCAGCTCGCCTCTATCAGCGTAAGTGATATGTTCAGCTGGATGGGCAGCATAATAGAGAGTGACGCAAACAGGGTAAGAGAGGATGGCTGGTCGTTTCTTCAGGAAAATCGCTTTATTACCTTTGATGGGCACATTCGTCCCGCAGGACATCGCTGGGCGGAGGATAACCCGGACGATCCCCTGGCGACGCTGATTGCGCAAAGCGATCGGATACCCATCAACGGTGCGGTGCTGACGGCAGATAACTATCCGGATACCAAAGATCCTGACGATCCGAATAAGCTGCTGCAGCAGACGGCCATTGCTGTCACTTATTCTGACGGCTTTGGTCGCGTGCTACAGCAGTGCGCGCTGGTCCCTGGCGGCGAAGCCTGGCACCGGGAAGAGGAGGGTGAAGTAGATACCGATACGGCTGGCCAGACGTTCGATCCAAGATGGGCCGTTTCCGGGCGGGTTGAGTATGACAACAAAGGGCAGGTGGTGCGCAGCTATCAACCTTACTTCCTCGACAGCTGGCTCTACGTAACCGATGCATCAATGCGAACCCAGGGCTATAGCGACACCCTGTACTACGATGCGCTGAGGCGTAATATTCGTACAGTTACTGCGAAAGGCTACCTGCGGCGCAATACGTGGTATTCGTGGTTTACCGTAGCGGAGGATGAGAACGACACCGCAGGTTTACCGGAGGAGGTGAGCGTCTAAAAGCAAAAAGCCCGCTAAAAAGCGGGCTTTTTTAATTTGGCTCCTCTGACTGGACTCGAACCAGTGACATACGGATTAACAGTCCGCCGTTCTACCGACTGAACTACAGAGGAATCGTGTGAACGAGGCGAATAGTAGCGGCGGTAGATCCGCTTGTCAAAGCCTTGATGCGCTTCAGATGTTCGTTTGCTGAGATTTGCAGCAATATGGCGTATTCATCAGCAAAAGTGATGATTGCGCACCACACTGGTGCATTTCTACCTCTTATGGGGCAGACTGAAACAGCGCTCCCGGAGCAGAGTAGCGGGTGGGTAATCAGAAATGCTTATAATCCAGCCTGTTAGACAGAATTAAAACCACTTTTTAAAACTGGCAAGCATCTTGCAACTCTTCCGACAAGACACTGACAAGCACTCATCTACGCGTTGAGTCCCGGAGGCAAAATGAACTTAAGACGGCTGAAGTATTTCGTCAAAATCGTCGATATCGGTAGCCTGACTCAGGCCGCTGAAGTATTGCATATCGCCCAGCCCGCGCTGAGCCAACAGGTCGCCACGCTTGAAGGTGAGATGGACCAGCAGCTGTTAATCCGCACCAAGCGCGGTGTCACCCCAACCGAAGCCGGTAAGATCCTCTATACGCATGCTCGCACTATTTTACGCCAGTGTGAGCAGGCTCAGCTGGCGGTGCACAACGTTGGTCAAACGCTACGCGGACAGGTTGCTATTGGCCTGGCACCGGGCACAGCGGCTTCCTCCATTACTATGCCGCTGCTGCAGGCGGTGCGTAATGAGCTGCCGGACGTAATGGTCTATCTACACGAAAATAGCGGCAGCGATCTGAACAATAAGCTGCTCGGTGGCCAGCTCGATATGGCCGTGCTGTACGAGCGTGCGCCGTCGGCGGACATTGCCAGCCAGCCGCTGCTAAAAGAAGATCTCTACCTGGTGGGTACCCGGGATTGCCCAGGGCAGAGCGTCGACCTTGCTGCCGTAGCCGAGATGAACCTGTTTTTGCCCCGTGACTATAGCGCCGTACGCCTGCGGGTTGACGAAGCATTCTCTCTGCGCCGCCTGACGGCAAAAATTATCGGTGAAATTGAATCCATTACTACGCTAACCGCCGCAATTGCCAGTGGAATGGGCGTTACGGTACTGCCAGAATCCGCCGCCCGCTCGCTATGCAGTGCAGCAAACGGTTGGATGGCACGCATTACTGCACCTTCCATGAGCCTCCCGCTCTCCCTGAATACGTCTGCGCATGGCTCATTGTCGCCTCAGGCGCAAGCGGTGAAAGATATTCTGATGTCACTGGTCAGCCATCCGACACTGGAGAATCGAGAGCTGCTGCTAGTGGGCTAGCGTTATACCAAATGAGCATAAGATGCTGGTTTTTATTATTTGTCCTGCCTGGCCTCAGACTTTAACAATAGTGGCAAATCTGATGGCTGTGGAGGGCAGGATGAATTTCCAGCAACTAAAAATAATTCGCGAGGCGGCACGTCGGGATTACAACCTGACCGAGGTGGCCAACATGCTCTATACGTCGCAATCCGGCGTCAGCCGTCATATTCGCGAGCTGGAGGAGGAGCTGGGCATTGAGATCTTCATCCGTCGGGGAAAACGCCTGCTGGGTATGACCGAACCAGGCAAAGCGCTGCTGGTGATTGCCGAACGGATCCTTAATGAGGCGAGCAACGTTCGTCGGCTCGCCGATCTGTTTACCAACGATACCTCCGGCGTCCTCACCGTGGCAACGACGCACACCCAGGCGCGCTATAGCCTGCCACCGGTGATCAAATCTTTCCGAGCCCTTTTCCCTGAGGTGCGGCTCGAACTTATTCAGGGAACGCCGCAGGAGATTGAATCCCTGCTCAACAATGGTGGGGCAGATATCGGTATCGCCAGTGAACGTCTGAGTAACGATCCGGCTCTGGTAGCCTTCCCCTGGTTCCGCTGGCATCACAGCCTGCTGGTCCCCAACGATCATCCGCTTGCCAGTGCTGCCCCGCTTACGCTCGAGGAGATAAGCCGCTGGCCGCTGATCACCTATCGGCAGGGTATTACCGGCCGGTCACGCATCGATGAAGCCTTTGGCCGTAAGGGGCTGATCCCAGACGTTGTGCTCAGTGCGCAGGATTCGGATGTGATCAAAACCTATGTTGAGCTGGGGTTGGGCGTCGGCATCGTTGCTGAGCAGTCCGGTAGCGAGCAGGAGGTCGGATCGCTAGTACGTCTCGATACTCGCCATCTCTTTGACGCCAACACCGTCTGGCTGGGCCTCAAGCGTGGACAGCTACAGCGCAACTATGTCTGGCGCTTTATTGAACTCTGTAATGCGGGGCTCTCGGTGGAGGATATTAAACGTCAGGTGATGGAATCCGAGGAGATTGCGATTGATTATCAAATTTAATGATATATTGAATTTAGATAATTCACGCAATGGACTCTATTAAATTGACTAAATATTGACTGGCAATTTTTCTTAATCACCCACATAAAAAGAGTGTCATCGCTATATTCGCCCTATTAAACCACCAGGGCGAATAAAATGAATAAAACCTCTCACTTCTACCCAGTGCACTCTAACCTGGCGACGACAGCGTCGCTCTATATGAATTGTACCACCGGCGCACCCGCATGGGCGAATACCAGCGCACCCATGAAACCCTTCAATACGATAATGCTATCGGGTCCGGCAGGCTCACCGGTCACGGTGTCGCTGGATGGTGCCGGTATTTTTAATATCAACGGCTTTAAAACCTGGAGCGGTAATCTCGACACTGACGGCTTCCTTGAGCTACAGGTGTTTAGTCTTGAGGTGGGGCTGGTCTCAGTTAACGCCTATATCACTAATGCCCCAGCAGAAAGCGCCTATGGCAGCATGACCTTTAACCGCTACACGCCAGGGGCGGTCGCGCTCACCAGCTATGCTGTTGCAACAGGTGCGGCCGCAAACGGTGAGATGCGAAATAGTCTTTATCTCAAGGCCGATCTCATCGCCGGTGTCACCTATGCACGCTTTCAAATCGCTAACTCAACGACCGCTCGCTTTGTCGGTACTGCACTTCCTCAGACGGCGACCGTGGAGCTTTACGATGACGGCACGGCCAGTATCGATCTCACCGATACCACGTCAGAGAGCGTGACGGTCACACTGAGTTTACCTGAAGCCTCGGGATCAACCGTTATTACCAGTTGCGCCTTTGTTGCTTTTCCTCCTGTATCGATCCTGCGCTAAATGCGCCGTAATTTATAATTTGCGAGAATATTATGAAAGAGAATATCAAAGCGGATACCAGTACCCTGGTATTCTATTCTGAACCGAATGAAGCTGGCGTGCCGATTCAAGTCACTCATGGATTAATGGGTATTATCGCAACCTCAGATAGTGACTGGCGAGAAAAGTCTGTTTCTATTTTGGGAACAGATAATCTTCACGCCTGGATTAGCAGCAGCGTTGAAACCAGCATGAGTACGAAGAGCTATTTCAATCACGTTGAAGAGATGGCCACCCACACAATTAACTTCTTACAAAATGCTTATCCTTCTCCGCAATATACGCTGGGTTTTATGGGTGTTGACAGCGATCTGGCTACGCTGGTCACACTGGCGCTGGATTCATCTACCATGCCCGATGAGCCGGATGCTCTGGCAGCAACCTGGCACCTGCCAGAGAGCAGTTCGCAGCTCACCACCTTGTCCCTGCCGACTCAGCCAGGCGCGTTGGGCTTCGTGGGCACGACACAGGGTAGCAGCACGCTGGTTACTGCGCTGTATGGCATTTTTAGTACCGTAACGGGCCAGGTCGCGTGGACCGGTAGCGGTTCGCTGATGCTCAACTGGGATGGACAACAGGTCTATCTCAGTGAGGTAACCGGTTTTCCTTCAGGCTGGACCTTTGGTACACCGGTATTGCAGCCTGACGGCAGCTGGCTGGTAGCGTTGGGCAGCGGCCCGGCAGAGAACAGCGGTATTTTATACAGCCAGATCAATTACGCGGGCAGCGCCCAGTCGCTCTCGCCTCATCAGCTTCTCTCGATGAATACCGGTGCGGGGTGGATATGGTCATCGGTTAAGCTTAATGACATGCCGGTGCTGCTGTTTTCTGCCTTCAACCCCATCGATAGCGCCTACAGCTTTGACAATTATCAAATGCTACGCCTGATAAGTGATACGCCAGACTTTAGCAGCGTATTTGGTGCGGGTACGCTGCCAGCCGAACTGCTGTCCTTAGATAACAGCGACGTTCAGATCGATATTCAGCTGAAAACCACCGGCAGCAATGACAGTGCGCTCATCATGACGTTGCCCTATCCGGTCAGTTTCAGCACCTTTGCCGATACGACACGCGAAGGGGTCCTGGCGATCGTTCCGGCCAGCGGGGCGACGCAAACTATCCAGATAAGTTATGGATCGCTGAACGCCAACGGGCAGTTTGTGGCCGCCGGGCAGGGGACGCTGACGGCCAGCTATAGTGGCGGCACGCCGGTACTGACGCCAGGCAGCACGCTTCCCCAGGATTGGATTTTTAGCACGCCCGCGTTGCAGGCCGATGGTCGCTGGCTGGTGACGCTAACGGATGCGGCACAGGCATCACTCAACGTGATGGGAGCCCGATCCAGCTATGGCGCTAACTGGCTCTACTCCGAGAAGCGCTGCCTTGTAGCGCTAGAGGGTGAAAAGGTAATGAGTGCAACCTGGCAGTATGCGGGCGAAAGTGTCTCTGCTAATGCCTCATGGTTTATTGATACTCAACCGCAGAAAGCGCTCACCGTTACCGCCTCCGGTGCGTCAGTCATCTTAAATGAAAGTAACGTGTTGGGTAACACCCAGGCCGTAGCGGGCAGAAACGACAGTGGCGTAGTTGCTGCATGGGGGCAGAGTGGCTCTGGTGGCTCCTCACCTACCTCTGGTTTCAACAGTAGCGTGACTAATCTAAGCGCAACCCATCACGCTTTTGCCGCCATCAACCAGAGCGGCGAGCTCTTTGCCTGGGGAGATACCGGTAAAGGGGGAAGCGTACCGTCTAGCCTTGCTAACCGCAGCGGCTGGGATCTGGTCGTAGCGTCATCGGGAATGTTTGTCGCCCGCAATACGCAGTCGCCTTATATCGCGGCATGGGGGGATAACACCTATGGTCAGCTCGATATTCCGTCTACGGTTTCAGGCATGAGCGACGTCGTACAGATCCAGTGTAACGACTACGCCTGTGTGGTACTCAACTCACGCGGTCAGGTCTTTGGCTGGGGCGTCGCAAACTACGGCGGGAGCGTACCGCAGTCAATTTCGGACCTGTCAGACATTGTTGAAATTAGCGCCAGCGCATCGGCATTTTGTGCTCGCCGAAGCAACGGCACAGTGGTTGCCTGGGGACAAAATGCCTACGGTGGCGAAGTGCCCAGTAATATTGCTGCCCTGAGCAATATCGCTCAGGTATATGGCTGTTACAGCGGTTTCTGTGCAGTACAAACCAGCGGTTCCGTTGTGGCATGGGGAGAGTCTGCTATTACGTCTGTCCCAGCGCTGAGTGACGTTGTGCATGTCCAGGGCACCGAATATGCCTTCTGCGCCCTGCGAAGCAATGGCAGCGTCTCTGCGTGGGGGCAAAGTTCTGCTGGTGGTGTTTTGCCAGCGGATATTGCCCAGTTTACGGACATTGTTGCCGTGAGTGCTACGGCAACTGCCTTCGCTGTACTGAGACAAAATGGCGCAGTTTACGCCTGGGGCGACAGTGCCGCCGGGGGGAGCACCTCTGCCGCCGCCTCTTCGCTGGCATCCGGCGTGAAGGGCATCTATTCAGGGGGATCCGTCTTTGTGGCGATTAAAGACGACAGCACTCTGGTGGCATGGGGAAATAGTAATTACGGCGGCTCAATGAACGCTATTCCTTCAGCGTTACAGGGCGATACATCCTATTTCTCAGCATAAAGGAACGTGTATCTACTGGCGTATTAATTAAATTTGCGAAAGGAGTATCTATGTTGCTGCCTGGCTGGTTAAACATGAGATCGCTAACAGGGTTTTTCCTGTTAATAAACTGTCCCCTGGCCAGCGCAGCGATACAGTTGCAACAGACGCGGCTGATTTATCCTGCAGGAGAGCCGAGCATAGCGTTAGCGATAAAAAATAGCGATAGTACGCAGGCCGTTGCGATTAATTCATGGGTAGAGTCTGACCGGCAAGATATTCATGTTCTGCCAGCCAGAGAAATAATTGAGCCGGGGGGTGAGGGAAAACTCAATATTTCAATTCCTGATGATGGTAAAGGCAGGTACCGGGAGCGTCTTTACTGGCTTAACGTCAAAGCAACGCCAGTGGCAAAATCTGCTGCACCATTGGCATTGACTGTTATAAACAGGATGAAGATTTTTTATCGCCCCAAACATCTGCTTTCTGGCGCAAACAGTGCGTACAGGAAGCTTACGATTGCTGGCTGTTCGAAAGAGTTAATTATTAAGAACCCCACACCTTACTACATCAGTTTTTACTCACTCAAAATAGATGAACAGGAGATAAAAGATGTGCGAATGATTGCCCCCTATGAAAGCGTAGTTGTATCGCAGGCTGCTGGCACTCGACACACTCGTGTCCATTGGCAGGCAATATTAGATACAGGTTTACATAGTCCAATCCTGGCCAAGAAAAACAGTTCTGGTTGTTAAAAAGTGATTAATTTAATACTGGAGAGTATGTATGCAATGCTTAAAAAATAAATTCATGAAAAAAACCGTGATTCCCTATTTCATCTTTTTATTCACACTAGTATGGGCAAGCTTCTCTGAAGCTAGCGTAAAATGTACTCCACGTTACGCCCAGTCTATAACAATAGATATGGGTAATATAACAGTGCCTGCCGATTTACCCGTAGGGGGGGATATCACCGGCGATCTTAGCTCTAGTGAAAATATAATAGCTCAATGTGAAGGCGATGGCAGTTCCTATGTAACGCTCTATTCAGATCTTGCCTCTAATGGCGTTTATAACAGCCGCACCACGTTTAAAACGAATATTCCCGGCGTCGGTATTCAAATGGGGGGCATTGCTAACGGCCACTCAGCATGGATTACGAATGGGAACACGCAACAGCAGCTTTGGGAATTTACTCTACATTTTTTTACTATGCCAATCGAAAATTATACCTTCGGCACTATGTTTAAGTTAGTTAAAATCTCTGATGATATCCAAAGCGGTACGCTCTCAGGGCAAGCTAACCATGTCACCGTATCCGGTTCGTCAGGATCAACGACGTATACTGTTTATCTCTCCGGTAAGATCAATGCAACACCGCCGCACGTGCCTGGATGTACAGTAGGTACCGCCTCGGTACCTGTGGCATTGGGCAAACATGCTCCCACCGAATTTAGTGGCGTAGGTTCAACAACATCCTTTACCCCTTTCTCTGTTCCCTTAACCTGCGAAAGTGGGGCGCAGATAACGGCGCGTGTTGACGCAACGCAGGATCCCTCTGGCGCGCAGTCCGTTATTCAAATTCCTACAGGTGAAGAGAGTGCATCTGGCGTAGGCGTACAGCTGTACTGGGCAAACCTTAATAACAGCACTAACGTACCGGTTAATTTTGGCAAAGACGTTTTTGTTGGAACCACACAGGGCAGCACAGAAAACTTACAGTTTGAAGCTCGCTATTATCAGACCCAGAGCGCACTACTTCCCGGTGCCGCCAATGCATCGGCTACGGTTACGCTTTCATATCAATAAGAGGACATTATGATGAGTACAAATAGCAATCTATCACAGGTTTTAATTTTTGGTGCTGCTTTAATGGCTTCTGCTTCAATCGGTAGTGTCTATGCCGCCGATGCTACCCTCTCCTTTACCGGGGAAATTATTCCGGCCGCTAATAGCACCAAAGTTACGGCGAAGAGTACAGAGAGTACGCTCTTAACAAATCAGAAGAGCTTAATCGATACCAACACAAAACAAGGAGGGGACCATGCTACCCGTTAAAAGCATCGTTGCGCTAAGCGAAACAATGCCCTCCTTTCAAACGGTCATGGTTGCACCCGCAGGAAGCTATCCATGGCAGATGTTAATACGCTTTTATGCACCGTGGGGTGACGGCAGCCCTGAGGGGTGGCAAACGCCGCTGATGCCCCCTACGGTATTGATTAACGGTGCTGCATACCCCGTGGACGTGGCGTTTTCTTACCAGCAGGACTATATGAAGGGCCAGCCGACGCCAGGCTATGACCAGCATGAGCAGTGCTTCGCGGTATTTATTGGGCAAGAGACCGCCCTGGAAGAGGAGATGACCATTACCATTTCCGGTGAGTTTCAGCAGGTCGGCTATATGAGCGCCACGCTCTATTACAGTTCGCTGCGCACACCAATGCTGCCAATTGAGGTTATTGACAGTGAGATGACAGCGATACCTGAGAGCACAAACCCCTATATCCCAGGCAATCCCAGCGTTTTTGCCGATGGGGATAGCGCTAGCGGAAAAATCGAACTCTATCGCCCTGACAAAGTGGCTTCACTTGCGATATTACCGGATGAGGTAGCTAAAGATGGGTGCAGTAAAGGGTATCTGTACGCGAATAGAGATGAAGGGCAGGAGATCCTGATCCTGAGAATCAAGGTGCCACAGACCTTCATTCATAACGCTACGCCGGATACGATTTTTGGCAACTACCCTTGCCGCGAGCTTACGGTAAGCGCTCACCCTGTTTACGGTCTGCCTCAGATCCTCGATTTTTGGAGCGTTAGTAGCCGTATGCTAAACGATTTCATCGATGAAGAGGGATATGCCTATGTCTTCTTTGGACCGGATGACTACGTGCAGCAGCAGGTTATCGAGCAGCAAACCGTAGCGACGCGTCCGCCAGTGATGACATGGGGAAACTATAAGGGCTATATGTTGGGCGACCCCAGCGGTTCGCTGATTATACGCTATCGCGATCCCGCCGATGACTGGATAGGGAATCCGGCAAATGCCGTCTGCTATCTGGATAAAGCGTCGAATCAGCCTGTGACTAAAGCGGAGTTAGGGGAATATCTGCCTGAGCTGTATGGGGATACGCTAGCAAACTTTTCAGCAGGACATATTGGAGAGGTAATAAAGGACCAGGCATGGCCTGATTAGAACAGCAAGCGCTGAGAGAGTGGCTCCTCTGACTGGACTCGAACCAGTGACATACGGATTAACAGTCCGCCGTTCTACCGACTGAACTACAGAGGAATCGTGTGAACGGGGCGCATATTACTGGCCCCGTATTTTTGTGTCAACACTAAAATTAAGATACTGATTCAACTGCTTAATTAAAAGACAAGCTGGTTTTTTACTGAACGCGATACTGACCTGCCGCTAATGCCGGTGTATTGGCGCGTAGACGTGCCAGCGGATCCTGACGGTAGAACTGGCAGAAACGCTGCCAAAGCGAAGGGAAGCGCGGCGCGAACAGTTCAGGTGCGCTAAAAAAGTACTCGGAGAGCACGGCGAAGCATTCGGCGGGGTCGGTTGCGGCATAGGCGTCGATGCTGGCTGTGCTTTCGCCCACCAGATCGATCTCATCCTGGATATTGTTCATGGCGGCGTGGAGATCGTGCTCCCAGCCAGCCACCTCACGCAGCGTGATCATTGGTACGCCGTTGGCCCGGTCGCCGTTGCGGGTATCGAGCTTATGCGCAACTTCGTGAACGATCAGGTTATAACCTGAGGCATCAAACGAGTCCTGGATGTCCAGCCAGTTAAGGACGATTGGCCCCTGCTGCCAGCTCTGACCGGAGTGCACCACACGCTGGTTATGCACCAGGCCAATATCGTCTTCCCACTCGTCATCGACAACAAAGGGGGCAGGATAGATTAGCACCTCATGAAACCCATCAAGCCACTCAAGGCCCAGCGCGAGCACCGGCAGGCAAAAGAGCAGGGCGATACGACAGCTCTTGAGGGCGTCAAGATCGAACCCCTGTAGCGGTGCCAGGCGTTTCTGCTGTAAAAAACGTTCGGCAAGCTGGACAAGACGCTGCTGTTCTTCTTGCGTCAGATTTGCCAGAACCGGAATGGCAAGCGCCTCTTGCCAGGGATAATGGATCATCCGTGATGCTTCATTTGCTTTCCAGGGCCATTTTATCATCGCTTTGCTCGCAAACTCGTCACTTGAACTCAATTGACCGGATGAGGACTGTTAAAATGCACAATATCCTGGCATGATATCAGTCATCAAAACGGAGAGATGCCGGAGCGGCTGAACGGACCGGTCTCGAAAACCGGAGTAGGGGCAACTCTACCGGGGGTTCAAATCCCCCTCTCTCCGCCACTATTCAAGCACTTACCCGTACCGCTTTCAACGACGTTCATCACAACTCACTGCTTAGATGTCTCTCAAAGGTAGTTCTCTTCCATTCTTGACGTGAATCATCATTGTCCTAATTTAGATCATTATTTGGCACACATCGTCAAGCAGCCAGCAGCATATACAGATAAGCTAGATAGCTAATATTCATCCAGGTAATAACAATCATGAAACTGGACGCACAGCTGCCATTTATTACGGCACTGCTCTTTATTTTATCCATTCTCTTTCCCTTCTTTCCAGAGATCCCGTTACCTGTTAGCGAAGCGAGACTGGTCAACTGGATTGAGAATGGACAGGCCTTGTGGCTGCTTTTCGGCGCATTGTTTACTCTCTTCTGGATCAAATCCTGGACGCTGACGCCCGGTCAGAAAGCCTTTTGGCTCTGGTCCGTTGCCTGGTGGGTGGTGCTGTTAGGGCGCAGTACCAGCTGGGGCCGGGTCTACTTTCCGGATGAGCCAAGGCTGATATTTCGTATTATTTCCGTAATTCTAATCGCGGCGTTGACGCTACCGGTGATCCTTTCCGCTACGCTGCGTAAGGAGATAGCGCTGCGTTTTCGTCATGAAATTTTCCCGCTGTGGACCGTTTTGCTGGTGGTGATAACCTTTTTGTTTTCCGATGCGGTAGAGCACCATCGTCTGCTGGGATCGCTGGTGTTGCATGACGCGCGCGATCAGGATCTGCTCGAGGAGCTGTATGAAATTCCCTTTATGCTGGGGCTGTTTATTATTGCCTTTGGCATGATGCAGCGTGATAAAGTGGACGATATGCAGTTAGCCACCGCGCACTAATAAAAAGCCCGCAATGAGCGGGCTTTTTTTTAAACGGTATTAGAACTGATAAACCAGACCCAGCGCGACAATATCGTCGGTAGCGATGCCGGCGTCTTTGTAGAACTGATCGTCGTCATCCAGCAGGTTGATTTTATAATCTACATAGGTAGACATGTTTTTATTGAAGTAGTACGTCGCGCCTACGTCAGCGTATTTCACCAGGTCTTCATCGGTGTTAACGCCGTTGTAGTTAAGATCCTTACCTTTAGACATCAGGAAAGAGACCGCCGGGCGCAGACCAAAGTCGAACTGGTACTGTGCGGTAACTTCGAAGTTCTGCGTTTTATTGGCGATACCACCAATGTCATTATCATCGGTGCTACCGTACGGGGTCATATTCCGGGTTTCGGAATACATCGCCGCCAGGTAAACATTATTCGCGTCATATTTCAGACCGGTAGTCCAGGCGTCCGCTTTATCGCCGCCAGCATAGGTGCTGTCTGCAGCATTGCCGCGGTTTGTCTGATCTGCGGTACGGTCAGAAGAGGCGTATGCCGCACCCACGCTAAAGCCGCTGCCAAAGTCATAGGTAGAGGAGAGGCCCCAGCCGTCGCCATTCTCGTAACGTGCGTCTGCATCTCCATTACGGCTAGCTGTACCTTCATTACCGTTACCGGCGTTCTCGTTGTTGCCCTGATACTGTACGGCAAAGCTGAGGCCGTCGACCAGGCCGAACATATTGTCGTTGCGGTAGGTTGCCACCCCGTTGGCCCGGTTAGTCATAAAGTTATCGGCTTTAGAATAGCTGTCGCCGCCGAACTCCGGTAGCATATCGGTCCAGGCTTCTACGTCATACAGCACGCCGTAGTTACGCCCATAGTCAAATGAGCCGTAGTCGCCTGCCTTCAGGCCAGCGAAGGCTAAACGGGTCCAGCTCTGGCTACCGCTGTCTTCAGTATCATTGGCCTGAACGTTATACTCCCACTGACCGTAACCTACCAGCTGATCAGAGATTTGGGTTTCGCCTTTGAATCCCATACGGATATAGGTCTGATCGCCATCAGCGCTGCTGTTATCAGAGAAGTAGTGCAGGCCATCGACTTTACCGTACAGGTCAAGTTTGTTACCGTTTTGGTTATAGACTTCTGCTGCATGTGCTGTGCCCGCGGCTAATAATGCCGGGACAATAATTGCCAATACTTTTCTTTTCATTATTCATTTCCTTGAATCATAGTTAATGTGAATGATAATAAAACCACCCGACTACAAGTAAGATACTAGCGATTAAGTTCATTTATTTTTAAAGGAAACATGTAAGTAAATAGTATTATTTATTGCTAAACGTTTCATGGTGATTTGTTATTTGCGCCGTGAATAAATCGTCTCATTTTTATTTATACTCGTGATGTTTTATTATATTTTTATTGTATGTTCGGTGTGGTTTTATTTATTTAGTAAATAGCTAACAAAAAAGCAAAAAAAAGCTCAGCCATAAAAAGCTGAGCCAAGCACTGTCGAGAAGAGTGAGGGTACATCTGGTAATAAATATCGGATTAATAACGGCGAGAATAATCTCATAGCACGTTAAAAAAATCAGTCCAATGTTGGACTTATTGCTAAAATTATTACGCTATAACGGGCAAGACACGAGGAAAGAGCATGGCAGACGTGCATGATAAAGCGACGCGGAGCAAAAACATGCGTGCTATCGCTACGCGGGATACGGCCATTGAGAAACGGCTTGCCGCGCTGCTTACCGAGTGCGGGCTGGCGTTTCGTGTTCAGGATGCGGCGTTGCCCGGCAAGCCGGATTTTGTTGTTGATGACTACCGCTGCGTTATTTTTACCCACGGCTGCTTCTGGCACCATCATGACTGCTATCTGTTTAAGGTCCCGGCCACGCGCACTGATTTCTGGCTGGAGAAGATTGGTAAAAACGTCGAACGCGACCGGCGCGACTGTGCTCAGCTGCTGGCCCAGGGCTGGCGGGTTCTGGTTGTCTGGGAGTGTGCGATCCGAGGACGGGCAAAGCTGAGCGATATAGCCCTTAGCGAGCGGCTTGAAGAGTGGATCTGCGGCGGCGGGGCGGCCGCGCAGATCGACACCCGGGGCATTCAGGCCTGCGACCTGGTTACTTCTCCACCCCACACGGCGTAACCCTCGGACGGACAGGCAGCAGGTACTTACCCAGCGTCACCAGCACCACCGCCAGAATGATAATTCCCAACGCCAGCCACTCGACGGGCGAGAGGCTTTCACCGGCAAACCCTGTCCCCAGCAGCACGGCGACGACCGGATTAACGTAGGCATAGCTGGTCGCTACCGCAGGGGAGGTCGTGCGGATCAGGAACATATAGGCGTTGATGGCAATAATCGAACCAAAAATCGCCAGGTAGCTCACGGCCAGCACTCCAGACGCCGTTGGCATCGCCGTGAGCCGTTCACCGGTTAGCCCCGAGGCGGCCAGCAGTACAACGCCTGCGGCGAGCATCTCAATCGCGCCGGCCATCATGCCAGTGGGCAGCTCGATGCGTGAACCCAGAACAGAGCCAAAAGCCCAGCTCAGGGATCCGATGAGGATCATGCCTGCCCCCCACGGATTACCGCTCAGGTTGCCGCCGCTGTTAAGCAGAACAATGCCCGACAGGCCGATAGCAATGCCGAACCACTCTAGCTTGCGCGTAGCGATGCCGAAAAAGTGGCTAAAGCAGAGGGTAAAGAGCGGAACGGTCGCCACGACCACGGCGGCAATCCCCGACGGGACATTTTGATGTTCGGCCAGCGTCACCATGCCGTTGCCTACCGCCAGCAGCAGAACCCCAATCAGCGCCGCGTTAAGCAGCGGGCGCAGGGAGGGTAAACGGTGGCCGGTAATGAGCAAAAAGGCGATCAGCAGAAGACCGGCAGAGAAAAAGCGTACCCCGGCCATCATCAACGGTGGCCAGCTCTCGACGCCGATACGAATCACAAAGTAGGTGGAACCCCAAATAATGTAGAGCGCAAAAAGCGCACCAATGAGCGGTAAAAGCTGCCTGAAACGCATACTCCCTCACGACAAAATTGAAATGACGCATAGAGTAAACGCCAAAACAATCAGACTGGCGAGCAATTAATTGTGCTTGTAATGTTAAAGATTTGTTGACGTTAAGGATTAATTTACGCAATGGGCTTTTATGCTCCATAATCTTCCTATTATCAGTAGTTAGAGAAGGATGTTTATTTTGGCAGGAAGTAGTTTATTAACCTTACTGGACGATATTGCCACGTTGCTCGACGACATTTCACTGATGGGCAAGCTGGCGGCTAAAAAGACTGCAGGGGTATTGGGTGACGATCTCTCCCTCAACGCCCAGCAGGTTTCTGGCGTGCGGGCCAATCGCGAGCTGCCGGTGGTCTGGAGCGTGGCCAAAGGCTCACTGTTAAACAAGGTGATCCTGGTGCCGCTGGCGCTGCTGATCAGCGCCTTTATTCCCTGGGCTATCACGCCGCTGCTGATGGTCGGCGGGGCGTTTCTCTGCTTTGAGGGGGTAGAGAAGGTGCTGCATAGCCTGCACGCCCGCAAGCATAAAGAGGATCCTCAGCAGGCGCAGGAGCGGCTAAACGCCATTGCTAAGCAGGATCCAAAGCAATACGAGCGAGACAAAGTAAAAGGGGCGATTCGTACCGACTTTATCCTGTCGGCGGAGATTGTCGCTATTACGCTGGGGATCGTGGCCGATGCGCCTCTGCTTAATCAGGTGCTGGTGCTGTCAGGTATCGCTGTGCTGGTTACGCTTGGTGTTTATGGTCTGGTGGGGATCATCGTCAAGCTGGACGACATGGGCTACTGGCTGGTTGAGCGCCCAGGCGCGCTGGCGAAAACCGTGGGTAAAGGATTGCTGGTGGTTGCGCCCTGGCTGATGAAAGTGCTGACGATCGTTGGTACGCTGGCGATGTTTCTGGTGGGGGGCGGTATCGTGGTTCACGGCATTGCACCTCTGCATCATGCCATTGAGCATTTTGCCGCAGAGCAGGGCGCGGTACTGGCCGCGACGTTGCCAACGCTGGCAAACCTGGTGCTCGGGTTTATTATTGGCCTGATTGTCGTCGGACTGGTAAAAGGCATTTCGCGCCTGCGAGGAAACGGTTCGAAATGAAGTCTGACAGCGGCGTGCCGATAATAGGTATTGTAGTGACTGGATAACTTCAGCAAAAACCATGGAGACGTCGTGCCACCCTCTACCGCTGCCACAGGCTCGTCACGGCTAAGTCGCATTCGCACGTATCTGGTGCCTGCTCGGGTCGTTAATCTCTGTTTTTTGATTGTGCTGGTTAGCTCAACGCTGCTGACCTGGCGCGAGGTCGTGGTGCTGGAGGATGCTTACGTCGCGAGCCAGCAAAATACGCTAGATAAAGTCTCCAGCGCGCTGGACCGGCAGATGGAGATCGGGGTTAATGCGCTGCTCTTCTTTCGTAATGCGATGAGGGCAGCGGTGGAGACGCCGCTGGCTTTCGAAGTGCTGGAGAACGTGCAGACCGAGTTTGCTCAGCAGCGCAAGCAGCCTTTTTGGCGAATCAGCGTCGAGCAGCGACGCACGCTGCCGATTACCGGCGTCTCTGATGATTTTGTTGCCCGCCACCCGCTGCTAAGCCGCGACAACCCGCGGCTGCAAAATGAGATGACCGCCGCGCTGGAAGTGGGTTACATCATGCGTCTTGCCACGTCGATCCCGGCAATGCCCAGGCACGCCTGGTATGTCTCACGTGCGGGGTTTTTCCTCTCTTCACAGCCAGCAGACGTGTCGACAGAGAGCGTAACCCGTTATGAGAGCCTGCTAAGTCAGTCCTGGTTTAGCGGGCAGTCCTTCCACGATAACCGTTTTCGTGGTGTACGCTGGTTTACCTCCCGGCAACACACGGCGGGGCAGGAGCCGATAGTTACGGTTAGCGTACCACTGGACTATGGCCAGTACTGGTATGGCGTGCTGGCGATTGACTACGCCTTCTCATCGGTAAAGACGCTGCTGGCGGAGGCGCTCAGGGATGAAGAGCAGGGGGAGTACCAGCTCTACAATAGCGAACTTGAACAGGTTGTCACTTCGCTGCCTGCGGGCGTCCAGCCCCATGCCTTTACCCAGGCCCAGCGCCAGACGCTGATGCAGGCCGTGGCGCAAAGCAATAGCGGCAGCCTGCGGTTTGGCACCACCTTTGTCGTCTGGCAGAAACTCGACCGCTTTGATGGGCTGCTGCTGCGCATCCATACCCTGCGCGAAGGCTTGCAGGGTGATTTCGGCACTATCAGCATTGTGCTGGCCCTGCTGTGGCTGCTGTTTACCGCGATGGTATTATCCTCCTGGGTAGTCATTCGCCGGATGGTCAGCAACATGTACGCCATGCAGCACTCGCTGCAGTGGCAGGCGTGGCACGATCCGCTGACGCGGCTACTCAACCGCGGCGCGCTTTTTGAACGTGCAAAAGCGCTGGCGGAGCTGTGTCAACAGCAGCACAGACCGTTCTCGGTGATCCAGCTCGATCTCGATCACTTCAAAAATGTTAATGACCGCCATGGTCACCAGGCAGGAGATTTAGTCCTGACCCAGGCCGCACGGCTGATTGGAGGCTGTATACAGGGAGAAGACCTTGCCGGGCGCGTCGGTGGGGAGGAGTTCTGCATTGTTCTGCCGGGGAGCACCCTGCTCCAGGCGCAGCGCGTAGCAGAGCGGATACGCGAGCGTATCAGCCGCAAAGAGATCCTGGTCCAAAATAGCCAGACCATCCGCATTAGCGCCTCGCTGGGCGTCAGCAGCGCTGAGCCAAGCGAGAGCTACCTCTTTGAATATTTGCAGATGGTCGCAGACAAGCGGCTCTATCTGGCCAAATGGGGTGGGCGCAACCGCGTCTGTGCTGTTGATCCCATTCAGGATGCGCCAAACACGTGATCCAGCCCTTCATGCCAGCCTGCGGGGCCGCTCTGGGTGGTGCGATAGACCCGGGCGGGATCATCGTCGCGTAGCATTACGCCGTCGCGGTTCAACCCTTTCACCACAATGGCAAAATCGACATTGTCCAACATAGGGGCATCATTAGGGCCATCGCCAAGGCCAAGGGTCGTGTACTGCTTGCCCTCATGCTGGCAGTACTGGCGCGTCAGCCAGTTTACGGCCTGATCCTTACCATCGCGCTGGTCGATAACATGCCAATAGCGTGCGCCCTGGACAAGACGCAGGCCAAAGCGGGTCAGGTCAGCGTCAAATTTTGCCATTCGCTCGTCGCTATCGCGCCAGATTAGCGTCTCAGAGGCTTCATGCAGCCGGGCCAGGCTCGCCTGAGCGGGCGTATAACCAGTTAGCTCAACAAGGGCAGCGACCTCAAGATCGCTAAAGGGTGTGAATTTATATCCCTCATTTTCCCGCAATGGCGTCAGAACGGCCATAATCTGATCGTGGGTCGCGCCGTTAAGCAGGCGGGGCGCGTTTGTATACGCTTCCCAATGCGCATCGATCTGGATCACCGCGCCGTTCTCAGCAATAAACGGCTGCCCTTGTAACCCGATTAGCTTCTGGATCGCCACAACCTCCGCCGCCGTCATGCTGCTACACAGGATAACGGGTATTTCATGCTGACGCAGACGCGTCAACCAGGGTTCAGCTGGCTGCCATTCGTGGGTATGACTATCAAGTAACGTACCGTCGATATCGGTAAATACCAGCAGCGAATCGTTAAGGTCGGGCATGTTCTGCTCCTTTGCTAGCGCAACGGGGTAGTAAGAAAAGTCTTAAATCAATAAACATTGCGAAATAATAATTAGGTTGATGAATATTATCTTGTACGGCAAATAATTTGCATATACATTCATAACCGCATCAGATTTCCTGGTGTAACGAATTTTCAAGTGCTTCTTGCAAACGCAAGCTTTATCCCGGTCTCCCCAGACCGGGATTTTTTCTTTTAGCGATCCAGCTCCGTCGCGCTGCCATCGTGAATGTCCATCTCCCAGGCATTGGCTACCCCATACTCTTCGCTATTTTGCACCCGATCGACGGGGCGTCTCTCCGGACTGCTGGGATCGATAGCAGCCAGCAGCGCTTCAACTTCAGCATTGTTCAACATTTTTTCATGGCTGGTATTCATTGTCGTGACTCCACAGACCGTTTCCCTAAGTATAGTCGGTAGAGAAAAGCAGCAATCACTACGGTAGGGCTGTCAGACCGTGCATTTTGTTCTACACTGGCAAAAATGTGACAGGAGGAAAATAATGAAGGTAAACGATCGGGTTACTGTTAAAACGGACGGGGGACCGCGACGTCCGGGTGTCGTACTCGCTATTGAAGAGTTTAGTGAAGGCACAATGTATCTGGTTTCGCTTGAAGATTACCCGCTCGGCATCTGGTTCTTTAATGAAAAAGGGCATCCGGACGGGGTATTTGTAGAGATGCAGGCGTAACGCTATCACTGCCCTCATGCCCTGGAGGGTAAGTGCCTGCTTGCCCTCTCAGCGCATATTGACGAAGATGCCGCTGGTGACATAATCCGTCAGCCGTACTACGTGATAGATAACCTGCTTATTATGCGTTTTTATTTTTCTTTTAATATTACCCTTATGTGATGATACCGTTTTGGCTTTAATATTCATTTGATCGGAAATTTGAATCGTTCCCTGACCGGACATCCACATTCTCAGCATACTGGATTCAGTACGGCTTAACGATAGTGTAGGGAGATTAATCCCTTTTTGACTCTTCGCTTCTTTATTTAGGTAATCGGCGAGGAACTCATCCAGCGACTCGGGTTTAATCGATTTAGAACTAATTAATAAGTTTTTGCGTACCAGCAGGTATTCATCAAAATGGATATTTGCTATCGCCATAAACACAATAAACAACGTCTTGGGATGCTGATTAATGATTTGCTTTATATGTTGACTCTGTTCGAGATCGTGGATGAAGCAGTCTTCATTAATAAACACCACTGCGGGCCGCCAGGCCTCGCAGGCTGAGCCGAGCTCGCTGACGCTGGATACGTCTTTGATATCTCGTTTTTTTACTCCGCGACTTGCCAGATAACCGGTTAATCCCAACCGGGTATAGCTGCATAAATCCATAATAATCGTTGACATGGCATACCCTCACTCAATGCGTAACGATAATTCACCACCTGCCTGAGCTACTCATAACAGTAAAAGGATGAAAATATTCTGAAAACCTATGAGCAGGACAGGACTTTCAGGCGAACACACTATCCCGTAAAGTTAGGTATAATTTGCCAGGAAACATCTTAAAGTAAAGTAAACTTTCGGAACTGTGATAATCATAAAAACAAATAAACCGCGTCCCGTATATCCTGGCGGGTATTAGCGAAATTCCTTTTTAGGAATATCCTCAACAAAGACCATCTGAAATCTAAGGGTTGGCGGCCTGCGGTAATTCGCTGATGATATCCGCCAGCAAATTGAAAATCTCGCTGAACAGATGCTCGCAGAAGGGGGCAATGAGCGGCATCAGGGCCGCCATCAGCACAATACCGACGCCCAGGGTGACGGGAAAACCTATTGAGAAGATCGAGAGCTGAGGAGCCATACGGTTCAACAGCCCCAGAGAGAGGTTCAGGGTTAGCAGCAAGGTAATGACCGGCAACGCCAGCATCAGGCCGTTGATAAAAATCAGTCCGCCCGCACGGGTTAAGGCGAGGAACGCATTGCTGTTCACCGGCTCGCCACCGATGGGCAGGGTATGGAACGTATCCACCAGCATCGAGATCAGCCATAGGTGACCGTTAAAGGTCAGAAATAACAGCAGGGCCAGCATATCCATGAAGCGCGCCAGCACGGGCATATTCAGGTTGCTGCCGGGATCGAAGAAGGTAGCAAAGGAGAGGCCCATCTGTAAGCCAATCAGCTCGCCAGCGGTGCGTATAGCGGCAAAAGCGAACTGCATGGTAAAGCCCAGCGCAATGCCAATCAGGATCTGCTGTAGTGCCAGCCACAGCGAATCGCCGGAAAAAACAGGTACGTTGGTGGCGGGCAGGGAAGGCGCAATGATGATGGTAATGACAAACCCCAGCCCCAGCTTGACGCGTTTTGGCACGCTACGCTCGCTGAGGATCGGCGCAGTCGAGATCAGCGCCAGCACGCGCAGCAGCGGCCAAAAGTAGAGACTCAGCCAGTGGAGCCACTGATCGCTGGTTACCGACACCATAAGGGTTACTTATCCAATAATATAGGGAATGTTGCTGAACAGGGTGCGCATGTAGTCCAGCAGCAGGTTAAGCATCCACGGGCCGGCAACGATAATGGCAACGAAAACGGCGATGATTTTCGGGATAAACGACAGCGTCATCTCGTTAATCTGCGTGGCGGCCTGCAAGATACTGATCACCAGCCCGGTGATCAGCGCCACCAGCAGCAGGGGCGCGGCGACCATCAGCGCGATTTTCATCGCGTCCGTGCCCATCATCATGACCGATTCTGGCGTCATCTCCGCACTCCTTAACTGTAAAAGCTCTGCGCCAGCGAGCCGACCAGCAGCTGCCAACCGTCTACCAGCACAAACAGCATCAGCTTAAACGGCAGGGCGATAGTGGCGGGCGGAACCATCATCATCCCCAGCGCCATCAGTACGCTGGCGATCACCAGATCGATGATGAGAAACGGAATAAAAATGGTAAAGCCAATCTGAAACGCGGTCTTGAGCTCGCTGGTCACATAGGCGGGGAGCAGAATGCGCATCGGCACCGCTTCCGGGCCAGGCAGTGGGCCGCTGTTAGCCAGGCGGGCAAACAGCGCTAAATCGGCTTCCCGCGTCTGGCGCATCATAAACTCTCTCAGCGGCTGTGCGCCTTTCTCCAGTGCAACATCGATAGAGATCTTGCTTTCACTGAACGGCTGATAGGCCTCGGTATAAATCTTATCGATCACCGGCGACATAATAAAAAAGGTCAGGAATAACGCGAGGCCGAGCAGTACCTGGTTAGGCGGCGCGGAGGGCGTGCCCAGCGCGTTCCGCAGCAGGCCAAAAACGATGATGATGCGAGTGAAGCTGGTCATCATCAACAGAATAGCGGGCAGGAAGGTCAGCGAGGTGATAAACACCAGGGTCTGCACCGGCAGGGACCAACTCTGGCCGCCGTTGGCCAGCGGTTGGCTGACTAACCCAGGAAGTTGCGCAAAGGCGCTGGGCGCAACCAGCATCAGGCCAGCCAGCGCAAGGAGTAACAAACGGCGCATCAGGATCTCCCGGAACGCTTGATCAAATTCTTTAACACGGCCTGAAAATCCGGGGTGTTCTCTTTCGGGGCTTCGCTCGCAGGCGGTGCCGGAGGAAGCGTGTGCAGCAGGCTGATTTGTGACGGTGTCACGCCCAGCACCAGTCGGGCATCGTCGACGTCAACGATAATCACCCGCTCGCGTGGGCCAACGGTTGTACTGGCGCTGACCTTCAGGCCACGAGCGCTGGCGGTTTTACCACCAAAACCCATCCGCTTCGCCAGCCAGGCTGCCGCGAGGATCAGGGCAATAATACCCAGCAGCGCGCCGCTCACCTGAACCAGCGGTGAACCGTGAACGGCAGAGGGCTGCGCAACGGTAGCCTGGGTTTTCATGCTTAGCGGCTCAGGCGACGCATACGCTCGGACGGCGTGATGATATCGGTAATGCGCACGCCATACTTGTCGGCGACAACTACAACTTCACCCTGGGCAATCAGATAGCCGTTGATGAGAATGTCCAGTGGCTCACCGGCGAGGCCGTCCAGGGCGACGACCGACCCCTGAGTCAGGCGCAGCAGCTCTTTAATGGTCATGCGGGTACGGCCAAGCTCTACGGTCAGCTTTACCGGGATATCCATAATCAGATCGATATCCTGCAAGGTGCCGCTGACGTCACCGCCGCCAAACTGCTGAAACACCGAATCGCTGGTGCTTTTGCTGCTGGTGGTGGTTTTTTGTTCGTTTAACGCGTCAGCCCATAGATCGTCCATTGCCATGCTGTTCTCATCGGACGGATTGTTCATATCACTCATTTGGGCTGTTCCTCATTCAGCGAATTCAAAATCGGGTTGATCAAATGTTCAACGCGCAGGGCATATTGGCCATTAATGGTGCCGTACTGGCTGGTGAGCACGGGCACACCGTCTACGTGGGCGATGATACGATCGGGTTTATCGATCGGCAGCACATCGCCAGGTTGCAGCTTCAGGATCTGCGACAGACGCAGCGGGACATCGCCGAAATTGGCAATCAGCTCCAGCTCAGAGTGCTGCACCTGACGAACCAGGTTATCGCGCCAGTTCTGATCCTCGTTGCGGGAGTTCTCTAGCGGCGGGTTCACCAGCGTCTCGCGCAGCGGCTCAATCATGCTGAAGGGCAAACAGATATTAAACTCGCCGGTCAGGTTACCGATCTCCACGTGGAAAGGGGTATTGACGACGATATCGTTCGGCGAGGTCGTGATGTTGGTAAACTTCACCTGCATCTCAGAACGCACATACTCAACGTCCAGGGGGTGGATCGCCTTCCATGCGTCGCTGTAGCCTTCCAGCGCCAGCTTCAGCATGCGGTTGATCACCCGCTGCTCGGTATGGGTAAACTCACGTCCCTCAACCTTGGTCGGGAAACGGCCATCGCCGCCGAACAGGTTATCCACGGCAATGAACACCAGGCTTGGCGAGAAGACAAACAGCCCGGTGCCGCGCAGCGGCTTCAGATGGATCAGGTTAAGGTTGGTCGGCACCGGCAGGTTACGCGCAAACTCGTGGTAGGGCTGAATGCGGATCGCCCCCACGGTAATATCCGGGCTGCGGCGCAGCAGGTTAAACAGCCCCATACGGAACTGGCGCGCGAAACGTTCATTAATGATCTCCAGCGCCTGCAGGCGTTCACGCACCACGCGGCGCTGGGTATTGGGATCGTAAGGACGAATATCACTCTCGCCGCCTTTGCCGGGCTGCGGAGCATCGCTCTGTTCGCTGTCGCCGTTCAGCAGCGCATCAATTTCGGCCTGTGAAAGAATGCTATCGCCCATGTCTTTACCGCAAAATGAAAGCTGTATAGAGAACGTCAGTCACTTCCTGCTTTGGCTGGCCAGGGACTAACGGCGGAGAGAGCGTCTCTTTAATGGCGGCGACCAGCTGGCGCTTGCCTTCGTCGGTTGCCAGCTGCGTGGCGTCCTGACGAGAGAAGAGCAGCAGCAGGCGGCTACGCACCTCTGGCAGATACTCGCTCAGGCGTGCGCGCGTGCCTTCGTCTTTCAGGCGCAGGGTAATGCCAATGTAGAAGACGCGATCGGCTTCGCCCAGGTTAACGGTAAAGGTATCCAGCGCGAAAAAGACCGGTGCAGGCGGTGGTGGCGCTTCGGCTTTCACCTCTTCACCTGGCTGCTGGTGCATACGCCAGTAGCTATAGCCAGCGGTGGCGCACGCGGCGAGCGTGATCAACACCAACAGCGGGATCCAGATTGAGCGTTTCTTCTTCTTGCTAATTGCGGCGTCAGTCATCTGTTACGTGCTTCCTGTTTCGGTACAGCTTATAGAATGATTATCCCGTGTCCTGCGTCCGTCAAAGGGCGGAAAAGACGGGGATAATCATGCTACCTTTTGCGTTTAGGCAAAGATGTCTACCGCGCCGTTGCCGAGAGCACGCGATTGCAGGCTCGCCGGAACGGTCAATGCATCCTCTTCGTCAGCGGCAAACGTGCCGCCGTGGCCTGAGCGGGAGGCCTGTTGCTGCTGGGAAGACGACTGCTGCTGTCCAGCGGAGCTTTCGCTGCTGATGCTGCTCTGACCAAGCTGGATGCCGTTTTCCGCCAGCTGGGTACGCAGCACCGGCAGCGCAGCTTCCAGCGCGGCGCGCACGTGGCTGTGCTGGGACACCATCTGCAGCTGGGCCTGGTTGTCGTCAATCTTCAGGCTAATCTGCACCTGACCTAAATCTTCCGGATGCAGGCGCAGCTCGGCGCTCTGCTGGCCCTGCTTGGTAAACAGAGTGATATTCTGGCTGATGGTCTGCTGCCATTCGCTGCTGCCTAACGGGGCGCTGATCACCGGCGCGGCAACCGGGGCGCTGGCCTGCGCCGGGGCGGCGGTGGTCACCGCAGGGGCGACGCTAACGCTGGTGTTGACTGCCTGCACGGCGGCTTCCGGGGCGTTTTTCAGCGGCGCGGCGGCGGTCAGCTGGCTGGTTTGCGCGTTGCCGTCAACGGCCGCGGCAAAACGCTCGCCATCGGTGGCGTCCTGCGCGGCCGGAGCTAACGCTGGCTCACGGGTGAGCGAGGCGCGATCCTGGCCACGGCCAGCGGCGGCGGTCACTGGCGTGGACGTGGCAGAAGCCGCGTTGTCGCCTTTTGGCACGGCGGCCGTCGCCGTTTGCTGATGCGGCAGCATTGCCAGCAGGGCGCTCAGCCCGGCCAGCTCCTCGTCGCTCAAATCGCTGCTGGTATCGTCGTCAGCGGCAGCGGTCGTTGCGGCTGGCTGCGCCTGAGAAGCAGCCGCTGTCGATGTTACCCCTTTCAGGCCGCCGGTCAGGGTAGCTAAAATAATCTGCGCTTCGCTCTGCAGCGGCGTCGTGGCCTTGGCTATCTCTTCGGGGGCATCAGCTTTCGCGGCAGGTGCCGTTGCAGCGGCAACCGCAGCGCCTGCTGGCGTACGGGCGAGCAGGGCGGCCAGCTGTACCGCCGGAGATCGGGTATCGGTCTCATCTGCACCGCCTTTTAGCAGGCTCTGCTGTAGCGTCGCGCCTGCCGTGCGCAGATCGGTAAGGGTCAGGGGGGCATCCTCACCGGATGCCTGGGTGCCGGAAAGCGCGCCCGACAGCAGGGCAAGAAAGTCTTCTGCGCCCGTCGCCGTTTTACCTGTTTGCAGGCCGCTGGCGGTATCGGCATCGGTAACAAGCAGTTTTGGCAAAGTGATCACTCTGGTTTCCTCATTGAAGCGCGCTGGGCGAACTCATCCATTTTTTTCTGATCGAGGCGGTTCTCTGCCAGCAGGGCGGCGCTGGTTTGCCGATCCTGTAGGGTTTGCCACGCCTGCAAGCGTTGTTTCTTCTCTCGCCAGGCGTTCAACGCCTGTTCGACTTTCGTGGTCCACTGCATCAGCTGCTGGCGGTGCTGCTCGATAGCTTTCTCCAGCGTGGAGATAAACTGCTGGTAGTTCTGCCAGCGCTGGCTGCCAATGCCCTGGGTCATATCCGTGTTGAGGTTATTGCGGTACTCGTTCTGATAATCCATCAGCATCTTGAGCTGCTCTTCCGCCTGCTGACATCCCCGGCGCATCTCGCCGAGACGTATTGCTGCGTCATCCACCGCTTTTTCAGCCAGATCCTTTAGCGTCGTTAATGCGCTAGTCTGCGTCACGATCGTCGCCCTCCCACTCTTCTGTTACACCGTCGGGAAAATAAGCTCTAAGCCCTGGATGGACTCTTCCCATCCGGCGCGTTCAAAAATGCCTTGCTGGAGATAGGCTTCCAGCTGCGGCCACAGGGCAATGGCTTTATCCAGCATCGGATCGCTGCCCCGGGCATAGGCTCCCACGCTCACCAGATCGCGGTTGCGCTGGAAGCTGGAGAGCAGCTGTTTAAAATGTCTGACCCTGGCGTAGTGCTGTTCGCTGATTAACGCTGTCATGGCTCGGCTGATAGAGGCTTCAATATCGATAGCCGGATAGTGACCCGCTTCGGCCAGCCGCCGCGATAGTACGATGTGGCCGTCAAGAATGGCGCGGGCAGAGTCAGCGATGGGATCCTGCTGGTCATCCCCTTCGGTCAGCACGGTATAGAAGGCGGTAACAGAGCCGCCGCCGTGGATGCCGTTACCGGCGCGTTCTACCAGCGCGGGCAGTTTGGCAAACACGGAAGGCGGGTAGCCTTTCGTCGCTGGAGGCTCGCCGATGGCCAGAGCGATCTCACGCTGCGCCATCGCGTAGCGGGTCAGGGAGTCCATAATCAGCAGCACGTGCTGGCCGCGATCGCGGAAGTCTTCTGCGATGCGCGTGGCGTAGGCCGCACCCTGCATACGCAGCAGCGGCGAGACGTCCGCTGGGGCGGCGATCACCACCGACCGGGCGCGACCCTCAGCGCCAAGAATGTTCTCGATAAAATCTTTTACTTCACGGCCACGTTCGCCAATCAGTCCGACCACGATCACGTCGGCCTGGGTGTAGCGCGCCATCATGCCCAGCAGCACGCTCTTACCGACGCCGGAACCGGCGAACAGGCCCATACGTTGGCCGCGACCCACGGTTAACAGGGCGTTAATCGGCCGCACGCCGGTATCCAGCACGTGCTCGATGGGGGTACGCTGCAGGGGGTTGAACGGCTGGGTGATCAGCGCCCCGGTTTCGGTGGTGTCGGGCGAGGGGAGACCGTCCAGCGGTTTACCCGCGCCGTCCAGCACCCGGCCCAGCAGCGCCGGGCCTAACGGCAGCTGTTTGCCGCTGTGCAAGCCGTCGCTGCTGGCGCTGCGGGCGTAGACGCGCGCGCCGGGCAGAATACCTTCCACCTCTTCCAGCGGCATCAGAAAGAGGCGCTGGCCGTTAAAGCCCACGACTTCACTCTCTACTTCCCGAATGTCGCCATTCTCCTGACGTTCAATAACGCAGGTGGCCCCCAGCGGCAGCTGCAGGCCAGTCGCCTCCAGCACCAGACCGGTGGCGCGGGTCAGCCGCCCGTAGCGGCGTACCGCTGGCAGCTGCGCCATTTTGCTCTCAAAGTTGTCCAGCGTGGTCAGCCAGCGCGTCAGGCGTGCAGTCATCAGATCGCTCCCGGCGCCGCCAGGCGGCACAGTTCCTGCCAGCGGGTGGCGACGCTGGCATCCAGATCGCCCTCGTCGGCAGAGACTTTACAGCCGCCCGGATGGAGGGTCGGATCGCCGCGCAGACGCCAGCCATGCAGGCTCAGCGTCGCGCCCAGCATCTCTTCCACACGCTGTAGATCGTCCGGGTGGACGCGCAGCTGCGGCTTGCCGTTAAACAGCGGCTCCTGCTGAAGCAGCTGCTGGATCTGTTTAATCAACGCGGTGTTATCCACGCTCGGCGTCTGGCCGATCACCTGGCGCGCCGCCTCCAGCGCCATCTGCATCAGGCGGGAGGCGATCACGCTGTCCAGCGCATCAAGCGTGTACTGGAACTCGCTCACCAGCTGCTGCATGCGGGCATGGATCGGCGCCTGCTGCTGCTGGGCCTGAGCCAGACCCTGCTCAAGGCCCTGGGCCAGACCCTCCTGGTAACCTTTGCTATGCCCGTTCTGCCGACCTTCGGCGAGACCGGCGCTGTATCCCTGCTCGTGGGCCTGGATCTGCAGCTGCGCCAGCTGCTGCTGTTGCTTCTGCTCGTCGGTTAAAACGACCTCTTCGCTCTCCTGCGTGGCGTCGTCGCTGCCGCTGTCGTGCGCCACCGCCGGAACGAATTCGCTTACCGGCATCGCCAGATCTTCCGGCGTCCAGATTTTCCACGGCAGCTCGTTAGACATAGGTATCCTCGCCGCTGCCAATTACCATCTCGCCGGTCTCTGCCAGGCGACGAACGATAAGCAGGATCGCTTTCTGTTCGTTCTCCACCTGGGAGAGGCGCACCGGACCGCGGTTGGCAAGGTCGTCGCGCAGAATGTCTGCCGCACGCTGGGACATGTTGCGCAGGAACTTCTCGCGCAGCGGCTGTTCGGAGCCTTTGAGCGCGATAAGCAGGGATTCGGAATCCACTTCCTGCAGCAGGCGCTGGATGCTGCGATCGTCCACCTCGGAGAGGTTTTCGAACAGGAACATCTCGTCGATAATTTTCTGTGCCAGCTCGCCGTCGAACTCGCGCACAGCGGTAATAACCGCCTCTTCCTGCTGGGTCTTCATCAGGTTGATGATCTCTGCCGCCGTTCTTACGCCGCCCATTTTGCTGCGCTTGAGGTTCTGGCCGTCGAGCAGGCTGTTCAGCACCTCGGTCAGCTCTGCCAGCGCCGCTGGCTGAACGCCGCCGAAGGTGGCGATACGCAGCATGACGTCATGACGCAGACGCTCATCGAAGAGGGCGAGAATATCCGCCGCCTGGCCGCGCTTAAGGTGCACAAGGATAGTGGCGATAATCTGCGGATGCTCATCGCGGATAAGATCGGCTGCGGTCTGCGGCTCCATAAAGTTGAGGGTCTCGATACCGCTGGAGGTATCGCGCGTCTCAAGAATATCTTCCAGCAGGCTGGCAGCGCGCTCTTCGCCCAGCGCTTTCACCAGCACCGAACGCAGGTAGTCGTTGGCGTTGATATTGAGCGCGGCGAACTGCTCGGCTTCCTGCTCGAACTCTTGCAGAACGTCGGTCAGCTGCTTGTTGGAGATCTGGCGCACACCGGCCATAGCGGTACTCAGGTGCTGAACCTCACGCTGGGAGAGGTGCTTGAATACCTCTGCCGCGCGGTCTTCGCCAATGGTCATCAGCAGGATGACGCTCTTTTCGGTTCCGGTAAGGTTACTCATGTTCTTCACCACTCATCCACTGGCGGATGACCAGCGCAACAACGCGCGGATCGTTATCTGACATTTCGCGAATACGCTGGCTCATTACCTCGGCGCTCAGACGCTGGTTAGCCCGGCGCTGCTGGGTCTGCTCGTCTTTGCTGAGGCGAACCTCCACTGCTTCCTCTTCCGGCATCTGGCGAGTCTGTGCATTCTCAAGCAGCGCTTTGCGCTCCTCTTCGCGACGCACCAGCTGCGGACGAACGGCTTTGCGCCACAGGATCCAGGCAACAATCAGCACCAGCAGCCAGCGACCGGCGGTCATCAGCTGATCGATAAAGGCCTGCTGTTGCCAGAACGGCAGCTCGCCAGCGCTCTCATCGGTAGCGTTGAACTGGGAGTTCACCACGTTGAGCGTATCGCCGCGCTGCTGGGAGAAGCCCATCGCTTCGCGGGTCAGGTCTTCAATCTGCTTCAGCTGGTCGGCGGTCAACGGCAGCGGTTTGCCATCGGTCAGGGTGCGATAGTTCACCACCACGGCCACGGAGAGACGCTGCACGTCGCCGACGTTCATTTTTGTGTGGCGAATGGTGCGATCGACTTCGTAGTTGGTGGTTTCGTTGCGCTGCGTATTACGCGGACCGGCGCTGTTTGCCGTGCTGGTCGAGGTAGTCTGCTGCGCATTCTGGTTTTGCTGACCGTTCTGCGGCGTATTCGCGGTAATCGGCGCGTTGTTAGCAGGTGCAGGCTGATTAGAGAGTGCACCCGGCACGCCACCCGGATAAGGGCCGCCCACCTGCTCGCTTTCGTTCAGCTGACGGGAGCGCATCACCGCTTCGGACGGGTTGCCGTTCGGATGATACTGCTCTTCGGTCTGCTCTTTATTATCAAAGTCGATCTGGGCGTTAACCTGGGCATGGACGTTGCCATTGCCGACGATAGGGGAGAGGATCGCCTCGATACGGCGCTGCACGCGGCCTTCAACGTCTGCGGCGTACTTCAGCTGGGCGTCGTTAAGATCGCGACCGCTGGTGTTGGACTGGGTCAGCAGGCGACCGCTCTGGTCGACCAGAGTAACGTTACCCGGCGGCAGGCCCGCAACGGCGCTGGAAACCAGATGGACCACGGCGCTGATCTGGCCTTCGTCCATGGCGCGACCCGGTGCAAGGTTCACGGTAACGGAGGCCGAGGGGGATTTTTGTTCGCGCACGAACAGCGACGGCTTAGGCATCGCCAGGTGGACACGAGCTGATTTCACCGGCCCGAGGGTTTCGATGGTACGGGCCAGTTCGCCCTCCAGCGCACGCTGGTAGTTGACCTGCTCGCTGAACTGGCTGATACCAAACTTCTCCTGGTCCAGCAGCTCAAAGCCCACCGCGCCGCCTTTCGGCAGCCCCAGCTGGGCCAGGCGCAGGCGCAGCTCGTGCACCTTGTCCGCAGGCACTTCAATCGCGCCACCGGTTTCGGTGAAGCGGTAGGGGATGTTCATCTGCGTCAGCTGGGTCACTATCGCGCCGCCGTCCTGATCGGAGACGTTGCTATAAAGGACGCGGTAGTCTGGCTGCTTCGCCCACAGCACCATAGCAACGATGATGGCGATGGCGGCTGCACCGGCGACAAGCAGTGGAATTCTGGGGTTCGCGCGCAGGCGGTTCATCCATTCGAGAGATTTATTCTGTGATGCGGTTGCTGTCGCACTCATTGCACACCTCGTAACTCAGGGTGGACGGCATTATTCGTGTAATGAAGCAAAACGGACTCCCGGGTCGGCAAACACGACAAAAGTTCCATGTTGATGGCCCTGCCATTATTTGATGATTCGCGATTTTCTATGGGTCAAATAACCTGGTTTTTTGTCGCTATTTACCGCCTTCATCTTATTGACAAACTGGTAACCTCGTCGCCAGTCAAATCATGTAGGGGTTAAATCATGTCTATCCAGGGGATTGAAGGCGTCATCAGCCAGCTGCAGGCCACGGCCGGCGTGGCAAAAAACCAGAGCGTTGGCGCTGAGTCCACCGTTAGCTTCGCGGGCCAGCTGCACGCCGCGCTGGATCGCATCAGCGATACGCAGAACGCCGCGCGTACGCAGGCTGAGAAATTTACGCTGGGTGAGCCGGGCGTTGCCCTGAATGACGTGATGACCGATCTGCAGAAATCATCCGTGTCGTTACAGATGGGGATCCAGGTGCGTAACAAGCTGGTGTCTGCCTATCAGGATGTCATGGCGATGCAGGTGTAGAGGTGAATTTCTCGTTAATTAGAAAACCATCAGCAACTATTATGTTGATAATATATCATTTTCAAATTTACTGCATGGTTAAGTAAAAAAACTGGTTTCGAAAGGGTTATATTTATATAATACCCTCTCTTAATAAGAAGAGAGGGTATTTTTATTTTTTACAGAAATTTTTCTCGAAGTTAATAACTAATACCGAGTCTTTCTTATAAATTTCAAAGTCCTGCGTAACTGAAACTAGCTCAAACTCACAGAAATGAATAATTGAACTATTGACAATCTCGGTGCCATAACCTGGATCTTTTTGGGTTAATCCGTTTATTACCATATATTGATATGCCCACATCCAGTTTCCGAAATAAGTAATAACTAGTGTTCTAATAAGCGGGAAGTTGATTTCCGTGTTGCTTAATACTTTTGATAGGGGGGGGGAGCCATTGAAGACGATGTAAGAAACGTTGTAATCGATTCCCTTTGTTTCAACCTTGATGCTCTGCACTAGATTTTTGTCTAAGGCGTCCTGTGACTTTAACGCATTACCGTATGCAAAGGAGAATACAAGGACGTATAAAAAAAGAACTGCCACAATAATTGAAGTGATTATTTTATCCTTAAAAACAATCGTCATTGAAAAGAAGAGTAAAAGCATATAAGCACTAATGCCAATATAAACCCTAGCGAAGTTTGTTAAAGGGTTTTCGAGTAGTAATAGTGAACTTAATGCCCCAATAGGAGCAAGCATCATGGCTATAATAGCAAGTAATGAAATCGCCAAGCCTGACTTTGATTTTTTTGCATTGTAATATCGATAAGCTAAAATAATCGCAAAAGTTAAAGATATAGCACCGGCTAACGGGAAGACAAATTTACCTACCGGTTCTGGAGCTATATTTTTATTAATAAAATCCAAATAAGCTAATCCATTGCTTATGACTTTGTCAATGACATCGCCTGCGATACGTGGATGATTTGGTTCATCACCAGATGCTAATGTTAATGGCAATACAACTTTAAGATATAACGATGCACCTAAAATAAGTGAAATCAGGCTTAATGCTGATTGTTTAAAGACCATAACAGGCGTTTTTTTCTTTTCCATTCCATGTAATAATTCAATTACCAAAAACACGACTAATGTGTTAATTACGGGTTGATATAAACTGAAAATACCAATGGTAAGCAGCGTTTTAAATAATGGATTATAACATGAATGCTTTATGTTAACGCTAATAAAAGCGAAGCAAAGGAATATTGCAGAATTAATTGTCAGGGAATCAAAGCGGTAACTAAAAATCTCCATCAGAAAAGGATTTAAAAGAAAAGCTAAAGGAATAAAGTTACTAAACTTATTGGTGTGAAGGAATTTCTTATGAAAAATATAAAATGCTACCGATAACAGTAAGCAAGAAATTAACAACGGTAAAGGTGCAATATCTACCATTCTTACATTAAACATGAGCGCAGACATGATATAGTCAGCTAAAGGGCGTCCATCTGTTCCCCAAAAAGTATATCCTAATATCGACCGACCTATGTCATCAATATAATAAACATTGGCTAATATTATTGGTGTAACCAGAAGTATCAGTGATAATAGGTAAAATTTTATATTATTTTTCACTTTTCTGCCCTTTTAGCAAGTATTTTGGTCGGTTTTTAGTTTCAATATATATTCTTCCTACATACTCACCTAGAACGCCAATGCCAATCAGCTGCACACCGCCCAAAAACAAAATTGATACAAGCAGTGAAGGGTAACCTCTAACCGGATTCCCAAAGGCCATTGTATCTAACACCATCCAAGCACCATATAAAAAAGAGATACTAGCCACTATGATACCAATGTACGTCCATACTCTAAGCGGAAAGGTAGAAAAGCTAGTGATTCCTTCAAGCGCAAGGTTCCAGAGTTTCCAACCGTTAAATTTGGAGCTACCTGCCACCCGCTCAGCCCGAGCATATTCCACAATGGCTGTTTTTCCGCCAACCCAGCTTAATACCCCTTTCATAAACAGGTTGCGTTCGTGCATGAGCTTGATATTTTCAACAACTTCACGTGACATCAACCTGAAGTCGCCTACGTTTTCTTCAATCTTTGGGTTACTGATTTTATTATGCAGTTTATAGAACCACTCTGCTGATTTTCTTTTCAAGCGGCAATCGGTAGAGCGATCGACGCGTTTCGCCAGCACGATATCCGCACCGGCGAGCCATTTTTCTATTAATAACGGAATGACATCAATTGGGTCCTGCAGGTCCACGTCAATAGGAATAATAGCGTCGCCTGAAGCATAATCCAGGCCGGCAAAAAGCGCAGGCTCTTTACCAAAATTTCGAGTAAAGGAGAGCGCTACAACCCGTGGATCGCTTAACGAGAGGGCATTAATAATGCTTTCGGTCGCATCTTTACTGCCATCATTAATAAATACTATTTCAACCTCGTGTTGCTGAAGGCCTTTATCCTGCCGCACGGTGTTGTAAAAAATAGGAATAGTATCCTCTTCATTGAAAACCGGAACCACAAGTGAAATTTTCATTTTATATCTCTAAAAACAATATACTTTGAATAGATGAAACCACAAATCAAACTGATTGCAGAAAATGTGACCAGCGTCAGCACGGGCGGCAACCGATACCAGTCTGCAGCCCAGCCTACTGCAGCGCTCAGTATTCCCATAAACACAACATATAAGAGGTAACGTAAGGTGGTGGTTGACGCGCTGAATGTAAACCGAGCATTGGCGAAGAAGCTAAAGCTGACGGCAATAGCAAAACCTATAAAGTTGGCAACGGATTGTGCTGTTCCTATGAGATAAACAAAAATAGAAAATATCACCCAGTGCATAAAGGTGTTAATAATGCCAACTGTTGTATATCTGGCGAATAACTTCATCATGGTTGGAGTCAATGAGCTTATAATTGTGAAAAGTTTAACAGCCCCTTCGTAGAGAGTCACTACGGATACGTTCAATTACTTACATAAAATCTGTGTAAAATGATTTGGATCATGTTATTTCTCTAAATACTTTATTTCAGACTTCCTGTTACAAGTAATTAAATTATAAAGAATTAATGATGTAATGTATTTTAAGTATTCATCATAATTATTATTTGATAATAATTGCTTCTTCTTCCTCTATTTTTATATCGAGACGTTTTCACATTGTCATCTGGATAGCGCCCAGCAGGAACTTCCTTAAATCACGCTGACCTCAGCCGCTTCCGCTGGTCTCTGCTACACTTTCAGGGTCTTAACTAAACGGTAAGGAGCTGAAGATGGGTCTTTTCAATTTTGTAAAAGAAGCAGGTGAGAAACTGTGGGATGCCGTTTCCGGGCATGACGATAAGGAAGAGCAGGCGAAGAAGGTGCAAGAGCATCTGAGCAAAACCGGTATTCCGGATGCGGATAAGGTGAACGTGCAGGTCGCCGATGGTCAGGCTACCGTCACGGGCGAAGGCCTGAGCCAGGAAGCGAAAGAGAAGATTCTGGTGGCGGTCGGTAACATCTCTGGTATCGCCAGCGTTGCTGATAACGTCAAGGCTGCGCCAGCCGCAGATACCACTGTAAAAGAGAGCCAGTTCTACACGGTGAAATCCGGTGATACGCTGAGCGCTATCTCTAAACAGGTGTACGGCGACGCTAACCAGTACAACAAAATCTTCGAAGCCAACAAACCGATGCTGAAAAGCCCGGAAAAAATCTATCCGGGTCAGGTGCTGCGTATTCCGCAGTAATCAGCTAGTGGTTCTTTAGATGACATTCGCCGGGTGGCGCTGCGCTTACCCGGCCTACAAAAGCTGCATAATTCACGAGCCGTAGTCCGGGCCAGGCGAAGCCGCCGCCCGGCAAATTCTCTACTTCTGGATCAAATAACGAATCGTTGGCCCATCCTGCTGAATATCCAGCACGGTATAGCCGTGATTGCGCGCATCCAGCGGAATGTTATTAATAGATTGCGGACAGTCGCTCACCACCTCGAGAATCTCACCCTTATTTAACTGCGGCATCGCTTCCAGCGTGGCGACGGCAGGGTAGGGGCAGGGCTCGCCCACCATATCCAGGCGGTAATCGGGTACTATCGTTTTGCTCATATTCATGCCGCTTCCTTAACCGCCAGCGTGGCGGCACGCTTAAAGAAATGTTTCTCCCATGCTACGACGAGCAGCAGAGCGGCCAGCAGCAGGCCGTAGGTGACCAGCAGACCCCCGAGCGGCCCGAAGGTGGTCAGCAGATTGACCTTATCCCAGCGGGTGGCCAGCGACGGGGCCAGATCGTCCCAGAAGTAAGCCAGCAGCGTCGAGCCGATCACGTTCCCGAGTCCCACCCACCAGTAGTGCACCTGGCCCTCTACGGCACGGTACATCCAGCCCGTTTCGCACCCGCCTGCCAGCACAATGCCAAAGCCGAACAGCAGCCCGCCAATCACGGCGTTGGGGCCGGCCCACATGATTTTGGCTTCGACACCCAGCTGAACGTAGCTGAAAATCCCAATGGCGCTGACCGCCATGCCGAGGATGATAGCCTTTGCCATATGGGTACGGCCCGTGATCCACATATCACGGAAGGCCGAGGTGAAGCAGATCTGCGCCCGCTCAATCAGCAGGCCAAAGCCGACGCCGAACAGCATGGCGAGGCCGAGTTTGGGTTGGTTCATCGCTGTGAGCAGCGCCCACCCCAGCATGCCTGTAAACACCAGCATGCCGAGGCGAAAGCGACGGCGCGCCCGGTCAGGCTGCTGCGTCAGCGGCGAGGCGGCAGAGACCTTCTGCATTTTTACCGGGATGCGGAAAAGCGGCAGCAGGGTAACGCGTGCGCCAAACCAGCTGCCGACCGCCGTGGCTAACGCAAAGAACCAGGCGTGGAGCGAAAACTGCGGAATGCCGGTGAAAAACGCGGCCAGGTTACAGCCCATCGCCAGACGTGCGCCGAATCCGGCAATGATGCCGCCGACAATGGCTTGAAAAATACGGATACGGCTGCGGGGCATGCGCAGCTTAACGTTATTGGCCCACAGCGCGGCAGCGAAACAGCCGCCAAACATGCCGATGATCATCATGCCGTCGATGCGGGTCAGCGGCGTACCTTCCAGATGGATTAGCTTGTAGTAACCCCAGGTTTCCGCATGGACGCCCATCAGCTGCAAAAGCTGACCGCCCCAGCGGGTAAACTCCCCGGTAACGGCCCAGAAGGTGCCGGTGATACCAAAATAGTAGGTTGAGAGAATGCCGGCGGCGATAACGGCGGGCAGGGGGGCCCAAAAAGTAATCAGCCAGCGCTGTTTGAAGTGTTGCCAGGACATGATAATAGCCTCTGAACTCAGAAGGTTTATGTGGTAAAGCGGAACCGCGATCCTACACGGACCGACGCATTTTCCCAGCGGTAAATGGCATTTATACGGTGCAGATCAAGTAAAGTGTTTAAGGTAATTGCTGGCAGGCATGGCGCTTTAATGCCAGAATATTTTTTTTCTTCGCGCGCAGGACATTAGATGAAAAAAGTAGCGATTTTTAGCGCATTGCTGGCGTTGACCGGCTGTGCACAGATTGATAACTATAACGAGGTGGTTAAACATCCGGCACCCGCGGATCTGGTGGGGTACTGGCAATCCGCCGGGCCGCAGAGCGAGCTGGTCAGCCCGGAAGCGATAGCCAGCCTGGTGGTGACCCCTGCAGGGGATACGCTGGACTGTCGCCAGTGGCAGCGTGTGATAGCGCTTCCTGGCAAGCTAACGCTGCGCGGGGATGATTTCTATAACGTGACGCAGAAGGTCGAAGTGTACTCGGTAGAACGAGATGGTGCCCTGCTGGAGTATGCGGGCATGACCTTAAAACGGGTTGATCGCCCAACCGCCGAGTGTGCTGAGGTATTGGCGAAAAGCCCGCTGCCTACGCCACTGCCGTAAAGCAATGACGCTGAGTGAGGCCTCTCACTCAGCGTATTCGGTTACAACACTTCCTCCAGAACCCACACGCTGACGCTGCCGCCGTTGCAGGTAAAGGTACCCGTACCGTTTTCGTCAGTGCTGACGGTCTCCTCGCGGTTGCCAAGGTAGTCGCGCCACATCTTATTGCCGTAATTTTCCCCTAGCTCCAGCGTCTTTTCCCCGTCGTCGCCGTTGGAGAGCACCACGATGCAGCCGGGATCCTCTTCGGTTCCGCTCCGGCTAAAGGCGATGCAGTTCGGGTGATCGAACCACAGAGTCTGTACGCCATGAGCAAAGCGCTGACGGGCCAGGATCAGCTGGTCGAGATGTTCAACGATCGGCATATCGATATGGTAGGTTTCGCCGTCGCCGCCGGTGTCGTCATAGCTGGCACCGTAGAGATCTGGATAGAACACCGACGGCACACCGTTTTCCCGCAGCAGGATCAGGGCGTAGGCCAGCGGTTTAAACCAGGCTTCAACGGGAGCTTCCAGTGCCTGTAGCGGCTGGGTATCGTGGTTGGTGACAAGGGTAACGGCATGGAAGGGGTCGGCCTCTACCAGCGTACCGGTGAAAATCTGGCTCATGTCGTAGTCGCGGCCCTGCAACGACGCCTGATGGAATTTCATTTGCAGCGGGGCGTCGAACAGCATCGTATTGCCATCCACCTGATCGATATACTGCTGTAAACGATCGACTTCATGGGACCAGTATTCGGCGACGATGAACAGCGGCTTCGGAGCCACCTCCTGCACGTGGTTAATCCACTCCTTATAGAACCAGGCCGGAATATGCTTCACGGCGTCGAGGCGGAAGCCGTCGCACTGGGTCTGCTCCATCACCCAGCGCGCCCAGTACTTGATCTCTTCCGTTACCGCCCGGTTGCGGAAGTCGATATTGGATCCCATTAGATAGTCAAAGTTACCGAGCTCTTCGTCGACCTGATCGTTCCAGCCCTCGCCGGTGTAATCATTAACGATTTTAAATATGCCGTCTTCATCGGGATTTTCGATATGGTCGACGCCGCTAAAGCACTTGTGGTCCCAGATAAACTTCGAATATTTTCCTTCACGGGCGGGGAAGGTGTAGCGCGTCCAGGCTTCGCACGCGATCTCTTCATCATCGATCTGATTGCGATCGTGTTCGTTTACCCGATTAACACAGATTGCCTCTTTCTCATCGGCCCCCATCTTATGGTTGACCACCACGTCGAGCAGGACGGCGATGCCGTTCTCTTTCAGCGCGCCGATAGCCGCCAGCAGTTGTGCTTTATCGCCGTATTTAGTGGCAACGGTACCTTTTTGATCGAACTCGCCCAGGTCGAAGAGGTCGTAGGTGTCATACCCGACCGAATATCCTCCCGTCGCCGCTTTGTAAGCAGGGGGCAGCCAGACCATATTAATGCCAATATCATTTAAACCAGGCGCTCGCTCGGCCACTTCCGGCCAGAGTCTACCGCCATCCGGATAGTACCAGTGAAAGCATTGCAATAGGGTGGGGTTTTTCATCGACCATGCTCCAGAGTTAGGAACTTGAAGTATGGATGATATTTAGAAAACGAAGCGGGTGAGAGCGTTAAAAAATATCACCCGCCTGGAGGCAGCAGCGTTCACAACTCGCTTGGGAAAAGGATATTACCAGAGAGACGTCCATAGGTTGAGTTCAGGTTCTGTTGGCGGGACGTTTGCCCCACTAATGTACGTAATTCATCCATGCGCTGGTGCAGCAGCGTTTTAAGCTCAACTTCGTTATCGAGGATCTGTTTTAACAGCGGGCGGAGCCGCCCCTGAATGGCAGGGGCCGTATCTGCGGTATCCTGGAGCTGGGTCAGCTTCTCCACTGCGGTGATATAGCTCAGCTCATGCTGGATAAGCTCATCCCAGCGCCCCTCTTTAGCGAGGTTAAGCATCATGTTGCTGGTCAGCAGCAGCTGCTGATAGTGTTGGAGTAACCCGAAATCGGCATCCATTAGTAGGTGTCCCGCGCATTTTGATTATTAGGGCCTATCTCCTTCCAGGCATCTGCAATATTGGTCAGCAGGTTCGTGACCTCATCAATGGCAGCAAGATCATTGTGCAGATTGGCCTGGAGAAGACGCCGTGTCATATAGTCATAAAGACTGTCGAGGTTTGACGCAAGGTCACCACCGACGTCGTGGTTTAACCCGGCGCGTAAGCCGTTGGTGATAATGTTGATGGCTTTTGACAACGCCTGTCCTTTACCGGGGATGTCTCCCTGATCGATCAGGATGGCCGCTTTTTTCATGGCGCTTAACGCACCATCAAACAGCAGCACCACCAGTTGATGTGGGCTGGCGCTCAGAACGGCGCTTTCCACACCCACCTGGGCATAAGCCTGAATTCCCGATTTTGTATACATGTCAAACCTCAACTCTTGGTTCATTAACTATTCATGGCATTAAACTGCTGGGTCAGATAACTCCCGGTGGAGTCCAGCGACGAAATAAGCGTACTCAGGCTGGTAAACTGCGCCTTGTAACGCGCCATCGTCGCGGTGATCTGGGTATTCACCTGATCGTACTTCTCTGACAGCTGCTTAAGGGTCTTGTTGATCCCATCCGTCGCGCTTTTCAACGTGCCATCGGTAGCCAGAATATCCTTCAGCTGATTGCTGGCTTGGGTCGCAAAACCTGTAGTTTTGCCATCGCCGGAGAGAAAATTCAATACGTCATTAGGTGATTCATTCAGCGCTTTGGTCAGCTTACTATCATCAATGGTCAGCTTGCCAGTGAGGTCTTGGGTAATGCCCATCTGCGACAGGGTTGAGATAGTACCGGTCCCCTGCGTGGTGGAGAGCAATGAGCGCAGGCGCGTCTGGATATTACGCAGCGTGCCGTCGCCAAGCAGATCGCCGTTCGAGGTGCTCTGGCTGGTGCTGCCCTGATCCACCGCGGTATATTTCGTCTGGTTAGTGATGGTGGTCTGCAGCGAGTTATAGGCGTCAACGTAGGCCTTTATCGCGGTGGTCATCGGGGCATTGTCTTTTACAACCGACAGTGTCTCCGGACTGCCGACGTTAGTTTTGGTCAGCGACAGGGTTACACCCTCTGGCGCATCGGTAATGGTGTTGCTGCTACGGGTGATGGTGATGTTATTGATTTTAACAATGGCATCTTTTGCCTCCACCTGCTGGGTCATCGCACTTTTTGAACTGTCGGTGGCGTCATAGCTAATGTACTTCGCCAGCTCGCTGTCGTCAGTGCTAATGGTCATTGCATTCGTCGTACCACTGTCGCGAGAGGTCAGCGACAGGTAGTAGCTGTTATCATCCGCTTTAATAATGCTGGCGGTGACGCTGCCCTGTTTGGCGTTGATCGCATCGCGAATGTCCGCAAGGCTGGTTTTATCGCTGGCCAACGTTACCGTCAGCGGATCGTCCTGGCCTGGCTGGGTAATAGTGATTGTCCGCGAGCTCAGGTTGCTGTCGCCGAGATCGGACTCTTTACTGCTTGCCTTTGGGCTGAGTAGCGACTGCGAAGTGGCTAACTGGGTGACCTCAACGGAGTAGGTTCCCGCCGTAGCGCTGTTAGCCAGCGTCGCGCTGAAAGCGGTATTGGTGCTGGAAACCTTTGCCGAGGCGATAGCAGAGGTATCTTTTAATGCGTCTGCCGCCTTCTGGAGCGAAGTTAGCGATGTCTGCACCACGCCCCAGGCGGTAAGTTTTGCTTTATATGATGTCTGCTGCTGCGTAATAGGCGTCAGCCGGGTCTGCTCTGAAGACTCCAGCCCATCATATAACGTACTCAGCGATGAACTCATACTGGTACCCGCACCAAGCGAACTTACTGTTGCCATAATAACATCCCTCAATTTAAGACAATCACTGGATGCACTATCGGCAGCGACAGCGAAAAGATTAGTCTCTTTTACAAAAAACAATGGCGAAATAAAGCGGGGAAAAACCAGGCACTTTGCCCTTTTAAAAAAGCGAATATTTTTTCTAAAGGTTATTCGACGGCGGTCGATAATCACATCAACGGCGAGAAAGCCGTGGGCAGATGCCTGACTCAGACAACTTTTTAAAGGAATTCAATCATGGCTGTTATCAATACTAACACCCTGTCGCTGACGACTCAGAACAACCTGACTAAATCTCAGTCCTCTCTGGGCACTGCTATCGAGCGCCTCTCTTCTGGTATGCGTATCAACAGCGCCAAAGATGATGCTGCTGGTCAGGCGATCGCTAACCGCTTCACCTCCAACATTAACGGCCTGAACGTTGCTGCTCGTAACGCCAACGACGGTATCTCCCTGGCACAGACCGCTGAAGGCGCGCTGTCCGAGATTAACAACAACCTGCAGCGTGTCCGTGACCTGACCGTGCAGGCGCAGAACAGCTCCAACTCTGCTTCCGACATCGACTCCATCCAATCTGAAGTTAACCAGCGTCTGGCTGAAATCAATCGTGTCACCAAAGAGACCGACTTCAACGGCATCAAAATTCTTGACAATACCGCCAGCACCCCCTTCTCCTTCCAGGTCGGTTCTCGCGATGGCGAAAAAATTGCTATCACCATGGACTCTAGCTCTGGCTGGAACCTCTACGATAAAGATTCCGTTAAAGTACCAGCCGACCCGACTGACGTGCAGGATGATGAGCTGGCCCTGGTAAATGGCGAAGCACGTAAAGTTAACGCTGACGGCTTTGACGTTCGTGCCGCGGTGACTGCTGCAGTAGCTGCACAACCGGAATCCGCTCCGGGTGCAGGTGATGCAGTTGCAGCTGTAGCCGCTGGCGGTCCGCTGACCACTATTGATACAGCTATCAAGGCGGTTGACTCCCAGCGCAGCTCGCTGGGTGCGTCCCAGAACCGTTTCGAATCTACCATCACTAACCTGAACAACACCGTGAGCAACCTGACTGCTGCCCGCAGCCGTATTCAGGACTCCGACTACGCGACCGAAGTGTCCAACATGTCCCGCGCGCAGATCCTGCAGCAGGCTGGCTCTTCCGTACTGGCGCAGGCCAACCAGGTTCCGCAGACCATGCTGTCCCTGCTGCGTTAATTCGCAAAGACCTTCTGTTCAAAACCCCGCTCCGGCGGGGTTTTTTTATGCCTGTTCACCTATAACTCTAAATAACCCCCCATTTCACCCACTATTCATCCGATTAAAACCCCTCCAGAATCGGATAATCATGCCGATAACTCATTTAACGCAGGGCTGTTTATCGTGAATACACTCTATACCGCTGATGGTGTAATGGATAAACACTCGCTGTGGCAACGTTATGTACCGCTAGTGCGTCACGAAGCATTGCGCCTGCAGGTGCGCTTGCCGGCGAGTGTGGAACTGGACGATCTGCTACAGGCGGGCGGTATCGGGTTATTGAATGCAGTTGACCGATACGACGCTCTGCAAGGAACGGCATTTACCACTTACGCAGTGCAGCGTATTCGTGGCGCAATGCTGGACGAGTTGCGCAGCCGCGATTGGGTGCCACGCAGCGTCCGGCGTAACGCCCGCGAAGTGGCGCAGGCGATGGGGCAGCTGGAGCAGGAGTTAGGCCGTAACGCAACGGAAACCGAAGTTGCGCAGCGGCTCAACATTTCTGTCGAAGAGTATCGTCAGATGTTGCTCGACACCAACAATAGCCAGCTCTTCTCCTATGATGAGTGGCGTGAAGAGCATGGTGATAGCATTGAGCTGGTGACTGACGATAACCAGCAGGAGAACCCGTTACATCAGCTGCTGGAGAGCAATCTCCGCCATCGCGTGATGGAGGCGATCGAAGCCTTGCCGGAACGTGAGCAGCTGGTATTGACGCTCTACTACCAGGAAGAGCTGAATCTTAAAGAGATCGGCGCAGTGCTGGATGTGGGAGAGTCGCGGGTCAGCCAGCTCCATAGTCAGGCTATTAAACGCTTACGTACCAAACTGGGTAAGTTATAGGCAGCCACGACTGCTGCCTGAACGATGTCGCACAACGTATTGACAGCCAGGAGTTATCATGACGGTGCTACAAGTAAAAAGACGGCCATTAAGCCGCTACCTTAAAGACTTTAAACACAGCCAGACGCATTGCGCCCACTGCCATAAACTGCTCGACCGCATCACGCTGGTGCGCCGGGGTGAAATCGTCAACAAAATTGCTATCTCGCGCCTCGACACGCTGCTGGACGAAGCGGGCTGGGAGCTGGAGCAGAAAGAGTGGGTTGCCCTGTGCCGCTTCTGCGGCGATCTGCATTGCAAAGAGCAGAGCGACTTTTTTGATATCATCGGCTTTAAACAGTATCTGTTTGAGCAAACCGAAATGAGCCACGGCACGGTACGTGAGTATGTCGTGCGCCTGCGCCGCCTTGGCAACCATCTTACCGCCCACCGTATTACCCCCGACCAGCTTGAAGACGGTTTTCTGGATGAAGTTCTGGAGCCGTGGCTACCTACGACCAGCACCAATAATTACCGGATTGCCCTGCGCAAATATGCGCAATTCAAAGCCCAGGCGCACTTTATGGCCAGTCAGAAAATCGCTTCCGGCGCAACTTCTGATATATATTAAAAGTGAATAATATGTAGCGTACGGGTGTTTGTACCTTGTGGGTCAGCACCTTACACTGCCTATCAACCAATTTTTATCTTCGGGGTAACTATGAAATTAGCACTTTTGGGTCGTCAGGCGCTGATGGGTGTAATGGCTGTTGCGCTGATGGCTGGCGTGAGCGCGAAATCCTTCGCTGACGAAGGCCTGTTGAAGAAAGTTAAAGATCGCGGCACGCTGCTGGTCGGGCTGGAGGGCACCTACCCGCCGTTCAGCTATCAGGGCGATGACGGCAAGCTCACCGGCTTTGAAGTCGAGTTTGCGGAAGAGCTGGCAAAACACCTCGGCGTAAAAGCTTCGCTGAAGCCCACCAAGTGGGACGGTATGCTGGCCTCGCTGGACTCTAAGCGCATCGACGTGGTGATCAACCAGGTCACGATCTCCGACGAGCGTAAGAAAAAATATGACTTCTCTACCCCTTACACCGTCTCCGGTATTCAGGCGCTGGTGAAGAAAGGCAATGAGAGCGGGATCAAAACCGCAGCCGATCTGAAAGATAAAAAGGTCGGTGTGGGTCTGGGAACCAACTATGAAGAGTGGCTGCGCAAGAACGTCCAGGGCGTGGATATTCGTACCTATGATGATGACCCGACCAAATACCAGGATCTGCGCGTAGGCCGTATCGATGCCATTCTGGTGGATCGTCTGGCAGCGCTGGATCTGGTGAAAAAGACCAAAGATACGCTGGCGGTAGCGGGCGAGCCGTTCTCCCGTCAGGAAGCGGGCGTGGCGCTGCGTAAAGACAACCAGGATCTGCTGAAGGCGGTTGACGATGCGATTGCCGCCATGCAGAAAGACGGTAGCCTGAAGGCGCTGTCAGAAAAATGGTTCGGTGCTGACGTAACTAAGTAACGTTCACCGGCGGTAAAAAGGCGCTTATTGAAGCGCCTTTTTTATTTCTGCCGCTAAAGGTACATAATTAACACCACGTACGTCTTAAATCGGCCACCGGAGGCCCTATGTCCTTGCAAAACCTGACCCGCTTTCCGCGCCTCGAATTTATTGGCGCACCGACGCCGCTGGAGTACCTGCCGCGCTTCTCTGACTATCTGGGTCGTGAAATCTATATCAAACGCGACGACGTAACGCCGATGGCGCTGGGCGGCAACAAGCTGCGCAAGCTGGAGTTCCTCGCCGCCGATGCGCTGCGGGAGGGTGCGGACACGCTGATCACCGCCGGGGCGATCCAGTCAAATCACGTGCGCCAAACCGCCGCCGTGGCGGCTAAGCTTGGCCTGCACTGCGTGGCGCTGCTGGAAAATCCCATCGGCACGCGGGCAGAAAACTATCTCACTAATGGCAACCGGCTGCTGCTGGATCTTTTCAACGCGCAAATTGAGATGTGCGATGCCCTCACCGATCCAATAGCGCAGCTGGCCGAGCTGGCGACGCGTATTGAAGCTCAGGGTTTTCGTCCCTATGTTATTCCGGTCGGCGGCTCGAACGCGCTGGGCGCATTGGGCTATGTAGAGAGCGCTCTGGAGATTGCGCAGCAGTGTGAAGGGGCGGTAGCGCTCTCTTCCATCGTGGTGGCATCCGGCAGTGCCGGGACGCACGCTGGGCTGGCGGTTGGCCTTGAGCAGCTGATGCCCGAGGCGGAGCTGATTGGCGTGACCGTCTCCCGCAAGCATGACGAGCAGAGGCCGAAAGTGGTTGCGCTTCAGCAGGCCATCGCCCGCGAGCTTGAGGTTGAGGCCAGGGCGGACATCATACTGTGGGATGAGTACTTCGCACCCGGCTACGGCACGCCGAACGAAGAGGGCGTGGAGGCGATCAAGCTGCTGGCCCGCCTGGAGGGTATTCTGCTGGATCCGGTCTATACCGGAAAAGCGATGGCCGGGCTGATCGATGGCATTAACCAGAACCGTTTCAAGGATCAGGGGCCGATCCTGTTTATTCATACCGGCGGCGCGCCTGCGCTCTTTGCCTACCATCCCCATGTTTAACATTCAGGCAGAAAAACCATAATGCAAGAAAGTATTCAACTGGTGATAGAGTCATTGCCGTACCTGCTGCGCGGGGCGGTATTTACGTTGCAGCTCAGTATTGGCGGGATGTTCTTTGGCCTGCTGCTCGGCTTTGTGCTGGCGCTGATGCGGATGTCGGCCATTGCGCCGGTACGCTGGCTGGCACGCTTTTATATCTCCGTGTTTCGCGGTACGCCGCTAATTGCCCAGCTATTTATGATTTACTACGGTCTGCCGCAGTTCGGCATCGAACTGGATCCGCTTCCGGCGGCGATGATTGGCCTGTCGCTCAATACGGCAGCCTACACTTCTGAAACGCTGCGCGCCGCTATCTCCTCTATCGATAAGGGGCAGTGGGAGGCCGCGGCCAGTATCGGTATGACCCCGTGGCAAACCCTGCGTCGCGCCATTTTACCTCAGGCGGCCAGAGTGGCGCTGCCGCCGCTCAGCAACAGTTTTATCAGCCTGGTAAAAGATACCTCGCTGGCGGCAACTATTCAGGTACCGGAGCTGTTCCGCCAGGCGCAGCTGATCACCTCCCGGACGCTGGAGGTCTTTACCATGTATCTCGCCGCCTCCCTGATCTACTGGGTGATGGCCACGGTACTTTCGGCGTTGCAGAACTATTTTGAAAACCAGCTTAACCGTCAGGAGCGCGATCCGAAATGAGTGCGATTGAAGTGAAAAACCTGGTGAAGAAGTTTCACGGCCAGACGGTGCTGCACGGCATTGATTTAGAGGTCAACGAGGGGGAGGTAGTCGCGATCGTCGGCCCCAGCGGCTCTGGAAAAACGACGCTGCTGCGCTGCATCAACCTGCTGGAGCACCCGGAGAGCGGCAGCATCCGCGTCGGTACCATTACCATCGATACGGCGCGGGCACTAAGCCAGCAGAAAGGAGAGATCCGCCAGCTGCGTCAGCACGTTGGCTTTGTGTTTCAGAGCTTTAACCTCTTTCCCCACCGCACGGTACTGGAAAATATCATTGAGGGTCCGGTAATTGTTAAGGGCGAGGCGAAAGCCGAGGCCGAGGCTCGCGCCCGCGAGCTGCTGGCGAAAGTGGGATTGAGCGGCAAGGAGACCAGCTACCCGAAACGCCTCTCGGGGGGACAACAGCAGCGCGTCGCCATTGCCCGCGCGCTGGCGATGCGCCCAGACGTGATCCTCTTTGATGAGCCAACCTCAGCGCTGGATCCTGAGCTGGTGGGAGAGGTGCTAAGCACTATTCGTCAGCTGGCACAGGAGAAACGGACCATGGTAATAGTCACCCATGAGATGAGCTTCGCCCGGGACGTGGCCGATCGCGCTATCTTCATGGACCAGGGCCGGATAGTAGAGCAGGGGCCAGCCAAAACGCTGTTTGCCGACCCACAGCAGCCGCGAACTCGCCAGTTCCTGGAAAAATTCCTCATGCAGTAGTGCGCTGATACGCGCCCATCGGCTTGTTACGGCGGTGGGCGTGAAACATCGGCCCGCTTTAGCAATCGATTACCCTCCCGCCATTTGTCCCGTTAATCTCGCTTCGGTTGGTATATAAACTCAGTTAATTTCCCGCCAGTCGGATAATTTGGATCTAGAAATAAGATTTATGTGATAGTTTTATACATTCATAATAAATATATAACGAACGGGGTTTTCGCGCTCAGTATGCAGGATATTGATTTTTTTACATGGCGAAGGGAAATGCTGCGGCGGTTTAGTGAGATGACAGCAGCGGATGAGGTCTATAAAGAGTTAGAGCGCCAGACGCAGCGGCTGGAATTTGACTACTACTCATTGTGCGTGCGTCATCCGGTGCCGTTCACACGGCCAAAAACCTACCTTGAGACCTCCTACCCTGATGTCTGGAGAGCACACTACTGTGCGGAGAACTATTTTTCCGTCGATCCGGTGCTGAAGCCGGATAACTTTATTCAGGGCCATCTCCCCTGGAACGACCGCCTGTTTCAGGACGCACAGACCATGTGGGATGCTGCGCGTGACCATGGGTTGCGCAAAGGTTACACCCAGTGCCTGATGCTGCCAAACCGGGCTATGGGCTTCCTTTCGGTATCCAAAACTTCCGTTCGGGGTAAAAGTCGCAGCGCGGATGAGATTGAGCTCTCTCTTCAACTGCTGGTGCAGCTAAGCCTGGTGACGCTCTCACGCCTGGAAGAGGAGATGGTAATGTCGCCAGAGATGAAATTCAGCAAGCGCGAGTGTGAAATTCTCAAGTGGACGGCAGAAGGTAAGACCTCGGCGGAGATCGCTATGATCCTGTCGATTTCAGAGAACACGGTGAATTTTCACCAGAAAAACATGCAGAAGAAGTTTAACGCACCGAATAAAACGCAGATTGCCTGCTATGCGGCGGCTACTGGATTCATTTGAAACCGACCTGCGTTTCGCGTGCCGAACGTACGACCGGCTGACAGCCTGCCAGCCGGTCACTCTCACTGACGATAAGCTTGTTTAATCTGCTTAACCGTATTGGCAAAGACGTCAGCCTGCGCGTCGTTTTCCATCTGCGCGATCTGTTTTTCCATTTTCAGGATGATACGACCGGCGTCCGCCTGACCCAGCGCCTGCAGCATTAGGGTGACCAGGGCCTTCATGCAGGCGACTTCCTGCGCCAGCTGTTGATTATTCTCCGCAGTAGAGAAGTCAGGAGTGCTCATCTATTTTCCTCGATATGTGATAGCGCCTGTACGCGCCCGTGAATGTAAAGGCGGCGGAGTATACCACAAGCTTTTAAAAAAATAGCAGTGGTTGTTTTTTGATCGCCATACAAGTCCGCGCGTAAATAGCCTGTTATTACAATTTGCTCTAATTTATAACGTGAGAAATATGTTTAAAAAGAGGTATAAAAGGCGTTAATTAATGTTACAAAGAAAAAAGGCGTTTTTACAAGGCATGAATAATAGTTTCGCACTTAACTCGCTGAAAAGTAGTATTATCATGGCTGTTTAAATCCTAAGCGAGACGGGCTCTTTCCACGTTTTGTACAGCTTTATTTCCAAAATCGCGAACGAAATCGTACCCATTGCATTTAATCTTTTAGTTTTCGCCAAATTAACGCTAATATAGAGCAACTGTACTGTCAGTCGCGTTATCCCTTTTTGGAGATTTGCTTTGATCAACGTTCTTCTTGTTGATGACCACGAGCTGGTGCGCGCAGGGATACGACGCATTCTGGAAGATATTAAAGGCATAAAAGTTTCCGGCGAGGTCAGCTGCGGCGAAGATGCCGTAAAATGGTGTCGTGCCCATCCTGTGGATGTGGTGCTGATGGATATGAACATGCCTGGTATCGGCGGCCTGGAGGCAACGCGTAAAATTGCGCGATCCGTGCCCGATACTAAAGTCATCATGCTTACCGTTCACACTGAGAGTCCGCTGCCTGCTAAAGTGATGCAGGCGGGCGCGTCAGGTTATCTTAGCAAAGGGGCCGCCCCGAAAGAGATGGTTAGCGCCATTCGCGCCGTTTACTCGGGACAGCGCTATATTGCGTCCGATATTGCCCAACAGATGGCGCTGAGCCAGATTGCGCCCGAGAAAACCGAATCTCCCTTTGCCAGTTTGTCTGAACGCGAATTGCAGATTATGCTGATGATAACCAAAGGCCAAAAGGTGAATGAGATTTCCGAACAGTTGAATCTCAGTCCGAAGACGGTAAACAGCTACCGCTATCGTATGTTCAGTAAATTGAACATTCATGGCGATGTGGAGCTGACCCATCTGGCCATTCGCCATGGTCTGTGTAATGCGGAGACGTTAACAAGTCAGTGAGTGATGTTTTTGATTCAAAAGCCTTTCTGAGTACGGTTACCAGTAAACCCGGTGTCTACCGCATGTATGACGTCGGTGGTACTGTTATCTATGTCGGTAAAGCAAAAGATCTCAAGAAGCGCCTGTCCAGCTACTTCCGTAGCAACCTTGCCTCACGGAAAACCGAAGCGCTGGTCTCCCAGATCCGGCAGATCGACGTGACGGTCACCCATACGGAAACGGAGGCGCTGCTGCTTGAGCACAACTATATCAAGCTGTATCAGCCACGGTACAATGTGCTGCTGCGCGACGATAAATCTTACCCGTTCATTTTTCTTAGCGGTGACACTCATCCGCGTCTGGCAACGCACCGGGGGGCTAAGCACGCGAAAGGGGAGTACTTCGGACCGTTCCCGAACGGTTACGCAGTGCGCGAGACCTTAGCGCTGCTGCAAAAGATCTTCCCCATCCGCCAGTGTGAAAACAGCGTCTACCGCAACCGCTCCCGGCCATGCTTGCAGTATCAGATTGGCCGCTGCCTTGGGCCGTGCGTCGAGGGGCTGGTCAGTGAGGAGGAGTATGCTCAGCAGGTTAACTACGTGCGCCTCTTCCTGGCGGGCAAGGACGATCAGGTCCTGAACCTGCTGATCGAGCGCATGGAGAAGGCCAGCCGCGATCTTGACTTTGAAGAGGCGGCGCGCATTCGCGATCAGATCCAGGCCGTACGCCGCGTTACGGAGAAGCAGTTCGTCTCTAACAACGGCGACGATCTCGACGTCATTGGCGTATCGTTCGATGCCGGTATGGCCTGCGTGCACGTGCTCTTTATTCGCCAGGGCAAGGTCCTGGGCAGCCGCAGCTACTTCCCGAAAGTGCCGGGCGGCACCGAGCTTGGCGAAGTGGTAGAGACCTTTGTGGGGCAGTTCTACCTGCAGGGCAGCCAGATGCGCACCCTGCCGGGCGAAATCCTGCTCGACTTCGATCTGAGTGATAAAACGCTGCTGGCCGACTCGCTCTCTGAGCTGGCAGGCCGCCGCGTCAACGTGCAGACTAAACCGCGCGGTGACAGGGCGCGCTACCTGAAGCTGGCCCGCACCAATGCCGCTACGGCGCTCAGCACCAAGCTCTCCCAGCAGTCAACGGTTAGCCAACGCCTGGTGGCGCTCGCTACGCTGCTGAAGCTGCCAGCGGTGCGGCGCATGGAGTGTTTTGATATTAGCCATACCATGGGCGAGCAGACCGTGGCCTCCTGCGTGGTGTTTGATGCCAACGGGCCGCTGCGCGCGGAGTACCGCCGATACAACATTACCGGTATTACCCCAGGCGATGACTATGCGGCCATGAATCAGGTGCTGCGTCGCCGCTACGGCAAGGACATTGAAGAGAGTAAAGTGCCGGACGTGATCTTAATCGACGGCGGCAAGGGGCAGCTGGGGCAGGCGAAGACGGTCTTTGCCGAACTGGACGTTCCCTGGGATAAGCACCATCCGCTGCTGCTGGGCGTAGCGAAAGGCACTGACCGTAAGGCGGGGCTGGAGACGCTGTTCTTCGAACCAGAGGGAGAGGGCTTTAACCTGCCGCCAGACTCACCGGCGCTGCACGTGATCCAACATATTCGCGATGAGTCGCACAATCACGCCATCAGCGGGCACCGTAAAAAACGCGCGAAGGTGAAAAATACCAGTACCCTGGAGACCATTGAAGGAGTCGGGCCGAAGCGCCGCCAGATGCTGCTGAAATACATGGGTGGATTGCAGGGGTTGCTCAACGCCAGCGTTGAGGACATCGCAAAAGTGCCGGGTATTTCGCAGGGGCTGGCAGAAAAGATCTTCTACTCGTTGAAACATTGAGGGCTCTGTAGCAACATAGGGCTAATTTTTACTGACAACAGATAGTTACCTGCCACTATGCGATACAATATCCCGACGTTGCTCACGCTTTTTCGTGTCATCCTGATCCCGTTCTTCGTGGTGGCGTTTTATCTACCTGTGGTCTGGGCTCCCTTCGCATGTGCGCTGATCTTTCTCGTCGCGGCGGTGACGGACTGGTTTGATGGCTATCTGGCCCGGCGCTGGAACCAGAGCACCCGTTTCGGGGCGTTCCTCGATCCGGTGGCGGATAAGGTCATGGTCGCTATCGCTATGGTGCTGGTGGCCGAGCACTACCACACCTGGTGGGTGACCCTGCCCGCCGCCACCATGATTGGTCGCGAGATCATCATCTCTGCCCTGCGCGAGTGGATGGCGGAGCTGGGCAAGCGCAGCAGCGTGGCGGTGTCGTGGATTGGTAAAGTCAAAACCACTGCGCAGATGGCCTCACTGGTGTGGATGCTGTGGCGGCCTAACGCCTGGGTAGAGTGGGCAGGAATCGGCCTGCTGTGGGTGGCTGCGGTGCTGACCCTGTGGTCCATGTTCCAGTATTTAAACGCTGCCCGGGGCGATCTGCTGGAACAGTGATCGTTTCGGCTTAATTTTCAGCAAACGATCCGGGTTTTAAAAAATATCGTTGACTCAGTGCGTCAGGTAAGTAGAATGCATCGCATCAGACGGCGGCGCAGCTTGCCAGATGAGAGTAAAATCAAGTGATTAGCATCATCACCTGATAAGCGGGAATAGCTCAGTTGGTAGAGCACGACCTTGCCAAGGTCGGGGTCGCGAGTTCGAGTCTCGTTTCCCGCTCCAAATTAAGGTATCGGCACTGTATGATGTTGAAGAGTGCGGGTACAGGTCGCAAGACTAAGATTTAAGGCGCGTTAGCAAAGCGGTTATGTAGCGGATTGCAAATCCGTCTAGTCCGGTTCGACTCCGGAACGCGCCTCCAATTTCCTCCCGAGCCCGGATGGTGAAATCGGTAGACACAAGGGATTTAAAATCCCTCGGCTGTAAGGCTGTGCGGGTTCAAGTCCCGCTCCGGGTACCATGGGAAATAAGCAGAATAATCAAAGCAATAAGCAGTGTCGTCAAACCACCTACGGGTGGTTTTTTTGTGCCTTCAACCTCCCTTTCACCATTGTTTCGCCATTCGACTTCGCCATTGAAAGAGGGCAATTACTGCCCCCCTACCACCGGTACGATAGGAATTTTGCGGTCATATCTGGCTGTCTGCGACGCGTTTTTATGGCCTGAAATTTGCTGCTTCTCCTGCAACGTGCCTTCCAGATCTGAGATCCCTTTCGCCTTCAAATCGTGGAAGGTGAAATTAAAATCGAGCTCAGGGTATTTGTTGGCGGCCGCTTTTTTGGCCTTCATCCACTGTGCATTAAAGGCGTCACGGGTATAGCGAGATCCGCTTGGCTGGTGGATGACATAGATGCTGCTCATTCCTGGCTGTAATGGCAGCTTCTCAGCCAGGGCGAACGCCGCTTCTAACCGAGGTGACCACGCCTTGATCTGAGTAACGGATGTCTTACCCTGCTGGATAAGTACCCCACCATCCAGCGACTGGCTTTTCTTTACGTCCAGCACGTCTCCCTGCCGGGCGCAGCAAAGGTAGGCTATCTCCACCCATCCTTTCGATAGTGCTGTTGACGCTGCGCAGGTTGTTCATTGCGCCGATATAGGCTAGGTTGAGTGCCTCAAGCCGGGAGGCCAGCTCCGTAACGAGTACTGGCATTTCATCGGACAGCTGATTGCTGGTGGCTTTATGGGACTTTGTGACCAGCTCGATGATGGTCATGTTAGCCAGTTGCTCTTTCATTAGCGGGTCCCCAGCAGTTCGTTAAAGCAGTTCATGAACAGGCCGTACGCCTGACCCGGGCGGAGCGGGATGATCTGAATAAGGTCCGACGCTGGCACGCCATCCAGAATCGGCCAACGGTTACCATCGTCGATCTCCAGATCACGGCGTTCGGTCGCCAGCATAATGAGGTCGCCATACTTCACTACATCCGAATGGTGAAACGGCAGGCCGAAAGCCGAGCGGATTAAATCATCAATCATCGTCTCAATGCGGCGGTAATCTGGCAGTAGCGCTTTCAGCGGCGCGGGCATGTCCAGACAATACGCTTCGCTGCATCTTGCAGCAGCGCTTCAAAGGCGAATTCAGGCTGAACGATCTGGCTACACAGAACGGAGTGCTGCGCCACGCTGTAGAACTCCGGCAGGTGGCCAGCAAAGCGGCAGATATTTGAAAGAGCGGTTGCGATATCCTCGATCACCACGTCGTCAGTGGAGGCGTTGAGGTAATCGAAGTGCTTACCGGATGCTGGCTGAATAAAGCTCATGAATGATAGTTCTCCATATTACACGCTGCACCGCGCCTGAATTTTGGTTGCAGCAACCCAACCCATTGAGATGGGGTAGTTGCTGCTGAGTTTTTTACGCTGCTGGTTTTTGGTCTTGCGGATCTTTATACGAGATGAGTTCGCGCAGGCCGTTTACCGCTTTGCTGAACTGGAAAAGAGCGCCGCTGGTCTGGTGACGCCATTGATAAGCCCGGTCATCTTCAGGAGTGAAGGTGTGATCCTGCGTATTGATACGGCGGAAGTGGAAATTCTCCGTCATCAGGAAGTGCACGCCTGCGCCGACTAGCTCCGTCTGGTCTACCGTGAAGCTGCTATTAAAGCTCTCGACTACCTCGGCCGCGACAGAATTGTGCTCAGCAGAATAACGGATGGTTTTCTTCTGCTCTGCGCGTCGCGACAGCTGGATGTAATCCCCAACGGTAAAGCCATCAAAGGCGTCGCCGTTACCATTCCCGTCCAGGTGATTCTGTAGGCGAGTTGTTAAGCCGTGTTTGATGTCGCTAATGTGGATAGTCTTCGTCTCAATGGAACCGACTACCTTAACCAGCAGGCCGCAAGCCAGCGCCGCAATATTTTTATTGGTGGTGTTGATCACCAAGAGATTCTCGTCGGAGTTATAGAGCGCCAAGATGAGCGAGGACTTAACGAACGCCTTTTTACAGAGCTCGACCTTTACCTGCGCGGCAATATGCCGGCGCTCGACTTGCTTAATTTTTTCGCCGCGAAGATGCTCGAACGTGGTAACGCGCTCCTTAACCTCGCGAGCCACAACCTGAGCCGGGATAATTTTCTCATCGTTTCGAATAACGATCGCATAGCCACCAGTAAGCGGCGTGACCAGTTCGCCAGTACGGGCAACGACTCTTTGATCTTCACTCGCACCACTCAATATAAAATCGTGTCGAAGCGGCAGGGCGCTGGCGGTGTGGCTGTTGACGTTGGTTTTTCAGGCGGCAGCGCCGCCCCTCGGAGTTATGTCAATAACTGTACGGGGGAACCTGCGACAGGTGCTGACGGTTTTAAACATGCCGATCACGATCACGAAGTGGGCGTGACGGTGAATTTTGATGATCTTTCAAGGCAGGAAAAGCGAGAACTGGCGCAGCGGCTAAGTGACAATGTGCGGCGTAAGCGTAAAAAACGGCCACCAGAATAGGAAGAGGGTGCCGGGCTATCAGTGAAAGAGCTCTTGGTTAAAGAGCTACTTACACTGCGTGGAGTTGATGCCAGTGTAGGAATGATAAAATCAATAATTGCGGGTGCGCACATTGGTTATGGTGATCTCATCTTCGCAGTCAAAGATGGGCATCTGACGCTCAAAAATCGGTCAGATACAAGTTTCAATGAACCATCCAAACAAAAGATGGCGAACATTTTAGATAGAGATAGAATACTAGAAAGGTTGAAAAAGGCCTTGTATGAAAATGGATAGGGCGAAACAAGATGCCTCGTTATGTGAGTTGCTGCTTACCACAAATTGGGATAGGTTATGAGTATTAGGAAAATAGAAATAAATGGCAAGCCAAAAGGAATTGTTATCTATAATAACGTAAGGAAAACTATAGCTTTTTATTCGGTGATTTCAATTTTAATCCTTGTTGGGATGTATTTATCACGTTATTGTATCGAACCCTATAAATACTTATTAATTAGTCCGTCTTTTTATAATAATCCCTATCTCAATTGGATTGCAGGCGTATGGGGAAGTTTTTTAGGCATACATGGCACTATAGCGGCTTTGTCTATAACCTTCATGGGAATGTTTGTTGATCAGGTTTCTAAGACATCTGAGCATGGTTTTGAACCTCTGTCGAAAGTTTTATTGCTAAGGGAATATGATTTCTTAGGCTTTAGCGTTCAGTCTGTATGCAGTCTTCTATGTGGTATTTTCTTGCTTCTTATTGGAAGTGGTTTAATTGGTTATTTTATTTCGTCTTTCTTTTCATTATTTTTTATTATTAAATATGGTGTAATGTATTATAGGCTTTACCATTTAACAGAAGAGCCAGGGGTTATTAATGGGGTTTTGTTAGATTCGATACGGACAACACGGCTAAAATATAGCGAGGTCAATAATCAGCGTCAGGAACTTACTAATGAATTTTCTCAAGTAGTCTCTGAAGGTGATTTTTACAGTAATGATCAAAGTGCTTTTTACTGGAATGATGACTCGATAACGATAAGTATTTTCCCTGACGACACTGATATAGTTATTTCAGGGTATAGTCCTGATGTGTTTAACCAACTTACAATAAAAATAAACGAATTTAATCTGGAAAATAACCCCACCTTATTTTTCTCTTTGTCATTTTTATCACCTATATCAAACTCATCGATAAAAATAATTCCTGCTGTTGAATCTGATTTAACAGAGGAACACATTTCAGAAATTGAATCCTTATTGAGAAGCGGGCTTACTTATAGTTCTGTTCCTTATGTTTATAATGAGTTTAACCAATTTGAAGAAGCACTGGTGGAAAACGTTAGGAACAGTTTGCTGAATGGTGATGAGTGGTCATTAGATTTTGGAGTGCGTATTTTTCATGAGTTAACCTCAAATGAAAACTACTTGTACACATTGAAAAATATTGATTTGTCAATAACATCGTCAAATAACAAAGATTTAGTTAAAACATCCTTGCTTGCAAAGTTCTTTGAAAAAATGATATCTGAATCCATTAATCAGAACAACTTTGAAAAAGCAGCAAATATAATGAGGTCGTTAATAGATTTAGCAAGGTGTATTTATAGTAAAAATAATTTTGTCGATTTTTATAAAAGAATATTTAGACAGTTCGATCACAGGGTAAGGTATCGTGCGGAAGAGTCAAATTATGTTTTTTTAGACTTGTATACATCAACAGTTTTGCGAAACTTAGTTTATAAGAATTACGCTGCATTCAAAGTTGATTCTGATTTTGTGACAAGTAATTTGCAATATCTAGATCTTAGTAATGAAACTGAATATGACTCCTTAAATGAAATGCAACGTAAAATGTTACGCTGCTTATTTGAAGTTATAACGTTATTAATTATGAGGATAGAACATGTAGGAAAAAAAGGGGATGAATACAAAGAGGAGCTTAAAGATTTAATTTTGTTATTAAAGTCTTGGGTAAATGCTAAGTTTCTGCAAGAATTGTATTATAAAAAAGAACTTTATGATGTGTTATTTTCGATCCCCCAAGAATTTTCAGTATTCGGTGCAGAAACTAAAATAAGAGAAATTCCGGATGGAGAGGCCACGTGGACATCGGTTTCGAACGATACTTATAAGATGATAGCATTCATGCTTACGCAAAGTTCCTTTAATAATAACCGGTTTAATCTTTTATTTGTTAGGGATGTATTTCAGTTTCGAGAGATAACTTCAATATTAACGCATGAACTAAGTTCGATTGTAACCTACTTGAACGGAGATTCATTCGCCAATTTATTTAAGCTTATTACTGATAAAGAAATATCTGAGGGGAATAATAAAGCACAAATTGTGACTAAATTGGAATCAATTATTTCCTCTATAAATTCACTAGTGTTGCGCAACGTTATCGAATCGGAATTAGAATCTTCGTTAGTTGATAAATATAGTAAGGAAATTAAACTTTCTGTGGAGAACTACTTCGAACTAATTCTGTCATTGGATGCAATCCCTTTAGAAATTGAAGTCAGAGGAATTGAAGTATATTTCTTGGTCAATAAAAGGGAGGTTATCCCTCCAATAGATGGGGTTTCTTATGGAATGAACATTCACAACCATAGTCAGTGGTTGATATATGAATGGATTCGTAGTGTACTACATAGCATCAATGTAGACGTTGCAAATATTATCAACATTGAGGATCCTCAAGAATTACCAACTGAAAAATTAATCACGATAGAATATAAGGTTGAAGATAGAGTGAATACTTTTAGACACTCTAAAGGTTTAAAAATTAATGATAAAGAAGGTCATTTGAATTTGAATGGCTCTGGTTTGTATTACTTGGATTTATTGGGTAATTTTGAATTGAAGAAATCAGAAGAAGTCCTAACGGTTAATATTGAAAAGATTTTTGAAGGAAATATTGATTTTGTTAAAGAACGATATAAATTTGAGGATGATAATCCTTTTCTTTATTCAATGTTAAATGCCACCGTTAACATCGTTGCGATGCCAAATGACATTTGCAATCTCTATTTTTTATCAGAGGAGACATGTCAATTATTCAATCAAAGACAAGAAAGAGAGATGGAGCAATTGATTAAAGGTAGCAGAACGGAGAACCCTGATAACAGCAATGTATCTTAAAAAACTGAGATGAGAGACTCCTTACAATCATTGCGCAATATCTTGCGGATATGCACAAATTGTTTAGGGGGGATTTTATCAAGCCAGAACAGGCGGGGCGGGCCTTCCAGTGGTCTGCACAATTGCATAAAAAAAGCGGGGGTTTTGCGTGCGGGCGAGGCGGGAGAATGAGCGCGCGCTGAGGGGGGGAATAGGGTCGGTATTATCTGCGCCGATTTTCGCGCCACTGCGTCTCGCTGCTGCATCGTTTTCAGTTCGTTGTGGTGGTTTGAGGCAAAAGAAAAGCCCCTGCTAGCGTGCTGCTGAGGGGCTTATGTGCGGTGTGGTCATTTATGGCCGTGCTGGCCGTTCCACGGCGGTGGTGGGTGTGTCCGGGCTGGCGTCAGATCGCTGCCTGCAACAGTGCGTAAGGGTTGAAGCGCACCACGTCGATCCCCAGCCAGTCGTTTAACTCTTTCAGGCTTTCTTGTATCGGGACCAGTTCGTTGATGGAAAACACCTTCGCCGCTTTCTCTGCGTCGTCGAAGCCACCGGAGTTATTCGGCATTACCCCCCATCAGAACAGGCGGCACGCGGCGCGCGGCTAACAGGTCGTCGCGGGTGGCGTCTTTGATGCCGGTAAATTGATCCTTTACAGCCACCTGGCTGAACAGCATAGTTTGCAGGCCGTTTTTTTTCCCGCCCGCCGCGTAAACGAACAGGTTTTTAAAAGCACCGTTGCCGCGTGCGTCTTTCAGCGACTTTTTAAGCTTTTCCACATCGTTATTATTCGCTACCGGGTCAGTGAGGTAGACGATCACCCCCGCATGACTGCCGTTAATGTAGTAGTTGCGGCGAAATAACGGCGTGCTTCCAACACCGAATCCGGCACAAACGGCGCTGGTTCATGAGCAGCGCCGCGCATCGCTCATTACTCTGAGCATTGACCCGAACAACGCCAACCAGATTATTGCCGAACAGGTGATCCTAGAAGACGTGGGCGGGTGGTGGATCCGTGAAATTGGTCTGTTTTATAAAGATGGCGATATGATTGCCGTTGCCAACTGTGCGGAAACCTATAAGCCGCAGCTACAGTAGGGAAGCGGGCGCGTGCAGGTCGTGCGCATGATCCTGATTGTTAGCAGCACCGCAGCGGTGACGCTGAAAATTGACCGTTCGGAAGTGCTGGCAACACGTCAGTATGTTGATGATCAGCTTGTAATAGGTGTTTTCAGGGTGTACTTATGCGAAGTGTCATCCACGACTTTTGCCGAACCGGGATCCAGTTCAGTGAAGCGGCCGCGCGTTTGGATTTCGCACGGTACAGCGTCGCCGGTTGCATCGTCCTGATAGGAGCCAGCAAAACGTGTTTGCATCCCGTCAGCAGTGGTAACGCCCCATTTTTTCAGCAATCCGGCATCCAGACCGCCCAGCGTGTTATCCATATCCAGGGCGCCAGCGTCGAAGCCTAGATCCACCGCAACCGAACCCGGCATACCGCTCGCCTAGTAATCTTCGGTTTTTTTGTGAGTTTGGCGGGGGTGATTTCCGGCACCATGCCGAAGTAGTTATCCCCGTCAAAGAACATATTGAAATATTTGAGTTTCTTAGGCAGTGCCATAAGCGCCCCCGGTTAGTTATTCACTGTGCTGGAAAACGTAGCGAAATATTCGTCGGTAAACTCCTGTACCAGGCTGAGATTTTCCAGCGGTGGAACAGGGGTGTAGTTGTACTTAATGGTCAATTGACCATTGCGCAGGGTTTCCGAGGTATTCGGTTCCGGGTCATACCAGCAGCGGGCGCCCAGCAGCTTGCCAGCCGTCACGTATGAGGTCAGCTTCTTATTGATGCCGTCCACAATGTTCTTAACCAGCGACGGGGTAAGCGGTTTATCAACATAGGCGAAATGGGCTTCGACGACGGTATCCGCAACGATCTGCGCGGTTCGGTTATAGCTTTCGAAGATATACATTTCCGCGTCGTAGGTGCGCGATCCCCAGATGCGGTAGCCGTCTTGCTTGATCAACGTGGTAACGCCTGCTGCGTTTAGTTCGTCGGCGTCGGTATCGGTGCCCTGCAACGTGAAATAGATATCCCGATCCATCCCCAGCACGTTATTAACGGGCACGTTGGAAATGGTTTTATGCCAACCCTGCGTTGCGTCGATTTTGGCGCGCATCCCAACCGCATGGGCACCCACGGGCACGGTGGCCTTTGCCCCGGCGTTGGTGTCGTAGCAGATGAAATTAGGCCAGATAACCATCATTTCACGCCGGGAGAACTGTTCGCGGTATTCCTTCACTTCGGCGATTGTGTTGCAGCCGTTCGCTGCCACGTAAGCAAACGCGCGCAGCTTTTCCGCAATGACGCCGAGTTGTGCGGCCACAGCTTCCGTATCAAGTCCAGGAACAGCCAAGACGCGCGGACGCACGCCTACACGCATTTCGGCAGACAGCAGCGCGTACATGCCGATAAAGCGCCCGTTTGCATCGGTGCCGCCAATAACCAGTTGATCCTGTGTCTGTGCGGTGCCGCCTTCAGGCGGTTCGATATTTGCAGCACCAGCAACGCGAATCACAATGGTTTGCGGGCTGGTCTGGTCTGAAATCGCTTTCAGGGTGGTATACAGGGTGCCGGTTTTGCCTGCTTTGCCCAGCATGTTAGCCACGGGGGTGATCAGTACAGGGGTATCCAGCGGGAACGCTGTTTCGTCCGCATCATCAGCGGTGCAGACAACGCCGATCACCGCCGAATCAATGTCGGTGATCATCGTGCTAAGGTCGGTGGTTTCCGTGGCGGTTACATCGTGATGGTAGTTAGTGGCCATGTATTTGCCTCGCCACTTTAATGACTGCGAATATCATTGCGGCATTGGCAGTCCGATGCGATGTATAAGGGTTGTCAGCAACCTGCAACAATGACGGGGCGTTGTTCATGCGCGCGCGTGGCGACGATGTACCCCATTATGATGAAGGGGTTGATATAGACACGACAGAAAACCAATATTCGCCACGCCCGGCGTTCAGTATTGAAATTGAAGGTAAGCAACTTACGGCGCTGGATAACCGGCTGATTTCCCTTTCGCTGACCGATAACCGGAGCTTTGAGGCGGATACGCTGGATCTGACGCTGGATGATGCACACGGACAGGTAGCTTTACCATCGCGCGGCTCAAAGATATCGGTGGCGCTGGGCTGGGATAATGATCCGCTGGTCTTTAAAGGGGTGTATACGGTTGACGAAATCGGCCACGCTGGCCCACCTGACCACCTGACCACCTGACCACCTGACCACCTGACCACCTGACCACCTGACCACCTGACCACCTGACCACCTGACCACCTGACGATCAGCGCCAGAAGCGCGGATTTTCATGATACGTTCAACGTGAAAAGGGAATATAGCTGGCACGATATTACCGTGGGGGATGTGGTCGCCAGCATTGCCAGCCGCTACGATTTGCGCGGGTGTCAGCGTAGAACTGGCGAAGATTGAGATTGACCACGCCGATTAGACGAGTGAATCAGATATCAGCTTCTTAACGCGCATGGCCGAAATGCTGGGCGCGGTGGCGACCATTAAAAACGGTATGCTGCTGTTTATCACGCCAGGCAAGGGTGTGACGCAAAGCGGCAAGCCGCTGCCGGTGCTCGAGATAGTGCGCTCAAGCGGAGATAAGCACCGGTTTAACGTGGCCGACAGGGATGCGTACGCGGGCGTAACGGCATACTGGCTTGATCTCAACTTTGGTAAGAAGCCATCCACCACCGTGAAGAAAACCACCCGCAGGCACCGAACCACCCAGGCCAAAAAGAAAGAACCTGCATCAAGCAAGAAAGAAGAGGATTATCTGGCCGGGGCAGATGGTAACGTTTTTGTGATTCGCAAAACCTTCAAAACGGAAAAGGCGGCGAAGCGTGCAGCCGCGGCTAAGTGACGAGAGTTGCAGCGCGGGGCGGCTACGTTCAGCATCACCCTGGCGCGTGGCCGCGCAGATTTGTACCTGGAACAGCCCGCCAGCGTGTACGGTTTTAAGTCTACTATCGACAGTGGAAGCTGGACGATAACGCGTTGCGTTCATGACGTTGGCAGCAGCGGGTTTACCACGTCGCTGGAACTGGAAGTAAAAATCGACGACTGGACAGCGGAGAGTGACGATTCAACGACTTAAGCGTTATACTTGCGTTGATATTAACCAGTCCTGAAAGAAGGCTCGCGTATGGCAATGCGCTGTCCTCGCTGCCGTGCAGTAGCAAAAAACAGAACCAGCGTTGAGCTGAGTTTGCTTGTACGGCGCAGCTATCACCAGTGTCAAAATATGTTGTGCAGGTACTGTTTCACCAGCATGACGGAAATAGACGGATCACTAAACCAGACCCAGCCCGCCCCCGGCGCGATGGTGCCACAAGAAGCTTTTCCACGAAGTCACCACGGCGACGATCAGTTATCGCTGGCGCTGTAAAATACCCCGCCTACATGGCGGGTTTTCCTAAACGTCATTCAAATTAAACCTTAAAGTGCATTGGCTAATGCTAGATATCAATCTGATATCATCATGCTTGACATTGGTGATATCAATCTGATATCTTTCACCTTGCCTAATAGCGGGCAATAATTACTGGAGAAAGGAATGGCACATTTGATCAATCTAAATTTAATAATTTTTTTAGGTAGATGAATCTAAAAGGAAAAAGAGAGGTTAGACACTAAATATACGGAGTATCAATTATGACAGTACACGTCGTTAAAAAAACCGGAGATTTCGTACTTCGATTGAGAGAGAAGGATTCCCCGAATGCCATCAGCGGCTACACGCTAGAAGCGTTGATGACGGTAACAGGTATGACAAAAACTGAATTGGCTCATCTGGCATTACGTAAGTTGGCTGATGCATTCTTGCCACATTACGAAAAAGACGAAGGGCCGTTATCTGCTGCTCAGATCCAAACTATCCGCGAGCTTTCCACTGCAAGCGATATCCCGGAGGAGCGGTTTACGAAAAGTCTTTTATAAGGAGACAGCATGGCAAACGGCAAGAAGCATTACACTCCACTCCCTGAACCTGGTGACTTTGTTTGGTGTTATTTTCCCCAGGTGCCAGGTCAGCCAGGGCCAAAGCCGCGCCCTGCGCTGGTTATTGAGGTGGCTGAAGAAGATAATGCTGTGAAGATAGCATACGGAACGAGTCAGAAAGTAAATAAAATTTACAGCACGGAATTTGTGCTGAAAACAGGGGATGCAGGTTTTGCAATCTCCGGCCTTGCTCACGATACTAAATTTGATATGAGCACGCTTGTAAAATTGCCCTATGACAGTGACTGGTTCGATCTTGCGCCGATCAAGAGCGGTCAGCCGACGTCGTCACCAGTGATGGGGACGCTGCACCCAACATATATCCCAGCTCTGCAGGCTGCCCATAAAAAGGCTATTAAGGCTGCATAAGATTTAACGGCGCCCAGAGTTGCTAAGGCCCGCCTCAGACAACCGGTTGAGGTTGACTGAGGCAGGTTTTCTTTTTGCACTAAGAAAATTTGCGGATGCTAAATATCCTAGCTGAAGTACTGTAAATTTATACAGTAAAAAGCGTAGTATAACGATGCAAAATCTGTGAAAATAATGGCGATGGATTCGTGCCATAAGCTGTAATGCGCAGAGATGCGCAAGTAAAATTGTTTTATTCTTCATAACGTTATGATTTTATGACACTGTGATAGTTTTTAAAATCCCTCGGCTGTAAGGCTGTGCGGGTTCAAGTCCCGCTCCGGGTACCATTGGAAATTTGCAGAATAATCAAAGCAATAAGCAGTGTCGTCAAACCACCTACGGGTGGTTTTTTTGTGCCTGAAGTGACCAGTTGCCCTCTGCATTTACCCCTGCCGAAGTGCATGCTTAATACGTTCTATCACTTTGCTTCGATATTCTTCATGCCCATGGCCAGCTCTGGGGTGGGCTATGCGGAAGCACGTTGTGTTGTTTGATTTAAACTCCCACAGTCTGCCAGATATGACAGGGGCTGATGTCTGATACCCCTCTAAATGCTCGGTAAATAATTTCTTGATAGTAGAGTCTGCTCTACTTATACCTGCCGCAAAGATCATAAAGTCGGGCTGTAAATATCTGATTTGGGCAGCCAGAAGGCGTAGAGAGATAGATGTTACTTCTGTAAGCTCTGTAGCAGGTCGATCCAGCGGGGTTTTCTTAGCATAATCCCATGCAAACAGGTTCGCATAGACAATCGCTTTCGGGTTGATCTGCAACTCCCGGGCTAGCCGGAAGTAATACTGCTTAAATCGGCTTCTGGATTTTAACTTAATCGTACCGTTCGGCTTTTTATCTAAATGCTGCCTGTAACGTGCCACAGCCTCTTCAATAACGGTCTCTACAGTGATGCCGGGTACCAGACCCAGTGCTCTGGCAATACTATTTTTATTGTTCTTGGTATTCCAGCCAGCCGTTTCGCGTCCTACTAACATGATTTTTACATTTGATTGCCAGTACTCATCGAAGGGAACAGGTAAAAAGATGCCAGAATATTTATCTTCGGCTAAATCAAAAGAGGTAGCCTTCAAGTCAGTTAAGATCCTTTTATAATCTTCAATGAGCATCTTCTCGCTTCCTGGTTTGTTTGTCCTGCGATCTGCTATGGTCTATCATATGCGCCCGCCCCAAACTGAGGTAGTAAATGATGAAAACCGGACCGCTGGATGAGAAAGAGCTGGAGTGGCTGGATGACGTGCTGGCGAAGTACAGCAATGAGGCATCCATTGTCGACGTTGCGGAGCTGGACGGCCTGCTGACCGCGGTGCTGAGCGCGCCAACGGAGATCGAGCCGAGCGAGTGGCTGGTGGCTATCTGGGGCGGTGCGAATCATGTTCCACGCTGGTCATCCGAAAAGGAGATGGAGCGCTTTATGACGCTCGCATTCCAGCATATGAACGATATCGCCGAGCGCCTTGCCGATTACCCGGAACAGTTTGAGCCGCTGTTTGGGACGCGCACCATTGAAGGCCAGGATCTCAGCATCGTGGAGGAGTGGTGCTTCGGCTATATGCGCGGTGTCGCGCTGAGTGACTGGTCAACGCTGCCCGAGTCGTTACAGCCTGCGCTGGAGGCCATTGCGCTGCACGGTAAAGAGGAGAACTTTACCCGCGTAGAGGAGATGACCCCGGAGGCATTCGAGGCGAGCGTTGAGGCATTGAAACCCGCTGCGCTGGCGCTGTTTGACTACTGGGCTGACAATCAGCAAGAACGTCCGGTAAAACAGCCGATAGTGAACGGTGATAAAGTCGGGCGCAACGATCCTTGTCCGTGCGGCAGCGGCAAAAAATACAAGCAGTGCTGTCTGCACTGATAAACACTGCAATGCCGGGCGGCACTGCGTTTGCCCGGCCTACAAAAAGGGGCGCTCCATAGGATGCGCCCTTTTTATTAACCCACCTCTGGCAGCACTCCCGCTGCAATGCCACACTGAATCGCAATCACCGCCAGGCCGCAGAAGAGTACCAGCAGCAGAGCGGGCTTACCGCCCCGTACGCGGTAGTTCGACTGCGGGGAATGCTTACGACTCTGCCACGCCAGCAGGAAAGGGATCAGCAGCGCCAGCACGGCCAGCGCCACGCCCGCATAGCCCAATGCCATCACAAAGCCGCGCGGATAGAAGAGAGCAAAAGCCAGCGGCGGCAGGAAGGTAATCGCCCCGGTTTGTAGCCTGCCCACTGCGGTGTTGCGACGGTTAAAGAGATCGGCCAGGTAATCAAACAGTCCCAGGGTCACGCCCAAAAACGACGTCGCCAGCGCCAGATCGGCAAACAGATGTACCGCCAGCTCTACGTGCGGCGAGGCTACTACGTCGCGCAGGGCCTGTAGCAGGCCGTTAAGTCCGGCGCTGTTAGCCATCAGGCCAAAAAAGGTCGTGGAGTCGATGCTGCCCAGCGTTGCCAGCTGCCAGAAGATATAGGCCACAAGCGGAATGGCGCTGCCGGTAATAAAGACCCAGCGCAGCTTCTGCACGTTACCATTCATATAGCTAACGATGCTCGGGACGCTGCCGTGAAAACCAAAGGAGGTAAAGATCACAGGAATGGCAGATAGCGCCAGCCCCTTCTCCAGCGGCAGCGTCAGGAGATTCACCTTATGCACATGAGGCATCAGCAGTACCAGCATCACAATCAGGAAAATTAGCTTAGCGCTGAATAGAAAACGGTTGAAGAGATCCACCAGCGACGTGCCAATGCAGACCACGCCGCCAGCGACAAGAGTAAACAGCATTACGCCGGTCGCGGGTGAAACTGAGAGGCTAAGCCACTCGCTCAGGCTTGAGGCTAGCAGCTCGCCTGCGCCGCTCATGTAGGCCGCCGTCAGGGCATACATTAGGAACAGCATGCTAAAACCGGTGGCCCACTGTCCATAGCGCCCGAGATAGCGGCGTGCCAGCGTACCCAGGCCGGTATCCGCCGGAACGTGCTGATACACCTCCAGCAGCAGCAGGGCGGTGTAACACATCAGCCCCCACAGGCAAAATAGTAACGCCAGCGTTACGCCAAAACCCACGCCTGCGGCGGCCAGCGGCATCGCCAGCATACCGGCACCAATGGTGGTCCCGGCAACGATAAACATACTGCCAAAAGTCCTGTTCTTCACGCTTCTCTTACACCTGCACTGCGCACCAAAATTGTGCGGCGCAGAGTAAGGCAAAACTGGGTTTACGTCAAACCACCGTTACAACCTCTGTAAAGATAATGATACAATCACCGCGTATGGTTGATGCAGACTCTATCAGTAGTAGACGCCTGCGGGGGAGTAGTTCACCGCGTGGCCCTGACACTGATACTGAAGCGTGACGGTTTCATTGAGACACAGCGAGCCGCTGATGACACTACAGGTTTTCACTGGCTGACCAAAGGCGATCGCCGTGGCGTAGCCCATCTGCTGGCACTGACGATTAGCCGTTCCCTGCGTGGTGTAGTCGTCATAGCGGGCCTTCTGCAGCATCGTCTCATTAAAATGCAGGCGCACCAGGCCCGTTGCCGGGTTAACGTCGGTGACTTCAGGCTCTTTCGTGATGGTGCATCCAGCAAGCAGCATCAGCGAAGCGGTGAGGAGAACTCTTTTCATGCAAACGCTCTGATTCAGTTTCGATGATCTCATCCTACAGCCAGCACGATTAGCCAATGCCCGGAATAGCCAAAGAATCTCACCGTTCTAATTGCAACGGTACGGGAGAGGGGCTGGCGTAAGCAAAACTGTGACCGCATCTCTAATTTTTAAAACCATTTTTCATTAAATTTGAAAGTATGTTTGCCAGGTAGTAAGGTTTAAGCTGATTAGCCCTTTATGACGGGATCCCCCGCAACGCATTCAGGAGAAGAGATAATGAAAATTGCACTGATGATGGAAAACAGCCAGGCTGCCAAAAACGCCATCATTCTTAAAGAGCTGAAAACCGTCGCTGATGATAAAGGCTTCCCGGTTTTCAACGTTGGGATGAGCGATGAAAATGACCATCATCTGACCTATATCCACCTGGGCATTATGGCCAGCATCCTGCTGAACTCAAAGGCGGTTGATTTTGTGATTGCTGGCTGTGGTACTGGCCAGGGCGCGTTGATGTCGCTGAACATCCACCCAGGCGTGAACTGCGGCTACTGTATCGATCCGGCCGACGCCTTCCTGTTTGCCCAGATCAACAACGGTAATGCGCTGGCGCTGCCGTTTGCCAAAGGCTTCGGCTGGGGTGCAGAGCTGAACGTGCGCTTCATCTTCGAGAAAGCCTTTACCGGCCGCAAAGGCGAAGGCTACCCGCCTGAGCGTAAAGAGCCGCAGGTGCGTAACGCCGGGATCCTCAATCAGGTGAAAGCGGCAGTGGTAAAAGATAACTATCTCGATACCCTGCGCGCCATCGATCCTGAGCTGGTGAAAACCGCCGTCTCCGGCCAGCGTTTCCAGGAGTGCTTCTTTGAACACTGCCAGGATAAAGAGATCGAAGCGTTCGTTCGCGAAATGCTTGCATAACACCTCCTGTGCCGGGCAGCGCTACGCTGGCCCGGCACATTATTAACCTTTCTTAGATGACACCGCGCTGCCCGCATCCTTAGCCAGCCTAAACGTATCGACCATACCCACCAGACAGATCAGGGCGATAAACACAAATGCCAGCCGGAAGCTTATGCCTGGCACGTCGCCAAGCGCTAGCCAGTCGCTGGCTTTCTCCCCCAGACGAATGCCAATCGCGCCGAGCGTGATACCCAGCCCAACCGCCAGCTGCGTCGCTGTACTGAACAGGGTGTTGGCATAGCTCATCTGCGCCGAGGGGACATCGGCGAAGGCCAGCGTACTGACGCCGGTAAACTGTACCGAGCGAAAAACTCCGCCCAGATAGAGCACGACAAAAATCACCCACGCTGGCGTGGTCGGCGTAATAAAGGCACAGGCCAGCAGGGCCAGTACGTTCAGCGTGCCGTTAATCAGCAGCAGCTTTTTAAAGCCGAGCCAGCGGATCAGCGGCGTAGTGGCTGGCTTAATCGTCAGGTTACCTACAAAGACCGCCAGCACCAGCAGCCCGGCATGAAACGGATCCAGTCCAAAACCCACCTGAAACATCAGCGGCAGCAGAAAGGGTACTGCGCTAATCGAGGCGCGAAACAGCGAGCCACCGTACATAGTGACGCGAAAGGTATGCACCTGCATGGCATCGAGGCGGATCATCGGCCAACGGACGCGCTGAAAATGGCGCAGCGCGTAGACCAGAGTGGCCGTGCCTAGCGCCAGCAGGCCGAGCGTCCACGCTCCCTGCTGCTGTTCACCTCCCAGCATCTCCATGGCACACACCAGGCTCACCATCGCCACCGAGGTCGAGAGAAAGCCAGCCAGATCGAACGGGCGGCGCTCGTCGTCGCGAATATCGGGAATGATGCGCAGCGCCAGAACAATAGCCAGCAGGCCAATCGGCACGTTGATAAAGAAGATCCAGCGCCAGTCGGCATAGTGGGTAATAAACCCGCCCAACGGAGGGCCGATAATAGGGGCGACCAGCGCGGGCCAGGTGAGGGTGGCGATGGCGGTGATCAGCAGATGCTTAGGCGTGGTGCGCAGCACAGCAAGCCTGCCGACGGGAACCATCAGCGCGCCGCCCATTCCCTGCAGCACGCGCATCGCCACAAACATCTCAACGCTGGTGGAGAGGCCGCAGAATACCGATGCGAGGGTAAAGATCGCCAGCGCGGCGGTGAAGACCTTACGCGCACCGAAGCGGTCGGCTATCCAGCCGCTGGCTGGGATCAGTACTGCGAGGGTGATCAGGTAGGCGCTGATGCCGATGTTGAGCGCTACCGCGTCGACGCCGAAACTCTGCGCCATATCCGGCAGGGCCGTTGCTATCACCGTCCCGTCGAGAAACTCCATAAAAAAGGCCCCGGCGACCAGTAGCGCGGCGGGCGAGACGCCCCGCGTCTTCTCCGGGAGGGTATTTTCACTCATTTTTGGTCTGCCATTTCAAAAAAAATTTTAATAATTAAAAAAAATGAAACTACCGTAACCTACGGATTATTCAATATTTTTTTAACAAAACGAGAAAGGTTGCAGCGAAATTGATGTGATATCCATCACAAAGTGGTTGATTTTTGTGATGCAAGTCATATTATACGCCCATAGATAAGTAACACCTGCATAACAAAATAGCCGGAGCAAAACATGAAACTGCGCAAAATCCTGAAAAGCATTTTTGAAACCTACTGCAAGACTTTTAAAGACGTACCGCCGGGCGCTATGTTCTAATAAAGTTGCTGTGATAAAAAACCTGCTGCGGCAGGTTTTTTTGTTTCTGTAACTCAGGAGTAACTATGTCTCAAAATCTTAGCGCCGATCAGGAGCTGGTGTCCGACGTTGTGGCATGCCAGCTGGTGATCAAACAGATCCTCGACGTCATTGACGTTATCGCGCCGGTTGAGGTGCGTGAGAAGATGGCTAACCAGCTCAAAACCATCGACTTCACTACGCATCCGGCGGCAGCCGATCCGGTGACCCGGCGTGCTATTCAGAAAGCCATTGCCTTAATTGAGCTTAAATTTACACCGCAGGAAGAGACGCACTAACGTGTGGCTATAAGCAAATAAAATAAACCTATGTTTTGTTATTTTCAAACGGATGTTTTCTTTATTGCTTGCGAGGGTAAAAGAGGCGGCACCTGCATTAAGGTTTAAACCGGCTGCAGGGGCTGGCGGGATAGGCTCCCGCCAGAAAGGGTAGCGTAAGGGGTTAGTGCCTGCGGCAGTTCACCACGTTAAGCAGCGCCCGATCGGTCTGCGCGATATTTTTCCCGTCACGCAGAGAGCGATGAATTTCGCTAATTAACAGCTGCAGCAGCAGACCATCCTGCTGCTCTGCTTTTTCTACCTCGCGCAGGAAGTTAAGCGTTTTTTCATCTTTTACCGCTTTAGCTTCTTCACTCAGCTGGGCCAGCATTTCACACCGCACGTTGTACTCTTTAAACGCTTTCTGAAACAGCTCTTCTAACGAATTAAAGCTGTCGTGCGGATTTTCCCGGCCTTTCACACTGGGATAGGCACCGGCGCGCTTCATAAAGTCAAATATACGCATCATCAGGTTTACCTTCTCCTGTGCCTGCGCGCGTAGAAACGTTGCCGAACCTGGTAGATCATGCTTTGCACACCATTCACTCCATGAAAGGCAGAGATTAGATGCCTGGAACTCAAGGTTAACCTGTGAGTTGAGTTTTTGTGCCATGCCGCTCGTCGCCATAACGACCTCCTTCTGTCCTGGATGGGGCTGCGATGAATATCAGCCATACTGCGTCGACACCACGATCGTAAAGACTTATTCATCTTACAAATGTGATCCAGCAGACACTTTTCAGCCATATAAAAGAATAATCTTAATAAAAATAGTGGCTTACATTCATTGATAAATGTATGTCATGGAGGGTTTTGTTAAATATGAAGGAGTTGGAGATGAAAAGAGTTGCGGTGCTGCTGGCCCCCGGTTTTGAAGAGGCGGAAGCCATAGTGACTATCGATATACTGCGCCGGTTGCATATCGATGTTGAAACCCTGGCCTGCACCCCATCCCGCGCGGTAGTGAGCTATCACGCTATTCCTATGGTGGCTGACGCTATTCTGAGTGAACGCATGGATTCGCTCTACGACGCCATTGTTCTGCCCGGCGGGCCGGAAGGAAGTGTCAACCTTGCGGCTAGCGCCGAGGTTATCGCTTTTGTCACTCGTCACGACGAGGCAGAGAGGCTTATCTGTCCAATCTGCTCGGCAGCCGCGCGGGTGCTGGGAGGCAACGGCCTGCTGAAGGGGCGGCGCTACGTCTGTTCGGGCGACCTGTATGAAACCGTGACCGACGGTCACTACGTCGATGCCGCCGTCGTAGAGGATGGCAATCTGATCAGCGGCAAAGGGTTAGGGCGAGTGTTTGATTTTGCCTTTGCCGTCTCGACGCGCCTTTTGGGTGATGAGGCACCCGTGCGTGACCACGCAGATCACATCTACTACCCCCTCTGACGCTTCAACTGAGCTAACCCGTCAGGCCACAGGGATAAGCTGGCTGGCCTGATGGACAATGCTGCTATCGCTCCATGAATTTGTCTGACAAATACGCCAATTCTTATGAAGATATTTGCTGAATTTATGCACGCTTTTACTGTAATTCTGCGGTGTGATGGCGCTCTCCTATGGAGAATCAATTTCCCGCTAAAACTACTCTTCAGCAATAGCATCTCCTGATAGACGTGTGCTAATGCCTTGTTTTAAGGCTGATTAGACAGCTCATAAATTCTCATTCCCTACATAAAAAAGCGTTAAAGCTGGAGTAAACCATGCACAAATTCACTAAAGCGCTGGCGGCCATTGGTTTAGCTGCCGTTATGTCACAATCCGCTATCGCCGAAACCATGAAGCTCGGTTTTTTGGTTAAGCAGCCCGAAGAGCCGTGGTTCCAGACCGAGTGGAAATTTGCTGATAAGGCAGGCAAAGATTTAGGTTTCGAGGTAATTAAAATCGCCGTACCGGACGGTGAGAAAACGCTGAACGCCATCGATAGCCTGGCCGCCAGCGGTGCGAAAGGGTTCGTTATCTGTACCCCGGATCCCAAGCTGGGTTCAGCGATTGTCGCCAAAGCGCGCGGCTATGACATGAAGGTCATTGCCGTGGACGATCAGTTCGTCAACGCCAAAGGCAAGCCGATGGAGACCGTACCACTGGTGATGATGGCCGCCAGTGAGATTGGCGCTCGCCAGGGGCAGGAGCTGTATAAAGAGATGCAAAAACGGGGCTGGGACGTGAAAGAGACTGGCGTAATGGCCATCACCGCTGACGAACTGGATACCGCCCGTCGCCGCACCTCCGGCTCAATGGATGCCCTGAAAGCCGCTGGTTTCCCGGAGAAACAGATCTATAAAGTCCCGACCAAATCAAACGATATTCCCGGCGCGTTCGATGCCGGTAACTCCCTGCTGGTTCAGCATCCTGAAGTGAAGCACTGGCTGGTGGTCGGCATGAACGATAACACCGTGCTGGGCGGCGTGCGTGCCACCGAAGGGCAGGGCTTCAAAGCTGCCGATGTGATTGGCATCGGTATCAACGGCGTTGACGCCGTGAGCGAGCTCTCCAAGGCGCAGGGTACCGGCTTCTACGGCTCGCTGCTGCCAAGCCCGGACGTCCATGGCTATAAGACCAGCGAAATGCTCTATAACTGGGTAGAAAAAGGCGTCGAGCCGCCGAAGTTCACCGCGGTGACCGATGTGGTGCTGATCACCCGCGACAACTTTAAAGAAGAGTTAGCGAAGAAAGGGCTAGGCGTGAAGTAATTCGCGTCGTTGGTTGCGCCCTTCACCACAGGCTTTTAACGCCGGGTGAGGGGCCAGTCGTACCATAAATGCGTCACGGAGACGTTATGCAACAGTCAACTCCATATCTCTCTTTCCGTGGTATTAGCAAAACCTTCCCCGGTGTAAAAGCCTTGAGCGACATCAGCTTCGACTGCTATGCCGGTCAGGTGCATGCCCTGATGGGGGAGAACGGCGCGGGTAAATCGACGCTGTTAAAAATTCTTAGCGGCAACTATGCCCCCTCCGGTGGGACGCTGGTGCTGCAGGGAAAAGAGGTTAGCTTTACCGATACCACCGCCGCGCTGAATGCCGGAGTGGCAATCATCTATCAGGAGCTGCATCTGATTCCCGAGATGACCGTCGCGGAAAATATCTATCTTGGCCAGCTGCCGCAGAAGGGCGGGCTGGTGAATCGTTCCCTGCTGAACTACGAAGCCCGACTCCAGCTGGAGCATCTCGGGCTGGATATCGATCCGCAGACGCCGCTGAAATATCTCTCCATCGGCCAGTGGCAGATGGTGGAGATAGCCAAAGCGCTGGCGCGCAATGCAAAGGTGATCGCTTTTGATGAACCCACCAGCTCGCTCTCAGCGCGGGAGATCGACAACCTGTTTCGCGTGATCCGCGAGCTGCGCAACGAGGGGCGGGTGATCATCTACGTTTCCCACCGTATGGAGGAGATTTTTGCTCTCAGCGACGCCATCACCGTCTTTAAAGATGGGCGCTACGTGCGCACCTTTGACGATATGCAGCAGGTCAACCATGACTCGCTGGTGCAGGCGATGGTCGGGCGCGATCTCGGCGACATCTACGGCTGGCAGCCGCGTGAGTACGGCGCAGAGATGCTACGCCTGGAGGGGGTTAAAGCTCCCGGCGTGCGTCATCCTGTTAGCTTCTCGGTAAAGCGCGGCGAAATCGTCGGTCTGTTTGGGCTGGTGGGGGCCGGGCGCAGCGAGCTGATGAAAGGGCTGTTTGGTGGTACGCGCATCACCGCAGGCCAGCTGATTATTGACGGTAAGCCGCTGAGTATTCAAAAACCGGCCCATGCCATCCGCGCCGGGATGATGCTCTGTCCCGAAGATCGCAAAGCGGAAGGTATCATTCCCGTTCACTCCGTGCGTGACAACATCAACATCAGCGCTCGACGCAAGTCCGTTCGCGCCGGATGTTTGATTAACGACGGCTGGGAGGTGGAAAACGCCGACCACCATATTCGCTCGCTTAATATCAAAACCCCCGGCGCTGAGCAGCTGATTATGAATCTCTCCGGTGGGAACCAGCAGAAAGCCATTCTTGGCCGCTGGCTCTCGGAAGAGATGAAGGTCATTTTGCTCGATGAGCCGACGCGTGGCATAGACGTGGGCGCGAAGCATGAGATCTACAACGTAATCTACGCCCTGGCATCACGCGGCGTAGCGGTACTGTTTGCCTCCAGCGACCTGCCGGAAGTGCTCGGCGTCGCCGACCGCATTTTGGTGATGCGGGAAGGGGAGATCGCCGGCGAACTGCTGCACGGCGAAGCAGACGAAAAACAGGCGTTAAGCCTCGCCATGCCTAAAGTGAGTCAGGCCGTTGCCTGAGTAAGGAGAGTATGATGTCATCAGTAACAAGCTCCGGCGCAGGAAAGTCGCCGTTCAGTCTGGGGCGTATCTGGGATCACTACGGCATGCTGGTGGTCTTTGCCGTACTGTTTATCGGCTGCGCCCTGTTTGTGCCTAACTTTGCCAGCTTCGTCAATATGAAGGGGCTGGGGCTCGCCATCTCGATGTCGGGCATGGTGGCCTGCGGAATGCTCTTCTGCCTGGCCTCCGGCGACTTTGACCTGTCGGTGGCCTCGGTCATCGCCTGTGCGGGCGTCACCGCGGCGGTGGTGATCAACATGACGGAGAGCCTGTGGATCGGCGTCTTTGCAGGCCTGATGCTGGGCGTGCTGAGCGGTCTGGTTAACGGCTTCGTCATTGCCAAACTGAAGATCAATGCCCTGATTACCACTCTCGCAACGATGCAGATCGTCCGCGGCCTGGCCTATATCATCTCTGATGGTAAAGCGGTGGGGATTGAAGACGAGCGTTTCTTCACCCTCGGCTATACCAACTGGTTGGGTCTGCCTGCGCCTATCTGGCTAACCGTGGCCTGCCTCATCATCTTCGGTTTCCTGCTTAACAGAACCACCTTTGGCCGCAATACGCTGGCTATTGGCGGCAATGAAGAGGCCGCTCGCCTGGCGGGGGTACCGGTGGTACGCACGAAAATCATTATCTTTGTGCTCTCTGGCCTGGTATCGGCCGCCGCAGGGATCATTCTGGCGTCGCGCATGACCAGCGGCCAGCCGATGACCTCCATTGGTTACGAGCTGATCGTGATCTCAGCCTGCGTGCTCGGCGGCGTCTCCCTCAAAGGCGGCATCGGAAAAATCTCGTATGTTGTGGCGGGGATCCTGATCCTCGGCACCGTTGAGAATGCCATGAACCTGCTGAATATCTCTCCCTTCTCGCAGTACGTTGTACGCGGCCTGATCCTGCTGGCGGCGGTCATCTTCGACCGTTACAAACAGAAGGCCAAACGTACCGTCTGACGCCTGGGTCTTCGCCGAACGGGCTCTTTTTTAATCGTTTTTACCTCTCAGCCAGCCGCAATTGCGGCTGGTTTCTTTGCTTTAAAATGGCGAGGAGCGCGACACTGGCTATACTTACATGGCTAATGATAACGAGAGATGGTCGTGAACGCGGCATCGAAACCAGAAAGGAGGAGACCAGGGTGGCTGACCAGTTAGCTGTACCGCCTGTACTTTCCGCAAACTATGCTTACTTCTTTGACCTCGACGGAACCCTCGCCGAAATCAAACCTCGTCCCGATCAGGTCTTTATTCCCACCGGGGTGCTTACTCTGCTCAAACGTCTGGCCGAAATGAATCAGGGCGCGGTGGCGCTGGTGTCGGGTCGCTCGATGAAAGAGCTGGATGCCATTGCATCCCCGCTGCATTTCCCACTAGCCGGGGTGCATGGCGCACAGCGACGCGACTTCCAGGGCAAAACGCATGAGATCGCTCTGCCTGCCGATCAGGTTAAGCAGATGGAGCTGGAGCTGATTGCGGCGCTCGATCCCCTGAAGGGGACAGAGCTGGAGGCGAAAGGGATGGCGTTTGCGCTGCACTATCGGCAGGCCGTACATCATGAAGAGGCTATCTTTGCGCTGGCAAAGGCGATGGAAGAGAAATATCCGAATTTAGCCCTGCAGCCGGGTAAATGCGTGGTAGAGCTAAAACCACGTGGTATCAATAAAGGAGCTGCAGTAGAAGCATTCATGCAGGAGCCGCCTTTTTGCGGGCGCAAACCTGTTTTCCTGGGAGACGACCTCACTGACGAGGCAGGCTTCAAGGTTGTGAATCGCCTTGATGGCGTATCCGTTAAGGTCGGTATTGGCGCAACGCAGGCGCAGTACCGGTTGGAAAGTGTCGCGGACGTTCATCAATGGCTCGAAAATATTACTGACCATCAACAACAAGAAGAAATGGCGTTAACTAACAGGAGAGATGGCTATGAGTCGCTTAGTCGTAGTATCTAATCGTATCGCACCGCCGGATGATAAAAAATCAAGTGCCGGTGGCCTGGCCGTCGGAATTATGGGTGCACTGAAAGGAACCGGCGGACTCTGGTTTGGCTGGAGCGGTGATATTGGCAATGAAGATCAGCCGCTAAAGAAGGTTACCCATGGCAATATCACCTGGGCCTCATTTAACCTCAGCGAGCAAGATTATGATGAGTACTACAGCCAGTTTTCCAATGCCGTGCTGTGGCCAGCGTTTCACTACCGTCTTGATCTCGTGAAGTTCCAGCGTGAGGCCTGGGAGGGCTATCAGCGCGTGAATGCTCTGCTGGCAGATAAGCTGGTACCGCTGCTTGAAGAAGACGATATCCTCTGGATCCACGATTATCATCTGCTGCCCTTTGCCAATGAGCTGCGTCAGCGCGGCGTGAATAACCAGATTGGCTTCTTCCTGCATATTCCATTCCCGACCCCGGAAATCTTTAACGCACTGCCACCGCATGCCGAACTGCTCGAGCAGCTATGCGACTACGATCTGCTGGGCTTCCAGACCGAGAGCGACCGCGTGTCGTTCCTTGACAGCCTCTCCAGCCAGACGCGCTTAACTGCCCGAGGTGATAAGACCCATACCGCATGGGGCAAAACTTTCCGTACCGAGGTCTATCCGATTGGTATTGAGCCAGATGAGATCGCCCAGCAGGCCTCTGGCCCGCTGCCGCCGAAGCTGGCGCAGCTCAAATCCGAGCTAGGAAATGTGAAGAACATCTTCTCGGTAGAGCGGTTAGACTACTCTAAGGGCCTGCCGGAACGTTTCCATGCCTATGAAACCCTGCTGGAGAAGTTCCCGCAGCACCACGGTAAAATCCGCTATACGCAGATTGCGCCCACCTCGCGCGGCGAGGTTCAGGCCTACCAGGACATTCGCCATCAGCTGGAGACCGAAGCCGGACGTATCAATGGTAAATATGGTCAGCTGGGCTGGACGCCGCTCTACTACCTCAACCAGCACTTCGATCGTAAGCTGCTGATGAAGGTCTTCCGCTACGCCGACGTGGGTCTGGTAACCCCGCTGCGTGACGGGATGAACCTCGTTGCTAAGGAGTACGTGGCGGCGCAGGATCCAGCTAACCCAGGCGTGCTGGTGCTCTCTAAGTTTGCCGGTGCGGCGAACGAGCTGACCTCCGCTCTGCTTGTCAACCCTTATGACCGTGACGATGTGGCGAATGCCATGAACCGGGCGCTAACCATGCCGCTGGCAGAGCGTATTTCTCGCCACGCCGACATGATGGATATCATCAAGAAAAATGATATTCAGCACTGGCAGGAGAGGTTTATTGCTGATTTAAAGCGCATAGCGCCTCGTAATGCAGAGACCCTTCTGCAGAATAACGTGGCGACCTTCCCCAAGCTGGCGTAAACACGTCTGCGCTCTCGCTGCGGCGGGGGCGCTACTCCTCTTCTAGCGGTACCAGCAGCACATCAACCTTGCTTGCTCCCACCACGCCCTTAGCCGAACAGGCCGCCCGCGAAAAATAGCGCTGATTATGGTTACCGTAAATAACCAGATCGATCCCGTCTCGCTCGCAAAGATGAACAATATTCTCACTGAGCGCGCCCGAAGCAATAATCGTTTCAGCGATGGGATAATCTGCCTGCGCAATAAGTTCATTCATAAAATGCTGCGTCTCTTCCTGCATCAGATCGCGCAGGCTTTCCATCATAGGTGCAGCAAACTGATTATACATTTCGGGATCGTTAGCAAGGGTAAGCAAGCTAATGCGTGCCTGATAGGGGCGGGCAATGGAGACGGCTTTTTTAAGCAGTAAACGGCTCTCTGCGTTAACGGCAACCGCAACTAATAGATGGGAATAGCTCATATTTCGCTCCTTAATGGAGTATGAACCCTTGACGTATCTTTACCTTCTTTTTACAAAGCCTGCAAGCAAAAAAGTGTGACAAACCTGTGAACGTTCTCATAAATATTCACTAATTATTCCATCGCATGGAATCGTGCCACAAGCAGATATGTTAAGGATATTTAGCGACTTAAGGAAAATTTGGCACATTATATTATGTTGCGCCCTCTATTCTTCACTGTTAATTAACAAATTTGCAATCATTTTACAAGTTCGGCGGATAAGTTAAGTGCTGCTTTAATGCTATGAATAATAAGTATATTTTATAATGACCGTACAGTTACCATGCCAATGATGGCGGATAGGGCCTGCAAAAGTCCGAGGTCTGATGACTGGTCATCAGTTAACACATAAAACTGAATGACTATTCGCCGAAAAGGAATAGAAAAGGCACTCCATTGTATAAAAAACAAACAATCACTAAGGCAAAAGTATGGATTTCTTTAAAATATTCACGTAAATTATGTGACGTAGATCACATTATTTTCAAAATATTCATCGCAGCCAATTGTATGTCCTACGGGTCGCGAGTACAGTTGCGTCGCTTTAAGAAAAATCTTAGTAAATTGTAAGAATTGATTGAAAGCGTAACGGAGAGAGGTGGCAAACAATGCGATCGCCGTCACGTAAAACAACTAAGTTCAAACGATGCATTTCGCCTTATCTTTTTTAATACCGGGTTTTTTTCCCGGCGACATCACGGGGTGCGGCTTGACCGCATAAGACACTAGTTGGTTATTCTGGATGGGAAAAATGCATACATCCGAGTTGCTGAAACATATCTATGACATCAACCTGTCATATTTACTGCTCGCACAGCGTTTGATTAGTCAAGATAAAGCCTCCGCTATGTTCCGTCTGGGCATGAGTGAGGAGATGGCGTCTACCATGGGTGAGTTATCACTCCCACAAATGGTGAAATTAGCTGAAACCAATCAGCTAATCTGTCAGTTCCGTTTTGACAGTCATCAAACCATCACCCGCCTGACGCAGGAGTCACGCGTAGATGACCTGCAGCAGGTCCATACCGGTATTTTGCTCTCGACGCGTTTGCTCAATGAGAGCAACCAGGGTACTGACGCAGCGTCCCGGAAGAAAAGGGCTTAATAATGACTGAAAAGAGCATTGTCCAGGAAGCGCGTGATATTCAACTCGCGATGGAACTGATTACGCTGGGCGCGCGTTTGCAAATGCTGGAAAGCGAAACGCAGCTCAGCCGTGGCCGCCTCATCAAACTCTACAAAGAACTTCGTGGTAGCCCGCCGCCGAAAGGGATGCTCCCTTTTTCAACCGACTGGTTTATGACGTGGGAACAGAATATTCATGCCTCAATGTTCTGCAACGCCTGGCAATTCTTACTCAAAACAGGCCTGTGCAGCGGCGTTGATGCAGTTATCAAAGCCTATCGACTCTATCTTGAACAGTGCCCGCAGCCGGAAGAGGGGCCGTTATTAGCCCTGACCCGTGCCTGGACATTAGTCCGTTTTGTTGAGAGCGGTATGCTGCAACTTTCAAGCTGCAACTGCTGTGGCGGTAATTTTATTACCCATGCTCACCAGCCCGTAGGGAGTTTTGCCTGCAGTTTATGCCAGCCGCCGTCCAGGGCCGTAAAAAGACGTAAACTTTCCCCGGAAGCTGCCGATATTATTCCACAACTGCTGGATGAACAGATCAAACAGGCTGTTTAACTAACGGCGTGGGTAACACTCCAGCAGCGGTAAGCAATTACCGCTGCTTTTTTTTGCCTCCCCGTTGGGTTAAACCCTGAAAACTGTTTTTCCTTGCCTTAGTCAACAGCGGAAGGATGATGTCGTGCTGATCTTATTAGGTTACCTTGTTGTTCTCGGTACAGTCTTCGGCGGTTACATGATGACCGGCGGACACCTTGGAGCACTTTATCAACCGGCTGAGCTGATTATTATCGGCGGTGCGGGCGTGGGTGCGTTTATTGTGGGCAACAACGGCAAAGCCATCAAAGGAACGCTTAAGGCGCTTCCGTTGCTGTTTCGTCGCTCCAAATACACAAAAGCTGTCTACATGGATCTTCTGGCGCTGCTCTATCGCCTGATGGCCAAGTCGCGCCAGCAGGGGATGTTCTCCCTTGAGCGTGACATTGAGAATCCAAAAGAGAGCGAAATTTTTGCCAACTATCCGCGGATCCTGGCCGATCCGATCATGCTGGAATTTATCGTCGACTATCTGCGTCTGATCATCAGCGGCAATATGAACACCTTTGAAATCGAAGCGCTGATGGACGAAGAGATCGAGACTCACGAGAGTGAAGCCGAAGTGCCGGCAAATAGCCTGGCCATGGTCGGCGACTCGCTGCCAGCGTTCGGTATCGTGGCCGCGGTAATGGGCGTGGTTCACGCTCTGGCCTCGGCGGATCGCCCGGCGGCTGAGCTGGGCGCGCTGATCGCCCATGCGATGGTAGGAACCTTCCTCGGTATTCTGCTGGCCTACGGTTTTATTTCGCCGCTGGCAACCGTGCTGCGCCAGAAGAGCGCGGAAACGACCAAGATGATGCAGTGCGTCAAGATCACGCTGCTCTCCAACCTGAATGGCTATGCGCCACCGATTGCCGTTGAATTTGGCCGTAAAACGCTCTACTCCAGCGAGCGACCATCCTTTATCGAACTGGATGAGCACGTCCGCGCGGTCCGTAACCCAAACCAGCAGACCACGACTGAGGACGCATGAAAAACCAGGCCCATCCTATTGTCGTTGTAAAACGGCGCAAGCATAAGGGGCACGGAGGCGGCTCGCACGGATCCTGGAAGATCGCCTACGCCGATTTTATGACGGCAATGATGGCGTTCTTCCTGGTGATGTGGCTGATCTCAATCTCCAGCCCGAAAGAGCTGATCCAGATTGCGGAGTATTTCCGCACCCCGCTGGCGACCTCCATTGCTGGCGGCCCGCGGATCTCTAACAGCGACAGCCCAATCCCTGGCGGCGGCGATGACGTCACCCAGCAGAAGGGGGAGGTGCAGCGCCAACCTAACGTCGAAGAGCTGCGCCAGAAGATGGAGCAGTCTCGTCTGAGCAAGCTGCGCGGCGATCTCGATCAGCTGATCGAGGCCGATCCGAAGCTGCGCGCGCTGCGTCCGCATCTGAAAATTGACCTGGTGCAGGAGGGGCTGCGTATTCAGATTATCGATAGCCAGAACCGGCCGATGTTTAAAACCGGCAGCGCCGAGGTAGAGCCCTATATGCGCGATATCCTGCGTGCGATTGCGCCGGTGTTAAACAATATTCCTAACCGTGTCAGCCTCTCTGGCCACACCGATGACTTCCCGTATGCCAACGGCGAGCGCGGTTACAGCAACTGGGAGCTCTCTGCCGACCGTGCTAACGCCTCGCGGCGCGAGCTGGTTGCAGGCGGGCTGGACGATGGAAAAGTGCTGCGCGTGGTCGGCATGGCCGCCACCATGCGCCTGAGCGACAAAGGCTCCAATGACGCCATTAACCGTCGTATCAGTCTTTTAGTACTCAACAAACAAGCAGAACAGGCAATTCTGCACGAAAACGCCGAAAGCCAAAACGAGCCGGTAAGTGTATTACAACAGCCGGGGGCACAGCCTCAGGCGACCGTTCCCACATCGCCACAACCCGATCCGAGGTGATAGCGTGAGCATGGATATTAGCGATTTTTATCAGACATTTTTTGATGAAGCTGACGAGTTGTTGGCTGACATGGAGCAACACCTGCTGGATCTGGTGCCGGAAGCGCCCGATTCAGAGCAGCTCAACGCCATTTTTCGTGCGGCCCACTCCATAAAGGGGGGAGCAGGCACGTTTGGCTTTACCATTTTGCAGGAGACCACGCACCTGATGGAAAACCTGCTGGATGAGGCCCGGCGCGGAGAGATGCAGCTCAATACCGACATTATTAACCTGTTTTTGGAAACCAAAGATATTATGCAGGAACAGCTCGACGCCTATAAAAGCTCGCAAGAGCCAGATGCTGCCAGCTTTGAGTATATCTGCAATGCGCTGCGCCAGCTGGCGCTGGAAGCGAAAGGCGAAGTCCCTGCCGCTGCGGCCGGTGGCGCTAAGCTGACCGTTGTCGATAATGCCCAGACCGTCTCTGATACCGCGTCCGCCGGCGCGCCTGCGGCGGCTAGCGATGGCAAACTGCGCATTGTCCTGTCGCGTCTGAAAGAGGGCGAAGTTAACCTGCTGGAAGACGAGCTGAAAAACCTGGCTACCCTCAGCGACGTCGTCAAAGGCGCGGATTCTCTGAGCGCGACGCTGGAAGGCGGTGTCAGTGAAGATGACCTGGTTGCCGTGTTGTGCTTCGTGATCGAGCCGGATCAAATCAGCTTTACCGATGCGCCAGCTGCGACCCCCGCTAGCGAGGCTGCACCTGCTGCCCCGACACCGGTCGCCCAGCCTGTCGCGGCTGCCCCTGTCGCGCAAAGCGCACCGCGCGAGCAGCCTGCCGCCCGTCAGGAGCGTGCAGAAAAACCGGCCCGCGTCAGCGAATCTACCAGCATCCGCGTTGCCGTTGAAAAAGTGGACCAGCTGATCAACCTCGTCGGCGAACTGGTGATCACCCAGTCGATGCTTGCCCAGCGCTCTAACGAGCTGGATCCGGTCAATCATGGCGATCTGATCACCAGCATGGGTCAGCTGCAGCGTAATGCCCGCGATCTGCAAGAGTCGGTGATGTCCATCCGTATGATGCCGATGGAGTATGTCTTTAGTCGCTTCCCGCGCCTGGTGCGCGATCTGGCGAGCAAGCTCAACAAACAGATCGAACTGACGCTGCTGGGCAGCTCAACCGAGCTGGATAAGAGCCTGATCGAGCGTATTATCGATCCGTTAACGCACCTGGTGCGTAACAGCCTCGACCACGGCATTGAGCTGCCGGACACCCGCGTTGCCGCTGGAAAATCCCCGGTCGGTAACCTGACCCTCTCCGCTGAGCATCAGGGCGGTAATATCTGCATCGAAGTGATCGACGACGGCGCAGGCCTTAACCGCGAACGCATTCTGGCGAAAGCGGTATCGCAGGGCATGGCGGTGCATGAAAACATGACCGACGAAGAGGTTGGCATGCTGATCTTCGCTCCTGGCTTCTCCACCGCAGAGCAGGTGACCGACGTCTCCGGCCGCGGCGTAGGTATGGACGTGGTGAAACGTAACATCCAGGAGATGGGCGGCCACGTTGAGATCCAGTCGAAGCAGGGCGCAGGCACCACTATCCGCATTCTGCTGCCGTTGACGCTGGCGATCCTCGACGGCATGTCGGTGAAGGTGAGCGACGAGGTCTTTATCCTGCCGCTGAACGCGGTGATGGAGTCCCTGCAGCCGCGTGAAGAGGATCTGCATCCGCTGGCGGGCGGCGAGCGCGTGCTGGAAGTGCGCGGCGAATATCTGCCGCTGGTTGAGCTGTGGAAAGTCTTTGACGTCGACGGCGCTAAAACAGAAGCGACGAAAGGCATCGTGGTGATCCTGCAAAGCGCAGGCCGCCGCTACGCGCTGCTGGTGGATCAGCTTATTGGTCAGCACCAGGTTGTCGTGAAAAACCTTGAGAGCAACTACCGTAAGGTGCCAGGCATCTCCGCTGCAACTATCCTCGGCGATGGCAGCGTGGCGCTGATCGTCGATGTTTCGGCGTTACAGGGATTAAACCGTGAGCAACGTGTGGCGCACACAGCCGCCTGATTTAGTTAAAAAGGTAAAAATATGACCGGTATGAGTAATGTAACGAAACTGGCTGGTGAGCCATCGGGTCAGGAATTTCTGGTATTCACTTTAGGCGATGAAGAGTACGGCATCGATATCCTGAAAGTGCAGGAGATCCGCGGTTACGATCAGGTAACCCGTATTGCCAACACCCCGGATTTTATTAAGGGAGTGACTAACCTGCGCGGTGTGATTGTGCCCATCGTCGATCTGCGGGTTAAATTCAGCCAGCAGGACGTTGAGTATAACGATAACACCGTGGTGATCGTGCTCAATCTCGGCCAGCGCGTGGTCGGAATTGTGGTTGACGGCGTCTCTGACGTGCTGTCGCTGGCTTCCGATCAGATCCGCCCTGCGCCGGAGTTTGCCGTTACCCTGTCAACGGAGTATCTCACCGGCCTCGGCGCGCTGGGTGACCGCATGCTGATCCTGGTCAACATCGAGAAGCTGCTTAACAGCGACGAGATGGCCCTGCTCGACAGCGCAACGGCGCACGTTGCCTGATATGCCCTTCAACGCTCCCGACCCCGGGAGCGTTTTTTAACCGCTTTTCATGCCGCTTCTTCATTACTCATTAATAAACTTTAAGTTTTGCTTAAACCCACAATGCAACACCAGACAATATATTGTGAAGCAGATCACGCGATAATGAATATATCATTCCCGTTGCACTTTGTTACGAGCTGTTAACAAGCTTAATTGATTGAAAGATAATGCAATTTTTTGTCAATACGCCGATGGTTTGAGCAGGCCTTTACAGGGTGGTTCTTTGTAACCTCGTAAGCTAAATTTCTGTTAATCCAGCTTTTTCACTGAGGCGACAACATGAACAGAAAAATCCTCCTCGTTTTGGCAAGCGGTGCGCTGGCGCTGGCTGGAAATACAGCCCATGCGGTAACCAGCAGTGGGACCATCAACGCAACGCTGACCTTAACCAACGGCTGCCTGATCAATGGCTCGCCGAACCAGAGCGGCATTAACTTCGGCTCTCTGGACTTCGGTACTCATCCCGCGACCTTCTCCGAGCTCACCACTCAGCTCACCGGGGCTAACGGCGGCAATAGCTTTGCTATTCAGTGCACCACCGACACCTATACCGTGCAGATCACCGGCACCACTAATACCGTTGCGCCTGCCACGGTAGTGGGGACACCCGGCACGCCAGCACGCTATTTGGTTAACACCGCTAATGCAACCCAGGGCGTAGCCTATAGCCTCTACAGCGACAGCGGCTTCAGTAACGTTATTGCCAATAACGCTCCGCTGCCGGTGGCCTCCACTGCCGGAGGCGTGAATAACTACACCCTCTTTGGTCGTATCCAGGGGGGTGGCAACAGCGTCACCGTCGTCCCGGGTACCTACTCCGATACGATAAACGTGAGCGTGATCTACTGACGCCAGCGCAATGAAGCCTGAGGGAGTTGACTCGCTCCCGGTGCCTGGCCGAAGCATGCTACGCATCGTCTTCGGTTTGGGACTACTGGGGTGGGCAGGGAGCGTCACCGCGCTGACGGTTAGCACCCAGTCATTTCAGGTTGGGGCCACCATCGCGGCAGGATGTTCGGTAGTCAGCGGCAGCGGGGGTCTGCTCGGCTCCCTAGACTTTGGAAGTCGCAGCGGCGTGGCGAGCGGTCAGGTCACTACCAGCTTTGTACCTAACAGCGCGCTCTCTCTCGCCTGCACCCCTGGGGTGGCGTTAAGCATGAGCATCAACGGTGGCCTGCACTACGGCACCGTGCGCAACATGCAGCGCAGCGGGGGCATGGATCGCGTGCCTTACCGGCTCTATCGCAGCAGCACGCTGGCGGCCAACACTGAAATTGGCGTTAACCAGGCGTTCTCAATCACCTACAGCGATAGCAACAATATCGCGCTGACGCTATTTGGCGCGGCGCAGCTCACGGGTTTTAGCCCTGCAGGAAATTATACCGATCAGCTGACCGTAACGTTGTCTTGGTAATGTTATACAGGGAGAAGGATCATGAAAACCATTATGGGCCGAAGCCAACTGGCGGGTGCGCTGCTCGCGACAGCGCTCGTAGGGATGGCGCAGCAGGCGCAGGCGGCAGCCACCATTCTACTTTGGCCGATCGATCCCTGGCTGGCCGCCGATGCGAAAGCGACCGAGCTGTGGATCCAGAACCAAGGAAATACGCCGACGACGATGCAGGTGCGCATCATGCGCTGGACCCAGGAGGGCGGCCATGAACGCTATCAGGCTCAGCAGGACGTGGTCGCCAGCCCGCCCATTGTGCGGATCGATAAAGGCAGCAAGCAGCTGATTCGTCTGATTAAACAGAGCCAGGTTCCCGCCGGTATTGAGCAAGGCTACCGGATCATCGTGGATGAGATCCCCCAGCCCGCAAGCGGAGATGCACCGCAGATTGGCCTGAAAATTCAGATGCGTTACTCCATTCCGCTATTTGTCTATGGTCCGGGGGTGGAGACCACCACCGAGGGGGCAAACCATGCCCTGGTTAACACCCGAGACCTGAGCTGGCGGGTGATCCGCGAGGGAGGTAAACCCGCTCTGGAGGTACGCAACCGCAGCGATGTGCACGTGCGTCTGAGTCAGGTTAGCGTACAGCAGGGCAGCCAGCGGCGCGAGCTGGCCGACGGCCTGCTGGGATACGTGCTGCCGGGCGCAGCACGCAGTTGGCCGCTCCCCTCTGGGCTGAGCAATCCGACGACCATGACGGCGACGATTAATGCCAGGGATACCAAATGGCAGTCGTCTCCCGCAAACTGATCCTGCCGCTGATGATGCTGCTGGGGGGAGTGACGGATGCGCTGGCAGAGGAGGGGGATGATGCTCTCCCGCCGCCCCCGGATGCGCAGGCCATTAACGCTCAGGCGGTCTTCCACCTTTCGCTGGTGGTTAACTATTACGATACCGAACTCGTGGTGCCTGTTACGCGGCGTCAGGGGAGCTATATTGTAGCCAACAGCGATCTGCAGCGGGCCGGGATCCCCGCAGAGCATCTCCCGCCTGGCGACGTTGATCTCTCGACGCTGGCCGACGTTCGCACCGAATATGACAGCAATCGCCAGCGACTGCTGCTGTTTGTGCCTCGGGAGTGGATCGGGGATCGTGCCACCTCCTTTAGCGGCGAAACCGCACGGAGCAAACCGCACTACGGGCGGGGAGCACTGCTCAATTACGACGTCTATACCAGCAGCACCGAACACGCTGGCAGCCAGGCTTCCCTGTGGCATGAATTTCGCTACTTCGACAGCAACGCGGTGTTCTCCTCTACCGGCACGCTGCGGGAATATCTCTCCGGTACCGCCGGGCAAAACCAGGGCTATACCCGCTACGATACCACGCTGCTGTTTACCAATGAGGATGATGCTACCGAGTGGCAGCTAGGGGACGTTATCTCCGACTCGCTGAACTGGAGCAGCAGCGTGCGCATGGGCGGGATCCGCTACGGCCGCGATTTTACGCTGCGTCCGGACCTGGTCACCTGGCCACTGCCGGCTTTTACCGGCGAGGCGGCGGTGCCGACGGCGGTAGACGTCTTTATCAACGGCTACCGGGCCGGATCCACCCAGCTGCAGCCCGGCCCTTTTACCCTGACCAATCTGCCCTATATTAACGGCGCGGGGGATGCGGTGCTGGTCACCACCGATGCGCTGGGACGCCAGGTCAGCACCACGCTGCCGTTCTACGTCTCCAGCGACGTGCTGAAGAGCGGCATTACCGATGGGGCCGTCACTCTCGGCAGCCTGCGGCGTAACTATGGCATTGACGACTTCAACTATGGCCCGGCGGCGGGCAGCGGCTCCCTGCGCTACGGGGTAACGGACTATTTCACCTTTGAAGGCCACGGCGAAGCCGCAGAAGAGCTGACCCTCGGCGGCGCGGGCGGGGTGGTAAAGGTGGGCCAGTACGGCGTAGTGAACTCGTCGTGGACGGAGAGCCGGATGCGCGGGAGCAGCGGCAGCCAGTTCAACTGGGGCTACCAGTACAGCACCAGCGTCTTCAGCATCGCCACTCAGCATACCCGTCGCGAGCGCGGTTTTGGCAACCTGGCCCTCTATGACCAGACTATCGTTTACGATGACGATCGCCAGCCGCTGGCGACCTTGAGCCGTAATAGCGATCAATACTCGCTGACCTTTAACATGGGCGACTATGGCAACGTTGGCGCGGCCTGGATTGGCGTCCGCAGCTTCGATAACCAGAAGACCGAGCTGCTGAATCTCTCCTGGAGCCGTAACCTGTGGGGCAGCAGCAGCCTCTACCTGGCGGCCAGCCACGATAAGCAGCGGGACGACTGGAGCTTTGCTATGTCGCTGCAAATTCCTATCGGCGAGCGAGACAGCGCGGCCATCAGCATAGAGAAAACCCCAGATGCAGGCACTAGCCAGCGCATCAACTACAACCACGCGATGCCTACCGACGGCGGCTTCGGCTGGAATATGGCGTTCGCCCGCCAGCCGCAGTCGGATAACTATCAGCAGGCCACGCTCAACTGGCGCAACAATAGCGTGGAATTACAGGGAGGCGGCTACGGCGAGCGAGGGATGATGACCTGGTGGGGCGAGGCGCTGGGTTCGCTGGTACTAATGGACGGCCAGCTCTTTGCGGCTAACAAGATCAACGACGCCTTTGTGGTGGTCAGCACCGGAGGCAATGCCAACGTGCCGGTAAGCTATGAGAACCAGCCGGTAGGTAAAACCAATGATAAAGGCTATCTGCTGGTGAGCGGTGTCTCGGCGTACTATCCCGCCAGCTACAGTATCAATACCCTCAATCTGCCAGCCGATACGCGTCTGAAAGAGACCGAGCGGCGGATCGCTCTGCGTCGCCAGAGCGGCTACCTGGTGGAGTTTCCGATGGAGCAGGAGCGGGTCGCCAGCGTGATCCTGCACGATGCTCAGGGAGACGCCCTGCCGGTAGGCAGCCAGGTCTACCGCGAAGGCCGCTCGCCGACGCCGGTGGGTTATGACGGCATCGCTTTTCTGGAAAATCTCAGCGACGTGAATGCCCTGCGGGTGAGCACGCCGGATAACCGCACCTGCTATGCCCGCCTGACGATCGGCGCGAATCCCGATCATAAATTACAGACCTACGGGCCGCTTACCTGTGAGGAGAGACGCTGATGCGCCGCGCTATTATGCTTTTTCTGCTGCTGATGGGATGCAGCCCGCTGGCATGGTCAGCCTGTACCGTAACGCCTACTAACGGCGTTTTTGGTACCGTCACCTCATTTGCGCTTAATAGCACCGAGCAGGAGATCAGTGGCAGCCTGACGGTTCAGTGCGATGCGGTGTTGCTCAATCTGTTAACCGGGAACGCAATCACTATGCAACTGAGCAGCGCCAGCGCCGCAGTCAGCAACCGGGCGATCCTGCGCCGGGTGGATAACCCGGCCAGCACCGATACCATTCCGGTGCGGCTGTGCGGAGCCGCAGGGTGCAATAACAACAGCGAGACGCTGATTGGTGGCAGCTATACCTGGAGCGGAAATGCGCTGCTCGATCTGCTGAATACCCGGCGCATTGTGCTGCCGATCTACTTTCGCACCCTCTCCGGGCAGACCGTGGCGGCGGGCCAGTACCAGGCCACCTTCAACCTCAACGTGACCTATAACATCTGCTCTATCGGTCTGCTTGGCGGCTGCGGCTCGTGGCAAACCGGCACCGTGTCCCTCGCCGTCACGGCGACCATCAGCATTACCAATGACTGCATTACCATCACCGCGCCAAACGTCAACTTCGGCAGCGCGCCGCTGGTCAAAAACTTCCCGGCGGTGGCGCAGGGCGTCGCGGTGACCTGCACCAAAGGCAGCGTCTATAGCGTAGGGATCAACAACGGCAGCAACGCCAGCGGCAACGTGCGCAATATGGCCTCAGGCAATAACCGTTTAAGCTACGAAATCTACAAAGGCAGCACCAGCGAGCGCTGGGGCAGCAGCGGTACCGAACGCTGGGCCAGCAGCGCCTCGTCACTGCTCAGCGCCAACGGCCTGGTGCGTACCTATAACTATACGGCCCGGGTGCTCACTACCCAGACGACGCCGCCCGCTGGAACCTATAGCGATACGGTGGTGGTGGATATCGCCTTTTAATCAGCCAGGTGCGCAGCGGATTATTTCCCTTTCGCAAATGTAAAGTTCCCGTCCCACATGCCGATAACACCGTTAATAAGTCATCAATAAGGTGTTGCATGTTGAACCGTATCCGCGTTGTCACAATGCTCATGATGGTGCTGGTGGTTTTTGCACTTCTGCAGCTGGTATCGGGTGGTCTGTTGTTCTCGTCGCTGAAGCAGAACCGGCAGAGTTTTGCTGATGCTAACGATCTTCGTCAGCAGCAGACCGAGCTGACCAAAACATGGGAGCTGATGCTGCAAACGCGTATCAACCTCAGCCGTTCGTCAGCACGAATGATGATGGATCCAGCGAATCAACAGAGCAGCGCCAAAACGGATCTGCTGAAGAGCGCCCATGCCTCACTGGCCGATGCGGCAAAACACTACGACGCCTACAAAGCGCTGCCCACCGTGCCGGCAATGGCCCAGGTCAGCCAGCAGCTTGATGATAAGTATCACACCTACAGCGCCGCGCTCACGGATCTGATCCAGTTCCTGGAGAGCGGCAATATGGACGCCTATTTCGCTCAGCCAACCCAGGGAATGCAGAATGCGATGGGCGACGCGCTGGGGCAGTATGCCCAGCTCAGCAGCGAACTCTACCTCGACGCCTTTATCCAGAGCACCCACGACTACCGCTTCGCCCAGTGGCAGATGGCGATCCTCGCCCTGGCGCTGGTCATCGTACTGGCTGCGGTGTGGTACGGCATTCGCCATATCCTGCTTAATCCGCTGGCTAACGTGATCCGTCACATCCGTGAGATCGCCAGCGGCGATCTCACCCAAACTCTGGTCATTAACGGGAAAAACGAAATCACCGAGCTGGCGAACAGCGTTGAGCATATGCAGCGTTCGCTGATCGATACCGTGACCAACGTCCGCCGGGGATCGGATGGGATCCACAGCGGAACCAGCGAAATCGCCGCCGGTAACAACGATCTCTCTTCCCGTACCGAGCAGCAGGCCTCCGCGCTGGAGCAGACCGCCGCCAGCATGGAGCAGCTCACCGCTACCGTGAAGCAGAACGCCGATAACGCACGTCAGGCTTCGCAGCTGGCGCTCAGCGCCTCCGAAACCGCCGGACGCGGGGGCAAGGTGGTGGATGGCGTGGTGAAAACCATGCATGACATCGCCGCCAGCTCGAAGAAAATCGCCGATATCACCAGCGTGATCGACGGCATTGCCTTCCAGACCAATATTCTGGCGCTTAACGCTGCCGTAGAGGCAGCCCGTGCGGGCGAGCAGGGACGTGGCTTTGCCGTCGTCGCCGGTGAGGTGCGTAACCTCGCCAGCCGCAGCGCTAACGCAGCTAAAGAGATCAAAGCGTTAATTGAAGATTCCGTCTCGCGCGTGGATACCGGCTCGGTGCTGGTAGAGAGCGCCGGGGAGACCATGAACGATATCGTCAATGCGGTCACCCGGGTGACCGACATTATGGGCGAGATTGCCTCTGCCTCCGATGAGCAGAGCAAAGGCATCGACCAGGTGGCGCTGGCGGTATCGGAGATGGACAGAGTGACACAGCAGAACGCGTCGCTGGTAGAAGAGTCTGCGGCCGCCGCCGCAGCATTAGAAGAACAGGCCAGTCGACTCACGCAGGCGGTCTCTGCTTTCCGCCTTGCCGCCGTCCCTGAAAATCCGGCGCAGCGCCGCTCGCAGGGAGGGGCGTTCACCTCCGCCCCCGCCAGCAGAGGTCAGCTCAGTACCGGGCAGGATGATAACTGGGAAACTTTTTGATCGTATTGATATTGCGGCATTAGCCGCCTGATGGGAGCGTAGATGTTTAATCGTATTCGTATCTCGACCACACTGTTTATCTTACTGATTGTTTGCGGTCTGTTGCTGGTGGGAAGCAACGGCCTCTCTTTCTGGGCCTTCCGCGATGGTTTCCAGCATCTGGAGCAGGTTGAAAAGAGCAACCACCAGCGCAACACGCTGGCCCAGATGCGTGCCGTTTTACTGCAGACCAGCACTTCATTGAATAAGGCGGGCACGTTGACCGCCTTAAGCTATCCGCCGGATGATATCAAAGGGCTGATGAGTTCGGCCCGCAGCAACCTGCAGCTTGCCGCCGCCCAGCTCAAAGAGTTTGATGCGATCGAGGCGATCTCACCGGAAGGGGAGAAACTCAAGGCGCAGGCGAAGACCACCTACGGCACGTGGATGAGCGACTTAGAGCATCAGGCGACCTGGCTTGAGAATAACCAGCTCTCTGATTTTATGACCGCGCCGGTACAGCAGTCCCAGGATGCCTTTGAGGCAAGCTTTACCGCCTGGCAGCACTATATCGATCGCTTTGTCGTGACCGCAACGGCAGCCAGCCGTACCAATTACCACATGTCGGCGGCAACCTTTATTACCGTATTGATTCTGGCGGCGGCGTTAATCTCCGCCGGTCTGCTCTGGTCACGCAGAATGATTGTGCAGCCGCTGGCGATCATCAGCAGCCACTTTGACAGCATCGCCGGGGGCGACCTGGCGCGGCCGATCTCGGTCTATGGTCGCAACGAAATCTCAGCCATTTTTGCCAGTTTGAAAAAGATGCAGACCGCGCTACGCACCACGGTGGCCAACGTGCGCGAAGGCAGCGTGTCGATGCACACCGGCATCTCAGAAATTGCTGCAGGCAATAACGATCTCTCGGCGCGTACCGAGCAGCAGGCAGCGTCGCTGGCCGAAACCGCTGCCAGCATGGAACAGCTCACCGCGACGGTGTCCCAGAATGCGGACAACGCCCGCCAGGCGTCGGTACTCTCTCACGGCGCGGCGGAAACCGCGAGAAAAGGCGGGGAGCAAACCTCACGGGTCGCTGACACCATGCATGATATTGCCACCAGCTCACAGAAGATTGGCGACATCATTAGCGTGATCGACGGTATTGCCTTCCAGACCAATATCCTGGCACTGAACGCCGCCGTTGAGGCCGCACGGGCGGGCGAGCAGGGGCGTGGTTTTGCCGTCGTAGCCGGCGAAGTACGCAACCTGGCCAGCCGCAGCGCCGAGGCGGCGAAAGAGATCAAAGGGTTAATTGAAGATTCCGTTGCCCGCGTGCAGCAGGGCTCCGCCCTGGTGGATACGGCGGCGCAGACCATGACGGACATCGTCCGCTCTGTCACCCAGGTGAATGACATCATGGGCGAAATTGCTTCCGCCTCCGATGAGCAGCGCCGGGGTATCGAGCAGGTCGCGCTGGCGGTCAGCCAGATGGATCAGGTTACGCAGCAGAACGCCTCTCTGGTCGAGGAGGCTGCTGCGGCAACCGAACAGTTAGCGCACCAGGCGGACCGTCTTACGTCCCAGGTTGCGGTATTTAAGTTAGATGAAAAAATCGGTCAACCCGACGTGGCACCCCCCAGGGCTGTGCCGGCATTATCCTGAAAGTAATTGAGAAGGCGCTATGACATCAGCACTGCCCAACGGGCAAACGTCATTAACTATGCAGTTCCCTCAGCGCCTTGCGCTGTCCGACGCGCATTTTCGTCGGATATGTCAATTGATTTACCAGCGTGCGGGGATCGTGCTGGCTGACCATAAGCGAGACATGGTCTACAACCGGCTGGTACGCCGCCTGCGCACGCTGGGGCTGGATGATTTTGGCCGCTACCTGAGCATGCTGGAGGCGAACCAGAGCAGCGCAGAGTGGCAGGCATTTATCAACTCGCTGACCACGAACCTGACCGCCTTCTTCCGTGAAGCCCATCACTTCCCGGTGCTGGCCGATCACGCCCGCAAGCACAGCGGTGAGTACCGCGTCTGGAGCGCCGCCGCGTCGACCGGCGAAGAGCCTTACTCGCTGGCCATTACCCTGGCAGATGCGCTGGGCATGGTGCAGGGACGCTGGAAAGTGATCGCCAGCGATATCGACACCGAGGTGCTGGAGAAAGCCCGCAGCGGCATTTACCGCCTGGACGAGCTGAAAACGCTCTCTCCCCAGCAGCTGCAGCGCTACTTTATGCGCGGCACCGGACCCCATGCCGGGCTGGTGCGGGTGCGCCAGGAGCTGGCGAACTTCGTCGATTTCCAGCCGCTTAACCTGCTGGATAAGCAGTACAACGTGCCAGGCCCGTTCGACGCTATCTTTTGTCGTAACGTGATGATCTATTTTGATAAAACGACGCAGCAGGACATTTTGCGCCGTTTTGCCCCAATGCTTAAGCCTGACGGACTGATGTTCGCTGGGCATTCGGAGAATTTCAGCAACCTTGTGCGCGAGTTTACCCTGCGTGGGCAGACGGTTTATGCGCTGAGTAAGGATAAAGCATGAGTAAAATCAGGGTTCTGTCTGTTGATGACTCCGCGCTGATGCGCCAGATCATGACGGAGATTATCAACAGCCACAGTGATATGGAGATGGTGGCTACCGCGCCGGATCCGCTGGTCGCGCGGGATTTAATCAAGAAATACAATCCGGATGTTCTGACCCTGGACGTTGAAATGCCGCGCATGGATGGCCTCGACTTTCTTGAGAAGCTGATGCGCCTGCGGCCGATGCCGGTGGTGATGGTCTCCTCCCTGACCGGAAAAGGCTCTGAAGTAACCCTGCGCGCGCTGGAGCTGGGCGCAATTGACTTCGTCACCAAGCCGCAGCTGGGGATCCGTGAGGGCATGCTCGCCTATAGCGAGATGATTGCCGAGAAGGTGCGTACTGCCTCGCGGGCCAAGCTGGCCGCGCATAATCCGGTCTCCGCCCCGGCTACCCTGAAAGCCGGACCGCTATTAAGCTCGGAAAAGCTGCTGGCGATCGGCGCATCAACCGGCGGAACAGAGGCAATTCGCCATGTACTCCAGCCATTGCCGCTCTCCAGTCCCGGTATTCTTATTACCCAGCACATGCCGCCGGGCTTTACCCGTTCTTTCGCTGAGCGTCTGAACAAGCTCTGCCAGATCAGCGTAAAAGAGGCGGAGGACGGCGAGCGCGTGCTGCCGGGTCATGCCTATATTGCCCCTGGCGATAAGCACATGGAGCTGGCGCGCAGCGGCGCAAACTATCAGATCAAGATTCACGACGGACCGCCGGTTAACCGGCATCGTCCGGCGGTAGACGTGCTGTTTCATTCGGTCGCAAAACACGCGGGGCGCAACGCCGTGGGGGTGATCCTCACCGGCATGGGCAACGACGGCGCAGCCGGTATGTTAGCAATGCACCAGGCGGGCGCCTGGACGATTGCGCAAAATGAAGCAAGTTGTGTGGTGTTCGGCATGCCGCGCGAAGCTATCAATATGGGTGGCGTAAGCGAAGTGGTCGATCTTAGCCAGGTAAGCCAGCAGATGCTGGCAAAAATCAGTGCCGGACAGGCAATACGTATTTAACGAGGAGTGTAGTTTTATGGCGGACAAAGAGCTCAAGTTTCTGGTTGTGGATGACTTTTCCACCATGCGTCGCATCGTGCGCAACCTGCTGAAAGAGCTGGGTTTCAATAACGTAGAAGAGGCAGAGGACGGCGTTGATGCGCTGAACAAGCTCCAGGCGGGCGGGTTTGGCTTCGTTATTTCCGACTGGAACATGCCCAACATGGATGGCCTGGAGCTGCTGAAAACCATTCGCGGCAACAGCGCCATGGCTTCCCTGCCGGTACTGATGGTGACCGCAGAGGCGAAGAAAGAGAACATCATTGCGGCCGCGCAGGCGGGTGCAAGTGGTTACGTGGTGAAGCCGTTCACGGCAGCAACCCTGGAAGAGAAACTCGGTAAGATCTTCGAGAAACTCGGCATGTGAGGACCGGATGATGATGATGCAACCGCAAATTAAACCTTCGGATGAGCACACGCCCGGAGACATTATCGCCCGTATCGGCAGCCTGACGCGCATGCTGCGCGACAGCCTGCGCGAGCTGGGCCTTGATCAGGCCATTGCCGAAGCGGCGGAAGCGATCCCCGATGCTCGCGATCGTCTGGACTACGTTGTGCAGATGACGGCCCAGGCCGCCGAGCGTGCGTTAAATAGCGTAGAAGCCTCGCAGCCGCATCAGGATGCGATGGAGAGCGGCGCGAAGTCACTGACCAAACGTTGGGACGCGTGGTTTGAGAACCCGATTGAGCTGACCGACGCCAAAGAGCTGGTGAAAGACACTCGTCAGTACCTTGGCGACGTGCCGGGTCACACCAGCTTCACCAATGCCCAGCTGCTGGACATCATGATGGCGCAGGATTTCCAGGACCTGACCGGTCAGGTGATCAAACGCATGATGGATGTGATCCAGGAGATTGAGCGTCAGCTGCTGATGGTGCTGCTGGATAACATGCCAGAGCCGTCCTCGCGGCCAAAGCGCGAGAACGAAAGCCTGCTCAACGGGCCGCAGCTCGACACCACCAAAGCGGGCGTCGTGGCCAGCCAGGACCAGGTCGACGACCTGCTGGACAGCCTCGGCTTCTGATCAAAACCCCGCCTCTGCTGGTAAAGAGAGGCGGGTTAATTGGTACGCAACTGCGTCACGTCGACGCTATGCCCCGTCTCGGTTTCACATAACCGATTCAGTAGCAAATTGTACTCAACATCGTCAAAGCTGCTGGTGTCATAGTGCGTAAGCTCATAATGATGTAATGTCGAATAGCTGTACCGAAGTAGGGCATTATGTAAGAAATCACCCAAAAATGGCCCCAACGTCTTCACCTGCTTGTTATAGATAGTACGTAAGATTTTTACGACCGAACCGGTTTCGTTCGGCGTAGCATCCAGCACCAGCTCAAGATAGCCCCGCTTCAGGTTTTGCAGATAATTTGCTGTTGTAAGGATTTCATCGCGATGGACATCGTACAGTACCGCATCCCATGACATTAGCGTGGTATGGAGCAGGCTCTCCGCATCTCTCAACGGAATAATATTTTCTTTAAACGCCCAGGTGTCGTTGAGACACCAGATATCAAAATCCAGCGAGCAATAACGGAAACGAATGCCGCCAAGTTTATTGGTAGCAAAATGCTCCATATGAAAGCGAGATAGCAGGTGTAGCAAATCCTCGCGTTCACCAGCGAACACGATATCGATATCAGACGTAAATCCATCACCTCCAAAGAGGCCAATATCCCTGAGCATACCACCAAAAATCCATGCTCGATGTTGGGCAGCAACTGCGTCAATCAACGCCCGGGCTGCCCGCTGCTCCTCTCCTGAAGCAAAGAAATTGTCAATGCGCCGCTTTAGGGCATGATGCGTTTTGGCTACGTTCATACTCATAAAGGGATTTTAGCTCATCGTGAAACCGTATCAAATAGTTATCGGTCATACCTGAGATGGCATCAGAAAGCAGCTGCGCTTCTTTGTAGAGCACCGGCAGCGTGTTATTTTCATCTTCAAAGATACGTCGATAGTTTTCTGAAATACGGCCGTAGGCGTAGCGGCCAAAAGGTGTGTCAGAGAGATATTCGTTACGCGATCCGAGTGCGCTGCGTTCTTCTTCTTTTCGTTCACGTTTCGTTTTGTGTCCATGAATGCCAACCCACAGCATGTCCATCAGGCTTTGAATGTAGTTTGAACCCTGAAGCTCCAGTTTGAGTACGGATGGGTGACGATATCCACGCGTTCTATCAAAATCTTTCAGCGCTTCACATAACGCGTCAGCGGTGCTAACGCTGATAAGATCCACCAACGTGCAGTCATGGCTCATCAGTTCGTCGATACGCTGCGTGAAGGACTCTACCACGCTATTTACAAGGGCAATTGTTGATTTGACGCGGAACATTTGCATGTTCATGTCGTTGATTTCAGCAGGGGTGAGATCGCGTTGCTGCTCTCTATATTCACTATTCTTGTCCTCGGTTTGCTTAACCACCGCTTGAATGAGAGCGTCCTCACCGCTGTTCCAGCATTTGAGATGATCGATAAGGTCATGGTATGAGGCCAGGCCTTTTTTAACCGTATCTTCGGCGTCGAGAACGGAGTAGGCGATGTCATCGCAGGCCTCCATCAGCCAGGTAAAAGGATGACGCACGCCTTCAGCCAGCCCGGTCTCTTTCCAGACCTCTTCGACAACCTTCTCTTCAGAATAAAAGTATCCATGCTTACTCCAGACGCAGGGCGAAAGAGTGTAAGAGGAGCTGGGATATTTGATCAGGGCCGCAAGTGTGGCATAGGTCAAATTTAAACCATAGGTATCGTTAAGGATCTGTAGCTTGGTGACTAATCTGAACGTCTGAGAGTTGCCGTCGAATTTAAAAAAGTCATTAAAAATAGAGGGGTTGTCGATCTCTTTAGACTCTTCTACTTCTTTTTTTCAAATGGCGTTTGTACCATGCACGCATAGCCGCCTCGCCCTGATGACCAAAGGGCGGATTGCCAAGATCGTGTGCTAGCCCAATGGCAGCCAGCAGAGCAGGGACGTCACGCTCAACGCAAAGGCCCATAGGTAAAGTACCAAAAACCGCCTCTTTCAGGTCAAAGGCCAACCGCATACCGATACCGCGAGCGAAGTTGGCGACTTCATGTGAATGCGTCAACCGCGTACGCACGCTATCGTTACGATCGAGCGGATAAACCTGCGTTTTATCAGCCAGACGACGCGTCGGCGCTGCAAATAAGAGACGATCAAAATCACGTTCGATCTCCTGTCGCCACTCCTGAGATGGCGGAGCCTGCAAATATGTTACTGCCTCGTTTTGCTTGCGTTTATTTTTCCTGCGTTCGCTGTTGAGTAACCGTGACCACTGCATAAAAAACCCTCATATTAGTAAGGGGTTTAGGCTAGCAAATGCGTCTCAACTCGGCTACCTTGCCGCTGCGCTTTTCTACATATATCGATCGGCCTCGCAAAGCGCGCGAGTACGGTTACATTCAAAATTGCACTTAACGCCGAAAAGCCCGCCTTTTAGCCTCGTTTATTCGCCCATTGTTCGGGATTGTCTCAGGCATCATGATACAAAAATGTATCAGCGGAATTTATCCCGTGGCTGAAGAAGACAACGAGGACAAAACAGAGGCCCCCACACCCCACCGACTAGAGAAGGCGCGTGAGGAGGGTCAGGTTCCCCGCTCCAAAGAGCTTACATCGCTGCTGATCCTGGTGGTCGGCATCTGTGTGATCTGGATTGGGGGGGAGTCGCTCGCCCGCAGGCTGGCGGGACTGCTCTCATCTGGCCTCCGCTTCGACCACGGTATCGTCAACGATCCCCATCTGATCCTCGGTCAAACCGTTTTGCTGATCAAAGAGGCCATGATTGCGCTGCTGCCGCTCATTACCGGCGTGGTGCTGGTGGCGCTGATCGCCCCGATTTTGCTGGGTGGGCTGGTGTTTAGCGGCAAGTCGCTGCAGTTCCAGTTCTCCAAGCTCAACCCGCTCAGCGGCCTGAAGCGACTCTTCTCCGCCCAGGTTGGCGCAGAGCTGGTCAAAGCGGTATTGAAAGCCGTGCTGATGGGCGGCGTGGCAGGCCTCTACCTGACCCATAAGTGGCCAGAGATGATGCGCCTGATGAGCGAATCGCCGCTGACGGCCATGAGCAACGCCCTCAACCTGGTGGGCCTCTGCGTCCTGCTGGTGGTGCTGGGCATCATTCCGATGGTGGGCTTTGACGTGATTTGGCAGATCTACAGCCACATCAAAAAGCTGCGCATGTCCCGCCAGGATATCCGCGATGAACACAAGCAGAGCGAAGGCGATCCGCACGTGAAGGGGCGCATTCGCCAGATGCAGCGCGCCGCCGCACGTCGCCGTATGATGGCGGACGTGCCCAAGGCTAACGTGGTGGTGACCAACCCGACGCACTACGCCGTGGCGCTGCTGTACGACGAGAACAAGATGAGTGCGCCGAAGGTGCTGGCCAAAGGGGCCGGGCTGGTGGCGTTGCGCATTCGTGAGATTGCCGCTGAAAACCGTATTCCACTGCTGGAAGCGCCGCCGCTGGCGCGTGCGCTCTACCGCCATGCCGATGTCGGCCAGCAGATCCCCGGCCAGCTCTACGCGGCGGTAGCCGAAGTTTTAGCCTGGGTATGGCAGCTCAAACGCTGGAAGCTCGCTGGTGGGCAAGCGCCGGTGAAACCCGCCAATCTTCCGGTGCCTGAAGCACTGGATTTTATGAACGACGAGAAGGACACTGATGAATAATCTGGTGACGATGTTGCGTCTGCCCAGCAACATGAAATCAGGTCAATGGCAGATTCTTGCTGGACCGATACTGATTCTGCTTATCCTGTCGATGATGGTGCTGCCGCTCCCGGCGTTCATCCTTGACCTGCTGTTTACCTTTAACATTGCGCTCTCCATTATGGTGCTGCTGGTGGCGATGTTTACCCAGCGCACGCTGGAGTTTGCCGCGTTCCCGACCATTCTGCTCTTTACCACCCTGCTGCGGCTGGCGCTGAACGTCGCCTCCACGCGTATCATCCTGATGGAAGGGCACACCGGCGGCGCGGCGGCGGGGAAGGTGGTTGAAGCTTTCGGCCACTTCCTCGTGGGCGGTAACTTTGCCATCGGTATCGTGGTGTTCGTTATCCTCGTCATCATCAACTTTATGGTTATTACCAAGGGTGCGGGGCGTATCGCAGAAGTAGGCGCGCGCTTTGTCCTCGACGGGATGCCGGGCAAGCAGATGGCGATCGATGCTGACCTCAACGCTGGAATTATCGGTGAAGAGGAGGCGAAAAAACGCCGCTCGGAAGTGACCCAGGAGGCCGACTTCTACGGCTCCATGGACGGTGCGAGTAAGTTCGTGCGCGGCGATGCCATCGCGGGCATCCTGATCATGGTGATTAACGTTATCGGCGGCCTGCTGGTGGGCGTTCTGCAGCACGGCATGGACATGGGCCACGCGGCGGAGAGCTATACCCTGCTGACCATCGGTGACGGGCTGGTCGCCCAGATCCCGGCCCTGGTGATCTCCACCGCAGCGGGCGTGATCGTGACCCGCGTGGCAACCGATCAGGACGTGGGCCAGCAGATGGTGGGTCAGCTGTTTAGCAACCCGCGCGTGATGCTGCTGAGCGCCGCCGTACTGGGCCTGCTGGGCCTGGTGCCGGGCATGCCAAACTTTGTCTTTCTGCTCTTTACCGCCGGACTGCTGGGCCTTGCCTGGTGGCTGCGCGGACGTGAACAGAAAGCCCCGGTTGAGGCCGCACCGATCAAGATGCCGGAGAACAACCAGGCGGTTGAAGCGACCTGGAACGATGTGCAGCTGGAGGACTCCCTCGGCATGGAGGTGGGTTACCGCCTGATCCCGATGGTAGATTTCCAGCAGGACGGCGAGCTGCTCGGCCGTATCCGCAGCATCCGTAAAAAATTTGCTCAGGATATGGGCTTCCTGCCGCCGGTGGTGCACATCCGTGACAATATGGATCTGCCTCCGGCGCGCTACCGTATTCTGATGAAGGGCGTGGAGATCGGCAGCGGTGAGGCCTATCCGGGTCGCTGGCTGGCGATCAACCCCGGCACGGCGGCGGGAACGCTGCCCGGCGAGCAGACGGTGGATCCGGCCTTTGGTCTGGCGGCGATCTGGATCGAGAGCGCCCTGAAAGAGCAGGCGCAGATTCAGGGCTATACCGTGGTAGAGGCCAGCACCGTGGTGGCGACCCATCTTAACCACCTGATCGGTCAGTTCTCTGCCGAGCTGTTTGGCCGCCAGGAGGCGCAGCAGCTGCTGGATCGCGTGAGCCAGGAGATGCCGAAGCTCACCGAAGATCTGGTTCCGGGCGTGGTCACGCTCACGACGCTGCATAAGGTGTTGCAGAACCTGCTGGATGAGAAAGTACCGATTCGCGATATGCGTACCATTCTGGAGACCCTGGCCGAACATGCGCCGATCCAGAGCGATCCGCACGAGCTGACCGCGGTAGTTCGCGTGGCGCTGGGCCGGGCAATCACCCAGCAGTGGTTCCCGGGCACCGGTGAAGTACAGGTAATCGGTCTGGATACGCCGCTTGAGCGTCTGCTGCTGCAGGCGTTGCAGGGTGGTGGTGGCCTGGAGCCGGGCCTGGCGGATCGGCTGCTGGCCCAGACTCAGGAGGCGCTGGCCCGTCAGGAGATGCTTGGTGCGCCGCCGGTGTTGCTGGTGAATCACGCCCTGCGTCCGCTGCTGTCGCGCTTCCTGCGTCGCAGCCTGACCCAGCTGGTAGTGCTCTCCAATATGGAGCTGTCGGATAACCGCAATATCCGCATGACCGCCACCATTGGAGGTAAATAGTGCGTAGAGTATTAGGTCTTCTGCTGGCGCTTCCGCTGCTGGCTCACGCGGCAGGTGAGGGGGCATGGCAGGCGAGCAGCATCGGCATTACCCTTAACCATCGTGGAGAGTCAATGTCGTCCCGACCGCTGGCTTCCTCTCAGCCCGTCTCCGGGCTGATGACGCTGGTGGCGTGGCGCTACGCGCTTAATGGCCCAACTCCGGCCGGGCTGCGGGTGCGTCTCTGCTCGCAGATCCGCTGCACAGAGCTGGACGGAGAGAGCGGCACGACCCATGCCTTCAACGGCATTCCGGCCGCTGAGCCGCTACGCTTTATTTGGGAAGTGCCCGGCGGTGGACGTCTGCTGCCAGCCCTGAAGGTTAGCCGCAATGAGGTTATCGTAAACTACCGCTAAGCGCTTCATTCTTCGCCAGTCATCACCGTTTTCAGCGGGATTATGATGGCTGGCTCTCAATTTTTGACCCCGCCTTTTGATGCAGAAGAAACACTGTTTTATAAATCAGTGACACACGTAGTGAGACTCTTTGTATTTTTGCCAACCGCGTCAGCGTTGTGGCAGAAACAGAAAGGTTTATCTGAACGCATCCTCTTACTTTAGCCGTGTAAGTACTCCCAAAACAAAAAGGGTTGGCGGCAATGAAAACACGTAAAATTGGACTGGCGAACTATCTCGCCTACGGATCCGGTGACTTTTTGGGGGCCGGGACGACAGCGTTGACCGCTGCATGGCTCCTCTATTTCTACACAACGTTTTGTGGTTTAACGCCTATCGAGGCTACCTTCATCTTTGCCACCGCAAGGGTGCTGGATGCGGTCGTCAGCCCGCTGATGGGCTTTTTAACCGATAACTTCGGTTCGACCTGGCTGGGCAAACGCTTTGGCCGACGTAAATTCTTTATCATGCTCGGTATCCCGTGTGTCTTTAGCTACTCCATCATGTGGGTTGGCGACATGGGTTTCTGGTACTACCTGCTCACCTATCTGCTGTTCGATATCGTCTACACCATGATCCTCGTCCCGTATGAGACTCTGGTACCGGAGATGACCGACGACTTCAAACAGAAGACCAAGTTCTCTGGGGCACGTATCGGCATGGCGCAGATGTCGGCGATCCTCGCCTCGTTCCTGCCGGGGATCCTGCTCACCCACTTTGGCAAAGACAACCCGGTCTCCTTCTTCTATGCCAGCCTGGTCTTCTCGGTGCTCTGCGCCCTGATGCTGACCTTTGTCTGGTTCTTCACCTGGGAGCGTCCGCGTGAAGAGTGGACCGAAGCCGCCCTGCGTGCCGAAGAGGAGAAGAAACACCTGACGTTCCGTCAGAGCATGACTCGCCTGTTTACCGAGCTTAGCTCAACCCTGCGCATCAAGATTTTCCGTCAGCATTTGGGCATGTACCTCGGGGGCTATATTGCTCAGGACGTCTTCAACGCCGTCTTTACCTACTACGTTGTATTCGTCCTGATGCAGGAGGCGTCGCTGGCCTCTAACCTGCTCGGCACCATGGCTATCTTCCAATTCATTGCGGTCATCGCCATGATCCCGCTCTGCATCCGCTTTGGACCCGCGCCGTCCTATCGGATGGTGGTGACGCTATTCGGCATCAGCTCCATCTCCTACGCTGTGCTTTACTACGCGGGGCTGAGTGATATCTACTCCCTGCTGCTGCTGGTTTCCGCCGTCGCCGGTCTCGGACGCGGGGGCATTAACTACGTGCCGTGGAATACCTACACCTACATCTCCGACGTGGATGAGGTGATCACCGGCCAGCGCCGGGAGGGGATCTTCGCTGGCATCATGACCCTGACCCGTAAAGCCTCCCAGGCCGGGGCGGTGATGCTGGTGGGGATCGTCATGCAGGCCTCCGGCTTCGTCTCCGGTCAGAAAACGCAGCCGGAGTCGGTTAGCCACACCATTCTGATGATCCTCTGTTTCGGTACCGTAGCGGTTCTGCTCTGCGGCTTCCTGGTATCGCTGCGCTTTAAGCTGAACCTGAAAACCCACAGCGTGCTGCGGGAAGAGACCGCCAAAATGCGCCAGTCTGGTCGCGTCATGCCGGAGACCGTGACGCCGCAGGCGCGGGCCACCGTTGAGATGCTGGCGGGTATGCCTTACGAGTCGCTGTGGGGCAATAACAATATTGGCTATCTGAATCGTAACAAGCCGGCCGCGCCGTCGCTGAAAGATCGCCCCGGCCATGAATTCAATACGCAAGAGGTTAAGTAAATGATTGTTTACCCTGTCAAACATAGCCCTTTACTCTGTCAGCCGACGCGCTTTATTGCCCGGGACGAGCTGAAGGCACTGATCCAGAAGGTGACCCATAATCTGGTCAATATTCAGGATGCATCCGGTGAGTTTTTACTGCGACTAGACGACGGGCGTGTCATTGATACCAAAGGCTGGGCGGGCTGGGAGTGGACGCACGGCGTGGGGCTGTACGGCATGTATCAATACTATCGCCAGACCGGCGATGAGACGATGCGGGAGATCATTGATAGCTGGTTCGCAGATCGCTTTGCTGAAGGGGCTACCACTAAAAACGTCAACACCATGGCACCGTTTTTGACCCTGGCCTATCGCTATGAGGAGACCCGCAATCCGTCTTACCTGCCGTGGCTTGAGAGCTGGGCCGAGTGGGCGATGAACGAGATGCCGCGCACCGAGCACGGCGGAATGCAGCACATCACGCTGGCGGAGGAGAACCACCAGCAGATGTGGGACGATACGCTGATGATGACCGTGCTGCCGCTGGCGAAGATCGGCAAGCTACTAAACCGACCGGAGTATGTCGAAGAGGCGGTGTATCAGTTCCTGCTGCACGTGCAGAACCTGATGGATCGCCAGACCGGTCTCTGGTTCCACGGCTGGAGCTACGAGGGTAACCACAACTTCGCTCAGGCGCGCTGGGCACGGGGCAACAGCTGGCTGACCATTGTGATCCCGGACTTTCTCGAACTGGTGGATCTGCCGGAAAACAACGCCGTACGCCGTTACCTGGTGCAGGTGCTTAATGCGCAGATCGCCGCCCTGGCGACGTGCCAGGACGACAGCGGCCTGTGGCATACCTTGCTGGACGATCCGCACTCCTACCTTGAGGCGTCGGCCACCGCCGGGTTCGCCTACGGTATTTTGAAAGCGGTGCGCAAGCGCTACGTCGGGCCAGAGTATGCAGAGGTCGCGGATAAAGCGATTAAGGGAATTGTGAATAACATCTCGCCGGAAGGGGAGCTGCTGCAAACCTCCTTCGGCACCGGAATGGGATCAAACCTGGATTTCTACCGCAATATTCCGCTCACCTCCATGCCCTATGGCCAGGCGATGGCGATACTCTGCCTGACCGAGTATCTGCGGAAATACTTCTGATAATAAAAAACCCGGCGTTGGCCGGGTTTTTTTACATCAATTGTTACATCCGTTCGACGGTCTGGATCCCAAGGGTATCCAGACCCGTCTTCAGCGTTTTCGCGGTAAGCTGCGCGAGCTTCAGGCGGCTCAGGCGCGTCTCGTCGCTTTCGGCGGTCAGGATCGGGCAGTGCTCGTAGAAACCAGAGAACAGGCCAGCCAGATCGTAGAGGTAGCTGCACATCACGTGCGGCGTGCCTTCACGAGCGACTACGTTCAGCGTCTCTTCAAACTGCAGCAGGCGCGCCGCCAGCTGGGCTTCGCGATCTTCAGTAATCACCACGTTAGCACTTGCCAGCACGCTCTCGTCGAGCTCTGCTTTACGGAATACAGAGAGCACGCGGGTGTAGGCATACTGCATGTACGGCGCAGTATTGCCCTCAAAGGCCAGCATGTTATCCCAGTCGAAGATGTAGTCGGTGGTGCGGTTTTTAGAGAGATCCGCATACTTCACCGCACCGATGCCCACCGCGTTAGCCAGCTTTTCCAGCTCGTCGGCAGACATATCCGGGTTCTTCTCCGCCACCAGACGGCGGGCGCGCTCCAGCGCCTCGTCCAGCAGATCGGCGAGCTTCACGGTACCGCCAGCGCGGGTTTTAAACGGCTTGCCATCTTTGCCCAGCATCATGCCGAACATGTGGTGCTCCAGCGGCACGCTCGCCGGCACATAGCCCGCTTTACGCACGATGGTCCACGCCTGCATCAGGTGCTGGTGCTGACGGGAGTCGATATAGTAGAGCACGCGATCGGCGTGCAGGGTCTCAAAGCGGTACTTGGCGCAGGCGATATCCGTCGTGGTGTAGAGGTAGCCGCCATCCTTTTTCTGGATGATGACGCCCATCGGCTCACCCTCTTTGTTTTTGTACTCGTCGAGGAAGACCACGGTCGCGCCTTCGCTCTCTACCGCCAGCCCTTTGGCTTTCAGGTCGGCCACGATACCCGGCAGCATCGGGTTGTAGAGGCTTTCGCCCATCACATCCTTGCTGGTGAGGGTCACGTTCAGACGATCGTAGTTGGTCTGGTTCTGCGCCATGGTGATATCCACCAGCTTGCGCCACATCTGACGGCAGTACTCGTCCCCGCCCTGTAATTTCACCACGTAGCCACGGGCGCGCTCGGCAAAAGCGGCATCTTCGTCGTAGTGTTTTTTTGCTTCACGATAGAACGCTTCGAGGTCCGCCAGCGCCATCTCGCCTGCGTTCTCCTGCTGCTTAAGCTCCAGGAACGCAATCAGCATACCAAACTGGGTGCCCCAGTCGCCGACGTGGTTGGCGCGGATCACCTTATGACCCAGTAGCTCCAGGGTCCGCACGGAGGCGTCGCCAATGATGGTCGAGCGCAGATGGCCGACGTGCATCTCTTTGGCTACGTTCGGGGCAGAGTAGTCCACCACGATGGTCTGCGGCTCCGGGCGGGAGAGGCCCAAGCGATCGGAGGCCAGCGCCTGGTTGACGTGCTCGGCCAGAAACGCTGGATCGAGGAAGATATTGATAAAGCCCGGCCCGGCGATCTCGACCTTGCTGGCAATGCCGTTGAGGTCAAGGTGAGTCAGGACCTGCTCAGCAACCTGTCGCGGGGGCATGCCCAGTTTTTTCGCAACCGCCATGACGCCATTGGCCTGGTAGTCACCAAACTGTACTTTTGCTGACTGACGAACCTGCGGCTCGCAATCCGCAGGCGCGCCTGCGGCAATCAGTGCCTGACTGACTTTTTCTGAGAGAAGTGCCTGAATATTCACCGGGATACCTTACGTTAACGACGCAGCGCGCAAAAAGCCGCCTGCGTCCGGGTGTTGATAAGTAAAGCCGGGAGTATACTGCAATTGCCTGCTGCCGTCAGCCCTGTCGGGACGCGGGTTTTGCGCAAATAAACGGCAAGCTAATTGTGAATAATCATTCATTTGCCAACGGGGGCAATCGCCGTTTGGTGCGCGTCCGACAACAGGGTAAATTAGCGGCTTTGCGATAAACGAGGGCGTTGACCATGGCTGACTGGCAGACCATTGACGAATTGCATGATATTTCTGCGGATCTCCCGCGCTTTACAAAAGCGTTAACCGAACTTGCCACCCGGCTGGGGCTGGATATCGCACCTCTGGAGGCCGATCACATCTCGCTGCGCTGCCATCAGAATACCACCGCCGAGCGCTGGCGGCGTGGCTTCGAGCAGTGCGCTACGCTGCTGTCAGAGAACATCATTAACGGTCGGCCGATCTGCCTGTTTAAGCTGCACCAGCCTGTGACGGTGGCGCACTGGTCTTTTACGGTGGTTGAGCTGCCGTGGCCGGGCGAGAAGCGTTACCCCCACGAAGGCTGGGAGCATATCGAGATCGTACTGCCCGGCGAGCCGGAAAGCCTGAATGCCCGAGCGCTGGCGCTGCTGGCCGATGAGGGGCTAAGCCAGCCGGGTATCGTCGTTAAAACCAGCTCGCCAAAAGGGGAGCACGAGCGCCTGCCCAACCCTACGCTTGCGGTGACCGATGGCACGGTAACGGTGAAGTTTCACCCCTGGTCCATCGAAGCGATCGTGGCGAGCGAAAACGGCGCGTAGAACAGAGGAGAGAGAACATGGCTCTGCTGGAGATCTGTTGTTACAGCCAGGCGAGCGCCGAGATCGCACAGCTCAACGGAGCGGATCGCATTGAGCTGTGTGCGGCACCGAAAGAGGGTGGGCTCACCCCCTCCCATGGCGTCATGCGGCTGGTGCGCGAGACGGTAACCATTCCCGTGCATCCCATCGTTCGCCCGCGAGGCGGCGACTTCTGCTATACCGACGATGAGTTCAGCGCCATGCTGGATGACGTCAGGCTGATCAAGACGCTGGGCTTTCCAGGGGTGGTGATCGGCGTGCTGGATGAAGAGGGCAACGTCGATATACCCCGCATGGGGCAAATAATGCATGCCGCACAGGGGATGGCCGTCACTTTTCATCGCGCTTTTGATATGTGCAGAAACCCGCATGAAGCCGTTGATAGATTAGGGGATTTAGGCGTTTCGCGCGTCCTTACCTCGGGGCAAAAAGCATCGGCAGAAAAAGGACTTTCATTAATTACGGAACTAAAACACCGATCCGGTGTTCCAATCATTATGGCTGGTGCTGGCGTTCGAGTCAGCAACCTGCACATGTTTCTTGACGCAGGGGTGGAGGAGGTGCACAGCTCCGCAGGAATGTGGATCCCGTCGCCCATGCGTTACCGTCAACAGGGATTGTCGATGTCATCTGACGCGCAGTCGGATGAGTATCTGCGCTATTGCGTGGACGGTGAAATTGTAGCGGAAATGAAAGCGATGATTACCCGTCATCGTGCGTTCTGACCAGTTTTTACCGCACATCATGTCGCCCAATATGATGCTTGCTTTGTACCAGGCCCCTGCCATTTCAACAGGGGCCATTTTTTTTCCTGCATATTTCAAACTGCAACTGTGTTGGCTGCCTCGCTCACACCGGTCACTTACCTATGTAAGCTCCCGGCGACTCGCTGCGTTGCCACCTTGTTGCAGCTTGAACTATTTTGGAAAAAGTGCAGAAAATTGTAGAAAAATGCAGGGGTTTCGTAGGCCGGGTAAGGCGTAGCTGCCACCCGGCGTTTTCCCCGGTGGCGCTGCGCTTACCGGGGCTACAACTGTTTTTACTACCGCGTTACGGCTTTTTCGCAATCAACACCGCACGCAGTGGGGCCGGGTAGCCCTCGACTGTCTTGCTCGGGTCGTTTGGATCGAGGAACTCCGCCAGCGACTCGGTGATCATCCACTCGGTGCGGCGCTGCTCCTCGGTAGTGGTCTGGCAGACGTCAACGATACGCACATCTACAAAGCCACACTTCTCCAGCCAGTTTTTCAGCGCCAGCGCGGAGGGGATAAAGTAGACGTTGCGCATCTGCGCATAGCGATCGCCGGGGATCAGCACCGTGCGCTCATCGCCCTCGACCACCAGCGTCTCCAGCACCAGCTCGCCCTCGCTCACCAGCTGATCCTTAAGCTGCCACAGGTGCTCCAGCGGGGAGCGACGATGATAGAGCACGCCCATCGAGAATACTGTGTCAAATGCGTTCAGGGCCGGAAGCTGCTCAATGCCCAGCGGCAGCAGATGCGCCCGCTGGTCGCCGCCCAGCAGTTTGCGCACCGCCTCGAACTGGCAGAGGAACAGCTGAGTCGGATCGATACCTACCGCCAGGTGTGCGCCTGCGCCCACCATTCGCCACAGGTGATAGCCGCTGCCGCAGCCAACGTCGAGAATGGTGCGCCCGGCTAAATCAGAGAGGTGCGGAAGAACGCGCTCCCATTTCCAGTCCGAGCGCCACTCGGTATCAATGTCCACGCCATAGAGCGAGAACGGCCCCTTGCGCCACGGCATCAGGTTACGCAGCAGCGTATCGATGCGTTTGATCTGGCCTGGGCTGAGCGGGGTTTCGCTCTCCGCCGTCACGCTGTGCAGCAGATCAAGCCGATACGGCTGCATCTCTGGCAGAAATTCTACCGCATTAGTCCACTGCTTAAACTGACCGTGCAGGGCACCACGCTGCCAGGTCGCAATCTGCGCGGGCAGCGTCTCCAGCCAGTGGGCGAGGGGGCTTTTGGCAATCTGCTGATAGAAGTCACCGAACTCGATCATGTCGACGCTCCTGCTTTCAACGCCACCAGCGAACCAAAGTTAAAGCACTGGAACCAGAGCTCGCTGTGCTCGAACCCGGCCTGGCGCAGTCGAGCTTTGTGCGTCTCCACGGAGTCGGTAAGCATCACGTTCTCCAGCATGCTGCGCTTCTGGCTGATCTCCAGCTCGCTGTAGCCGTTGGCACGCTTAAAATCGTGGTGCATGTTAAACAGCAGCTCGCCGGTGGTGGCATCTTCAAAGCTGAATTTTTCCGACAGCACCAGCGCGCCGCCAGGATTCAAGCCCTGATAGATGTTGTCCAGCAGCGCCTGCCGTTCAGCAGGTTCAAGGAATTGCAGGGTAAAGTTCAGTACTACCAGCGACGCGTTTTCAATGCGGATATGGCGAATATCGCCCTCAATCACCTCAACCGGCGTCGGCGCTTTATAGGCGTCAATATGGCGGCGGCAGCGTTCAACCATGGCCGGAGAGTTATCCACGGCAATAATTTTACAGCCCGGATGGGCGATATTACGGCGCACGGAGAGCGTAGCCGCGCCCAGCGAGCAGCCCAGATCGTAGACCTGAGTAGCGGGCTGTACGAAACGCTCCGCCAGCATGCCGATCATCGAGATAATATTTGAGTAGCCGGGAACGGAGCGCTGGATCATGTCCGGGAAGACTTCGGCTACCCGTTCATCGAATGTCCAGTCACCCAGGCTGGCGATTGGCGCAGAAAAAAGCGTGTCGCGGTGAGACATAACGTAAAAATCCGAGAAAACAAAAGTGGCGTATTGTGCGCTAATGCACAGAGAAAACCAACTCCCAGGGCATGAACCAGAGATTTGCCAGCACCATCAGCACCAGCGAACACCAGGTGGCGCTCATACCAGAACGCCGCCAGCGCATCAGCTGGTGATGCAAACCGTAGTAGTGCATCAGGCGACCGGTAATCAGCAGCAGTCCACAGACGTGTACCATCCACGTCTCTGCGCCGTTCATCTCCATAAACAGCAGCAGGATCAGGCCGCCGGGAAGATACTCTACCGCATTGCCGTGAATGCGGATCGCGGTCTGTAGCTCGCTAAACCCGCCATCACCATATGACACCCGGTACTGCATACGCAGGCGCACAACGTCAAAAGAGAACTTAATCAGCAGCAGAACACCCAGCACGGCATACAGCGCGCTTACCATAGAAACTCCATTTAAGCCCAGAAAGGGTACGTCTCTATGATAGCGCGACTGGTTCAGAAAAGAGAGGATTGTTGCGGAATTGACGGTGCCGAACCCACGGAGGGTACGGCACGCCGTAGCGCGGCCCACAGGGTATCGACCAGGACCGGGGCTTCAGCAATATCGGGCGTATGCAGAAAGAGATAGGGCGTGGTGCTTTTCTCCCAGAGGGCCAGTTTCTCCAGCCAGACGGCAAACAGGGCGCTGTTCTGCGCCATGTCATCACTGCCGATAAAGCGCACCATCGGATGCTGAGCCGTGACCACTGCGTGAACCGGCACCACCGGCTTCTTGCGCTGGGCTTCAATGACCGCTTCGCTGCGGGGAAGGGCGCTGTGCACTGGACGACTGTCGAGGATCACCCGGTTGACGCCCCGCGCATGCAGGCCGCGGTTAAGCTCTGTTTCCGCATCGCCCTTGGCGAAAAATTCCTGATGGCGCACCTCTACCCCATAGCGAAAATCCTCAGGCAAGCTGTCGAGGAAAGCCCACAGGGCGGGCAGATCCTGCGGCGCAAACGAGGCGGGCAGCTGGAGCCAGTACTGGCCTATCCGCTCCGCCAGCGGGGCCATGCGGCTAAAAAACTCCTCGGTGAGATCGCCGCACTGGCGCAGCCGCGCCTGATGCGAGATGGTGGCCGGGAACTTAAAGCAGAAGCGGAAGGCGTCGGTGGTCTGGGCGTGCCAGCGCGCCACGATATCGGCCTTTGGCAGGGCATACAGCGTGGTGTTACCCTCCACACAGTTAAAGTGGCGGGCGTACGCTTCAAGGTCGGTGATGCCAAGGCGCACCCACTTCGGGTGCGACCACTGCGGCAGGCCAATGTAGATCATAGCGCGGTAAGGATCTCCTCGGTGCTGCGCACCCGGCCAATGCGCGGGAAGATATGCGTAAAGCTGCCCTGATGCTGTTCGCTGCTGGCGGCGCTGCAGGCGTCTTCTACCACGATCAGGTTAAAGCCCAGCTCCCACACGTTGCGGGCGGTGGACTCAACGCCGATGTTGGTGGAGATACCGCACAGCACGATGGTGTCGATACCCCGGCGGCGCAACTGTAGCTCCAGATCGGTGCCGTAGAAGGCACCCCACTGGCGTTTAGTCACCTCGATATCGCCGTCGCGCTTGCCGAGCGCCACCGGATAGTGCCACCACTCCGGCGGCAGGGCGTGGCCACCGATGGGGGCGTCGACGGGCTGCTTGAGCGCCTCGGCGAAATCAGCTGACCAGCCCACGCGTACCATCACCACCGGCGCACCGTTGGCGCGAAACTTATCCGCCAGCCGCGCGGCGCGAGCAACAACCTCATCCGCCGTATGCGGGCCACCGGCAAACGGCAGAATACCCTCCTGAAGATCGATAACCACAAGGGCAGTTGTTTTCGCGTTAAGTTCTGGCATGTTAGCTCCTGTTATCTACGTCGTTTTGCCCATACAGTAAGCGTAAATGACGTTAATCCGGGGCACAAATTTTGTTAATTTTTGTGAGCGTAGGTTGAAAGTTGCGCAGTCAAGTTATACCAAATAGATGCTATTACTCGGCTGCTTTTAAAAGTCTTATCGATAGTAGTAGATATAATAGGTTTTATTCATTCATTTTGTGAATAATTTCCTTATTTTACCAGCATGCTATTATGGGCTTCCCATACAGATGAATAAATATAAAAAGATGCTTTAAAGGTTGTCTTTATGAAAAGGATGGCAGTATTGATTCCATTGTGTTTACTGTTAGTGGGTTGTCCTGGAGGAAGCAGGGAAGGAAAAGAGCTTGGTGAATGGAAACCCATAAGTATTAGTGCGAATTACGTCTGCTTTAGCGTTAATTCTAAGGATGTGTTAAGTCGCTACACGCTGACCGCTCATGAAAATGGGTATCAACAGTTACTTCTCGGTGATTTTGTACATCTCTCTTATCCCAAAACCTGTTTTAACCTGAAATTAAAATCGGGTAGCGTTTATGCAGCGAGTTATACTCTAAATAGTAAAGTTTATTATTATACATTTGTTGTTGATAAGAGTGGAGAGTAGGACGCGACACGCCTAAAAACTGACCTCTAGGCCGACGTAGCGGCTCATCTTGGCTTTGAGTGTCCTGCTGATATCCAGTATAATAGCCCCCTTTTTTCATCCAGTTGTGACATTCAGCTCGCGCTGCGTCGTCGTGGCTGCAAGGCAGGCGACAAACGGCCTGCGGCTAAGTTAAGGGATATCTCATGCGTACAGAATATTGCGGACAGCTTCGACTGTCCCACGAGGGGCAGCAGGTGACTCTGTGTGGTTGGGTCAACCGCCGCCGCGATCTCGGCAGCCTGATCTTTATCGATATGCGCGACCGTGAAGGTATCGTGCAGGTGTTCTTCGATCCGGATCGCGCAGATGCGTTAAAGCTGGCCTCTGAACTGCGTAATGAGTTCTGCATCCAGGTCACCGGCACCGTGCGCCGCCGTGACGATAAAAACATCAACAGCGATATGGCCACCGGCGAAATTGAAGTGCTGGCCTCCGATCTGACCATCATCAACCGTTCAGAATCGCTGCCGCTCGACTCCAACCACGTCAACACCGAAGAGGCGCGTCTCAAGTACCGCTATCTGGATCTGCGTCGTCCGGAGATGGCCAACCGCCTGAAGACCCGCGCGAAGATCACCAGCTTCGTGCGCCGTTTCATGGACGATCACGGTTTCCTCGACATCGAAACCCCGATGCTGACCAAGGCCACCCCGGAAGGGGCGCGTGACTATCTGGTGCCGAGCCGTGTGCACAAAGGCAAATTCTACGCGCTGCCGCAGTCTCCGCAGCTGTTCAAACAGCTGCTGATGATGTCCGGCTTTGACCGCTACTACCAGATCGTCAAATGCTTCCGTGATGAAGATCTGCGTGCGGATCGCCAGCCTGAATTTACCCAGATCGACGTTGAGACCTCCTTCATGACCGCGCCGCAGGTGCGTGAGGTGATGGAGGCGCTGGTGCGTCAGCTGTGGCAGGCCACCATTAACGTGGACCTGGGCGACTTCCCGGTGATGACCTTTGCCGAGGCCGAGCGCCGCTACGGCTCTGACAAGCCAGACCTGCGTAACCCGATGGAGCTGGTGGACGTTGCTGACCTGCTGAAAAACGTTGAATTCGCTGTGTTTGCTGGTCCGGCTAATGATGCCAAAGGCCGCGTGGCTGCTCTGCGCGTGCCGGGCGGCGCTGCCATGAGCCGTAAGCAGATTGACGACTACGGCAACTTCGTTAAGATCTACGGCGCGAAAGGTCTGGCCTACATCAAGGTCACCGAGCGTGCGAAAGGTCTGGAAGGCATCACCAGCCCGGTGGCGAAGTTCCTGAACGCTGAGATCGTCGACGCGATTCTGGAGCGTACCGGTGCGCAAGATGGCGATATGATCTTCTTCGGCGCGGACAACCGTAAAGTGGTTGCCGACGCGATGGGTGCGCTGCGCCTCAAGCTGGGTAAAGATCTGAGCATCACCGACGAAAGCAAGTGGGCACCGCTGTGGGTCATTGACTTCCCGATGTTCGAAGAGGACGGCGAAGGCGGTCTGACCGCGATGCACCACCCGTTCACCGCCCCGAGCAACATGACCCCGGAAGAACTGAAGGCCGCGCCGGAAACGGCTATCGCTAACGCCTACGATATGGTCATCAACGGTTATGAAGTGGGCGGTGGCTCCGTGCGTATTCACCGCGGCGAAATGCAGCAGACGGTGTTTGGCATCCTCGGTATTACCGAACAGGAGCAGCGCGAGAAGTTCGGCTTCCTGCTCGACGCCCTGAAGTACGGTACGCCGCCGCACGCGGGCCTTGCCTTCGGCCTCGATCGCCTGACCATGCTGCTGACCGGCACCGATAACATTCGTGACGTGATCGCCTTCCCGAAAACCACCGCCGCTGCCTGCCTGATGACCGAAGCGCCAAGCTTCGCCAACCAGACCGCGCTGGCCGAGCTGGGTATTGAAGTGATCAAAAAGGCTGAGAATAGCTGATGGTATTTAAGTGTCCTGTCTCTGTTCTTGTCGTGATCTACGCCCAGGACACGAAACGGGTGCTGATGCTACAACGACGCGACGATCCCAATTTCTGGCAGTCGGTTACCGGCAGCCTGGAAGAGGGTGAAACCGCGCTGCAGGCCGCCGTGCGTGAAGTAAAGGAAGAGGTCGCCATCGACGTTGCAGCAGAGCAGCTGACCTTGATCGACTGTCAGCGCACGGTTGAGTTTGAAATTTTTATGCATTTACGTCATCGCTATGCGCCGGGTGTGGAGCGCAACACGGAATCATGGTTCTGTCTTGCGCTGCCTCACGAGCGGGAGATTGTGTTCACTGAGCACCTGACCTACCGCTGGGTCGACGCGGTGGATGCCGCCGCCCTGACTAAGTCGTGGAGCAACCGGCAGGCGATTGAAGAGTTTGTAATTAACGCCGCCTGAGAAGGCGCTTTTGGAGAATTTTTTATGGCAGGTCACAGTAAATGGGCCAACACCAAACACCGCAAAGCGGCACAGGATGCCAAACGCGGTAAGATCTTTACCAAAATTATTCGTGAGCTGGTAACGGCAGCGCGTCTGGGCGGCGGCGATGCCGGCTCCAACCCGCGTCTGCGTGCGGCAATCGATAAAGCGCTCTCCAACAACATGACTCGCGATACCCTGAACCGCGCCATCGCGCGTGGCGTAGGCGGTGATGAAGACGCGAACATGGAGACCATCATTTATGAAGGTTATGGTCCTGGCGGCACGGCGGTAATGGTAGAGTGTCTCTCTGACAACCGTAACCGTACCGTTGCCGAAGTTCGCCATGCGTTCACTAAAACCGGCGGTAACCTCGGCACCGACGGCTCCGTTGCCTATCTGTTCAGCAAGAAAGGGGTGATCTCCTTCGAGCAGGGCGACGAAGATGCGATCATGGAAGCTGCGCTGGAAGCCGGTGCGGAAGACGTGGTGACCTATGATGACGGCGCGATTGACGTCTACACCGCATGGGAAGAGATGGGCGCCGTGCGCGATGCGCTGGAAGCCGCTGGCCTGAAAGCTGACAGCGCTGAAGTGTCGATGATCCCGTCCACCAAGGCGGACATGGATGCCGAGACCGCGCCGAAGCTGCTGCGCCTGATCGACATGCTGGAAGATTGCGATGACGTGCAGGAGGTTTACCACAACGGTGAGATCTCTGATGAGGTCGCAGCGACCCTCGAATGAGGCCGTCTGGATCCGTAAAACAGGGGGTGCGTGGTGTCAATCATTCTCGGTATTGATCCCGGCTCACGCATCACCGGCTACGGCGTGATCCGCCAGGTCGGCAGACAGCTTACCTACCTTGGCAGCGGCTGTATTCGCACCAAGGTTGACGATCTCCCCTCACGCCTGAAGCTGATTTATGCGGGTGTGTCGGAGATTATCACCCAGTTCCAGCCCGACTTTTTCGCCATTGAGCAGGTGTTTATGGCGAAAAACGCCGACTCGGCGCTAAAGCTCGGGCAGGCGCGCGGGGTGGCGATTGTTGCGGCGGTAAACCAGGACCTGCCGGTCTTTGAGTATGCCGCCCGCCAGGTCAAGCAGACGGTGGTCGGTATCGGTAGCGCGGAGAAGAGCCAGGTGCAGCACATGGTGCGCACCCTGCTGAAGCTGCCCGCTAACCCGCAGGCGGACGCCGCCGATGCGCTGGCGATTGCCATAACCCACTGTCACGTCAGCCAAAATGCCATGCAAATGAGTGAAAAACGGCTCAATCTTGCGCGAGGGCGGTTACGTTAATCGAAAAAGAGGCTGGATATGTATCCAGCCTTTTTTATATCATAGAGAAAAATTTAGCCGATAGCGCAGGAGCGAAAACGTGATAGGCAGACTCAGAGGCATTATTGTCGAGAAACAACCCCCGCTGGTGCTCTTAGAGACCAACGGCGTAGGCTATGAAGTGCATATGCCGATGACCTGCTTCTATGAGCTACCGGATGCTGGGCAGGAAGCGATTATCTTCACCCACTTCGTAGTGCGTGAAGATGCTCAGCTGCTGTACGGCTTTAATAATAAACAGGAGCGCACCCTGTTTAAAGAGCTGATCAAAACCAACGGCGTCGGGCCAAAGCTGGCGCTGGCGATCCTCTCCGGTATGTCGGCGCAGCAGTTTGTCAACGCCGTAGAGCGCGAAGAGCCAGCCGCGCTGGTGAAGCTGCCCGGCATCGGCAAAAAAACCGCCGAGCGCCTGATTGTCGAGATGAAAGACCGCTTCAAAGGCCTGCATGGCGATCTCTTTACGCCAGCGGCGGATCTGGTACTGACTTCGCCCGCAGGTCCGTCGGCGGACGATGCCGAGCAGGAAGCGGTTGCCGCGCTGGTGGCGCTGGGCTACAAGCCTCAGGAAGCCAGCCGTATGGTCAGTAAACTGGCACGCCCGGATGCCAGCAGTGAAACACTTATTCGTGAAGCGCTTCGCGCCGCGATGTGAGGTAAAGGATGATAGAAGCAGACCGCCTGGTATCAGCAGGCAGCGTTACCCAGGAAGAGATCGTCGATCGCGCGATCCGTCCTAAGCTGCTCGACGAATACATTGGCCAGCCGCAGGTGCGCTCCCAGATGGAGATCTTTATCCAGGCGGCAAAGCTGCGTGGCGACGCGCTCGATCATCTGCTGATCTTCGGCCCCCCGGGCCTGGGTAAAACGACTCTGGCCAATATTGTCGCCAACGAGATGGGCGTTAATCTGCGTACCACCTCCGGCCCGGTGCTTGAGAAGGCAGGGGATCTCGCCGCGATGCTGACCAACCTTGAGCCGCACGACGTGCTGTTTATCGATGAGATCCATCGTCTGTCGCCGGTCGTGGAGGAGGTGCTCTATCCGGCCATGGAAGATTACCAGCTGGATATCATGATTGGCGAAGGCCCGGCGGCGCGCTCAATTAAAATCGACCTGCCGCCCTTTACGCTGATCGGTGCTACCACCCGTGCGGGGTCTCTGACCTCGCCGCTACGCGATCGCTTTGGCATCGTGCAGCGTTTGGAGTTCTACCAGGTCGCCGATCTGCAGCATATCGTCGGGCGCAGCGCACGCTTTATGGGGCTGGAGATGAGCGAAGAGGGTGCGCTGGAGGTGGCTCGCCGCTCCCGGGGTACGCCACGTATCGCCAACCGCCTGCTGCGTCGCGTGCGTGACTTCTCAGAAGTGAAGCATGACGGGACGATCTCCGCAGACGTGGCCGCCCAGGCGCTGGATATGCTCAATGTTGACGCTGAAGGCTTTGACTATATGGACCGCAAGCTGCTGCTGGCGGTAATCGATAAGTTCTTCGGTGGCCCGGTGGGGTTAGATAACCTTGCGGCGGCCATCGGTGAAGAGCGGGAAACGATTGAGGATGTGCTTGAGCCGTACCTGATCCAGCAGGGCTTTTTACAGCGCACCCCACGCGGGCGGATGGCAACGGTAAGAGCCTGGAACCACTTCGGTATTACGCCGCCGGCAATGCCGTAGGCCCGGTAAGCTACGCGCCACCGGGCAATGAGAAGTGTACTCTACTGCGCCGCTCTCTTCATCATGCTGAAAATAAACAGCGTTGCGGCGCAGAGCACTACCGAGGGACCAGCAGGCGTGTCATAGAACGCCGAGAAGGTCAGCCCCCCGGTGACGGCAACCATTCCTACCACCACCGCCATTCCGGCCATCTGCTCTGGCGTACGGGCGAAACGGCGGGCGGTCGCGGCGGGAATAATCAGCAGGGAAGTGATGATCAGCGCGCCAACAAACTTCATCGCTACGCCAATCGTCAGGGCGGTCACCAGCATCAGCAGCAGCTTCACCCGCTGCAGTTTCACCCCGTCAACAAAGGCCAGATCCGGGCTGATGGTCATCGACAGCAGGCTGCGCCACTGCCAGAGCAGGATGCCAAGCACAATCGCGACACCCACCCCGAGGATGATCAGATCGTCCGGCGTGACCGCCAGCAGATCGCCAAACAGATAGGCCATCAGGTCGACGCGAATGTTCGACATCAGGCTCACCACAACCAGACCCAGCGACAGGGCGCTGTGCGCCATAATGCCCAGCAGGGTATCGATCGCCAGGTGCGGACGCTTCTCCAGCCAGACCAGCCCGCCAGCAAGCAGCAGCGTCACTGCAATTACCGCGTAAAATGGATTGACGTCCAGCAGTAGACCGAAGGCGACGCCGAGCAGCGACGCGTGGGCGAGGGTGTCGCCGAAATAGGACATGCGACGCCAGACCACAAAGGAGCCCAGCGGGCCTGCGGCACAGGCCAGCATTATCCCGGCCAGCCAGCCGGGCAGAAGTAGTTCAATCATGAGTTTCCATTTCCCCGACGCAGTACAATACGGCCCTGTAAATCATGGCGATGGTTATGGTTATGGCGATAGATGCCCAGCTGCTCAGCACCGCGCGGCCCGAACATCGAGATAAACTGCGGATGCATCGCCACCACCTCTGGCGTGCCGGAGCAGCAGATATGGTGGTTGAGGCACAGCACCTCGTCGGTTTTCGCCATTACCAGATGCAGATCGTGAGAAACCATCAGCACGGCGCAGTTCAGTTCCCGGCGCAGCTGGTCAATCAGATCGTACAGCGCCACCTGGCCGTTCACGTCTACGCCCTGAGTGGGCTCATCCAGCACCAGCAGCTGCGGCGCGTTAAGCAGAGCGCGGGCTAACAGCACGCGCTGGGTCTCGCCGCCGGAAAGCTTTTGCATTGGAGCGTCAATCAAGTGTCCGGCCTGCACACGCTTAAGGGCCGGAAGAATATCGTCTTTACGCGTACCCGGACGCAGGCGCAAAAAGCGGCTGACGGTCAAGGGCAGGGTGGCATCCAGGTGCAGCTTCTGCGGAACATAGCCAATGCGCAGCGCCTTATCGCGCTTGATTGTCCCGGAATCGGCTGCTACCAGGCCCAGTACGACCCGTACCAGGGTAGATTTTCCGGCACCGTTTGGACCCAGCAGGGTTAAAATTTTTCCAGGCTGCAGCGCCAGCGAAATGTCAGACAGGACGCGGCGTTGACCGAAGGAGACGGATACATTTTCCAGTAAAACAAGATTTGTCATAGTGTTTAAGGGCTTGCACAAGTCATAGAATGTTATAATATCACATTCCACCCACTTATTACGATGATTAGTCGCATTATGTTACATAAAAATACGCTTCTTTGCGCTGCAATCTCCACCGCTCTGATGAGCATGACACTCTCTCCCGCCAACGCCACCGTTGTCGCTTCGCTTAAGCCTGTCGGCTTTATTGCCGCCGCTATTGCCGACGGTGTCACTCAGACAGAAGTATTACTGCCGGACGGTGCCTCTGAGCATGATTACTCATTGCGTCCTTCGGATGTAAAACGCTTACAAAGCGCGGACTTAGTGGTTTGGGTCGGGCCGGACATGGAAGCCTTCATGCAGAAGCCAACCCAGCAGCTGCCAGCGCAGAAGCAGCTGGCCATTGGCGAGCTGCCAGATGTGAAGCCGCTGCTGATGAAAGGTAGCGAGCATGACGAAGATGAGCATGAAGGTCATGACCACCATGGTGAAAATGGTGACGAACATCACCATCATGGCGAGTATAACATGCACATTTGGATGTCACCGGAGGTAGCCCGCCTGGCTGCGGTTGCAATCCATCAAAAATTAGTGGAAGTTATGCCGCAAAGTCGAGCCAAGCTTGACGCCAACCTGCGCGATTTTGAGGCACAATTGGCCGAAACCGATAAGCAGGTCGGCACTGAGCTCGCACCCGTGAAGGGGAAAGGGTACTTCGTTTTTCATGATGCCTATGGCTACTACGAAAAACACTATGGTCTGACGCCGCTCGGCCATTTCACCGTTAACCCTGAAATTCAGCCCGGTGCGCAGCGTTTACATGAAATCAGAACACAGTTGGTTGAGCAAAAAGCAACCTGCGTTTTTGCTGAGCCACAGTTCAGGCCAGCGGTCGTTGAATCTGTTGCGAGAGGAACGTCTGTGCGAATGGGGACTTTAGATCCTCTGGGCACCAATATTGCGCTGAGTAAAACCAGCTATGCGCAATTTTTGAAACAACTCTCAAACCAGTATGCGAGCTGCCTGAAAGGAGATTAACGAGGAAGTGAATACGTGCAACAGATAGCCCGCTCTGTCGCCCTGGCATTTAACAATTTGCCCCGACCCCATCGCGTTATGCTGGGGTCGCTTACTGTTCTCACATTAGCGGTCGCCGTCTGGCGGCCCTATGTCTACCACCCCGAATCTGCTCCGATTGTCAAAGCCATTGAGCTGGAGAAGAGCGAGATCCGTTCGCTGCTGCCGGAAGCCAGTGAGCCTATCGATCAGTCGATGCCTGATGAAGTCGAAGAGATCCCCCAGGATGAGCTGGATGATAAAACCGGTAACGAGGCGGGCGTGCATGAGTACGTTGTCTCTACCGGCGATACGCTCAGCAGCATTCTGACCCAGTACGGCATGGATATGGGCGATGTCACCCAGCTCGCCAGCGCCGATAAAGAGCTGCGTAATTTGAAGATCGGCCAGCAAATCTCCTGGACGCTCACCGCCGATGGCGATCTGCAGCGCCTGACCTGGGAGATGTCACGTCGTGAAACCCGCACCTACGACCGCACGGAGAGCGGCGCATTTAAAATGAGCAGTGAAGTTCAGCAGGGCGACTGGGTTAACACCACGCTGAAAGGCGCGGTAGGCAGCAGCTTCGTTGCCAGCGCCAAAGAAGCGGGCCTGAACAGCGGGGAAATCAGCTCGGTAATGAAAGCCATGCAGTGGCAGGTAGATCTGCGCAAGCTGAAAAAGGGCGATGAGTTCTCGGTGCTGATGTCGCGTGAAATGCTCGACGGCAAGCGCGAGCAGAGCCAGCTGCTTGGCGTACGTCTGCGCTCGGACGGTAAAGACTACTACGCTATCCGCGCTGAAGATGGCAAATTCTACGATCGGAACGGCACCGGTCTGGCGAAAGGCTTTATGCGTTTCCCCACCTCTAAACAGTTCCGTGTATCGTCAAACTTTAACCCGCGTCGACTGAACCCAGTGACCGGCCGCGTTGCCCCGCATAAAGGGGTAGATTTTGCCATGCCGCAGGGCACGCCGGTGCTGGCGGTGGGCGATGGCGAAGTCGTCACGGCCAAACGCAGCGGTGCGGCAGGTTACTACGTGGCGATTCGTCACGGGCGGACCTATACCACACGCTATATGCACCTGCGTAAGCTGTTGGTGAAAGATGGTCAGAAGGTGAAGCGGGGCGATCGTATCGCACTCTCGGGTAATACCGGCCGCTCAACTGGCCCGCATCTGCACTATGAGGTGTGGATCAACCAGCAGGCGGTCAACCCATTAACGGCTAAGCTGCCGCGTACCGAAGGGTTGACCGGCAGCGATCGCCGCGACTACCTGGCGCAGGTAAAAGAGGTTATGCCTCAGCTGCGCTTCGACTAGCCTGCCCTAAAGAAGCGCTATGAAAGCCGGTCGCCCATGGGCACCGGCTTTTTCTTTTGTGCGAAGCCAGAGGTCTCGCTAAACTATCACGTTAATTGATATCTGATTATTTCTCTGACCCGAGTCTGTCGGCTCCCGGAAGATGCATGGAAACCAAAAAAAATAACAGCGAATATATTCCCCAGTTTGAAAAGGAGTTCCTTCAGCCGCGTTACTGGGGTGCATGGCTGGGCGTTTTCGCGCTGGCAGGCGTGGCGCTTGTCCCGGCCGCGATCCGCGATCCGTTGCTGGGCAAGCTGGGGCGTCTCGGTGGCCGCCTGGGTAAAAGTGCCCGCCGCCGGGCGCAAATTAACCTGCTCTACTGCTTCCCGGAGAAGAGCGTAGCCGAGCGGGAAGCCATTGTTGATGAGATGTTTGCTACCGCCCCGCAGTCTATGGTGCTGATGGCCGAGCTGGCGATACGCGGCCCGGAGAAGGTTGCTGGTCGTATTACCTGGCAGGGTAAAGAGATCGTCGACGAGATGCAGCGCAACGGTGAGAACGTGATCCTGCTGGTGCCGCACGGCTGGGGCGTGGATATTCCGGCGATGCTGATGGCCTCCCAGGGGCGGCCGATCGCTGCCATGTTCCATAACCAGGGCAACAAGGTTCTTGATTACGTCTGGAATAAGGTACGTCGTCGTTTTGGTGGCCGTTTGCACCCACGCAATAGCGGCATCAAGCCTTTTATTCAATCTATACGCCAGGGATATTGGGGTTACTACCTGCCCGATCAGGATCACGGCCCTGAGCAGAGCGAGTTCGTCGACTTCTTTGCGACCTATAAAGCGACGCTGCCTGCCGTTGGCCGCCTGATGAAAGTCTGCCGCGCACGCGTTGTGCCGCTGTTCCCGGTTTATGACAGCAAGACGCATAGCCTGACGATCGTAGTCAGACCGCCAATGGACGATCTGCTGGACGCTGACGATAACACTATCGCCAGACGGATGAATGAAGAGGTGGAGCACCTCGTTAGCCCGAATCCAGAGCAATACACCTGGATCCTAAAGCTGCTTAAGACACGCAGGCCGGGCGAACAGGAGCCCTACAAGCGTAAAGAGCTGTTTCCGAGGAAATAGCCGATGAAAAAAAACCTCTCATATGTGAGAGGTTTTTTATTAACGCGGGTGGATCTTACTCTACGGTCAGGATGCGGGTAGTGTTGGTGGTACCGATGGTGCCCATCACGTCGCCCTGGGTCACGATAACCAGATCGCCGGAGATCAGGTAGCCTTTGTCACGCAGCAGATTGACCGCATCGTGGGCGGCGACTACGCCGTCGTTGTTGCTGTCGAAATACACCGGGGTGACGCCACGGTAGAGCGCGGTCAGGTTCAGGGTGCGCTCATGGCGTGACATGGCGAAGATCGGCAGACCGGAGCTGATGCGCGAGGTCATCAGCGCAGTACGGCCCGATTCGGTCATGGTGATAATGGCGGTGACACCCTTCAGGTGGTTCGCAGCATACATCGCTGACATCGCAATGGCCTCTTCTACGTTCTCGAACTGGATATCGAGGCGGTGTTTGGAGACGTTGATGCTGGGGATCTTCTCGGCACCCAGGCAGACACGGGCCATTGCCGCAACGGTTTCCGCGGGATACTGGCCCGCAGCGGTCTCGGCAGAGAGCATCACGGCATCGGTGCCATCGAGCACGGCGTTGGCGACGTCCATCACTTCGGCACGGGTCGGCATCGGGTTGGTGATCATCGACTCCATCATCTGGGTCGCGGTGATCACCGAGCGGTTAAGCTGGCGTGCGCGGCGGATCAGCGCCTTCTGAATGCCCACCAGCTCCGGGTCGCCAATCTCAACGCCGAGGTCACCACGGGCTACCATCACCACGTCAGAGGCGAGGATGACGTCGTCCATCGCGTCCTGGTCACAAACGGCTTCTGCACGCTCTACCTTGGCAACGATTTTGGCATCGCAGCCTGCATCACGTGCCAGGCGACGGGCGTAGTTCAGGTCTTCTCCGCAGCGCGGGAAGGAGACGGCCAGGTAATCGACGCCAATCTGCGCGGCGGTAACGATATCGGCTTTGTCTTTGTCGGTCAGCGCTTCAGCGGACAGACCGCCGCCCAGCTTGTTGATGCCTTTGTTATTCGACAGCGGACCGCCAACGGTCACTTCGGTAAAGACCTTCATGCCCTGAACTTCAATGACCTTGAGCTGTACGCGACCGTCGTCGAGCAGCAGAATATCGCCGGGAACCACGTCCGCAGGCAGTCCTTTATAGTCAATGCCGACGTGCTCTTTATCACCTTCGCCTTTACCGAGGTTGGCATCAAGCAGGAATTTGTCGCCAATGTTGAGGAAGACTTTCCCCTCTTTAAAGGTCGATACACGAATTTTTGGACCCTGCAGGTCACCAAGGATAGCAACATGACGTCCCAGTTTTGCCGCAATCTCGCGCACTTTATCTGCACGCAGCTTGTGATCTTCTGGCGTGCCGTGGGAGAAGTTCATACGTACCACGTTAGCGCCCGCAGCGATGATCTTTTCGAGGTTATTATCGCGGTCGGTAGCTGGACCCAGGGTGGTAACGATTTTAGTTCTGCGAAGCCTTCTGGACATGTATTACTCCGTTGACTGAAACAACCAGGTGTTGCGTGAATATGAATTCGGCAGTTCTGCGCGCCGATTTGGCAAATCAAAAACTTAACCGAATGCCGTAATGAATTACAACGCTGTTATAAAATTTAATGTTTATCGCTCCCGGTCAGGAGCTCCTTATCAAAACGCGATTCTTTAAGCGCTTCCTTGACTCGCTTCAAGTTATCTCTGAATTTTGCTCCACGACGCAGGGTAAAGCCCGTTGCCAGCACGTCGATGACCGTTAGCTGGGCCAGACGCGACACCATCGGCATATAGATGTCGGTATCTTCCGGCACGTCCAGAGTGATAGCTAGCGTCGCTTCCCGGGCCAGCGGCGTTCCCGCAGAGGTGATGGCAATGACCATGGCATCGCTCTCGCGGGCCAGCTGCGCCAGCTCCACCAGGCTTTTAGTGCGACCGGTGTGGGAGATCAGCACCACTACGTCATCTTCGTTACAGTTCATGCAGCTCATGCGCTGCAGGACGATGTCATCGGTGTAGACCACCGGCACGTTGAAGCGGAAGAATTTGTTCATGGCGTCGTGCGCAACCGCCGCCGAGGAGCCAAGGCCAAAGAAGGCGATCTTCTTCGCCTGAGTGAGCAGGTCGACGGCGCGGTTGACGGCGGGCATATCCAGCGACTGGCGCACATGGTCCAGGCTGGCCATTGCCGACTCAAATATTTTACCGGTATAGGCCTCAACGCTGTCATCTTCATCGACATTGCGATTAACATAGGGCGTGCCATTAGCCAGGCTCTGGGCGAGATGCAGCTTGAAATCAGGGAAACCGCGGGTTTCCATGCTGCGGCAGAAACGATTTACCGTAGGCTCGCTGACCCCGGCCTCGTGTGCCAGCGCAGCGATGCTGGAGTGAATGGCCTGGTCCGGTGAGGTGAGTATGACTTCCGCCACTTTTCGTTCGGATTTGCTAAGGTGTTCCAGCTGAGACTGAATTTTTTCCAGCATGTTCATTATTAACGGGGTGCCCATGGCTAAAATCAACTTCAACAACGGATGAAATTGTGCTGCGGTTCAGTCGATATTACCCTTGTGGGACCAGGAAAGGTAAATAACAGCGGGAAAATGTGTTGTTTTTTTTCATTACATGATCAGAGTCGGATTTTAGCTACTCGGTTCCAGACAAAATCCCTGATTATTCAGGGCGATTTACCCAATTTTTAGCCGTCTGAGCGAAAGCGCACAGTAGGATAAGCGGTAACGGTTTCGGGTTTTACGTAAAAGCAGTACAGTGCAGTGTAATAAAATTACAGCTATGCCCTGGCGAAAGTACCGGGGCAGCCAACTGAGGAGAATGACATGGCGGTAACGCAAACAGCCCAGGCATGTGACCTGGTCATTTTCGGCGCGAAAGGCGATCTTGCACGCCGGAAATTGCTGCCTTCCCTGTATCAGCTTGAAAAAGCAGGCCAGATCCACCCGGAGACGCGTATCCTTGGGGTAGGGCGTGCGGACTGGGACAAAGAGAAGTACACCGAAATCGTGCGTGAAGCGCTCGAGACCTTCATGAAAGAGAAAATCGATGAAAGCCTCTGGGATACGCTCAGCGGACGCCTCGATTTCTGTAACCTTGACGTCAACGATACCACCGCATTTACCCGTCTCGGTGACATGCTCGATCAGAAGAATCGCGTTACCATCAACTACTTTGCCATGCCGCCGAGCACCTTTGGCGCTATCTGCAAAGGCCTGGGTGAAGCAAAACTCAACGCCAAGCCAGCGCGCGTGGTAATGGAAAAACCGCTGGGCACCTCCCTCGACACCTCTCGTGAAATCAACGATCAGGTGGGCGAATACTTTGAAGAGTGCCAGGTTTATCGTATCGACCACTACCTCGGTAAAGAGACGGTACTGAACCTGCTGGCACTGCGCTTTGCCAACTCGCTGTTCGTCAACAACTGGGACAACCGCACCATCGACCACGTGGAGATCACCGTGGCGGAAGAGGTGGGCATCGAAGGCCGCTGGGGCTATTTCGACCAGGCCGGGCAGATGCGCGACATGATCCAGAACCACCTGCTCCAGGTTCTCTGCATGATCGCCATGTCGCCGCCGTCGGATCTCTCTGCGGACAGCATTCGTGATGCGAAAGTGAAGGTGCTGAAATCTTTGCGCCGTATTGACCGTTCGAACGTGCGTGAAAAAACCGTGCGCGGTCAGTACACCGCCGGTTTTGCCCAGGGCAAGAAAGTGCCGGGCTACCTGGAAGAAGAGGGTGCAAACAAAACCAGCAACACCGAAACCTTCGTGGCGATCCGCGTAGATATTGATGACTGGCGCTGGGCCGACGTGCCGTTCTACCTGCGTACCGGCAAACGCCTGCCGACCAAGTGCTCTGAAGTGGTGGTCTACTTTAAAACCCCGCCGCTGAACCTGTTCAAAGAGTCCTGGCAGGATCTGCCCCAGAACAAGCTCACCATCCGCCTGCAGCCGGACGAGGGCGTGGACATCCAGATCCTCAACAAGGTTCCAGGTCTCGATCACAAGCATAACCTGCAAACCACTAAGCTGGATCTGAGCTACTCCGAAACCTTTAACGAAAGCCATCTTGCGGATGCTTACGAGCGTCTGCTGCTCGAGACGATGCGCGGCATCCAGGCGCTATTCGTGCGTCGCGACGAGGTGGAAGAGGCGTGGAAATGGGTCGACTCCATTACCGAAGCCTGGGCGATGGATAACGAGTCACCGAAGCCTTACCAGGCCGGTACCTGGGGTCCAGTGGCGTCGGTGGCAATGATCACCCGTGACGGTCGCTCGTGGAACGAATTCGAGTAACCAACGCGTTCTGTTAAGACGGCCCTACGGGGCCGTTTTTTTTGTTTATTGTCCATCTATTTTACCGGTAACATGATCTAACACAGATTCCCGCACAATTTTCGCTCTTTTGCATCGCCCCTGGATTCACCCGTAACGCTTTTTTTATTACACTGGCTGAAGCGATTTTGCCTCCGGCCTGCGGTGGATGAGTGGTTTACGCCCCCTCTGTTTTATGACCACGCTGCCGTCCGGGACACCTCATTTTCAGGAGCCTTTATGAACTCGACATTGTTACGGGTAACAAAGCGTATTATTGATCGTTCTTATGCCACCCGCGGCGCCTATCTTGCCCGCATTGAACAAGCGAAAAGCAGTACCGTTCATCGTTCGTCGCTGGCCTGCGGTAACCTGGCCCACGGTTTTGCCGCCTGCCAGCCGGAGGATAAGGCCTCGCTGAAAAGCATGCTGCGTAACAATGTCGCCATTATTACCTCCTACAACGATATGCTCTCCGCGCATCAGCCCTATGAACGCTACCCTGACATTATTCGTAAAGCGCTGCATTCGGTTAACGCCGTAGGGCAGGTCGCGGGCGGCGTACCCGCCATGTGCGATGGCGTGACCCAGGGCCAGGATGGGATGGAGCTCTCCCTCCTTAGCCGGGAGGTGATCGCTATGTCTGCCGCGGTCGGCCTGTCGCATAATATGTTTGACGGGGCGCTCTACCTTGGCGTCTGCGATAAAATCGTCCCAGGCCTGGCGATGGCCGCGCTGTCGTTTGGTCATCTGCCAGCCCTGTTTGTGCCGTCAGGCCCGATGGCCAGCGGCCTGCCCAATAAAGAGAAGGTGCGGATCCGCCAGCTTTATGCGGAAGGCAAAGTCGACCGCATGGCCCTGCTGGAGTCCGAGGCGGCTTCCTACCATGCACCGGGCACCTGTACCTTCTACGGCACGGCCAATACGAACCAGATGGTCATTGAATTCATGGGCATGCAGCTGCCTGGCTCGTCGTTTGTGCATCCTGACGCGCCGCTGCGTGAAGCCCTGACCGTGGCGGCCGCCCGCCAGGTGACGCGTCTGACCGGCAACGGCAATGAGTGGATGCCGCTCGGCAAGATGATCGATGAGAAGGTGGTGGTTAACGGTATCGTTGCCCTGCTGGCGACCGGCGGCTCCACTAACCACACCATGCACCTGGTGGCGATGGCGCGGGCGGCGGGCATTATCGTCAACTGGGATGACTTCTCCGAACTCTCCGAGGTAGTGCCTTTGATGGCGCGCCTGTACCCGAACGGCCCGGCAGATATCAACCACTTCCAGGCGGCGGGCGGTGTTCCGGTGCTGATGCGGGAACTGCTGAAGGGTGGCCTGCTGCATGAGGATGTGAATACCGTGGTCGGTCACGGTCTGTCACGCTACACCCTTGAGCCCTGGTTGAACGCGGGCGAACTGGACTGGCGCGAGGGGGCCAGCGCCTCGCTGGACAGCGATATCATAGCCTCTATCGATAAGCCCTTCTCGCACCACGGCGGCACGAAAGTGCTCAGTGGCAACCTGGGACGTGCGGTGATGAAAACCTCCGCCGTTCCGGTAGAGAACCAGGTCGTCGAGGCCCCGGCGGTGATTTTTGAGAGCCAGCACGATGTGTTGCCGGCCTTTGAGGCCGGTCTGCTTGACCGCGACTGCGTGGTTGTTGTCCGACATCAAGGGCCAAAAGCGAACGGCATGCCAGAATTACATAAACTGATGCCGCCACTTGGTGTATTATTGGACCGCCGTTTCAAAATCGCATTAGTCACCGATGGACGGCTCTCCGGCGCATCAGGTAAAGTACCGTCGGCGATCCATGTGACACCAGAAGCGTATGACGGCGGGTTGCTGGCAAAAGTACGCGAGGGCGATATCATCCGCGTAAATGGACAGACAGGGGAGCTTACTCTGCTGGTGGATGAAACCGAGCTTGCTGCACGTCAGCCGCACATTCCTGACCTGAGTAGCGCGCGTGTCGGTACTGGCCGCGAAATGTTTAGCGCACTGCGTGAAAAACTCTCCGGTGCGGAGCAGGGCGCAACCTGTATCACTTTTTAAACTGATTAACTTTTTAGATCGGGCGAGAGAAAAACTCTGATGAAAAACTGGAAAACGAGTGCTGAAGCAATCCTGAAAACGGGTCCTGTTGTACCGGTTATCGTGGTGAACAAACTGGAACACGCCGTACCGATGGCGAAAGCCCTGGTGGCCGGTGGCGTTCGCGTGCTGGAAGTCACTCTACGTACCGCCTGCGCCATGGATGCGATCCGCGCCATTGCGAAAGAAGTCCCGGAAGCAATCATTGGTGCCGGTACGGTACTGAATCCGCAACAGCTGGCGGAAGTGACCGAAGCAGGCGCGCAGTTTGCTATCAGCCCAGGCCTGACCGAGCCGCTGCTGAAGGCCGCAACCGAAGGCACCATCCCGCTGATCCCTGGTATCAGCACCGTGTCTGAACTGATGCTCGGCCTCGACTACGGTCTGAAAGAGTTTAAATTCTTCCCGGCGGAAGCCAACGGCGGCACCAAAGCGCTGCAGGCGATTGCTGGCCCGTTCTCGCAGGTGCGTTTCTGCCCGACCGGGGGCATCTCTCCGGCAAACTACCGTGACTATCTGGCGCTGAAAAGCGTGCTGTGCATCGGTGGCTCATGGCTGGTACCGGCTGACGCGCTGGAAGCAGGTGACTACGATCGCATTACCAAACTGGCTCGCGAAGCGGTAGAAGGCGCGCAGCAGTAATCGTTATGATAGCGTAAAAAAAACGGGCCTTTCGGCCCGTTTTTTTATCCCCTTACCCTCACGCTCGCGGCGGCGCCTTTCGCCCGCTCTACCGCATTCTCTACGCTTTCACCGGTGGCTAACGCCACGCCTAACCGCCGCGTGCCGTCGATCTCCGGCTTGCCGAACAGGCGCAGCTGAAGACCCGCACCCACCGCCGCCTGTACGTTATCAAAGCACACGTTATCGCTCTTCAACGCGGGCAGGATCACCGCCGAGGCGGAGGGGCCATACTGACGTACGCCGCCTACCGGCAGACCGAGGAAGGCGCGGACGTGCAGAGCAAACTCCGAGAGATCCTGGGAGATCAGCGTGACCATGCCGGTATCGTGTGGACGCGGGGATACCTCGCTGAAGATCACCTCGTCGCCGCAGACAAACAGCTCCACGCCGAACAGACCGTAGCCGCCCAGCGCCAGCACCACTTCCTCGGCAATAGCCTGAGCGCGGGAGAGGGCCAGCTCGCTCATCTGCTGCGGCTGCCAGGATTCACGGTAGTCGCCATCCTCCTGACGATGGCCGATAGGATCACAGAAGTGCACCCCGTCAGCGGCGCTCACGGTCAGGAGCGTGATTTCAAAGTCAAACTTCACCACCCCTTCGACAATGACGCGTCCCGCTCCGGCGCGCCCGCCGAGCTGGGCGTACTGCCAGGCATCGTGCAGCTCATCGGCGCTGCGAATAAAGCTCTGGCCCTTGCCGGACGAACTCATCACCGGTTTGATAATGCATGGCAGGCCGAGCGCAGCAACCGCTTCTGTAAACGCGGCTTCGCTGTCGGCGAAGCGGTAGGTTGAGGTAGGCAGGCCCAGCTCTTCAGCCGCCAGGCGGCGGATCCCCTCCCGGTTCATGGTCAGCTTTGCGGCACGGGCGCAGGGCACAACCTGCTGGCCCTGGGCCTCAAGCTCAAGCAGCGTATCCGTGGCGATAGCTTCGATCTCCGGCACGATAAAATCCGGTTTCTCCTGCGCCACCAGGGCGTTTAACGCTTCACCGTCCAGCATGTTGATCACGTATGAACGATGGGCGACGTGCATTGCCGGGGCATCCGCATAGCGGTCCACCGCAATCACTTCAATACCCAGACGCTGGCACTCAATCGCCACCTCTTTACCCAGCTCACCAGAGCCTAACAGCATTACACGCGTGGCTGCCGGACGCAGCGCCGTACCTAAAAAAGTCATACTCTCCACCTCTTAAAAATTTCGGACTATTATACACGAAAACGTTTGCGTGTCTTTTTTCGGCTTGCATTCCAGCGGGGAAATGCTTACTATAATACTGTATAAATAAACAGGTAAATGAGGCTGCATTATGGCGGTTGAAGTCAAATACGTGGTAATCCGCGAAGGTGAGGAAAAAATGTCTTTTGCCAGCAAAAAGGAAGCCGACGCGTACGACAAAATGCTCGATCTGGCGGAAGTACTGGAAGGCGTGCTGGTAAATGCCCCCGTTGCATTTGATGACGCGCAGCGTGAGCAGATGGCGCTGTGGCTGGCGGAGCAGAAAGAGACCCTCAGTGCGGTCTTCCGCTCCGGTAAGCTGCCGGATCCTGATGCCGCGCCAATGAAAAGCGATACCGTAACGGATATGCCGACGGCGAAGCATAGCAAAGTAGCCTAACCGCAGCTTGCGCTGCCGGTAATTTGTACCATGCTTTGTGTGGGTTATGCGCACAGGAGATAAGCATGAACAAATCAGGATTACTGCTCGGCCTTGCCCTGCTGGCCGGCAGCGTTAGCGTACAGGCTGCCAATAGTAAATCAGTGAAGTTTCCCAGCTGCGAAGGGCTGGATGCCGCCGGTATCGCCGCCAGCGTCAAGCGCGACTACCAGCAAAATCGCATTGCGCGCTGGGCCGACGATCAGGAGACGCTGGGGCAGGCCGATCCCGTTGCCTGGGTCAACGTCAAAGAGATTACCGGTAAACAGGATAAGTGGACCGTTCCGCTGACCGTTCGTGGCAAAAACACCGATATCCACTATCAGGTGGCGGTTGACTGCAACGGTGGCAAGGCCGTCTATACCCATCGTTAGCCTCCCCGCCTTTTCGCTTCTTTAGTCAGCTTAGACATTTCCTGACAACCCCTCGCTTACTCTGTGGTTTGACACAGAATAAGCGGGGGGAACTATGACTAACTGGATGAATCAATTACAGTCGCTGCTGGGCCAGAAAGGGGCGTCCGCCTCATCGGGGGACGGACAGGGACTGAGCAAGCTGCTGGTGCCCGGCGCACTGGGTGGCCTGGCGGGCCTGCTGGTCTCGAACTCCTCTTCCCGTAAGCTGCTCACTAAATACGGTACCAGCGCGCTGCTGATGGGCGGCGGGGCCGTTGCTGGCACGGTGCTGTGGAACAAATATAAAGATCGCGTGCGTAGTACGCATCAGGATGAGCCGCAGTTTGGTCAGCAGAGTTCGCCGCTGGATGTGCGCACCGAACGCCTCATCCTGGCGTTGGTCTTTGCCGCGAAAAGCGACGGCCACATTGATGCGCGCGAGCGCGAAGCCATCGATCTGCAAATGCGCGAGGCGGGGGTTGAGGAGCAGGGCAGAGCGCTGGTGGCGCAGGCTATCGAGCAGCCGCTCGATCCGCAACGGCTGGCTCGCGACGTGCGTAACGAGGAGGAGGCGCTGGAGCTGTACTTCCTCAGCTGTGCGGCAATCGATATCGATCACTTTATGGAGCGCAGCTATCTTAACGCCCTCGGTGACGCTTTGAAGATCCCTCAGGACGTGCGCGACGGCATTGAACAGGACCTTAAAGCACAAAAAAGCGCGCTGCCAGGCTAGCTTACACGCGTTGGTGGCGCGTTTCGCTTGCAACATGCGTGGGTTTTGCCACCCTTATAGGGTGTAAACTGAAAAGATAACGCTATGCCACCAAAAGCAAAAACAGTACCGCACGTCATGACCCAGCATGGCGACACGCGAACAGACGACTATTACTGGCTGCGCGACGATACGCGTTCGGATCAGGATGTCCTGGATTATCTGCACCAGGAGAATGACTACGGGCGCGACGTCATGGCCTCGCAGCAGGCGTTACAGGATCGCCTGCTCAAAGAGATAGTCGACCGTCTCCCCCAGCGCGAAGTTTCCGCCTCCTATACCCGCAACGGCTACCGCTACCGGCACGTTTATGAGCCGGGGTGCGAGTACGCTATCTATCAGCGTCAGTCAGTGCTGAGCAGCGAGTGGGATGAGTGGCAGGTGCTGCTGGATGCCAACAAGCGGGCCGCGCACAGTGAGTTTTATACCCTGGGCGGGCTGGCCGTCTCGCCGGACAATAAAATCATGGCGCTGGCGGAGGACTACCTCTCCCGGCGGCAGTACGGCCTGCGCTTTCGTAATCTGGAGACCGGGAACTGGTATCCGGAGATGCTGGATAACGTCACGCCGGATTTCGTCTGGATCAACGACTCTGAAACGCTCTACTATGTGCGCAAGCATGCCAAAACCCTGCTGCCTTATCAGGTATGGCGGCACACCATCGGTACGCCTGCCTGTCAGGACGAGCTGGTCTACGAGGAGAGGGACGAGACCTTCTATGTTAGCCTGCATAAGACGACCTCCCAACACTATGTGATTATCTATCTGGCCAGCGCCACGACCAGCGAATGTCTGCTGCTGGATGCTGAACTGCCGGATGCCCAGCCCATTATGTTTCTGCCCCGCCGCAAAGATCACGAGTACAATCTCGATCACTACCAGCACACGTTCTATCTGCGCTCAAACCGCGAGGGGAAAAACTTCGGCCTCTATCGCACCAAGGTGCGCAACGATAAGCAGTGGGAGGTACTGATTCCGCCCCGGGATCACATCATGCTGGAGGGCTTTACGCTGTTTACCGACTGGCTGGTGGTGGAAGAGCGCCAGCGTGGCTTGACCAGCCTGCGACAGATCAACCGTAAAACTCGCGAGGTAACCGGTATCGCCTTTGACGATCCGGCCTATGTGACCTGGCTGGCCTATAATCCCGAGCCGGAAACTTCCCGGCTGCGCTACGGCTACTCCTCTATGACAACGCCGGATACGCTGTTTGAGTTGGATATGGATACCGGTGAACGGCGGGTGCTCAAGCAGACCGAGGTCCACGGCTTTGATGCCAGCCTGTACCGCAGCGAACATCTGTGGATCAAAGCGCGCGACGGCGTAGAGGTTCCTGTTTCGCTGGTTTATAACCAAAAACAGTTCCGTAAGGGGCAGAATCCGCTGCTGGTCTACGGCTATGGCTCCTACGGTGCCAGCATCGATGCCGACTTTAGCAGCAGCCGCCTGAGTCTACTGGATCGCGGCTTTGTCTACGCTATCGCCCATGTTCGCGGCGGCGGCGAGCTGGGCCAGCATTGGTATGAGGACGGTAAGTTTCTTAAAAAGAGAAACACCTTCAACGACTATATCGACGTCTGTGACGCGCTGCTGGCGCAGGGTTACGGCTCTAAACGCTACTGCTACGGCATGGGTGGCAGCGCCGGTGGGATGCTGATCGGTACGGTGATTAACGAGCGCCCAGGTCTGTTCCATGGGGCGATCGCCCAGGTACCCTTTGTGGACGTAGTGACCACCATGCTGGATGAGTCGATTCCGTTAACCACCGGTGAGTTTGAGGAGTGGGGTAATCCGCAGGACGAGATCTACTATCACTATATGAAAAGCTATAGCCCGTACGATAACGTGAGCGCCCAGGCCTATCCGCACCTGCTGGTGACAACCGGCCTGCATGACTCCCAGGTGCAGTACTGGGAGCCCGCCAAGTGGGTAGCGAAGCTGCGGGCAACCAAAACCGACGATAACCTGCTGCTGCTGTGTACGGATATGGACGCGGGCCACGGTGGGAAGTCGGGCCGCTTTAAATCCTATGAGGGCGTCGCGCTGGAGTTCGCTTTCCTGGTGGCACTGGCACAGGGCACGCTGCCAGGTAAGAAAAGCTAGTTTTCATCGAGATTAGTTTTCGTCGAGATAGTGCTTTAACGTCAGCCGCAGTTCGGGACTCATGCGCTCCAGGTTGTTGTACAGCCAGCGCAGGTAGCCCGGATCGCGGTCGGCGATCTCGGATACCGCTTTGCCGCGATATTTGCCAAAGGTAAAGGTCGTCATCAGGGCAGGGCGACCGGTAATCGTCGCCATTTGATCCGGCGTCCAGCCTGAGGTTTCCATGATGTCAATCAGCAGCGCGGCGGTGATATAGCAATCATACAGCGCTCGGTGATGATGCAGTCCGGGCGGCGTCTGTACGTTCAGCTTACGCGACTTGTAGAGCGCCATGTTGCTGTACTGGATCCCCGGCCACAGGCGACGGGCCAGCTTCATAGTGCAAATCCACTCTCCGGGCATCTCTGGTAGCACGCGGCGGTCGAAGCTGGCGTTGTGCGCCACGTACCAACTGCTGCCCAGGTAGTGGGGCAGTATCTCTTCGATCCACGGCTGATCGGCGACCATCTCTTCGGTGATGCGGTGGATGGCCATTGCCTGATGGCTGATAGGGCGATCCGGACGCACAAGGTGGCTCATCGGATTCACAATCTGACCGTCGATGACATCCACCGAAGCAATCTCAACGATGCCGCCCTGCAGGCCACAGGTTTCAGTATCGATTACGCGTAACATCCTCTTCTCCAGCAACCGGGGCGATTATTTGATTTTAGGTTCGTAGGGCAGGCGTGAAAGCGACACGGATGCCAGGCGATGAGCAATTAATCGCTCGCGAAACCAGTCGCGCAGATGAGCGGGCTGTTCGCGCTCCACCACCTCTGCGATAACCGGCATATTGTAGCGCTCTTTAAAGGCCACGCCAGCGGCCGCCAGGTCAACGTTAACTTTGTCCATCTCATCCTGAGGCAGAAGTGCAAGATTAGTTTTCATAGGTTCTCCCGGTTTAACGGCGCAAAAGTACTAAGCCTGCTGCAGAAAGGCAAGTCCGCATCGGTACAGACTCGACTGCACCATTATACAGAGTTATTCTTTGTCCTATAGACATAACAAAAGGGAATAGAACGATGGTTTTTACCGCTCAGTCTTCCTGCCGCACGCTGCTGCTGTTGGCCTCTCTCGCTGCTTCGCCAGCGGTTTTCGCGCATGCTCATCTGAAACATCAGTATCCAGCCGCCGATGCGAACGTAACTGCGGCTCCGCAGGCGCTGACCCTTAATTTTTCCGAGGGCATTGAACCCAGGTTCAGCGGCGTCAAAGTAACAGGCTCGCAGCAGCAGACGGTAAAAATCGGTGCGGTAAAGCGTAACGACAACGATAAAACGCAGCTGATTGCGCCCATTGAACAGTCGCTCACGCCCGGTGAGTATACCGTAGAGTGGCACGTTGTTTCCGTTGACGGGCATAAAACCCAGGGCAGCTACCGGTTTAGCGTGAAGTAATATGCTCGCGCTTTGCTACGTTGGCCTGCGGCTTATCCATTTTCTGACCCTGATGCTGGTATTTGGCAGCACCGCGTTTGCACACTGGCTTGCCGACCCGACGATCCGCCCCGCGCTCCAGCGTCGTTTTATGCCTATGCAACGCGGCGCGCTGGCGCTGGCCTTTTTCAGTGCGCTGCTGATGTTTGCCGTGCAGGGCGGTATGATGGGCAGCGGTTGGCACGACGTTTGGCAGCCGGATATTTGGCTGGCAGTAAGCGAAACGCAATTTGGCAGCGTCTGGCTGTGGCAGATTATTCTTGCGCTGGCGGCATTGCTGCTGGGCTTTATGTATCAGCAGGGGCGGGTGTTGCTGCTGGTGACCGCCCAACTGCTGCTGCTGGCAAATACCGGCCATGCGGCAATGCATGAGGGGGCGACCGGAGTATTTACCCGGCTTAATTATGCTGTGCATCTTCTGTGTGCCGCAGCATGGTTTGGCGGTCTGCTGCCGGTGCTGTATTGTATGCAGCGGGTAAAAACGCCCAGTCGGCTGGCGGCAATAAACAGCCTGATGCGCTTCTCCCGTTACGGACATTTGGCGGTAGCGGGGGTGCTACTCTCCGGTATCATCAATGCGCTTCTTATTCAGGGCGTGGTGCTGCCATGGCACAGTTCCTATGGCCAGTTGCTGCTGGTCAAATGCGTGCTGGTGCTGCTGATGGTGATGATTGCCCTGGTAAACCGCTATGTGCTGGTGCCGCGTTTTCGTGTGCAGGAAGCTTCGGCGCACGCGGCGTTTATCCGGATGACGCAAGCTGAAGTGGTTCTCGGCATTGTGGTGCTGGCAACGGTCAGTGTGTTTGCGACACTTGAACCTTTTTGAATAACTGGCGAAAAAATGAAAAAAAGTATTCTCACTCTTCTGTTAATCACCTGTTCGGTTAGTGCGCTGGCCGCACCACAGGTGATTACCGTAAGCCGCTTAGATGTAGGTAAAGAGAAATGGGCGTTTAACCGTGAAGAGGTGATGCTCACCTGCCGTCCCGGCCATGCGCTGTTTGCTATCAACCCCAGCACGCTGGTGCAGTATCCGCTCAACGATGCCGCGAAGCAGCAGGTGGCCAAAGGCGAGAACAGCGGTCAGCCCATCTCCACTATTCAGGTTGACGATCCGACCAGGCCTGGGGAAAAGATGAGCCTTGCTCCGTTTATCGAGCGTGCCGAAACGCTCTGCTAATGTCGGCTTGATTCATAACAAAAAACCGCAGGCTTCATTAACAAAGCGTTGCGGTTTTTTTGTTTACGGCCGTGACAATCACTCTTTTTTCCTGCCACCGAGTCTGGAGACTGGAAAAGCTGGCGCTGTCATCTATTCTTAAAGTGCCAGGCGTAGTTAGCCTGCATTAATGCCAACTTTTAGCGCACGGCTCTCTCCCAAGAGCCATTTCCCTGGACCGAATACAGGAATCGTATTCGGTCTTTTTTTATCTCTTTGAATACTCAGCTTTTTTAGTCTCCCAACTAAACGCCGCGAAAATTTCATCAATTCTCTGTATTCAGGTTAAACCATAACATACTCGGCCCTACGGGCGTCCAGGGATTTTTGAAGCATTAGTACGTTTTTTGTTAGCCTGCATTTTCACTGGGGTGTTTTTCTAGCAGCATTTGCTGAAGCTTATCAAACAACGCGCGCGTAAAGCGAGCCACTACCTGACGGGAAAAAAGCAGGGTGATGATAACTGCCATAGCAAGCAGCTCAATCAGGAGCAGCGGCACTGAATTGCTCAGCCAGGATAGATCATGGCTGATGACAAATTTGAGCAGTAACCCGTGCCATAAATAGATATAAAGCGCATTTGCCCCAAGCCTGCGTAGCCAGTTAAAGCGAGCCGCGACGATACAAATACTGATAACAGCCAGCGAGCTTAAAATATAATACCCCAGGCGAAGAGTGATGATCTCATCTGTTGGCATACCCGTACCCGCTAACGGTGCATTGCCGTAGAGCGCCACAATATTCAGGCCAGGAGCGATATAAAAGCAAAAGCCAAGGAATAGCACGGCTGTAGGAAAGGCGAAGCGGGGAAGTTTTAGCGGTAGCTCACCGGCCGTATAGCGCCAGACAAGGCAGCCAGCGATATAGTAGGGCAAAAACACCAACGTGCGTGACAGACTAAGCACAAAACCGTTATAGACGAAAAGGGATGAGATAACCCCGATGACCACGGCCAGCGCCAACGCTCCTTTGAAAACCATCATCACCGGCGAGAGCAGGCGCATACACATCAGGCTAAAAACAAACCACAGGATCCAACAGGGCGCGAAGTTGATAAGATATTTCGATGCCGCACCGGTTTGTAAAAACCAGGCGATTTCGTATACGCCATTAAAAAAAAGAAAGGGAATAAATAGCTGGGTCACCACTTTTGTGGCGTTAAACTCCGTTCCGCCACGGGAAAGATAGCCCGATAAAAACAGAAAGGCCGGCATATGGAAGATATAGATAAAATTATAAAAATGCATCAGTTGCGGCTGGGGTGGTACTAGCTCCATGGTATGTGCCAGCACGGTTAAAACAATAAGCAAGCCTTTTATATTATCAATTTCAGGACGACGAACTGGCGAACGGAGCATACAACCTGCTTCCTTATCATGTCGGGGCAAAGGTGAAGGCACGCATTATTGCTCAAAATCATGACTCCCGCTATGGCTCCTAACGTGGTGTTTGAACTAAAAATGCTCTCTGGACAGGTGTAAGCAGAGATGCCTCTATAAATTTGCTTTAAATCAATTAATCGACATCTAAAAATCACACAATCAAAGCAATCAACTTGAGAACATCTTCGGTTTGATACCTTACTAAAACAATCTGTTATAGAGCGTGTAAAGTTTATCTTGCAAAAATAAATCGTAAAATATTAATGAAATTTTATTAGGGCAGGAACTTGTTGTAATCGCTATGGTTATCAATAAACAGTCACAGAAATCGTTGATAAAGAGAATGTATGTTACAGAAAAGAGATCATTCATTCGATTTGCTTAGGATATTTTGTAGTTTTTCAGTAGTGTGCGTGCACACTACACCCATGTACTCTACGTATGTCACGTTAAACGCTGGGGCTTTCCAGAACTATCTGTCTCTGTTTATAGAGAGTTTTATGCGGGTTGGGTTACCTATTTTAGTTATGATAAGTGGCATACTACTGCTAAACAGAGATGTAAAGGACGTGTCTGCCTTTTATAAAAAAAGATTTATTATAATCTTGGTTCCGTTTCTGATTGTCGCGCCGATGCATTATGTGATTGTTAGTCATTGGACGCACGCACAAATCACGGCAGATGATTTTTTATCCAGGCTCCTCAATAGTACTGGGATAAGTATACATTTCTGGTTTGTATACGTTATAGTCGGTATTTACATTGTGTCACCGATGTTCAGCGTTATGGTGCACAAGCTAGATTCAACGCGAGCATGGACGATCATAAAAATAGTGGCTTTTACGTTGATTTATAATGATTATTTTTCTGGTGCTATTTCAGGGCTGCAAATACCTAACTTTGGTGTCTGGCTTATCTATTTTATTATGGGTGGGCTTTTAACTAAGGTGCGTATCCCAAGAAAAGTTGTCTGGTGTACCCTATCTGTAGGCTATTTTTCCACTATTTTGATCTACTGGCTTCATGTTAACCACTATCTCAGCAGCAGTATGGGAACGTTTGATAGCGGCTTCAACATGTTCTTATTTTCCACATCTATCGTTTATCTCTTTATGAGCGCTGATTTCAAGCCAGGAGAGAGGGTCGGTAACAGGCTTAGGTTTATCTCCACAAACACCTATGTCCTTTATCTGATACATGTCGCCGTTCAGATTACGCTGGCGCAGTTTATCGCCACTGACTGGCTGATTGGCAATGTATTTAGTTTCACCCTAACTTTCTCGACACTAATTTTCATCTTGTCGCTTGCGGTAGCAATCATTCTAAATAAGTTAATATTCAACAGGATAACGTCGTTTATCACGGACTTCGATTTTTATAGGTTCTATTCACGCAAAGGTGCAGAAAGCTAATCAGCCCCGTCCTGTGTGAAAGAGAGTGCCGGGCGCATAACCCAGCTCGGCCCTATTAAAAATCGCTAAACTCCTGAGCCGGTCGCCAGAAGCCGTCGACAAAGTCCTCTACCGGATAGCAGCCGCCGTGACGGATGCGCTGCTCCTCCATAGAGACCAGGCACTGCTGTTCGGTATTGTATACATCGATAACGATGTCATCGCAGCCACCGTCCAGGTAGCAAATAAAGAGAACCAGCGCGACCATTCCATCCTCACTTCCGTACCGCTTAGGTTAAGTGTAGGGGATGAAGGTAAAGAGAGGAAATTCCAGGATTAAATAACCCGCCGGGCGGCGGGTTCAATGAGTATCAGCCGAGGCGCAGGATCCAGGTATCGGTTTGTTCATCGTAGTGCTCACGGTACAGTACGGACTGTTCGCCGTTAAGCAGCGCCGGGATGCTGGTATCGGCATCCCAGGCATCAAGCTGCATACATAAATCGGGATCGGAACTGCATGGAATGCGTAACGTCCGCTCTCCTGGCCCATCGCCTTGCAGCTCAGCATCATCTATCTCAAATTGGCCAATGCGCACGCTGGTTTTCGTCATAATGCTCTCCGTTGATCTGCGAAATGTGGTACGACCAGTACAGTCACCCCATTTTTCAGCATGGTACAACATTACCTATCCCGCCAGTCAAAAAGTGCGCTTTTTTTCCGGGGTTACGCTTTGCAGGCAAACAGACGACCGTCGCGAACCAGCTCCCTTGGGTAGCTGTTTTTGAGGCGCGAGCCGACTTTTTTTGCCAGGCCAAGGGGCTGCCCCTGGAACGTTACAATAACCTCGTCATGTGCGATTGCCGCCTGTGGGTAGATATCCCGGCCGCGATACCACTCTTCTGCTTCAGCGGGGTCAAGCTCAAAGGCCAGCGGATTATCGGTCCCGGCAAGGGCAATCACCGCCTCATGCTGCCAGCGGTAGCCTTTGTTATGTGTCTCGGCAAGCTTGATGCCGATACGCGAAAAGCGGACTTTTCCGGTCAACGCTTCGATCTGCTCCGGGAAGAGCCACAGCTCTTTATCACGCTGCCAAAGGCGTAATGTGTCGTCCCAATGCAGCCCGGAGGCCGCTGCGGCCTGGGTTATCTGGGCGCTCTCCCGGCCTTTGACCGGCGAGAAGGGGAATTTACCCATCTTATAGCCGGGCGCGGGCAGCGGCTCGATAGAGGCCGTTTTACGCAGCCGGGCCACAAAGAACCCTTCACAATCGAAAATTTGCGGGAAGACGTGCAGGAAGCCGTCGGCGGTCAACGCCTGTGTGGCATCGGCAAACAGATGCCCCAGCGGCAGGAACTCAACCGCATCGGGGTAGCGGGCCTTGAGCCAGTGGCAAATCGCTTCGTTCTCATCCTGGTTTAAAGTGCAGGTTGAGTAGACCAGCGTCCCGCCGGGGCGCAGAGCATGAAAGGCACTGTCGATCAGCTCACGCTGGGTGTCAGCGATCTGCAGATTGCTGGCAACGGACCAGTTTTTCAAGGCATCGGGGTCTTTGCGCACCACGCCTTCACCAGAGCAGGGCGCGTCCAGCAGGATGGCATCAAAGGTTTCGGGCAGCGCCGCGCCGAATACCCGGCCATCGAAGTGGGTCAGGGCCACGTTGCGGATCCCACAGCGGCTGATGTTGGCATGCAATACCTTCACTCGGCTGGCGGAGAATTCGTTGGCGAGGATCGCCCCGGTGTTATCCATCCGCGCGGCGATCTGGGTGGTTTTCGACCCGGGCGCGGCGGCAACGTCCATTACCCGCTGCGGCTGGTTGCCGTCGGCGAAGAGGGCGCTAACCGGCAGCATTGAGCTGGCTTCCTGAATGTAAAACAGTCCGCTGAGGTGCTCGGCGGTGCTGCCTAGCGGCAGTGCCTCTTCATCTTCGCGCTCGATCCAGAATCCCTCTTCGCACCACGGCACCGGCATCAGCTGCCAGCCATAGGGGGCGACCAGGTCCAGAAACGCTGCCACGGAAATTTTAAGCGTGTTGACCCGAATGCTGCGGCGCAGTGGACGCTGGCAGGCGGCAATAAAGTCATCGAAAGAGAGATGCGTCGGCATAGCCAGACGCATCTGGGCGAGAAATTCTTCAGGAAGATAGACAGCGTTGTGAGCCACGAATTACACCACCAGCAACAAATCAGGGGGCGCAGTGTAGCATAAAACGCTCCGGCGCAGCAGGCGCGCCGGAGCAGGGGGTTAGCGCGGCAGGGCGGTGCCCCATGTGCGCCACTCTTTCGGCTCGCTATCCTGCAGCAGGAAGTGTTTGCCGGTTTGCGCCTTCGGTGCCAGTGGGGTCCCTGGCGGCGTTGCGAACGCAATGCCGCCGCGGATGAACTGGTTAAAGGTGCCGGTTTTCACAACGCCGCCCACCAGACCGAAGTCCAGCGAGTAGCCTGATGCCAGCCAGAACACAGAGTTATTACGCACCAGGTGTTCGAAGCGCTTGCTGATGCGCAGGCCAACCATGACCCTGTCCGAGAGCGTACCCAGGGTCAGGCCGGTCACCGTGCCCACCTCAATGCCGCGGAACAGCACCGGCGTACCGATGTTCAGCCCGCCCGCTTCAGGGGCCTCAACCACAATGCTCAGGCCGTCGACATAGCGTGAGTCGGCAATGGTGGCTTCCTGCAGTTCAAACTCCCGGCGGGCAGTACCGCCCCGGCCCGGTTCAACGTTGATATAGGGCTGCAGAATAGTATCCAGATGCTCAACCCCGGCTGCTGAGATCTGCGGCGTAATCACCGAGAAGCGCGTACCGCTGCGGGCAAAGGTGTTCACATACTCCGGATAGAGCACGGCGGTGGCCTGCACTTCGTTACGCTCGGTAATCAGCTCCAGATCCTGCACCTGGCCTATATCAATACCCAGGTATTTGATCGGCATACCAGGGGCAAGCTTGCCGGCATCAAAAGCATGAAGCTTAATCTGGCCGCCCACGGCACGCGCCGCGGTCTCAGATGGGAAGAGGATCCGCTTGTCGCCTTTGCGGGTAGAAGCGTTGGCACCGTTAAGGTTATCAAAACTCACCGCACCTTTGATGGCTCTGGCAAGCGGGGAAGCCTGCACCGTTAGCCCGCTACCGTTGAGCTGCACTTTCGCACCGCCTTCAGCCCAGAAGACGCTGTTAGGCGTCAGCAGGGACTGATACTCCGGCTTAACGTGCAGCTGAATATCAAACGCGTTAGCGCGCGGACGGACGTTGATGACCTCGCCTACCTCAAACTTACGGTAGAGCACCACCGAACCGGCCTGCACATCCGGCAGCTTCTCGGCGGTCAGCGTCAGGGTTGTGGTCGGCAGGTCGCTGAGGCTGTTTTCTATCGCCTTATCGATGTTTGCGAACAGCGGATAGGTAGATTTTATCTCGCCTTTGGTTCCCGGTAGGATGCGGATCCCGCCGCTGATCCACTCGTTGGCGCTGGCGGCAAGAAACTCTATGCCGTCCAGGCCTACTTTGACATCAACCCGGCTGTTAACCACAAACTTGCTGTCGCCCTGCACCAGTTCACGGTACTGGGGATCGATAGCCACAGCGAAAGAGACGCCTTTCGCGGAGAGGTTGCGCTCCAGTACCTGGCCTATCCGCACCCCGTGCAGCACGATGGGCTGACCCGCATCAATGCCGTAGCTCTCCGGTGCGGTCAGGGTTAGCGTCACCACGCCCGGCTCCTGAAGCAGGGTTTTGTCTGCGGGCAGCACAACGAAGTTGTCTCGCGGCTCGCCTTCTCCCGGGACCAGTTCAAGGGTGGTGCCGGTAAGCAGCGAGCTGACGCTGGCATTGTCTAAAGAGAGCTTGGGGCTGCGCATCTCAATGCGCGTATTGGCACGCAGGAGATTAACCACGCTTGGGTCAACGGTCATCTCTCCGCTCACCGCGCCGCCGGGGTTAAGATCGAGCTTGGTCAGCTCACCGACCTCCAGCCCCTGGTACATCAGCGGGGTAGAGCCAGCTTTCAGCCCCTCGCCACCGGGCAGGGCAAGTTTCACGATCACCCCGCGCTGGCTGTGGGCCAGATCTTTATACAGCCCGAACTCGTCATCGCTCTCTGCCGGTTTCGATGCTTCCGGGGAGTCAAAGGCAATGGCACCGTTGACCAGCGAGGCAAGGCTCTCCAGCTCCACCTTCGCCCCGCTCAGGCCGACGTCCGCCTTCACGCCAGAGACGTTCCAGAAGCGGCTGCCTTTTTTTACCAGGCTGGTGAAGCGGCGCTCAATCAGCACGTCAATGGTGACGCCCTGCTTGTTGGTATTGATCGAGTAGTCATAGACGCGCCCGACGGGAATTTTGCGGAAATAGACCAGCGAGCCGCTGCTCAACGAGCCGAGATCGGGGGCGTGGAGGTGGATCATCAGCTCGCCGTTGCTGAGGCGATACTTCGGCTGAGTATCAAGAGCCGTAAAGTGATCCTGCGGCTCGCCCTTGCCGGGCATCATGCCGATATAGTTCCCGCCAACCAGCGCATCCAGCCCGGAGATCCCCGCCAGCGACGCTTTCGGCGTCACCAGCCAGAACTGGGTATCGTTACGCAGGGCATCCTTCATATCCGCTTTGATACTGGCCTTCACCTCAATTTTATTGAGATTTTCGCTCAGGCGGATGTCCTGCACGGTTCCCACCTCAACGCCCTGGTAGCGCACCGGCGTACGCCCGGCCACGATGCCGTCAGCCGAGACGAAATCGATGGTGATGGTGTTACCGCGATCTTCATAGCTGCTCCACAAGAGCCAGCCAGCAATCATTAATGCGATAACAGGTAGCAGCCAGAAAGGCGAAATTCGACGTTTTGTTTTAATGCGCGCTTCAGTCGGCGAAGCGGGGGTTTCCTGACTCATGTGCATCCCAAAGTAAGCGGCTGTCCAGCCATTCCACAGCAAGAATAGTCAAAATTACCGCTGCGCCGAAATAAAACGCAGCGGGACCCATGGTAAACGCGAGAAGCTGATCGCGGTTAATGAGTGACATCGTTATTGAAATCACAAATAGATCGAGCATCGACCAGCGGCCAATCCATGTTACGAAACGCAACAGCAGCAGGCGCGTGCGCAGCCCCTGCTCGCATTTAAAATGGATACTCACCAGCAGTGTAAACAGGACGATGACTTTGGTAAACGGCACCAGGATACTGGCGATAAAAACAATGCCCGCGACGGCGACGTTGCTGCTCGCCAGCGACATAATTCCGGACATGATGGTATCTGCCTGCCGCGAGCCGTTGACATAGATAACTGAAATAGGCAGCAGGTTGGCCGGTAGCAGAAACACCATTGAGGCGATAAGGGCGGCCCAACACTTCTGAATGCTATGCCGTCTGCGGTAGCGCAGCGGAATATGGCAGCGAGGGCAGCGCCCCCGCGGATCCGGCAAACCGGTGAAGTGGCACCCCAGACAGACGCGCAGATTCTCGTGCGGGCGCGTAGCGGGGCGCTGAGGGTAGAAACGCTCCCACAGCTGCTCAATATTGAGATGGATAAGGGTCAGGATGCTTAAAATCACCAGCGCGATGAAGGCGATCAGTCCCACTCCAGGCTGCAGATACGCATAGTCCTGAACCTTTATAGAGGCGACGCCGATGCCGATCAGGTAGATATCCAACATTACCCACTCTTTCAGCTTCTCCAGCATCAGCAGCACCGGACGCAGGTTCATCCCCAGCCGGTTACCAAACCAGAGATAGGCGATAGCGGCCACCAGCACCAGCGGCGCACCGACGGTACAAAACAGCACCATCGCGGCGGTGAGCGGATCGCCCTGGGAGGTCATCAGCCAGATCCCCATCAGCAGGTTGGCATCGATGCGCGTCCCCAGCAGGTAGAGGTGCAGCAGCGGCTCTCCCCACGCAAAGGGCATCAGCATCAGCATGGTGATGGCCATCGCCCCAAGTCGGGTAAGTGACCAGTCCCGGCCATCGCGGACCTTCGCATCACAGCGCGGGCAATAAGCACTTTCGTGTGATTTCATTGCGGGCAGCGCAAAAAGCGTATCGCACTGCGGGCAGCGCTGATAATGTGCTCGTGGCAGAGGGTCGCCAATAGCACGAATCGCCATTTTCTTACCGGTGACTAACTTTTGTGTTTTCAGCGCCATGACGTATTTTGGACTATGTTCGAATTAATCTATCTTAACTCATGAATGGATTATCTTGAGCATGAAGGCATTTAATGTTTATTTTAATAGGCTAGGCTACCTTTTTTTGTATGACAACAAGTGATTGAATAATGAACAAAAGTGAATTTTACGCGGAGTTGAACCGCGATTTTCAGGCATTGATGGCAGGTGAAACCAGTTTTTTAGCCACGCTCGCGAATACCAGCGCGCTGCTGTTTGAACGCCTTGAAGGCGTTAACTGGGCAGGTTTTTATCTGCTGGAAGGCGATACGCTGGTGCTAGGCCCGTTCCAGGGCAAGATCGCCTGCGTGCGCATTCCGGTAGGCCGCGGCGTTTGCGGTACGGCCGTGGCGCAAAACAGCGTCCAGCGCGTAGAAGACGTCCATGCGTTTGACGGGCATATCGCCTGCGATTCTGCCAGCAACGCGGAAATCGTTCTGCCGCTGGTGGTTCAGGATAAGATTATTGGCGTGCTTGACATCGACAGCACGGTATTTTCTCGCTTCACGGCTGAGGATGAGCAGGGGCTGCGCGAGCTGGTTTCGCACCTCGAACGCCTGCTGGAAGCGACCGATTATCAAAAATTCTTTGCGGGCGACGCAGTATAATCAACGGATAACGTAGCATTTACTGATGGGGTCATTATAATGACGCCTGTTCATGCCTGCGGCTTGTTGGCAACGTCCGTTGTAATCAGGAAATTTCATGGAAAATCAACCTAAGTTGAATAGCAGTAAAGAAGTTATCGCCTTTCTGGCCGAACGTTTTCCTCACTGTTTCAGTGCAGAAGGTGAAGCGCGCCCCCTGAAAATTGGTATTTTTCAGGATCTGGTAGAGCGCGTTGAAGGAGAGATGAGCCTCAGCAAAACTCAGCTTCGTTCTGCGCTGCGTCTGTACACCTCAAGCTGGCGCTACCTGTACGGGATCAAAGCAGGCGCGACCCGCGTCGATCTCGATGGCAATCCGAGCGGTGTACTGGATGAACAGCATGTTGAGCATGCGCGTAAGCAGCTGGAAGAGGCGAAAGCCCGCGTCCAGGCCCAGCGAGCTGAACAGCAGGCCAAAAAGCGCGAAGCCGCTGCTGCTGCCGGTGAGCAGGAAGATGCCCCACGCCGCGAGCGTAAACCGCGTCCTGCACCGCGCCGTAAAGAGGGCAACGAGCAGCGTAAACCACGCGCCGACAAACCTGCCGCGAAACCTCAGCGCGCACCGCGTGAAGAGCCACAGCATACGCCAGTATCCGATATTACTGCGCTGAACGTGGGTCAGAACCTCAAGGTGAAAGCGGGCAACAACGCAATGGACGCCACTGTACTGGAGATCACCAAAGACGGTGTTCGTGTACAGCTGACCTCAGGCATGTCGATGATTGTACGCGCAGAACACCTGTTGTTCTGAAACGGAGGCCAGGCCCGGCATGAACACTTTGTTTAAGCGCACCGCGTTGGCTGGCCTGTTCCTGATTGCAGGGCAGGCTTTTGCCGTTGAAGATATTACGCGTGCCGATCAGATTCCGGTATTAAAGGAAGAGACCCAGCATGCAACGGTCAGTGAGCGCGTTACGTCGCGCTTCACCCGTTCCCACTACCGTCAATTCGATCTCGATGAGGCATTTTCGGGCAAGATTTTCGATCGCTATTTAAACTTGCTGGACTACAGCCATAACGTGCTGCTGGCAAGCGACGTTGAGAAGTTCATGCCGAAGCGGAGCGTGCTCGGCGAGGAGCTGCGTACCGGCAAACTCGACGTGTTTTATGCGCTCTATAACTTGGCGCAGAAGCGCCGGTTTGAACGCTATCAATATGCGCTGAAGGTACTTGAGCGACCGATGGATTTCACCGGCAACGACACCTTCAACGTAGACCGCAGCAAAGCGCCGTGGCCGAAAGATGACGCGGAGATGAACGCCCAGTGGGATGCCAAGGTGAAGTTCGATGAGCTGAGCCTGAAGCTGACCGGCAAGGACGAGAAAGAGATCCGCGAGACGCTGACCCGGCGCTATAAGTTCGCGATTCGCCGTCTGGCGCAAACCAACAGTGAAGATGTCTTCTCTCTGGCGATGACCGCCTTTGCCCACGAGATCGACCCGCACACTAACTATCTGTCGCCGCGTAATACCGAGCAGTTCAATACCGAGATGAGCCTCTCTCTTGAGGGGATCGGGGCGGTACTGCAGATGGACGACGACTACACCGTGATTAACTCCATGGTAGCAGGCGGTCCGGCAGCGAAGAGCAAAGCCATCACCGTTGGCGATCGTATCGTTGGCGTCGGCCAGCCTGGCCAGAATATGGTGGACGTGATTGGCTGGCGTCTTGATGACGTCGTTGCCCTGATCAAAGGGCCGAAGGGAAGCAAGGTACGCCTTGAGATCCTGCCTGCGGGCAAAGGAACCAAGACCCGTATCGTAACCCTGACCCGGGAACGTATCCGCCTTGAAGATCGCGCCGTGAAGATGTCGGTGAAAACCGTCGGCAAAGAGAAGGTGGGCGTGCTGGATATTCCTGGCTTCTACGTTGGCCTGACCGATGACGTCAAGGTGCAGCTGCAGAAGCTGGAGAAACAGAACGTCAGCAGCGTGATCATCGATCTGCGCACCAACGGCGGCGGGGCACTGACCGAAGCGGTTTCACTCTCCGGCCTGTTTATTCCGTCTGGCCCAGTGGTGCAGGTGCGAGATAACAACGGCAAAGTACGCGAAGACAGCGATACCGACGGCGTCGTCTACTATAAAGGCCCGCTGGTGGTGCTGGTTGACCGCTTTAGCGCCTCGGCGTCAGAGATCTTTGCTGCCGCGATGCAGGACTATGGCCGGGCGCTGATCGTTGGTGAGCCGACCTTCGGTAAAGGTACGGTGCAGCAGTATCGCTCTCTTAACCGCATCTACGATCAGATGCTGCGTCCGGAGTGGCCGGCGCTGGGCTCGGTGCAGTACACCATTCAGAAATTCTACCGCGTTAACGGCGGCAGCACGCAGCGTAAGGGCGTGACGCCGGATATCATCATGCCGACCGGCAATGAAGAGACCGAAACCGGTGAGAAGTTTGAAGATAACGCGCTGCCGTGGGATAGCATCAACGCCGCGACCTTTGTGAAATCGGGCGATTTGACGCCGTTTGGGCCGCAGCTGCTCAAGGAGCATGACGATCGTATCGCTAAAGATCCGGAGTTCCAGTACATCCTGAAGGACATTGCTCGCTTCAATGCCCTGAAAGATAAGCGGAATCAGATATCGCTCAACCTTGCCCAGCGTGAGAAAGAGAACGCAGAAGATGACGCGATTCGCCTGGCTCGCCTCAATGACCGCTTCAAGCGCGAAGGCAAGCCGGTGCTGAAGAAGCTGGACGATCTGCCGAAGGATTATCAGGAGCCGGATCCCTATCTTGATGAGACGGTGCATATCGCCCTCGACCTGGCACATGTCGAGAAAGATAGCCCGCCAGCGCAGCCCGCTAAAGCACAGTAAACCGCAACAGGCACAAGAAATTGTGCCTGTTTTTTTTAACAAGCGTATCGCGACGTAAGCCTGCCGCGTCTAAATGTAAAGTTGTGTCTTTCTGGTAACTTACGCGCGGGTTATGCTTGAAAATAGCCAATATACCCATACGATGTGGGTAGTCGCATAGTGCGTTTTGTTAAGTTGAGGTTAAAAGAAAATTATGATGCGGATCGCGCTCTTCCTGTTAACGAACCTGGCGGTGATGCTGGTCTTCGGGCTGGTGCTGAGCCTGACGGGTATTCAGTCGAGCAGCGTTCAGGGCTTGTTGATCATGGCGCTGCTGTTTGGTTTTGGCGGCTCGTTCGTTTCGCTGTTAATGTCGAAATGGATGGCCCTGAAGTCGGTCGGAGGGGAAGTCATTGAGCAGCCGCGCAACGATATGGAGCGCTGGCTGATGAACACCGTGGCGCAGCAGTCGCAACAGGCAGGCATTGCGATGCCGCAGGTTGCCATCTATCACGCCCCGGATATTAACGCCTTCGCCACCGGCGCGCGCCGTGATGCGTCGCTGGTTGCGGTAAGCACCGGCCTGCTCCAGAACATGAGCCGCGACGAGGCCGAAGCGGTTATCGCTCACGAGATCAGCCACATCGCCAACGGTGACATGGTGACCATGACCCTGATCCAGGGCGTAGTGAACACCTTTGTTATCTTTATCTCGCGTATCCTGGCGCAGATCGCCGCAGGCTTTATGGGGGGTAACCGCGAAGAGGGCGAAGAGAGCAACGGCAACCCGCTGATCTACTTTGCCGTGTCGATGGTGCTGGAGCTGGTGTTTGGTATTCTGGCGAGCATTATCACCATGTGGTTCTCGCGTCACCGTGAATTCCATGCCGATGCCGGATCGGCGAAGCTGGTAGGCCGTGAGAAGATGATTGCTGCTCTGCAGCGTCTGAAAACCAGCTACGAGCCGCAGGAAGCCAGCACAATGATGGCCTTCTGTATCAACGGGAAATCCAAATCCCTGAGCGAGCTGTTTATGAGCCACCCACCGCTGGATAAGCGTATTGAAGCCCTGCGCAGCGGTGAGTACCTGAAGTAACGTTTGGTTTAAATAAAAAGCGCGTCAAATGACGCGCTTTTTTTATGCCTGCGGTTTCTGTGTCATCCGCAGGCCACTGGTGGCGGCGGCAACGGCAGCCAGAATCGCGGCGAAGAGCAGCGCAACGTGCGTCGCGTGGTCGGTGAAAAGATTGAACATCAACGCGACCAGCGCGGCCCCAATGCTCTGCCCGAGCAGACGCGCGGTGCCCAGCATACCGCTGGCTCCACCGCTGCGCTGGCGCGGAGCGGCGGTAATAATGGTGTGATTATTGGGCGACTGAAATAGCCCAAAGCCCGCGCCGCAGAGCATCATCCGCCAGATGATATCCACATCCGACGGCACCGTAGGGAGAAGCGCCAGCGCCAGCAGCCCCGCAGCCATGATCGCCAAACCCACCGCACCCAGCAGACCCGCGTGAACCCGTTCAATCAGATACCCCGCCAGCGGGGCCATCACCATGGTCGCCAGCGGCCACGGAGTCAGCAGGAGTCCGGTCTCCACTTCACTGCGGCCCAGCACGCTCTGCATAAAAAAGGGCAGAGAGACCAGGGCGAGCATCTGGGCGCAGAAGGAGCAGATCGAGGTGCAGATAGAGAGCGAAAAAAGCGGGATGCGCAGCAGATCTACCGGCAGCAGCGGTACGGACAGCCCCAACTGACGGCGAATAAAGAAGTACCCGATGATCAGCATGGCCGCGACCTCCGCCGCGATAAGCGTTAGCGACTGCCCTTGGGCAAAGCCCCCGAGAGCCAGGATCAGCAAACCAAAGGTGAGGGCGTTCATCACCGCGCTGGGCAGATCGAAGCGCGTGGTGCTGCGGCGTGGCGGATTGGCTGGCAAATAGCGCATCGCCAGCAGCAAGGCGACGATCCCCAGCGGCACGTTGATCAAAAACAGCCACTGCCATGAACCAACGGCGAGGATCGCTGCGGCTATAGTGGGGCCCGCTGCCGAGGAGACCGCGACGACAAAGGAGTTGATGCCCATCCCCCGGCCCAGTCTGCGCTGAGGATAGATAAGCCGAATCAGCGCCGTGTTAACGCTCATTAGCGCCGCGCCGCCGAAGCCCTGGGCGATACGGGCAAGGGTTAGCATGGTGAGTGAGTCGGAGAGGGCACACAGAAACGAGGTGAGCGTAAAGAACGCCAGCCCGCACTGATAAACGCGTCGATAGCCAAACATATCTCCCAGGAATGCAAAGGAGAGCAGGGAGATCACAATCGCAATTTGGTAGGCGTTTACAACCCAGATCGAACTTGCTGGGGAGACGTGCAGATCGCTGGCGATGGTCGGCAGCGCCACGTTAGTGATGACGCCGTCAAGCACCGCCATGGCAATACCGATGATGATGGTCAGTATCGCTCCGTAGCGCTGCGGTATCGGCAGGCCTTCTGTAAAAGATTTATCCATGGAATTTATATGATTAAGCTGAAATTATTATCGTGAGAACGATTTTACCCGCTGCGCGCTGTTTTTATATCGCAGATTTGTAACGAAGTTAACAAACTGTCATTGCGGGCGACCCGCGACGAAATTATAATAAAAACCTATTCTAAATTTTATAAAACACTCGCGATGAGGTGATTAATGGCAATCGCAGATTTGGACAAGCAGCCAGATTCTGTCTCTTCAGTACTGAAGGTCTTTGGCATTCTGCAGGCGCTCGGGGAAGAGCGGGAAATTGGCATTACTGAACTGTCTCAGCGTGTGATGATGTCAAAAAGCACCGTTTATCGCTTTTTGCAGACGATGAAATCCCTTGGCTACGTGGCTCAGGAGGGGGAGTCAGAGAAGTACTCCCTGACGCTTAAGCTCTTTGAACTCGGTGCACGCGCACTGCAAAACGTCGATTTAATTCGCAGCGCCGATATCCAGATGCGTGAGCTGTCGCGCCTGACCAAAGAGACAGTGCATCTTGGCGCGCTGGATGAAGACAGCATTGTCTACATCCATAAAATTGACTCCATGTACAATCTGCGCATGTACTCCCGTATCGGCCGCCGCAACCCGCTCTATAGTACCGCCATCGGTAAAGTGCTGCTGGCCTGGCGCGATCGCGAGGAAGTGAAACAGATCCTCGAAGGGGTTGAGTACAAGCGCAGCACCGATCGCACTATTACCACTACCGACGATCTGCTGCCGGTGCTCGATACCGTTCGCCAGCAGGGCTATGGCGAAGACAACGAAGAGCAGGAAGAGGGGCTGCGCTGTATTGGCGTGCCGGTCTTTGACCGCTTTGGCGTGGTCATTGCAGGCCTGAGTATCTCCTTCCCAACGCTGCGCTTCTCTGAAGAGCGTCTGCATGAGTATGTTGAGATGCTGCATACCGCAGCGCGTAAAATCTCCGAGCAGATGGGCTATAACGACTATCCGTTCTGATACCAGACGCCGCGCCAGACGCGGCGTTTTCATCTCTGATCCCTCTTTGCCGCGGTTTCCTGAATAGTCAAATAGCGCTACAGTTAGCTCCGGTTTAATATGCCAGTAGTAACCTGTTTGCATAAGACGTTGATTCGGAGAGAAGAGTGAGAAAGTTTCGGTGGCTGCTCGTGATTGCCATCCTGGTAATTTGCCTGATGCTCTGGACTCAGATGCTCAATGTGATGTGCGATCAGGACGTACAATTTTTCAGCGGTATTTGCGTTATCAATAAATTTATCCCCTGGTAACGGCATTTTTGCTTCGAATCATTCCCTTCCTTAATGTCAGTGGTAAGATAGCGCGTCAACATTGAGGTGGTGTAATGAACGAAGTACTGAATTCGGGCGCGTTCAATCTTGCGTCCCTGGTAATTTCTTTGGTGGTGTTGGTCGTTGGGCTGGTGCTGTGGTTCTTTGTAAACCGGGCCAGCTCCCGCGCTAATGAGCAGATTGAACTGCTTGAGGCGCTGCTGGATCAACAAAAACGACAGAACGCGCTGCTGCGTCGCCTCTGCGAGGCCAACGCGCCGGAAAAAGCCGAGCCGGAAGCGAAGACGGCGGCAACAGTGCAAACCGACGGCGACGATTTTATCCGTCTGGTGGCTGAACGCTAAATAAGCTGGAAAGGGTGGTGAGCGATGGCATGGAAAAATCCCTGGTATAATCCAGCCCTGACTCACCATACGCCCCAGGGGTTTCGTAATCTGTCCCCCGGTGGGCATCAGCCCGGTGACGTTGAGCGCTGGCAAAAAGAGCGCCGTGCCGCCGGGCTGCCGCATCCTCCCGAGGGCGGCTACGACACTTTTCTTCAACAGCGGTGGCAGCGTGCCGAAATAGGTGGCAGCGGGAACGGGGTCTGGTGGTTGGGCCATGCCAGCATGCTGCTCCGTCTGGATGGCTGTTATCTGCTGGCGGATCCGCTCTTCTTTAACCGTGCCTCCCCGGTACGCTTTACCGGGCCGCAACGCAAAAGTCCCGCGCCGCTGAACGTTAACGATTTGCCCGCGCTGGATGCCATCCTCATTTCGCATAACCATTACGATCATCTCGATACCCGCACCATCCGCGCCCTGTTAAAACGATTTCCCGACGTCACGCTGTTTGTTCCCCTCGGGCTGGGCCGCTGGTGTCGCCGCCACGGCGTGCGCCACGTGGTCGAGCTTGACTGGTGGCAGAGCTTCACCTTCCAGGGAATGACTCTAAGCGCCGTACCCGCTCAGCACTGGAGCATGCGTACGCCATGGGATAGGGATCGTTCTCTCTGGTGCGGTTGGGTCGTGGAATCTCGGGCGCATCGTTTCTGGTTTGCTGGCGACACCGGTTACACGCCGGACCTGCTGGCGATCCCCGAGCGCCTGGGTAGGCTCGATTCCGCGGCGTTACCGGTCGGTGCCTATGCACCACGCTGGTTCATGTCCGTGCATCATATGGATCCGCAGCATGCGGTGTCACTCTGGCAGCAGATCGGTGAGCCGCTGGCTTTTCCTATCCACTGGGGTGTCTTTGAGCTGGCGGATGAAGCGGTGGATGAGCCAGCCCGGGAGCTGGCCGCGGTATTAAACGAGACGGTAACCCAAACGGATAACTTCAGGATCCTGAAAATAGGTGAGTATTTATCTCTCGAGGCCCAGACTATTAAACAGGCAGCAGAGTAGCCTGAACAGGTTATATAAACGCTATTATTTTTAGCGAAACGTTTTTATTGCTTTGAATTGATGCAGTGTCATTAAACTTTCATTATTTTGGTGCAGGGGGTGCACTAATTGAGCAACAATTATTCGGTGGTCAACTTTGCCATTTCTGATTACCGGGCAAAAACGTTTTCACTCACCCATTCTCATGATTTTTCAGTAGGCTATTGCACAAAAATTGCTAACGACATGCTCTATTTAGCCATTGTAAAGCTCAGGCTGGACGATACGACATCACTGTGTCAGGTTAGCTGCACATCTGTTGTTCTGCTTGCCGCTGAATTTGTGCGACAGATCCAGACATCATTAAAAATGGCTTGCCATAATTAACGTTGTATGTGATAACACGGTGTAGGTTAAACGAGGTACAGTTCTGTTTATGTGTGGCATTATCAGTAAAGAAGTTCTGAGTAAACACGTTGTCGTTGAATACTGCTTCTCTGCCGAACCTTATTTAGTGCCTCATGCAGTAATGTCTCAGTTTCATCTCGGTCAATGCCTGCGGGCTAAGAAAACACTCTAAGGAATTTTGCAAATGGCAAAGATTAAAGGTCAAGTTAAGTGGTTCAACGAGTCTAAAGGCTTTGGTTTCATTACTCCTGCTGACGGCAGCAAAGACGTGTTCGTACACTTCTCTGCAATCCAGGGTAACGGCTTCAAGACTCTGGCTGAAGGCCAGAACGTTGAGTTCGAAATTCAGGACGGCCAGAAAGGCCCAGCAGCGGTTAACGTTACTGCTATCTGATTTTCCTCCACTGCTTGAGCGCGGTTCGCGCATCAATGTCAGCGTAAAAGCCTCGCCGCGTGCGGGGCTTTTTAATGCTTGTTTTTCAAAATGTTACTGTATGACGCTCCATTCTTCTTTTGTTGCAAAGCCATACCGTTATTAGCATACTTTTTTCCCTTTCTCTTGTTGTTTCCTGTCAAATCAGCGGGTTAATCCGTTTCAGGAGCCAAGGTGAAAAAAAATCCTCTTTCCAGCAACTATACCCCTCTGCGTTTTGCCTTGCTCTGCGTGGCCATTATCTGTGCGCTGGGCCTGCTGCTGGGCCGAACGGCCTGGCTGCAGGTCATCTCGCCGGAAAAGCTGGTTAAAGAGGAGGATATGCGGTCAATTCGGGAAGAGAAGATTGTTCCGCCCCGGGGAATGATCGTCGATCGCAACGGGCTTCCACTCGCGGTGAGCGTGCCGGTCAGTGCGATCTGGGCCGATCCTAAAGTCATTAACAGCAGCGGTGGGATAAGTGCGAACTCACGCTGGCAGGCGCTGGCCAGCGCCCTGCATATGCCGCTGAGCGAGATTGCCGAACGCATCCGGCGTAACCCGCATTCCCGCTTTATTTATCTTGCCCGCCAGCTCGACCCGCAGCAGGCAAAATGGATTGATAACCTTAATTTGCCGGGCATCAATCTGCAGGAGGAGTCGCGCCGCTTTTACCCCAGCGGGCACGTAGCGGCTAACCTGATTGGCTTTACCAACGTGGACGGGCAGGGGATCGAGGGCGTAGAGAAGAGTTTCAATGCCCAGCTAACCGGCAAGCCCGGTCTGCGTCGGGTGCGAAAAGATCGCCACGGACACGTTATCGAAAATATGACCGAAACGCCTGCCGTCCCGGCGCACACGCTGATGTTAAGCATCGATAAGCGCCTGCAAACCCTCACCGAGGACGCGCTGGATAATGCCGTCAGCTGGAATAAAGCCGAATCCGGCGCGGCGGTGCTGGTGCGTATTCAGACTGGCGAAATCCTGGCGATGGCCAGCTACCCTGATTTCAACCCCAATAACCGCAGCGGCGCGACCCTCGATGATTTTCGCAACCGCGCCATCAGCGATACGTTTGAACCTGGCTCAACGGTGAAGCCGATGGTGCTGATGGCCGCGCTGAAAGAGGGGATCGTTCAGCCTGACAGCGTGGTGGACACCCACCCCTATACCCTCGACGGCCACCGCATTCGCGACGTGGGATACTATCCAGAGCTAACCCTCACCGGCATCCTGCAAAAGTCGAGCGATACCGGCGTGTCACATTTGTCGCTGGCGATGCCGATCCAGCGCCTGCTGGATACCTATAAAGCCTTTGGCTTTGGTACATCAACGGGTCTGGGGCTGACCGGGGAGAGCAGCGGCGTCTTGCCGGTGCGCAAATACTGGGGCCAGCTCGATCGCGCCACCTTCTCGTTTGGCTATGGCTTAATGGTCACCCCGCTACAGCTGGCCCACGTCTATGCCACCATTGGCAGCTATGGCCTGGCGCGTCCGCTCTCTATTACCCGCGTCGATCCGCCGATTGTTGGAACCCAGGTGATGCCACAGGAAATAGTGCATGAGGTCGAACACATGATGGAGAGCGTGGCCTTGCCGGGTGGAGGTGGGACCAAAGCGGCCGTACGCGACTACCGCGTGGCAGTGAAAACCGGTACCGCCAAGAAGATCGACGAGAGCGGCAAATACGTCAATAAGTACATTGCTTATACCGCAGGCGTTGCCCCGGCCAGCGCCCCTAAGTATGCCCTGGCGGTGGTGATAAACGATCCGCAAAACGGCGCTTATTATGGTGGCGCAGTATCGGCTCCAGTATTTAGTGAAATAATGGGTAGCGTTCTGCGGGCAAAGAACGTCAGGCCTGACGGTATGGCCCCTGATTCAAGCCATTTAGTGGTGCTGAATTCCCACGGCGGTGCGGATCCGCTGCGTTAAGACGTTTCCCGCAGCGGCAATTGGCGTTACACTTTCGCCCTTTCTCACTGCCCGGAGTTGTTATGTCCTTCACCTGTCCGCTATGCCACGCGCCGCTGCTGCGTACCGATAAAAGCTACGTCTGTTCACAGCGGCACCAGTTTGATATAGCGAAAGAGGGATACGTCAACCTGCTGCCGGTACAGCACAAGCGTTCGCGCGATCCGGGCGACAGTGCAGAGATGATGCAGGCCCGGCGCGCTTTTCTTGACGCCGGGCACTACCTGCCGCTGCGTCAGACGCTAAGCGATCTGCTGGATGCGCGCCTGCCGGAAAAGGCCGAGGCGCTGTTGGATATCGGCTGTGGAGAGGGGTACTACACCCACGCCTTTGCTGATATCGCCCGCCAGCACGGGGCCCAGACCTTTGGTCTCGACGTCTCCCGGGCGGCGGTTCGCGCGGCGGCGAAGCGCTATCCACAGGCAATGTTCTGCGTGGCCTCCAGCCACCGTCTGCCTTTTGAGGCGCAGACGCTGGACGCCGTAGTGCGCATCTATGCGCCCTGTAAAGCTGAAGAGCTGGCACGGGTTGTGAAGCCGGAGGGGTGGGTGATTACCGCCGCGCCGGGGCCACGGCATCTGGTGGAGCTAAAGGGGCTGATCTATGACGAGGTGCAGCTGCATGCTCTACAGAGCGAACAGCTGGCTGGGTTTACGCTGCGGGAGCAGCAATCGTTAAGCTACGGAATGACGCTAAGCGGCACCGAAGCTGTGGCGCTGTTGCAGATGACGCCTTTTGCCTGGCGGGCAAAGCCGCAGGTTTGGCAGGCGTTGCAGGAGATGGCTCAGTTCAGCTGTGAGGCAGATTTTAGCATTCAGTGCTGGCAGCGCGACGCTTAAGGGGCAAAGTGGCTCCAAAGGATCTGGATGCCAATGCCGATCAGCACCACGCCACCGAGGATCTCGGCCCGTTTGCCCAGCAGCGGGCCGATGAACTTGCCAATCATCATACCGAGGGTAGACATAATCAGGGTGGCGCAGCCGATGGCGAGCGCGGTGGTCACAATATTGACCTGCAGAAATGCCAGCCCGACGCCGACGGCCATGGCGTCCAGGCTAGTGGCGATGGCGGTCGTAACCAGTAGCCAGAAGCTATGGCGGCGCAGCGGAGTAGGATCTTCATCAGGCTGGCAGCGGAAGCCCTCCAGCACCATTCGGCCACCTAAAAATACCAGCAGCAAGAAGGCAATCCAGTGGTTCCACTCCAACACAAACTGGCTGGCAAGCATGCCTAAGCCCCAACCCAGCAGCGGGGTCAGCGTCTCAATAAAGCCGAAGATCAGGCCGGTGCGCAGAGCATCAGAAAACTTTGGTTTGTGCAGCGTCGCACCTTTACCTATAGAGGCGGCAAAGGCATCCATCGACATGCCAAAAGCGAGCAGCAGGGTAGCGGATAGGTTCATACAAGCGTCCTGACCGGGAAATCCATATGACACATCACTGCCCCCAGTAATCAGCAGTTGATGCGTCTATGGTCTCGCCTGACCGAACAGGCTCAGCTATTCGATCCGTACGTGCCACGTTTTGCAACGAGTATGTTGACACGCACATTTCCGGGAACAGGAAATTGGCTACTCCCCAACGACGGGCGCAACCTTAACATATTTTGATAAACTAAAACAATAACCGAAGTTCATTATTTGCGATGCTATCGATAACGATTTTCATTTGGGCGCAAGAGTAAAAATAACGTTAAAAAAGATGATGAATTGCGCGGGGAATAATATAGCCATTGCTATGTTTCAGAAGAGATGTATATCATAAACATAGACGTGGCTATATTTTAACTCATTGAGTTTTAACCATAATTTTGTAGATCCTTTCCAAATCGTCGATATTTCGTACACGGATTAGCAGACGGCGCTGCTCTAATTGCACCACCAGCACGCCATCTTCCGATAGCTGCATCGCTTTAATACGCCCATATTCAATCCAGATATTCGCGAAGAAAAAGCCGTTTTCTTTGAAGATGATTTTTGGGGCGCGGATCCAGAAGAGATATATAACGACCAGCGCTAGCATAGATAATAGCCACGTGGTTAAAATAGCACCATGATGCGTGACGTTATTATAGATAACAATAGCCAGCAGGCCGGTGAAGATCACGCTGTCGGCACGGCTGCGGCGCAGCAGGGGAGCGGTGAGCAGCGTTACGCCGTGGCGACGCGGCATAATAAACTCGTCATAGATAGCGTAAGCCAACAGCCCAGCCACGCACAGCACCAGCACGTAGTCCGTTAACGACATTCATCCTCCAGAAATAAAAACCGGGGGCAGTGCCCCCGGCGTGACATCTACCGCTTACAGGCCAAGCAGGCCAACGGCGTAGCCCGCAATACCGATGACGAAGAAGCCAACGATGATCCACAGCGGGTTCACTTTCTTACGCAGCAGCCACATACAGGCGAAGGTCAACAGCAGCGGCACCAGCCCAGGCATCAGCTGGTCCAGGATAGTCTGCACGGTGGTGACATTAGTTTTCCCGGTCTGGTCAGTGATCTCCGACACCACCAGCGGGATATTAACATGCGTCCACTTGTTTACCAGCGCCCCCATAACAAACAGGCCGAGGATTGACGCCCCCTCGGTCAGCTTCTGCAGGAAGCCGCCGCCCATATCCTTAACGATATCTACCCCTTTACGATAGCCGTAGGCAACGCCGTAGTAACGGGTTGCCAGACGTACCACGTTAAAAAGGATGAAGAACAGCAGCGGGCCGAGCAGGCTGCCACTCATGGCGATCCCCGCCCCAAGCGCGGCAAACACCGGACGCACGGTACCCCAGAAGATCGGGTCGCCGACGCCTGCCAGCGGCCCCATCAGGCCAACTTTGATGCCGTTGATGGCCCCATCGTCAATCTCTGCCCCGTTGGCACGCTGCTCCTCCATTGCCAGGGTAACGCCGAGCACCGGCGCGGCAACGTAGGGGTGGGTGTTAAAGAACTCCAGATGGCGTTTGATCGCCTGACGGCGCGCCTCGTTATTCTCCGGGTAGAGGCGTTTGATAGCCGGTACCATAGAGAAGCAGAAGCCCAGCGCCTGCATACGCTCGAAGTTCCACGACCCCTGGAAGAGGTTAGAGCGGAGGAACACGCCGCGGATATCGCCAGGCGTGAGTTTTTTCTCGGACGTCGTTTTTGTCATATCAACCATGTCGCTCACCTGTTAATCCAGTTCGTTATCGAGATCGTTAGCACCGGCAGCCTGAACAGGCGCGCCCGCCGAGCGGTTATATTTCGGGCTAAGCTGAATGTAGAGAATGGCCATCACGGCACCGATTACCCCCAGCGCCACCAGGTTAAAGTTGGTGAAGGCGGCGGTAACGAAGCCCAGATAGAAGAACGGCATCAGGTAGCCAGCGCGCATCATGTTGATGACCATCGCATAACCCACTACCACGATCATCCCACCGGCAATGTTCAGGCCGCTGGTCACCACTTCCGGAATGGCGTTGAGCATGCTCTGTACTTCACTGGTACCCACGGAGTAGGCGACGATAACCGCCGGGATAGCGATACGCATTGCCTGCAGGAACAGGGAAGAGACATGGATCCAGGAGAGCGCCGTCAGGTTGCCGTTTTCGGCCGCCTTATCCGCTGCGTGCTGGAAAGCCACGGTAATGGTACGAACGATAATGGTCAGCACCTGGCCTGCCGCCGCCAGCGGGATAGCCAGCGCGATACCTGCCCCAATGCTCTGACCACCGGCGATAACCAGCACGGTTGAGATGATGGATGCCAGCGCGGCATCCGGCGCGACCGCCGCACCGATGTTCATCCAGCCGAGGGCGATCATCTCCAAAGTACCGCCGATGATAATGCCTTTTTGCATATCACCCAGCACGATACCGATTAACGTACAGGCCACCAGCGGACGGTGAAACTGAAATTCATCCAGCACCGACTCCATACCGGCAATACAGGCCACGACGAACACCAGCACAATCTGAAGAGTGGTAATCTCCATTGTACTTCTCCTATAGCATTACAGATTAAAGTGTAAAAACAGCGCGATCGGCGGGTGCCGGTTACTTCGCCACTTTGCTGATTAAATCCATCATTTTCAGGCGTTGATCGCTGGACACTTTCCGCACCTCCAGCTCGATGCCCTGGGCGTTGAGCTTTTTAAACGCGGCGATATCCTGCTCATCCACCGACACGGCGTTATTGACTTGGGTTTTACCCTGGCGGAAGGCCATGCCGCCAATGTTGACAGAGGTGATCTTCACCCCCTCATCAACGAGGCGTACCACGTCGGTAGGATTGGTAAACAGCAGCATTACGCGCTCACCAGCATATTTCGGGTTGTTGTAAACGCGGACCATCTTGGCGACATCTACCACGTGCGCGGTAACGCCGGGCGGTGCCACCTGGGTGAGCAACGTTTTGCGTACCGTGTCGGCGGCGACTTCGTCACTGACGACAATAATACGTTGCACGTTGGTCTCTTTGGTCCAGCGCGTGGCCACCTGACCGTGAATCAGACGATCGTCGATACGCGCCAGGCCAATGGTCATATAGTCCGCTGGCCCCATCGGTTTTTGCGGCGCGGCGGCGCGTGGAGCGGCGGCAGGAGCAGGAGCAGCAGCAGCAGGCTGCGCCTTCTCCACCGGCTGCGCCTTCAGCGCCTTCACGCCTTCGCGGCCTGCCTCAACGGCGACGGCCACCAGATCGTCAAACGTCGGGTTGTCATCGCGGCCCATTAGGGTCTCGACCAGCATAGGAATATTGACCCCGGCCACGACCTCATAGTGCTCTTTATCGACGACAATACGGCTGGCAGCGTTAAACGGGCTGCCGCCCCATGTATCGACGAGAAACAGCACGCCCTGACCAGTGTCGAGCTTCGCCAGCTGCGCGGTGTATTTTTCGATCAGCGTTTCGGCGTTTTCACCCGGTACGAAATCGATCCAGCCTACGTTCTCTTGTTCGCCCAATAGCATTTCAGCTGTTTTAAGCAGCTGCTCTGCAGCCCAGCCATGTGTGCCTATCACAATAGCAATGGTCACTTGCTACCTCCTTTATTATCGTGAACACATCCGTAGCAGATGCATTGTGAATCGTTACGTCATAGCGAATCGATTCAAGAGGGATGACATAGAAAATTCAGTCTTCGCGAATTATTTTAGATAGTGAAAAAATAATTTATGTGATTCAGATCCGTAATTTAGCTTTAATGAGAAAAGAAATTTTGTTGCGCAAAATATCTGCAAGAATGCAAATTCTGGTAAATCTTTGCAAAATCGTAATTCCCTCTGTTATGTTTACTTTCTGTTTATAATCACTGGAGTAGAGGGCAGCTGCCCACCGTATGGACCGTCACCGACGTCAGTTTACCTTCAGGCCGCATAGCGCCTGTGCTAATCCCCTTTCTGTTGTCATCACGCCTGCATGTTGTAAGGCCCCGTTTTGTCATTCCTTTCGCAGGAGCCCGTCATGGAATTCTTAATGGATCCCTCAATTTGGGTGGGATTGTTGACGCTTGTCGTACTTGAAATCGTTCTCGGTATCGATAACCTGGTGTTTATCGCCATTCTGGCCGACAAACTGCCACCAAAGCAGCGAGACAAGGCCCGACTGATTGGCCTCTCTCTTGCGCTGGTGATGCGCCTGGCGCTGCTCTCCGTCATCTCGTGGATGGTGACGCTGACCCAGCCGCTCTTTTCGGTAATGGATTTCACCTTCTCTGGCCGCGATCTCATCATGCTGCTCGGGGGGATATTCTTACTCTTTAAAGCGACAACAGAATTACACGAGCGCCTGGAGAACCGCGAGCACGACAGCGGCCAGGGGAAAGGGTACGCCAGCTTCTGGGTGGTGGTGGTACAGATCGTTATCCTCGATGCGGTCTTCTCTCTTGATGCGGTGATCACTGCGGTAGGGATGGTGAACCACCTGCCGGTGATGATGGCCGCGGTGGTGATCGCCATGGCGGTGATGCTGCTGGCCTCGAAGCCGCTGACGCGCTTTGTTAACCAACACCCAACGGTGGTGGTGCTCTGCCTGAGCTTCCTGCTGATGATCGGTCTGAGCCTGGTGGCGGAAGGCTTTGGCTTCCACATTCCAAAAGGCTACCTCTACGCGGCAATTGGCTTCTCAATCATCATTGAGTTCTTTAACCAGGTAGCGCGCCGCAACTTTATTCGCCATCAGTCCACGCTGCCACTGCGAGCGCGTACCGCCGATGCGATCCTGCGTTTGATGGGCGGCCGCCGTCAGGCTGCGGTTCAGCATGAGCCAGACAGCCAGTCGCCGGTTTCGGTGCCTGAAGGGGCGTTTGCGGATGAAGAGCGCTACATGATCAACGGCGTGCTGACCCTGGCGTCACGCTCCCTGCGCAGCATTATGACGCCGCGAGGCGAGATCAGCTGGGTTGATGCCAACCTTGACGTTGACGCCATTCGCCAGCAGCTGCTCTCCTCACCGCACAGCCTCTTCCCGGTATGCCGGGGCGAGCTGGATGAGGTCATCGGCATCGTGCGTGCGAAAGAGCTGCTGGTGGCGCTGGAAGAGGATGTTGACGTGGCGGCTATTGCCTCGGCATCACCGGCCATCGTAGTACCGGAAACGCTGGATCCCATCAAGCTGCTGGCGGTTCTCCGCCGCGCGCGCGGGAGCTTCGTGATGGTAACCAACGAGTTTGGCGTGGTGCAGGGGCTGGTAACTCCGCTTGACGTGCTGGAGGCTATTGCCGGTGAGTTCCCGGACGCCGATGAGACGCCGGAGATTGTCACCGACGGCGACGGCTGGCTGGTAAAAGGCGCTACCGATCTTCACGCGCTGCAGCATGCGCTGCAGATGGACAACCTGGTGAACGACGAAGAGGATATCGCCACCGTTGCAGGTTTGGTCATTGCGATCAATGGTCAAATTCCCAAGCCGGGCGAGGTGCTGCAGCTTGCGCCATTAACCATTACCGTCGTCGAGGCGAACGACTACCGGGTCGATCTGGTACGCGTTGTTAAAGAGCAGCCGGTACAGGACGATGAAGAGGAGTAGCCTCGTTCAGCGTAGCGGCGTCATGGGCATCGCATGCCCGCTATAGGTGGCTGGGGGCGGCGTACTGCCAGCCAGCCACGTGGGGAAATCTTTTAGCGGCATAGGCTTCGCGTAGAGAAATCCCTGAAAAATCGTTACCCCGCGCTGGCGCAAACGCTGCGCCTGCAGCGGGGTTTCAACTCCCTCCGCAATCAGCTCAATCTTCAGCCGCCTGCCGAGCGCGATAATAATATCCGTCACCGTCGAGTTCACCGCATCGGTGCCAACCGCCGTGGTATAGGACTTATCGATCTTCAGCACGTCCGGACGCAGCTTCTCCAGCCAGGAGAGGGAAGTGTTGCCGGTACCAAAGTCATCAATCGCCAGCTTTACCCCGCGCCGGTGCAGGGCCCGCACGAGCCGGTAATCAATATCGGTGATCGCTTCCCGCTCGGTCAGCTCAATAGTGAGCTGCTGAACCGGATGAGCATGGAACCAGAGGCGGTTAAGATCCTTCAGTAGCACGCCGTCGCGAAAATGGCTGGCGGAGACGTTGATCCCGATATGGAACTGGCTGCTGGCCGGGAACAGGCCTATCTGGCGGTGGGTCTCTGCCAGCACGTAGCGCGTCAGGGGAGCAATCAGGTTCTGCTCCTCGGCAATGGGGATAAAGATGTCCGGTGAGATCCAGCCCTGCCGCGGGTTATTCCAGCGCAGCAGGATCTCCACCCCCTCACACTGATGGGTGCGGGCGTTCAGCAGCGGCTGGCAGAAAAGCTCAAACTCATGCGCCGCCATACCGAGATTGATCTCCCATGAGAAGCTCATCCGGTTAGCGGTAACAATCCAGGCGATATAGCCCATCAGCAGGCTGATGATCACCGCCAGCGGCAGCTGGGAAGGGAGGTGACGCAGCGCCAGCTCGCCTGCGCCAGGGCCTCTCACGCTAATGGTAAAGGGGAACTGGTCCGAACTCTGCTGAAACCGCGTCTCGTTGACCAGCGGCGGCAGACTATCCACGACTCCGGCACCGTAGATCAGATGCCGATTACCTACCGTTACGCTCGCCCCGGTAATCAGTGGTTTCTGCGGCTCCAGCATCAGGCGGGTGAGCAGATCGATATTGATTACCTCCATCACCCCATCCTGTCCATTCTGGGTCAGGGGAAACCACTGGATCAGTATCGGGCTGCCGTGCAGCAGAGAGTTATCGGTAGTGAGCAAGAGCAGTGGCTGAGCGGTAGGAAGTGCGGATTGAAGCTGATGAATGGGGACGTTGCGATAACCGAAAATGCTGGAGCAGTAGAGAATGCCGTTTTTGATAAGGCCGATAGAGCGTACGGTTTGCATCGTAGCGGCCTGCTTTCGTAGCGCCAGGTGCGCCACGTCGCAGGGCTGACCCACCAGCGGCAGAAGCACCCCCCGGCCCTGGGAAAGAGGGATAAGGATCCGATCCAGCGATGAGACCGCGTGATTGGTAAAAGAGAGGATCCGCTGCTCATTAGCGTTGCGCTCGGAAATGTAGCGCGAGCCAAGGGTCAGCAAAAGCGTGAAGATCGCGACAATCACACAAACGATGGCGCGTTTTCGACGGTAGCTTCTTATAATTTGCTGTGCTGTTTGCATGTCCCGACGGTTCCCAGGAGGGCCGTTGGCGAAAAAGCAAACGGCAACACAGCAAGTGTAGTGGGGAAAAATTAATCGGCATCAAAAAGGGAAATAATTAGCCCTTTCGGGTGAAAGGGCTGGGTAACGTATTAGTCGCACTGCACCTTGATTGCCAGGCCGCCGCGAGAGGTTTCGCGGTACTTCGCGTTCATGTCTTTGCCGGTTTCATACATGGTTTCGATGACCTTATCCAGCGACACGCGCGGCGCGCTGGTACGACGCATTGCCATGCGGGAGGCGTTGATGGCCTTCACCGAGGCAATGGCGTTACGCTCAATGCACGGCACCTGCACCTGACCGGCAACAGGATCGCAGGTCAGCCCCAGGTTATGCTCCATGCCGATCTCTGCCGCTACGCAGACCTGCTCCGGGCTGGCACCCATCAGCTCCGCCAGGCCCGCTGCCGCCATAGAGCAGGCAACGCCCACTTCACCCTGGCAGCCCACCTCTGCGCCGGAGATTGAGGCGTTCATCTTGTAGAGCGTGCCGATGGCCCCCGCAGCCAGGAAGTAGCGGGTGTAGATATCCGGGGTAACCGGCTCGATAAAGTGATCGTAGTAGGCCAGCACCGCGGGTACGATCCCGCATGCGCCGTTGGTCGGGGCGGTAACGACTCGGCCACCGGCAGCGTTCTCTTCGTTTACCGCCAGCGCAAACATGTTGACCCAGTCAACCACCACCATCGGATCGCTGGAGTGCTTGTCGCTGGCAACCAGCAGACGGCGCAGGGCTGAGGCACGGCGCGGCACCCGCAGCGGACCCGGCAGTACGCCTTCGGTGTTCATGCCGCGATCGATACAGGCCTGCATTGTCTGCCAGACGTGAGCAAAGTAGTCGGCAATCTCCTCTTTGCTGTGCAGAGCCAGCTCGTTCTTCATCACCATGCCGGAGAGGGACAGGCCGGTCTCTTTGCACCAGTTCAGGATCGCCTGGGCAGAGTTGTACGGGTAGGGCACGCTGACGGCCTGGGCGCTCTCTTTACCAAAGTGCTCTTCATCGACGATAAACCCGCCGCCGATGGAGTAATAGGTTTTGCTGTAGAGTTCTTTCTCGCCCTGATACGCATGAATGCGCATGCCGTTCTCATGCAGCGGCAGGTTGTCGCTCTGGAAACGCATCCCGTTATCAGCAGGGAAGTCCACCTCGTGACGGCCATGGGCCAGCAGCAGGCGGCCACGGGTCTCTACGTCGCGGATGAACGCCGGAATCGCATCGATATCCACGGTCGCTGGCTCGTTACCGGCGAGGCCCATGATAATGGCGATATCGGTATGGTGACCGCGGCCGGTCAGCGACAGTGAACCATAAACATCCACCGCCACGCGGGTGACGCTCTCCAGTAAACCCTTTTCGACCAGATCATCGACGAACTGTTTCCCGGCCTTCATTGGCCCAACAGTATGGGAAGAGGAAGGACCAATTCCCACTTTAAACATGTCGAATATACTAATCACGCTAACACTCCTGACAGGGTTGCCGGACCCTCCGGCAACGATGTAATAATTGGGCATAGTGTAAGAGGGAACCGGGGGAACGGTTTAACTATTCACATGAATTAAACTAATAGCCAACCTCTATTTTACTAATGCTGCGAGGCAGGTCACGCCCGGTGAAACGCGCACGCTGTGTAAAGTATAGTCAGGGTTTGAAGCCGATTTGTAATGCCAGCTCACGAATAATGCCCGCTGTCATGCCCCAGACAAAGTAATGCTGATACCAGGAGAGCCACACCCGGTGCGCATTGCCGCGTCGGTGAATATCCAGCGGGTGATAACGACCCAGGCGCAGCGCTTCGGCCAGCGGCATCTCAAATACCGCTGCCACCTCATCCTCGCTGGCGTGGTAGTGCAGATCCGGCGGGATAATGCCCACCACTGGGGTAACCTGAAAGCCGGTCACGCTGTCTACCGGCGGCAGAACGCCAATCACCTCAACCGACTCGGGCGGAATGGCAACCTCCTCCTCGGCCTCGCGCAGGGCAGCGTCAATAATAGACGCATCGCTGCTGTCTACGGCGCCACCGGGGAAGGCCACCTGGCCCGCGTGCTTACGCAGGCGTGCCGAGCGTTGGGTCAGCAGCAGCCCAGGCTGCTCGCGGCGCACCACGGGGATCAGCACCGCCGCCTGGCGATTGTTCAGGCTCGCACCGCTGGCCTGCGGGCGTAAAAGTTGGAAGCGTGATAAAAAATCGTCCAGGGTCAGGTTTGTGCTCTCCACCCGTTATCTCTCCAGCTGTTGCAGAATACGATTAACTTTATCAAAGGTTTCCTGATATTCCGCCTCTTGCTGACTATCGGCAACGATGCCGCCCCCGGCAGAGCAGTAAAGCTGACCGTTGCAGGCGCTCAGGGTGCGGATAGTGATGCTGGTGTCCATCGTGCCGCAGAAGCTGATATAGCCAATGCTGCCGCACCAGGCGCTACGCCGCTGCGGCTCCAGCTCGTCAATGATCTGCATCGCCCGCACCTTCGGCGCACCGGTGATTGAGCCGCCGGGAAAGGCAGCCCGCAGCAGATCGCAGGCGTGCTGCGAGGCGGGCAGGAGAGCGGTAACGGTGCTGACCAGATGGTGCACCGCAGGAAAGGGTTCCACCACAAACAGCTCCGGGACGCGCACCGATCCGGGCACCGCGACGCGGCCGATGTCGTTGCGCATCAGGTCAACGATCATCAGGTTTTCAGCACGATCCTTCGGCGAGGCCGCCAGCTTTTCCGCCTGCTGGCGATCGGCTAGCGGATCCGCCAGCCGGGGCAGGGTACCTTTGATGGGCCGGGTCTGAATGCGATCCCGCTCCAGATGGATAAACCGTTCCGGCGACAGGCTCAGGATCGCCCCTTCCTCAAGGCGCACGAATGCGCTGAACGGCGCGCGATTGCTGGCGTTGAGGCGGGTGAACGCCTGCCACTCATCGCCTTTATAGGTAGCCTGAAAGCGCTGGGCCAGATTGACCTGATAGCAGTCGCCGCTCTGCAAATAAGCCTGCACCCGGGCAAATTTATCGGCATACTGCGCTGGCGTCATATTGGCGCGCCAGCGGGAGGTGAGGCAAAAATCCTCGCTCACGGGGGTCTGCTGCGCCTCCAGCCAGGCAAGACGGGCATTGACGTCGCCGTGGCTCAGCAGCGAAACACATTTCTTATGGTGGTCGACAATCAGCGCCCAGTCATAGAGCCCCACCGCCATATCCGGCAGGGCGATGTCGGCCTTCGCCTGCGTGGGCAGGTTTTCAAAGCGTCGACCGAGATCGTAGCCAAAAAGCCCCAGCGCACCGCCCTGGAAAGGAAGATCGGGATTGACCTCGGCAGGCAGCGCCAGCGACGTCAGCGCCTGCTGAAGCAGCGCCAGCGGATCGGCCGTGGAAACCTCCGTGCCGTCCAGCGTCATGCGCGTGCGCTCACCGGTGGTCACCAGCGTGCCACGCGGCTCGGCGACCAGGATATCGAAGCGGCTGTAGGCGTGATCGGCATGGCCGGAGTGCAGCAGCATCGCCCATGGCAGGTGACTCAGACGCGCAAACCAGAACTCAGCGGCGTCGTGACGCCACGGTAGGGTAATAACGGTAGGGGAAAGCGTGTTCATGTATGGCAAACAACCAGGCAGCGTGAAATAATTAGCGCTGATAATCTAGCAGGAGTTAACGATGTTTGCAGGTTTACCTTCGCTCAGTCATGAGCAACAGCAGCAGGCAGTAGAGCGTATTCAGCAGCTTATGTCCGAAGGCATGAGCAGCGGGCAGGCGATCGCAGTGGTCGCCGAAGAGCTGCGTGCCAACCACACCGGGGAGCGGATCGTGGCACGCTTTGAAGATGAGGATGAAGAAGAGTAGTTCTATACCGCGGCGATAATTTTAATTTCGACCCGGTACTGCGGGTTCATCAGCGTCGCCTGTACGGTGCAGCGTACCGGCGCATGGCCTGCCACCACCCATGCATCCCAGGCGCGGTTCATTGCCGCAAAGTCATCGGTGTTGGCCAGAAAAATCGTAGCGTCAAGAATGCGCATTTTATCGCTACCCTGTTTTGCCAGCACGGTGTCAATCTGCGCCAGGGTGTTGGCAGTCTGCGCCTCGGCGTCGGCCTCAAGGTTCTCCGGTACGCCGGTGTAGTACAGCGTCTGGTTATGGATCACGGCATCGGACCAGCGGGCCTCGGCATCAATACGTTTAATCGTCACTTTTCACTCCCTTATTGCTTTTTGGCAGGGTCAAGAGTGCCACACGGGTAGCGATCCTGTCACCACTTCGGCTAGCTAAAAATTCCCGCGCCTGACATAATCACTGGCGATATAACCAGGGGGCGGCGTGGCAGAGAACAGTGTAACGGACGATTTTGCACCAGACGGGCAGTTAGCGAAAGCGATACCGGGGTTTAAACCGCGTGAGCCGCAGCGGCAGATGGCCCAGGCGGTCAGCGCTGCCATTGCTAATACCCAGCCGCTGGTGGTTGAGGCCGGAACCGGGACGGGGAAAACCTACGCCTATCTGGCCCCGGCCCTGCGCGCCGGGAAAAAGGTCATTATCTCCACCGGCTCAAAAGCGTTGCAGGATCAGCTCTACAGCCGCGATCTGCCCACCGTCTCCCGGGCGCTGGAGTATACCGGCCGCCTGGCGCTGCTGAAGGGGCGCTCCAACTACCTCTGCATCGAACGTCTTGAGCAGCAGGCGCTTGCCGGCGGCGATCTGCCGGTGCAGATCCTCAGCGACGTTATCCTGCTGCGGTCATGGTCGAGCCAGACCCTTGATGGCGACATCAGTACCTGCGCCAGCGTGGCGGAGGACTCCCAGGCCTGGCCGCTGGTCACCAGCACCAACGATAACTGCCTCGGCAGCGACTGCCCGATGTATAAAGATTGCTTCGTGGTCAAGGCGCGTAAGAAGGCGATGGACGCCGACGTGGTGGTGGTTAACCACCACCTCTTTCTCGCTGACATGGTGGTGAAAGACAGCGGCTTTGGCGAGCTAATCCCCGAGGCCGACGTAATGATCTTCGACGAAGCGCACCAGCTGCCGGATATCGCCAGCCAGTACTTCGGCCAGTCGCTCTCCAGCCGCCAGCTGCTGGATTTGGCGAAAGATTTCACCATTGCCTACCGCACCGAACTGAAAGATACCCAGCAGCTGCAGAAGTGCGCGGATCGCCTGGCGCAGAGTGCGCAGGACTTTCGTTTACAGCTGGGCGAGCCGGGCTATCGCGGCAACCTGCGCGAGCTGCTGGCGGACAGCCACGTCCAGCGCGCGCTGCTGCTGCTCGATGATGCCTTAGAGCTATGCTACGACGTAGCCAAGCTCTCTCTAGGCCGCTCGGCGCTGCTCGACGCGGCCTTTGAACGGGCTACGCTTTATCGCACGCGCCTCAAGCGGCTGAAAGAGATCAACCAGCCTGGCTTCAGCTACTGGTACGAGTGTACCTCTCGCCACTTTACCCTCGCCCTGACGCCGCTCACCGTGGCAGAGAAGTTCAAAGAGGTAATGGCCCAAAAGCCGGGAAGCTGGATCTTTACTTCGGCCACGCTCTCGGTGAACGACGACCTGCACCACTTTACCTCCCGCCTCGGGATTGAAACGGCAGAGTCGATGCTGCTGCCCAGCCCGTTTGATTTCGCCCGTCAGGCACTGCTCTGCGTGCCGCGCAATCTGCCGCAGACCAACCAGCCCGGCGCGGCGCGCCAGCTGGCAGCGATGCTCAGACCAATGATCGAGGCCAACAACGGCCGCTGCTTTATGCTCTGCACCTCCCACGCCATGATGCGCGACCTTGCAGAGCAGTTCCGCGCGACCCTGTCGCTGCCGGTGCTGTTGCAGGGCGAGACCAGTAAGGGCCAGCTGCTCCAGCAGTTTGTCACCGCTGGAAACGCGCTGCTGGTAGCAACCAGCAGCTTCTGGGAAGGGGTGGACGTGCGCGGCGATACCCTGTCGCTGGTGATCATCGACAAGCTGCCCTTTACCTCACCGGACGATCCGCTGCTGAAGGCGCGGATGGAGGATTGCCGCCTGCGCGGGGGCGATCCTTTTGATGATGTTCAGCTGCCGGACGCGGTGATCACTCTCAAGCAGGGGGTAGGCCGCCTGATCCGCGATATCGACGACCGTGGCGTGCTGGTGATCTGCGACAACCGGCTGGTGATGCGTCCCTATGGTGCAACCTTCCTCGCCAGCCTGCCGCCGACCCCACGCACCCGGGACATCGCCCGCGCGGTGAGATTCCTGGCCGGGGTCTCGACGCAGTAATTTGCCGCAGAGTGTGCTAAGATGCGCGCCATTTTATTGAATCAACACCCCGAGAGCGCGAAGACCGATGCGAATTCTGGCTATTGATACCGCCACAGAGGCCTGTTCCGTTGCCCTGTGGAATAACGGTACGACCTCTGCCCACTTTGAACTCTGCCCAAGAGAACATACCCAACGTATTTTACCCCTGGTTCAGCAGACGCTGAACGACAGCGGCGTCACCCTTGCCGAACTCGACGTGCTGGCCTTTGGCCGTGGGCCTGGCAGCTTTACCGGCGTGCGGATTGGCATTGGTATTGCTCAGGGCCTGGCGCTGGGTGCCGAGCTGCCGATGATCGGCGTCTCAACCCTGGCCACCATGGCGCAGGGCGCGTGGCGTAAAACCGGCGCGACGCGCGTGCTGGCCGCCATCGATGCCCGTATGGGTGAAGTCTACTGGGCGGAGTACCAGCGGGATGAGCAGGGCGTCTGGCACGGCGAAGAGAGTGAGGCGGTGCTGAAGCCGGAAGCGGTCAGCGAACGCCTGGCCCAGCTCAGCGGATCCTGGGCCACGGTGGGCACCGGCTGGCCAGCGTGGCCGGATCTTGGCAAAGAGAGCGGGCTAACGCTCACCGACGGCGGCATCCTGCTGCCTGCGGCTGAAGATATGCTCCCGCTCGCCTGCCAGCTCTTTGCCCAGCAGCACACCGTTGCCGTGGAGCATGCGGAGCCGGTTTATTTGCGCAACGAGGTGGCCTGGAAGAAACTTCCGGGCAGAAAATGAATCTTAGCTATATACATAACGCAACAGTGTAAATAGCAGGAAGGTGGTAAGTGAAGGTATCCCAACAGGTGGGGCAAAGCGGGTCCAGGCGCTGGCTGCTGGCAGGCTTAGCCGCCTTAGCGCTGAGCGGGTGCGTCTCGGTGCCTGACGCCATTAAAGGCAGCAGCCCAACGCCGCAGCAGGATCTGGTTCGGGTGATGAATGCGCCTGAGCTATACGTCGGCCAGGAGGCGCGCTTTGGCGGTAAAGTTATCGGCTTGCAGAACAAGCAGGGACAAACCCGGCTGGAGATCGCCTCTGTACCGCTGGACAGCGGCGCGCGTCCCGTTCTGGGTGAACCTTCCCGCGGGCGTATCTACGCCGACGTGAACGGCTTCCTCGATCCGGTGGATTTCCGTAACCAGTACGTGACCGTGGTCGGCACCATTAGCGGCGTCGAGCAGGGCAAAGTGGGCGAGACGCCCTATAAGTTTATGGTCATGAAGGTGAGTGGCTATAAACGCTGGCATCTCCAGCAGCAGGTTATGCTGCCGCCGCAGCCAATCGACCCCTGGTACTGGGGACCGGGGCCGAATCCGTGGCGTTACGGCGGCTACGGCGGTTACGGCTGGTACAACGCCGGTCCGGCCCCGGTGCATACCGTCGTTACAGAGTAACTCCCTGTTAAATAAGAGAAGAGACAGCGGAAAATCCGCTGTTTCTCCTTTTTTATGACCATAACAAGAATAAAAGAGTGACGTGCTTCGCAACCTGTGAATCGGCCAATTAATAAACTGGTACAATGAGTTAATATAATGTTAACGGCATGTTTATTAAGCGGAGTTGCGATGACGACGAATTTTCATTTCAGAGGTGACGCATTGAAGAAGGTTTGGCTTAACCGTTATCCCGCCGACGTGCCAGCGGACATCAACCCCGATCGCTATCAATCCCTTGTGGAACTCTTCGAAAACGCCGCCATCCGCTATGCGGACCAGCCAGCGTTTATCAACATGGGCGAGACCATGACCTTCCGCAAGCTGGAAGAGCGTAGCCGCGCCTTTGCCGCCTGGCTACAGCAGGGGTTGGGGTTAAAGAAGGGCGATCGCGTTGCGCTGATGATGCCTAACCTGCTGCAGTATCCGGTGGCGCTGTTTGGTATTTTGCGTGCCGGTATGGTGGTAGTGAACGTTAATCCTCTCTATACCCCTCGCGAGCTGGAGCATCAGCTCAACGACAGCGGCGCGGCGGCTATCGTCATTGTCTCTAACTTTGCCCACACCCTTGAAAAAGTGGTAGATAAGACCCAGGTGCAGCATGTGATTTTGACCCGCATGGGGGATCAGCTCTCTGCGGCAAAGGGGACGCTGGTCAACTTCGTGGTCAAGTACGTTAAACGACTGGTACCGAAATATCACCTGCCGGACGCCATTTCGTTTCGCCAGGCGCTGCACAACGGCTACCGCCTGCAGTACGTCAAACCGGAGGTTGTCCCGGACGATCTCGCTTTCCTGCAATACACCGGCGGTACAACCGGCGTGGCTAAAGGGGCAATGCTGACCCACCGTAACATGCTGGCCAATCTCGAACAGGTGAACGCCACCTACGGGCCGCTGCTGCACCGGGGAAAAGAGCTGGTGGTCACCGCTCTGCCGCTGTATCACATCTTTGCCCTGACCATGAACTGCCTGCTGTTTATCGAGCTGGGCGGGCAGAACCTGCTGATCACCAACCCGCGCGATATTCCAGGGCTGGTGAAGGAGCTGGCGAAGTATCCGTTTACCGCCATGACCGGGGTGAATACTCTGTTTAATGCGCTGTTGAACAATAAAGAGTTTCAACAGCTCGACTTCTCTACGCTGCACCTCTCCGCAGGCGGCGGGATGCCTGTCCAGCAGGCGGTCGCCGAGCGCTGGGTGAAGCTTACCGGGCAGTATCTGCTTGAGGGCTACGGCCTGACGGAGTGCTCTCCGCTGGTGAGCGTGAACCCGCACGATATCGACTACCACAGCGGCAGCATCGGCCTGCCGGTGCCCTCTACGGAAGTGAAGCTGGTTGACGACGAGGGCAGGGAGGTGCCGCACGGCGAACCGGGCGAGCTGTGCGTTAAGGGGCCGCAGGTGATGCTGGGCTACTGGCAGCGCCCTGAAGCCACCGACGAGATCATCAAAGAGGGCTGGCTGATGACCGGCGATATTGCGGTGATGGACGACGAAGGCTTCCTGCGCATTGTCGATCGTAAAAAAGATATGATCCTGGTCTCCGGCTTCAACGTCTACCCTAACGAGATTGAAGACGTGGTGATGCAGCACCCAGGCGTGCAGGAGGTGGCCGCCGTCGGCGTGCCGTCAACCAGCAGCGGTGAAAAGGTAAAAATTTTCGTGGTGAAGAAGGATCCCGCCCTCAGCGAAGAGGCGCTCATTACCTTCTGCCGCCGTCAGCTTACCGGCTATAAGGTACCGAAGCTGGTGGAGTTTCGTGAGGAGCTGCCGAAATCCAACGTCGGCAAAATTTTACGGCGAGAATTACGTGACGAAGCGCGCGGCAAAGTAGACAATAAGGTCTAAGCTTCGAGTGAGTCGCCCAACGCCGGTTAGCCGGCGTTTTTTATGGGCGCAAACCAAAGAGAGTATGATTTGAACTACCAGATGATCACCACCAACGACGCGCTGGCGACCATGAGCGAGGCGGCGCGCGCGTTTCCGGCTCTAGCCATCGATACCGAATTTGTCCGCACCCGTACCTACTATCCGCAGCTGGGCCTGATCCAGGTCTACGACGGCCAGCAGGTTTCGCTGATCGATCCGCTGGAGATCACCGACTGGACGCCGTTCCGCGAGCTAATGATGGATCGCGCGGTCACCAAGTTCCTCCACGCTGGCAGTGAAGATCTGGAAGTTTTCCTTAACGTGTTTGGCGAGCTGCCGCAGCCGCTGATCGATACCCAGATCCTTGCCGCCTTCAGCGGCCGCCCGCTGTCGTGGGGCTTCGCATCCATGGTTGAGGAGTATACCGGTCTGGCACTGGATAAAAGCGAATCCCGTACCGACTGGCTGGCGCGTCCGCTGACCGAGCGCCAGTGCGACTACGCTGCCGCCGACGTCTGGTATCTACTGCCTATCGCCCACAAGCTGATGGCAGAGACCGAGGCGGCGGGCTGGCTGCCCGCTGCGCTGGATGAATGCCGCTTGATGCAGGTGCGCCGTCAGGAAGTGCTGGCCCCGGAAGAGGCGTGGCGCGATATTAGCAACGCCTGGCAGCTGCGTACCCGTCAGCTGGCCTGCCTGCAGCTGCTGGCGGCGTGGCGTCTGCGTAAGGCACGCGAGCGCGACCTGGCGGTAAACTTTGTCGTGCGGGAAGAGAATCTGTGGGCGGTCGCGCGCTATATGCCGGGCAGCCTCGGCGAGCTGGACAGCATCGGTCTCTCGGGGAGCGAGATCCGCTTCCACGGTAAAACGCTGCTGGCGATGGTCGCTCAGGCCCAGGCGTTGCCGGAAGCGTCGCTCCCGGAGCCGCTGCTGAACCTGCTTGATATGCCGGGCTATCGCCGGGCCTTCAAGGCAATTAAGGCGCTGGTACAGGAGGTGAGCGTGGCAAAAGGGGTAAGCGTCGAGCTGCTGGCGTCGCGTCGGCAAATAAATCAGCTGCTTAACTGGCACTGGAATATTAAACCGTTTGCCACCCTGCCGGAACTTATCTCCGGCTGGCGCGGTGAATTAATGGCGTCGAGCCTTCAGACACTGCTACTGGAATTTCCTCGCTAGCGAACGTGCCACTGTAAATAAACACAGTGAATACGCATAAATAAAAAAGGCAGCGCTTAACGGGCTGCCTTTTTAATGAAGGAGATAACGGTAAACCTTATTTCGTCTCTTCGGCTTCCGGTAGGGTAACGTTCAGCTCAAGAATAGAAATATCGCCGTCTTTTTGTTCCAGCTGTACCGTCACCATTTCTGGATCGATCTGCACATACTTACAAATGACTTCCAGAATATCTTTGCGCAGCTGCGGCAAATAGTGTGGTTCAGCATCGCTGCGGCGACGCTCGGCCACGATAATCTGCAGGCGCTCTTTCGCTATGTTAGCGGTGCTCTTCTTTCGTGAGAGAAAAAAGTCGAGTAATGCCATAATTTATCCTCCGAACAGGCGTTTGAGGAAACCTTTCTTCTCTTCTTCGATGAAGCGGAAAGGGCGTTCTTCTCCCAGCAGACGCTCAACGGTATCAGCATACGCTTTACCGGCATCTGATGTCGCGTCCAGGATCACAGGCTCACCCTGGTTAGAGGCGCGCAGCACGGACTGATCTTCCGGAATAACCCCGACCAGCTTGATGCGCAGGATCTCCAGCACATCTTCCATGCTCAGCATGTCGCCTTTGCTTACGCGGCCTGGGTTGTAGCGCGTCAGCAGCAGATGCTCTTTGATCGGCTCCTGACCGTTCTCGGCACGCCGCGATTTGGAGGAGAGAATGCCCAGAATGCGGTCCGAGTCGCGTACTGAGGAGACCTCTGGGTTAGTGGTAATAACAGCTTCATCTGCGAAGTAGAGCGCCATCAGCGCGCCGGTTTCGATCCCGGCAGGGGAGTCGCAGACGATGAAATCGAAATCCATCTTCTTCAGATCGTCGAGCACTTTCTCGACGCCGTCACGGGTCAGCGCGTCTTTGTCACGCGTCTGAGAGGCAGGAAGAATATAGAGGCTTTCCGTGCGCTTATCTCTGATCAGCGCCTGGTTTAAGGTGGCATCGCCCTGAATAACGTTAACGAAATCATAGACTACACGGCGTTCACAACCCATGATCAGGTCGAGGTTACGCAGGCCGATATCGAAGTCGATAACGACGGTCTTCTTTCCCTTCTGGGCCAAACCAGTCGCGATGGCCGCGCTGGATGTCGTTTTACCGACGCCCCCTTTACCCGAAGTAACAACAATAATGCGTGCCATAGGTGTTCCTTGTTATAAGGGCTTAATTCAATGGTTGAACAGTCAAAGCGTTATCCGCGAGGAGCAGGCGTGCCGCTTTGCCATAATATTCGGCCGGGATTTGATCGCTCAGCCAGTATTCTCCCGCGATGGAGACCAGCTCCGCGGTGAGATGTGTGCAAAAAATTTGTGCTTCTCTGTCGCCGTTGGCCCCCGCCAGCGCCCGTCCACGCATCATGCCATAGATATGGATATTGCCATCGGCGATCAGCTCTGCGCCCGCGCTGACGTGGCTGGTAACGATCAGATCGCATCCCGGGGCATATATTCTCTGTCCCGAACGGACTGGAACATCAATTAAGCGTGTTTTAGCGATCGGCGCGACAACGGGCTCTTCAACAATTGGCGCTTCAACGACAGGCGCCTCAGTAGCAGGCGGCTGGCGCAGTTTTTCTTTGCCTTCCGTCAGCAGTGGGAGCCCGGCGCGGTCAATCTCAGCCTTCAGCTCGGCCTGTTTACAGCCGCTGACGCCAATAACACGTAAACCGGTGCTGGCAATCGCTTTATGCAAGGCAGCCCAGTTAACCGCTTCGTCCAGCGCGGAAATGTTAATGACAACGGGAGCATGCTGTAAAAAAGCGGGAGCCTGAGCGATTTTGTCTTCTAAGGCCTGACGAATAACCTCGGGTTTCGCATCATGCAAATGAACCACTGATAAGGTAAAACTACTGCCTTTAAGCTCGATGGGCGTGTTTGACATCCTGACCTTACTCATTTAGCTATTATCTCCCGCATAGCGGGTGATATTCCGAAGACTCTCAGGCATGTTATAGTCCCTGCTATATTGAGGCAAGACACCTCCCCTTAATTAAGAGTAAAAGTATGTTTTGTGTGATCTACCGAAGTGCTAAGCGTGAACAGACCTATTTGTATATCGAGAAAAAAGATGATTTTTCTCGGGTCCCTGAGGCATTAATGAAAAGTTTTGGCCAGCCGGTCATGACGATGCTGCTGCCCCTCGACGGGCGCAAAAATTTAGCCAATGCCGAACTGGAGAAGGTCAAAGCGGCGCTCAAAGAGCAGGGATATTATCTGCAAATGCCGCCACCGCAGGAGGATCTCCTTAAGCAGCATCTGCAAAGCCGCGGGAAGATTGACAAATCCTGAGACGGCGGTGATAGTCAAATTCCACACGCGTTCAAAGGGTTACTCAGGGGGTTATATGTATCAGCATCATAACTGGCAGGGTGCACTGTTAGATTTTCCCGTCAGTAAGGTTGTTTGCGTTGGCAGTAACTATGCGAAACATATTCAGGAGATGGGCAGCGCCACGCCGGACGAGCCGGTACTGTTTATCAAGCCTGAAACCGCGCTCTGCGATCTCCGCCAGCCGCTGGCCTTGCCGCAGGGGCTGGGATCGGTGCACCACGAAGTTGAGCTGGCGGTGCTGATTGGCTCCACGCTGCGCCAGGCTTCGGAAGAGCACGTTCATCAGGCGATTGCCGGCTACGGCGTGGCGCTGGATCTGACGCTGCGCGATGTTCAGGGCAAAATGAAGAAGGCCGGGCAGCCGTGGGAGAAGGCCAAGGGTTTTGACAACTCTTGCCCGCTCTCCGGCTTTATTCCGGCAGCGGAGTTCGCAAGCGATCCGCAGAACACGCCGCTCGGGCTGAAGATCAACGGCGAGGTGCGCCAGCAGGGCACCACGGCGGATATGATCCATAAAATCGTGCCGCTGATTGCCTACATGAGCCGCTATTTCACCCTACGCGCCGGGGATGTCATTCTTACCGGTACGCCGGAAGGCGTCGGCCCGCTGCACAGCGGCGATGAGCTGGAAGTGAGCTTTAACGGCCAGTCCCTTACCACCCGCGTGCTGTAAACCGTCTGTGTAATGTTTTGCCGTCGAAAGGGCGGCAAAACTTGCATCCCTGTGCCAGAGTGGTTATAAGGTGCAGCTGAAATTTCACGGCGGACTTCCCTATGAGCGATACACCTTTCTGGCAGAGCAAAACCCTTGAGCAGATGACCGATGCCGAGTGGGAGTCGCTGTGCGACGGCTGCGGCCAGTGCTGCCTGCACAAGCTTCAGGATGAAGATACCGACGAGATCTACTTCACTAACGTTGCCTGCCGCCAGCTTAATATCAAAACCTGCCAGTGCCGCAACTACGCGCGGCGCTTCGAGTACGAACCGGACTGCATCAAGCTAACGCGGGAGAATCTGCCGACCTTTGAGTGGCTGCCGCCGACCTGTGCATATCGCCTGCTGGCGGAGGGGAAAGCACTGCCGCTCTGGCATCCGCTGCGTAGCGGCTCAAAAGCGGCGATGCACGCCGAGCGCATCTCGGTCCGCCACATTGCGGTAACGGAGTCCGAGGTACGCAACTGGGAGGATCACATCCTCAACAAGCCCGGTGCTTAACGACCAAAGAGATCGCGTTTTTTCGGTTTGAACGCCTGGGCAATCAGCACAAGGATGGCCACGGCGAAGTAGGCGATAAAGATCCCCACCAGCCACTGCGGCATCTCCAGGGTCAGGAAGGACCACTGGCGTTCGGCGCAGTCGCCGGAGGCAACAAACACCTGCGGCAGCCACTTATCCAGCGGCAGCCAGCTCGGGAAACGGGCGGCGAAGTCGCAGGTCATAAACGGGTTAGGGTGCAGCTGGATCATCGTATGCTCCCACGCCAGCTGAATGCCGCGCCACGCGCTGTAGAGCCAGATAGCAATCGCGACATAGCGCAGCGGCGTTTTTGGCGCGATTGCGCCCACCAGCCCGGCTCCCATCACGCCAAACAGGGCGCAACGCTCATAAATACATAAAACGCACGGTTTAAGCAGCATCACATGCTGGAACCATAACGCCACCAGCTCAAGCGCCAACGCCGTCAGTGCCATAAGTAGCCAGGCACCGCGCCCGTGAGAGCACTTGTTTAAAAATTGTAACATAATCATTTCCCTGGGAGATGCTAGACACCGCAGTGTAAACGAATTCACCCTGCGATGACAAAGGGTTCAGACGAGGGTGAAAGTAGGGGAAATAGGCGTTGTTTATGCTGGAAGTGCAAAAGCGTGGCAAAGGGTAAATGGCCAGCACAATGCGCTGAAAATGGCCGTTTAAGAAAAGCGTAAAAACAGAACGGCGATCCCTTTTTCTTCCCGTTTCATGCTATCTGCTGCCCCCTCGCTCTGGTATGATGAGTCTCTTTGTTTCGCTGTGTAATGGAAATTTCTCTATGGTCATTAAGGCGCAGAGCCCGGCGGGTTTCGCGGAAGAGTACATCATTGAAAGTATCTGGAATAATCGCTTTCCCCCCGGAACGATCCTGCCAGCTGAAAGAGAACTTTCCGAACTGATTGGCGTCACCCGCACTACGTTGCGCGAGGTGCTTCAGCGTCTGGCTCGCGATGGCTGGCTGACCATCCAGCACGGTAAACCGACCAAAGTGAATAACTTCTGGGAGACGTCAGGGCTTAATATTCTGGAGACGCTGGCCCGGCTCGATCACGAGAGCGTCCCGCAGCTGATCGACAATCTGCTGTCGGTGCGTACCAATATCGCCACCATTTTCATCCGCACTGCGTTTCGCCAGCATCCACAAGATGCGCTGGACGTGCTGGCGCGCGCGCGTGAGGTAGAAGATCACGCCGATGCCTTCGCCGAACTGGACTATAACATTTTCCGCGGCCTCGCTTTTGCGTCGGGTAACCCTATCTATGGCCTGATCCTCAACGGCATGAAGGGGCTCTACACCCGTATCGGTCGGCACTACTTTGCCAACCCCGAGGCGCGCAGCCTGGCGCTGGGCTTCTACCACCGTCTGGGCGAGGTGTGCGAGCGCGGCGATCATGACAAGGTGTATGACATTGTGCGCCACTATGGACGCGACAGCGGGGAGATCTGGCACCGGATGCAGAAAAACCTGCCGGGCGATCTCGCCATACAGAGTCGTTGAGTTCAGCGATAAACAGCAGAAGCCCTCTCCGCAAGGAGAGGGACAGGGGTTACAGACTGTTCTGACGCGGCGGGCAGCGATCCAGTAGCTCTACGCTGCCATCTTCGTTCTGCTGCTCCAGCATCACATCAAATCCCCACAGGCGGTGCACGTGCTTGAGCACCTCCCGGCGGCCCTTATCCAGCGGCGCACGGTTGTGCGGCACATAGCGCAGGGTTAACGAGCGGTCCCCACGCAGGTCGACGTTCCATACCTGGATATTCGGCTCAAGGTTGCTGAGGTTATACTGCGCCGAAAGCTTAGCGCGGATCTCACGGTAGCCGTCTTCGTTATGAATAGCCGCAATCTCCAGATAGTTATTGCGATCGTCATCCAGCACCGTGAAGAAGCGGAAGTCACGCATCACCTTCGGTGACAGGAACTGGCTGATAAAACTCTCGTCTTTGAAGTCGCGCATGGCGAAGTGGAGCGTCTCCAGCCAGTCCGAACCGGCAATATCCGGGAACCAGTACCTGTCCTCTTCGGTAGGGGACTGACAGATCCGTTTGATATCCTGGAACATGGCGAAGCCCAGCGCGTAGGGGTTGATCCCACTGTACCACGGGCTGTTGTAGGGCGGCTGGAACACCACGTTGGTGTGGCTATGGAGAAACTCCAGCATAAAGCGATCGGTCACTTTCCCCTCATCGTAGAGATGGTTGAGGATGGTGTAGTGCCAGAAGGTCGCCCACCCCTCGTTCATGACCTGGGTCTGCTTCTGCGGATAGAAGTACTGGCTCACCTTACGCACGATGCGTAAAATCTCGCGCTGCCACGGCTCAAGCAGCGGGGCATTTTTCTCCATAAAATAGAGCAGGTTCTCCTGTGGCTCTGAGGGGTAGCGTCGTACTTCAGCAACCGTTTTCTCCTCCTCGCGCTTCGGCAGGGTGCGCCACAGGGTGTTCACCTGGCTCTGCAGATACTCTTCCCGGCTCTTCTGCCGCGCTTTCTCCTCCTGAAGGGAGATCTTCTGCGGCCGTTTGTAGCGATCAACGCCGTAGTTCATCAGGGCATGGCAGGAGTCGAGCAGCTTCTCAACCTCGACCACGCCATAGCGCTCTTCGCAATCGGTGATGTAGTTACGGGCAAAAATCAGGTAGTCAACAATGGAGCTGGCATCGGTCCAGCTGCGGAACAGGTAGTTATTTTTGAAGAAGGAGTTGTGCCCGTAGCAGGCATGGGCCATCACCAGCGCCTGCATGGTAATGGTGTTCTCCTCCATCAGGTAGGCGATACAGGGGTTGGAGTTGATCACAATCTCGTAGGCCAATCCCTGCTGCCCGTGCTTATAGAGCCGCTCGGTCTCGATAAACTTTTTACCAAACGACCAGTGGGTATAGTTAATCGGCATTCCGACGCTGGAGTAGGCGTCCATCATCTGTTCGGAGGTGATGACTTCGATCTGGTGGGGATAGGTATCAAGCCGGTAGAGTTTGGCTACCCGATCGATCTCGGCCAGGTAGGTATCAAGCAGTTCGAATGTCCAGTCGGGTCCATCGCTGAGACGGGAGGTGTCCTTATTCATGGAATCAATCGTAGCCATTAGCGCACCCTCATTGTTGGCGACTCTCTCTTGCAGGAAAGTCTCCTTTCAAGCATAGATCACCGCATCCAAAACCGGGCTGGCGAGGAAATTTTTTCTTCACCATTTCGCCGTGTAAAAAGGGGGGTGAGCCAGGCTTTTGCGCTATTTTATGCTGCGTTACAAGACGGCTCAGCAGGAGATACCAAATAGTCCTCATCCGCAGCCATAGGCAGAGATGTGAGTTAAGTCACCATAAAAAAGCCATATGTTGAATAACATTTTCATCTGAGTTATCAATTTGTAATCAGATGATTGTTCTTAACCGATGATTGTTTTTAACCGATGATTGTTTTTAAAAATGATTGTTCGTAACTCGTCAGTTTTACTCATAGGGAGTGGCTATGCGCGTTGTGGTTCTGGGAAGTGGCGTCGTGGGCGTGACCAGCGCCTGGTATCTGAGTCAGGCGGGGCATGAGGTAACGGTAATTGAACGGGAGCCGGGATCGGCGCTGCAAACCAGCGCGGCCAACGCAGGCCAGATCTCACCAGGCTATGCCTCACCCTGGGCCGCACCGGGTGTACCGCTGAAGGCGATCAAGTGGATGTTTGAACGTCATGCCCCGCTGGCCATCGGCCTTGACGGGACGGCGTTCCAGCTGAAGTGGATGTGGCAAATGCTGCGTAACTGCGACACCCGCCACTACATGGAGAATAAAGAGCGGATGGTGCGTCTGGCCGAGTACAGCCGCGACTGCCTGAAGGCCCTGCGCGACAGCACCGGTATTGAGTATGAGGGGCGTCAGGGCGGTACGCTCCAGCTCTTCCGCACGGAACAGCAGTATGAGAACGCGACCCGTGACATCGCCGTGCTGGAAGATGCCGGGGTTCCCTATCAGCTGCTGGAGTCTACCCGGCTGGCAGAGGTTGAACCCGCCCTCGACGAAGTGGCGCACAAGCTCACCGGCGGCCTGCGTCTGCCCAATGACGAAACCGGCGACTGTCAGCTCTTTACCCAGCGTCTGGCGCAGATGGCCGAGCAGGCAGGTGTGGTGTTTCGCTACAATACGCCGGTCGATCGCCTGCTTTATGAGGGCGAGAAGATCTACGGCGTGAAGTGTGGTGATGAGGTGATCAAGGCCGATGCTTACGTGATGGCCTTTGGCTCATACTCCACCGCCATGCTGAAAGGTATCGTCGATATTCCGGTCTATCCCCTGAAAGGCTATTCGCTCACCATTCCCGTGGCGGAGGAGAGCGGTGCGCCCGTATCGACTATCCTTGATGAGAGCTACAAGATCGCCATTACCCGCTTCGATAACCGTATCCGCGTTGGCGGGATGGCAGAGATTGTGGGCTTCAACACCGAGCTGCTGCAGCCGCGTCGAGAGACGCTGGAGATGGTGGTGCGCGATCTCTTTCCACGCGGAGGCCACGTTGAGGAGGCCACCTTCTGGACTGGCCTGCGTCCGATGACGCCGGACGGCACGCCGGTGGTAGGGCGCACGCCGTTTAAAAATCTCTGGCTCAACACCGGGCATGGCACCCTTGGCTGGACCATGGCCTGCGGCTCCGGCCAGCTGCTAAGCGATCTGATCTCTGGCCGATCACCGGCTATTCCGCACGATGATTTAGGCGTAGCCCGCTACAGCGATAACTATACTCCTGCGCCAGCCAGCCATCTGCACGGCGTACACAATACATAAGGGGCAGTCATGACGCGTCCTGTTCAGGCCACGTTAAATTTATCGGCCTTACAGCATAATTTACAGGTTGTTCGCCGCGCCGCGCCTGAGGCGCGGGTGTGGTCAGTGGTCAAAGCCAACGCCTACGGGCACGGGATCGACCGCATCTGGCGCGCGCTGGGCACCACGGACGGTTTTGCTCTGCTCAATCTGGAGGAGGCGGTGCTGCTGCGCGAGCGCGGCTGGAAGGGGCCAATCCTGCTGCTGGAGGGGTTCTTTAATGCCGACGAGCTGCCGCTGCTGGATAGCCTGCGTCTGACCACCAGCGTTCACAGCAACTGGCAGCTAAAGGCGCTACAAAATGCCCGGCTCAGCGCCCCGCTGGATATCTACCTGAAGGTCAATACCGGCATGAACCGGCTGGGGTTTATGCCGGAGCGGGTCAGTTCGGTATGGCAGCAGCTGCTAGCGATGAAAAACGTGGGTCAGATGACGCTGATGTCGCACTTTGCCTCGGGGGAGAAGCCCGATGGCATTGTCGAGGCCATGTTGCGAGTAGAGCAGGCGGCGGAAGGGCTTAACTGTCCGCGCTCCCTCGCCAACTCGGCCGCCACGCTCTGGCATCCTCAGGCCCATTTTGACTGGGTCAGGCCAGGTATTATTCTCTACGGCGCGTCGCCCTCCGGGCAGTGGCACGACGTGGCGAACAGCGGCCTCAAGCCGGTGATGACCCTGCACAGCGAGATTATCGGCGTGCAGACCCTGAAGCGGGGCGATCGGGTGGGTTACGGCGGGCGTTATCAGGCCACGGACGAGCAGCGGATCGGCATCGTTGCGGCAGGCTATGCCGATGGCTATCCGCGCCACGCCCCGGACGGCACGCCGGTGCTGGTAGACGGGGTACGCACGGGGATTGTCGGAACGGTCTCAATGGATATGTTGGCAGTAGATCTGACCCCGTGCCCGCAGGCCGGGATCGGTACACCAGTAGAGCTGTGGGGCAGCGAAATCAAGATTGATGACGTCGCTGCTGCGGCGGGTACGGTGGGGTATGAGCTGATGTGTGCGCTTGCTCCTCGCGTACCCGTTGTTACGCAATGATTGTGACGGTGTAACCTCAAGGCATCCAGGCCGGGTCAGGCGTAGCCGCCACCCGGCGATGCCTCACTCCGTTTCGTGTTCGGCTACCCGGACACCCACCTTACGCACGGCATTATCCTCTTTCTCTGCCACCGTCCAGATCATACCGGCAAACTCTACCTGGTCACCGACCACCGGTGCAGCACCGATCAGCTTCTGCACAATATCTCCCAGCGTCTGCTGTTTATCGGGGTACTCTGTTCCCTGATCGAGGCCGTAGATCAGCGCCACGTCAGCAAACTTGGCACTGGCCTCCAGAATAAAGTCCCCGAAGAAGCGCTGATCCAGCGCCACCGGCGGCGAGTGGCTAAACAGCTTGCCCAGCGCAGGCAGGTCGCGCTCGCGGCCAATCACGCACAGTACATCGCCTTCACGCAGGTGGGTGCTACCGGTCGGGTGCAGCAGCGCATTGCCCCGGAACAGGGCAGCAATGCGCGTCTCCGGCGGCATATGCAGATCGCGCAGCGCCGCACCGACGCACCATTTATCCGCGCTCAGCTGGTAAATAAACTGCTCCCAGGCGTTCTCCGGGCTGATATCCAGCCCGACCCGCGACTCGGGCCAGCCCACCGGGGGAACCACGACCTTGGCTTTTTTCGCTGCCCAGCCCAAAGAGGTGCCCTGGAACAGCAGCGAGACCAGCACCACAAAGAAGGCGACGTTGAAGAACAGCCGGGCGTTTTCGAGACCAGCCATCATCGGGAATACCGCGAGGATGATAGGCACCGCGCCGCGCAGTCCCACCCAGCTAATAAATATGCGCTCGCGCAGGTTGAAGCCGCGGAACGGCAGCAGGCCAGCAAACACCGACAGTGGGCGGGCCACAAAAATCATCCACGCCGAGAGCAGCAGGGCCGGAACAGCAATCATCAACAGATCGGACGGGGTAACCAGCAGCCCCAGCACGAGGAACATACCGATCTGCGCCAGCCAGGCCAGGCCGTCAAAGTTCTGCTGAATGGTATAGCGGTTACGAATGGGGCGGTTGCCGAGCACAAAACCGCACAGGTAGACTGCCAGGATGCCGCTGCCATGAATTGCCGTAGTGACCGCGAAAATCAGGATCCCGCCGCTCAGAGCCAGCAGCGGGTAGAGCCCGGCGGGCAGCGCGATACGGTTGATCATCTGCTGTAGCAGATAGCCACCCGCGAGGCCGACGATAATCCCGAGGCCAAACTCCTGAACGATATGCAGGGCAAACTTCCAGTCCAGACCAAGCTGGTGATGCTGGATCATATCAATCAGGGTGATGGTAAGAAACACCGCCATGGGATCGTTACTGCCGGATTCAATCTCCAGCGTCGAGCCGACACGCTCGTTAAGTCCTTTGCCGCCCAGCAGGGAGAAGACCGCCGCCGCATCCGTCGAGCCGACAATAGCGCCAATCAGCAGGCCTTCTATCATGTCTAGCTTGAACAGCCAGGCGGCCATCATACCGGTGAGACCGGAGGTGATCAGCACCCCAACCGTGGCCAAGGACAGCGCAGGGCCAAGGGCGACGCGAAATGAACTGGCCTGGGTGCGCATGCCGCCATCCAGCAGAATGATCGCCAGCGCGAGGTTACTGATCATGTAGGCGAGCGGATAGTTATCGAAAGGGATACCGCCGACGCCGTCGACACCGGCCAGCATGCCGATGGCGAGAAAGATAACCAGGATGGGAATACCAAGGCGTGATGAAAAAGAACTTAATAAGATACTGCAGGTTACAAGCACTGAACCCAAAATGAAAAGACCGATGATCGCCTCAGCTTCCAATGTCGCTTTTCTCCTCTAAATGCAATTACCACCCAAACGGGGCCGAGGGCGCTCGCCCCAGAGATGGCGCGGCGTGACCCTCTAAAACATTACCATATCCACGGCGGTAACTGCGTTTTAATAGAGGCTAAAAACGATATTTTTATTCACTTAAAACAGGATGGCCGCTAAGGGTAAGCTGCGTATGAATATCTTGATGCTGCAAGCGCGCCTGCGCCCCCAGCGGCAGGGTCACCGTCTGCGGCTCATGACCGAAGGCGAGGCCGCTTACCACCGGGATCGTCAGGCGCGTGCGCAGGTAGGCTATCATCGCATCGAGATCGAACCCGGCATCGTAATCATTAGTCGCGCTGCGGCTGAAACTGCCGAGGATCAGCGCTTTCTGCCGCGCCAGGATACCCGCATGGTGCAGCTGGAGCAGCATTCGCTCCACGCGGAACGGATGCTCATTAATATCTTCGACCACCAGAATGCCGTTTTCTATGGCTGGCAGCCACGGCGTGCCAATGAGCGAGATCAGCATCGCCAGGTTTCCCCCCCAGAGCGTCCCTTCAACGTCGCATGCTGGGCCCGTGCCTTCCCAGGTCACGCTAAAGGTCTCATTGCGCAGCGCGCGCCAGAAGTGCTCCTGCGTAAAGTCATCCAACGCCTCCGCACCAAAGTTAGCTGCCAGCATCGGCCCGCTAAAGGTGATGACGTTATCCGTCGCCAGCAGGCCAAGCTGCACGGCGGTGAAGTCGCTGTGGCCGCAGATCAGCAGCGGCCTGTGCCGCTGGCGCTCGGCCAGTCCCTGCCAGTCGATCCCCTCCAGCAGACGGCTGGCACCGTAGCCGCCGCGCACCGGCATCACAATGGTGTTCGGCGTGTCCAGCCTCGCCAGGGCGTTGAGATCCGCCAGCCGCTCGGCGTCGTCACCGGCGAAGCGCCGATCGCGGCGGGTAATCACCTGCTGGTTCTCTACGCGGTGGCCTGCGTCCGTAAGACGCTGGATGCCTCTGAGGGCGGCGGACTGATTAATGCAGTAGCCGGAGGGGGCGATCAGATGAATCCGGGACATGGCAAATCCTTGCTGACATTCTTAATGAAATAGTAGATGAAACGGTTATCATGCCGCGTAGGATTGTCATTGTCATCTAAACTCCCGGTAAAAGGATTGTTGGTGTGAAATTGAGATGGTTTGCTTTTTTGGTGGTGCTGCTGGCAGGGTGTAGTTCAAAACAGGATTATAAAAACCCGCCGTGGAACCCGGAGGTCCCGGTCAAACGGGCGATGCAGTGGATGCCGATCAGCGAGAAGGCGGGTGCGGCGTGGGGCGTCAGCCCGCGGCTGATAACGGCCATTATCGCCGTAGAGTCTGGCGGAAACCCGACGCTGGTGAGTAAATCCAACGCCGTGGGCCTGATGCAGCTTAAAGCCTCCACCGCCGGAAGAGAGGTTTACCGACACATGGGCTGGAGCGGGCAACCCTCGACCAGCGAGCTGAAGAACCCGGAGCGCAATATCTCTATGGGGACGGCCTACCTGAGCATTCTTGAACACGGTGTGCTTGCGGGGATTAAAGATCCGGAGGTGATGCAATACGCGCTGGTGGTCTCCTACGTCAACGGCGCAGGGGCGCTGCTGCGCACCTTCTCATCCGATCGCAAGAAGGCCATTAGCGAGATCAACGACCTGGACGCGGATGAGTTTGTCGAGCACGTTGCCGAAAATCATCCTGCGCCACAGGCACCACGCTATATCTGGAAGGTGCAAAAAGCCATGGATGCGATGTAGATACAGTGAAACTGCAATCGTTTTTATGTGTCGGGCCTGCTAACCACACCATGCCTACGTAGGCCGGGCAAACGCAGTGCCGCCCGGCATTACAGCTTCAGCAGAGTACCGCCCGGTGGCGCTCACGCTTACCGGGCCTACACAGTGCATCGCGCTCACTGTCAGCCAGGGCAGGCAGGTTAGCGCACCTTATTGGCCCGCTCGCGCGCCTCACGCTCCAGTGAGAAGATGATCCGCTGGAGCTCGCGCTCCACCGCTGGATTAGTATTCAGAAAGCGAAAGCTCAAACGCGGGGTGGTAACGGTATCGTTCTTGCCGTCTACCACCTTACGCTCGCTGATAGAGATCAGCTGGGCATCAAAATAGAACTGCCCCCAGCCGCCCATATCCAGCTCGATCTGCGAGAAACGCTGTCCCTCTTTCACGCCTTCCGGCGTAGCGCCTTCCAGCAGCGCACCCATGCCGCCTACCGACAGGTCATACAGACGAAAACGCATCGGGCGTTTGTCCGGCAGCGTAGCCTTGCCAAAGTAGGCTGGATGCAGCGGGGCGCTAATACGGAAGTATTCCCGGCGCTGGATGAACCATAAGGAGGAGGGGAGCGGCGTAACAAACGCCGGCAGCGCCTGATAATCACTCATCTGCAAGCCGGAGACGGTAAATTCAACCTTCGCCCCTCGGGTCTCTGCGGTGATGGACAGAGTGTCGACACGCTGCACCGCTTTGTTCTCATACTCCTGGCTGCCGAGGTCCACTACCAGCCTGTCGAGATCCGCATCGAGGATCTTGCTGATGAATTGCCCGCTGCCCCAGGAAATACAGATTGGCACCTGCTCTTTGTGCAGATCGCGCAGTATGCCCAAAACGGCCAGAGGGGTTTGTTTCAGGAACTGCTCACTGTAATTGCTCACGCCGGATGGCTCCTTGCTGCCTAATAGCCCACCGTTGATTTATCGGCACGCGAGGCGGGAACTTCAGCCGTAATGTAAATTTTTTTACCAACAAAAAAATTAATAAGTCTGTGACATTTAACCTTTTTTGGATCTATTGCCTATACTCAGTTCACGGTGCAGGCGTTTGGGCCTGCAAAGTAAGCAACCATGTAAAAGGAGACAACGCAAAATGGGCATTATTGCGTGGATTATTTTTGGCCTTATTGCCGGTATTATCGCTAAGTTCATCATGCCAGGGCGCGATGGGGGTGGTTTCATCCTGACCGTTATTCTGGGTATCGTCGGTGCGGTAGTCGGTGGCTGGCTGGCAACGATGTTTGGTGTTGGCGGTGATGTTACGGGCTTCAACTTACCAAGTTTCCTCGTCGCCGTAGTGGGTGCGATTGTGGTTCTGGCTATCTATCGGATGGTGCGTCGGAACTAATGTTCAATGCCAGCCGGCAAGGTTGCCGGCTGGCATCTCACCTATCTTACCCTATCAAAAATCATATCCCACCGTGGCAAGAATGCTGCGCTCCGCACCAAAGTAGCAGTTGTTGGTCCCATAGCAGCCCGAAATATAGTCCCGATCGCCGAGATTGCTGGCGTTAACCTGCACAAATGCGCCTTTCAACTGCGGCGACCATGCGCCAAGATCGGCCCTGACCGAGGCATCAAGCAGCGTAACCGACGGCAATCGTGCCGTATTGGCATCATCGGCATACTGTTTGCCAATGTAGCGCACGCCCGCGCCCACGCTTAACCCGTAATCAAACTGATAGTGCGCCCACAGCGAAGCCATCTGGTCCGGGGTGAGCTGCGGCGTATTAGACTCGTTGCCGTCCAGCGAATCCTCGAAGCGCAGGTGGTTCCACGTATAGCCAGCAATGGTACTCAGGCGTGACGTCAGCTGGTTACGCGCTTCAATCTCCACGCCCTGGGAGTGCACCTTCCCGGCGGGCAGGTAGGTGGCGGTGGCAATGTTGATATCACGGGTTGCCACATCTTTCTGCGTCAGGTCGTAGAGAGCAATGCTGTAGATATCCGACGTGCCCGGCGGCTGAAACTTGAGGCCAGCCTCATACTGCTCGGCGGTGGTCGGCTTCAGCAGCTTACCGTCTGCACCCGGCAGCGAGGCCGGCGTGATCGCCTGGCTGTAGCTCAGGTAGGGCGAGAGGCCGTTTTCAAACGCGTAAAGCAGAGAGGCGCGGCTGCTGACGTGGTCATCAGAGCGGCGGCTGTCGGTGCCAAAGGTGTCGCTGGCCTGCTCGGAGACGATGCGGTCGTAGCGTCCAGAGAGATCCAGATGCCAGCGGTTCCACACCATTTCGTCCTGCAGATAGGCACCCGCCTGGTAATAGCGGCGGTTGTTGTCATCGCTATAGGTGACAGTGTAACCGTGCTGCGGCGTATAGCCGGTGAACGGGTTAAGCGGGGCGGCAGAGCCTGCGCCAGTCCAGAGATCGTTGCGGTAGCGGTGATACTCCCCGCCGAGGATTACGGTATGCGTTACCTCGCCGGTGGCAAAGTCCGCCTGCAGGCGGTTATCGGTTGACCAGGCGTCAAGAGAGCCGCGCGAGCCGCTGTAGCCTCGTGCCAGATCGTCTGAGTTAGCGATCCAGCCGGTCTGGTAGACCTGATCGAGGGCAACGTTGGCGTGGGTATAGCTGCCGCTGGAGTGTACTGACCAGACGTCGTTAAACTGGTGATCAAACTCTAGGCTATAGAGCTGCTCGCGACGGCGATAGCCGTCCCCGCTCTCGCCCTCGTTGGTGCTGTTCGCCAGCCGCTTGCCGTTGTGGTCAAAACGCGCGCCGTCCATCGGCAGCGAGCCGTGGTAGCCCCCGGAGGGATCTTTTTGCAGATAGGCTCGGAGCAGCAGGCTGGTATCCGAGTCCGGCTGCCAGAGCAGGGACGGCGAAATGGCGTAGCGCTCTTCGCGGGTATTGTCATACTGGGTGTCGCTGCTGCGGGTCATCCCGGTCAGACGAAACGCCCACTGGTCGTTAATGGCGTCGGTGTAATCAAACGCGCCGCCCTTAGTATTCTGCGTGCCGCCGGAGAGTCGGAAGTGGCCTTCGGACTTAAACTGCGGGCGCTTCGAGGTGAGATTGACAAGCCCACCGGGGACGCTCTGGCCATACAGCGCCGAAGAGGGACCCTTCACCACGTCGATACGTTCGATAAACCACGGATCGATCTGCAATACGCTGTGGCTCCCGCCGTCGCTCATCAGGCGCATGCCGTCGAGGAAAATGTTATCTACGTCGCCGCCGTGGAAGCCGCGTAGCGAGACGGTGTCAAAGCGCGTTGCGCCACCGCCAAAGTTGGAATTGACGCCCGGGGTATAGCTCAGCGCCTGGTTGACGTTCATCACGCCCTGATCTTCCATCTGCTGACGGGTGACCACCGATACCGACTGGCCGGTAACAATCAGCGGCTGATCGGTTTTGGTTGCACCGCGAGTGCTCTGCACCGTGTAACCCTCGGTCGGCGCCGTGGCTGACTGCGGTGCGGTAGCGCTAACGACGACGGTATCTTCAGCCAGAACGGCATGAGGAAGGGCAATGCCCAACGCGCAAAACCAGACAGAGCGTTTTAATGTTGTTTTCATTCGCAATCCATACTCTCATAAGCGGAACGCGAATTATTATTGTTTATATTTGCGTATACAAGCTTTTTACGGGGGATGAGTCCGCCCCGCTACCAGATTTGGTAGCGGAGCGGGGAGGGGTTTACTGCGCCACTTTCTGTGCTTCTGGTGCGCTCTGTGCAGCTGGCTGCGCTTTCGGTACGCTGTCGCACGGCTGGGCCTTCGGACAGACCAGATCCAGCATCATCAGGGTTACGCCGTTAGTCCAGCCGAAGCCATCCTGCAGCGGATATTCGCCGCCACCACCGCCGGTGCCGGTGCTGCTGACGTCATACTTCTCAACCAGCTTTTGTTCGCGATCGTAGGTGTGCTGGACGTTGGAAAGAAAACGCCAGGTGACATCCATCGCCAGCTTATCCTGATCGTAATTTTGTAGACCGGTGGTGGCGACCCACTGCAACGGTGCCCAGCCGTTAGGCGCGTCCCACTGCTGGCCGCTGTTGACCGTGGTGGTGGCGATGCCGCCGGGCTTCAGCAGGTGAGCCTGGGTAGCGGCCGCAACCCTGGCTGCGCGATCCTTCGCCGCCGCGTTGACGTACAGCGGGAAGAGTGCCGCCGCCGTCAGCGGGCTACGTACTTTTTTGGTCTTCAGATCGTAATCCGCATACCAGCCCTCTTTGTCGTTCCACAGGTTGGCCTCCATCCCCTTCTGTCGGGCGCTGGCCATGGCGTCATACTGACTCGACTTAGCGCTGTCCCCGGCGGCCTGGCTGGCGCGGGCCAGCACTTTTTCCATCTTGAACATCAGGGCGTTGAGATCCACCGGCACGATGCTGGTGGTGCGGATGCTGCCGAGCTGGTTAGGATCGTCCATCCAGCGCGAGCTGAAGTCCCAGCCCGACGCGGCGGCGGAGCGCAGATCGCGATAGATCTCCGTCGCCGGGCGGTTTGGATTATTCTTCGCGGTAGTGACGTCATCAAGCCAGGATTCCGGACGCGGCGTATCGCGATCGTCCCAGTAGCGGTTGAGAACAGAGCCATCCTCCAGCTTCACCACGCGCTTGTTGGCCTGGCCCGGCTGCAACATGTCTGCTCCCTCCATCCAGTAGCTGTACTCTTTCTCCAGCTGTGGGCGATAGGTTTTCAGCGCCTCATCGCCTTTATGGCTTGCCAGCAGCTCCACCATAAAGGCAAAGAACGGTGGCTGGGAGCGACTGAGGTAGTAGGTGCGGTTACCGTTAGGGATATGGCCCCAGGCATCGATTTCGTGGGCGAAGTTTGCCACCATATCTTCCACTTTATCCCAGTGGTCGCTCTCGGCCAGGCCGAGCATAGTGAAGTAGCTGTCCCAGTAGTAGATCTCGCGGAAGCGGCCGCCTGGCACCACGTAGGGCTCAGGCAGCGGCAGGAGGGAGTCCCATTTGTCAGTGCGATCGGTAGTGCGGGTCAGCACCGTCCACAGGCCGTCAATGTGCTGGCGCAGCGTCTGTCCGGCAGGCGGAACGTACTTCTCGTTCTCTTTTGGTAGAGTAAAGTTCATCTCTACAAAGTGGCGCAGGTCGAAGCCGGACTGGTTACGCTGCATTCGGTAGTCGGCCAGGATCATATAGGGATCGCTTTTCGGCACGGCGTCGGCAAAGGTTTTCTGATCGGGAAAGAGTTTAGCGGTCTGCACGTCGGCAAACAGCGGGCCCAGCAGGATGTCCGGGGACTGGATCGGGGTTTGGCTCTCAGTCTCGGCGGCCAGCGCCTGTGCGGAAGTCAACGCGAGAAACGCGCCCCCTAGCGCCAGCTGCATGGCAAAAAACAGCGTCTGGGGTCGGCGCGATAAATTTATTCTCATCTATTATTCTCCTTAGCAATGAACAGCGTCCCGCTGCAATCAACCTTTGAAAACAGTAGACGAATATCCGACGCCCGGAGTACCAGAAGTAAAAATTTGCGTCCTTACAAACATTTTTGCCAAAAAAAAGCCCCGCGTGAGCAGGGCACCACCACGCCTTTAACCCTGCGGATTGATGAGCCAGGTGCCAGGTGTCACCACCGTCAGCGTTTCGCTGCGGCGCTGGCTGCCGTTCTGTAGGGTAAACTCATACTTGCCTGCAGGCAGCTGGAGATAAGCAAAACCGCTGGGTGCGGGCGCGATCTCCTGCGGCTTGCCGTTCACCTGCAGCCTGTCGGCATCGCTCATGCGAATGTAGATCCGGGCGATGGGGCCGCTGGCGGGCGCGCTGGCTACCTTCGCCTCCGGAGCCGCTACGGACTGAGCCGAGGAGGCAGCCGCCGCCGTCTCCGTATCGCCAGGCGTCGAACCAAAGATCAGCGCGCCCGCAATAATGCCGACTAGCACGCTAGCCGCAATCTGTACCGGGGTTTTAACACGCTGCCACAGGGACGCGGCAGAGGCAGGCGTCTCCTCCACGGGAACCAGCATGGTGCCGGTTTTTTTCACCGCCGGAAGCTGCCCGGTGTCGCCTATGGTAATTCCAGCCAGGGCGGCAAACTCCGCGATACTCTGGGGGCGATCCTCCGGTTTCAGCGCCAGGGCGCGATCGACCGCCTGCAGCAGCGCAGGGGAGTAGCCCGGTGGCGGGTTCTCTGCCAGCGGGGCGCAGCTCTCTTGAATGCTGCGCGCAACGCTGGCGGGCGGCGGAGAGCCGGTAATCAACGTATAGAGCACCGCCCCCAGCGCATAGATGTCCGTCCACGGCCCGAGAAGGTTCTCACTGGCGTCCGCGTACTGCTCAAGAGGCGTAAAGCCAGGGTTAAGTAGCCGCTTGCTGGTGTCGCTAAGCTCGCCCGTGGTGGCAGGCGCGGCAGCAACGTCAAGGAGCAGCGGCTGGCCGCTCTCCTCAATCTGAATACTCTTGAGAGAAATATTGCGGTGCAGCTCGCCCGCGTGGTGCAAAGTGGCAAGCGCGCTGCACAGCATGGGCAGCCGCTGTAAAATCCAGGCTTCGTTAATAACGTCCGGCTGCTGCTGATGCAGCTCCGCCAGGGTGATACCGTCATAGCGCGGCGTCAGGATATAGGCGGTATCGTTCTGCTGCCAAAAGCGCAGGACCAGCATCAGGTTAGGATGGGTAAAGCGTGCCAGCTGGCGGGCCTGCTGGACAAAAGCGTTCAGGCCAGCGGCAAAGGCAGCGCTGTCCTGTTTACTCCGCAACACCAGACGCATCTCTTCGCCGCGCAGGCTCAGCGCGCGGGGCATATACTCCCTGACGATGACCGGGCGCGCAAGCTCGCGGTCAAGGGCGTGATAGAGAATATGGGTGTGGCTGGTTTGAATAACGTCCTGGATCTCTAGCTCATCGAAACGAAAACCCGGCGGCAACGCGTCGGGTGTGCTCGGATTGTTCTCGCTATCTGTCATTATTTGCGGATCTCTGTTCAAAACTGACGGCTATGCAGAATAGGTATTTCAGGATCACTTTTGCGTGCGCCAGGCTCCGGCTGCCGGATCCCGCAGCTGCGGATGCAGATTATCGATCAGCAGCAGCGTCAGGCTGGTGCCCGGCGTCAGAAAGGCGGACCACACTTTACGCACCTCGGTAAGCCGGGTTTGCAGACGGGCGTCGTCCAGCGCCTGATCCCGCGATACCTCTATCGCCACCGTGCCGCTGTTTTTCCAGCCGTTAAGCTGCGGATCGTAGGGCATAATCAGCCAGCTTTGGGGAGCCTGGCTATTGCTCACCACCATGCGTTCATTATTGACGCTGGTGATCAGCAGGCTGTCGGCGTTGGCTTTATCGCTCAGGCCGCTGACCGGGAAACCGTGCACGAAGGTCATCACCGAGCGCTTTTCACCCTTCTGACCCTGCTGGATCACTTCGCTGCGGCCGTTAAGCCAGCCGCCTCGTTCGCACTTGCCGTTGGCTTTCGCAGGGATAAACAGCGCCGAGGCGTTGGCGTCACCCTGCCAGAAGGTGCGTAGATGGCAACCATCCTGCAAGGTAAACTCAAGCCACGGTGTGCGGTCAGCCACCGGGGAGGGCTGCTGCGCCACCGCTGCGTTAGCAGCAGACTGCGCAGCGCGCGGCGTAATGACAACCGCCCATTCACTCTCTTTGGTGGCGATGCCTTCGGCGAGCAGTTCACCTTCAGGATCGACCATCCGCCAGTTGACCTGGCCGATGGTGCTGCACTGGTTCTCCAGCAGCGCGCCGAGGCGCGGCATAAAGCTGGTAAGAATCGAGGGCGCTTTGTCACCGCTGGCAACAATGCGCAGCGGTAATTTTGCGGAACACCAGCTTTGCGGCGATTTATCGTTAACGTTGTCTATCCAGACATCCAGCTTCTGAGAGGGGGATTGGGCAATACGATAATTCCCTGCCGACACGGTTGTGGATGCTAAAAGCAATGCCAAACCCGAAAGCCAGACTTTCATAAAATTCCTTGTTAGCCAGAGTAATTAATCAATAATCCAGGTGCCGCTATCGCCTTTTTGGCATGCCTTGCTGCCGTCATCCACCGCCACGCAGGTCGCTTTTTTCGCGGCGCGCTTAGGACGACGGCGATCGTTTTTCAGCGTCTGCTCGTAAAGCGCGCTTTTTACCATCGCACGCGGCGGCACGTAGCCAATCAGCTGCTCGTTATCCTGCTCGGCGATGGCCAGCCAGGCATTATCCACCTCGCCCAGGACGGTATAGGTTTCACCGTTTTTTAGCTGGCCGAGGACTTTACCGCCGTAGGTAGGGGTGCTGAGAATGGAGCCGGGGTAGAGCGCCCGGTAGGCCTCGTTAACGGGCGTAAAGGTAGAGGGTGGCGAGACCGCATAGCGGTGCGTAAGCGTGACGCCATTGACCTGACTGGTCACCAGCGTATCGTCCGTCATCTTCGGCGGTGGCGCTTTACAGCCGACAACGACAGTGACCATAAGAAGAAGTAACAGGCCTCGCAATTTCATTATACCTTTCCCTGAAAAAATGATTAAACCCGACCGCCGCTGACTATTAAAGATTAATTCAGCTTAAGCATAGTCTGATGATTCTACATTGAGTTTATAACAATTCAATCGCCTTCTGATGGGGAGAGATTGTTAAGTATGATGTTTACATGAGTATATTCTTATTAAAATGATTTTTGCTCGCGTCATTGAATAGGGGAATCTATTTGTAACCGCCGCGCACGCAGCAGGTCTTGTGCCAGATCAAGATCGGTACGCGTGTCTATATCGCGCACAATACCGTCGTCTGCAACGGGTAGATCCTGAACGTTACCGCAGGCTCTTGCCTCTCGCACAATGGCTGCGGCACCCACGTCGCCCCGAAGCGAAGCCAACGCATCAATATAGTTGCGTCCGAATCCCACCGGGTGGCCCTGCTGCTGATGGAAGCGGGGCACCACAATGATTTGTTCCGCCAGTGCCTCTGCAACACGCTGGAGAGTTGTGGTCTGTACAAGAGGCAGATCGCCGGGCAGAATCAGCCAGCCTGCGGCCTCAGCCGTGGCCTGCACGCCCATCGCGATGGACTCCCCCATGCCGCCGGTGCCGCCCTCGGGCCGGACAAGATGCCACGCCAGGCCAGAAGCGTGCACCGCCTCTAGAGTGTGCGAGAGCACCGCTTTGCCGTCGAGCAGCGTATCAAGCTTGTGGGCTGCGCCACCCGACGCGAGAAACCGCTCGCCCCGTCCAGCTGCCAGCACAATTACCACGGGTAGCGCAGACATTACGGCAACCTCTGGCCACGAGCTGCCGCTACGTCTGCCAGTACCGATAGCGCCAGCGAACTGGCATCCCGTGCCTGGGGAAAGATGCCGATAGGGGCTTTGATCCGCGCAATCTCATCGGGATGAAATCCGCGCTCGGTCAAGGCGCGGATCCGCTTTTCATGCGTGCGTCGGCTGCCTAGCGCACCAATGTAAAAAGGTGCGGCAGTCAGGGCGGCACTCAGCAGAGGCAGCTCCCGATCGAGATCGTGCCAGAGAAAGATCACTGCCGTATGGGCATCGATCAGGCCAGACAGGGTCCGCAGCCGGGAGCCGTCGTCGATGTGAACATCGTATCCTGCCGTCTCGGCAAGCTTCGCGGTCATCTCGGCCTCAACGGAGCGGCCAAAGATAATCACCCGCGTTGTAGGGCGGTAGCGGATAACAAAATCCTCCTCTTGCCAGCCGGTCTCTTTATCAGGCGCGTCAACGCCAAGCCTCTGGGTGCGGGGACTGTAGCGCAGCGCCGGAGTATGGCGCCGCTCCAGCGCCGACAGCACCGCCAGCAGAGGACGCGCCGAGCGAAGCGGGTGAATGCTGAGCGTGATCCCGCCCCCACAGGGCAGGACAATATCAAACCAGGGCGATCCCTCTCCGTAGATGACCGTGCGATCCGCCGCGGATTTGATCGCCTCCAGCCCCTCCCAGGCCGCGGCAGCCTCAACACAGCCGCCAGAGACGAAGCCGCAGTAGAGACCGTCCTCACGAACGGCCATCTGCGCCCCGAGGGGACGTGCCGCGCCGCCGCGGATTTCCGTCAGGAGGATCAGCGCTGCCGCCATGCCGGAGGCCAGCGCCTGCGCCGCGAAGCGCAGCACCGCCACGTTGTCGTCGGTTAAGCACGCCCGCTGCGGCGTCGCAGCGGGTTTGCTCTCGGTTACAGGGAAAACCGGTTGTGATGGAGCCAGGTGTGGCAGCACGTCTCTCTCCTATATCGCTTCCGGCAGACCGTTCAGCAGCTTGTCGAGCGTAATAGGGTAGTCGCGTACCCGCACCCCGGTGGCGTTGTAGATCGCATTGGCAATGGCGGCGCTGACGCCGCACAGCCCCAGCTCGCCGACCCCCTTGGCCTTCATCGGAGATGAAACCGGGTCGGTATCGTCAAGGAAGATCACCTCCTGCTGCGGGATATCGGCATGGACCGGTACCTCATAGGCGGCGAGATCGTGATTGACGAAGTAGCCCAGCCGGGTATCCACCGCCAGCTCCTCCATTAATGCCCCACCAAGGCCCATGGTCATCGCCCCAATCACCTGGCTGCGTGCGGTTTTCGGGTTGAGGATCCGCCCGGCGGCGCAGACGGCCAGCATTCGGCGCACCCGTACCTCTCCGGTGGCGATATCCACGCCGACCTCGACAAAGTGTCCGGCAAAGGTGGACTGCTGGTACTTCTCCTGCAGGTCGCCAAACTCGATGGTGTCTTCAGCACTGAGCGTCCCGGCTGCGGCGGCATCGGTGAGCGGAGCGCTGCGGCCATCCACGCTGACGTTGCCATCGGCAAAGACCGCATTTTGCGGATCAAATCCAAGTTTGTTTGCCACCGCTTCGCGCAGCTTAACGCAGGCAGCATAGACGCCTGCTGTGGCGCTGTTAGCCCCCCACTGGCCGCCCGATCCGGCAGAGACCGGGAAGGTTGAATCCCCGAGCTGCACTACCACCTTCTCCAGCGGCAGACCCAGCATTTCGGCTGCCGTCTGGGCAATAATGGTGTAGCTGCCGGTGCCGATATCGGTCATGTCGGTCTCAACGGTGAGCGTGCCCTGGGCATCAAGGTGCACCCGCGCCCCGGAGGTCATTACCAGGTTATTACGGAAACCGGCGGCAACGCCCATGCCCACCAGCCAGCGGCCGTCGCGAATCTGCCCCGGCGTTGGGTTGCGGCGCTGCCAGCCAAAGTGTTGAGCGCCGGTACGCAGGCACTCCACCAGCTGACGGCGGGAGAAGGGACGGTCCGGATTGGTGGGGTCGACCTGAGTATCGTTCAGAATGCGGAACTCTACCGGATCGACGCCTGCCTTCTCGGCGATTTCGTCGATGGCGATCTCCAGCACCATCATGCCCGGCGCTTCACCTGGGGCACGCATGGCATTGCCCTCGGGCAGATCCAGCTCCGCCAGCCGCAGGCCGGTGTGGCGGTTCGCACCGGCATAGAGAAAGTTTGTCTGCTGCACGGCGGTCTCTGGCTCGCCTTCCGGCAGGTTGCCGGACCAGCTCTCATGGGCAATGGCGGTGATATGCCCGGCTTCGTCGGTGCCAATCCGCACCTGCTGGATAGTGGCCGGGCGGTGAGTGGTATTGTTAGGGATCAGCGGTCGGGAGAGCATCACCTTTACCGGGCGCTTCGCTGCCCGAGCGCCCAGCGCGGCCAGCAGGGCATCGCTGCGCAAGAACAGCTTGCCGCCAAAGCCACCGCCGATGTAGGGCGACAGCACGCGGATGTTCTCTTTCGGCATATTCAGCGTTAGCGCGAGGTCGGAGCGGCACCAGTCAATCATCTGGTTAGAGGTCCAGACGGTAAGCTTATCCCCCTCCCAGACCGCCATAGAGGCGTGCGGCTCCATCGCCATATGGCTCTGATCCGGCGTAGTGTAGGTCGCGTCGAGCTTGACCGGAGACGAGGCAAAGGCGGTAGCAAAATCACCGGTCACGCTGTCCGGCTGATCCTTCTGCGGAGCGGTGACGCTGGGTTTAACTTCCGCTAAATCGTATTCGCCCCGATCCCGCTGGTAATCTACCTCGATCAGCGACGCTGCCGCACGCGCCTGCTCGAAGGTCTCCGCAACAACCACGGCGATAGCCTGGTGATAGTGCTGGATCGCCGGGCCGCCGAGCAGAATGGCGGTATTCTTTTCACCTTTGCCGAGTTTTCCTGCATTGTCAGCGGTGACCACAGCCAGCACGCCCGGCGCGCTGCGGGCGGCCTGAATATCAATATTGTTAATTCGCCCTTTGGCGATCCCCGCCCCGAGCACATAGCCGTAGGCGGCGTTGGGCACTTTGTCATGCCACTCGTAGGCATAGTGCGCGGTGCCGGTGGTTTTTAGCGGGCCATCGATGCGATCGTGTGGGCGGCCGACCACCTTCATTTGATCGATAGGGTTTTCCGTGGCTGGATTATCAAATTTCATCGCTTTATGCCCTCGCTTCTGCCAGCACCGAGGCGATGGTGCGCTTCGCCAGGGTTAATTTAAATGCGTTCTCATGGGTAGGCTGGGCCTCGGCAAACAGCCGGTCATAGACCGCCTGCGCACCCTGAGCCACCGCCGCATCGGCATCGTCCCGACGCCAGGGCTGGTGAGCTACGCCCCCCAGCGCGACCCGGCCGCTGCCGTCCGGCTGCACGATGGCGGCGACGGAGACCAGCGCGAAGGCGTAGGAGGCCCGATCCCGCACTTTGCGATAGATATGGCTCCCGCCCACCGGCGCTGGCAGGGTGACGGCGGTGATCAGCTCCCCAGGTGCGAGGTCTGTCTCAATGTGCGGCGTCGTACCCGGCGCACGGTAAAATTGGGCGATAGGGATGGTTCGCGTCTGTCCATCCGGGCGCACCGTCTCTACCACCGCATCAAGCAGGCGCATGGCAACGGCCATATCGCTGGGGTGAGTGGCAATGCAGGCTTTGCTGGTGCCCACTACCGCATGCTGGCGGCTGAACCCCTCCAGCGCCGCGCAGCCGCTGCCGGGAAGACGCTTATTGCAGGGCTGGTTAGTGTCGTAGAAGTAGGGGCAGCGGGTGCGCTGAAGCAGGTTGCCCGCCGTGGTGGCCTGGTTACGCAGCTGTCCAGACGCACCGGCCAGCAGCGCCCGGGAGAGTACGGCGTAGTCGCGACGCACCCGCTCATCGGCTGCCAGATCGGTATTACGCACCAGGGCGCCGATGCGCAGGCCGCCTTCGGAAGTCTGTTCAATCTTATCCAGCGCCAGGCTGTTAATATCAATAAGGTGCAGCGGAGCCTCGATCTCCAGCTTCATGAGATCGAGCAGGTTAGTGCCACCCGCAATAAATTTGGCGTGGGGGGTACGCCCGGCGCTGGCTGCCGCTTCCGCCGGGGTGTTGACGCGCTCATAGGTAAACGCCTTCATGATTTCAGCCCTCCGGCAACGTCATCAATGGCGGCGAGGATATTGCTGTAGGCCCCGCAGCGGCAGATATTGCCGCTCATCCGCTCGCGGATCTCATCCGGCGTGGCCTGTGGAGAGGAGACCAGATCTACGGTCACATGGCTGGGAATACCTGCTTCAATCTCTTTCAGCACCGCCACCGACGAGCAGATCTGCCCCGGCGTGCAGTAGCCGCACTGGAAGCCATCGTGTTTCACAAAGGCGGCCTGCATCGGGTGCAGATTATCCGGCGTGCCCAGTCCTTCAATGGTGGTGATCTCGGCATCCTGGTGCATCACGGCAAGGGTCAGGCAGGCGTTGATTCGGCGACCGTCAACGATAACGGTGCAAGCCCCGCACTGGCCGTGATCGCACCCTTTTTTACTGCCGGTAAGGTGCAGATGTTCGCGCAGGGCGTCGAGCAGGGTGGTGCGCGTATCCAGTTCAAGCTGATGGACTTCACCGTTGACCTTGAACGAGACCGGCATCGTTTCAGGCGGTGGCGTTACCGGAGACTCCCCCGCGCCGATCGCCACAGAGGGTGAAATGGCCGCCGCTGCCGCAGACGCCGCGCTGGCCTTGATCAGCACCCGACGGGTTACGCTGAAATCGTACGGCCCTCTGTCCGCTTCGTTGCTCTGATTGCTCATAATTGCCTCCACATCTATAGCGTTGTTTTTATACGTGCGATAAATAATAGTAGGCGGTGAAACGGGGATTACCCTCGCATTTTTGCAAATGCTACTGAGCTGAGGGCATGAATGAGCAGAGAGAGGTATTATTGGCGTGGCAAGCCAGCGTGAAGCCGCCCCGATTTTTTCAGGATCCGCACCGCACCGCAGGCCAGTAAAATCAGCACGATGAGGCCAACTGCAATTATCCAGCCACGGGCGTCGGCGTGCAGAGCCCGGGCGGCCAGCAGCACCAGCATGAGCAGGGTCATACAGAGGGTGGTGTACTCCTTCACCACCACCCGCCGCCAGTTGAAGGCAAAGGTTCGCAGCGTCTTGCCTAATCCCCTCAGGCGCGGCAGCAGGCGCGGCGTATGTGCGCAGTAGTATTGGTAGTCGTCGCCAAAGCGCCCCAGCAGATAGTGTTCTTCCGCAGCAATGATGCAGGCGTAGCCCAGAAAAAAGAGCGGCATGGCGATCGTCAGATACCATGAGTTATTGGCGGCAACGCCGAAACCAATGATCATCAACAGATTGCCCAGGTAGAGGGGATTACGGCAGTGGGCAAACAGGCCGGTCTGCACCAGGCTGTTGGCATACACTTTACGCTGGCGTCCACCGCGTACGATATAGTCCAGCCCGACGGTCAGGACCCGGATCCCCTGACCGAGCAGGGCAATGGCAGCACCGGCAATCAGCATGGCAACGGCGGCCTGGCTGATCTGCTGCTGGCCTATAAACAGCAGCAGGTAGAGCAGCGGAAAGAGCACGTTGCGGGTACGAAAAAGGAAGTTGCCAACGGTGATCCTCATTTTATTGCCACCATTGCGCAGAAGTTATACCAGCGGAAGAAGACCTCTACGCTACGAAAGCCGGTATCGGTGAGCATCTGCCGATTTTCGCCTTCGCTATAGGGGATCAGCACGTTCTCCAGCGCCTCGCGCTTCTGGCCGATCTCCAGCTCGCTGTAACCGTGGCGACGCTTCATAGCGTAGTAATAGTTGATAAAGCGCCTGTTAAGATCCGGCGATTCGCAGACCACCTTCTCTACCAGAATCAGCGCGCCGCCGGGGTTGAGTCCCTCGTAGATGGATGACAGGAGCTTTCGGCGGTGCAGAGGGCGGACAAACATCAGCGTCAGGATCATCGCCACCACCGAGGCGTTATCTAACGTCATTCTCTCTTTGAGATCCTGACAAAGGAAATGTGTCTCACGTGCAGAATTTAGCTGGGCGAATTTGTCCCGGCACTTCTCCAGCATATCCGGCGAGTTGTCGATGCCGGTAAAGGCGATATTTTGCGGCAGCGCGCCGTCCAGCAGGGCGAGGGTAGTGCCGGTGGCGCACCCCAGATCGTAAAGCTGACTCCCTTCGGTAGCGTACTCTGCCGCCAGCTCGCCCACCATGCGCTGAATTTCCTGATAGAAGGGCACGGAGCGGTCGACCATGTTGTCAAACACGCCCGCAACCTGGCTATCAAAGCGAAAATCTTCCGCACTCTTCTCTACAGCAAAAACCTTATCCTGTTCCATAATGACTCCAATATATTGGCAGTGAATATACGAAAGTTAATGTATTCACATTGTAAATCATTGATATTTCTAAGTTATTACGGGGTTTGACGTTATCGCTTTTGCCATCGGTTTTCCAGCTGAGATGTATTGCAAAGATTGTCAACGTTACACTCTTGAGGTTGTAATACCGCTTTCTCAAATGCTAATAGCATTCCCTGTTCTTATTGCCGATCTGAAACGCCTGCTGAGCAAGCTGAGCGGATTGCAGGAGCCTGATAACGATGCCGCACCGGATAGTCTCTGAAAGCAACGTTGAGCCGAAGCCCGATCTCACCATTGGATTTCTGCTGATGAAACAGTTCACGCTGGCCTCCGTTGCGGGGCTGGTAGAGTCCCTGCGTTTTGCGGCGGATGAGTCTTTCTCCAGCCGTCAGATCTTCTGTCGCTGGGAGTGGATGACCTGTGATGACCAGCCGGTAACTGCCAGCTGCGGCCTGCCGGTATCACCGACGGCGAAACTCGACTTTAGTAAAGCGTGGGATTACTTCGTGGTCGCCGGGGGCCTGCTGGAGGAGACGCGTGAGTCTCCGGCCTGGCTGCTGCAGGCGCTACGGGATCTGCACGCGCGCAGTGTTCCCATTGTCACCCTGTGCAGCGGCGCTTTCGTTGCGGGCAGTGCAGGGTTACTGGATGGTCGTCACTGCGCTATCCATTTTACCACCCGGGATGAGTTTAAAATGCGCTTTCCGAAAGCGCTTCCGGTGATCGACAAAACCTACATCAAGGATGGCGGCATCATCTCCTGTCCGGGGGGCACCGCTATCGATCTGGCTGCCGATCTAATCCGTCACCACTGTGGGCTGGTGCGCGCTCAGAAGGTGCTGAAATACCTGCTGGTAGACGACACCGCCGTGTCGGGCGCAAAGGCGAAGCACAAAGAGAGCCTCAGCCAGCCAGACGGCTATGAAAATGAGCTGGTGAGCAAGGCGATCGCGTTTATGCAACATCATCTGGATTCACCGGTGCCGCTAGCCGACGTGGCTGAGTTTGCGGGGGTGACCTTCCGTCAGCTTAACCTGATCTTCACCAAGTGCACGGGCCACTCGGCTGCCGTCTACTGGCGACGCATGCGCCTGGAGCAGGCGCGTAAGCTGATGGCGGACTCCAGCAACAGCATCAACGCCATTGCCGCCGCCACCGGCTTCTCTGATGCCTCGCATCTGATCGCCTGGTTTCGTAAGCAGTACGGTGAAACGCCCAGCTCGTTCAGAAAACGGCGCAGGGTGGTTGAAAAGTTGGTGAAGGAGTAGGGCGACGAGCATGCAGGCCGGGCAAGCTCGCGCCGCCCGGCGTCAGGGTCACATCTTCTGCAGCACGCTCTGTTTCGGCATCGGCCCCGTTGTGCGCGCCTTGCGCGGTTGCTCGTCATCCAGCGCAGCGGCATCTTCCAGGCTGCGGGCGTTGGTCTCAGGAGCCAGGAACCAGGAGACAATCAGCCCGACAAAAGTAATGGCGGCGGCGATATACATTGTTGAGCCGATACCCAGGGTCTGTAACGAGACCGGCACCAGCCAGGTTCCGACCGCTGCACCAATGCGCGACAGAGAGGTGCCCACGCCAACGGCCCCGGCGCGGATCTCCGTCGGGAAGATCTCATTCGGGTAGACCAGCTGCAATACCTGCGCACCACCGATAAACAGGGCATAGGCCCCAAACATCAGCAGGATGATCATCGACGGACCATCACGCAGCAGGCCCAGCAGCAGCAGTGCCAGCCCGGACCACAGGAAGCTCTGCAGCAGAAGCTTACGCCGTCCCAGCGTGTTCACCAATCGGGTCGCAATGATGCAGCCCACCACGAACAGCAGGGTAATAGCGATAGAGCCATAAGACGCCCAGCTGCCGCTGAGATGTAAGGCTTCCAGCACCTTTGGCGCAAAGGCGTAGACGGCGAAGACCGGGATCACCGAGCAGGTCCAGAAGACAGTGACGAAGGCCATGCGCTTGCCGTAGCCAGAGTGGAGCAGGTTAACGAAGGAGAGATTTTTGCTCTCAGCCTGCGTCGGCAGGTTTTGTAGGCCAAAATCAGGGCCGTAGACGCGACGAATAATCACCTCGGCTTCGGCCTGGCGGCCTTTGCCGATCAGCCAGCGCGGCGATTCCGGGGTGCCCAGACGGACCAGGAACAGCACGGCTCCAATGACGGCGGTGCTCGCCAGGGTCAGACGCCAGGCCTCCTGACCCCCGAAGTTAAGGATCGCCTCCCCCACCAGATAGGCGGTAGCGGCCCCGGCGAACCACAGAATAGTCAGGGTAGCGAGGCAGGGACCACGGTTTTTCTTCGGCAGGAACTCAACCAGGAAAGCCGTCGCGACCGGGTATTCGATACCCACTGCAACGCCGTTGAGGAAGCGCAGGGCAAAGAGCATTTCGCCGCTCTGAACCCAGTACTGGGCCAGCGAGCAGACAATAAACAGCGCCGGGCCAACGAAATAGAGCAGGCGACGGCCCAGGCGGTCGGTAAGCGCACCGCCAATAAAGCCGCCAAAGAAGATGCCAATCAGCGCCGAGGCGGCAATCATCCCCTCCCAGAAGGTGCTTAGCCCCAGGGCGGGGGACACTTTCGTCATGGCAATGCCGATAATACTCAGGACATAACCATCAACAAACGATCCTCCGCCGGAGCGAACGGTAAGCAACCGGTGGAAACGGTTTAGCGGTACGTCTTCAACAGAAATAGTATTTGACATAGTAACTCCTGTCTTCCCCGGCGTTATTAAATAAAAGCCAGCTGTCAGCTCTTAATTACGCGCGCGCGGAATTCATGTAGGCCAGATAAGTTTTAATCGGATAAAAACACGTAATAAATAATCGGCTTTGCCGCACTTTATAATTAATAAATTACAACCGGTACTCCCTGCTATTTAAAAATCATGTCACCTCGTTAGATAACTTCTTTGCTACTACGGAGCGGGTAGACCACCAGCAGAGCAGCGAGCCCAGACTGACCATGGCAGTGCCTTGCCAGAAGGAGAGGGTCAGGTGGGAGTTAAGCATAAACGCCGCCAGCACCGCTGAGATAATAGGGATAAAGTACGACGCCGCCGCCAGTACCGTCACGTTGCCATGGAGGATGCCGACGTTCCAGGCGGCATAGCCAAAGCCCATGGCGACGGCGGCGAACAGCAGGCTAAGCCCTGCATGCCAGCTTATGACAAACTCAGGCTGCGGCGACGAGAGGAATTTCACCCACAGGGTCAGCGCCGTTAAAATAAAGAACAGGGTGATACCATTATTTCCTTGCGCAATAATTTTAGTGACCACGCAATATATTGCCCAGATAATTGCGCCGCTGAAGGCCAGGCCGTAACTTAACGGATTATCCATTATGTTATTTGCCATTTCAGCGAATGAAAAGCCCTGGTCGCCGCCCAGTACAAAACCTATCCCGGCGATGGCCAAAATAATACCGGGAATAATCAACGGACTGGTTCTCTGGCGATTAACAATAACCGACAGCAGAATGGTCATACTCGGCCAGAGGTAGTTCACCATCCCCACCTCAATGGCCTGGCGCCCGCTGTGGGTAAAGCCCAGCGACAGCGAAAGACACAGCTCGTAGCAGACAAACAGCACGCTGCCGAGGATCAGATAGCTCACCGGGAAGCGGCGGATCTTTGGAAAACCGACGGTACAGAGCAGCAGCACTGCGCTACAGGTGTAGATCAGCGCTGCGCCGCCGACGGGTCCAAAGCCTTCGCTGACGCTTTTAATCAACCCTACGATGGCGCTCCATAGCAGGATGGCAATGAATCCAATGAGTGTCGCTTTCTTCTGGGGCATAACCCTCAACCTCTGTTTATCATTCCGCTGTTTACAATTTATTCACAAACTGCGCCAGTGAAGTGTCGCTCTGTTAAATTCTGGTTAAATGCAGGAGTAAAACTATGCCTCCGGATTGACGGTGTAAATACGTCCCGGAGGGGCAGAAGCGCGGAATGTGATCGCTATCGGAATTTATATAGAAAATTACTACGGGGTGTATATCATTTTAACTAATTGATATTTATATAATAATTTTTTATTAATCGTAAAAATATCCTATTAAAACGTATTTCCGTTGTATTTATCATGTATACAAATTTTTTTTCAGTCATTGACCCTGGTCGCTCTTGAGTGCAAATTTTTAACAAACGCATACTGTCTCTGCCACTACGCAGGCAGTCATGGTCATAAGTTTCCACTCTGGAGGTTATCGTGTTGACATTCGAAGGTATCTATACCCCGGCAATCACCCCTTACGCAGCCGACGGCAGCATTGACTTCGCACGCTTTGCTGACGTGCTTGAGTCACTGATTGAGGCGCGCGTTCACGGCATTATCATCGGTGGCTCCACCGGTGAGTACTATGCACAGAGCGCAGAGGAGCGGATGGCGCTGGTCGAGCACGCCAGAAAAGTGATCGGCAATCGCCTGCCGCTGATCGTGGGCACCGGGGCGACCCGCACTGAAGATGCTGTTCACTATGCGAAGCATGCCCGGGAGACCCAAGCCGATGCGATCCTGGTGACCTCGCCGCCCTACGCGCTGCCTACCGAACTGGAGAATGCGCACCACGCGCTGGCTATCGATAAAGCGGCTCAGCTGCCGATCATGCTCTACAACTATCCGGGTCGCATGGGCATCACTATGGGAGAGACCTACTTTCGTGAAGTGAGTAAGTCACCTAACGTGGTAGCGATCAAAGAGAGCTCCGGCGATTTTAATAACCTGCACCTGCTGGCCTGTAAGTTCCCGAAAATTGCCATCTCCTGCGGCTGGGACGATCAGGCCCTGGAGTTCTTCGCCTGGGGGGCACGCAGCTGGGTTTGCGCCGGATCTAACTTCATTCCGCGCGAGCACGTGGCGCTGTATGAAGCCTGTGCCGTAGAGAAGAACTTCGACAAGGGCCGCAAAATCATGGCGGCGATGATGCCGCTGATGAACTTCCTCGACGGGGGTAAATTTGTCCAGTCTATCCGCTATGGCTGCGAGCTGAACGGCCTGCGCCCGGGTCAGGTCCGCGCGCCGCTGCAGGATCTGAATGAGGAAGAGAAGGCCCAGCTGAAAACCATTATCGCCGATGTTAAGCGCAACGTGGCGGCAGCGTAAGGAGGACCTATGCAACAGCTCACTACGTTAAATGACGTCATCTCCCTGGCACAGGATCTGCCGCTGCCGGATAAGGCTTTTATCAACGGTCGCTTTACGGCAGCCGCCTCGGGCAACACTCTGGCGACTATCAACCCGGCCACCGGTGCGCATCTCACGGCTATTGCGGCCTGTGATGCCAGCGACGTTGACGCGGCGGTGAGCGGTGCCCGCGCCGCCTTTGAGGCGGGCAGCTGGAGCAAACTGGCTCCCGGCGAGCGGAAAGCCGTGCTGCTCAAGTTGGCCAGCCTGATGGAGCAGGAGATCAACTCCCTGGCGGTGCTGGAGAGCCTCGACAGCGGTAAGCCAGTCAGCGAGTGTCTGGCCGTAGACGTGCCGGAAAGCATCCACGTGTTGCGCTGGCACGCGGAAGCCATTGATAAGCTTTACGACCACACGGCTCCGGTAGGCAGCGGTGCCATGGCGCTGGTGGTACGCGAGCCGATAGGCGTGGTGGGCTGTGTGCTGCCGTGGAACTTCCCACTGTTGATGCTGGCATGGAAGATTGGCCCGGCGCTGGCGGCAGGCTGTTCGGTAGTAGTGAAACCGGCCGAGCAGACCTCGCTCACCGCGCTGAGAGTTGCGGAGCTGGCGAGTCAGGCGGGCGTCCCGGCGGGGGTATTGAATATCGTGACCGGAACCGGAAAAGAGGTCGGGGAGCCAATTGGCCTGCATCCCGATATCGACATGGTCAGCTTTACCGGCTCCACCGCCACCGGCCGCCGCTTCCTGCACTATGCAGCGGAATCCAATCTCAAGAAAGTGGTTCTTGAGTGCGGCGGCAAAAACCCGGCTCTCGTCTTTGAGGATGCTGAGGATCTGCACACCGTGGCCGAACACGTGCTGAACGGTGCCTTCTGGAATATGGGCGAGAACTGCTCAGCCACCTCGCGCCTGCTGGTGCAGGAGGGAGTAAAGGATAAGCTGCTGACGATTATCTCGGAACAGATCGGCGAGTGGCGGATGGGTAACCCCAGCGATCCGCAGAACAAGCTGGGAACGATGATCTCCCCCGAGCATTTCAGCAAGGTCAGCGGTTATCTTGATACCGCACGCAGGGAGGGGCTACGTATCGTGCAGGGCGGCGACACCGAGCAGGGAATCTACGTTCAGCCCACCATCATCGATGGCGTAACGCCGCAAAGCGCGCTGTTCCGGGAGGAGATCTTTGGGCCAGTCCTCTGCGTCACCACCTTTAAAACCGAAGCCGAGGCGCTGGCGCTGGCCAACGATACCCCGTACGGCCTGGCGGCATCGGTCTATACCGGAAAACTCAACCGGGCGATCCGCGTCTCCCGTGCTATTCGGGCTGGAACGGTCACCGTTAACTGTTTTGGAGAAGGTGATGCCACGACGCCGTTTGGCGGCTACAAGCAGTCTGGCTTTGGCGGACGCGATAAGTCTGTCTTCGCCCTTGACCAGTACACAGAGCTGAAGACCATCTGGATCGATGTACCAACGGAAGAGGCGTAGGACAATGGGGGACGATCTCCTGTGAAAACATCGCCTTGTATAGAGTGTGAATTTTTTAACTATTTTTGCGGTATACAGGCTTTTTCTGTAGGTTAATCACTACCACACTCAATATACATCGGGCATTCCAGGAGACGACAATGAGAACGGGTAAAGTGGCGCTCTATGAGGATCTAAAGCGTCTTATCTTAACGATGGAGCTGGATCCGGATGAGCTTCTGGATGAGGCTAGCCTCACCGCGCAGTATGGTCTGTCGCGCACGCCGGTGAGAGAAGTTTTCCAGCGGCTGGCGGGCGAGGGTTTCCTCGAAATCGTTGAGAAGCGCGGCGTGCGGGTGATCCCGATGAGCCACTCAACGCTACGCAACTTCTTCCTGGTTGCACCGATGATCTACGCCGCTACGGGACGTCTGGCGGTGCAGAACTACAAGCCAGCCCAGCTTAAGGCGCTGAAGGAGACGCAGAAGCGCTTTCGTAAGGCGGTGCAGACCCATGATGCCGAAGCCCTGGCCCTTGAGAACAACCGTTTTCATGAGCTGATGGGGGAGATGGCGGGCAATCCCTATCTGCAGCCCAGCCTGGGGCGTCTGCTTATCGACCACTGCCGCATCGGCCATACCTTCTTTCGTCCACGGAATGAGGACATGGAGCAGCGTTTGCAGCTTGCGGCGGATCACCACGATGCCTTTATTGCCGCCATTGAGGCACGAGATGAACAGGCCGTTGTTGATCTGGTGTTTGAGCACTGGGAGCTGTCTCGGGTCAATATGGAGATCTTTATCGCTCCCCAGGGGCTGAAAGCCGATCATCTGATCCAGACGCCGGAAGGCAACCGCTAACTACCGTTTCAAGCCTGCTGGCGCTCGCTGGCAGGCCCCGCTACGCCTGCGTTTTACCTCCTCCCGACAACGTTTTTCTTTTTTGTACAGAGTGCATTTTTGCTACGTGCGTCATGTTTTTTATACAAATTGTATACATAAAATATACAAGAAATATTCATAAAACACATTCCCATAACGTACCGGAGTAATGACCGTGCAAAAGATCACCTCGCTGCCCTCAGATGACGCCCTGCCAGGCTGGTATCACTCCAGTAAAAAACGTACTCCCCGTGCTGCCCATGAGGGGCACACGCATGCCCGCTGGGCGATTGTCGGGGCGGGGCTGACCGGACTGGCCGCTGCCCGCCAGCTGGCGCTGAACTTCCCGGACGATGAAGTGGTATTGATTGAGGCTCAGGAGGTCGGCTTTGGCTCCTCCGGGCGCAACGCCGGCTTTGCCATCGATGTACCTCACGACATTGGCGCGAAGGATTACATTGGTGATGTAAAGACCGCCAACCTGATCCTCAAGCTCAATACCCTGGGTCAGAACTATTTACGCACTATCGTCAGTGAACACGGCATCGAGTGTCAGATGACCGAGTCTGGTAAGTATCAGGCGGCAGTGGGCGATCAGGGTATTGCTATTCTTGAGGCCTACCGCAGCGGGCTGGAGAAGATAGGTCGTGAGTCGCAGATGATTGCCGGGCGGGAGTTGCCGGAGCATATCGGCACCTCCTACTATAAGCAGGCGCTCTATATTCCCGGCACCATCCTGTTGCAGCCTGCGGCGCTGGTAAAAGGGCTGGCGGATAGCCTGCCTGCCAACGTTACCCTGTATGAGAATACCCCCATCGCATCGATTGACTATGGCGAGAAGGTCACTCTCGTGCACGACAGCGGCAGCATCACCGCCGATAAACTGATCCTCGCTAATAACGCCTTCGCCGCCCACTTTGGTTTCCTGCGTGGTCGACTGCTACCAACCTTTCTCTACGGTAGCCTGACCCGCCCGCTAAGCAGCGAAGAGCAGGCCCGGCTCGGCGGCAAGTCGGTGTGGGGTGTCATTCCGGCGCATCCGTTTGGCAGCACGGTGCGCCGCACGGTGGATAACCGGATCCTGATCCGCAATAGCTTCAGCTTCCAGCCGGACGGTCGCCCGCGTGAGCGACTTTTAAAGGGCTATATCGATACGCATCGTAAATCCTTTGAGCGCCGCTTTCCGATGCTCTCTGAGGTCGATTTTGAATACTCCTGGAGTGGGGCGATCTGTCTGTCAGATAATCACGAAGGCTTCTTCGGCCAGCTGGCACCCAATGTCTATGGGGCACTCTGCTGCAACGGGCTGGGCATCACCCGCGGCACCGCGACTGGCAAGCTGCTGGCAGATATGATCGCTGGCGAGCGTAATGAGCTGATCGACTTCCTGGTCGCATCGCCAGGGCCGAACAGAACTCCGCCGGAGCCGTTCCTCTCCATCGGCGTCAACTCGGTGCTGAGGTGGGGCCAGTTCCGCGCCGGGCTGGAAGTTTAAGCCTGCGTAAAGTTTGGTGATAAATTAATCGCCGCGCTTGCTGGGCAAAAAAACGGCGGTAGAATAGGCTAACTCCCGCCGTTTTTTTACTTCCCCTACAGGTGCCATGATCGCTCTCAAAACAGTTTGTCTGAGTTTGCTGTGTATTATTCTGCTCTCTCTTGTTGCCAGCATCGCCCAGGCCGTCAGCCAGCGCGACGCAAAGGCCAGTGAGGGGTGGTGGTCTGCCCGCCGCGACTCGTCCGGCATCGCGCCCGATCCGGTTAAGTTTGCCCGCCTGGCAATCGTTCAGGTCTATGCCGCCCCCACTTACGGCTGGAAAGGGGCGGTGGCCGTGCATCCGTGGATCATCTTCAAGCGTGCCGGGGAGACCCACTACAGCCGCTACGAGGTGATCAGCTGGGGCAGCGGCGACAAGGTGCGCCGTAACAGCAACCTCGCGGATGGCTACTGGTACGGATCCAGGCCGCGCCTGCTGGTGGATCGCCGGGGGCCGGAAGCCGAAGCACTGATCCCGCAGATTAAGGCGGCAATAGCCTCTTACCCATGGCCGACCACCTATCACGCGTGGCCGGGCCCCAACAGCAACACCTTCATTGCTCATATTGGACGAGAAGTGCCTGATCTGAGGCTCGATCTGCCTGCTAACGCAGTAGGGAAAGACTATCGTCCGCTCTATCGGCCCATCGGCTTGCCGCCGTCGGGGCGCGGACTGCAAATCTCCCTGCTGGGCGTGGCCGGAGTGACTCTGGGGGCCGAGGAGGGGTTCGAGCTTAACGTTCTCGGACTTAACGTCGGTCTCGACTTTACGCCTCTGCGTCTGCGGCTGCCGTTCATCGGCGGCGTAGGGTCAGATAATTTGCAGGAGCAGTAAAAAACCCACGCGAACGTGGGTTTAGGGACTTACTTACTCGCTACCTGCGCCTGCAGGTGCTTGCTGCGTTTCTGCTTACGCAGCTTATCGATCAGGCGGTGCGCCTCGGCATGCGTTGCCACCGCCGGGGATGAGCCGCTGAGCGGCTTCTGGGCCGTCTCACGCAGGGTCAGGACGGTAATCAGGCCGATAATCCCCGCACCCATCATGTAGTAAGCTGGCATCATCACGTTGTGAGTAGTATCCACCAGCCAGGCGGTCACCAGCGGCGTGGTGCCGCCGAACAGCGAGACCGAGAGGTTAAAGCCAATCGCTAGGGCGCTATAGCGGATATCGGTTACGAACAGGGCAGGAAGCGTCGCAGGCATGGTGCCGCTAAAGCAGGTATGCAGTACGCCAAGGATCACCAGACCACCAAATACCGCCAGCATATTGCCGGACCCGATCAGCATAAAGCTTGGGATGGCCAGCAGGATCAGTCCGGCCGCGCCAAGAGCAATGACCGGGCGGCGGCCGATGCGATCGGTCCAGTAGCCCCAGGCCAGGGTCAACGGCATCATCACAAACATAATCACCATTACCAGCAGCAGGCCGGTCAGCTCGCTCATCCCCAGCACGCTGGTCAGATAGCTTGGCATGTAGGAGGTCAGCATGTAGTTCGAGACGTTAAACACCAGCACCAGCCCGATGCACTTCAGGATCTGCTTGCGATGTTTGTTCAGCATCTGAATCAGGCTAAGCTGCGGCTTGCTGTGCTCCAGCGCCTCCTGCTTATCCATATGATCTTTAAACGCCGGCGTCTCCTCAAGCTTAAGACGAATGTAGAGGCCAAACAGCCCCAGCGGCGCGGCGAGGAAGAACGGAATACGCCATCCCCAGGAGTGCATCGCCTCGGTAGGCAGAACCGCGATCATAATCGTCACGAGGCTGGCACCCAGCAGATAGCCACCGAGGGTACCGAACTCCAGGAAGCTGCCCATAAATCCGCGGCGTTTGTCGGTAGAGTACTCGGCAATAAAGGTTGCGGCACCACCATACTCGCCCCCGGTGGAGAAGCCCTGCACCAGGCGCGCCACCAGCAGCAGGATCGGGGCGGCGATGCCAATGCTGTCATAGTCGGGGATCAGGCCGATGCTGAACGTACCGATCGACATCATGATCATTGTTAAGGCCAGGATCTTCTGGCGGCCAAAGCGATCCCCCAGCGGGCCGAAGACCATTCCACCGATAGGGCGTACCAGGAAGGCGGCGGCAAAGGTGCCGAAAGAGGCGATCAGCTGCGCGGTACTGCTGGCACCCGGGAAGAAGACCTGGCCGATGATCACGGCCAGATAGCTATAGACCCCGAAGTCGAACCACTCCATGGTGTTACCGAGCGCGGCTGCGCTGACGGCCTTTTTAAGCAGGCCGCTATCGATAACGGTGATGTCGTCTACGGTTAACTCGTTGCTTGTGGAAGCATTATTTTGGTGCTGGTTTAACGTCGTTCCGTTGCTCATAAACTCCCCATGAGTGTGGATGGCGCAACCTTATAGCTTTCGCAGCCGTAAAACCCAAATCAAAGGAAATGAAAGCTATAAGATGCAGATGATAATGGTTCGCCACGTTTAGCGGCGGGGGTACACCATAAATAAAATAGTCGATGGGTGCAACTTTTTGGCGGGAATAGCTGGTTTTCTCTGAAATAGTGGCGATATCAGCTTAATCTGAACGGCATGGTAGCAATAAATAACCCCCCTAAATTACAGGGAATATTATTTCGCCTGCTAACGATCTATGTAATTGCGGTCATTAGCACTATGATAGTGCCACTCTTTTTTATATTTTTCTGTAGTGATGACTATCTCAATGAACCCCCAGCGGCAAGCCGATCTCATCCTTATTATGGTCACCCTTATCGCCGCCTGCGGCTGGATTTTTTCCCGTGAGGGGATCTCTGGAATGCCGGTTTTCGCCTTTTTAGGGCTACGTTTTGGCTGTGCCGCTCTGGTTCTGCTGCCGTTCTGCCGAGGCCAGCGCATTGCGCGTGAACAGATCGTAAGAGTGCTTATCAGCGGGGGCTGGATGGCGCTGACTATGTGCCTGTGGATCTACTCTGTTTCAACCACTCCCTCGATCGGCGAAGGCGCATTTATCATGAGCCTGTCGATGCTGTTCGTGCCGCTGGTGGCATGGGGGATGATGAAGGTCCGGCCCGCGCGTGCCTACTGGGAGTGTCTGCCGCTGGCCTTTGTGGGGCTGGGGCTGCTCAGCTTACAGTTCCCGATATCGTTTCACGCCAGCCAGGGGTGGTTTTTGTTGACTGCCGTGGTGCAGTCGATCTCTTTCTGCTACACCAGCCGCTGCGCCAGAGAAGTGCCGCTGCTGCCGCTGACGGCGGTGCAGCTGGGCATGACGGGCGTAGTGGGTTTAGTGCTGTCAGGGCTGACAGAGACGTGGACTCAGCCGTTCACCGCGACCACCGCGATGTGGTTGCTTGCCAGCATCCTGATCGCCACCAGCCTGCGCTTCGGCCTTCAGCTTCAGGGGCAGAAGCATGCCGCCGTCGCCAATGCGGCAATTATCATGGTTCTCGAGCCACTATTGACGGTGATTGCGGCGGCAATCTGGTACGGAGAGAAGCTGCCGATGCAGAAGATCGCCGGCGGGATACTGATCCTGGTGGCCCAGCTGTGGTTTAGATGGCGGATGGTAGTGCGGTCTTAAGAGGGGATAGGGTGAAGACAGGGGAAAGTATTTCCTCTGTCTATAAAATTGCAGATGCCTTAGCATCAGAATAAATATCTATAGGGTTATCGGCTTGGAGTTCAATGCTAACCGCTGTAGGTGTAGCAGTTGATAGGGCAGGGCAAGAGGGAGCGCCATCATGTATTGACCCATCCTGATTCAATGCTGGATTTTTCGCTTTTTTCGGGTTTTGTCTGGTGTGCATGCCATTGGCTAACCGGAACGTTTTGTTCTGGCTCATCAATGCGTTTTATGTCTCGGGGACCCTGACCGCTTTCTACTTTTTTCTGAGCGTCTCTAGGTGTGCCTATACAAGTATCTTTAGAAAGCCCCCACGGATCAATCCACCCCAGCGGATTCGGTGCATACTGATAAAGATTCAGCCCACCCGCCAGCCCAATCGGATCAGGGCGCGTACTCTATCCAGCTTACCAAACATACTGTCAACTTTGTGCATAATGCATCAAAATTGCAACGTCATAATGCCATAAACTACGGTTATGCATTGATCAACTTATTCATAAGTTGGGAAAACGAGAGGATCTTTCCCAGCTCTATTTCTATTTAATTAATGCTTTTAAATACATAATAACATCACGTTCTAAAAAATCATTAAAGAGGGTATTGAGCCTACAGATATGCTCATATTCATTCTTGGTTAGAGAAAGGTTATTTTCGCATATATAATCACATAATATTTCAAAAGCTAATGATTCCTCTCCAAAATTAATATAACTTAGTGCATAATTCAAGTCATCTTTTGAAAGTCGGCCATTAAATTCTTCGCCAAACTTCTTTAGCTCAATACTAACTGCAGTAGTCATTATTTTGCTCCTGGTAAAGGTGGAATCGGCCCACTGTCAGGAAATGCGGCGACTATTCTCCCTTTTGCTGGTTGGAAAACAACCCTAATCTGTACTCCATCCCTGACTTCCCATGCCACCCAATTAGCTGCTTTTCCCGCTTTGGTTAATGCGCCTCCAGTTCCTTTTTGGGCATACCATTTGGTTGATGGTGAATTAACAATATCATCAACTTCAGAAATGATTTTTTTCGAATCCCAAGATTGAGGGAAAGTTGTTTTACCTGGCTGGCCCGGCCACATATGACCACCTCTATCAGGACCATCGCCATGAAGGATATGTTTTTGTGCTTTTGGACCACAGCCAAATAATCCGAGAGGATCAATCCATCCCAGTGGATTCGGTGCATACTGATAAAGATTCAGCCCACCCGCCAGCCCAATCGGGTCCTGTACCGTGAGCCGCCCCACCTGCGGGTCGTAATACCTGAACAGATTATAGTGCAGGCCCGTTTCGCTGCCGGCGTACTGTCCGGCATAGCGCAGCGGCTGATGATACAGGGTTCCGTTCTGCAACAGCCGTGAGAAGCCGTCGCTTTATCCTCTCTGTCCGGCCATCACGCAATCCTCACCGGCTGCACTTCTTCCCCTACGTTCACTGCAAATTAGCCAGCTTGGCTAGCCATAATATTTTCATATCGTGATTCTGTTTCGTGTACGTACTATTTCGCCGGAAAATCTTTTCAGTTTATGATTAAAAACTTATAAAACCATCATTTTCATAATAAAAAATAAATGCTCTAAATAAATCGTACATTGAGGGTTCGCCTAACTGAGCATTCGCGTTAGCTACAATTTCTTCGATTGTGGCACCATCTAAGACTTCTATCCATCCTTCTTCTTTAACCTGCTTCGGCAAAAAATCATCAGATTCGGGCGTAAAGTTTCGAGCATCAAGACTGAATATACCCATAGTATCAAGTGTCCAACAATGTTTGTCTGGAGGTAGATAAAACCACTCCGCATTGTTTTCTGGAGAAGATAAAATATCTCTGATAGAGATAAGATCCATAAACCACCTCATTAATATCATTAACATCTACTAGATAGCCTTTTAAAGCCACCCTCTTGGCTAGGATGTAGGCTCTCCTGAATGGGTCCTTGAGCTTGATGTTGCCCCCTAGGAATGAGCTCTATTTTGGTTGGATCTTGTGCGTTATGATGCCAAGAATGACTTGCTGGGCTTGTTCGAGAAAATGCACCTCTTGCTCCGGGCTGCACATGCAAAACCACTTCTGGAGGTAACACATCAGCTAAATCAGGGCTCTTTTGGATAGCATCATATAACTGCTGATTTGCATTTTGGAAGTGTATAGGCCTTGAACCAGAATAAATATTTGCTGGAATTCCTGTTTGGAACCATACGCTGTAATTAGGACTAACTAAGGGGCGACCTGTTAGATCTGTTCCAAGAAGTCCCCACGGATCAATCCACCCCAGTGGATTCGGTGCATACTGATAAAGATTCAGCCCACCCGCCAGCCCAATCGGGTCCTGCACTGTGAACCGTCCGACCTGCGGGTCGTAATACCTGAACAGATTATAATGCAGCCCCGTTTCGCTGTCGGCGTACTGCCCGGCATAGCGCAGCGGCTGATGATACAGGGTTCCGTTCTGCAACAGGCGTGAGAAGCCGTCGCTCTGATACCGTACCTCGCCGAAGCTGCCGTACTGGCCGCTCCAGCAGATGTTGCCCTGTTCATCCGTGACGTCCATCGGGGCACCGTTCAGATCGGTGCTGAACCAGCAGATATCGCCCTGGCTGTCATTCCTGAGATGATCGATACGCGCCAGCGGGCTGTAGGCTTCGTTCGGGTCATAAACATACGTCCGGCAGCGATCTTTTTGCTGCTCCTGCAGCAGGCGGTAGCCCTGCCACAGGAAGCGGATCTCTGACGTACCGCGCTGCGTGGTGACGGTTTTTCGCGTACGACGGCCCAGCGTATCATAATGATACTGTGCCGTAAACCTGCCTTCCGGGCCGGTGCCTTCTGCCTTTATCAGCCGGTTTTCCGCATCATAGACATAATGCTGATCGCCCGTGCCGCTGCGGCGGCTGACAAGATTACCCCAGGTATCATATTTCATTACCCGGTGCTGCCAGTGCGTCAGGCGGTTATCGGTGACCGGCAGGGCAGGCAGGTTATCATCCGGCAGCAGGTTACCGGCGGCGTCATAGCGAAAATGTGCGGTGCTGTGACCCCGACGGGCTTCATAATGTTTCAGCAGGCGGCCTGCGGCGTCGTAGCCGTAGTGTATTTCACCGCGCAGGGTGTCGCTGACACCTGCCAGCTCGCCGCGTCCGGTATAGCGATAAATACGCTCCAGCATCGCCTGTTCCGGCAGCGTGACGTTTGTGCTCAGCGCGCTGCGTTGCAGGCTGCGTCTGCCGCAGCTGTCATACTCACGCTGCTGGATGCGTACACCCTGGCTGCGTTCGGTTTCCCGGTGCAGGCGGTCGCGGGTGAAGTCGCTGATGGTCTGCTGATTAAAGCGGACGGCGCTGACGTGGCCGGAGCCGTAATGCAGCCATGACAGCCGCTGCCCGCCGGGCAGGGTGAGGGCGGTCAGATTACCCAGCGCGTCACAGACATAGTGCAGCTCACCGTTCACGCCGTGTTCACCGAGCAGGTTTCCCGCAGCGTCATAGGTAAACTGAATCTCATCCTCACCGACACCCCGGGCCATGCCGTCGGCTGTTGGCGTGCGCAGCAGGCCGGTAAGTTGCCCGTTCTGGTTACGCCGGTAGCGGTATCCGGCATCGCGGGTCGTTCGTGCAGTAAGCAGGCCGCTGTCGTCATGGCCGAACTGCTGCCACCGACGACCAGACCCGCCGTCGGCGGCAGGTTTACCCCGCTCTTCAAGGGCAGTGAGAAAACCCCGCTCGTCCCACTGCATCAGCCGTGACGTCTCATCGGGCCGGAACTCGCTCAGTGGGTGGCCCGTGGCGTCATAAGTAAACCGGTATTCAGCGCCGTTGCCGTTCTCCAGCCGTAACAGATTGCCACGCGGATCGTAGTGCCAGCGGCGGGTATGCCCGGTACGGTCGGTGAGGCTGACGGGCAGGCCCAGGACGTTATACGCCTGGCGCACCTCGCTCTCCAGCGGATCGCGCCAGCCCGTGAGCTGTCCGCGTCTGTTCCATATCAGCGATTCGCGGCTGCCGTCGGGGTGAATAACGCCGCTGAGCTGCCCGGCCGCGTTCCATTCCCGGCGGGTGATGTGACCTTCGGCATCCTCGCTGCGGACAAGCTGCCCGAAACGATCGTACTCAAACCGCGTGACGCTGCCGGTGCAGTCGGTGCGACCTGTCAGCAGCCCCTGATGGTTCCACTGCAGCTGAACCACGCCGCCGGAGACATCCGTGATGCAGTCCGCCAGAGGATCGTTATCGTCCGGGTAATGGTATGTGGTGCGGTGTCCACAGGGATCGGTTTCGTACTGCAACCGCCCCTTAAGATCGTAGCTACCCTCAGAGGCGGTCTGGTCAGGATAAACGATGCGGGTCAGGCAGTCGGTCTGGCGGTACCAGTGGTAGGCTGTGGTCCGTCCTTCAGGATCAGTTTCCTGCGTCAGGCGTCCGTATTTATCCCATACGCTGTGGCGAATGGCTCCGCCGGGAAGAATGACGTCAGTGAGTTCCCCGTCGCGGTGGACAAAGGCGGTCCGGCGTCCGTCAAAATCCGTATAACTGGCGACGTTGTCATCGTCATCAACCAGCCAGTGCGCCTGTGCACCATCGTCCCGGATGACCCGGCGTCTGCCGCTCTCATAGTCATAATCCAGCGTCAGCTGTTCGCCGCCGCTGTGCCGGAAAGCCACCACGCGGGGCAGGCCCGCAATAGTCTGCCAGCGGTACTCGCTCAGCAGGCCGTTTGCATCCTCATGGGCAGTCATCAGGCCATCGTGCCAGCAAAACCGTCTGCGCACGCTACCGCCCCGGCCCGTCACGGTGACGAGCCGGCCCTCAGCGTCATAAGCATAACTGACCAGGCAGATCTCATCATCCAGCCAGGCGCTGTCAAGACGCCCGCCCTGATAACGGCACACCACGCGCTGACCGGCGCTGTCGGTCAGGGAATATAACGTCCGATCGGCGTGCCACCCGAACAGAATATCGTTGCCGCAGGGGCCGGTGAGCCGCACCAGAAGGGAAGGGGAACGCGCCTGCAACGGCTGATAGTGCCAGCGCTCGCCGCTGATATCATACACCGACCAGGTGTCGTCCTGGTGATGCTCCAGCCAGCGCTTTTCGGCCTGACAGTAGACGCGCTGGCCCTCCGGCACCATCGGGAAAGAGACGTAATCCCCTGATGGTGCACGCCACACCAGCCCGTCACCGTAGCGTTCAAGGGAGGTTTCCCAGAACAGGCTCCAGCCACGACCCAGCACGCTGTCGCCAGGGTTACCGCTGCGCCAGCAGCGCTGCCAGCGTACCGGCAGGCGGGAAGGGAGGGTAAAATCCAGCTCGTCATCACCACAGAGAAATTTTTGTCCGCTGACAATATCCACCGGGCGGGCGATAATGCCCACCGCCGCGACGCTGGCCATCAGCTGTCCGGCACGACAGGCGATGCGCGCCAGTTTGTTAATACCCGGCAGTTTACTCAGCAGGCTGCCGAGCGCACCGGCTTCCCCGCCAGCGCCACCGGCTCCCCCGAGCAGTCCGGCGAACAGCAGCGTCAGATCTGACGCTTTGTATATCTCTTCCGGAACTTCAGCCTGAATGGGCAGGGTCTGCTCTGAGGCACCGCCAATCAGCACATTGGGCGAACCGGAGATGATGGTCGCCCCGCAGGTAGTCCGGTCCCCCAGGCGCGCAGCAGGCAGACCGTTGATGTAGACCCGTGACGATCCTTCGGCCAGGTGCTGAGCGCCATCCTCCTGACAGGAGACCAGACTGGCGGTGGCCACCGCGGCAGGTCTGCCGTTGATGAAGACATTAGGCGAGCCGGTAGTGATGACGCCCTGCTGCGTCATGCTCCCGGCTCCGCCCTCTGCCAGCGAGTCCCTTGCCGCCGTTGCCAGCTCACCGGTAAGCCAGCCCACAGCAACGCTGGCCCCGACAAGCAGCACGCCCACGCCCAGGCAGGACGCGCCCATTCCGGTAATAAACAGCGCCCCTGCGGCAAGGCCTCCCGCTGCGGCAATAAATCCACCCACAACGGTGCCAGCCAGCATCCCGGCCAGGGCGGCGGAGTGACCAGTCTCATCGTCCACGCGTGCGGCTGCAAACATAACAACTCTCCCTGTTGTCAGGCGTGAAGACGAAAGCTTTTAAGCAAGGAGTGGAACAGGACACTGTCCGCCTCTGTCAGCACCACCGTTGCGGTCATGGTGAACACAAGGACGTGTGCTCCCTGCGGATTAAACACCGCTTGCTGCTGCCAGACCTGCCTCCCGCTGCGCTGGTAGCTGCCATAAACCATTTCACCGTGCGACAGGTTCTCGCCCAGGGCGGTAGGGCAGCGCGCGCTCTGCTGCCACTGTTTAAGGTGCTGTTGCATCTGTGCAAGCTGGCGGTCAATGTAGGCAGCAAGGGCTTCGTTCGGATCGAGGCTATCGCGGGAGACGGCGAATGAGGGGGCCTCCTTAGCAAAAGACGTGAAGATATTGACGGTACGATCCTGATAACCGTCAGGAAGTATTACCTGACCTTCATTGAGCAGAGTGAATGAACAGAGTTCCGACATGTAGCGCGTCCCTGACGTATATTGCAGATAGATATGGGTTTCTAATGCTTTGGCATTAAATACCTCCGGCAGGAATTTTCAATCGACCAGGTGAAGTTACGTGCTATTAATTTGATTTAGGGCAGGATTGTTGCTGAAATTTGAAAATTCAGACAGCTTGAGGCTATATGGCTGATTATTAGAGGAATTGTTAATATGGATGAAAAAAATCCACGCCGAAGCGTGGATTCTTATTTGCAGCAGGAGAGGTTACACGTTGAACAGGAAGTTCATCACGTCGCCATCTTTCACGATGTAGTCTTTGCCTTCAGCACGCATCTTACCGGCCTCTTTCGCACCCTGTTCGCCCTTATAGGTAATAAAGTCTTCGAAAGCGATGGTTTGGGCGCGGATGAAGCCCTTCTCGAAATCGGTGTGGATCTTGCCTGCGGCCTGCGGGGCAGTTGCGCCCACCGGGATAGTCCAGGCGCGAACCTCTTTCACACCAGCGGTGAAGTAGGTTTGCAGGTTCAGTAGTTCATAGCCAGCGCGAATAACGCGGTTCAGGCCCGGCTCTTCCAGACCCAGCTCGGCCATAAATTCGTCACGGTCGGCATCGTCCAGCTCGGCAATGTCAGACTCAACGGCGGCGCAGACGGCAACCACGACTGAACCTTCAGCGGCAGCGATTTCGCGCACTTTGTCGAGGTAAGGGTTGTTCTCGAAGCCGTCTTCGTTAACGTTAGCGATGTACATGGTCGGTTTCAGCGTCAGGAAGCTCAGGTACTTAATGGCAGCCTTGTCTTCTTCCGTCAGGTTTTTCAGCGCGCGCAGCATGCCCGCGTTTTCCAGCTGCGGCAGGCATTTCTCCAGTGCGGCCTGTTCCGCTTTTGCGTCTTTATCGCCGCCTTTGGCTCGCTTCTGCACGCGATGCAGAGCGCGCTCGCAGGTATCCAGATCGGAAAGCGCCAGCTCGGTGTTGATCACCTCGATATCGTCAGCGGGATCCACTTTGTTATTTACGTGGATGATGTTGTCGTTCTCAAAGCAGCGCACCACGTGACCGATGGCTTCGGTTTCACGGATGTTGGTCAGGAACTGGTTACCCAGGCCTTCACCTTTGGACGCGCCTTTGACCAGGCCAGCGATGTCAACGAACTCCATCGTGGTCGGCAGAATGCGCTGGGGCTTAACGATCTCCGCCAGCTGATCGAGGCGCGGATCCGGCATCGGCACCACGCCGGTATTCGGTTCAATAGTACAGAACGGGAAGTTGGCAGCTTCGATGCCCGCCTTGGTCAGCGCATTGAACAGGGTAGATTTACCGACGTTCGGCAAGCCGACGATACCGCATTTGAATCCCATGGTTTACATCACCTTAATATCTTGATAATCAACCTGTTAGATGGAACAGATTGCTGAAAAGTTAATAACTTAGCCTATTATACACGTTACAGACGCGCTGCGCGGCAAAAATGGCGTCGCCCAGGGCTACTGCGCCTTAAACGCGTGCAGTCGATTGGTCGCTTTGACCAGATCCTCTTTCAGCCACAGCTCGGTGCAACGCACCGCTTCGTCAACGGCGTCATCAATGAGCTTCTGCTCAGAGGCGGGCGGTTTGCCCAGTACAAAGCCCACAACTTTGTTTTTATCCCCCGGATGACCAATGCCCACGCGTAAGCGGTGAAAGTTGGGGTTATTGCCAAACTTGCTGATGATATCTTTCAAGCCGTTATGACCGCCGTGGCCGCCGCCCAGTTTAAACTTTGCCACGCCGGGAGGAAGATCCAGCTCGTCGTGGGCCACCAGCACCTCATCCGGGTTGATACGGTAGAAGGTTGCCATCGCCGCCACGGCTTTTCCGCTGAGGTTCATAAAGGTTGTCGGCACCAGCAGGCGAACATCTTCGCCCGCCAGGTTAATACGTGAAGTAAAGCCAAAGAATTTAGGCTCTTCCCGCAGCGGGGCGCGGTAGCGTTCGGCCAGCAGGTCGACATACCAGGCCCCGGCGTTATGACGGGTAGCCGCATACTCTGCCCCCGGGTTGGCAAGGCCGACAATCAGTTTAATCGTCACGTCTCTTTTCCTGAAAAGTTCACTCTTTGGCGCGTAGTTTACGTGGTAGCGCGGGCGTTGACAAAATTCTGCCGCTAAAAGATAAAAACAGGAATAATTGCTTTTAACAACTATTAGAAGTTGATTGAGTTCAGCGGTTTATATGTAAAGTTCTGTGAATAAGATATTTATAAATGTGATCCCACCCGCACCCTGCCAAAGACGGCCTGCCTATACTTTATCCATAAGGATTGGGGATGTTTCCCGTTCAGACCACAACGCCGGAGGTGACATATGAAACGCAAAAACGCATCGAGACTCGGTAATGCGCTTATGGGTTTAGGGTTAGTGGTGATGGTCGTTGGCGTCGGTTACTCCATCTTAAATCAGCTTCCGCAGCTTAACTTGCCGCAGTACTTTGCCCACGGGGCGATACTTAGCATCTTCCTCGGGGCCATTCTCTGGCTGGCAGGGGCACGCATCGGCGGCCATGAGCAGGTGTGCGATAAGTACTGGTGGGTACGCCACTACGATAAACGCTGCCGCCGGGATCAGCATAAGCCTAGCTGATGACAACCAGCAATTTTGTCGGGTGGCGCTACGCTTACCCGACCTACCCAACACTAAACGACTCTCGGGAGTCGTTTTTTTTACGTTTTTTTTTGCGAGTCCATTGACCCTCACGTAACGTAAGGTCCCAGAGTAGCGCTACTGGTTAGGACAAGGAGCAGCAATGTTAATTCAGGTAGGCGAGCTGGCAAAACGCGCTGGCATCACCGTTCGCACGTTACATCACTACGAACAAACCGGGCTGCTGCTGCCTTCCGCCAGAAGCGAGGCAGGCTACCGGCTCTATAACCTTGCGGATGTACAGCGCCTGCATATGATCCAGGCGCTGGCAAAAGCAGGGCTGGAGCTTGCCGAAATCAAGGACTTTCTGGAGCAGGATACGCTCTCACTTCCCGAACTGCTCGATGCGCAAATCGCGCTGCTGGACAGGCAGCTACGCAGCATCCATACGCTACGCGACCAGCTTTGCTCGCTGCGTATCGGGCTGGAAAATGAGAGCGAACCGGATCTGGAGTCCTGGCTACAGACTCTGGAGTTAATGACTATGTACGATCGCTGGTTTACCAAAGAAGAGCTACAGCAGCTGCCGTTCGCTGCCGAAGGCGAACGGCTGGCCTCCCTCTGGGCGGCGCTGGTCAAGGAAGCGCAGACCCTGATGGCGCAAAAGGTTGCTGAGACCGATGCCAAAGCCATGGATCTGGCGATCCGCTGGATGGATCGTCTGGAGCAGGATACGGCGGGCAAACCGGAGTTTCTGTCCCGTCTTAATGAGATGCACAGCGTGGAACCGCAGATGCGCGAGCAGACGGGCATTACGCCGCAGATTATCGACTATATCACCCGCGCCTTTGCAGAGAGCAAGCTGGCTATCTGGCAGCGTTATCTTACCCCGCAGGAGATGGCTTTTACCCGTGCGCACTATTTTGACCGGCTAATGGAATGGCCACCGCTGGTGGCGAAGCTGCACCAGGCCACGCGGGAGGGGTGCGATCCTGCGTCTGAGCAGGGTCAGCAGCTGGCGCAGAACTGGCTTGGGCTTTTCCAGTCCTACGCCGGGGATAATCCCGCTACCCAGCAGAAATTCCGTGTTGCTATGCAGCAGGAGCCGCTGCTGATGAAGGGGACCTGGATGACTCCTGAGGTGCTGGGCTGGCTGCAGCAGGCGATTGGGGTAATGATGCAGCGTCGATACGCTGCACCCTAATTATTACAGATCTGCCAGCGCCGCTTGCCGGTCAGGATAGAACGCCAGCCGCCCGGCAATCGGCTTCACGCCTGCGCGCGCCAGCGTGCGCAGGGGCTGAAACTCCAGGTTGCTGACCCGCAGCTCACAGCCTTCCGGCAGCCGTTTAACAAAGCGCTGGAAGGCATCCAGTCCGCCTGCGTCCAGCACCGGTACTGCATCGCACTTCAGCACCACGATTCGCTTGCCAGCAATCCGTGACTCCAGATCGTTAAACAGCCCGTCGGCCGCGGCGAAGAAGAGCGGCCCAATGACCCGTAGCACGATCACATCATCAGGTACCTCGACGTTAACCGGCGCGAGGCGCGTCATACGGGCGATGCGGCGCATAAACAGCAGCGATGCCAGCACGATGCCGATGCTGATAGCGATAACCATATCAAACAGCACCGTCAGTGACATGCACATCAGCATCACCATGATGTCATCCGTCGGTGCGCGTCGTAGCAGGTTAACGACCTTATGCGCTTCGCTCATGTTCCAGGCCACCATCAGCAGCAGCGCGGCCATTGCCGACAGCGGCAGCCATGAGAGCAGGGGCGCGAGCGCCAGCAGAGCGAGGATCACCAGCAGGGCATGGATAATCGCTGCTACCGGCGAGGTTGCGCCCGCGCGCACGTTGGCCGCCGAGCGGGCAATCGCCGCGGTCGCGGTAATGCCGCCGAAGAAGGGGGCGATGAGGTTGCCCAGCCCCTGACCGATCAGCTCGTTATTGGCTTTGTGCCGCGTGCCGGTCATGCCGTCGAGCACCACCGCGCAAAGCAGAGACTCAATTGCCCCAAGCATCGCCATGGAAAATGCGGCGGGCAGCAGCGCCTGCACCGAGGCCCAGCTCAGGGTAAACGAGGAGCCGGGCATCTGCCACGGCAGTACCAGCTGCGGCAGAAGCTGCGGAATACCGCTGCCCTGGGTACCATCGGCCAGCAGATAGTGAAAGCGCGATCCGATGGTTGCCACGTCAACGCCAGCCAGCTTAACCAGCGCCATCACCGCGCAGCCAGCCAGCAGGGCGGGAAGATGGCCTGGAAGGCGGATCCCAAGGCGCGGCCAGAGAATAAGTACCCCAAGGGTGACCACGCCGATGGCGGCATCCCCCAGGTTAAGGGTAGGCATCGCCATCACCAGCGCGCCAACCTTCTGCAAATAGTGCTCTGGCACCTGGGCCATCTGCAGACCGAGAAAATCTTTTATCTGCATAGTGCCGATGGTGATGCCAATCCCGGCGGTAAAGCCCAGTGTGACGGGGAGCGGAATGTACTCGATCAGGCGGCCAAAGCGGGCGAGGCCGAAGAGGATCAGAAACAGTCCGGAGAGAAGCGTGGCCACCAGCAGCCCCGCCAGACCAAACTGCTGGGAGACCGGATAGAGGATCACCACAAATGCTGCCGTAGGGCCGGAGACGCTAAAGCGCGATCCGCCGCAGAGGGCAATGACAATCCCGGCCACCGCCGAGGTGTAGAGGCCATACTGCGGCGCGACGCCGCTACCGATAGCCAATGCCATCGCCAGTGGAATGGCAATGATGCCGACGGTAATGCCCGCCACCAGGTCGCGAGTGAAACGCGGGAAGGTATATCTCTCTTTCCAGCATGCATCAATTAGCGCGCGGAAGGGTAAAATCTCTGAAAAGTTCATCATCTTCATAAAGGCTAGTCTTTCATACACGTATTATCCGCCATATGAATGATAGATAATGCATGAATACATCATACAAATGCTTTTTCAGACACAAAAAAACCCGCCGAAGCGGGTTTTTAGTAGACAGCGCGATTAATGCTCAAACATCGCAGAGATGGATTCTTCGTTGCTGATACGACGAATCGCTTCGGCCAGCATGCCAGAGAGCGTCAGGGTACGCACGTTCGGCAGAGCTTTGATCTCAGGGGAGAGCGGGATAGTGTCGCAGACCACCACTTCATCAATCACCGAGTGACGCAGGTTGTTTACCGCGTTGCCGGAGAAGATCGGGTGGGTAGCGTAGGCGAAGACGCGCTTCGCGCCGCGCTCTTTCAGCGCTTCTGCTGCTTTACACAGCGTACCGCCGGTGTCGATCATGTCGTCAACCAGCACGCAGTCGCGTCCAGCTACGTCACCGATGATATGCATAACCTGAGAGACGTTCGCACGCGGGCGGCGCTTGTCGATGATCGCCATATCGGTATCGTTCAGCAGCTTAGCAATAGCACGCGCACGCACCACGCCGCCGATGTCCGGAGAGACAACGATAGGGTTATCGAGATTCAGCTGCAGCATATCTTCCAGCAGGATTGGGCTGCCGAATACGTTATCAACCGGAACGTCGAAGAAGCCCTGGATCTGCTCGGCGTGCAGGTCAACGGTCAGGACACGGTCAACGCCCACGCTGGAGAGGAAATCGGCAACCACTTTTGCGGTGATAGGCACACGCGCGGAGCGCACGCGGCGGTCCTGACGGGCATAGCCGAAGTAGGGGATAACAGCAGTGATACGGCCTGCGGAAGCACGACGCAGCGCATCAACCATGACAACTAACTCCATCAGGTTGTCATTCGTTGGAGCACAAGTGGACTGGATGATGAAAATATCACCACCGCGTACATTTTCGTTGATTTGTACGCTGACTTCGCCGTCGCTAAAGCGACCTACGGCGGCGTCGCCGAGAGAAGTGTACAGGCGGTTGGCAATACGTTGTGCTAGTTCCGGGGTGGCGTTACCAGCAAAAAGCTTCATATCAGGCACGAGAAGAACCTCAGGCATGCGTCCAGTGGTGGATAGCGTCGCCGAAAACTGTGCGGGCCAGGCTACGCTATCCAGGCGATGTATTTAAAGAGCGCGATGCAACGTCTGGATCAGAGGTGACGTTGTCACCGAGTCTCAATTAGCTCCGAATTGACCAGTTTTTTATGCAGCGGTGACACGTTTACGCCGCGCGCGACAAAACCCTGCAGCCATTCCGGGGCTTGCTCAAGCACCTGACGAGCGGAGGACTCTGAGTCAAATTCAGCAAAGACGCAGGCTCCTGTGCCAGTCAGGCGCGACGGCGCGTATTCTAACAGCCAGGAAAGCGCCGCATCAACCTCGCGAAAACGTTTTCTTGCGATAACCTCGCAATCGTTGCCGAATTCACAGTTTAGTAACGTATTAATTGACCGCTTTGGCGTATTGCGAGGCAAATCAGGATCGTTGAAGATGGCCGGGGTCGAAATGTGTACGCCAGGATGTGCCACCAGATACCACTTTTCTGGCGGATCCACGGGGGTCAGCTCCTCGCCAACGCCCTCGGCAAAGGCCGCATGACCGTGGACAAAAACCGGTACGTCCGCGCCAAGGGTTAACCCCAACGCCGCTAGCGTCTCCACTGACAGTCCGCAGCCCCAAAGATGGTTAAGTGCGACCAGCACCGTCGCCGCGTTAGAGGAGCCTCCCCCCAGCCCGCCGCCCATCGGCAGAAGTTTATCGATGCGGATATCCGCGCCGCTGCCCGCAGGCAGGGAGTCGCGCTCCGTGGCCGCCTGCTGAAGTAGTTTGGCGGCGCGCACGATCAGGTTATCGCTCTCCGCCACGCCCTCTACCGGCGTCAGCAGACGGATCTTACCGTCGCTGCGCGGTTCAATGCTGAGGGTATCGCCGTAGTCAAGAAACTGAAACAGCGTCTGCAGGTCGTGATAACCATCGCGCCGCTGGCCGGTGATATATAAAAAAAGATTAAGTTTTGCCGGCGAAGGCCACTGGGTCATCATTTTACAATCCAGTTATCCATCTTCAGTTTGATCCGCTGACCGTCCTGATTGAGCTCCATATTGGACGGCATGGCCGGAGTCGATTTTGCATCGTAGCCGCCGTAGGTGACCTTCCAGGTTTTGCCGTTCTGGGTATAGTTGAGCTCGCTCAGACGGTACTGGCTATCCAGCTTATAGTCGGTGGCGTCGCCAGGCAGGCCGAGGATCCACTGGCGCAGGCTGTTCAGCGGGATCGGCATGCCGGTCAGCTTGCCAATCATCTCTTCGGCGTCGGTGGCGGTATAGTGCTGACCTTTGTTATCCACCAGCTCCACGCTGCCCGGCTTAGCGTTCAGCTCCAGCTCGGTGCTGCCAAGGGGATTGGTCAGCAGCAGGCGGTAGTTATCCTGGCCGGTCTGCTGCCAGAAGAAACGGGCGTATACCTTTTGGCTATCGGAGAGGTAAGCAAAGGCTCCGCGCGTCTGGTACTGGCTCAGGTTACGCACCTCCTGCTGATGCTGACGCCACTGCGGCGAGTCCGGACTTTTACCCGGGCCTTTCGGAGCATGAATAGAGCAGGCGGTAAGTACCAGGCTTGCAAGTGGTAACAGGCGAAGCAGTCGACGGTCCGGTAAAGTCATAATGAGGACAAATCCTTGTGGTGCGTTACGGTTATAATCTTTAATGCTAGCGCTGAGCAGGAATACCGTCTACGTTCAAGTTGTCTTAAATCATGAAATTACCAATTACTCCAAAAGGGGGCTGTCTCTTTTATTGACCCGACGCATCCTGTATGATGCGCACAGACTAACCTTATCAACGCTGGTACTACTCCCGCTGACATGACTCTTTTAGCGCTCGGCATCAACCACAAAACGGCACCTGTCTCACTGCGGGAACGCGTTACGTTCACGCCGGACACGCTCGACCAGGCTTTAGAGAGCCTGCTGGCGCAGCCCATGGTGCAGGGGGGGGTAGTCCTGTCGACGTGTAACCGCACCGAGCTATACCTGAGCGTAGAAGAGCAGGACAACCTGCAGGAAGCGCTTATTCGTTGGCTGTGTGACTATCATCACCTGGATGAAGCCGAGCTGCGTAAAAGCCTCTACTGGCACCAGGACAACGATGCCGTTAGCCACCTGATGCGCGTTGCCAGCGGCCTCGATTCGCTGGTGCTGGGCGAGCCGCAGATCCTGGGCCAGGTGAAAAAAGCCTTCGCCGATTCCAGCCGTGGACACCTTAACGCCAGCGCGCTGGAGCGTATGTTCCAGAAATCCTTCTCCGTGGCCAAACGGGTACGTACCGAAACGGATATCGGCGCCAGTGCCGTATCGGTGGCCTTTGCCGCCTGTACGCTGGCGCGGCAGATCTTTGAGTCGCTCTCCAGCGTGACGGTGCTGCTGGTGGGCGCGGGTGAAACCATTGAGCTGGTGGCCCGTCATCTGCGCGAGCATAAGGTGCAGAAGATGATCATCGCCAACCGCACCCGCGAACGCGCTGAGCTGCTGGCCGATGAGGTAGGCGCAGAGGTGATCTCCCTCAGCGACATCGACGCCCGCCTGCAGGACGCGGATATCATCATTAGCTCTACCGCCAGCCCGCTGCCGATTATCGGTAAAGGCATGGTTGAGCGCGCGCTGAAATCCCGACGTAACCAGCCCATGCTGCTGGTGGATATCGCCGTTCCCCGCGACGTCGAGCCGGAAGTCGGCAAGCTGGCGAACGCCTATCTCTACAGCGTTGATGACCTACAAAGCATTATTTCGCACAACCTGGCGCAGCGGAAAGCCGCCGCCGTGGAAGCGGAGACCATCGTTGCTCAGGAGAGCAGCGAGTTTATGGCCTGGCTGCGCGCCCAGAGCGCCAGCGAGACGATCCGTGAATATCGCGGTCAGGCAGAGCAGGTACGCGACGAGCTCACCGCGAAAGCCCTTGCCGCGCTTGAGCAGGGTGGCGATGCCCAGGCCATTGTGCAGGATCTGGCCCGCAAGCTGACCAACCGCCTGATCCACTCTCCAACCAAATCACTTCAGCAGGCTGCCCGTAACGGGGACGATGAACGCCTGCATATTCTGCGCAACAGCCTCGGGCTGGAGTAGCACAACAACCTCTTATTACAGGGTGCATTTACGCCTATGAAGCCTTCTATTGTTGCCAAACTGGAAGTCCTGCACGAACGCCATGAAGAAGTTCAGGCGCTGCTCGGCGACGCGGGAACCATCGCAGATCAAGACCGCTTTCGTGCGCTGTCGCGTGAATATGCGCAATTAAGCGATGTCTCGCGCTGCTTTACTGACTGGCGACAGATTCAGGAAGATATCGAAACCGCGCAGATGATGCTCGACGACCCCGAAATGCGCGAGATGGCGCAGGAAGAGCTGCGCGAGCTAAAAGAGAAGGGTGAGGAGCTTGAAGCCCACCTTCAGGTTCTGCTCCTGCCGAAAGATCCCGACGACGAACGCAACGCCTTCCTTGAAGTTCGCGCCGGAACCGGCGGTGACGAAGCCGCGCTCTTTGCCGGGGATCTGTTCCGCATGTACACCCGCTACGCCGAATCCCGCCGCTGGCGCGTGGAGATCATGAGCGCCAACGAAGGCGAGCATGGTGGATTTAAAGAGGTAATCGCCAAGGTGAGCGGCGAGGGCGTTTACGGACGCCTGAAGTTTGAATCCGGCGGCCACCGCGTGCAGCGCGTCCCGGCCACCGAGTCGCAGGGGCGTATTCACACCTCCGCCTGTACCGTGGCGCTGATGCCGGAGCTGCCGGAAGCGGAGCTGCCGGACATCAACCCGGCGGATCTGCGTATCGATACCTTCCGCTCCTCCGGTGCGGGCGGCCAGCACGTTAACACCACCGACTCGGCGATCCGTATTACCCACCTGCCCACCGGCATCGTGGTGGAGTGCCAGGACGAACGTTCCCAGCACAAGAACAAAGCCAAAGCGCTGGCGGTGCTCGGCTCGCGTATTCGTGCCGCCGAGATCGCCAAACGTCAGCAGGCAGAGGCCTCAACCCGCCGCAACCTGCTGGGCAGCGGCGATCGCAGCGACCGTAACCGGACCTATAACTTCCCGCAGGGGCGCGTTACCGATCACCGTATCAACCTGACGCTCTACCGTCTGGACGAGGTGATGGAAGGCAAGCTCGATTTGCTGATTGAGCCTATCGTGCAGGAGTACCAGGCCGATCAGCTGGCGGCGCTGGCCGAGCAGGAATAATGGATTATCAGCACTGGCTACGCCAGGCGGTAAGCCAGCTTGCGGCGAGCGAGAGCCCTCGCCGCGATGCGGAGATCCTGCTGGGTTTCGTTACCGGCAGGGCGCGCACCTTTATTCTGGCCTTCGGCGAAACCGCGCTGCTGCCCGCCGAGCAGGTGCAGCTTGAAGCGCTGCTGGCCCGTCGCCAGCGCGGGGAGCCGGTGGCTCACCTGGTGGGTACGCGCGAGTTCTGGTCGCTGCCGCTGTTTGTCTCTCCGGCCACGCTGATCCCCCGTCCGGATACCGAGTGCCTGGTTGAACAAGCCCTCGCCCGTCTGCCAGCTACGCCGTGCGATATCCTCGATTTAGGTACCGGCACCGGCGCGATTGCGCTGGCGCTTGCCAGCGAGCGTCCCGACTGCCATATCACCGCCGTGGATCTTATGCCCGACGCCGTGGCCCTTGCCCAGCGTAACGCGGAGCACTTAGGCATCGCTAACGTGACCCTACGGCAGAGCCACTGGTTCAGCGCGCTTACCGACCAGCGCTTTGCCATCATTGTCAGCAACCCGCCCTATATTGACGAGCAGGATCCGCATCTTGCCGAGGGCGATGTGCGCTTTGAGCCGCGCAGCGCGCTGGTGGCGGCAGAGTGCGGGCTGGCAGACCTGGCGTGGATTATCGAGCAGGCGCGCGCGTTTCTGCTGCCCGGCGGTTGGCTGCTGCTGGAGCATGGCTGGCAGCAGGGCGACGCCGTGCGGGCACTTTTTGCTAAATATCACTACCAGGACGTTGAAACCACGCGGGATTACGGCGGCAACGAGCGGCTGACTGCGGGTAGGTTTGAACCATCGCATCCATAAGCAAGGCTGACTGAAGCGCCGTTTGGCGTTATCATCAACGTCGAATACCGTGACTGGGGTAAGTAATGAGGTCGTTAGCCGATTTCGAATTTAATAAAGCACCGTTATGCGACGGGATGATCCTCGTTTCGCAACTTATCCGCGACGACTTTCCGTCGCAGTATGTCTGTGAGGAGCTGGAGAAGCTGGTTGCGCTGGCCCGCGAAGAGATTAGCGAGGTGCAGCCGCAGGAAGGGCAGCTAGAGAAGCTGCTTGCCCTCTTTTATGGCGACTGGGGTTTTCAGGATTCGCAGGGTGTCTATCGCCTGTCGGATGCGCTGTGGCTTGATAGCGTGCTGAAAAACCGCCAGGGCAGCGCCGTCTCCCTGGGTGCGATCCTGCTGTGGGTAGCCGAGCAGCTGGATATTCCGCTGTCGCCGGTGATCTTCCCGACGCAGCTGATCCTGCGCGCCGAGTGGATGGACGGTGAAATGTGGCTGATCAATCCGTTTAACGGCGACACGCTGGACGAGCACACGCTGGAAGTGTGGCTGAAGGGCAATATCAGCCCGATGGCAGAGCTGTTTAACGAGGATCTCGACGAGGCGGATAACGCCGAAGTGATCCGCAAGCTGCTCGACACGCTGAAATCGGCGCTGATGGAAGAGCAGCAGATGGAACTGGCGCTGCGGGCCAGCGAAGCGCTGCTACAGTTTAACCCGGAAGATCCCTATGAGATACGCGATCGCGGGCTGATTTACGCCCAGCTCGATTGCGATCACGTCGCGCTGCATGATTTAAGCTATTTTGTGGAGCAGTGTCCGGAAGATCCGATCAGCGAAATGATCCGCGCACAGATAAATACTATTTCGCATCGGCAGATTACGCTGCATTAATCCGATGAGTTCCGATTCAAACCTGATAAGGCGATTCTATGAAACAAAAAGTGGTTAGCATTGGCGATATTAACGTGGCAAACGATCTGCCGTTCGTGCTGTTTGGCGGCATGAACGTGCTGGAGTCACGCGACCTTGCGATGCGTATTTGCGAGCACTACGTTACCGTGACCCAGAAGCTGGGCATTCCGTACGTGTTCAAGGCCTCTTTTGATAAAGCCAACCGCTCCTCTATTCACTCCTATCGTGGCCCAGGTCTCGAAGAGGGGATGAAAATTTTCCAGGAGCTGAAGCAGACCTTCGGCGTAAAAGTGATCACCGACGTGCACGAAGCTCACCAGGCGCAGCCGGTATCTGAGGTTGTTGATGTGATCCAGCTTCCCGCGTTCCTTGCTCGCCAGACCGATCTGGTAGAAGCGATGGCGAAAACCGGCGCGGTGATTAATGTGAAGAAGCCGCAGTTCGTGAGCCCTGGACAGATGGGCAACATCGTCGACAAGTTCCGCGAAGGCGGCAACGAGAAGGTGATCCTGTGCGACCGTGGCGCAAACTTTGGTTACGACAACCTGGTTGTGGACATGCTGGGCTTCAGCGTGATGAAAAAGGTCTCTGGCAACTCGCCGGTGATCTTCGACGTCACCCACGCCCTGCAGTGCCGCGACCCGTTTGGCGAAGCCTCCAGTGGCCGTCGTGGTCAGGTGACCGAGCTGGCGCGTGCCGGTATGGCGACCGGTCTGGCGGGCCTGTTCATTGAGGCGCATCCGGATCCAGCCCATGCTAAATGTGACGGCCCGTCCGCGCTGCCGTTGGACAAGCTGGAGCCGTTCCTCAAGCAGATTAAAGCCATTGACGATCTGGTGAAGAGCTTCGACGAGCTAGACACCGAGAAGTAATAAAAAAACCCGCCTCGGCGGGTTTTTTTATGGGCATCACATCAGGCAAATATCGTCATCAGATAGGCAGCAAATAGCGCCAGGTGCGCCGCGCCGTTCAGGACGTTGGTGCGCCCGGTAGAGAACGAGATCTGGCACAGCAGCAGCGAGGCCAGCATCACAATCATCTCTGGCCCACCAAGGGCAAACACCAGATCGTTGCCGGTTGCCCAGGCGATCAGCGTTACCACCGGCACCGTCAGAGAGATGGTCGCCAGCACCGAGCCAAAGAAGAGGTTCATTGCGCGCTGAACCTGGTTATTGAGCACTGCCCTCAGCGCCCCAAGACCTTCTGGAGAGAGGATCAGCAGCGCGACCAGGAAGCCGGTAAAGGCCACCGGCGCGTTCATCTCCGTCAGCAGCGCCTCCAGCGGATTGGCGTTCATCTTCGTAACTGCAATCACCGCCACCAGATGGATAATCAGCCACACCGCGTGCCAGAGGCTGCTGTGCGCCGACGGCTTGCCGTGGTGCGGATCGCTGTCGTCACCTTCATCCTCATGCTCATAAACAAACAGGCTCTGGTGGGTTTTGGTCTGGATCAGCAGGAAGACGCCATACATGGCCGCTGAGATCAACGCAACCAGCAGCGACTGGCCGGTGGTGAAGTTAGCCCCAGGCAGCGCCATCGGGAAGACCAGCACGATCACCGCCAGCGGGAAGAGGGCGATTAAATACTGTTTGATACCGAACAGATTCATGTACTGAGTGGCAAACTTCTGCCCACCCAGCAGCAGCGAGAAGCCTACCAGACCCCCGGTAACAATCATGATGATGGAGTAGAGCGTGTCGCGCATCAGCGTCGGCGCAGCGTCGCCGGTGGCCATCAGGGCTGAAATCAGGCTAACTTCAAGAATAACCACGGAAAGGCTTAAAATCAGCGAGCCGAAGGGCTCCCCGAGTCGGTGTGCTAAAACGTCCGCATGGCGGACAACGCTAAAGGCGCTGCTGAGAATGCCCACTAACGCGAGCAGGTTGATACCGATGACGGCTGGCAGTGACTGGGTCGTTCCCCAGAAAAAAAGCACTGCCAGCGCCAGTACAGGGAAAATGAGCGTGGTCTCCTTATGGCGGGTTTTAACCGCCTCATGCGTCGCTGTCATCGTGGCTCTCCGTAGTGTGCTGTTGCTGATGAGTATAGTTAAGATTTTTTCAGGACATTAAAATAGCAGAACAGGGGCGACTTTAAGCTAATTTTTACCTTTTTTTACGGCATTGGCATTTTTTTGGTGTATGACGGGCAGATTACAATGCTTTGTTGAAAATTGGTTTAATAAATAGAAGCTTAAAACAAGGAGTTCGCAGATTTAGGTTGTGGGTGGCGAGGCGCGGCGTTGTCATCCACACTTAAGGTTTGATAACCAAAAGGAGAGGTCACATGCCCTACAAAGTAAAAGGCGATCTGCCAGACAATGTCAAAAACGTCCTGCCTGCTCACGCTCAGGAGATCTATAAAGAGGCATTCAACAGCGCCTGGGATCAGTACAAAGATAAAGACGACCGGCGCGGAGATGACAGCCGGGAAGAGACCGCGCACAAGGTGGCCTGGGCGGCGGTGAAGCATGAGTATGAGAAGGGCGACGACGATAAATGGCACAAAAAGAAATAAGCCGCTGAAATAGCTGTCGTTAACGCTAAACACCCTTTTTTTGCGTTGCCGCTTTCGTGCGGCAGGGCGCCCTGCACGCTTGCAAGCGGCCCGCTAATTGCATATCGTCTCCACAGGCTGCGCTTTTATTCAGCAGCTAAATGCACGGAAGACAAGATAACGGTCGCATGGAAGCACGCAGTGGTGGAGGTATAAGGTGTTAACACGCGACTTTTTAATACAGGCGGACTGCAAAACCGCCTTTGGTGATATTGAGGCGGCGCTGCTTTGGTCCGCTGAACAGCGCGCGGCGTCGCTGGCGGCTACGCTTGCCTGCCGGCCCGACGATGGCCCGGTATGGATCTTTGGCTACGGATCGCTGATGTGGAACCCGGCGCTGGAGTTTAACGAATCCTGCACCGGCACGCTGGTGGGCTGGCATCGTGCCTTCTGTCTGCGCCTCACCGCCGGTCGCGGCACGGCCTGCCAGCCTGGGCGAATGCTTGCCCTAAAAGAGGGCGGGCGCACCACCGGCGTCGCCTACCGCCTGCCTGACGAAACGCTGGAGCAGGAGCTAACCCTGCTGTGGAAAAGGGAGATGATCACCGGCTGCTATCTGCCGACCTGGTGTAAGCTCGCTCTGGACGATGGCCGCACGGTAAACGCTCTGGTATTTATTATGGATCCGCGCCACGCGCTCTACGAGTCAGATACCCGCGCCCAGGTTATTGCCCCGCTGATCGCGGCGGCCAGCGGCCCGCTGGGCACCAACGCGCAGTATCTCTTCTCGCTGGAGCAGGAGCTGATCAAGCTCGGCATGCATGACGACTGCCTGAACGATCTGGTTGGGAAGGTGAGAGGACTGCTGGGCGGCGAAGAACCGGGCCCGTCATTGCAGCCCGGTTTTGCCTGAGAAGAGATTAGGCAGCCACGTAGCTGATAGAGTGCTCCAGCGACTGGCTTTGGCTGTCGATTAACACGTTCCAGGTCCCGCTGTAGGGGACAGTCAGGTACGCACTGTTACGATCCTGTACGCTCAGAATATCGGTCTGGGCGTTTGCCGTATGGCTCTTCGCACTCATCAAATGGATATGGCAGCTCTCCGAACAGCGGACCACTACCGTATCGCCACCAAACAACGTCAAACTTGCTTTCACCAGCGCCATTCTCTTTACCCCGTTAATCACTTTAAAGCACTCCCTGCTGGATAATCCCCGTGTGATTTTGTTCACACTTGCTCCCTGCATCACACCAAACGGGCGGAGCCACGATGCTGATTTTGATCAAAAAAAAGCGCAACGATTAAACAAAAGTGACATTGTGCGTTGAAGGCGCTCCCCGGCGCGCTAAACCGTTCCAAAAGCGCGCCGGGAGGGGATTAAATGCGGAAATGGCCTGCGGTCTCCGCCAGCTCTCCCGCCTGCGACTGAAGCGCCCCGGCGGCAGCAGCAGACTGCACCACCAGTTCGGCGTTCTGCTGCACCATGCGATCGAGATCGATTACCGCGTGGTTGATCTCCTGGATGCCTTTCATCTGCTCGCTGGTGGCAACGGTGATCTCGCGCATAATAACCGACACGCTGTCGATGCTGGAGACAATATCGGTCATGCTCTCACCTGCCAGGCGAACGTAGCGCGAGCCGGTGGCGACGCTCTCCGTCGTCGACTCGATCAGGGTTTTGATCTCTTTCGCCGCCTGGGCGCTGCGGCTGGCCAGGGTGCGAACCTCGCCCGCGACTACCGCAAAGCCACGACCCTGCTCACCGGCACGGGCGGCCTCTACGGCGGCGTTGAGCGCCAGAATGTTGGTCTGGAAGGCAATCCCGTCAATCACGCTGGTGATATCGCCGATTTTAGCCGAGGCCTCCTCAATGGCCTGCATGGTCGAAATCGCCTGCGATACCACGCTGCCGCCGCGAGATGCCGTTTCAGAGGCGGTATGCGCCTGACTGTTCGCCTGGGCAGCGGAGTCGGTTGACTGGGCCACCGAGGCGGTGATCTGCTCTACGGCGCTGGCGGTTTCCCGCAGGCTGGAGGCCGCCTGCTCGGTACGACCGGAGAGATCCTGGTTACCGGCGGCAATCTCCTGGGCCGCATGCTGTACCGAGGTGCTGGAGTCGCGCAGTTTCACCATCACCACCGCCAGCTTATCGCTGAAGATGTTAAAGGCGTGGGCAATCTGCGCCACCTCATCATTACCGCTCTCTGGCAGGCGCTGGGAGAGATCGTCCGTGCCGTCGCCGATGGCCAGCATCGCATCGCGGATCGCCACCAGGCGTTTCAGCATCGTTGTTACCAGCAGCAGCATCACCGCTACCCCAATCAGCACCAGCACGATCAGCGACAGGGCCGACGCCTTCAGCAGGGCACGCATGCCGCTGGTGGCATCGTTGGCGTCAAGGGCAACGACCAGCAGCCAACTGGTACCCTTAACCGGTTTCGCCATCAGCGCCTTCTCCGCCCCGTCAAACTCGCCGTCTACCGGGCTGCCCGCCTGCAGTTCATTGAAGTCAGCCTTGTGGATAGCCTCGCCGAACGGTTTCAGGGTCAAATCAGCATTGCTGGCGGCAATCACCGTTCCGTCGCTGTTGATTAGCAGGCCGCTGCTCTGCGGCGTCGGCTGAATGGTGCGCACGTTAGCAACCACGCTGTCCATGGCCACGTCGCCTGCCACCACTGCCGTTAGCGTGCCGTTCTCTTTCACTGGAACGGCGAAGGTCACCACCAGCTTGCCGGAGGCGGCATCAACATAGGGGGCGGTGACGATCGGCGCATCGGCTTTCGCCGCCTGCTGATACCAGGGACGAATAGTGGGATCGTAGTCGGCCGGGATGCCGTTGGAATCTGAGAACTTCGCCGTTTTGCCAGGGTAGCCAGCATAGACGTTGATAAATCCGCCCGCCTGGGCGATCTGGGCGAAGCTGGGAACCGGATCCGCCGTCAGCGCAGCGCTTTGCAGCGAGGCGATCATCGTCATCTTGCTGTTAACCCAGTCGGCAATCGCGCCGCTGTGGCTGATGCTGGTGCTGGAGAGGATATCCCGCTGGGACTGCTGGTTATCCTGGCGTGTTACCTGGTAGTTGATCACGGTGTTGATCAGTAAAGCGACAGCCAGACAGCCTGCGGTGGCTGCGGTAATGCGTGCGCGAATTGTCTTGAACATAGTTGTTATACCTGCTGTGTTGTTTAAAAGCCTATCGGCAACACAGCAGGTAAACTTGATGTCCAGCGAGGAACTATAAGAAAAATATATTTTAGGCAGGTTATTATTAAAAAGTTAATACTTTATCCGCCGCCAGCGTCCACTGAGCCAGCTCAATGAGCGTACCAATTTCAACGCCGTCAATAAGCGGCAGCTCGGTGATGCCGCGCCCGTCGGTACAGGTTTTACACAGCTTCACCGCCACGTTCTGCACCGTCAGGATCTCCAGCATCTGCTGAATATTGTAACCCTCGGCAGGCTTCTGACCGCGAAGCCCGGCGGTGACCGCATCGGACATCAGAAACAGACGCAGATCCAGCTCCTCGGCCTGCTCGCGCAGGGCAATGGCCAGACGTAGGCTGTTAAACAGGGACTCACTGCCGTAGGCCGCGCCGTTGGCGACAATCACAATCTTTTGCATTTTCCTTCCTTATAAAAGCTACTGCCCGAAGCGGCCAATCAGGCCGGTGGCGGCCAGGGCTTTACCTTTCAGCTTCTCGAACAGCGCTTCGCGGGTCAGACCAGCGGGAAGATCCGGTGCCTGGCTGGTGGCGATAAGCGTAAAGGTATAGTGATGCGCGCCGCTACCGGGCGGCGGGCAGGGGCCAAACCAGCGATCGGTGCCGGGGCTATTTTTGCCGCCGGTAAACTCTTTGCCGTCGCGCAGGGCGTTAGCAGGAAAACCGGTGGCGGACGGAGAGATATTGTACGCCACCAGATGCGTGACGCCGAGACCTTTTGCCCCCTCTGGATCGTGAACAATCAGGGCAAAGCTTTTAGTCTCTGCCGGGGGATTATTCCAGATTAATACCGGAGACTGATTTTCACCGGTGCAGTTAGGGTTATCCTTGGCGTTACCGGCAAACTTTTTATCCAGCGGGCCATTATCGGCAAACGCCGGCGACTGCAGGGTAAACAGCTCGCTAGCCTGCGAGGCTGCGCCATAAAACATCAGTGAACTCCACAGAGCCCATTTTAGCGTTTTGCTGATAGTGACCATTCGACATACCTTGCAATAAACAGACGTATTAAGAGATAAATTAACTGTAGACCTGACGAGGCGGGAGCCGTTAAGGTTTTTCCTGAAATTGTGCTTAAGGCTGAAAAACGTCGTAAAAATCGATAAAATAGAGCTTTAACCGTTGGCCAGACCGGAGGCGCAACCGCTGAATTTACGCTCAAACGCGCTGATGAAAACTCGACTTCTTCTACTCTTGCTTCTGGCAGGAGGTGTGACCGATGCCCGCGCCCTCTCACAGCAGACGCCGCATAACCCCTTCGACAACGATAGCCTGCCGGATCTGGGGCTGGCCTCGACCGGTGACGCCAACATAAAGAGCGTGGCTGAGATGGTGAAAGCCTTTGGTGAAGCCAGCCAGACCGATAACGGCCTTACCGCCGGGCAGCAGGCCCGCCAGTTCGCTTTTGGTCAGTTCCGTGACGTCCTCAGCGAGAACGTGAATGAGCAGGTAGAGTCGTGGCTCTCACCCTGGGGCAACGCTAGCGTTAACGTGCTGGTTAACGATGATGGACGCTTCACCGGCAGCCAGGGCAGCTGGTTTATTCCGTGGCAGGATAACAACCGCTATTTGAGCTGGAGCCAGCTGGGGTTAACCCAGCAGGATCAGGGCCTGGTGAGCAACGCCGGTGTCGGTCAGCGCTGGGTCGCCGGGCACTGGCTGCTGGGCTATAACACCTTCTACGATAATCTGCTGGATGAGAATTTGCAGCGGGCCGGACTGGGGGCGGAGGCGTGGGGCGAGTATCTGCGCTTCTCGGCCAACTATTACCAGCCGCTTTCAGGCTGGGACTACTCCGGTGCAGCGGTTCAGCAGCGGCTGGCGCGGGGCTATGATGTTACCGCCCAGGCACGTCTGCCGTTCTATGAACATATCAATACCAGCCTGAGCCTTGAGCAGTACTTTGGCGATAATGTCGATCTCTTTGACTCCGGCTCGGGCTATCATAATCCTGTCGCGGTTAACGTTGGGGTGAACTATACCCCGGTGCCGCTGGTTACCGTCACCGCCCAGCATAAACAGGGTGAGAGCGGAGAGACCCAGAACAACCTTGGCCTCAATCTTAACTATCGCTTCGGCGTGCCGCTCAAAAAGCAGCTCAGCGCCAGTGAGGTGGCCGAGAGCCGCTCCCTGCGGGGCAGCCGCTATGACAGCCCGACGCGCAATAATCTGCCGGTGGTGGAGTATCGCCAGCGGAAAACCCTGTCTGTATTTCTGGCCACGCCGCCGTGGGATCTTAAACCGGGCGAAACGGTACAGATGGTGGTTCAGGTTCGCAGTCGCTACGGCATCCGATCTATTACCTGGCAGGGGGATACCCAGGCCCTGAGCCTGACCCCGCCGGTGAATGCCAACAGCAGCGAAGGCTGGAGCATTATTATGCCCGCCTGGGACAGTCAGGAGGGTGCGAATAATACCTGGCGTCTGTCGCTAACGGTGGAGGATGAGAAGGGGCAGCGCGTCTCTTCCAATGAGATCGCGCTCACGCTGGCTGAGCCGCTGGTGAGTGCGCAGAATACCGCTCCGCGCTGGCCGCAGCTGCCGGAGGCTAATTAGAAAATACGTTCCTGGTGCACCCAGACCGCCGCTTCCACGCGAGATTTGAGCTTCATCTTCTTCAGCATATGCTTAACGTGAACCTTCACCGTGCTCTCGGTGATATCCAGACGGCGGGCGATCATCTTGTTAGGCAGACCCTGGGCAATGAGCTTCAGAATATCGCGCTCGCGTGGCGTCAGCTGGGTCACGTCCCGGTCAGAGGTAGCGCGGTTGGCGCGCAGGCTGGCGGCCAGCACCGGCGTCAGCGCTTCGCTCAATACCATTTCACCTGCAGCAGCCTGCTGCAACGCCTTCAGCAGATCCTCGGGCTCCATGTCCTTCAGCAGGTAGCCGTCCGCGCCGCGTTTCAGGGCGGTGACAACGTCCTCTTCATGATTCGAGACGCTGAAGACTACCACGCGCCCGGAGAGGGCCTTCTCCCGCAGCTTGTCCAGCGTTTCCAGACCGTTCATGCCGGGCATATTCAAATCGAGCAGGATCAGATCGGGATCCAGCGTCTCAGCCAGCTCAATCCCCTGTTCTCCGTTGCTGGCTTCGCCGATGACGCGGACATCGCTTGCCATGCTAATAAGCTGCCGAACGCCGGTACGCAGCATTGGATGATCGTCAATCAGCAGGATGGTCGCGGGTTCCTGATTATTCATGTTTATCTCCTTGTACGGATGAGAGAAGCTTTTCGGGTATAAATGTTACCACCACCTCGGTTCCGCCGGACTCTCGCCGCCGGACCTGACAATCTCCGCGCAGGCTCTGGGCGCGATCGCGCATGATAATTAAGCCATAGTGGTTGGTACGTTCGGCGTTGTCCGGCACGCCGCAACCGTTGTCGGTAATGCTGACCTTCACCTGCCGCCCCTGCTGAACTGCCATGACGGTCACCTCGCTGGCCCCCGAATGCTTCAGGGCGTTACTCAGCGCCTCGCGGGCAATCTGTAGCAAATGAATGGCCTGATGGGAGGGCACGAAGCGCGGCGGTAGCTGGTACTCCAGCTTGATTGGGAAGCCAAAGTGGGCGCTGTACTCCTGGCAACTCGCCTCCAGCGCCGGACGCAGACCCGGCTCGTTGAGCTGCAGGCGGAAGGTAGTTAGCAGCTCGCGAAGCTGGGCCCAGGAGGTATTCAACTCGTTACGGATCTGCCCCAGCAGCTGCTGACTGGAGTCGGGCAGGCTTTCACCCTGCATCTGCAGGCAGCTGACCTGCATCTTCATACAGGAGAGCGACTGAGCAATAGAGTCGTGCAGCTCGCGGGCAATGGTGGCGCGCTCTTCCATCACCATCAGCTGCTGCTGGCGCTCCTGATGACGATCCAGCGCCAGGGTAGCGGTAAGCTGCTCTACCAGAGTATCAACCAGCTGCTGTTGATCGTGGCTCAGATGCCGTCCGGCAGGCAGGGTCGCCAGCAGCAGGCCGTATTGCATATGGTTATCCGCCAGCCGCCACTTCAGCGTTGTACCACCGCTGCCCGTAGGCAGGATACCGCGCGGGCAGAGGTGGCAGCCGATATCATCGCAGGTCATGTCCGGCTGGCAGGTAAACTCCTGGCGATTATCCTCATCTTCCAGATCGTAGACCCGCAGCTCAATGTCATGCAGCAGGGTAAGATTTTGCAGGCCGTTAAGCACCGGCGAGAGGCGCTCGCACAGCGGAACCTGCATGTGCAGGCGGCGGTTGGCCTGCCAGAGAAAGGAGAGGATCTCGTTTTTTTGCTCCAGCCCGGCGGTCTTCTCTTTTACCCGCTGCTCCAGCACCGCATAGCTCTGGGCCAGCTCGCTGGACATGTTGTTCAGCGCCATGCCGAGCTTGGCCATCTCGTTACGCCCGCTGATGTGCGCCCGCTGGGAAAAATCGCGCTGGCTGACGGCGTGGGCCATGCTCAGCAGCTGCCGCCAGGGCTGCAGCAGACGCGCCCGCAGCCAGATCACGGTAAAGACCAGCAGCAGGGCCATAAATATTGCCATGCCGCGCTGCACCAGCAGAACGCGGTCGATCCGCTGTTCGGTGCGACGATCGAAACTGCTCACCAGACGATCGATGCGGTTAACAAAGGTGGCAACCTCGCCAGACACGGCCGTGGGGTCCTGAGCCTGCACCAGGGCCGGAATAAGATTGCGCTGCCAGTAGCGCTGGAGCGCCTGCAGCTGGGGAAGCTGACCGTCGCGCAGCGCGGCCTGGGTCAGCTCCGGGCTAAAGGCCGTGCGGGTCATCTCGTCGATCAGCGGCTGGTCAGCTTCCGTAAGCGGCATAGCGGCCAACAGGCGGTAGCTCTGCATACGCAGCGAGCCCGCTTTGTTAATGGCGTGCGCGCTGCCCTGTACGCCCTGTACCAGCCAGCCAGAGATAGCCATCCCGGTTACGCCAATGGCGGTAGAGAGCAGAACGATCAGCGCCAGTTGGTTAACCAGCGTCAGCGGTGAAAAGAGGCGTTTTAGCATATGCGGCAAGACTCCTGACCCGGCAAGGCACCGGGAGTAGGGCTATTTTCGGCTATACCCTGGAGTATACCCATACCCCAAAAGAGTTACTCCTTTATTGTCGCGTCAGGCACGAGCCGGAGCGAAGGAAACGGCAAAGACGTCACCGGCGTGAAAAACCACAGTTTTTTTGGCGGTTTCAGCTGCTCATTTAGGGGTAGTCCTTTAAAAGCGCGGCTTAAATGACAACTTTTCCTTTGATTTATATCAACTTAAGCGCTGGCGTAAACCCTATGGTGGCAGTGGTTAAAATTCCCTATCAGAGGTGTCTATGAGTCACTCTTCAATACCTGAAAGGACCACCGGAGCCGTCATAACTGACTGGCGACCGGAGGATCCTGTGTTTTGGCAGCAGCGTGGCCAGGCCGTGGCGAGCCGCAATCTGTGGATCTCCGTGCCCTGTTTGCTGCTGGCATTTTGCGTCTGGATGCTGTTCAGCGCCGTGGCGGTGAATCTTAATAAAGTTGGCTTTAATTTTACGACCGATCAGCTCTTTATGCTGACCGCGCTGCCCTCGGTTTCCGGGGCGCTGCTGCGGGTGCCGTACTCGTTTATGGTGCCTATCTTCGGCGGTCGCCGCTGGACCGCATTCAGTACCGGGATCATGATCGTTCCCTGCGTCTGGCTGGGCATTGCCGTCCAGGACACCAGCACGCCGTTTAGCACCTTTATCATCATCTCTCTGCTCTGCGGCTTTGCCGGGGCAAACTTCGCCTCAAGCATGGCCAACATTAGCTTCTTCTTTCCGAAGCAGAAGCAGGGCAGTGCCCTGGGGATCAACGGCGGGCTGGGTAACCTCGGCGTAAGCGTGATGCAGCTGCTGGCCCCGCTGGCGATCACCTTCTCGCTGTTTGCCTTTTTTGGCGCGACCGGCGTGCAGCAGGAAGATGGCTCGATGCTCTACCTGGAGAACGCGGCGTGGATTTGGGTGCCTTTCCTGATTGTCTTCACCCTCGCGGCCTGGTTTGGCATGAACGAGCTGGCGACCTCGAAAGCCTCGCTGCGCTCGCAGCTGCCGGTGCTGAAGCGGGCGCATCTGTGGATCCTCGGTTTCCTCTATCTGGCAACCTTTGGCTCGTTTATTGGTTTTTCGGCAGGCTTCGCCATGCTCTCCAAGACCCAGTTCCCTGACGTCAACGTTCTGCACTTCGCCTTTTTTGGCCCGCTGGTGGGCGCGCTGGCCCGTTCCGCGGGTGGCGCGATCTCTGACCGTCTCGGCGGCGTTCGCGTCACGCTGGTGAACTTTGTGGCCATGGCGATCTTTAGCGCGCTGCTGTTCCTGACCCTGCCATCAGGGGGAAGCGAGGGGAGCTTTAGCGCCTTCTTCGCTGTCTTCCTGATGCTGTTTCTCACCGCCGGGCTGGGCAGCGGCTCCAGCTTCCAGATGATCTCGGTCATCTTCCGCAAAATGACGATGGAGCGGGTAAAGGCCAAGGGTGGCACCGAGGAGCAGGCGCTGCGTGAAGCGGCAACCGATACGGCGGCGGCGCTTGGGTTTATCTCGGCCATTGGCGCGATTGGCGGCTTCTTTATACCCAAAGCCTTTGGTACCTCGCTGGCGCTTACCGGCTCGCCGGCCGGGGCAATGAAAGTCTTTCTCGTGTTCTATATTGCCTGCGTGTTTATCACTTGGGCGGTGTACGGACGTAAAGCTAAAACAAAATAAAGCACTGTTGATTATCCTTGCGCGGCGCAATGCCGCGCTTTTTTTACCTTGCTTATAGTTACAACATACTTTTTTGGTGACGGGCATCCAGCACGTTGGCTTCAGTGTAGAGAGCGCCAGGCAGAGGATCTACCCCCTAATACCTCCGGTACAGAAATACCACGGTAAAAAAGGTGGATTAAGCCATAAAGATAAATAAAATCAATAAGATAAAAAATAGAGTTTTCTGCCACTTTGGGGGTAGATGAAAAATGCAGCGTTTTTGCTATGCCAGCCTGCCTTGATCGCCATCAATTCTCACGTCCTTTCAGCGCGTTAACGTCGCCGCATTCGCAGCAATGTCGCTTTTTCAGAGAGCCAGCAGGCTCCACACAGGAGAAACCCGATGAGTAAATTCCTGGACCGGTTTCGCTACTTCAAACAGAAGGGCGAAACCTTTGCCGATGGGCATGGCCAGATCCATGAAACAAACCGGGACTGGGAGGATGGATACCGCAGCCGCTGGTCGCACGATAAAATTGTGCGCTCTACCCATGGCGTAAACTGCACCGGCTCCTGCAGTTGGAAGATCTACGTCAAAAACGGGCTGGTTACCTGGGAGACCCAGCAGACCGACTACCCACGTACCCGTCCAGATATGCCTAACCATGAGCCGCGCGGCTGTCCGCGTGGGGCCAGCTACTCCTGGTATCTCTACAGCGCAAACCGTCTGAAGTACCCTCTGATGCGCAAACGCTTGATGAAAATGTGGCGTGAAGCGAAAGTTCAGCACAGCGATCCGGTTGCGGCATGGGCTTCTATTATTGAAGACGCCGACAAGGCGAAGAGCTTTAAACAGGCACGCGGTCGCGGCGGCTTTGTTCGCTCCTCGTGGCAAGAGGTCAACGAGCTGATCGCTGCCTCTAACGTTTACACCGTGAAAACCTACGGCCCGGACCGCGTGGCGGGCTTCTCGCCGATCCCGGCGATGTCGATGGTCTCCTATGCCTCCGGCGCGCGCTATCTGTCACTGATCGGCGGCACCTGCCTGAGCTTCTACGACTGGTACTGTGACCTGCCGCCAGCCTCCCCGCAAACCTGGGGTGAGCAGACCGACGTGCCAGAATCCGCCGACTGGTACAACTCCAGCTACATTATCGCCTGGGGCTCTAACGTTCCGCAGACCCGTACCCCGGACGCCCACTTCTTTACTGAAGTCCGCTATAAAGGCACTAAAACCGTTGCCGTTACTCCGGACTATGCCGAGATCGCCAAGCTGTGCGACCTGTGGCTGGCGCCGAAGCAGGGCACCGACGCTGCAATGGCGATGGCGATGGGTCACGTCATGCTGCGTGAGTTCCATCTCGACAAGCCGAGCCAGTACTTTACCGACTACGTGCGCCGCTATACCGATATGCCGATGCTGGTGATGCTCGAAGAGCGCGACGGCTACTATGCGGCAGGCCGCATGCTGCGCGCCGCCGATCTGGTGGACGCCCTCGGTCAGGAGAACAACCCTGAGTGGAAAACCGTAGCCTGCAACGACGGCGGCGAGCTGATTGCACCTAACGGCTCTATCGGTTTCCGCTGGGGCGAAAAAGGGAAGTGGAACCTTGAGCAGCGCGACGGTACCAGCGGGGCAGATGCCGAACTGCGTCTGAGCCTGCTCGGCGGTCACGATGATATCGCCGAGGTGGGCTTCCCATACTTTGGCAACGAAGGATCAGAACACTTCAATCGCGTAGAGCTGCAAAATATTCTGCTGCACAAGCTGCCGGTAAAACGCCTGCAGCTGGCGGATGGCAGCACCGCGCTGGTCACTACCGTTTACGATCTGACCATGGCTAACTACGGTCTCGACCGGGGGCTGGGCGACGCCAACGCCGCCGCCAGCTATGACGAAGTGAAAGCGTATACCCCGGCATGGGCGGAAAAAATCACCGGCGTACCGCGGGCGCACATTATCCGTACCGCCCGTGAGTTTGCTGATAACGCCGATAAGACCCATGGCCGTTCGATGATCATCGTGGGTGCGGGTCTGAACCACTGGTTCCACATGGACATGAACTACCGCGGCCTGATCAACATGCTGGTGTTCTGCGGCTGCGTCGGTCAGAGCGGCGGCGGCTGGGCGCACTACGTGGGCCAGGAGAAACTGCGTCCGCAGACCGGCTGGCAGCCGCTGGCGTTTGCTCTCGACTGGCAGCGTCCGCCTCGCCATATGAACGGCACCTCCTTCTTCTATAACCACTCCGGCCAGTGGCGCTATGAAACGCTGACCGCGCAGGAGCTGCTCTCGCCGCTGGCGGATAAGTCCCGCTACAGTGGCCATCTGCTCGACTTTAACGTTCGCGCCGAGCGTATGGGCTGGCTGCCTTCCGCGCCGCAGCTGGGTACCAACCCGCTGCGCATCGCTGCTGAAGCTGAAAAAGCGGGCATGTCAGCGGTGGATTACACCGTTAAAGCGCTGAAAGAGGGCACTATCCGTTTTGCGGCCGAGCAGCCGGAGAATGGCAAAAACCATCCACGCAACCTCTTCATCTGGCGCTCTAACCTGCTTGGCTCCTCCGGGAAAGGCCATGAGTATATGCTGAAGTACCTGCTGGGTACCGAGAACGGCATTCAGGGTAAAGATCTGGGCGAGCAGGGCGGCGTGAAGCCGGAAGAGGTCGAGTGGCATGATAACGGCCTCGACGGCAAGCTGGATCTGGTGGTCACCCTCGACTTCCGCCTGTCGAGCACCTGCCTCTACTCCGATATCGTCCTGCCGACGGCGACCTGGTATGAGAAAGACGACATGAATACCTCGGATATGCATCCGTTTATTCATCCGCTCTCTGCCGCCGTCGATCCCGCCTGGGAGTCGAAAAGCGACTGGGAGATCTATAAAGGCATTGCCAAGAAGTTCTCCGAGGTGTGTATCGGCCATCTGGGCGTCGAAACTGACGTGGTGACTCTGCCTATCCAGCACGACTCCGCCGCCGAGCTGGCGCAGCCGCTGGACGTTAAGGATTGGAAAAAGGGCGAGTGTGACCTGATCCCCGGCAAAACCGCACCGCATATCATTCCGGTTGAGCGCGACTACCCGGCGACCTTTGAGCGCTTTACCTCCATCGGTCCGCTGCTGGATAAAGTGGGCAACGGCGGCAAGGGCATCGCGTGGAACACCGAAAGCGAGATGGATCTGCTGCGTAAGCTGAACTACACCAAGGCGGAAGGCCCGGCGAAAGGCCAGCCGATGCTCAATACCGCCATCGATGCGGCGGAGATGATCCTGACCCTCGCCCCGGAGACAAACGGTCACGTGGCGGTTAAAGCCTGGGCGGCGCTGAGCGAGTTTACCGGCCGCGACCATACCCATCTGGCGACCAATAAAGAAGAGGAGAAGATCCGCTTCCGGGATATTCAGGCCCAGCCGCGCAAAATCATCTCCAGCCCGACCTGGTCCGGCCTTGAAGATGAGCATGTCTCCTACAACGCCGGCTATACCAACGTGCACGAGCTGATCCCGTGGCGTACGCTCTCCGGCCGCCAGCAGCTGTATCAGGATCACCCGTGGATGCGCGACTTTGGCGAGAGCCTGCTGGTCTATCGTCCACCGATTGACACCCGTTCGGTGAAAGCGGTGATGGGCGAAAAGTCCAACGGCAATCCAGAGAAGGCGCTGAACTTCATTACCCCGCACCAGAAGTGGGGGATCCACTCGACCTACAGCGACAACCTGCTGATGCTGACCCTGTCACGCGGCGGCCCGATCGTCTGGATGAGCGAGGTAGATGCCAAAGAGCTGGGCATTGAGGATAACGACTGGATCGAAGCCTTCAACAGCAACGGCGCGCTCACCGCCAGGGCGGTAGTGAGCCAGCGCGTGCCGGCTGGGATGACCATGATGTACCACGCCCAGGAGCGTATCGTGAACATTCCTGGCTCGGAGATCACCGGCCAGCGCGGTGGGATCCACAACTCGGTCACCCGTATCAGCCCGAAACCGACCCACATGATTGGCGGCTACGCCCAGCTGGCGTACGGCTTTAACTACTACGGCACGGTCGGTTCCAACCGCGATGAGTTTGTGGTGGTCCGTAAGATGAAGAACATTAACTGGTTAGATGGCGAAAACAACGACCAGGTACAGGAGATCGCAAAATGAAAATTCGTTCACAGGTAGGCATGGTGCTGAACCTTGACAAGTGCATCGGCTGTCATACCTGCTCGGTCACCTGTAAAAACGTCTGGACCAGCCGCGAAGGGATGGAGTACGCCTGGTTCAACAATGTTGAGAGCAAGCCTGGCGTAGGTTTCCCGGACGACTGGGAGAATCAGGAGAAGTGGAAGGGCGGCTGGATCCGCAAAGTGAACGGCAAGCTGCAGCCGCGTATGGGAAACCGTGCCACGCTGCTGGGTAAAATCTTCGCCAACCCGCATCTGCCGGGCATCGATGACTATTACGAGCCGTTCGACTACGACTATCAGCATCTGCACACCGCGCCGGAAGGTAAGCATCAGCCCATCGCCCGTCCACGGTCGAAAATCAGCGGTCAGCGGATGGATAAGATCGTCAGCGGTCCGAACTGGGAAGAGATCCTCGGCGGCGAATTTGAGAAGCGCAGCCAGGACCAGAACTTCGAAAACATGCAGAAGGCGATGTACGGGCAGTTTGAAAACACCTTCATGATGTATCTGCCGCGCCTGTGTGAGCACTGCCTGAACCCGGCCTGCGTCGCGACCTGCCCGAGCGGCGCGATCTACAAGCGTGAAGAGGATGGCATTGTGCTGATCGATCAGGACAAGTGCCGCGGCTGGCGGATGTGCGTTACCGGCTGCCCCTACAAAAAGATCTACTTCAACTGGAAGAGCGGCAAGTCCGAGAAGTGCATCTTCTGTTATCCGCGTATTGAGGCTGGCATGCCGACCGTCTGCTCCGAGACCTGCGTGGGGCGCATCCGCTACCTGGGCGTGCTGCTGTATGACGCGGACGCCATTGAAAATGCGGCGGCAACGGAGAGCGAGAAAGATCTCTACCAGCGTCAGCTGGATGTCTTCCTCGACCCGAACGATCCGGCGGTTATCGAGCAGGCGCTGAAGGACGGCGTGCCGCAGAGCGTGATTGACGCCGCGCAGAAGTCACCAGTCTGGAAACTGGCGATGGACTGGAAGCTGGCCCTACCGCTGCACCCGGAGTATCGCACTCTGCCGATGGTTTGGTACGTGCCGCCTCTGTCACCGATCCAGTCGGCGGCCGACGCGGGCGAGCTGGGCAGCAACGGCATCCTGCCGGACGTCGAGAGCCTGCGCATCCCGGTACAGTATCTCGCTAACCTGCTGACGGCGGGAGATACTCAGCCGGTGCTGCTGGCGCTGAAACGCATGCTGGCGATGCGTCACTACAAGCGGGCCGAGACCGTGGATAACGTTAACGATATTCGCGCTCTGGAAGAGGTGGGCTTAAGCGAAGCCCAGGCGCAGGAGATGTATCGTTATCTGGCGATTGCCAACTACGAAGACCGTTTCGTGATTCCTTCCAGCCACCGCGAGCTGGCGCGGGATGCATTCCCGGAACGTAACGGCTGCGGCTTTAGCTTCGGTGACGGCTGCCACGGCAGCGACACCAAGTTCAACCTGTTTAACAGTCGCCGTATTGATGCCGTTGATGTGACCAAAAAAACGGAGCCGCGCCCATGATTGAACTTGTCGTGATTTCCCGCCTGCTGGAGTATCCGGATGCTGCCCTGTGGCAGCATCAGCAGGAGCTGTTTGATGCCATGGCGGAGAGCGAGCACCTGTCGCTTAAGGATGCTCATCAGCTGGTCATCTTCATTCGTGATCTGATGGGTGAGGATCTGCTTGATGCCCAGGCGGCCTATAGCGAGCTTTTCGATCGCGGTCGCGCGACCTCGCTGCTGCTGTTTGAGCATGTGCATGGTGAATCCCGCGATCGCGGTCAGGCGATGGTGGACCTGCTGGCGCAGTATGAGCGCCACGGTCTGGTCATCGACCGCCGTGAGCTGCCGGATCATCTCCCGCTCTATCTGGAATATCTGGCTCAGCTGCCGGTGAACGATGCGCTGGAGGGTCTGGAAGATATCGCGCCGATTCTGGCCCTGCTTAACGCCCGTCTGCAACAGCGAGAAAGCCGCTATGCCAGCCTCTTTGAGCTGCTGCTGCGGCTAGCCAAAACCGACGTCGATCGGCAGAAGGTCGGCGAGAAAATTGCCGGTGAAGCCCGGGATGATACTCCCCAGGCGCTGGACGCCGTCTGGGAAGAGGAGCAGGTGAAGTTCTTTGCCAACCAGGGCTGCGGTGAGTCGGAGATCGCTTCCCATCAGCGCCGGTTTGCCGGGGCGGTGGCACCGCAATATTTGAATATCTCAACCGGAGGACAGCAATAATGCAGTTCCTTAATATGTTCTTCTATGACATCTATCCCTATATTGCCGGGACGGTATTTCTCGTCGGCAGCTGGCTGCGCTATGACTACGGGCAGTACACCTGGCGAGCTGGCTCCAGCCAGATGCTGGATCGCAAAGGGATGAACCTGGCCTCAAACCTGTTCCACATCGGGATTATCGGGATCTTTGCCGGTCACCTGGTGGGGATGCTCACGCCGCACTGGATGTATGAATCCTTTCTGCCAATTGACGTCAAACAGAAGCTGGCCATGATCGCCGGGGGGGTATTCGGCATCATGACGCTGGTGGGCGGCCTGCTGCTGCTTAAGCGCCGCCTGTTCAGCCCGCGCGTGCGCGCCACTACTACCACGGCAGATATTCTGATCCTGACTCTGCTGATGGTGCAGTGCACGCTGGGCCTGCTGACGATCCCGTTCTCAGCTCAGCATATGGACGGGAGCGAAATGATGAAGCTGGTAGGCTGGGCGCAGTCAATTGTGACCTTCCACGGCGGTGCATCGCAGCATCTCGACGGCGTGGCGTTCATTTTCCGCGTGCATCTGGTGCTGGGAATGACGCTGTTCCTGCTCTTCCCGTTCTCACGGCTGGTACATATCTGGAGCGCGCCGGTGGAGTACATGACGCGCAAATACCAGGTGGTACGCGCCCGTCGCTAATGAGTTTCCTGTTTAATTCCAACCTCGCTACGGCGAGGTTTTTTTTTGAGTAGAGGTGGTGCTGAAACAGCGTAGCCCAGATAAGCGCAGCGCCACCGGGGAGATCGGTGCGAAGTGGTATGCGGCTTTGAGGTTTGATTTAACTGGGGTGCTTTATAAGAAGATGGTGGTGGGGGAAGGATTCGAACCTTCGAAGTCGATGACGGCAGATTTACAGTCTGCTCCCTTTGGCCGCTCGGGAACCCCACCAGGGGTAATATCTTGCTTGTAGAGATGGTGGTGGGGGAAGGATTCGAACCTTCGAAGTCGATGACGGCAGATTTACAGTCTGCTCCCTTTGGCCGCTCGGGAACCCCACCACGGGGTATTACTAATTGTTGTGATGTCGAGAGGAAGGATTACTCGAAGCTTAAAGCTTCTCGCCCTTCGGGCCGTTGCTTTCAGCAACGTTCTCTCGCGGATGCTCGAGTCGAACCTTAAAGTCGATGACGGCAGATTTGCAGTCAGCTCCCTTATGACCGCTCGGGAACCCCACCACGGGGTAATACTGGTACTGGCCTGCTTCCCTTGGGAAGCGGGGCGCATCATATCAAATGACGCGCCGCTGTAAAGCATTCCTTTTAAAGAAATGAACCGTTTGCATGCTTTTTATGCGTAACGCACTATTGCTAAGCAATTCATTTCATCAGCCGCTTACAGAATAATCGTCCGGTTGCCGTAAACAAATACCCGCTGGCCCAGAACTTCGTACAGCGCCCGACTGAGCACGTTCTTCTCGACGTCGCGACCCGCGCGCATCATATCTTCGGCAGTGTAGGTGTGATCGACGTGAATAACGTCCTGCATAATAATCGGACCCTCGTCCAGATTGTCATTCACATAGTGTGCAGTCGCACCGATGATCTTCACGCCGCGCTCGTAAGCCTGGTGATAAGGTCGGGCACCAATAAACGCCGGTAAGAATGAGTGATGAATATTAATGATCTTATTCGGGAAGCGAGCAACAAAGGTGGGCGTCAGCACGCGCATATATTTCGCCAGCACAACATAATCTGGATCGTAGGCTTCAATCGCCTGAGCCATCTTCTCGTCGTGATCTTCGCGGGTTAGCCCTTCATGACTTACCAGCTCGAAAGGAATATCAAAACGCTCTACCAGCGTGCGAAGCGTTTCATGGTTGCCAATAACCGCCGCAATCTCTACGTCGAGACCGCCATAGTTGGCCTTCATCAGCAGATCGCCCAGGCAGTGGGCCTCTTTGGTCACCAGAATCACGATGCGGCGACGTCCGGCAGGGGTTAGCTCCCGTACGGAACCATCAGGCAGGGCGCTGTCGAGATCGGCCAGCAGGGTAGCATCGTTAAAGATGCCCTCCAGCTCGGTACGCATAAAGAAGCGCCCAGTACGGTGATCGACAAACTCATTGTTCTGCACAATGTTCAGTTCGTGCTTGTAGCAAATATTGGTGATGCGTGCGATCAGCCCCTTTTGATCGGGACAGATAGTACGCAGAACTTTTCGTTGTAGTGAGTGCATTGCCGGGTAAATCCTTGACGTGTTTGCTATGAGGTACCGCTGGGTTTATTGCCCGCAGCACTTTTTAAATTTTTTGCCCGAGCCACAAGGGCAGGGATCGTTACGGCCAAACTGGGGTCGCGTGCCATCAATATAATACCATTGGCCGTTTTCTTTTAAGAACCTGGAGCGCTCGATAATTGCGCCCGTTTTGCCTTTCTCACGAAAGCGAGCTACAAAACTGACGAACCCTTCACCACTATGACTGCCTTCAGCCTCTTCAAAAAGAGTCAGGCCCAACCACTCGGTTCCGGTAAAGCCAGCTTCGATCTCCTGACGGAAGGCCGCAGCTTGACAGGAGGGATGCCAGGTTTGGATCAGATAGTCAGCACACTTTTCCACAAACGCCGTATAGCGCGAGCGCATCAGATGACCAGGATTGGACGCAATCGCTTTTCCAGACAGATAAGGCTGGCAACATAGGCTATACTCCAGTGCGCTACCGCAGGGACAACGGTTTGACAAAATAGGTATCCTGAATAGATGAGAGCGCAAATGCGCTTTTACAGCACTATGTTAACTGAGCGATGACGATGACGCTATGCCAGCAGGGTTTGGGAGAGGATATATTCTCCAGCACTGGTCATAAGGTCAAAAATTTAGTACGTTTCGGCATAGGCGAGTGGCGTGCAGCGCTGAGAGAGGCGTTTAGCCGCCGCAATGTTTTGGCATCACGACGTTTCTGGTTCAGTCACTTACGCATGGTATATCACTGCCATAACGCGCCAGATGGGCCTTTGATCCTGATGAAACCTATTTGTCCTGTTTTCCTGCCGGCCTGGTGTGCGGCAGCGCGTACTGCTGTTTTTCAGCAGGACGAGAGAGGGTACTGGGCGAATTGTAACCACTTGGTGCACATAAAATGTTTGAGTACTTGGTTTTTCGCTTTTTGAAGCAAAATCTGACAGGCGGTAGTCGCAATAGCGTGCCACTATTGAACTATCGTAAGGCAGGGGAGAGAACATGACGCAGCCATTGGCCGGAAAACATATGTTAATCGTTGAAGACGAACCCGTTTTCCGCTCACTGCTGGACTCCTGGCTTCTGTCTCTTGGGGCATCCACTACCCTCGCGGGTGACGGAGTGGAAGCGCTTGAGATGTTTGCCAGAGTCAAACCAGATCTGATGATCTGTGATATCGCAATGCCGCGGATGAACGGCCTTAAGTTGGTAGAGCATCTGCGCAACGAAGGCGATCAAACGCCGATCCTCGTGATTTCGGCAACCGAGAATATGGCTGACATTGCCAGGGCGCTTCGTCTCGGCGTGCAGGATGTATTACTCAAGCCGGTAAAAGATTTTGCTCGCCTGCGTGAAACCGTATTGGCCTGCCTCTATCCCAATATGTTTAATTCCCGGGTTGAGGAAGAGGAGCGGCTCTTTCAGGATTGGGATGCGTTAGTCAGCGATCCGCATGCAGCCGCAAAGCTGCTGCAGGAATTACAGCCTCCCGTTCAGCAGGTGATGTCCCAGTGCCGCGTTAATTATCGTCAGCTCGTGGCTGCCGATCAACCCGGGCTGGTATTAGATATTGCGCCCCTCTCCGATCACGACCTCGCCTTTTATTGTCTGGATGTGACACGCGCCGGTGATAACGGTGTATTAGCCGCACTGTTATTACGTGCACTCTTCAATGGCTTGCTGCAAGAGCAGCTCTCTCAGCAACGTCAGCGCTTGCCTGAACTGGGTGCACTCTTAAAGCAGGTTAATCAATTACTGCGCCAGGCCAATTTACCCGGCCAATTTCCGCTGCTGGTGGGTTATTACCATAGCGAACACAAAAATTTGATATTAGTCTCCGCTGGCCTTAACGCAACGCTGAATACCAGCGAGCAGCAGGTGCAGATTAACAGCGGGGTGCCGCTAGGCACGCTGGGGAATGCTTACTTAAATCAAATAAGTCAGCGCTGTGAAGATTGGCAATGTCAGGTGTGGGGAATGGGCGGACGTTTGCGCTTAATGCTGTCTGCGGAATGAGCGATCGCACCGGGCTAACCATTTTGCTTTACCGCAAAAACGAGCCGGGTGCTACCATCAGGATAGTCTTATAGGTAATTGTCTTAATTACAGGTCAATGAGTTCAATTCAGACCAGGCTCACAGTTTGATACTGATATACTCAATCCACTATTCATTGACGAACGTGTTCTAGTTTGAACAGTCCAGGAGATTTTAAATGGCTGCCGTTAATTCAAAAGTAACAAAAGCAGTTATCCCGGTCGCAGGATTAGGTACCCGGATGCTGCCCGCCACGAAAGCTATCCCAAAAGAGATGCTGCCGCTGGTTGATAAACCCTTAATTCAATACGTCGTAAATGAATGTATTGCAGCGGGTATTACGGAAATCGTTTTAGTTACTCATTCATCTAAAAACTCCATCGAAAACCACTTCGACACCAGCTTTGAGCTGGAAGCCATGCTGGAAAAACGCGTTAAGCGCCAGCTGCTGGAAGAGGTACAGTCTATTTGCCCACCGCACGTGACTATTATGCAGGTGCGTCAGGGTCTGGCTAAAGGTTTAGGCCACGCGGTACTGTGTGCGCATCCGGTTGTAGGGGATGAGCCAGTTGCTGTTATTCTGCCTGACGTTATTCTTGATGAATATGAATCCGATCTCTCCCAGGATAACCTGGCTGAAATGATCAAACGCTTCGATGAAACCGGCTGTAGCCAGATTATGGTTGAGCCTGTAGAAGACGTTACCGCTTACGGCGTTGTAGACTGTAAAGGCGCGGATTTGAAGCCGGGTGAAAGCGTGCCAATGGTTGGCGTGGTTGAGAAGCCTAAGGCTAACGTTGCACCTTCTAACCTCGCCGTAGTGGGCCGTTACGTCCTGAGCGCTGAAATCTGGCCTCTGCTGGCAAAAACGCCTCCGGGAGCAGGGGATGAGATCCAGCTGACCGACGGTATCGATATGCTTATCGAGAAAGAGACCGTTGAAGCTTACCATATGAAAGGTAAGAGCCATGACTGTGGCAATAAGCTGGGCTATATGCAAGCGTTTGTCGAATACGGTATTCGTCATAACACCTTGGGTGAAGAATTTAAAAGCTGGCTGGAAGATGAGATGGGTCTTACAAAGTAAGGCTTTTCTGAACGCCGTCTGAAGAAGGCCGGAGATATCACCGTTACGTACGGATTATCTCCGGCTTTTTTTATTGCTGATTGTTTCAAGTGTCAACCAGAGTCAACGCAGGCGCTGCGTTAGCAGCAATAAAAAAATCCCGCCAGGGCGGGATTTTTTACATCAGGCGGTGGGTTATTCCTTAATCAGGAAGTCTTCCAGCTGTTTGCCTTGCTCGTCCATGGCTTTCTTAATAACTGCTGGGGTACGGCCCTGGCCGGTCCAGGTTTTAGTTTCGCCATTTTCGTCAACGTAGCTATATTTAGCCGGACGTGCTGCGCGCTTAGCTTTAGTACCGACTTTCGCGGCCGCCATGCTGTTCAGCAGTTCGTTCGGGTCAATACCGTCAGCAATCAGCATTTCACGATACTGCTGCAGTTTACGCGTACGTTCTTCAATTTCAGCTGCGGCAGCGTTATCTTCTTCACGACGCTCGTTAACAACAACTTCTAATTTTTCCAGCATTTCTTCGAGCGTTTCGAGAGTGCATTCTCTTGCCTGTGCACGAAGAGTACGGATGTTGTTCAGAATTTTAAGTGCTTCGCTCATTGTAGTAATCTCAAACTTATAATGGGTGGTTTGTTGAGCTAATAATAGAGTGATAATTTGAGTTGTGCAATACCCGCCAATGTAAGGAATTCAAAATTACCCATTATTTGTTGGTTTTATTAATTCCGTTATCTTAAATTTTCCTGCCGTGGACCGGCCCTGCAATGGTTATCCAAAGCATTACCCCTGGTCTGTTCGGGGTTAGATTAACGAAGAATTGTAATCGCGCATTTTCGATTAATCCTTACGGTACTATAGCTGAGATGGATAAATATCAACCTTTCTTATTAGTCTGACATAAGCCTGCTGAGCTTAAATTACTAATATTTTCTGTAACCTAAGTTAGAAATCCACAATGCCAAAAGCCTGCGCGCGATACGGCATAGAGATAAAGCGCCAATCTTTCACTCAGCCATCCAGAGTTATGGCGTTCATAAATGTTATAAAATGTGTATATCACGGCAAGTTGTAAGGATTACCATTAACAGAGTTACAGCCGTCCTGGCGCATGGTAACTGAGCAAATTATGTTACAATCCGCGCCGTTAAAATTACATCTTGATTGGGGCCTCCAGACCAATGGCACAGCTATATTTCTACTATTCGGCAATGAACGCCGGCAAATCAACGGCGCTTTTGCAGTCTTCCTACAATTACCAGGAGAGGGGGATGCGCTCGCTGGTCTACACAGCTGAAATTGATAACCGTTTCGGTAGTGGAAAAGTCAGCTCACGTATCGGCCTCTCTTCACCCGCAAAATTATTCAATCAAAACACTTCGCTGTTTGACGAGATCCGCGATGAGCATGCGCAGGAGCCAGTCCACTGCGTGCTGGTGGATGAGAGCCAGTTTTTAACGCGTGAGCAGGTATATGCGCTCTCTGAAATTGTCGATAAGCTTGATATTCCTGTGCTGTGCTATGGGCTAAGAACCGATTTCCGCGGCGAGCTATTTACCGGCAGCCTCTATTTACTGGCGTGGTCAGATAAGCTGGTCGAGTTAAAAACCATCTGTTTCTGTGGCCGTAAGGCCAGCATGGTGTTACGTCTCGATCAGGATGGGCGTCCCTATAATGAGGGAGAGCAGGTGGTTATTGGCGGCAACGAGCGCTATGTCTCAGTGTGCCGCAAACATTATAAAGAGGCGCTTGTAGAAGGCTCTCTGACAGCGATTCAGCGCCGTGTGCGTGGGTAGGTACCGATAAAACCAAAAACAGGCCCAGCGCCTCGCTGAGGCCATAAAAAAACCCGCCGAGAGGCGGGTTTTTGTTAGCGCGAAAAATTAAGCGGGTTTTTTCACTTTTTTATCTGCTTTTACCGGTACAGCAACCTCAACCTGTGCAGGTGCAGCTTCGCCTTCTCTGTATTCACGACCGTAGTAGGTATCCAGCAGGATCTGTTTCAGCTCGGCGATCAGCGGGTAGCGCGGGTTAGCGCCGGTGCACTGGTCATCGAAAGCGTCTTCAGACAGCTTATCAACGTGTGCAAGGAAGTCAGCTTCCTGCACGCCTGCTTCGCGGATAGATTTCGGAATACCCAGTTCGGCTTTCAGGCTGTCCAGCCATCCCAACAGTTTCTCAATCTTCGCTGCGGTGCGATCGCCCGGTGCACTCAGGCCCAGGTGGTCGGCAATCTCTGCATAGCGACGGCGAGCCTGCGGACGGTCGTACTGGCTGAAGGCGGTCTGTTTGGTTGGGTTATCGTTGGCGTTATAGCGGATAACGTTACCAATCAACAGGGCGTTGGCCAGGCCGTGCGGAATGTGGAACTGTGAGCCAAGCTTGTGCGCCATGGAGTGACAGACCCCGAGGAAGGCGTTAGCAAACGCAATCCCGGCGATGGTTGCTGCACCGTGCACGCGTTCGCGGGCAACCGGGTTTTTCGACCCTTCGTGGTAAGACGCTGGCAGGTACTCTTTCAGCAGCTTAAGCGCCTGCAGAGCCTGACCATCAGAGAATTCAGAGGCCAGTACTGATACATAGGCTTCCAGCGCGTGGGTCACCGCATCCAGGCCGCCAAAGGCGCACAGGGATTTCGGCATATCCATTACCAGGTTGGCATCGACAATCGCCATATCCGGGGTCAGGGCATAGTCAGCCAGCGGGTATTTCTGACCGGTGGCATCGTCGGTTACGACCGCGAACGGCGTCACTTCAGAGCCGGTACCGGAGGTGGTGGTGATAGCAATCATTTTTGCTTTCACGCCCATTTTCGGGAACTTGTAGATACGTTTACGGATATCCATAAAGCGCAGCGCCAGCTCTTCGAAGTGGGTTTCCGGATGTTCGTACATAACCCACATGATTTTTGCTGCGTCCATCGGGGAACCGCCGCCCAGGGCGATGATCACGTCAGGCTTGAAGGAGTTCGCCAGCTCAGCGCCCTTACGGACGATGGTCAGGGTCGGATCCGCTTCAACTTCAAAGAACACTTCTGTTTCAACGCCTGCCGCTTTCAGCACGGAGGTGATCTGGTCCGCATAGCCGTTGTTGAACAGGAAACGGTCGGTGACGATCAGCGCACGTTTGTGACCATCGGTAATCACTTCATCCAGCGCGATGGGCAGGGAGCCACGGCGGAAGTAGATTGATTTCGGAAGTTTATGCCACAGCATGTTTTCAGCTCGCTTAGCAACGGTTTTCTTGTTGATCAGGTGCTTCGGACCGACGTTTTCAGAGATGGAGTTACCACCCCATGAGCCGCAGCCCAGGGTCAGGGACGGGGCAAGTTTGAAGTTGTACAGGTCGCCGATACCACCCTGAGAGGCCGGGGTGTTGATCAGAATACGGGCGGTTTTCATCTTCTCGCCGAAGAAAGCCACGCGCTCCGGCTGGTTGTCCTGGTCAGTATAGAGACAGGAGGTGTGACCGATCCCGCCCATGGCAACCAGTTTTTCCGCCTTAACAACGGCGTCTTCGAAATCTTTCGCACGGTACATTGCCAGCGTCGGAGAGAGTTTTTCGTGCGCAAACGGCTCGCTCTCATCGACGTTGGTGACTTCGCCAATCAGGATTTTGGTGCTGGACGGAACGGTGAAGCCCGCCAGTTCAGCAATTTTAACCGCTGGCTGACCGACAATGGCCGCGTTCAGCGCGCCGTTTTTCAGGATGATATCCTGAACGGCTTTCAGCTCCTGGCCCTGCAGCATGTAGCCGCCATGGCTGGCGAAACGTTCACGCACGCTGTCATAGACGGAGTCAACGACCACCACAGACTGCTCCGACGCACAGATAACGCCGTTATCAAAGGTTTTTGACATCAGCACAGAGGCGACTGCACGTTTGATATCGGCGGTTTCGTCGATCACCACCGGGGTGTTACCTGCACCTACGCCGATAGCCGGTTTACCGGAGCTGTACGCCGCTTTTACCATGCCTGGACCACCGGTCGCGAGGATCAGGTTGATATCCGGGTGGTGCATCAGGGCATTAGACAGCTCTACGGAAGGTTGGTCGATCCAGCCAATCAGATCTTTCGGTGCGCCCGCTGCAATAGCGGCCTGCAGAACGATATCGGCAGCTTTGTTGGTTGCATCTTTTGCGCGCGGATGCGGAGAGAAGATAATCGCGTTGCGGGTCTTAAGGCTAATCAGCGACTTAAAGATAGCGGTAGAGGTTGGGTTAGTGGTCGGAACAATACCGCAGATAATACCGATAGGTTCAGCGATGGTGATGGTGCCAAAGGTGTCGTCGGTAGAAAGCACACCGCAGGTCTTCTCATCTTTGTATGCGTTATAGATATATTCGGAAGCGAAGTGGTTTTTAATCACTTTATCTTCCACAATACCCATACCGGATTCTGCAACGGCCAGCTTAGCGAGAGGGATTCGCGCATCGGCGGCAGCCAGAGCGGCGGCACGGAAGATTTTATCAACTTGTTCTTGAGAAAAGTTGGCATATTCACGCTGGGCTTTTTTCACGCGTTCAACGAGTGCGTTAAGTTCAGCGACGTTAGTAACGGCCATAATGATCTCCTGATAATGTTAAACTCTTTTAGTAAATCAGTTGCTCAATGGATCAACAGAACAGTATAGTAAGACCCGTGGCAGCCTGCATTACCCTATCAAAAACAAGAACTTATTAATGACACCTGCACCCATGATTTACTAAAAGAGCCTCGCCTCAGCATCATACCGTTTGATACTTTAATTTCTCCCTGGCGGCGTAAACAAGGTTACTCACTTCTGAGTAGTGATTACGTGATCCAGATCAAAAATAGTCCAAGCTGACACCTTTCAGCAGACTCTTTTTATGCATTTGTATCAAATGTTAATAATTTCAGGGGTAGAGTAGAAATAAGCTATCATACTTCCTACAATTAAATAACATGCGTTATCTCAGCCGTTTTTGAGAATATTTCTGGTGAAGTATCCTGATATTAGGCGTATCTTTAGCATGGTTTTTTTATGGCTGAAATTTTGCCTTCGGCGTTGATTCTTTGCGGAGTTTACCGTGATCCAGTCGTTGTTTGATTTTCCGACCTATCTGAAGTTTTTCATTGGTCTCTTTGCGTTGGTTAACCCGGTCGGGATTATCCCAGTATTTATCAGCATGACCAGTTACCAGACAGCGGCGGCAAGAAACAAAACCAACCTGACGGCCAGCGTCTCGGTGGCCATTATTCTACTCACCTCGCTCTTTCTGGGCAGCACCATCCTGCAGCTGTTTGGTATCTCAATTGACTCCTTCCGTATTGCCGGGGGCATCCTGGTAGTGACAATTGCGATGTCGATGATTAGCGGCAAGCTGGGGGAAGATAAGCAGAACAAACAGGAGAAGTCAGAGACGGCGATTCGTGAAAGCATTGGGGTAGTACCGCTCGCGCTGCCGCTCATGGCGGGGCCAGGGGCCATCAGCTCGACTATTGTCTGGGGAACACGTTTTCACAGCTGGCCCCATCTGCTCTGTTTCTCCATCGCCATTGCCCTGTTTGCACTCTGCTGCTGGGGACTGTTTCGTATTGCGCCCTGGCTGGTTCGTTTATTAGGCCAGACCGGCATCAACGTCATTACCCGTATCATGGGCCTGTTGCTGATGGCACTGGGCATTGAATTTATCGTTACCGGAATCAAAGCCATTTTCCCCGGCTTAACCCACTGATTGCCTTCATTCGAAAAATGTCATCCTCAACGGAGCATCCTGCTCCGTCTCTTTTCAGCATTATCAGTAAAACATATAACTAATGTTGAAAAGCGGTGCAATCATAATAAATCACGCTGGCAGAATTAAATCGTTAGCGATCAGCAGGTTGAATTCCCTTTCTTGTCACGTTTGCTTACATTTACCGCTTTCCACCTGTTATTTTACTCACATGATACGCTGGGGCTTGCTGTGGGATTATCGAAATGATATTAGTAAATTAATCATCCACACAGATGAATGTGCTAGAAAATGCGCACTTGTTACTTTTTTGTGTAAAAAATAATCAGACTGAGATTCATCCAGACTCTGCCGAATCGTGTAAAAGAGAATTGCTTAACAAATTTGCAAATTATATTGGCGGACGATAAGTGCATTTGATACTTTCCAGGCCACTCTTTGCAGCAGAATAGATGCAGATGAGAATCATTTTCAAATATGATCCTCGTCGGGATATAAGAGACGCCTCAAACAGGGGAGGCGGTAAAGAATCGACGCCAGGCTGCCGCCATGAGCAGCCAGTAATAATAAAAGTCGGTGATAGCAAGCAGTAAAACCTTGCGGATGCAAAAGCTCCTGCGCCGTTAAGGAACCCCTACGGGGGGGTATAAAACAGGCTGGCGCAAAAGCCAGTAATTATAATGAGTGGAGTACCAACACAATGTCCATCATCACAAAAAAAAGCTTGGTAGCGGCAGGGATTTTGACTGCGCTAATCGCGGGTAATGTTGCCATGGCGGCAGATGTACCTGCAGGTGTTCAACTGGCAGAGAAGCAAACTCTGATCCGAAATAACGGTGCCGAGCCACAGTCGCTCGATCCAAATAAGATCGAAGGGGTACCAGAATCTAACGTCAGCCGCGATCTCTTTGAAGGCCTGCTGATTACCTCTCCGGTTGACGGCCACCCCATTCCTGGCGTTGCTGAATCCTGGGACAATAAAGATTTTAAAGTCTGGACCTTCCATCTGCGTAAAGATGCTAAGTGGTCCAACGGCGAACCTGTGACCGCCCAGGATTTCGTCTATAGCTGGCAGCGCTTGGTAGATCCAAATACCGCCTCGCCTTATGCAAGCTATCCGCAATATGGTCATATCGTAAACGTTGATGCGATCATCGACGGCAAAATGAAGCCGAGCGAGCTGGGCGTTAAGGCAATTGATGACCATACGCTGGAAGTCACCCTGAGCGAGCCGGTACCTTACTTCTATAAGCTGCTGGTTAACCCGGCGATGTCCCCGGTAAATAAAACCGCCATCGAAAAATTCGGCGAAAAGTGGACTCAGCCAGCAAATATCGTCTCCAACGGCGCGTTTAAACTGCAGGACTGGGTAGTTAACGAACGTATTGTGATGGTGCGTAACACCAACTATTGGAATAACGGCAAAACCGTTCTCGATCAAATTACCTATCTGCCAATCTCCTCCGAAGTGACGGACGTGAACCGCTACCGCAGCGGCGAGATTGACATGACCTATAATAACCTGCCGATCGAGCTGTTCCAGAAGCTGAAAAAAGAGATCCCGCAGGAAGTTCACGTTGACCCGTATCTGTGTACGTACTACTACGAAATCAACAACCAGAAAGCACCGTTTACCGATGCTCGTATCCGTACCGCGCTGAAGCTGGGCCTCGATCGCGACATCATTGCCAACAAAGTGAAAGCGCAGGGCGATCTGCCTGCCTATGGTTACACCCCGCCGTACGCCGACGGTGCGAAGCTGACCAAGCCAGAGTGGTTCGGCTGGACGCAGGAAAAACGCAACGAAGAAGCGAAAAAACTGCTGGCAGAAGCGGGCTATACTAAAGATAAGCCGCTGACCTTTAACCTGCTGTACAACACCTCCGATCTGCACAAGAAGCTGGCTATCGCTGCCGCTTCGATCTGGCAGAAAAACCTTGGCGTGAACGTCAAACTGGTGAACCAGGAGTGGAAAACCTTCCTTGATACCCGTCATCAGGGTAACTTCGACGTGGCCCGTGCCGGCTGGTGCGCTGACTATAACGAGCCGACCTCGTTCCTGAACACCATGCTCTCCGGTAGCTCAATGAACACCGCGCACTATAAGAGCGAGGCGTTTGACCGCATCATGGCCGATGCCGTGAAAGCCAGCGACGATGCGAAACGCAGCGAGCTGTACGATCAGGCTGAACAGCAGCTGGGCAAAGACTCGGCGATCGTGCCGGTTTACTACTATGTAAACGCGCGTCTGGTGAAACCATGGGTTGGCGGTTATAGCGGTAAAGACCCAATGGATAACGTCTACGGTAAAGATCTCTACGTTATCAAACATTAATGGCAATATGTGGGGCAGGGCGTAACCGTGCTAAGACGCGGCGTCGCACTGCCCCATCGTGTCTTATTTTATCGCACTGCATACACAGGCGTGCTTACGTCACGTGTATAAGGCACAGGCCAGAAGGTACGGGCAATGTTGAAATTTATTTTACGTCGCTGTCTGGAAGCAATTCCGACACTCCTGATTCTTATTACGATCTCCTTCTTTATGATGCGTCTTGCGCCGGGTAGTCCTTTTACCAGCGAGCGCGCGCTGCCGCCGGAAGTGATGGCGAACATTGAAGCGAAATATCACTTAAACGATCCGATCATGACCCAGTATTTCAGCTATCTGAAACAGCTGGCGCACGGTGATTTCGGGCCGTCATTTAAATATAAAGACTATTCGGTCAACGATCTGGTGGCTTCCAGCTTCCCGGTGTCGGCGAAATTAGGCGCGGCTGCCTTTTTCCTCGCCGTGGTGCTCGGCGTTGCGGCAGGCGTTATCGCAGCGCTTAACCAGAATACAAAATGGGACTATACGGTCATGGGGTTTGCGATGACCGGGGTGGTGATCCCCAGCTTCGTGGTTGCGCCGCTCCTGGTGCTTATTTTCGCTATCACTCTGAAGTGGCTGCCAGGCGGCGGCTGGAACGGTGGGGCACCGAAATTTATGATCCTGCCGATGGTGGCGCTCTCTCTGGCCTATATCGCCAGCATTGCGCGTATCACCCGTGGGTCAATGATTGAAGTGCTGCACTCTAACTTCATCCGTACCGCTCGCGCCAAAGGCCTGCCCCTGCGCCGGATCATCATGCGCCACGCCCTGAAGCCCGCGCTGCTGCCGGTGCTCTCCTATATGGGCCCTGCGTTTGTCGGCATCATCACTGGCTCGATGGTTATCGAAACCATCTACGGTCTGCCGGGTATTGGCCAGCTGTTTGTTAACGGCGCGCTGAACCGCGACTACTCCCTGGTGCTGAGCCTGACCATTCTGGTCGGCACGCTGACTATTTTGTTTAACGCGATCGTGGACGTGCTCTATGCCGTTATCGATCCGAAAATCCGTTACTAACGCTGGGGTACGCCATGATGTTAAGTAAGAAAAACAGCGAGGCGCTGGAAAACTTCAGTGAGAAACTGGAAGTCGAAGGGCGTAGCCTGTGGCAGGACGCGCGTCGCCGCTTTATGCACAACCGCGCTGCGGTAACCAGCCTTGCCGTACTGGTGCTGATCGCTCTGTTCGTCGCCTTTGCCCCGCTGCTGTCGCAGTTTACCTATTTCGATACTGACTGGGGCATGATGTCCAACGCGCCGGATATGGCGTCTGGCCACTACTTCGGCACCGACTCCTCAGGGCGTGATCTGCTGGTGCGCGTGGCTATCGGCGGCCGTATCTCTCTGATGGTCGGCATCGCCGCGGCGCTGGTGGCGGTCATCGTCGGCACGCTCTACGGATCGCTCTCCGGCTACCTTGGCGGCAAAGTCGACTCGGTCATGATGCGACTGCTGGAGATCCTCAACTCCTTCCCGTTCATGTTCTTTGTGATCCTGCTGGTGACCTTCTTTGGTCAAAACATCCTGCTGATCTTTGTGGCGATTGGTATGGTCTCCTGGCTCGACATGGCGCGTATCGTGCGCGGCCAGACGCTGAGCCTGAAGCGCAAAGAGTTTATCGAAGCGGCGCAGGTCGGCGGCGTATCGACGGCCAGCATTGTGGTGCGCCATATCGTACCGAACGTGCTGGGCGTGGTGGTGGTGTATGCCTCGCTGCTGGTGCCGAGCATGATCCTGTTTGAGTCCTTCCTGAGCTTCCTTGGCCTTGGTACCCAGGAGCCGCTGAGCAGCTGGGGCGCGCTGCTCAGCGATGGCGCAAACTCGATGGAAGTATCCCCGTGGCTGCTGCTCTTCCCGGCGGTGTTCCTGGTCGTGACCCTGTTTTGTTTTAACTTTATCGGCGATGGCCTGCGTGATGCCCTCGACCCGAAAGATCGTTAAGGAGTGCTGTTAATGAGCATTATTGAAACCTCATCGCCGTCGGTGGCACAGCAGCAATCTAACGTTCTGCTGGATGTCAAAGACCTGCGGGTAACCTTTAAAACGCCGGATGGGGACGTGACGGCGGTCAACGACCTCAACTTTAGCCTAAGCGCTGGGGAGACCCTCGGGATCGTGGGTGAATCCGGCTCGGGTAAATCGCAAACGGCGTTTGCGCTGATGGGCCTGCTGGCTACAAACGGCGTGATCGGCGGGTCGGCAAAATTCAACGGCAGAGAGATCCTCAACCTGCCGGAGCGGGAGCTGAACCGGCTACGTGCCGAGCAGATCTCGATGATATTCCAGGATCCGATGACCTCGCTGAATCCGTACATGCGCGTCGGCGAGCAGCTGATGGAAGTGCTGATGCTGCACAAAGGCATGGGCAAAGCCGAAGCGTTTGAAGAGTCGGTGAAGATGCTTGATGCGGTGAAAATGCCGGAAGCGCGTAAGCGCATGCGCATGTATCCCCACGAGTTCTCCGGCGGGATGCGCCAGCGCGTGATGATCGCCATGGCGCTGATGTGCCGTCCGAAGCTGCTCATTGCCGATGAGCCAACCACCGCGCTGGACGTGACCGTGCAGGCACAGATCATGACCCTGCTCAACGAGCTGAAGCGTGAGTTTAATACCGCCATCATTATGATCACCCATGACCTTGGCGTCGTGGCGGGCATCTGCGATAAGGTGCTGGTGATGTATGCAGGCCGCACTATGGAGTACGGTGCTGCGCGCAACGTCTTCTATCAGCCTGCACATCCGTACTCAATTGGGCTGCTGAACGCCGTACCGCGTCTGGATGCGGAAGGGGAGTCTCTGCTGACGATCCCGGGGAACCCGCCGAACCTGCTGCGGCTGCCAAAAGGCTGCCCGTTCCAGCCGCGCTGCCCGTACGCGATGGAGATTTGTAACACTGCGCCGCCGCTGGAGGAGTTTGCCCCAGGCCGCCTGCGCGCCTGCTTTAAGCCGGTGGAGGAGCTGGTATGACTACCCAGACCGAAGAGAGAAAAGTTCTGCTCGAAATTGCCGACCTGAAAGTGCATTTCGATATCAAAGATGGCAAGCAGTGGTTCTGGCAGCCTGCCAAGACCCTGAAGGCGGTGGACGGCGTCACCCTGCGCCTCTACGAAGGGGAGACCCTGGGCGTGGTAGGCGAGTCCGGCTGTGGTAAATCAACCTTTGCCCGCGCCATTATCGGCCTCGTGAAAGCTACCGACGGTAAAGTCGCCTGGCTTGGCAGAGATCTGCTGGGGATGAAGCCGGACGAGTGGCGCGACGTACGCAGCGATATCCAGATGATTTTTCAGGATCCGCTGGCTTCGCTGAATCCGCGAATGAATATCGGCGATATCATTGCCGAGCCGCTGCGCACCTACCATCCGAACATGCCGCGCCAGGAAGTGCGCGATCGGGTAAAAGCGATGATGATGAAAGTTGGCTTGCTGCCCAACCTGATCAACCGCTACCCGCACGAGTTCTCAGGCGGTCAGTGCCAGCGTATCGGCATCGCCCGGGCGCTGATCCTTGAGCCGAAGCTGATTATCTGTGACGAGCCGGTCTCGGCGCTGGATGTGTCGATTCAGGCGCAGGTGGTAAACCTGCTGCAGAAGCTACAGCGCGAGATGGGCCTGTCGCTGATCTTTATCGCCCATGACCTGGCGGTGGTGAAGCACATCTCCGATCGCGTGCTGGTGATGTATCTGGGCCATGCGGTAGAGCTGGGAACCTATGACGAGGTTTACAACAATCCGCTGCACCCCTATACCAAAGCGCTGATGTCGGCCGTGCCGGTTCCCGATCCGGATCTGGAGAAGAACAAGCAGATCCAGCTGCTGGAAGGGGAGCTGCCGTCGCCAATCAACCCGCCGTCAGGCTGTGTGTTCCGCACCCGCTGCCCGATTGCCGGGCCGGAGTGCGCCCAGACGCGTCCGGTGCTGGAGGGCAGCTTCCGCCACGCCGTTTCCTGTCTTAAGGTTGACCCGCTATAATCCCGCAGGGCTGGCATGACGCCAGCCCTTTTTCGTTGCGAGGATAACCCGTGTCCAACCGATCTTTTTCGCTACGCCAGACGCTCTTCCGCCGCCTGTTCGATCAGCAGACCCGCTCTGGTCGCCGCTTTGAAGCTCTGTGCGGCCTGCTGGCGCTAGTGAGCGTTATCACGATCTTTATTGAATCCAGCATGGGCAGCCAGCTGACCTTTACGCCCCATGAGTGGCACCTTTTTATCTGGATAGAGATCGGCTTTACCCTCATCTTTACGCTTGAGTACATTTTACGGGTTATCGCCTGGCCCAGGCCCGTGCGCTACGTCTTTAGCTTCTGGGGTGTGATCGATCTGGCCACCATGCTGCCGCTTTACGTCCTGTGGCTCTGGCCCGAGCTGGCTATTCACTACTTCTTCGCCTGGCGGGCGATGCGGGCAATACGCGTTTTGCGCATCCTTAAGCTGCTGCGCTACATGCCTGCGCTGCACAGCCTGTGGCGAGCGGTCATTAATGCCCGTCATCAGCTGATTCTGTTCTATGCGTTTGTAGGTATTGTGATGGTCTCGGCCGGGGCGCTGATGTACGCCATTGAAGGGGAGGCGAGCGGCTTTACCAGTTTGGGCGTGGCGGTTTACTGGGCGGTGGTGACGGTCACCACGGTAGGCTACGGCGATATTACGCCTCACTCGGTTTCCGGACGGTTTGTGGCCTCGGTGTTGATTTTAATTGGCTACTCGGTGATTGCGATTCCGACGGGTATCCTGACAGCGCAAATGAGCAACGAGCTCCAGCAGAGCAAGCGTGCCCGCCGCTGTCCGCGCTGTCATCTGGAGGATCATAGCCCGGAGGCGCACTACTGCATGCGCTGCGGGGAGCCGCTGCCTCAACCAGAGGAAATTTATCCAGAAGAGAAACAGTAAAAGAGATATAGCGCGGCATTCACCGCGCCAAAAGCTTACTCACGCCACAGGATGTGGCAAATCTTGTGGTCTTTCTCGCGGCACAGCAGCACGCGGGCGAAGATGTCATTGATTTCACCCCCGTCGGTATCCGCCAGGCCGATGACCACCTCCGAGAAGAAGTCGGGGTTCAAATCGTAATCGACATGCTCCTGCCAGTCTTCAGCCGGATCGAACAGCTCCGCACCGCCGCGCTCTTCAAATTGTAAATTAAAAAGAATGACGTCTGCCGGATCGAGATTATCCATCGCCAGCTCAAGAAAAATATCGTAGGCCTGCTCAAGCGTTTCATCTTCAGTCAGGCGATTGTTCAGATCCATTTCCATAGTAACACCCTGGTTTAATCGCTAATGGGCACGTTTTACAGCAACGGACTAAAGAAGTAAAACAGTCGCTCGACAATCCGCTGCCATAGCGGACGTTTCAACCAGCGCGTGGCATCCAGCAGCCGGGAGCGGGAGATATAGTCATCCTGAACCGCCGCCAGATCGCCGCCAAAACCGGCATCATCAATGACCAGCGTGATTTCAAAGTTGAGCCACAGGCTGCGCATGTCGAGGTTTACCGTGCCTACCAGGCTCAGCTCACCGTCTACCAGCACGCTTTTGGTATGTAGCAGACCGCCTTCAAACTGATAAATTTTCACGCCGGCCGCCAGCAGTTCGCTGAAAAAGGCCCGGCTGGCCCAACCCACTAACAGGGAGTCGTTCTTGCGCGGCAGAATAATACTCACGTCCACGCCGCGCTGGGCTGCGGTACAGATGGCGTGCAGCAGATCGTCACTCGGCACAAAGTAGGGCGTTGTCATGATCAGATATTCCCGCGAGGCGTAGACGGCGGTCAGCAGCGCCTGGTGGATCAGATCCTCAGGAAAGCCGGGGCCGGAGGCGATGGTATGAATAGTATGGCCGCTGGCCTGTTCAAACGGCATGACGTTGTTATCCGGCGGCGGCGGAAGAATACGCTTGCCGGTCTCAATCTCCCAGTCGCAAGAGTAGACCACGCCCATTGAGGTGGCGATTGGACCCTCCATGCGTGCCATCAGATCAACCCACTGGCCGACGCCCGCATCCTGCTTAAAAAAGCGCGGGTCCACCAGGTTCATGCTGCCGGTGTAGGCGATGTAGTTATCAATCATCACCATCTTGCGGTGCTGACGCAGATCCATGCGGCGCAGGAAGACACGCATCAGGTTCACCTTCAGCGCTTCCACTACCTCTACGCCCGCATTGCGCATCATGGCGACCCACGGACTGCGGAAGTAGGTCACGCTGCCCGCTGAGTCGAGCATCAGCCGGCAGTGAACGCCGCGCCGGGCCGCCGCCATCAGCGACTCAGCGACCTGGTCGGCCATTCCGCCGGGGTGCCAGATATAGAACACCATCTCGATATTATGGCGGGCAAGTTGGATGTCGCGTATCAGCGCCTGCATCACATCATCAGAGGAGGTCAGGAGCTGAAGCTGGTTTCCTTTTACGCCGCCGATACCCTGGCGGCGCTCACAGAGCTGAAAAAGCGAGGTGGCCACCGGGCTATTCTCTTCGGCAAAGATATGTTTGCAGGCTTTAAGATCGTGGAGCCATTTGGCGGTGGAGGGCCACATAGCGCGGGCGCGCTCGGCCCGCCGCTTACCAAGATGCAGCTCACCGAACGAGAGATAGGCGATGATCCCTACCAGCGGCAGAATATAAATAATCAATAGCCAGGCCATAGCTGAGGGAACGGCGCGGCGCTTCATCAGGATGCGTAACGTCACCCCGGCAATCAGCAGCCAGTATCCTAAAATGACCAGCCAACTCACAACGGTGTAGAAGGTTGTCATAGTTAAAAAAATCCTTTTCAGTACGCCATATACTGAGTGTACGCATTAGCATCCATCTGGCAAATAAAAACGGCCGAGAAAGCGCTGGTACGGCGTCGGCAAGGGTCTATAATGGGGCCTTCGTTATTAGCAGAGTTGCTGTCATGAAGCGTAGTAGAACGGAAGTGGGGCGCTGGCGAATGCTTCGTCAGGCGAGTCGCCGCAAAGCTCGCTGGCTGGAAGGCCAGTCGCGTCGTAATATGCGCATCCACTCCATCAGAAAGTGCGTGCTGAACCGCCAACGCAACGCGTTGCTGTTCGCGATTACCCCGTACTGAGATCGTTGAGGGCACGTTCTGGTGCCCTCAATCTTAGAGCCTAGAATACTTTTTTGTACGGCTTAACCGACACGGTCTGGTAAACGCCCGCCGCCACGTAAGGATCGGCCTCTGCCCAGGCTTTTGCCTCTTCCAGCGATTCAAACTCCGCAATGACCGTTGAGCCGCTAAACCCAGCCGCGCCCGGATCGTTACTGTCTACCGCAGGCATGGGTCCCGCCGTCAACAGGCGCCCCTCGTCGCTAAGCAGCTGCAGGCGCGCCAGGTGCGCTGGACGCACAGAGAGGCGTTTTTCTAATGAGTTGGCAATATCTTCAGCGTAAATCACATAAAGCACGAGTAGAGTTCCTTAAATGATAAAATGACTCCAGGACGCTAACACACCTTGCAGGCCGCACGCTACCCTCATGATTTTATGCACCCTGAAAAGCTAAAATTGGACCGAAAAAGTTGTCCGCCACGGCTAAAATGCGCGATAGATGTGATGGCTTATTGAATATGATTGCTATTTGCATTTAAAATCAGGCCCTGGCTTTTCAACTGAAACGATTATGACTGCAATGACCCTTGATCTACCTCGCCGCTTTCCCTGGCCGACGCTGCTGTCTGTTGGTATTCATGGTGCTGTTGTGGCGACTCTGCTTTACACCTCAGTACATCAGGTTATTGAAATGCCCGCGCCTGCGCAGCCTATTGCCGTTACTATGGTGACGCCTGCCGAGCTGGAGCCGCCGCAGGTGGTACAGCCCCCGCCGGAGCCGGTGGTAGAGCCTGAACCAGAGCCGGAACCGGAACCGATCCCCGAGCCGCCAAAAGAGGCGCCGGTGGTGATTGAAAAGCCAAAACCGAAACCCAAGCCGAAGCCTAAACCGAAGCCGGAGAAAAAGGTTGAGAAGAGGGTTGAGCAGCCGAAGCGTGACGTTCGCCCGGTAGAGACGCCTCCCTCCGCACCGTTGACCAATACCGCACCGTCGCGCCCGCTGACCAACAGCGCACCGGCGGCCAGCAAACCGGTGGCGTCCGTGCCGAGCGGCCCGCGAGCGGTGGCACGCAGCCAGCCGCAGTATCCGGCCCGCGCCCAGGCGCTGCGCATTGAGGGTCGCGTACGCGTGAAGTTTGACGTCACCGCCGACGGACGCGTAGAGAACGTGCAGATCCTCTCCGCCCAGCCGTCGAACATGTTTGAGCGCGAAGTAAAAACGGCGATGCGTAAATGGCGCTATGAAGCAGGTAAACCGGGCAACGGGCTGATTGTGAATATCGTATTCCGTCTTAACGGCGGGGCATCGGTGGACTAAATGCCGCTGGTTAGCCGTAATAAAAAAGCCTCCATACGGAGGCTTTTTTTATGCTTGCGGGGGAAGGGCGCGGGGCTTGCCTTCGCTGTCTACCGCCACATAGATAAACAGCGCCTCGGTGGCTTTATAGCGCTGGCCGATGGGCTCAGAGGAGACCTTCTTCACCCACACCTCAACGTTGATGGTCACCGAGGTCGTGCCGCGTTTAACGCAGCGCGCATAGCAGCACACCACGTCACCCACCGCAACCGGACGCAGGAAGGTCATGCCGTCAACCCGGACGGTGACCACGCGGCCATGGGCGATCTCTTTTGCCATGATCGCGCCGCCCATATCCATCTGCGACATCAGCCAGCCACCAAAAATATCGCCGTTGGCGTTGGTATCGGCAGGCATTGCCAGCGTGCGTAATACCAGCTCGCCCTGTGCTGCTTCGTTTGTATTGGTCATCAGGACTTATCTTCCTGCGGCAGGTGGCGATAAATATAGAGGCCGCTTAGCAGGGTAAAGATCAGCGTCAGGGCAGTTAAGCCAAACACCTTGAAGTTAACCCAGATATTTTGCGGCAGCCAGAATGCGATATAGATATTGGCCAGTCCACAGATAATGAAAAACAGCGCCCAGGCGAGGTTGAGCTTTGACCATACCGTTGCGGGCAGGGCAATCTCTTTACCCAGCATGCTCTGGATCAGCGGCTTTTTCATCACCCACTGGCTAAACAGCAGCGCACCGGCAAACAGGGCGTAGATCACCGTCACTTTCCACTTAATAAACTCATCATTATGGAAAAAGAGTGTCAGACCGCCAAACACCGCTACCAGCACGAAGGTCACCAGCGCCATTTTTTCAACTTTGCGATAGCGCACCCAGCTGTAGATCAGCACCAACGCCGTCGCCACGATCAGCGCCGCCGTTCCGGCATAGATGTCATAGAGCTTATAAAAGGCAAAAAATACAATCAGCGGCAAAAAATCAAGAAACTGCTTCATTCTTCGATTCCGTAATAGATGCAGCCTGCCTGTTAAGCACGCTGCGGGATGTTAAGGGCGGATCAGCATATAGAGACGATAAAGATAAACAAGCAGCGCCGCCGAGATCAAATTGCTGAGCGTATTGGCCAGGATAGCACCCACCGTTGGCGTCAGGACAGCGAAATTAGGGGCGAACATCAGCAGCAGCGTTTTTGCCAGCAGCCAGCCCATCACCGCCGGAGCCACCAGGCGCATATTGCCCCAGCCCAGACGCATGCTGTTACGGATCGACTGAAAGACCCCCATTTTATCCTGCACCATCATTACGGGCGCAAAGGCCAGCAGGATCGCAAGGATAACCCCTGGGACCACGATAAACATGATGCCGATCTGGACCATAAAGGTGGTCAGAAAGATCAGGATAAACAGCTTTGGCAGCACCGGAGCGCTGGCCCCAATGGCCCGCAGCGCGCTTACGCGATGGCCTGCTGAAATCAGTTGGAGCAGAAGCAGCATCCCGCCCGCCAGGATGGCGTTGCCAAACAGCCCGGAAAAGGTGGAGGCAGCAGAGGCACGCAGCAGCACCTGCTGCTGTTCAGGCGTCATGTTTTGCACCAGTTCAAACAGCCCGGCGCTACCGGACAGGTTGTCACCCTCGCGCAGAATGGCGAGCTGCTCATCAGTGGGTGAAAAAACGTGGCCAAGCATGACCGTGATAAACGCACACAATAAGGCAATCAGCAAAATGGTGACGAACTGATTGCGAACAAAATTTCCCGTGTCACGGTAAACGGACTTCGCCGTGATAGACATGCACTCTCCTTGAGTAAACCGGTATTAATTTGCTGACGATTGTAACCTGGTTAGCGTCGTAGTGGCAGCACTCTCCCGTGTATGGAAAAGCATAGCTTTGTAAAACAGTCTCACCCTGAAAAATGATCTACACCCAAACAGATAGTGTCCTGATGGTTAAAGTAAAATTAATCCAGATCAATGAATGTGACTTTATAGGGGCAAATGTGATCTGCGTGAGATCACTTTGTACTTCAATGTAGGTATATTCACCGCGCCAGAAAAATAACCCTATCGATGGAGCGGAAAAGAATGAAAAAATTAGCGGTGGTAGCGTTGGTGTTAAGTGCATTTTCAGCTGGGACATATGCTCATGACGCGGGCGAGTTTTTTGTACGTGCCGGTTCGGCGACGGTAAGACCTACCGAAGGGTCTGATAACGTGTTAGGCAGTCTGGGCGGGTTTAACGTCAGCAACAACACCCAGCTGGGTTTGACCTTCACCTATATGGCAACGGAGAACGTCGGCATTGAGCTGTTGGCCGCTACGCCGTTCCGCCACCATGTCGGCACCGGCCCAACGGGCAACATTGCCACCATTGAGCATCTGCCGCCAACCCTGGTTGCCGAGTGGTATTTCGGTGACAGCAGCAGCAAAGTCCGCCCCTATATTGGCGCAGGCGTAAACTACACCACGTTCTTTGATGAGAAGTTTAACGATACCGGCAAAGCGGCGGGCCTCTCTGACCTGAGCCTGAGCGACTCCTGGGGCGCTGCGGGCGTTGTAGGGCTGGACTACCTGATTAATCGCGACTGGCTGATTAACGCCTCGGTGTGGTACATGGATATCGATACCGATGTGAAATTCAAGGCGGGTGGGGTGCAGCAGACCGTTGATACGCGTCTCGATCCGTGGGTGTTTATGTTCTCTGCGGGCTATCGCTTCTGATCCACGAGTTCAGGTGAGAAACTGACCGATGAAGCCTGTTTCTCACCTTAATGAATCAGCTTACTTGCGTCGCCGCTTTTAGACCCTGTACAAACGCCTTCAGCTCGGTCAGCATCTTAACGGGCTTATCAAGGTTATTCTCAATAATCTTAACGATGGCGGAGCCGGAAATTGCCCCGGCTGCGCCAGCCTCCAGCGAGGTTTTCACCTGCTCCGGCGTCGAGATACCAAAGCCCTGCAGCGGCGGGGCGGCATTGTACTCAGCCAGCTTCGCGACCAGATGCTGTAGCGGCAGGGCCACGCTGTTCTCTGCGCCAGTTACCCCGGCGCGTGAGAGCAGGTAGGTGTAGCCGCGTCCCCAGGAGGCAATCTGACGCAGCAGATCGTCATCGGCGTTCGGTGGGCAGATAAAGATCGGCGCAACGTTATGGCGCATCGCCGCCTGACGGAACGGGGCTGACTCTTCCACTGGCACGTCCGCCACCAGCACCGAATCAACGCCCGCTTTTTCGCACTTAGCGTAGAACTCATCAATACCCTGGCTGAATACCAGGTTGGCGTACATCAGCAGGCCGATAGGGATAGTCGGGTGCTTCTGGCGCACGGCAGCCAGCATCTCAAAGCACTGGGCGGGCGTAGTACCTGCGGCAAAAGCACGCAAAGTGGCATTCTGGATAGTAGGACCGTCGGCCAGCGGATCGGAGAAGGGGATCCCTAACTCCAGCGCGTCGGCACCGCCCTCAATCAGCGCATCGATAATCTTTAGCGACTGTTCGGGAGAGGGATCGCCCAGGGTAACAAAGGGAACAAACGCTCCCTCCTTGCGCTCCTGCAGGCGCGTAAACAGCTGCTCATAACGTTCCATCACATCTCCCCTCGTGCTTTTAAAATATCGTGAACCGTAAAGATGTCTTTATCGCCGCGGCCAGAGAGGTTAACCACCAGCAGCTGCTCTTTTTCCGGGTTTTCGCGCATCATCTTCAGCGCATGGGCCAGCGCATGCGAGGACTCCAGCGCCGGAATGATCCCTTCGCTGCGGCACAGCAGTTTGAACGCCGCCAGGGCTTCATCATCGGTAATCGAGACGTAATCCGCACGTCCGATGCTGTTCAGATGCGCATGCTGCGGCCCCACGGACGGGAAATCGAGTCCGGCAGAGATTGAGTAGGACTCCTCAATCTGACCGTCATCGGTTTGCATCATCGGTGACTTCATGCCGAAGTAGATACCCACCCGGCCATGCTTCAGCGGCGCGCCATGCTCGCCGGTCTCAATCCCGTGGCCCGCCGGCTCGACGCCGACCAGCCCCACGCTGCTCTCTTCAATAAAGTCAGCAAACATGCCGATGGCGTTAGAGCCGCCGCCGACGCAGGCGATCACCGCATCCGGCAGACGGCCCTCTTTTTCGAGGATCTGCGTTTTCGTCTCTTCGCCAATCATGCGCTGGAACTCACGCACAATAGTCGGGAACGGATGCGGGCCTGCCGCCGTGCCGAGCATATAGTGGGCAGTATCGTAGCTGCCAGACCAGTCACGCAGCGCTTCGTTGCAGGCATCCTTCAGGGTTGCCGAGCCGCTATAGACCGGGATCACCTCTGCACCCATCAGGCGCATGCGGAAGACGTTCGGCGACTGACGCTCCACGTCTTTGGCACCCATGTAGATACGGCATTTCAGGCCAAGCAGGGCGCTGGCAAGAGCAGAGGCGACGCCATGCTGGCCCGCGCCGGTCTCGGCAATGATCTCGGTTTTACCCATGCGCTTGGCAAGCAGCGCCTGGCCCAGCACCTGGTTAGTTTTGTGAGCACCGCCGTGAAGCAGATCTTCACGCTTGAGATAGAGCGTGGTTTTGGTTCCGGCGGTCAGGTTCTGGCATTTCGTGAGCGCGGTCGGACGCCCGGCATAGTTTTTTAGCAGATCGCTGAACTGGGCCTGAAACGCCGGATCCTTCTGGGCACTGACAAAGGCCTCTTCCAGCTGACGCAGGGCGGGCATTAAAATTTGCGGAACGTACATGCCGCCGAATTCACCGAAGTAGGGATTGAGCAAAGTTGTCATTACAGATTCCTTAATAGGCACGCAGGGTACGGAAAACCGAGGCCAGCTTGCTGGCATCTTTAATACCCGGTTCAGATTCCACACCTGAATTAAAATCGAGTCCGGCACAGCCCGCCTGCGCCGCTGTGACGCAGTTATCTGCACCGAGGCCACCGGCCAGCATCACGTTGTCCAGCGTCTCTCCGGTCAACAGGGACCAGTCAAAACGCTGGCCGGTGCCGCCCTGGCCGTTATCGAACAGATAGCGATCAACGTGGCTGAGATTACGGGCCGGGAGCGTATCGCTGACGCTCAGCGCTTTCCAGATGGCGACGCTGGCGGGCAGCGCGGTGCGTAGCGCATCAATATAGGCCTGATCCTCCGCCCCGTGCAGCTGGACGGCAGCAAGCGGGTAGCGTTTTGCCTTCTCTACCACCGCTTCAACGGGTGCGTTACGGAAGACGCCCACATAGCGCAGGGGCGCTGCGGCAGTCACCGCATCGGCCTGGGCATCGCTCACGCAGCGCGGAGATTCAGGAACGAAGATCAGCCCGCCGAAGAGCGCTCCGGCTTCAAATGCGGCTTGCGCATCCTCGGGACGCGTCAGCCCGCAGACTTTATTCTCGCCCAGCAGCACGCACTTGATGGCGGCGGCAAGATCGTCCTGCTCCATCAGCGCCGATCCGATTAAAAAGCCGTTGGCGAAACGGCTCAGATCGCGCACCTGGGCATAGGTGTTAATCCCCGACTCGCTGATCACCGTAACCCCCGCGCCAAGGCGAGGTGCCAGCTGGCGGGTGCGGTTGAGATCGATAGAGAGATCGCGCAGGTCGCGGTTGTTGATACCTACCACCTTAGCCCCGAGGGCGATAGCGCGCTCCAGCTCCTCTTCATTACTCACTTCGGTCAGCACGCCCATCTTCAGGCTGTGGGCCACGGCGGCGAGCTGGCGGTACTGCTCGTCATCGAGCACCGAAAGCATCAGCAGGCAGGCGTCCGCCTGGTAGTAGCGCGCCAGGTAAATCTGATAGGCCTCGATAATAAAATCCTTACACAGGATCGGCTGCGGCGCGGCGGCGCTCACCAGTGGCAGAAAATCGAAGCTGCCCTGGAAATATTTCTCATCCGTCAGCACGGAGATGGCCGACGCATGGTGCTTGTAGATGTTGGCAATCCGCACCGGATCGAAGTCATCGCGGATCACGCCTTTTGAAGGCGAAGCCTTTTTACATTCGAGAATAAATGCCGTGCGCGCGCCCTGCAAAGCGTCGTAAAAGCTGCGCGTGGCGGGCACAATATCGCCTTGAAAACTGGCCAGCGGCTGCTGCTGTTTTCGGGCGGCGACCCAAATCGCCTTATCCGCGACGATTTTCGCTAAAACGGTTTCCATTACTTATCCTCTTGCCGCAAGCGCGGTAACTTTGTCATAGGCAGCACCGCTGCGTAGTACGTCCAGAACCTTTTGCGCGTTGGCCTGCAAATTCTCTTCCCCATGCAGGCGCATCAGCATCGCCACGTTTGCCGCGACGGCGGCCTCGTGGGCGGCTTCACCTTTACCTTGTAGTAAGCGCGTCAGAATGTCACGATTTTCTTCCGGGGTGCCGCCCGCCAGCGCCTCCTGGCGATATGGCGTGAGGCCAAAGTCAGCGGCCTCCAGCTGATAGCTGCTGATATCGCCGTTGTTCAGCTCGGCAACCAGCGTTGGGGCGTGCAGGGAGACTTCGTCCATGCCGCCGCTGTGCACCACCGCCGCCCGCCGGTAGCCCAGTACGCGCAGCGTTTCGGCAATCGGCAGCACCAGCTCCGGGCTGTAGACGCCAATCAGCGCCAGCGGTGGGTGGGCTGGGTTAATCAGCGGCCCGAGCACGTTGAACAGGGTGCGAGTCTTGAGCTGCTGACGTACGGGCATCGCATGGCGGAACCCGGTGTGGTATTTCGGCGCAAAGAGGAAGCAAACCCCCAGCTCGTCCAGCGCGGTACGGGATCTATCCGCGTTCATATCGAGGTTGATGCCAAACGCCGCCAGCAGATCCGACGAGCCGGAGCGGCTTGAAACGCTGCGGTTGCCGTGCTTCGCCACCTTCAGGCCGCAGGCGGCGGCGACAAAGGCGCTGGCGGTGGAGATATTGATGCTGTTGCTGCCGTCGCCGCCGGTGCCAACGATATCGGCAAAGGCGTAGTCCGGGCGCGGGAAGGGCGCTGCGTTCTCCAGCAGGGCGGTGGCCGCCCCGGCAATCTCGTTCGGATGCTCGCCGCGGATCTTCATGCTGACCAGCGCCGCCGCCAGCTGCTCTGGCTTCAGCTCGCCGCGCACTACCGCTGAGAAGAGCTGATGGCTCTCCTGCTGGCTCAGGGTCTGAGCCTGGTAGAGTTTCTCCAGAATCGGTTGCAGGGTATTGCTCTGCTCAAGCTTCTGCTGCGCCCAGGCCAGGGTCTGCTCCAGCAGGCGAGCGCCTTGGGTAGTGAGAATGGACTCCGGGTGGAACTGGAAGCCGCAGACGCGATCGGCATCGTGGCGCACCGCCATCACCATGCCGTTGAAATGCGCATTGATGGTCAGCCCGGCGGGCACGTTGCTGCCCACCAGCGAATGGTAGCGCGCTACCGGTAGCGGATTGCTCAGCCCGGCAAACATCGCCTGACCGTCGTGTTCAATATTTGAGGCTTTGCCATGCAGGATCTCTCCGGCCTGACCGACGTAGCCGCCATAGGCTTCAACAATCGCCTGATGGCCGAGACAGATACCAATGATCGGCAGCTTGCCGCGCATACGGGTTAACAGCTCAGGCATACAGCCCGCCTCGGAGGGCGCGCCAGGACCCGGAGAGAGCATCAGAACCGGGTTCTCCATGGTCGCCAGGCGGTCAATCAGCGTCTGGGCAGGAACATGGTTGCGGTAGATCACCACGTTGTGACCGCTGGCGCGCAGCTGATCGGCAAGGTTATAGGTAAACGAGTCGATATTATCGAGCAGCAGAATGTCAGCCATCAGAACGTCTCCTGAGCGTGGTGTGCGGTGGCAATGGCGCGCAGGACCGCGCGAGCTTTGTTGCGGGTTTCATCGGCTTCAGACTGCGGAACAGAGTCCAGCACCACGCCTGCACCCGCCTGAACGGTGGCAACACCGTTTTCAACGTAGGCGGAGCGGATCACAATGCAGGTATCTAAATCGCCGTGGGCAGTGAAGTAGCCCACTGCGCCGCCGTAGCTACCGCGACGAGTGCCTTCCGCCTGGGCGATAAGCTGCATGGCGCGGACCTTTGGCGCACCGCTCAGGGTGCCCATATTCATGCACGCCCGGTAGGCGTGGAGGACATCGAGATCGTTGCGCAGTTCGCCCACCACGCGGGAGACCAGATGCATCACAAATGAGTAGCGATCGACCTTGGTCAGGTCGGCAACGTAGCGGCTGCCCGGCGTGCAGATGCGGGCCAGATCGTTGCGGGCGAGATCAACCAGCATCAGGTGTTCAGAGAGCTCTTTATGGTCGGTACGCATCTCCAGCTCGATGCGGCTGTCGAGATCGCGATCCAGCGAACCATCGGCCCGGCGACCGCGCGGACGCGTTCCGGCAATCGGGTAGATCTCAATCTGGCGAGACTGCGCATCATACTTCAGCGAGCTCTCAGGCGACGCGCCGAACAGGGTAAAGTCGTTATCCTGCATAAAGAACATGTAGGGACTGGGGTTGCTCTTCTTCAGCACGTCGTAGGCTGCCAGCGGTGATGGGCAGGGCAGTGAGAAGCGGCGGGACGGCACAACCTGGAAGATCTCTCCGGCGCGGATGGCTTTTTGCATCTCGCGTACTACCGCCCCAAACTCTTCGTCGCTCTGGTTGCATTCGCAGCGCATAGACGCCACCGTCTCTACCGGCAGCGGCGCAGGGGGCAGGTTGAGCTGCTGACGTAGTTCGGCAATGCGCTGGGTCAGGCGCTGCAGTTCGGCGTCGGAAGGGGTGAAAAGGCTTGCCTGGATGCGGGTTTGCTGCTGCTGGTGATCGATAACCAGCAGCGTTTCGGCCAGGTAGAAGCAGAAGTCCGGGCAGCCATTCTCCTGTGCAAGCGCAGGGAGATCCTCAAAACCAGCTACCAGGTCATAGGCGAAGAGGCCGCCAAAGAACATGGCCTCGCGCTCTTCGGTCGGAACGGTAACCAGCTCCTGGAGCAGGCGAAAGGCATCAAAAACGGACAGCGAGCAGAGGCGGGCGTCTTCGTCCAGCAGGTTGCTTACCGGCGGAAAGTGCAGAACGCGACCATCCGGACGGGCGATGTTCTCTACGCCAGCGGGCAGGGCGGCATCCAGCAGCGGCAGGAGCGATGCGCCGTTGGCCGTCAATGCCTGAATAGTGACAGTGTCACCTAACGCGGTAATGCGCAGCGCGCTGTCGACCAGCAGCAGGCTCTTGAGATCGTCTTTGCTGTCGATATCGGCGGATTCCAGCAGCAGCGTTGCCGGACGATCCGCGCACAGCTGATGAAACAGGGCGGTCGGGTTCTCCCGGTATGCGGCGTGGTCTGTGAGAAGCTGTAGTGCAGGTTTTGGCATTGGCATAGTCATTCTCATCCGATCGTTATTCTGTTCAAAAAAAGCCCGCTCAGTTGGCGGGCCGGGGTATCTGTCTGCTTGAGGCAAACGCTCGCTCACCGCCCGTTTTCAGGAGGAGTGCCACCAGCGGATAAGCGTAGAATGTTTGAACATTTTCAGATACCTCGTCGTGTGAACTTGCGTACTAGTTAACTGGTTCAGGAGAATAAAGTCAACCCCTGATTTCAGAATTCGCGCCTTAACCGTTATGATAGAGTCCTAAATGAGATATACCCTACTGGAGCCGCTTTGAGCGACACGAATTACGCCATTATTTACGACCTTCACTCTCACACTCAGGCCTCAGACGGTTTGCTCTCCCCGGAAGAATTAGTTCATCGCGCAGTTGAGATGCGCGTGGGTACGCTGGCTATCACCGATCATGATACGACCTCGGCTATTCCCGCAGCCCGCGCAGAAATTGCGCGCGCAGGCCTGAATCTGACGCTGATTAACGGCGTGGAGATCTCTACCCTCTGGGAAAACCACGAGATCCATATTGTCGGCCTTAACATCGACATTGAGCATCCAGCAATGGTGACGCTGCTTGAAGAGCAGAAAGCCCGTCGTCAGGCACGCGCCATGCAGATTGGTGAGCGCCTCGAAAAAGCGCATATTCCCGGTGCATGGGAGGGGGCGCTGCGCCTGGCTAATGGTGGGGCGGTGACCCGGGGCCACTTTGCTCGTTTCCTTATTGAGAGCGGCAAGGCCAGTGACGTGGCGGGCGTGTTTAAAAAGTATCTTGCGCGTGGTAAAACCGGATACGTTCCGCCCCAGTGGTGTACAATAAAACAAGCTATTGATGTGATTCATCATTCTGGCGGCAAAGCGGTAGTGGCCCATCCTGGACGCTACGATCTGAGCGCTAAATGGCTGAAAAGACTGCTGGCACACTTTGCCGAACAGGGCGGTGATGCGATGGAAGTCGCGCAATGCCAGCAGGCGCCCAACGAGCGCACCCAGCTTGCTGCGTATGCGCAACAGTTTGCTCTTATGGCGTCGCAGGGATCGGATTTTCACCAGCCCTGCCCGTGGATTGAACTGGGTCGCAAACTGTGGCTGCCCGCAGGCGTAGAAGCGGTATGGCAGCTCTGGGAACAGCCTCAACATAATGAGAGGGAAGTATGAGTCAGTTTTTTTATATTCATCCGGATAATCCCCAGCCGCGCCTGATTAACCAGGCAGTGGAGATTGTGCGTAAGGGTGGGGTGATCGTCTATCCCACCGACTCCGGCTACGCGCTGGGATGTAAAATCGAAGATAAAGGGGCGATGGAGCGTATATCGCGCATTCGGCAGCTGCCGGATGGCCACAACTTTACGCTGATGTGCCGGGATCTCTCCGAGCTGTCGACCTATGCCTTTGTAGACAACGTAGCATTCCGCCTGATCAAGAACAATACGCCGGGCAACTACACCTTTATTCTCAAAGGCACGAAAGAGGTCCCGCGCCGTCTGCTGCAGGAAAAACGCAAAACCATCGGCCTGCGCGTGCCCTCTAACCCTATTGCACTGGCGCTGTTGGAAACGCTCGGCGAGCCGATGCTCTCTACCTCGCTGATGCTCCCCGGCAGCGAATTCACCGAGTCCGATCCGGAAGAGATCAAAGATCGCCTTGAGAAACATGTAGAGCTTGTCATTCATGGCGGCTATCTCGGACAGCAGCCTACCACGGTGGTCGATCTCACCGATGACGCGCCGGAAGTGATCCGCGAAGGCGTCGGCGATGTGAAGCCATTCCTGTAGGAGTCAGCACGATGTTAAAAGGGACCGGCAGGCTTGTCCTGCCCGCAGGAGTGTTGCTTGCACTGCTTATGCTGATCGGCTGTAGCGTGAGTTCGCCGCGGCTGCCGGAAACGGAGGAAATCGTCTACTTCAAGGCCGGAGATAATTTTCTGCTGGCACGTGGCGATAAGTATACCTACTCCTTTAGCGGGGCAAGCACCCGTAGCCTCTACGATCGCTGGCTGATACTAAAGCGTGACTACGGTGATGCAGTACGCGGAATGACGGTCAACTTTGAGGCCAATGACGACAAGGTTAATGCACAATACAACACCTTTATCCGTGTTGATCGGTTAAAGCCGGGTCAGAGGGAGACGTTGCAGCGCGACTACGGTGCTCAGCCGACCGCTAATTCGCAGGAGCTGGTCGTCACGTTCGAGGCCAGCGGCTACTCTGGGCTGTCACGCAATTACATCATGGATGACGGCTACGTGAAGCTCGATCCGCCGATAACCGTCACCATTAACGACAAAACCCGGGGCGTAAACCCGCTCTGGATCCCGCTGATGATCCCCGCCTTTCCTTTTATCATGGCCTACGGCTGCGCCAAAGGTCCCTGCGTCTGAGTAATGCGCCCCCTGTTTAAAAATTAACCTGGGGCGCTACAGTGTCTTATTTGGTTTTGTGCGGTCTGTGTGCCTAAAAAATAGGGAAGGGGAGGGTAGAGTCTGCCGCAAATTTTGGCGCTATGACGAACGAGTTTCGGCTGGATTGCTGCAAATTTTATCAGTATCACAGATCATCTATAACTCAATAACTGAATACAATACCATCGCACGGGGCAACGACAAGCTATGGTAAAAGATATTGAAAAACAAGTGATTGAGATGTTCACTATCCGTAGTGGTTCATACCTATTCAGAAAAAAGAAATACGATACCTACTCAGCAGAATCAAGCATTCACTTCGATGTGCAGTTAGATCAGGATGATGTCGAGGAGTTGATTGAAGACTATTCGAAGGAGTTCAACGTTGATATGTCTAATTTTCATCTTGAGACTTACTATCCCAACGTTAAATTCTCATGGAACCCATTCAAAAAGCCTGAACCGGCGGATGTTCCCGATTTCACTATTGATATGTTTATCCAATCGGCAAAAGCGGGAAGATGGTTGTACGACTACGATGTTCAGTTCGTCAGAACAGGCGTTTAACCGCCACTGTGCTTTATGTAAAACATCAAAACCCCGCCAATGATGAAGAATGCAAGACTTGCGATCGCAAGGTATAGCTCTACGTAAAACGGACCAGTGAGTCGTTTCGGTAGCCCTCGAATGAAGTCCCTATCATCATTTTTGGCCATGTTGGAACTTTTATTCCAGAGCCGCGGCCTAAAGATGAACTGCATTTTTACACTGTACGCAAAATCCACATACAGGGTGTTCACATCATCGAATATCTGAACCATCGGAGGCAAATCCCCAAATTTCTCCTTGTAGAGTACGCAGATCTCTTTGTACCTTTTTCTGTTTAGGGCTGAAGCTATGATGCTGCATGCGCCTAAAACCATTGCAATAAGTCCGGTTACGATTACCACATCTTTTAGGTCAATCATCGCTTGCGGCCTCATAAAACCCTAACTTCTTCCCAGAGAATTCACCAATAGCCCCCATAGTTGAACTGAACATTTTATCACTTCCATAGGAAATGCCACCTGCTACACCAAGCGTGCAGAGCAAGGCACCAGCGCCGCCAGCTTCAAACGTAGCAGTCCCAAGGACAACAGCACATACTGTATCAACGACGCTTTCCGCTAATATTTTGCTCGCCACTTTCCCTCCAATAAGACTCCCCGAAAATGCCCCAATAGAAGTAAACGAGGTTTTGGCGCAATCTTTGCCAACCGTGTAGGCTTCGGTAATCTTCGCTGCTGTATCAAAGGCAGACAGACCAATGCCAATCTTCCCGGCTGTTTCCATCCATTTAACATAGTCGCTTGCCCTGAGTAGCCATAAGTGTCGTTTGCTGTACTGGCGGCAGCGGCGAACATCTCAATAGTGTCTTTGTGTTTGAAAAGAAAGTTGGCTTGTTGGATAGAAAGGGGAGCCAATGCTGCATCAACTCGCACTTTCGAACGTCGTTACATCCAACCCTGTTTAATCGCCAGCATTAAAAGTCCTGCAATGACAAAAAATACTATACTAACCAGACCAAGAAGTGCCCCCACATAAAATGGCCTGATAATCCGTTTCGGTAATCCCCGGATGAAATCTTTATCATCATTTTTGGTCAATATTGAGCTTTTATTCCACAGTAGCGGCATGATTATGAACTGCGTTTTTATGCCGTATGCGCCCTTAAAGTAAAGTGAGTTAACGCTCTCGAACAGTAATACGGCATCGGGAAGACTGCCGAACTTATCTTTGTATAGCTGGCAGACCTCCTTAAATCTCTTCCTATTCAGCAGTGAGGCTATGACGCTGGCTGCCAAGAATAATAAGCCTATAAGCATAGTTATTATAAAAATCATTTTTATATCAATCATTGCTGGTTACCTCATAAAGGCCCAGTTTTTCCCCAATGAACTCACCGGTAGCCCCGGACAATTCGCTTAGAGTTTTATCAGTTCCGTATGCGATCCCCCCACTAACCCCAATCGTGCAAAGTAGTGCTCCAGCACCAGCAGCCTCAATGGTTGCAGTTCCCAGTACGACTGCGCAGATTGAACTCCCTGCACTGCCTTGGAGAATTCTGCTTGCCAAAGCCCCCCCAGCTAAGCTACCCGAAAATTCCCCAAAAGAAGTAAACGAGGTTTTGGCGCAATCCCTGCCAACGGTGCAGGCTTCTGTAATCTTCGCTGCTGTATCAAGGGCAGAAAGGCCAATGCCAATCTTCCCGGCTGTTTCCATCCATTTAACATACTTCGCCAGTTTTTCGATGTAGGTGTACAGCACATCCTCAGCTATACCATAGACAAACATTACCCTCCAAATCTACAGACGATCAGATTTGATGAGTTGATCATTTATCGACCCAGAGGCAGATACCACCAAGAACCAAAGCAACAAAACCAATCACTGAGCACATGAACTCCGCAATAAACCAATATCTGATATTTGCAGGTAGGCCTCTTATAAAAGCAGCATCATCGTTTTTGCTATGGGCAGACTTTTTCCCGTAGATCAATGGGTGAATGATAAAGTTTATTTTTGTGGCGTACCCTGCTGTGAAACTAAGTAAATCAGCATCTTTTAGTACTGCGGCAGCAAGCGGCACAGAACCAAATTCTCTTTCGTACAAATGACATACTTCAAGGAAACGCTTTTTGTTTAAAATGGAAAGCACGATCATAATAGCTGCGGACAACAATATGGTACCCCCAATACCAATCACGAGGATATCGAAAGCGGAAACTCTCACTTTGTCACCTCATAAATTTTTTCTCCACCCATCTCGCCGAGCTTACCTCCTGCTTCTCCCCCCGTATAGCCAACCGCACCTGTAAAAATCACACCGCAGGCCAACATTCCAGCGCCAGCAGCTTCAATAGTTAATGCGCCCAGGACAACGGAACAAACTGTTGTAGAAACAGAACCAGAGACAAGCGCACCAGCGACCATTCCGGAACCTAATCCCACGCTAAAACTACCGACTTCAGTATAAGTAGTTTTTTCGCAGTTAGACCCAACGGTACAGGCTTCATAAATTTTATCCAGCCTTTTCACGCCATCGAGAGCAATGCCGATATAGCCAACTGCTTTCATCATCTTCACGTATTTTGCTGCGTTCTCCATGAAGGTGGCGTAGCCCTCAATGTCAGCAACCCCGGTCTGATTCCAGCGATGTGTGATTGAACTGGTTGAAAGCCCCAGCGCTCGCTTAATGTCTGGATAGTCCTGCAATGCCAGTTTGTGACGTGTGAAATCTGTGAGGATGCTATCAAGCTCTCTGAAAAGCTGCCGTCTCTCGACGTAGAACTGTTCACCGATCAGTAATCCATTGGTGATGTACTGATTTTTGTACGCTTGTTGAATCCTGGTCAGAACGTTTTCGATTTTTTCAAAATATTTACCCGCAGCTTCTGAGGCGATCCCAGTTGTCGGACTAGCGCGAGAAGTAAAAAGATCAATGGTATCTTTATTCTTATGCAGGAAATTAGCTTCATGATGCGTCAGCGGTTCAAGGGCTACATCAACTCGCGCTTTCGCGGCTTTCATATGAGCGATCTGCTCATCGTCCTGTTTCTCAGGATCAACCAGAAGCATAATTGAACCAGCTTTATGTTTTTTGTCTGCACCGTTCAGCGTGGCGAATAATTCTTTGGCTCCGGCTGGTGGGTTATCAGTGAATAGCAGACGTTGCCAGGCTTCTGTAGTACCGCCATAGGGGAGAACGGCGAAACCTGCATCTATGCCTATTTTCTTCTTCACTGTTTGGGCGTGCTGTTCTGGCGCTTGCTGAGTTTGTTGTTCGGGGGCTATACCAAAGGCTGCTGGTGTTGCGCTCATTATTCCCGGATGACGTTCACCTGTAAAACCAGATATAGCGATCACAAAATTATCTTTGCAGTGGCATAAAACCAGATCGCCATCACCCGCGATGAAACCTGCTTCGAGGACTCCGGTATAGGTTGCATTGATTTCAAAAGCACCTTTGCAAACATCACACCATGCCTTATCACCCGCCCTCACCAATGGATTGTGGTCTTCATCAAAAATAGTTGATGAGGCGGAAACAATGTGGCCGTACCTTGTTTTATTACCCAGCTTTGCAAGCGCTCTTTGCGTAACCATCAATGATCCCTCAGTGAGTAGGTTCTGTTGCCGGGATTTTTTCTACTTCAAAGTTGTCAACAAGGAATCCTTTAGCGGCGGGGATGCCACGGCGAAGCACCAGTATTGCTATACCTTGTGGGGTGCTTATTATTTCATCACCATTGCTGAGGCGACTGCCGACAAGCGCAACGCTTTGACCACGGCCATTATGTCCAGCTTCTCCTGCGCCACTGATTATTGTCGCTTCTGTGCCATCGGGATAAACAACAGTATCCAGAGTTTGAGCCACGCGCAGTTTTTGACCGTTGCCGATCTCAATTTCCGTAGTCGCCGTTGCGGTTTTCAGTATGCCGCCGTCACGAGTTAAACTTCCTTCAACCGCGATGCGGAAGATCTCAATAACTGGATGCTGTTTCAAGTCAGATTGCTGTTTAGAAAGAAACTTCTGCCATTCCTCGCTCATTCCAGCAAGTTGCTCATTACTGAAAGCTGGCTTATCAAAAGATGCCAGAATCTCTGATGTAAGTTCATTGGTGAATTGCTGCATAAATCCCTCTTGTTTTTGTGGAAATGATATTGGCGGTCATTTTACAAGCAATGACCTTATCCACAATGCGTATTGGGCATAAGTTAAATTATCTTTAGTAACAAGAGGTAAGGATGATTTAATCATCCTGGAATGGATGTTTGCGTTGCCAATCTCACTTCCAGGCGTGGGTGGATCGAACGCGCAAACTTGTTGAATCATTTAGTCTGGAATTCGTGTAGTATGTGCGACCATGAATTATTGTATGGGACACACTACTTACCATACTGTGTTCTATAAAATATTTAAAATCAGCAAGTTAGTGAAGATATAAAGTTAACCTGTTGTTTTATAAAGCATACCAGACGCCTGTGAAGGCGACACCTGAAGGAACCGCCATGAGCGAGAAATTACAAAAAGTGCTGGCCCGCGCTGGCCACGGCTCCCGCCGTGAAATCGAAGCGATCATTGCCGCCGGGCGCGTCAGCGTTGACGGAAAAATCGCTACGCTGGGCGACCGCGTTGAGGTTATCCCAGGCCTGAAAATCCGTATTGACGGCCATCTTATCTCAGTTAAAGAGTCCGTTGAGCAGATCTGCCGCGTGCTGGCCTACTATAAACCAGAAGGTGAACTCTGCACCCGTAACGATCCGGAAGGGCGTCCGACGGTGTTTGACCGTCTGCCGAAACTGCGCGGTGCGCGTTGGATCGCCGTCGGCCGTCTGGACGTGAACACCTGCGGCCTGCTGCTGTTTACCACCGACGGTGAGCTGGCTAACCGCCTGATGCACCCCAGCCGTGAAGTCGAGCGCGAATACGCCGTGCGCGTGTTTGGTCAGGTCGAAGAGAACAAGATCCGCGATCTCTCCCGTGGCGTGCAGCTGGAAGATGGTCCGGCAGCGTTTAAAACTATTAAGTTCAGCGGCGGCGAGGGTATCAACCAGTGGTATAACGTCACCCTGACCGAGGGGCGTAACCGCGAGGTTCGTCGTCTGTGGGAAGCCGTTGGCGTGCAGGTGAGCCGTCTTATCCGCGTCCGCTACGGTGATATTCTGCTGCCGAAAGGGCTGCCGCGTGGGGGCTATACCGAACTGGATCTGGCTCAGACTAACTATCTGCGCGAGCTGGTGGAGTTAACGCCGGAAACGGAATCCAAGGTGGCGGTAGAGAAAGATCGTCGTCGCCTGAAAGCGAATCAGATCCGCCGGGCGGTTAAACGTCATAGCCAGACCGGCAGCGCGCGTCCGGCCAGCGGACGTCCTGCAAGCGGCAATCGCCGTTCCAGCACGCGTAACAGCAAAGCATAAAGAAAGGGGCCTCGGCCCCTTTCTTATTTAATAGTCAATGCCGATCTGCGCCTTTACGCCCGCGTCGAAGGCGTGCTTCACCGGACGCAGCTCGCTCACCGTATCCGCCAGCTCCAGAATATCCCGATGGCAGCCACGGCCGGTGATAATCACCGTCTGCTGGGCCGGACGCGCTTGCAGGGCGCTCAGCACCGTCTCCAGCGGCAGATAGTCATAGGCCACCATGTAGGTCAGCTCGTCCAGAAGCACCATATCCAGCGTCTCGTCGGCCAGCATCCGCTGTGCATGCTCCCACACCGCCAGACAGGCGGCGGTATCGGCCTCGCGGTTCTGCGTGTCCCAAGTAAAGCCCGTCGCCATCACCTGAAACTCCACCCCGTGCGGCTCCAGCAGGTTGCGCTCGCCGTTAGGCCAGGTACCCTTAATAAACTGGATCACGCCCACTTTTTTACCATGGCCCACCGCGCGGGTTGCGGTGCCAAAGGCGGCGGTGGTTTTGCCTTTGCCGTTGCCGGTAAAGACGATAATAATCCCACGCTCGTCCTGGGCGGCGGCCACGCGTGCATCCACGTGATCCTTCACCCGCTGCTGTCGTTGCTGGTAACGCTCTTCACTCATTGTGCAATCCCCGGTTTGCGTCCAGGCTGAGCATCAAAGCTCATGCCGGTTTTACGACGGCTGTCATCACCCATCAGCCATAGGTAGAGCGGCATGATATCAGCCGGGGTCTTTAATTTTTGTGGGTCTTCCGACGGAAACGCGCTGGCGCGCATCTTTGTTCGCGTGCCGCCAGGGTTGATGCAGTTAACCCGCAGGTGCCTGCTCTGATACTCCTCCGCCAGCACCTGCATCATCCCTTCGGTGGCAAATTTGGACACCGCGTAGGCCCCCCAGCTGGCGCGGCCCTGACGGCCTACGCTTGAGGAGGTGAATACCAGCGAGCCGGCCTCTGACTTGAGTAATAAAGGAAGAAGCGCCTGGGTCAAATAGAAGGTTGCGTTGACGTTGATCTGCATCACCTGCTCCCAGACTTCAGGTTTCTGCTCATCCATAGGGCAGATATCCCCCAGCATGCCCGCGTTATGCAGGACGCCATCGAGGCGGGGAACGGCGGCGTCAATCTGTGCCGCCAGCTGCTGGCACTGCTCCGGCGTGCAGGTGGCGAGATCCAGGGTATACCAGCGGGCGGTTTTGCCGCCCAGCTGCTCAATGCGCTGGGCCACGTGGCGCAGCTTATCTTCATTTCTGCCGAGCAGGATCACTTTTGCGCCGTAGCGGGCATAGGTCAGGGCGGCCTCCTGGCCAATCCCGTCGCTGGCACCGGTCACCAGAATAATGCGGTTCTCTAATAAATCTCGTTTTGGCTGGTAGTGCACGGTTTCTCCTTTGCGCTCTCGTTCATCCAGGCGTCGTTTCACAGGATCGGGTCTTGTGGGCTTTATGCCTTAATCCGCCGCGTAATTCAATCGTCAAGCTCCTGCATTGATGCTTTGAACCTTTTCAACTTCTTACAGAGCAAAAAAATCAGCAAGATGGCGTCTAACTTAGCACGACGGCAGAAGACGATGCGGGCGGGGTCATGTACACTGGCCTTTACGTTGAGTGATGTAACCAAGGTGGGACGCGTGGAATTACTATCTGAATACGGGTTGTTTTTAGCCAAGATTGTAACGGTGGTGATTGCCATCGCCGTTGTGGCGATGCTTATCGTTAACCTGACGCAGCGCAAACGCCAGCGCGGGGAGCTTCGCGTCACAAACCTGAGCGAGCAGTATAAAGAGATGCAGGAGGAGCTATCGGTCTCCTTGCTCGATACGCACCGGCAGAAGCTGTGGCACAAGGCGCAGAAGAAGCGTCTGAAGCAGGAGGCCAAAGAGGCAAAGTCTACTGCGAAGCTGGGCGTACCCGCTGCCGCCACTAAAGCGCGTGCCTGGGTGCTGGATTTCAAAGGCAGTATGGATGCGCATGAGGTCAGCAGCCTGCGGGAAGAGATTACCGCCGTGCTCACCGTGGCTAAGCCTGAGGATCGGGTCGTGCTGCGTCTTGAAAGCCCCGGTGGCGTGGTTCACGGCTATGGCCTGGCATCGTCCCAGCTGCAGCGTCTGCGCGATAAAAACATTCCGCTCACGGTTGCCGTGGACAAAGTCGCTGCCAGCGGCGGGTATATGATGGCCTGCGTGGCGGACAAGATCGTTGCTGCACCCTTTGCCATTGTCGGGTCGATTGGCGTTGTGGCGCAGATCCCTAACCTCAACCGTTTCCTGAAAAGCAAAGATATCGATATTGAATTGCATACAGCTGGTCAATATAAACGGACGCTGACCCTGCTTGGGGAGAATACCGAAGAGGGACGGCAGAAGTTTCGCGAAAGCCTGAACGAGACCCACGATCTCTTCAAATCCTTTGTTAAGCAGATGCGTCCTTCATTAGATATTGAGTCCGTGGCCACCGGTGAACACTGGTATGGCGTGCAGGCCCAGGAGAAGGGGCTGGTTGATGAGGTGGGCACCAGCGACGAGCTGCTGCTTGGCCTGCTCAACGAGTTCGAGGTGATCGGGATCCGCTACACCCGCCGCAAGAAATTAATGGATCGCTTTACCAGCAGCGCGGCGGAGAGTGCCGACCGGCTGCTGCTGCGCTGGTGGCAGCGCGGTGAAAAGCCGCTGCTGTAAACGGTGATAACAGAGGAGCGAGGCGCAATGCCTCGCTCTGTTTACTCCGCCAGGGTGTATTTCTCTGACAGTACGTGGGCAAGATGTTTAAACATGTTAAACACCGCCGTGCTCTTCGCCGTGGGCAGGCCCTGCTCATCAAGAAAATAGTCGCCGCTGAAAATTAAAATGCCGTTACGTTCGGTGACGTTGGTGGCTTCGATACCCTGCACATAATCCTCGTGCTCGCGGATGATCTCATTCGCTTTCGCCAGCAGTGACTGACGATCGATCGGTAGAACGGACTCTTGCATAGTTACCTCCTTAAACGTTGTCGATATTCTACGTCCAGGGGGACAAATGGGGCAAATTTTCCCTGTTATCAAGAGGGCTTTTAGCCCATTCCGCCGTTGGCGCGATCCGTTTTTGCATGCTAATAAAGTTGCGTAACAAATTTTATCAGGTAGAGTGTGCGCTTTCGTCAATCTGGCAACAGATTTGCTTGACATTCGACCTTAAGTTCGTCGTTCTCATCCCACCAGACGCGGAAAAACCTGTTAACTCAGTCACCTGGAAGTCTTAATTTCAGCGTCTGGTTATGAAAAAGGGTTGATATCCCGTGACGTCGCCGCTATATCTGAGGCACGTCGCCAGGGGATGGTGAGTCAACGTGCGGCGTATTCCTGGAAGAATCAAATTAGGTAAAGGTGAATATGGGTAAAGCTCTCGTTATCGTTGAGTCCCCGGCAAAAGCCAAAACGATCAATAAGTATCTGGGTAGTGACTACGTGGTGAAATCCAGCGTCGGTCATATCCGCGATTTGCCGACCAGTGGCTCAGCCGCCAAAAAGAGCGCTGACTCTGCCTCCACCAAAACGGCTAAAAAGCCCAAAAAGGATGAACGTGGCGCGCTGGTCAATCGTATGGGCGTCGACCCATGGCACGACTGGGATGCGCGCTATGAAGTGCTCCCCGGCAAAGAGAAAGTGGTCTCTGAGCTAAAGTCGCTGGCCGAAAAAGCCGATCATATCTATCTCGCAACCGACCTTGACCGCGAAGGGGAAGCCATTGCCTGGCACCTGCGGGAAGTGATCGGGGGCGATGAGACGCGCTACAGCCGCGTCGTGTTTAACGAAATTACCAAAAATGCGATTCGCCAGGCGTTCGAAAAGCCGGGCGAGCTGAATATTGACCGGGTCAATGCCCAGCAGGCGCGTCGCTTTATGGACCGCGTCGTAGGCTACATGGTCTCGCCGCTGCTGTGGAAAAAGATCGCCCGTGGTCTCTCTGCGGGTCGCGTGCAGTCCGTTGCAGTGCGGCTGGTGGTCGAGCGCGAGCGTGAAATCAAAGCCTTCGTGCCGGAAGAGTACTGGGAAGTGGACGCCAACGTGGCGACGCCAGCCGGTGACTCGCTGGCGCTGCAGGTCACGCACCAGCAGGACAAGCCGTTTCGTCCGGTTAACCGCGAGCAGACCATGTCGGCAGTTAGCCTGCTGGAGAAAGCCCGCTATACCGTAACCGATCGGGAAGATAAGCCGACCAGCAGCAAGCCGGGTGCGCCGTTCATCACCTCGACGCTGCAGCAGGCGGCCAGCACCCGTCTCGGCTTCGGCGTGAAGAAAACCATGATGATGGCCCAGCGTCTGTACGAAGCGGGACACATTACCTATATGCGTACTGACTCAACCAACCTGAGCCAGGACGCGGTGAGCATGGCGCGCAGCTATATCACTGACAACTTCGGCAAGAAATACCTGCCGGAGAGCCCGATTCAGTACTCCAACAAAGAGAACTCGCAGGAAGCGCACGAAGCGATTCGTCCTTCTGACGTGGCAGTTGTGGCTGAGTCGCTGAAGGATATGGAAAACGACGCGCAGAAGCTCTATCAGCTGATCTGGCGTCAGTTCGTTGCCTGCCAGATGACGCCAGCTCAGTATGACTCCACGACGCTGACCGTAGAAGCGAGCGAGTTCCGCCTGAAGGCGCGCGGTCGCACGCTGCGTTTTGACGGCTGGACCAAAGTGATGCCCGCGCTGCGTAAAAACGATGAAGATCGCACCCTGCCGCCGGTGAACAAAGGCGACGTGGTGTCGCTGATCGAGCTGACTCCGGCCCAGCACTTTACTAAGCCGCCTGCGCGCTTCAGCGAAGCCTCGCTGGTCAAGGAGCTGGAAAAACGCGGCATTGGTCGCCCGTCTACCTATGCGTCGATCATTTCGACCATTCAGGATCGCGGCTACGTGCGGGTGGAAAACCGTCGCTTCTATGCTGAGAAGATGGGGGAGATCGTCACCGATCGTCTGGAAGAGAACTTCCGCGAGCTGATGAACTACGACTTCACTGCCCAGATGGAAAACAGCCTTGACCAGGTGGCGAACCACGAAACCGAATGGAAAGGCGTGCTGGATAACTTCTTCAGCGACTTTACCAAGCAGCTAGAGAAGGCCGAGCAGGATCCAGAGGAGGGCGGTATGCGCCCGAATCAGATGGTGCTGACCAGCATTGACTGCCCGACCTGCGGACGGAAAATGGGTATCCGCACGGCGAGCACTGGGGTTTTCCTCGGCTGCTCTGGCTACGCCCTGCCGCCGAAAGAGCGCTGCAAAACCACCATCAACCTGGTACCGGAGAACGAAGTTCTCAACGTGCTGGAGGGTGACGATGCTGAAACCAACGCTCTGCGTGCGAAACGCCGCTGCGTGAAGTGCGGCACGGCGATGGACAGCTACCTGATCGATCCGAAACGCAAGCTGCACGTGTGCGGTAACAACCCCACCTGCGACGGCTACGAGATCGAAGAGGGCGAGTTCCGCATCAAAGGTTACGACGGCCCAATCGTAGAGTGTGAGAAGTGTGGTTCTGAAATGCACCTGAAAATGGGACGCTTCGGTAAATACATGGCCTGCACCAACGACGACTGTAAAAACACGCGTAAGATCCTGCGTAGCGGGGAAGTTGCACCGCCGAAGGAAGATCCGGTTCCGCTGCCTGAGCTGCAGTGTGAGAAGTCGGATGCCTACTTCGTGCTGCGGGATGGGGCAGCGGGCGTCTTCCTGGCGGCCAATACCTTCCCGAAATCGCGCGAAACCCGTGCGCCGCTGGTGGAAGAGCTGTACCGCTTCCGCGATCGCCTGCCGGAGAAGCTGCGCTATCTGGCCGACGCGCCGCAGCAGGATCCTGCCGGCAACAAGACCATGGTCCGTTTTAGCCGTAAGACCAAGCAGCAGTACGTTGCCTCAGAGAAAGAGGGAAAAGCCACCGGCTGGTCCGCCTTCTTTATTGATGGCAAGTGGGTAGAAGCGAAGAAATAAGCCTGCTGTTTTCTCCTGAAGGGCCGGTTATCCGGCCCTTTCTTATAACGACATTATTATTTTTTTTTCATATCTATACACTGTAGATATAAATGATATAGTGGTTATAGCTACTTCCTCTCTTATTATTAAATCGTCTTAGACGATGTCGTGTGCGCAAAATCGGATGGTCCGTCATGAAACTACAGCAGCTTCGCTATATTGTTGAGGTGGTCAACCATAACCTTAACGTCTCATCTACTGCCGAAGGGCTTTATACCTCACAGCCCGGGATCAGTAAGCAGGTTCGTATGCTGGAGGACGAACTGGGGATCCAGATTTTTGCCCGCAGCGGTAAGCATCTTACTCAGGTTACCCCTGCCGGGCAGGAGATCATCCGCATCGCCCGCGAGGTGCTCTCCAAGGTAGAGGCGATAAAATCGGTTGCCGGCGAGCACACCTGGCCGGATAAGGGATCGCTGTACGTGGCGACTACCCATACCCAGGCCCGCTACGCGCTGCCTAACGTGATTAAAGGCTTTATTGAGCGCTACCCGCGCGTATCCCTGCATATGCATCAGGGATCGCCCACGCAGATTGCTGAAGCGGTATCTAAGGGTAACGCGGACTTTGCCATTGCTACCGAAGCGCTGCACCTCTACGACGATCTGGTGATGCTCCCGTGCTACCACTGGAACCGCTCTATCGTGGTGACGCCAGATCACCCGCTGGCAGGCAAGCAGTCGGTCAGCATTGAAGAGCTGGCCCAGTATCCGCTGGTCACCTACACCTTTGGCTTTACCGGCCGCTCCGAACTGGACACCGCCTTTAACCGTGCTGGCCTGACGCCGCGCATTGTGTTTACCGCTACCGACGCTGATGTGATCAAAACCTACGTCCGTCTCGGACTGGGGGTGGGGGTGATTGCCAGCATGGCCGTCGATCCTATTTCCGATCCTGATCTGGTCAAGCTGGATGCGCAGGGCGTGTTCAGCCACAGCACCACCAAAATCGGTTTCCGTCGCAGCACCTTCTTACGTAGCTACATGTATGACTTTATCCAGCGCTTCGCTCCGCATCTTACCCGTGACGTTGTCGATACCGCTGTCGCCTTGCGTTCAAACGAGGATATTGAAGCCATGTTCCACGATATAAAGCTGCCGGAAAAATAACAGCAGGGGGACAAAAGTAGTCGCTAACGTGGCACAGTGCAAATTACCTTCTACAATACTCTCTTCGCGATCATAACATCGAATATTTCACTCGAAATGATTCGTAAATTCGCTGGATTTTAGGCTAAAGTTTCTTTAGGATTTGTCCTATGTGATGATTACTTAAACCTATTGTTCGGTGTCAATATGATAAGCGATGTCGATTGTGTGAGGTTAGCAATGCCAGCAGGAAGTGAAGAACCGCAAAGGGATCTCGCGCTTAAGCGTAAAGCGTGGCTCGCGGTATTTCTCGGTTCGGCTTTCTTCTGGGCGGTTGTGGCGCTGGTTATCTGGAAATTTTGGGGTTAGGCCTATGGCAATTACCGAGCGGTTAAATCCGGTTCAGGACCGCTGCCGGTCCCCTAAAAATCCTCACGTAAGCGAGAGCCAGACGACGGTGCAGATCCCGGCGGGCTGGCAGCTTACGGCGGCGCAGAAAGCGTTTATTGACTCTTTTGCTGAAGATAAACCCAAAAAATAGCGGTCATCCTCTCTACCCGAAACCTCGCTCCGGCGAGGTTTTTTACGTTCAGCCCCCCTGAAAAGCACCCGATTTAGCGATTTGGGTTGTTATCAAAACGTTACGGCATGTTTGTGTTATCTTTAATACAGACCCTGATACCAGTCAGGGTATCGATACTCTGTATTAGGAGGAGCTTATGTCGTCTACCCTACGCGAAGCCAGTAAGGATACATTGCAGGCAGAGAACAAAACCTGGCACTATTACAGCCTGCCGCTGGCCGCAAAGGTACTTGGGGATATCTCCCGCTTACCCAAGTCACTAAAAGTACTGCTGGAAAACCTTCTGCGCTGGCAGGATGAGGATTCCGTCACCGAAGAGGATATTCGTGCGTTAGCCGGGTGGCTTCAGTCTGCCCACGCCGACCGGGAGATCGCCTATCGCCCGGCAAGGGTGCTGATGCAGGACTTCACCGGCGTGCCTGCCGTGGTTGATCTGGCCGCCATGCGCGAAGCGGTTAAACGTCTCGGCGGCGATACCGCAAAAGTCAATCCGCTCTCTCCGGTCGATCTGGTGATCGATCACTCTGTTACCGTGGATCACTTCGGCGACGATGACGCCTTTGAAGAGAACGTCCGTCTGGAGATGGAGCGCAACCATGAACGCTACCAGTTTCTGCGCTGGGGCCAGCAGGCCTTTAGCCGCTTCAGCGTCGTGCCGCCGGGGACCGGGATCTGCCATCAGGTAAACCTCGAATATCTCGGGAAAGCGGTCTGGAGCGAACTGCAGGATAAAGAGTGGGTCGCCTATCCGGACACGCTGGTGGGCACCGACTCGCACACCACCATGATCAACGGCCTGGGCGTTCTGGGCTGGGGCGTCGGCGGCATCGAGGCCGAGGCCGCGATGCTGGGGCAGCCGGTATCCATGCTGATTCCCGATGTGGTTGGCTTCAAGCTGACCGGCAAACTTAACGAAGGCATTACCGCTACCGACCTGGTACTGACCGTGACCCAGATGCTGCGTAAGCACGGCGTGGTGGGCAAATTCGTCGAATTTTACGGCGACGGTCTTGATCATCTCCCACTGGCGGATCGCGCGACTATTGCGAACATGGCCCCGGAATATGGTGCAACCTGCGGCTTTTTCCCTATCGACGACGTTACGCTCAACTATATGCGCCTCAGCGGCCGCAGCGAAGAGCAGGTGGCGCTGGTGGAGGCCTACACGAAAGCGCAGGGGATGTGGCGTAATACCGGCGATGAGCCAGTCTTTACCAGCACTCTCGAACTCAATATGGCTGAGGTAGAGGCCAGCGTTGCCGGGCCGAAGCGTCCCCAGGACCGCGTTTTGCTTAGCGAGGTTCCACAAGCATTTGCCGCCAGTTCAGAGCTTGAGCTAAACCACTCTCAGAAAGATCGCCAGCCGGTGGAGTATACGCTGAACGGGCATCAATATCAGCTGCCTGACGGAGCGGTGGTTATCGCGGCGATCACCTCCTGCACCAACACCTCAAACCCGAGCGTGCTGATGGCGGCGGGTCTGCTGGCGAAAAAAGCCGTAGAGCTAGGGCTGAAGCGCCAGCCGTGGGTGAAAGCGTCGCTGGCACCTGGCTCGAAGGTGGTCTCTGACTATCTCGCTCAGGCCAGACTGACTCCCTGGCTGGATGAGCTGGGCTTCAACCTGGTGGGGTATGGCTGCACCACCTGTATCGGTAACTCCGGGCCGCTACCCGATCCTATCGAGCAGGCAATCAAAAAAGGCGATTTGACCGTTGGGGCGGTGCTCTCGGGTAACCGCAACTTTGAGGGACGTATCCACCCCCTGGTGAAGACCAACTGGCTGGCGTCGCCGCCGCTGGTAGTGGCCTATGCCCTCGCAGGGAATATGAATATCAACCTGGCCACCGATCCGCTTGGCCACGACAGAAAAGGCGATCCGGTCTACCTGAAGGATATCTGGCCGTCGGGCGATGAGATTGCCCGCGCCGTTGAGCATGTTTCAACCGACATGTTCCGCAAAGAGTATGCCGAAGTGTTTGAGGGTACCGACGAGTGGAAGTCGATTGAGGTAGAGCACTCCGACACCTATAGCTGGCAGAATGACTCGACCTACATCCGCCTGTCACCGTTCTTCGATGAGATGCTGGCGACACCGAAGCAGGTGGAAGATATTCATGGGGCGCGGATCCTGGCGATGCTAGGTGACTCTGTGACGACCGACCATATCTCGCCAGCAGGCAGCATCAAACCGGACAGCCCGGCTGGGCGCTACCTGCAAAGCCACGGGGTAGAGCGCGGGGATTTCAACTCCTACGGTTCACGCCGGGGTAACCATGAAGTGATGATGCGCGGCACCTTTGCCAACATCCGTATTCGTAACGAAATGGTTCCTGGCATTGAGGGCGGAATGACCCGACATCTGCCGGGCAGCGAAGTCATCTCTATCTATGACGCGGCCATGCGTTACCAGAAAGAGGGGACGCCACTGGCGGTCGTCGCCGGTAAAGAGTACGGGTCAGGATCCAGCCGTGACTGGGCCGCTAAGGGGCCACGTCTGCTGGGGATTCGTGTCGTCATTGCCGAGTCGTTCGAGCGTATTCACCGTTCGAACTTAATTGGTATGGGGATCCTGCCGCTGGAGTTTCCGCAGGGCGTGACGCGTAAAACGCTGGGGCTGACGGGCGAAGAGAAGATTGACGTTGATAATCTGACCCAGCTCAAGCCAGGCGCGACTATTCCAGTGCGGCTGACGCGGGTGGATGGTAGTCAGGAGACTATTGACTGCCGCTGTCGTATCGATACCGCTACTGAGCTAACCTACTACCAGAACGATGGGATCCTGCACTACGTGATCCGTAATATGCTGTAAGTCAACAATGCCCGGCCTACGGCATCTGTAGGCCGGGTAACGCGGATAACGCCACCCGGCGTTATCTCGCAGCAATCAACCCAGCAGATGACCCATTTTTGCTGCCTTGGTATCAAGGTAGTGCTCATTATTAGGGTTACGCCCAACGATCAGCGCCACGCGCTCAACGATGTTAATTCCGGCCTCGGTAAGGATCTCAACCTTGCGCGGGTTATTGGTTAATAGCCGTACCTCATCCACGCCCAGCAGCTTGAACATGTCCGCGCACAGCGTAAAATCACGCTCGTCGGCGGCAAAGCCCAGTTGATGGTTAGCTTCTACGGTATCATAGCCCTGGTCCTGTAGTGCGTAAGCACGGATTTTGTTCAGCAGGCCAATGTTGCGACCCTCCTGACGATGATACAGCAGGATCCCGCGTCCCTCTTCAGCGATGTGGGAGAGGGCGGCCTCCAGTTGAAAACCGCAGTCGCAGCGCAGGCTGAACAGGGCGTCGCCGGTCAAACACTCCGAATGGACGCGGGCGAGCACCGGCGTCTGACCGGAAATATCGCCATAGACCAGAGCAACATGATCCTGTCCGGTTGCCAGTTCTTCAAATCCCACCATCAGGAAGTCGCCCCAGGGGGTTGGCAGTTTGGCTTCTGCCACACGTTTAAGCTGCATGTGATTCTCCAGATTAAGCTGGCACTTTCTGTGCCCGTAGCCTTGAGGCTTTCTGTCTGTCCCTATTTTGCCACAAGGTGCGCCACTTCACTAATCGCCACCGTGGCTTACAAAGATTAAACGCACAAATCCGTCAAATCCGCCGAACTTGTCATTTTTCAGTTATTATTGTGTCACTTAATTGAAAGGGAAAGAAAATGCTCTCAATCGCAAGACGGATTGCCGCCGGAACGGGACTTCTACTGATCATGCCACTATTGGTATTGCTCTTCGGCTGGCATTGGCAGCCTGGGGGCCACAGCGGCTGGCTTAAAGTGCTCTACTGGATCACCGAAACGGTCACCCAGCCCTGGGGCATCATTACCCACGTCGTTTTATGCGGCTGGTTTCTGTGGTGCTTACGCTTTCGCCTAAAGGCGGCGCTGATGCTGTTTGCCATTCTTGGGGCAGCAATCGTGGTTGGCCAGGGGGTTAAATCCTGGGTTAAAACCCAGGCTCAGGAGCCGCGTCCATTTGTCGTGTGGCTCGAAAAAACTCACCAAATTCCGGTAGATGAGTTCTACACTTTAAAACGTAAGGAGCGCGGTGCCCTGGTGCAGGCGCAGCTTACCGAGCAGGACAACGTGCCTGAGTTTTTACGCAAGCACTGGCAGAAAGAGACCGGTTTTGCCTTCCCCTCTGGCCACACGATGTTTGCCGCCAGTTGGGCGCTGCTGGCCGTGGGACTGCTGTGGCCTCGCCGACGCACGCTCACTATCGTTGTGCTGATGGTTTGGGCGGTACTGGTGATGGGCAGCCGACTGCTGCTGGGCATGCACTGGCCGCAGGATCTGGCAGTGGCGACGCTCATCTCCGGTATTCTGGTTACCCTGGCGACCTGGCTTGCGCAGCGTCTCTGTGGGCCACTGACGCCGCCGGTGAAAGAAGATATCGAGATAGCCCAGCGTGAAGAGAAAAATGAGTAAGGCCGCTTAGCGTTGAATTTCGGCTTTTTGGCCTTACATCATCTGGATGACACGGTTTTCCATTTCGTCCGCTGCGCGAAAATGGTAGTTTATAAGGCTGGATGCAGCAGGTTGAACAGAATTTATTCGCCCTAAGCCACATAACGGGAAGTAATGTGAAATATCTACTCATTTTCTTACTGGTGTTAGCAATCTTTGTCGTTTCTGTCACTCTGGGTGCGCAAAACGATCAGCAGGTGACCTTCAATTACCTGTTGGCGCAGGGGGAGTATCGTATCTCTACGCTGCTGGCAGTTCTGTTCGCCGCTGGCTTTGCTATCGGCTGGCTGATCTGCGGTCTTTTCTGGCTGCGCGTGCGCGTCTCTCTGGCGCGGGCAGAGCGGAAGATTAAGCGTCTCGAACAGCAAATCGCCCCTGCAACCACCGCTCCTGCCACGGCTGTCCCTGCAACGACTGCGCCTGCCACCCATAGCGTTCCGGTAACGACCGCAACGACGCCGGTCGTCAAGGAATAACAGGCTATGCTGGAGCTGTTGTTTCTGCTGTTACCCGTGGCAGCCGCCTACGGCTGGTACATGGGACGCAGAAGTGCGCAACAAACGAAGCAGGATGAGGCCAACCGGCTGTCACGTGACTACGTGGCTGGCGTCAACTTCCTGCTGAGTAACCAACAGGACAAGGCGGTAGACCTGTTCCTCGACATGCTTAAAGAGGATACCGGCACCGTTGAGGCGCATCTCACCCTGGGGAACCTGTTTCGCTCCAGGGGTGAGGTGGATCGCGCTATCCGCATCCATCAGACCTTGATGGAGAGCGCCTCTCTCTCCTATGACCAGCGCCTGCTGGCGGTTCAGCAACTGGGCCGCGACTATATGGCTGCGGGCATGTACGATCGCGCCGAAGATATGTTTAATCAGCTGGTGGACGAAACCGATTTTCGCATCGGGGCGCTACAGCAGCTTCTGCAGATCTATCAGGCCACCAGCGAGTGGCAGAAGGCGATCGACGTGGCCGAACGGCTGGTTAAGCTGGGTAAAGATAAACAGCGCGGCGAAATTGCCCATTTTTACTGTGAGCTTGCATTGCAGCAGATGGGTAATGATGACATGGACCGCGCTATGGCGCTGCTGAAAAAAGGCGCTGCTGCCGATCGCACCAGCCCCCGGGTCTCTATCATGATTGGCCGCGTGCTGATCGCCAAAGGCGATTACGCCAAAGCGATGGAGAGCCTGCTGCGGGTAATCGATCAGGATAAAGAGCTAGTCAGTGAAACTCTGGAGATGTTGCAGACCTGCTACCTTCAGCTCGGGAAAAACGACGAGTGGGCAGAGTTTCTTACCCGCTGCGTTGAGGAGAACGTGGGCGCGACCGCCGATCTGATGCTGGCTGAAATTATCGACCAGCGTGAAGGGCAGGATCAGGCGCAGGTCACCGTTACACGTCAGCTCCAGCGTCATCCGACGATGCGCGTTTTCCATAAGCTGATGGATTACCACCTGCACGATGCCGAAGAGGGACGGGCGAAAGAGAGTCTGATGGCGCTGCGTGACATGGTTGGGGAGCAGATCCGCAGCAAGCCGCGCTACCGCTGTCAGAAGTGCGGTTTTACGGCCTACACTATGTACTGGCACTGTCCTTCCTGTCGGGCATGGTCGACGGTGAAGCCAATTCGCGGACTCGACGGTCAGTAATTTAAAAAAAGACCCATTTTAGTTACAACATTCTTTAATGGATTCACACTCCAGGCAGCACCGTGCCGATTCAGTCAGGCAGCAGAAAATAGACCCTGTCAATTTCCTCCGACCGCAGTTAGAATGCTGCCCGTTTATCCTTTCGCGCCCGCGCGCGTGCTCATCAACAAGAAGGTCTGGTCATGACGTCTACTGCTTCATCTTCTTCCACATCTCTGTGCCACTCTCCCGTTGTGGTCGCTCTCGATTACGCCAGTCGCGATCGCGCCCTCGCGTTCGTCGATCGCATCGCTCCTGGCGACTGCCGCCTGAAGGTAGGCAAAGAGATGTTTACCCGTTTTGGGCCGCAGTTCGTGCGCGAGCTTCACCAGCGCGGCTTCGATGTGTTTCTCGATCTGAAGTTTCATGATATTCCCAATACCGCAGCCCATGCGGTCGCCGCCGCAGCCGATCTTGGCGTCTGGATGGTCAACGTTCACGCCTCCGGTGGTGCACGTATGATGAATGCCGCCCGCGAGGCGCTGGTGCCGTTTGGCAAGGACGCACCGCTGCTCATTGCCGTAACGGTTTTGACCAGCATGGAGGCCAGCGATCTGCTCGATCTGGGCATCACCAGCACGCCAGCCGAGCACGCCGAGCGCCTGGCGCGACTGACCAGGGAGTGCGGCCTGGATGGTGTTGTCTGCTCCGCACAGGAGGCGGTGCGCTTCAAGAGCGAGCTGGGGCAGGCCTTTAAGCTGGTAACGCCGGGGATCCGTCCTCAAGGCAGCGAAGTGGGCGATCAGCGGCGGATTATGACGCCGCAGCAGGCGCTGGCGGCGGGTGTTGATTATATGGTGATTGGTCGTCCGGTTACCCAGTCTGCCGATCCAGCCCAGACCCTCAACGAAATTAATGCCTCCCTGAAGCTGGAGGCATAATGAAGGACAGTAACAGCCGTTTAGTTTACTCCACCGAAATCGGGCGTATCGATGAACCTAAAGCTGCACCTGAGCGGCCAAAAGGCGATGGCATCGTGCGCATTCAAAAGCAAACCAGCGGGCGTAAAGGTAAGGGTGTCTGCCTGATAACCGGCGTAGAGGGCGACGATGAGGCGCTGAATAAGCTGGCTGCTGAGCTGAAAAAGAAGTGTGGCTGTGGCGGATCGGTGAAGGAGGGCATCATCGAAATTCAGGGCGACAAGCGCGATCTGCTTAAAACGCTGCTGGAAGCCAAAGGCATGAAGGTCAAACTGGCGGGCGGCTAACAGATAAATAAAAAGCCACGGCGATTACCGTGGCTTTTTATTGCGTTATTCAGATCTGCAAGAAAGTATTACAGCGTTATCAGAACGCGTTTTCAATCCTTGAAAGACCTGCTACGTCATATTATTAGTCGACCTGGTGACCGATAATACCACCAACCGCTGCGCCACCCAGGGTACCCAGGGTGCTGCCGTCGGTCAGGACAGAGCCACCGATCGCACCTGCGCCGGCACCGATAGCGGTGTTACGGTCGCGTTTTGACCAGTTGGAACAGGCGCTCAGAGACATTGCCAGTGTAACAGCCAGTACGACAGTTGCTGCTTTTTTGCTTGATAACATCATAATACTTTCTCCTGAAATTTCGATTCACGGAAAGAAATCTCTTTAAGTATAGTGTGGTTATGACACTCTAAAGTCTTTTTCCGTAAATTATGTTACACAGTTGTTACTGATGACCACGCTCAACTGAAGCGAGGCGGTAGTTACATCCTGTTATATCGCTGAACATAATTTTACTTCTTGCCTGTTGAACAGACAGGTAAAAAGTCTTAATTGGATCGTCAGAAAAGTCTCATAGATGAGGGAGATAGCCCACTTTCATGGGCTAAAAGCGTTAGCGCATGCGGGGGGATTTTACAATGTCGACATGCACGCCAGCCTGCTCCAGCTCGCGCTGCGTGGCTGCGTTAAGCTTGTCATCGGTGATCACCCTGTTAAAAGGGTGATGCTGTCCAAGCGGGTAGGGATGGACTACACCAAACTTTGAGCTGTCAGTCAGAATAATGGCTTCACAGCCCTTTTCCAGCACGGCATTCACGACGTCCGCGCGCATCATGTCCCGGCCAGTAAAGCCGGTATCAGGCTGCCAGCCATCAATACCAATAAACGCCTTGCTGAAGTGTACCTGAGCAATATATTGACGCGTCAGCGGCCCCACCATACTCTCGCTTTTTTTCTGATAGATGCCGCCAAGCAGGATCACTTCGCACGAGGTCTCTTTAAGCAGATGAGCAATATAGCTGCTCACCGTGATAATGGTGATATCTTTCTGCTCAGCGAGGGTGCGTGCCAGCAGCGCATTGCTGCTGCCATTTTCAATAAATATCGTTTCACCGGGCTCCACCGTGGAGGCGGCAAATTCCGCCAGTTCGCGCTTCAGGGCAAAATTATTGAGCATGCGGGTTTCAACATCGTCGCTTTCCAGCGGTACCGCATAGCCATGGGTGCGGCGCAAATAGCTCTGCTTTTCCAGCGTATTCAAATCCTGGCGGATGGTCACTTCCGATACGCCGGTTGTTTTAGCCAGATCGGTCACGCTGACCCGGCCTTTATCAATTACCATCTGCAAAATAATTTGTTGTCGGGAATTCATTGCGATTAAATTTCCCACGGCGTTTTAGGCGAATTTTGCCCCTGAGCCTGCTCGGCATCATTCTGCGCCAGCAGCTCTGCCTTAAGGATTTCAAGATTATGAATGGCAGAGTGGTAATCACCCGCAACCAGAATATCGAGCACGGTATCAATCCGTCCTGCCAGTTGCTTTGCGTCAATGTCAGCCATCATGTCACTCCTGATCAAAAGGGTAATAAATTCAATGATGCTAAAAATAGTGTAAAAAGAGAAGGAGAAAAAAATAAATCTCAAAAAAGCATAAGCAAAGGATAATCGTTAATGGCTAACGCATTTTTCGCGTCTGGTAACGCTTGTACCAACGCTCAAAGGCGGCGGCGGGCATGGGCTTAGCAAACAGAAATCCCTGTCGTTCGTTAACGCCGTTTTTCGTCAGAAACGCATCCTCTTTGGCGCTCTCTACGCCCTCGGCAATGACCTGTAAATTTAGCGCCTGCGCCACGGCGACGATCGCCCGTACCAGCGACTGCGAAACCGGCTGCTTGTGCACGTCGCGCACAAACGATTGGTCAAGCTTGATGGCATCTATAGGGAAGCGTGCCAGCTGCGACAGCGACGAGTAGCCGGTGCCAAAGTCGTCGAGATGCACCTGCGCGCCGAGCGCGCTAAACTGCTCAATCACCGACAGGGCTACCTCTTCGTTTTCAATCAGGCAGCTTTCGGTTAGCTCAACGTCAATCGGGCTGTATTCAAAATGGAGATCGCTAAGGGCCTGTTTGAGATCGTTGAACAGGGTCTGGTCAGCTAACTGGCGTGCAGAGAGGTTCACCGCAACGCGTATGTTTAGCCCTTTGTCGCGCCACCTGGCAATCTGCTGCAGCACGTCCAGCATCACCCATCGCCCCAGCGGGACGATCAGGCCCGACTCCTCGGCATAGGAGATAAACTCCGTCGGGGCGAGAAGGCCGCGCTCCGGCGACTGCCAGCGTACCAGCGCTTCAAGACTGCGGATCTCGCCGCGCCAGGTCACTTTAGGCTGGTAGTAGATCACCAGTTGGTTATCATCCAGCGCTTTTCGCAGGTTAGTATCGAGCCACAGATACTCAAAGACGCGCTGGTTCATCTCTGGTGTAAAGACACAAAACTTACCCCGGCCGTTCTCTTTGGCGGTATACATGGCGGTATCGGCGTTGCGGATCACGGTCTCCCGATCCTTACCGTGCTGGGGGGCCAGCGAAATGCCCAGCGAGCAGCCCGAGTAGACTTCGATAAGCCCGATGCGGAAGGGCTGGCGCAGCCGGGTCAAGATGCGGGATGCCATCGCCTCCAGCGCGCTCTGCGAGGTTTTAGTCGCCAGCACAATAAACTCGTCGCCGCCCAGCCTTGCCAGCACCTGGCCTTCGTCCAGGCAGCTTAAAATAGCCAGCGCCACCGCCTGCAACAGCTGGTCACCAAACATATGGCCGTAGGCGTCGTTGACCTTTTTAAAATTATCGAGATCGAGATAGACGATACCGACCTGGCTATCGCCCCGTTTTGCAATGGCGTCGCTCGTCAGCTCGTTGATGGCATTGCGGTTAGGCAGGCCGGTGACAATGTCGGTATTGGCCAGCACGCGCAGACGCTCCTGGGCGCGGCGCTCTTCGGTAATATCGGTGCCGGAGCAGATAAGATATATTTCGTTTTTACCGCTACCGCTGTGGACAAATTTATTGCGGAAGAGAAACAGCCGCTGTCCTTTACGGGTTTTAATCCAGCGTTCAACTTCGTAGGAGCTACCGCTCTGAAAAAAGTTGGCGATGTTACGCCGCGCCGCGACTGCTTCTCTGGCGCTCATAAATAATTTAAAAACGTTCTGGCCAATAACCTCTGTTTCGCGCAGCCCGGTATATTCCTCACATAGCCGATTAAAGCGCTGAATATTGCCGTGGCGATCGAGAATAACAATTGCCGAGTGGGCTTCAGACACTACCTGTTCAGCAAAGGAGAGGCCCTGGACTAAATCCTGCGCTGTGGGTGAGGTATCATTCCAGGAGGAGGCGGTACCTGTCCACTCAGTTTTACCGCTTTTTCTGCCAACCAGATGCAGGGTCACCTCGCGGTCTAACAGCGGCAAAGTGGTCGTCACGCTGGAGGTAATTGCCGTCATCGCCCGGATCTGCTCGGCTTGCTCATCGTTAAGCGTTATTGTCTGGCTGGCTTCGGCATTTTCACTGGTGGCAAGATATAGCGTATTGCTGTCAGCAGAGAGTCGCCAAAAGGGGCTATTTAAGCCCAGATAGCGGAACAGCCCCTTTTGATCCAAATCCTCTTTCATGTTTCCTCCTGTCCCACTCGACGCGCTACGTTCACCCATTTTAAAATCGACGACGTTAAGATCGACAAAGCCGCAAGCTTAATAACGGAACACACTGTTTTTACAGGCGATATTATAATATTTCTTCGTCAGCTAAAAAGCAGAATTAGTGAATATTTATTACAGGCAGGGTAGGGTAAAATGCTATCGGCCGCGTATATTACGCGGCCGACAGGGCAGGAAGATAATTAAGCCAGCGGGCGGGCAATAACGCTGCGCGTCTCCATGCGTACTTCAGCGATAGTGACATCAATCACATCGCTAACTTTATACACGGTTTCGCCTTTAATCGTTACCGTACCGCTCTCCTGACTACACACCATCTCATCGCGCACGGCATGCAGGAACGGCGCTGGAATAAACGCGACCGCGCCGTTATCCACCAGACGCACGCGCATACCGCCGCGGCTGATATCGATAATTTCTGCAACAAAGCGGGTATCCGTGCCGGCTTTGTCTTTCAGGAAGCGCGCATACAGCCAGTCGCCAACGTCACGCTCCGCCATGCGGTTGAGACGGCGACGTTCAGCCATTTGCACCGTTGCGTCATCCTGCGGACGATCAATGGTTTCGTTCTTGATAATCGCTTTCAGCAGGCGATGGTTGATCATATCGCCATACTTACGAATAGGTGAGGTCCAGGTCGCATATGCATCCAGACCCAGACCGAAGTGAGGACCCGGCTCGGTGCTGATTTCAGCAAAGGACTGGAAGCGGCGGATACGGCTATCAAGGAAACCTGACGGCTGGGCGTCAAGCTCGCGGCGAAGCTTACAGAAGCCTTCGAGGGTCAGCACCTCTTCGGCGTCGACGTGCATGCCGTGCGTTTTCAGCAGCGCGGCCAGCGCTTCGCCATTCGCCGGATCAATCCCGAGGTGAATGTTGTAGATCCCGAAGCCCAGCTTAGCGCGCAGAACGCGTGCCGCACAGATGTTGGCGGAGATCATTGACTCCTCAACAATGCGGTTAGCAATGCGGCGCGGCTCGGCCACGATATCCAGCACCTCGCCTTTGTCACCCAGCACAAAGCGGTAGTCCGGACGATCCTTAAACACTAGCGCGTGCTGGGTACGCCACTCGCTGCGGCTCAGGCAGACGCGGTGCAGGAGGCGGATCTGGTTGGCAATCGCCTCTGACGGCGGCTGCCAGCCCGCATTGCCTTCCAGCCAGTCTGAGACCTCGTCATAGACCAGCTTGGCTTTGGATTCGATAGTTGCCGCGAAGAAGGTAATATCCTCTTCAATGGTGCCGTCGGCGGCAACAATCATGCGGCAGGCCAGCACGGGACGGACCTCCTGCGGACGCAGAGAGCAAAGGTCGTCTGACAGCTCGCGCGGCAGCATCGGGATGTTGAAGCCCGGCAGGTAGTTGGTGAAGGCGCGTACTTTGGCGATATCGTCCAGTTTGCTGCCCTCAGCGATCCACGCGGTGGGATCGGCGATGGCGACGGTCAACTGCAGCTTATCGTCAGCCAGCGTTTCAACAAACAGGGCATCGTCCATATCTTCGGTGCTGGCGCTGTCGATGGTGACAAAGTCCAGCGCGGTTAAATCGACACGCGCCAGGCCTTCGTCCAGCATATCGGTTGCCACACCGTTCGGTGCCTCTTTCTCCAGATTATGGCGGGCAAGGGTCACCCACCACGGAACGAAGTGGTCGTCACCGAAGGTAATAAACTGCGTCAGCTCGGCGTAAAAGCCGCGATCGCCCTTCAGCGGATGGCGACGCATCTCGGCTACCGCCCAGTCGCCCTCTTTAAAATCATGCTCCACGTCGCGCATGGCCCGGCAGGGAATCGCCTCTTTCAGCAACGGATGATCCGGTACGATAGACAGACGATCGTCTTTTCTATGTACTTTCCCGACAAAGCGCGACAGAAACTGCTCGACAAGCTCTTCCGGCTCGGCGGATTCACGATCTTTGTCACTGTGGATCACGGCGATCACACGGTCGCCATGCATTACCTTCTTCATCTGCGGCGGCGGAATGAAATAGCTTTTCTGGCCGTCAACTTCAAGGAAGCCAAAACCTTTTTCAGTGCCTTTAACGACGCCTTCCGCACGCGGCGTTTGGGAATGCAGTTGCTGTTTAAGCTGCGCTAGCAGCGGGTTGTCCTGGAACATAATTTTATATTTTCGTGGCCATAAGAGCGGCTGACAGTTTTACGCGATTCTGGGTGGCGCTTCAAGCGCTGTTTCTCGCTAATGCGTGTCGCCCAGCGCGATTTTAAGACGATTCAACCAGCCGCACAGGCCGCTCCACGCCAGCAGATTCACCGCCTGTTGCGGGGAAAGCCCCTGTTCAACGAGGGGAGCAAATTGGGCAGCGCTAAACCGGTCTGCCGCCCGGGTCAAAAGCTGTACCGCCTGGATAACGGCCCGCGCCTGGGGATCGGTCTGGCTCCAGCTATTTAACGCCCGTTCGCCGCTGCGCAACGCCGCGATCGGCGCGTCGGGTAGGGCAGACGTGGCCAGAGTGTTAAAGCAGTCCAGGCTACCGTTAATCCGTGCCGTCAGCAGGGCCACCAGATCCACCAGCGCGGTATCGAGCGTAGCGCACAGCTCGCTCTGTACGATCTCCCCCAGCGCATTGAGCACAGGGTGCTCGTGGGCCAGCACCGGAGCCAGCACCTGCAGAGCCGGTAGCGGCTGCCACTGGGCCAGCGCCTTCAGCTGGGCGGGGCTGGCAAGATGTGGCTCAACGCTCGCAAAGCCAGGCATCCAGCGACTCTCAGAACGACTAAAAGGTTCGGCGGCAGCGTCCTGCTGCACATCCATCCCAGGCAGCCAGCGTACTGGCTGGCAAAGCAGGGCCTGAAACGTCGCAATGACCCGTGCCTGGAAACCAATGAAGCCGATAATCTGATCCATTAGCACGATATCCCATGTCGTTAACCCGACCTCTTCAAGCTGCTCCCGCGCCCGGGCGTCGATCACCTCGGGGGAGCTGGCGAGCTGTCTGGCGTACTGGGTGATCTGCGCCAGGCGATAGTTACTTTCCCGGGATGAGTCAGGGCCGGGTAGCGGCGCGAGGCGAGCGGCGTAGTGATTGCACAGGCGCTGAACGCCATAAACCTGCGCTACGGTGAGGGCGGTACTCAGACGATCGTAGGCATTGAAAGTGCGCTGGCGGCTAACGGTGACGCTGCGGGGAAAAAGCCGGTCGTAGAGGGCGCGTGCAGGCTCCAGCCAGCCTTGAAAGGGGGCGATGACATCGTCAGGCAGCACCAGATCCAGCAGAAAACGATCGGTGACGGTGGCGGCTTCGGGAACTAACGGTAGCGCTTGTGCCTGGCCGGTACTCGACTGGGTCTCATGATACCAGTGGCCTTTGCCGGAAAAACGGCGTTGTTCCATGGGCTTTCCTTGATCTCAAAATGGCGATCAATATCCTGGCGTAACGCTAACGAGGGGAAAAATATTGTTAGGTGATAATAAATAGCAGAAAAGCATAAACAGCGGGGGGGATCCCTCCCGAAGGGGAGGGGAACGCTCACTTGAGTTTCAGCGCGTTAACGGTCTTTTCGCCAGGCATCCGCCGTCAGCGCCTCGCCAAAATGGCCGGCAATCAGGCGTCGGGTCAGCTCGTGCAGCGGGGCGGCCAGCACGTCAGCGGTGCTGCCACGCTCAACTACGTCGCCCTGGTGCATCACGATGACCTGATCGCTGATGTGTTTCATCATACCGATATGCTGAGTCACGTAGATATAAGAGATACCCTGTTTCTCCTGCAATTCCAGCATCAGGTTAATTAATTGCGAACGCATCGACATATCCAGCGACGCCAGGGCCTCATCCGCGACGATAACTTTCGGACGCAGGATCAGCGCGCGGGCCAGCCCCAAACGCTGTTTTTGGCCGGGGGCGAGCATATGGGGATAGTAGCTGACGTGATCCGGCAGCAGTCCGACCATGCGCAGGGTCTCTATGACCCGCTGGCGTCGTGCCTCAGGCGGCAGATCGGTATTCAGGCGCAGCGGGAAGTCGAGGATCTGCGAGATGCGCTGGCGCGGGTTCAGCGAGGTCGAAGGATCCTGAAAAATCATGCGGATGCGCTGGCTGCGAAACGAGTAGTCGCCATAGTGCAGAGGGCTATCGTCAATCAGCAGCTCGCCGGTGGTCGGCTCGATCATGCCTGCCAGCATCTTTGCCAGCGTCGATTTACCAGAGCCGTTCTCACCGATGATCGCCAGGGTCTGCTTCTCTCGCAGGGTAAAGCTCAGCGGCTTAACCGCCTCTACCGTCTGGCGATGGAACCAGCCGGTGCGGTAGCGGAAGGTTTTACTCAGGTTGCGTACTTCCAGCAGGGTGTCGACCATCTCACTCTTTCTCCATATTCAGCGGGAAATGACAGGCAAAGAGGTGATTTTTGGGTCCGGCCAGCAGGGGACGCTCAATGCATTTACGCTGGGCGTAGGGGCAGCGCGGCCCGAGACGGCAGCCAATCGGCAGATGTTCCAGCAGCGGGATGGCTCCCGGCAGCGTGTTCAGGCGGCTTTTATGCGGCATGGCGCTGCCAAAGTCAGGAATAGCGCGGATCAGCGCCTGAGTATAGGGGTGATGCGGCGTGGCGATCAGATCCTCGCTCGGCGCGGTCTCTACGGTCTGGCCGCAATACATCACGTTGACCTTGTCTGCCCACTGGCTCAGCATCTGTAGGTCGTGGCTGATCAGGATAATGGTGGTGTTGTTGTTTTGGTTGAGCCGGGTCAGCAGACGGAAAATCTGCGCCTGGGTGGTGGGCTCCATAGCGTTAGTCGGCTCATCGGCGATCAGCAGGCGCGGCTGATTCGCCAGCGCAATGGCGATCATCACCTTCTGACACTCGCCGTCCGTCAGTTCATAAGGGAAGCTGCGCATTGCATCTTTGTGATCGCGAATGCCGACGCGGTGCAGCAGCTCAATGGCGCGCCGCTTCCGCCAGCCCATGCGTTGCCACCAGCGGCCTTTATAGGTCCAGGCCGGAATGTTCTGCATCAGCTGTTTACCGATGCGCTCCGACGGATCGAGACAGGATTGCGGCTCCTGAAAAATCATCGACACGTTATGACCGAGGATTTTCCGCCGCTCGCGCGCCGAGAGGCGCATAAGATCGACGTCGTCAAAGCGCATTCGGTCTGCTGTGACCCGCCAGTTATCTTTGGTCACGCCGCAGATCGCTTTGGCTATCAGGCTTTTGCCCGAGCCGGATTCGCCCACCAGACCGCGGATTTCGCCTTCGGCAAGGGTCAGCGTGACGCGATCGACGGCCCTGACCCAGCCTTCGCTGGTCTTGACCTCAATGGTCAGATTACGAATATCAAGTAGTGGCACTATTCCACCCCCGCATTGACCGCACGGCGGATCCCGTCGCCCAGCAGGTTAACCAGTAACACGCTTACCATGATCGACACCCCCGGCAGCATCACTGTCCAGGGCGCGACGTAGATCAGCTCCAGCGCGTCGCCCAGCATCGCTCCCCACTCCGGAGAGGGCAGCTGCGCGCCGAGATCGAGAAAGCCCAGCGCGGCAATGTCGAGGATCGCCATCGAGAGCGCGCGGGTGATCTCGGTCACCAGGCCTGCGGTCATGTTCGGCAGTACCGCAAACCACAAAATATTGAGCGTCGTCGCGCCGTCCAGCCGCGCGGCAACCACGTACTCTTTCTCCAGCTCGTCGTGCACCATGCTATAGACCGAACGTACCATCCTCGGCAGCAGCGCCAGCCAGACGGCGAACATAGCATGAGAGAGGTGTGGCCCGGCAAAGGCCACCACGATAATGGCCAGCAGCAGAGAGGGAATGGAGAGCAGCGTATCGAGCACATGGTTCAGCACCGCTGAACGCAGGCCGTGCGTTGCCCCGGCCACGACCCCCAGCACCAGGCCGCAGATCGTTGCCGCCAGGGTAACGACAAACGCGCCGCCTACCGTTGGCGCCGCGCCGCTGAGCAGGCGGCTAAGCACGTCCCGGCCAAGGTCATCCGTGCCGAGAAAGAAAGAGACATCCCCATAGCGCGACCAGGAGGGCGGCAGCAGCTGGTAGCCGAGGAACTGCTGATCGATGCCGTAGGGCGCAAACCAGCGGCCAAAAATACAGAGCAGCACCAGCCCGGCGCAGCCGTACAAACCAATCATGGCAGTGGTATCGCCATAGAACTTGCGCCAGACCGTGCGCAGCGCGCCAGGGGTCTGTTTCTCGTTATAGACGTTATCGGAGGGCATACCACTCCTTATGTTTCAAAGGGTTCGCCAGCGCGCCCAGAATATCAGAGAGAACGTTAACAATAATCACCAGTGCGCCAATCACCATCACCCCGGCAGAGATAGCCGCATAGTCCTGTTGGCGAATGGCATTGATCACCCAGCGCCCCAGCCCAGGCCAGCTAAACACCATCTCGGTGATCATCGCCAGCGTCAGCATCGTGGAAAACTGTAGCCCCAGACGGGGGATCACTGGCGGCAAGGCGTTGTGCAGCACGTGGCGGCGCAGAATGCTCAGGCGCGATAGCCCGCGCGTGGCGGCGGCCTTGATGTAGTTCTGCTCAAACACCTCAATGGTGCTCAGGCGCATCAGGCGGATCACCTCGGTGGTCGGCGCGACCGCCAGGGTCAGCACCGGCAGCACCATATGCCGCAGTGCGCTGATGATCATCTCCTCGCGCCATATCGACTCCGACAGCCAGGCGTCAATCAGCGCAAAGCCGGTGACCGTTTTGACCTCATACAGCAGATCGAAGCGGCCTGATACCGGTAGCCAGCCCAGCGTCAATGAGAAAAAGAGGGTCAGCAGCAGCGCCAGCCAGAAGATGGGGACCGAGAAGCCAATCAGGGCCAGGGCGCTGATGAATTTGTCCTGCCATTTGCCGCGCATAATCCCAGCCATCATGCCCACAGGAATACCTACTACCAGCGCGAAGCCAAAGGCGAGAATACAGAGCTCCATGGTGGCCGGGAAGACCTCCTTAAGCTGCTCGGAGATCAGCTGGCCGTTAATGCTGGAGACACCGAAATCCCAGTGCAGTACTCCTTTGAACCAGAAGAACCAGGCGTTCCACAGGGAGGCTCCTTGCAGCGGCGCGTGAGGGGTAAAGTAGCTCAGGCTAAAGCCTACAAAGGTCAGCAGAAAGAGCGTAACCAGCAGCAGAAGCAGGCGGCGCAGGGTAAAGATGATCATGGTTGCTTCACCTCTTCTTTTTGCGGTTCGCGCGAGACGCCGGCAAACGAGGCGTTGCCAAACGGGCTCAGAACAAGACCTTTGATATCGTAGCGATAGGCCTGCAGGCGCAGGGAAGAGGCCAGCGGCAGCACCGGCAACTCGCGAGCGAGGATCGTCTGCGCCTCATCGTAGGCTTCAATGCGCGATGCCAGCTGCTGGGAGGTGAGCGCTTTCTGCAATATGGTATCAAACTCCCGGTGGCACCAATGGGCAAAGTTGGTTTGCGACTCAATGGCGGCACAGCTAAGCAGCGGGCGGAAGAAGCTGTCCGGATCGTTGCTGTCTGTCGACCAGCCGGAGAGGGTCAGGTCATGGTTCATATCCATCAGCCTCGCTTCCTGAAAACGCCCCTCGACCGGAACAATCGTCACCTTAACGCCGACCTGAGCCATATCGGCCTGGATAAGTTCGGCGGTTTTCAGCGGGCTGGGGTTCCACGCCTGGGAGCTGGTCGGCACCCAGAGCTGCAGGGTCATGTTCTCCAGCCCCAGCGCGGCCAGCTGCTGTTTGGCTTTTGCCGGGTTATATTCAGTGATCTTCGCCTCGCTGTCATAGGCCCAGGAGGCTCGGGGCAGGATCGAGGCGGCGGTCTCTGCCGTGCCGTAATAGATCGACTGCATCAGACGCTGGTTGTTGATCGCCAGCGCCAGCGCGTGACGGACGGCTGGGTTATTCAGCGGCGCTTTGTCGGTATTAAACGCCAGATAGGCGATGTTCATCCCAGGACGCAGGGTCAGACGCAGGCGCGGATCGTCGCGTAAAATCGTCAGCTGGCTGGCGGCAGGCCACGCCAGCACATCACACTCGCCGGTCAGCAGCTTCGATAGCCGCCCGGTTCCCCCGGATCCGAGATCGACCACTACCTGCGGCATCAGCGGCTGGCCACGCCAGAACTGCGGGTGGCGCTGGAGACGGATATACTGGCCGGTGCGGTACTCGGCAAGCTGGAACGGACCGGTGCCTACCGGCTGGCGATCCAGCAGCTCCTGACGATCGCGCTTAGCCAGCTGGTCTGCGTATTCAGCCGACATCACCGAGGCGTAGTGCGTCGCCAGATGCCACAGGAACGAGGCGTCCGGCTTTTTCAGGCGAAACTCCACCGTGCGGCTGTCCAGCTTGCGTACGCTTTCTACCGAGTCGGCAAACTGTAAGCTATCAAAATAGGGAAAGCTGCTGCCGTTGACGTTATGCCACGGGTGGCGGCGATCGAAAATGCGCTGGAAGCTAAAAACGACGTCGTCGGCGTTAAGCGCCCGGCCTGGGGTAAACCACGGCGTTTTTTGAAACGCAACGTTGCTCCGCAGGCGGAAACGGTAGGTCGCGCCGTTATCCAGCACCTCCCAGCTCTCTGCCAGCTCGGGTACCAGACGATAGGTATAAGGATCCACGTCCAGCAGGCGATCGTAAAGCTGGGCCGCCAGGGTATCCACAATCAGGCCGCTGCTCGCTTTTTGCGGATTGAAGGTATTAACCTGGCCATTGACACAGTAGACAAAACCGCTTTCACGAATATCCGCCGCAGCGGGATCCACAGGCGCAGCCTGGGCGTGTCCGCTTAACAGGCCGACTGCCATGAGCAGGGAAGATATAATCAGGCGCATAATTTCTTTAGCTGTAAGACCGATTTACAAAGTGTATCGCACTTAACAGGCTCACGTAAAAATGTCTGCGGGTAAGCGGCGTAAAAGTCGTCAAATAGGCTGTTTTCGTATGCGACTTAGGCTAAACAGGAGGGCCAGCACGGTCGCCAGCACCGCAATCCACAGGCTCAGGCGAACCGCGCCTGCCGCCTGAGCGCCAGCGGGTGCTAAGAGCGCCAGGATGACGCCCACCAACGCTCCGCCCAGACACTGACCGAAAGTACGCATAATGGCCAGTACGCCAGAGGCGTAGCCGCTGTTCTCCCGCGAGGCGTTTGCCAGCATCTCACGATTGTTGGGGCTTTGAAAAAAGCCGAAGCCGAGTCCGCAAACCAGGCTGCGGATGCCAATATCCCATGCCTGGGCCTGATCAGGAAGCAGCGCCAGCAGCGTTAACCCCAGCGTAAAAATCCCTAAACCAAGCGTAGAGATCAGCGCGGCGGGATAGCGATCGGCGAGACGTCCTGCATGGGGCGCGGCCAGCATAATACCCAGCGGCCAGGGGGTGAACAGCAGCGCCGAGGTAAAGACGCTATAGCCGTACACGCTTTGGAACAGGAAGGGCAGAGCAATAAACGTCATCCCCTGGCTCACGAATGAGGCCAGCGAGGTGAGCGCCGCCAGAGAAAAGCGCGCCGAGGCAAAGAGTTCGAGCGGCATGAGCGGCTGTGGGGCACGGCGCTGACGCCAGATGAACAGCAGCCCGGCGGTCATCGCCACGCCACCATAGCCTGCTGCGATCCACAGCTGCGTTTGCGGCGAGCCGGGCCGGGAGAAGGCGTTTGCCGCCATAATGAATCCGCCCAGCATCAGCGCTGACAGCGCCGCCCCGGCGATATCAAAGGGGCCGCGTCCGGGCGTGCTGTTATTGGGGATCGCCTGCAGCGTCAGCGTTAGCGCAATTGCTCCCAGCGGGATATTAATGGCAAACAGCCACTGCCAGCTCAGCACTTCCAACAGCGTACCGCCCAGCACCGGCGCGATAGCCGTGCTGGTGGCGATGAGCAGGGCGTGCAGACCCAGAATACGCCCCAGCAGGCGAGTAGGGAAAACAGAACGCAGGATCGCTGGAGCAATACTTAAGGTCGCTGCGCCGCCAACCCCCTGCACGATGCGCCAGCCTGTCAGCGTTGAGAGCGAAGAGGAGAGGGCGCAGCCCAGCGAGGCCAGCGTAAACAGGCTCAGTCCAAAGGCAAATAGAGTACGAAAGCCAACGCGGCGGGCAAGTGCGGCAAAAATTGCCAGCGTCATCGCGGCCGATAGCAGATAGCCATTGGCGACCCACACGGCGGACTGAGCAGGTACCGCCAACGCATGAGCGATGGGCGGCAGCGCAACGTTGACGATGGCCCCGTCAAACACCGCCATGGTGGTGCTGGTCATCACCGCAGCCATCGCCAGGACCCGTTCGCGCCCGGCTAAACCTTCATCCCCGGGTCTTGTAGAGAAAAGCTCCACGCTGTTCACCTCTATTATGTTCTTGCCTTCGATCTGTAAAGCGTAATCTAGAGTTGAGACCCGGCGGAAGACGCAGCGTTTGCACTAATAACCTGCACCAGACGCCTTCCCTCAAACCAAATCAGCAGAGTAAGATACGTGTATGAACGTACCCGATCTGAACCTGCTTATCGCTCTCGATGCGCTGCTGGCTGAAGCCAGCGTAGCGGGCGCTGCGCGTCGTTTAGGGCTGAGCGCATCGGCGATGAGCCGTACGCTAAGCCGCCTGCGTGCGACCACCGGCGATCCGTTGCTGGTGCGCGCTGGCCGCCACATGGTGTTAACGCCGCATGCTGAGGCCATTCGCGAACGCACGCAGCACACGCTGTTTGACACCCTGGCGCTGCTGCGACCCTCTCCGGCCGAACTGGCGCTGTCGACGCTGGATCGCACGTTTGTGCTGCGCACTAACGAGGGTTTCATTGAGGCTTTTGGCCCAACGCTGATTGTGGCGGCTGCGACGTGCGCACCGCACGTGCGTCTGCGCTTTGTTGCTCGCGCCGAAAAGAGCGCAAAGGCGCTGCGTGAAGGGCTGATCGATCTTGAGGTAGGTGTGCTCGGTGAGATGGGCCCCGAGATCCGCATTCAGACGCTGTTTCGCGATCGTTTTGTCGGCGTGGTGCGCCCCGGGCATCCGCTGGCGATGCTGCCGGAGGTCGGCATCAGCGACTATCTTGCACATGGCCACGTGGTCGCCTCCCGTAGGGGGCACACCGCCGGGCCGGTGGATATGGCGCTGGCTGAGCGTGGGCTTGAGCGGACTGTCGCTGCTGTTGTACCAGGCTTTCCCGCTGCGCTGGCGGTAGTTCAGGCCTCCGATCTGGTGGGGCTGATCCCCGCATCGTTTCTTATCCATCAGCCTGCCGCAGCGTATTGCATGTTTGAACTGCCGGTAAAGGTGCCTGGCATTACGCTCTCCCAGATGTGGCATCCGCGCGCCGAGGCCGATCCTGCGCACCGCTGGCTGCGGCAGTTTGTGCTGGAAGTCTGCCGCAAGCACGCCCCGGCTCCCCATCAGTGATTGGCGAGCGTCGTGCATTGGCATACTATAGAGGCATACTTTCGTTACCGTAAGGATTGCCCGTCATGGCTATCATTCCTAAAAACTACGCCCGTCTGGAGTCAGACTACCGGGAAAGGGCGCTGAAGATTTATCCGTGGGTATGCGGGCGCTGCTCGCGTGAATTTGTTTACTCGAACCTGCGCGAGCTAACGGTGCATCATATCGACCACGACCACACCAATAACCCACCGGACGGCAGTAACTGGGAGTTGCTGTGCCTCTACTGCCACGATCACGAACACTCGAAATATACCGAGGCCGATCAATACGGTACAACCGTGGTTGCGGGAGAAGACGCACAGAAGGATGTGGGCGCGGCAACCTATAATCCGTTCGCTGACTTGAAAGCGATGCTTAATAAGAAGTAATGCCATGAAGACAGATCGCCGTGGGGCGGCTGTCTTCAACTTCCCTATCTCCTGACCTCCACCGATTAGGACTTTGGCTTAATCTGCTGCCTTATATCATTGTTCCACTATACTGAACTGACCATTGCAGTTGTAATTAAATAAGAAACTGCGCACGGTTAATTACCTCATATAACCCTACCCATGGT